>WBZM01000013.1_pt1 | contig 444677 bp, 323 predicted proteins | sample 5204271 | NCBI WGS metagenome assembly WBZM01 (sample SAMN12344346, study PRJNA552823) | activated sludge metagenome | biome: Activated sludge suspended growth; feature: Nitrification reactor; material: Wastewater; isolation source: activated sludge from nitrification reactor of wastewater...
CAACGGTGGACGGTGGACGGTAGACGGTAGACGGGGGACGGTAGACGGGGGACGGCGCGCCCTAACGCCTTAACGCCCAAGCAGCAGCGCGTTGCTCCGTTCCCGGAATCCAATTCCGGGAAACGCCTTCGGATTGAAAATCCGAGCTACATCCTGGCCATCCTGTAATCCCCCCAAATCGTGGTTCAGACAACAAGCAACGGTGGACGGGGGACGGTAGACGGGGGACGGCGCGCCCTAATGCCTTAACTCCTAAGCGCCTTGCCCTACTGCAAAATCACTTCCCTTTCCTCCACCATCTTGCGGATGTTAATCAGCGCATAGCGCATACGGCCCAGCGCGGTGTTGATGCTCACGCGGGTGAGTTTGGCGATTTCTTTGAAGCTCATATCGGCGTAGTGGCGCAGAATGACGACTTCACGCTGCTCGGGAGGGAGCATATCTACCAACTGGCGGACGCGGTCGTGGGTCTGACTGCGCATGATGTTCTGCTCGGCGTTGCCTTCGGGCGCCTGGAGCACGTCAAAAATATCGAAGGTCTCGGTGGGAGACACTTTAGGACGGCGTTTGGTACGCCGGAAATAGTCTACGCACATGTTGTAGGAAATGCGCATAGCCCACTGCAGGAACTTGCCTTCGTGGTTGTATTTCCCCTTGCGCAGAGTGTCGATGATCTTGATGAACACTTCCTGGAAAATGTCCTCCGCCAGACTCTGGTCTTTGACAAACAGATAAATGGAGGTGTAAATCTTTTGTTGGTGGCGGTCAAGCAGTTCTTCGAAAGCGCGCTCATCTCCTTCCAAATAACGGGCAATGAGCTGCTGATCATTAAGCGGCGTAACTTGCATAACTAAATAGTTTACATTATGGGATCCTGAAAAAACTAATTTAGTGTAGAAGTTTTACGCCGATAGAGTATGATTTTAACTGCTTAACAATGATTTTTCTGAAAGGATGGCTCAAAGATAACCGCTTGGTTCAAAAAAAGCCAAAATGCCGCGATTATTTTTTCAAAATTAACACAAAATTAATCCCTAAATAAAATAATTCTTTCATTTTTTCGAATCCTGCCCGACAATTCCCCGCAATTCGCGTCGATCTCCTAATGAATGATTCTTTCTTTCGGGCAGCGCAATAAAAAATTTCACAGTTAAACCGATGGACGTATATTTTTCAGGCTTGAGAATAAGCCCTAAGTTTATGAACACCGGCGCGACCGGTTAGCGCAAACCGAACCCTTTTCCCACATCCTCGAATTGGCAAGGGATTTTCCAAACCAATTCGCGTCAGGTAAACCGGGATTGCGTACTTTTGACGGACTAAAAGCACAGGGGTAACATGCCGGAAAAAAAGCCCACTACCGTTGCCGATCTGCCTCGGGTAGAAAAAGGGGCGCCCACGATTTTCATCAAAGGCGCAAGGTCTAATAATCTCAAGAACATTGATCTGGAGATACCCAAAAACCGTCTGGTCGTTGTCACCGGCGTGTCGGGGTCCGGGAAATCCTCCATCACCATGGATACCCTGTTCGCCGAAGGCCAGCGCCGCTACGTGGAAAGCCTGTCTTCCTACGCGCGCCAGTTCCTCAACCGGATGAAGAAGCCGGACCTCGACTACATCAAAGGAATCTGCCCGGCCATCGCAATAGAGCAAAAGGTGAGTACCAGCAACGCCCGTTCCACCGTGGGCACCCTGACCGAAATCTACGACTACCTGCGCTTGCTCTTTGCCCGCATCGGTAAGACCTACTCCCCCATCTCCGGCGAACTCGTTAAAAAACATGAAGTCGCGGATGTGACGGACTACATCCACCGCTTTACTCAAGGAATCCGGGTGCAACTGTTTATTCCGCTCCCCTACAAGTACAAGGAGCGGACCCTGGCCCAGGAATTAGACCTCCTGCTCCAAAAAGGGTATACCCGTTTAAAGATCGAAGGCGAATTGCGCTCCATCCAGGACTTCCTGGAATCGGGACACGAACTCCTCAGTCAAAAAATCGAAGCCGCAAAATCCGAAAATCCCTTGATCCTGATCGACCGGTTTGCCGTGGCGCCCGAAGACGAAGAAAACATACGCCGGATCGCCGATTCAGTGCAAACCGCGTTTTACGAAAGTGAAGGAGAATGCCTGGTCGAGGTGGAAGGACAAGAAATCCGGCCTTTCAACAACCGGTTTGAACTCGACGGGATGCTCTTCGCTGAGCCAACCCCCCAGTTGTTCAACTTCAACAACCCTTATGGAGCTTGCCCTTCCTGCGAAGGGTTCAGCCTGGTTATGGGCATCGACGAAGACAAGGTGGTTCCCGACAAAACCATCTCCGTTTTCGATGGCGCCATCGCCTGCTGGAAAGGAGAAAAATACGGACTCTATCTGGAAGATCTCCTTAAAAACGGCCACCACTTCAACTTTCCAATCCATACGCCCTATCAGGATCTTACCAAAGACCAACGAAAGTTACTCTGGACGGGCAACGAATATTTCCAGGGCATCCACGCATTTTTTGCCGAGCTGGAAGAAAAGCTCTACAAAGTGCAGAACCGCGTCATGCTCGCCCGATACCGGGGGCGGACCCTCTGTCCGGTGTGCGACGGCGCCCGGCTGCGCATGGAAGCCCTCTACGTCAAAATCGCAGGAAAAAGCATTGCCGATCTCATTGACTTGCCTGCCAATGAATTGCTTTCGTTCTTCCAAGGTCTCGACATGAGCGGGTACGACCAGCAGGTGGGAAGAAGATTGTTGCACGAAATCCAATCCCGCCTCCAGTACATGTGCGACCTCGGGCTCAACTACCTTACCCTTAACCGCATCTCCTCTACCCTCTCCGGCGGCGAAACCCAGCGTATCAACCTGACCCGCATGCTGGGCAGCAACCTGACGTCTTCAATGTACATCCTGGACGAGCCCAGCGTAGGGCTCCATCCCCGCGACACCAACCGCCTTGTCGGCGTACTGCGAAGACTCCGGGACTTGGGCAATACCGTCATCGTCGTGGAGCACGAAGAAGATATCATTAAAAATGCCGATTATCTGGTTGACATAGGCCCTGCTGCCGGCATCTATGGGGGCGAAGTGGTTTTCGCAGGCCCTTACGAGGACATCTATACCGAAGCGGGAGAAAGCCTGACGACTAAATACATGAGCGGTCGTATGCACATCCCGCTTCCGGAAAAACGCCGTCCACTGAGACATTTCATTGAAGTCATTGGCGCCCGGCAGCACAACCTCCAGAACATCGACGTTAAGATCCCACTTGAAGCATTGACCGTAGTATCGGGCGTTTCGGGTTCGGGAAAAACCACCCTTATCAAACAAATCTTTTTTCCCGCCCTGAAAAAACACCTGGGCCAACCCTACGCCAAAGCCCCAGGGCTGTTCCAGCAACTTACCGGCGACCTTCGCCTGATCCAGGAGGTTGAGATGGTTAACCAAAACCCCATAGGCAAATCCTCCCGGTCTAATCCGGTTACCTATGTCAAAGCCTACGACAGCATCCGGGAATTGATGAGCGGCCAGCAGTTGTCGAAAATCCGGGGATTCAAACCCAAGCATTTCTCCTTCAATGTCGACGGGGGGCGTTGCGACGCCTGCAAGGGGGAAGGCGAACAGGTCATCGAAATGCAATTCCTCGCCGACGTGCGCCTTGTATGTGACGTGTGCAACGGAAAACGGTTCAAGGAAGAAGTCCTGGAAGTGGAGTACAAAGGCAAAAACATCCACCAGATCCTGGAACTGAGTATCGACGAGGCCATGGTCTTTTTTGCCGACGTTCCGGAAATCATTGGCAAGCTCAAGCCCCTTCAGGATGTGGGTCTGGGCTATATCCACATGGGTCAAAGCTCCAGCACCCTTTCCGGCGGCGAAGCCCAGCGCGTGAAACTGGCCGCCTTCCTCGGCCAGGAGCGCCAAACCGGCCACTTCGTTTTTATTTTTGACGAACCCACCACGGGCCTCCATTTCCACGACATCCGAAAGCTCCTCGACGCGCTCAACGCCCTCGTTGACCGTGGCCATACCGTCATCGTCGTAGAACACAACCTGGAGGTCATCAAATCCGCCGACTGGGTCGTTGACCTGGGTCCGGAGGGCGGCAACCAGGGAGGAAACCTGCTGTTTCAGGGCCGCCCGGAAGATCTGCCGGGCGTAGAAGGGTCATTCACGGGAGAATTTTTGAAAGACAAGTTGGACGGTTGACGGGGGACGGGAGGTATTCCCGGGGCTCGGAGAGACCTAACATTTTTTGCTCTGGAGGGGCCCAACCATGAAAAGCAATTACGACAAATTCCCTTCTGTTAAAATGGAAGGATTCATCCGGGAAGGATGGAATGCCGTTCTTGGGGCTATTAGCGAAGCGCTTCAGGGAAGCGGTATTCTGGCAGTAGACTGTTACCACGGCGTATGGTATGAGCCGCTGAAAGGGGAGATACTGAACCTGCCCCATGCGCTTTGCATCGATACTGCCGGCCTGATGAAACCCGAAGCGGAGATACTGCAAATGACCGCGGGCTTTGTCACCGACGACGCGCTTTTTGGGTACATGTCCGACCTTGAGTTAACGGATTATTTTGACCCTCAAAAATTGCAGGCGGCGAGAGACCTGATAAAAGCCCAAACAGGGACAGTCATCGTGTTCGGGTATGGCGCCGCTCTGGTCTGCCCTGCCAAGGTGTTGGCGTATGCCGATATGCCCCGCTGGGAGATCCAACTGCGCATGCGGAAGAATATGGTGGACGGCTTAGGTGTAAAAAACCGCCATGAACCCATTTCTCTGCAATATAAAAGGGGGCTGTTCAACGACTGGCGGGTGTGCGACAGGCATAAAAGCGCTTTATTTGAAAAAATCGATTTTTGGCTGGATACTACGTTGCACGAATCACCCAAACTCATCGACAAAGCCACTTTTCAGGCAGGGCTGAATAAAACCGTTTCCATGCCGTTCCGGGTGACGCCGTTTTTTGACCCGGCGCCCTGGGGTGGGCAATGGATGAAGGAAGTATGCGATCTGGACCGATCGGCGATTAATTACGGCTGGTGCTTCGATTGCGTTCCAGAGGAGAACAGCTTGCGGTTAAAAGTCAACGGCGTTGATTTTGACATGCCGTCCATCAACCTGGTATTTTTGAAAAGCCGCGAATTGCTGGGGGAATACGTAGAAGCGCGTTTTGGCAAAGAATTTCCTATCCGGTTTGATTTTCTTGACACCATGGAGGGCGGCAACCTCAGTTTGCAGGTACACCCTACCACCCAATACGCCCGGGAGCATTTTGGCATACCGTATACGCAGGACGAAAGCTATTACCTGCTGGACGCGGCGGCGGATGCCAGCGTCTATTTAGGCTTTAAAGAAGGCGCCGATAAAACCCGCCTGATCGCCGACCTGGAAGCGGCGAGGGAAGATCCGGCCGTTGTTTTCGATGCGGAGCAATACATCCATAAAATCCCCGCGAAAAAGCACGATCACTTTTTAATCCCTGCCGGAACCATTCATTGTTCGGGCAAAAATGCCATGGTACTCGAAATAAGCGCCACGCCATTTATTTATACCTTTAAGCTTTGGGACTGGCAGCGGATGGGGCTCGACGGGAAGCCAAGGCCGAATAACGTGCATCGGGGCAAAGAGGTGATCGACTGGAACCGCGACACCAGGGATGTGATGGAAAACCTGGTAAACCAATTTGTGCCTGTTGCAGCAGGCGACGGCTGGGCGGAAGAAAAAACCGGACTGCACCCCACCCAATTTATCGAAACCAGGCGCCACAGCTTCTCAAAAAAAGTATGGCACCACACAGAAGGCAACCTGAATGTGCTGAATCTGGTCGAAGGCAGGGAAGTGCTCGTTGAGAGTCCCGAACATGCGTTTGAACCGGTCGTGGTTCATTATGCCGAAACGTTCATCGTTCCCGCAGCGGTTGGCCCTTACACGATCAGGCCCTTTGGAACGGCGGAGGACACGTTATGCAAAACGATGAAAGCATTTGTGAGAACAGCGTAAATAAAAAACCATGGAAGTTTCGTCCGAAAAGCAAGCGATCAATGCCGTTTTAGCGGCTTTCTTCGGCTTTTTCATCATGGGATTTGTAGATGTGGTAGGCATCGCAACCAATTACATCAAAAGCGACTTTTCGCTAACGGCCGGAATGGCAGGCACGTTGCCCATGCTGGTTTTTTTGTGGTTTGCCATTTTTTCCATTCCCACGGGCATCATCATGGGCGCCATAGGCCGCAAAAAAACGGTGCTATTGGCCCTCGGGATCACGACGGTGGCCATGGCCATCCCATTTGCCCTCTACCAATTTTGGGCGATCCTGGTTGCCTTTGTCTTGTTGGGGATCAGCAATACGATTTTACAAGTAGCGCTGAACCCCCTGGTAGCAGCCATGTTCAGCAAAGAAAAAACGGCCAGTCTGCTGAGTGCAGGCCAATTTGTCAAAGCAATATCCTCTTTTGTGGGACCTATCCTGGCTGGTTTTTCGGCTACTTATTTTGGAGACTGGAAGCTTACCTTTGTCGTTTTGGCCTTTGCTTCTTTGCTCTCGGTGCTGTTGTTGGTTTCGGCCAGGGTAAAAGAGATCGGTTTTGAAAGTACCCCGGCGACCTTTGCCGGCGCATTCGGTTTATTGAGCGACCAATTGATTCTGTTCTGTTTTCTCAGCATCTTTTTACTGGTGGGTTTTGACGTCGGAATGAATGTCTCGATTCCCGAACTGTTGATGAAACAAGGGGGGCTATCCCTGGAAAATGCAGGCTATGGAACCAGCATCTATTTTGCAGCCAGAACTATAGGCTCGTTCCTGGGTGCTTTCTTGCTACTGAAGACCAAACCCATGCCATTCCTGCTGGCTTCGCTGGCCCTGGCAGTCATCGCGTTTGCCCTTCTCCTGTTCGCCAACCAGGTGTGGGCCTTGCGCGCGTTGATCTTTGTATTGGGGCTTGCTTGCGCCAATATTTTTTCCATCATCTTCTCTTTTGCGCTGCAAAAAAATCCTTCGCGTTCCAATGAAATTTCGGCCCTGATGATCATGGGCGTGGCCGGCGGGGCCGTTATTCCTTTTGTTCAGGGATTTATAAACGACCAAATCGGTTTCACAGCAGCATTAGCCGTGATCCTGGTTTGCCTGATTTTAATGGGAATGCTCAGTTTAAAAATTAGAAACCATGTATCATAACGATTCCCGCACGGTATTGACCCTTGACGCCGGGGGTACCAACTTCGTCTTTTCGGCCATCCAAGGTAATGCCGAAATCGTAGCCCCCGTCACCTTGCCGGCGCACCCAAACTCTATCGATGATTGCCTGGCCGCAATAGTCCAGGGCTTTACTACTGTAAAAAATGCCCTCCCTTCTGCCGCCGTGGCGATTAGTTTTGCGTTTCCCGGCCCCGCAGATTATGTCAGCGGCATTATCGGCGACCTGCCCAATTTTCCTGCTTTTCGGGGAGGGGTAGCGCTTGGGCCCTTTTTGCAGCATGTGTTCGGCATCCCTGTTTTCATTAACAACGATGGCAACCTGTTCGCCTACGGCGAGGCGCTGGCCGGCACGCTTCCCGAAGTTAACCGGTTGCTGGCCGAATCAGGCAGCAGCAAGCAATACAAAAACCTGCTGGCGGTTACGCTGGGTACCGGATTTGGCGGCGGCGTGGTGATCGACCGCCAACTATTGCTGGGCGATAATGGCTGCGGCGGCGACGTGTGGCTTTCCGCCAACAAAAACAACCCCGCCTTAATCGCCGAAGAAGGCGTCAGCATCCGGGCGGTAAAAAGAAAGTATCAAGAGCTGTCAGGAGATAACACCGCCCTGACCCCCAAAGATATTTTTGACATCGCCGAAGGCGCCCGTCCTGGAAACCGGCAGGCAGGCATTGAAAGCTTCGAATCCTTGGGATCCGTAGCCGGCTTCACCATTGCCGAATCGCTGAATATTGTAGACGGGTTGGTCGTAATCGGAGGAGGGATTGCCGCTGCGCATAAATACATTCTGCCGGCGATGGTAGCCGAAATGAATGGGGTCCGCGGTACCATTCACGGCGACGTTTTCCCGCGCCTGCAAATGAAAGCATATAACTTACGGGACAAAGGGCAACTAGACGCTTTTTTAAAGGAAGAAAGCAAGCTGGTTCAGGTCCCCGGAACGGAAACTTACGTGCCCTACCATCAGAATAAAAAAACCGGCGTGACTGTGACCAAACTCGGCGCCAGCAAAGCAATCGCTCTGGGCGCCTACGCGTTCGCCCTGGCCCAGCTGGATCAAACGCAGAATAGGGAGGTTTTGGGATAACCGCACGCTTCTTCCTTATCAAAACCTGCACTAGAGGCCGAACGAGGGATTCTGCGCGAATATCGATCCCGTCAACCGTCCACCGTCAACCGTCCACCGTCCACCGTCAACCGTTAACCGTCAACCGTCAACCGTCAATTGTACGCTTCCTTGCCAAAAATCACTTCCCCTGTCATTGAACGGAATCCCTTTTCCTATTAGCTTCGCCGGATAAAACAGAAGGAATCCATGAACCCGTTTCGGAGAAGTGCAACGCTGATGTTTGGCGTGTTTGCCATGCTTGTTTGTTTTACAAAGCTTTCCGCCCAGGAAGAGTATTTGCATTGCAAAACCGAATTGAATTTGCCCGATTTGGAAGGCCGGACGGCAGCCAGAAAGCTGGCGTTCCGCGCCGCCCCCCATACGAATAATTACGACCTGAAATACCACCGCCTGGAGTGGACGGTCGACCCGGCCGTCTATTTTATCCGGGGAACGGTGACGTCGTATTTTGTCCCTTCAGGCGAGGGGTTTCAGACGATCCAGTTCGATCTTTATTCCGGGCTCCGGGTCGTGGAAGCAACGCGCAACGGCAAAGCCCTGACCTTCGCGCAGCATAGCGACGACCGCCTGGAAGTCAGGCTGGGAGAGACGTTGCTGTCCGGCAAACTGGATTCGGTAACCATACGCTACGAAGGGGCGCCCCAGCGCTCGGCTTTTGGCTCGTTTTCCCAGGGGACGCACAGCAACGTGCCGGTGGTTTGGACGCTCTCCGAACCTTATGGCGCTCTGGACTGGTGGCCTTGCAAGCAAAGTCTTGACGACAAGATCGACTCCATCGACGTGTTCGTCCGCACGCCTCAAATGTACCGCGCCGCCAGCAACGGCGTGCTGGTAGAAGAAACCGCAGTGGGGACGGACAAGATCTATCATTGGAAGCACCGCTACCCCATTCCAGCTTACCTGATTGCCATTGGGGTCACCAACTATGCGGTGTATTCCGATTTTGTGCCGGTGGAGGGCCGCGCGCCTATTGAAGTGCTCAACTATGTTTACCCCGAGCGCTTATCTACCTTTAAAACCCAGACCCCTGCAACGGTGGACATCATGAAGCTTTTTAACCAGCTTTTTGGGCTGTATCCTTTTGCCGGCGAAAAATACGGGCACGCCCAATTTGGTTTCGGCGGCGGCATGGAACATCAAACAATGAGTTTTATGGGAGGGTTTTCTCATTCACTCATAGCGCACGAACTGGCGCACCAGTGGTTTGGGGATAAGGTCACCTGCGGGAGTTGGTCCGATATCTGGCTCAATGAAGGATTTGCCACGTACTCCGAAGGCCTTACGTATCAGTATGGCTTGGGAACCAACACGTTCAAAAATTGGCTGCAATCGACGATGGCCAGTGCCCGAAGCCAGCCCGCAGGCTCGGTGTTTGTCGAGGATACGGCCAATGTCAACCGCATCTTTAGCAGTGCGCTCAGTTATTCCAAAGGCGCTATGTTGCTCCACATGCTTCGGGGCAAACTCGGGGATGACGCCTTCTTTCAGGGAGTACGCCAGTACGCAGCCGACTCCTCGCTGGCGTACCGTTACGCCAGCACGCCCGACCTGAAGAGACACCTGGAAGCCGCTGGCGGGCAAAACCTCGACGAGTTTTTCAAAGACTGGTTTTATGGGAAGGGGTACCCCAGCTACCGCGTATTATGGAACCAAACCGGAGAAAACGTCTTGATCCGGATCAATCAAACGACGTCGGACGTTTCCGTTCCTTTCTTCGAAATGCCGGTCCAGATGCAGTTCAAAGGCAAAAACGGAGATACGCTGGTCGTCTGCAACCACCAGAAAAACGGACAGGATTTTTCGTTCAAACTTCCTTTTACTGTCGAGGAGGTGGTCGTCGATCCCAATCAGTGGATTCTTACCGGGACAAAAGAAGCGGTTTTCTCCGCGATAACCGGGGTTCATTCTCCGGAAATCAGAAATATCCAGTTGTGGCCAAACCCTGCGCAGGAGGAGGTATTTCTCGCGCTGCCGGAAGACCTGCCAGCACGTTCCTTGTTGCTGCTGTTCAACCAGCAGGGGCAACTTCTGCGTCAAATGCAGCCCGTTTCCCTCCTGCCGGTTGGGGATTTAACGCCGGGGTTGTACCAATTGCTTCTGCATTCGCGTGACGGAGCGGTTTGGCAAGGCCGGTTTATCAAAGAATAATTCGTTGGGGAATCCGGAAAATTTCGAATTAAATCCTATATTCCGGAATAAAATCCAACGACCATGCAAGTAGTAAATCGTCGCGACTGGCTGCGCCTAATGGGTCTTGCCGGCGCTGCAACCGCCATTACCAACGTTCCCGGTTTAGGGCGTTCGGTTTCTGAGGTATTGCCTTATCCCTCCCGCCTAATATTGCCGGGCCAACCGGTGCGTTTGAGCTCCAACGAAAACCCGTACGGGCCATCCAAAATGGTGCGCGATGCCATGGTGCGCGGCTTTGACGACGCCTGCCGGTATACGTTCACCTATACCCGGGAAATCACGGAGATGATCGCCCGGAAGGAAGGGGTCAGCAGGGAGCATATTGTACTTACTGCCGGTTCCACCGAAGGACTGAAAGTAGCAGGACTTACGTTCGGCCTTCATGGAGGGGAAATCGTTTCTGCCGATCCAACCTTCCAGAGTCTGATGACCTATGCCGAACAGTTTGGCGCAACCATTCACTGGGTACCGGTGGATAAAAACGGCGCTCACGACCTGTCTGCTATGGAGAAACGGGTCAATGGAAATACCCGGCTGGTATTTGTCTGTAACCCTAACAACCCGACCGGAACCCTGCTCAGTGCTACCCAGATGCGGGATTTTTGCAAATCGCTGGCCGGCCGAACCATCGTTTTTGCCGACGAGGCCTATTTCGATTACATCACCGAGCCGGGCTACCCCAGTATGGTCGAACTGGTCAAGGAAGACTACAACGTGATCGTTTCCAGGACCTTTTCCAAAATTTACGGACTGGCAGGTGTACGGATCGGCTATCTCATTGCCCGGCCGGATATTGCGCGCCGGTTGAACGCAGCTACCATGGCCAACCTCAATATGCTGGGGATTTTTGCTGCCAAAGCCGCTTTGGAGGACCAGGAGTTTTACCGCTTCAGCCTCCAGAAAAACGAAGAAGCAAAAAATTACCTGTACGGGCTGTTCCAATCGATGAACCTGAACTATATCCCTTCCCACGCCAACTTCGTCTTTTTCGAAACGGGAAAGGAAATTTCGGCCTTCCAGGCGGCCATGTTAAAAGAAAACGTCCAGGTGGGCCGGCCATTCCCTCCCATGACAAAATGGTGCCGCGTCAGCACCGGGACGATGGAGGAGATGCAGGCTTTTGGGGCAGCGTTGAAGAAAGTGATGGTCTAAAGAGCCTGTCCTCAAAGAACCTTCCTGGCCACCGGGGTGAATTTTTTCGGCGGTCATGGGCAGACCGTCTATTAAAACAGGCGCCCTAATCACTTAATTTTTATGCAATATCGCGTTTTTGGAAATACCAGTCTGCTAGTCAGCGAAATCGGGTTTGGCGCCTGGGGAATTGGGGGCGCAGCTATGGCCGGTGACATTCCCATAGGATGGGGGCGCACCGAAGATTCCGTTTCTAAAGCTGCGTTGCATGCCGCGTTCGATCGGGGCATCAACTTCTACGACACGGCTGATTTTTACGGATTAGGGAGGTCGGAAACGCTGATCGGCGAGGTCTTTGGCGATCGCTCCGATGTCGTTATCGCCACTAAGGTTGGGCACCGCCTTGCCGCGCACGGCGCCATTGTGCTCGACTACTCCAAAGACTATATCCTGGAGGCTTGTGCGCAAAGCCTATTCCGGCTGCGCCGGAATAGCATCGATTTTTACCAGCTCCATACCGCAAAAGTTGCCGATCTGGAAAACGGGGAATGTGTGGAAGCCATGGAACAACTGAAGCAGGAAGGAAAAATCCGGTATTGGGGGATTTCGATCAACACGTTTCAGCCGGAACCGGAAGCAGAATGGATCCTCCGCCATAAGGTAGGGCATGGGTTTCAATTGGTTCTTAACCTCCTCAACCAAAAAGCCAGGCCGCTGCTTGAAGAGATCCAAAAAGCGGGGTATGGGGTAATTGCCCGGATGCCTCTTCAATTCGGCCTGCTTACAGGCAAATTCGATCATAGTACGCGGTTTGGAGCTAATGATCACCGGTCTTTCCGCCTTCCTCCCCACGTGCTCCAAGAAACCCTCCATGCGTTGGAGCCCGCGTGGCCCCTCACCGAAAAGTATGGCATTTCAAAAACCAGCCTTGCACTGAGTTTTATCCTGAGCCATTCGGAGGTGTCTACCGTTATACCGGGAATCAAGAATCCGGAACAAGCATTGGACAATACTAGTGGGCTGGTTGCCCTCAGCGCTTCCGATAAGTCCTTTTTACAGGAGTTGTACGACGAACGCTTTGCACCGCTTATCCCCTTTTTACAAAAAGAAGGTTGATCTCTCATTATGCCATTGCCCCGTATCAAAATATGTTGCATCAGCAGCGTGGAAGAAGCCCGGATGGCAGTAGCTGTGGGCGCTTCGGCCCTCGGATTTGTGGGGCCTATGCCCAGCGGTCCGGGAGTTATTCCAAATGAACGGATTCCGGAAATCATTCGGACGGTCCCTCCGCCGGTAGCCACGTTCCTTTTGAGTAGCGAAACGACCATTGAAGGATTGATTTCCCATCAGCGGCAAACACACGCGAATACAATACAAATTGTAGATCTCATACCGCTCCGTCTATTCCCTCTTCTAAGGGAAGCCCTTCCGCATGTCAAAATGGTGCAGGTAATCCACGTACTCAACGAATCCTCCGTGGAAGAAGCACTGGCTTATGCTGCCTTTGCCGATGCCCTGTTGCTGGATAGTGGCAACCCCTATCTGAAGGTAAAGATATTGGGCGGCACAGGAAATACCCACGATTGGGCATTGAGTAGAAAGATTGTGGAACAGGCAAAAGTTCCTGTTTTTCTCGCCGGCGGACTAACCCCTGGCAATGTCCGGCATGCCCTTGAAACGGTAAACCCTTACGGATTGGACGTGTGCAGCGGAGTGCGGACCAATGGAAGTTTGGATACCAAGAAACTGGAGGCATTCTTTCTGGCGGCAGGATATTGATTTACCATATGGCCGTGATCAGAATCCGCATACTCCAAAGAACTACCAGGATACCTACAGCCAGCAGCATTTTTTTTGCCGGCAACTTTCCAGCCAGCCGTGAGGCAATCGGGGCGGCGATGGCCCCACCGATGAGCAACCCTACAACAACTGGCAAATGGCGCGTGCCCACGGTTCCAATAAAAGTGGCGGCACTGGCCAGCGTAATAAAAAATTCGGTAAGACTCACAGAACCAATGATATACCTTGGGGTTTTCCCTTTCGCTATCAAGGTACTGGTTACAATTGGTCCCCAACCCCCTCCGCCAAAGGAATCCAGAAAACCGCCGCATCCTGCCAGCCAGCCAAGGCGCTTCACTTGCCGTGGTCCTTGTTTTTTTCTAAAAACCCTGGATAAAATCCGGACACCCAGAAACAGGGCGTAAACAGCAATCAGGATGCGGAGCATATCCCCATTCCACTCGCCAAGGAAAACAAGTGTTAAAGCGCCCAGGACAGCCCCCGCTACTCCCGGTAGCACCAGGTGGCGAAACAATTTCTTGTTGACATTCCCAAAGCGGTAATGGCTGTATCCTGAAATTCCAGAAGCAAAAACCTCCGAAGTGTGAATGGCTGCACTCATCGCTACCGGACTTACCCCGGCTGTCATCAGGCTGATGGCAGAAATCATACCATACCCCATACCCAGGGCGCCGTCGACCATCTGAGCCAAAAAACCAGCCAGAACGAACAGCAATACCTCCCATCTCCAGAAAGGCGTCAAGGCAGCCGAGACCAGGGACCAATCCGGAACCGGGAGCCATTGAATCAGTACGTGCCCAACGATCATTAGCGTGAAGGCCCATACAAACCGCGAAGCAAGACGTTTCCATCGCGTTTCGGAATCCAGATAACTCCAGGCTGCGGCTTTGGCAAACCAGGAATTACGAGGCCTTCCTTGGGCTCTGTGCAATAAGGATGATAACGTAGCAAGAGGCCTTGAGTTACCTGTTCCTTCCATCGGCAGAACCATGTCCATCCCTTCCAGGTCCTGGAGTTCCGCTTCTTTTTCCTGAACCAGCAGATAAGAAAACCGATCGGCCAGCAGCCAAAACCCTGTGTGAATGCAGGGGGCTATTACCTTGATCTGAACAGGAACCGAAGCAGGAAGCGCAGCTGCCAACTCTTTATACACCACCTCATCACCGCCGAGAATCAACAAATTGAAACGTTGCTTTTTCCCTTGTGACGATACAAAAGATTTTGACTCTGTTTCGGAAAGGCGCTCTACCATTAGTACGGCAATTTTTTTAAATCTCTTGACTCCGCGGTGAATTTAGGACTGATTGTTCGATAATCCTACTATTCCTACCTAAATAATAGGAGTATAAAATCAGTCTCTTTTTAGGCAGGAAGGACAAGCGTTCATTTGGTTATTTCCCTGTTGCATGGGGATCGAGCAATTCGCTCAGATACCGGCCTTCCATGGCATGGAGGGTGGCGTCTCTAACCTGGCGAAAAAACTCCCGGACGATACAACCAGGCTCCGCGTGAGGGCAGACGCGGCAGCTTTCGTAAAACTTCTTGCTGACGCAAGGAAGAAGGGATATCGGGCCTTCCATTTGCCGGATCACATCGACCACGGACACCTCCTCGGGAGGGCGCAGAAGATAATATCCTCCATTTTTGCCGGCTTTACTACCCAGCACGCCGCTTTTTCGGAGTTCTAACAAAATGGCTTCCAAAAACTTATAAGGGATCTGCCGGTGCTCGGCGATCTGACTGATCGGAATGGGCCCCTTGCCGAATCGCTCGCCAAGGTAGGTCAGCGCATGAATAGCGTATTGCGTTTTTGCAGAAAGCATAAATAAAATTACGCAATTAAACCCAATGCGCCAACAGGAGGCGTTAGGGCAATATCCAGTGGTTTTTTTGGAATTCCCATATTCTGGTTTCCCTCCTTTTTTTATCTTAGGAAAAACTTCTTCCAAATCCTTAAAACCCACTGTTATGCGCTCAAAATGGATTTTTAGCCAGGTTCTTTTGGCTTTCGTCATCCTTTCTCCGCTGGCCGCCCAGAAAAACCCTTCCTTTGAGGAAGTTATCTCGCTGCGCAACGCCGGCAGTCCTCAAATTTCTCCTGATGGAAAACACCTGGCATTTACGGTTACGTCAACCGACTGGAAAGCGAATGGATACGATACCGAAATCTGGCTCAGCAAAAATGGAAGCGAGCCCTTTCAACTTACCCGAACCGCCGGGGGAAGCAGTTCCAGCCCCAAATGGTCGCCCGATGGGAAATGGATCGCTTTCACTGCCAAGCGGGGAGAGCGTACCCAAATCCATATCATTAGCCCCGAGGGCGGGGAGGCCTGGCCGCTGACCCAAGCAGAACAGGACGTTCAAACCTTTGAATGGTCGCCCGATGGGAAGCAACTGGCTTTTACCATGGCGGAAAAAGACAGCCCCGAACTAAAAAAACAGCGCGAGCGCTATGGGGCTTTTGCCGAAGACGATACGGAGTACAGCCGCGCCTGGCTTTACCTGGCTGATTTCAATACCGCCCTTCGCGATCCTTCCGAACTTCCATGCTACAACGCCAAAGACAGTACCGCCCAGTCATGGCCCTGCATCGAATGGCCGGCGCCCAAAGCGCTGATCGACAGTGCGAAAATCCATGTGACGCGTTTCCTTTGGTCGCCCGACGGGAAAACCATTGCCGTACAACATCAGCCCGACCCGCTGATCAACTCGTCGTACCGGTCGGATATTTCTCTGCTGGACGTAGCTACACGGAAGCTTACTCTGCTTATCCAAAACCCCAGCACCGACGGCCTGGCTGCCTGGTCGCCCAATGGAGGAGACCTGCTCTTCACCAGCGCCGAATCCGACACGACGTCTTATTTTTATAAAAACAACAAGCTCTTCCGTCTCAACCTCGCTACAGGCCGTCAGCAACGCCTGGGCGCTGATTTCGACGAAAACCTGCTACCTATCCGCTGGACGCCGGCAGGAATTTTCGCTTCTGCCAGCGTGCGCACTGAACAGCATATTCTTCTAATCGACCCGGTGACCGGTAAAGTGAGCCGTTGGGCCTCCCCCCTGCCGCTTTCCTTTGCCGGCAGCGTAACCCCCAAAGGAGATGTCATTGCCTTCAGCGGAACGGACGGAAAGGGTTTATCGGAAATGTACATTAGCCCTACAGCTTCCCCCAGCCTGAAAAAGATTACCAGGATGAACGATCAGATCCAGGGTTGGGCGGTGGCACAAAGCGAGGTCGTTCGCTGGAAAAGCAGGGATGGCGCCTCTGTCGAAGGCGTGTTGCATAAGCCACAGAACTACGACCCAAGTGTCAAATACCCGCTTTTGGTAGTTATTCATGGCGGCCCCACCGGCGTCGACCAGCCCGCCGCGCTGCCAGGAAGCGTTTACCCCATTGTGCAATGGCTGAATAAAGGCGCATTGGTACTTAGGGTCAACTATCGGGGTTCTGCCGGATACGGAGAAGCGTTTCGTTCCCTCAACGTCCGCAATCTGGGTGTCGGCGACGCATGGGACGTTCTTTCCGGAGTGGATCACCTCATCGGGAAAGGGATGGTCGATAGTACCCGAATGGGGTGCATGGGCTGGAGCCAGGGAGGGTACATATCGGCATTCCTCACGACCACCAGCAACCGGTTTAAGGCCATCTCCGTAGGCGCCGGCATCTCCAACTGGATGACATACTACGTCAACACCGACATCCATCCTTTTACCCGGCAATACCTTAAGGGAACCCCCTGGTCCGATCCGGAGATCTACGCCAAAACCTCTCCCATGACCTATATCAACCAGGCGAGTACGCCCACTTTGATCCAGCACGGCGAATTTGACCGGCGCGTTCCCATCCCCAATGCGTATGAGTTGCTCCAAGGACTTCAGGACCAGGGCGTGCCTGCCAAATTGATCGTCTATAAAGGCTTTGGCCACGGAATAACCAAACCAAAAGAGCGGCTGGCAGCCGTCATCCACAACTGGGAATGGTTTGGGGATTATGTTTGGGGGCGGTGAGAGAAGGTTAGGGCGTTAGGGCGTAGGGCGAAAATAATCCCGCCTTACGCCTTTCGTCCGCCGTCAACCGTCAACCGTCAACCGTCAACCGTCAACCGTACCTAGTGCCTCTTTTCCGCTTTTGCCTAAAAAATCGTCCAGTTGATCGGGTTTTTTAACGCTGGGTGAAATTTTAGAATAGATTTGAACAAAAAAAGAACATGGATAATCCAATGCACGAGTGGGGCGAAGAAGAACGCCCGAAAAGAGATCCGAAACTGATTGGCATCGTTTCCTACCTGACTATTTTTGGGTGGATTGCCGCGTTGATCATGAACAACCCAAAGTCGGAAACCGCTTCCTTTCATATACGCCAGGCCTTGGGTCTGATCATTTTGTCGGCGGCGGCTAATTTTTTCCGGTTTGCGCCTTTCTTTGGGGCAGCCCTGACCAAAGGGGTATGGGTGGGCACGGCAGTTCTATGGATCATGGCCATTTTCAGCGCCATCCAGGGCGAACAAAAGGAACTTCCGGTCGTTGGCGCCTACTTTCAGAAGTGGTTTAGGAATTTTTAAGCCCGGACGCGCTTATGGCGCCACCGATACCTTGAGCACCCAGGCATGTTGGCCATCGGAAAACGAAGACGGAGAAAAGGACAAGGATGTTCCATTCCCCGTCTTCGTCCATTTTACCTTCTCCCCGGTTGCCAAAAACGAGATTTTGCTGCCTTTGGGAATATCGAGGCTTTGGAGTGCAACTCCCGTTCCCACTGGTTTTTTGAGAAAAATCACGTACACGGTTTGATGGTCCTTGCTTTGGGTATAGCGAATATCCTCTCCTTCCCGGTATGTTGTAAAAGGCCGGGTTCCATAAATGGCTTCGCCGTTGGTCCGTAACCAGGCGCCGATTTCCCGGAGGCGGGCGTAGGCATCTTCGTCCAGTTCGCCGTCCGGGCGGGGGCCGATGTTGAGCAACAGGTTACCGCCTTTGGCTACGATATCCGCCAGTTTATGAATCAGGTCGGTGGCGGATTTGTAGCGTTCGTTGGGCACATGGCTCCAGCTGGTCCCCATGGGCATGCAGGTTTCCCAGGGGTAAGGAAGACCGGTTTCCGGGATATGATTTTCGGGCGTCAGGTAGTTTTGATACGGCCCGGGCACCGCCCGGTCTACGACAATGAGGCCGGGCTGCTTTGTGCGGACCTTGCGTACCAGTTCCGCCATTTGGATATCCTGGCTTTGAGGGTTGCGGGCCCAACGGCTTCCTTCATATTCCTCCTTTAATTCCTGGAAAATTTCTTCCTGGGTTTTAACCCGCACCCATCCGCCGTCCAGCCACAGGATGTCTACTTTCCCGTAATTGGATACAAGTTCATCAATCTGGTTGTGGGTATATTCTACAAAAGCTTGCCAGCGCTCCGGGTATTTTTGGATGGAGTAATTGGCGTTGCGGTCGCTTGGAGGAAAGCGTTTCCACCAATAATCGTCGCTGTGCCAGTCCGGTTTGGAGAAATAGGCACCGATCCAGAAGTTTTCCTTTTGGAAGGCGTTAAACACCTCTCCGATCACGTCGCTGCGCGGGTGGGATGCAAAAGGCGTTTTGGCGCCGGTGATTTTGTAGTCGGTATATTGGGTATTCCACATGCAAAACCCATCGTGGTGCTTGGTGGTAATTACGACGTAACGCATCCCGGCTTCACGGGCAGCAGCGGCCCAGCGCTCCGGAGCGAACCGGACGGGATTGAAAGTAGTTTGCAGGGCCTCGTACTGACGCACATACTCGGAATAAGAAGCGCCGAATTCCTTCTTTCTGGCTCCTGTCGCCCAGGAAAGATCTTCCGGGCAAATGCTCCAACTTTCCACGATGCCCCATTGGCTGTAAGGGCCCCAATGAAAAAGGATCCCGAATTTCAGGTCTTTCCAGTCCTCAATCCGCTGTTGAATGGTTGGATCGGGATCAGGGGTGTATTCCTGGTGCTGGGCGCCAGCTGAAAAGAACGCACCGGCCAGAAGGCAGGAAAAGACAAACTTGGCTTTGTTCATACCGGCAGACTTTGCTTTGGATTATGTATTTTATGCGTAATTTAGATAAATCGAACCATTTTCCCCAAAAACAACACATGCTATGCAGTTAAAACAACTCCCCCTCGTCGTTCTGTGGTGTTTCAGCGCTTTCGGGACTGCGCTGGCACAGCACAATCCCCTGGCTACGGAGTATTACCAGGCGGGAGAAACCGCCCTGCTGCAAAAAGATTATAAGAAAGCCCTCCGGCGCTTTCAGCAAGCCGTGGAGCTTCAACCCGAACTGGTGGCCGCCGAACGCGGCATTGGGTTATGTTACGAAATGCTCAAGGATTATCCTTCCGCGCTTACCCACTATCTCAAAATTGTGGAAACGGCGCCCAAGTTTTCCCGCGCTCTTTATTATCAGATCGGAGAAATCTATTTCAAGCTCGGGCTATACCAAAAAGCTATGACCTATTTTGACCAGTTCCGCCGAATGCAACTCCTGGAAGACATCTCCTTTAGCGTCAATGGAGAAAAGGAACGCGTTCTGGAAGACCAGTTTCTGGAAAAGCTGGAGGGCAACATCCGGGCCTGCCAAATATCAATGGACACCTCCAAGTTCAACCAAAACGTCCAGATCAAAAACCTGGGCAGCGGCATCAACAGCCGGTCGGACGATTATTTCCCGTTTTTGTCCAATAACCAAAAACTCCTGTTTTTTACCCGGCGCCGCAACATGGAAAGCGACGAAAACCTCTTTTTCAGCACAGCCCCCAACGGTTACTGGCATGAGGCCCGCCCGGTCAACAACCTGCTGAACTCCGAATTCAATGAGGGAATGAGCACCCTCGTCCGCAATGGCCGCCATATGTATTTTACCGTATGCAACCGATCCGGGGTACGTGGCCCATGCGACATTTGGGAAGCGGACCTCGAAAAGGAAGATATCAAACGGGTCGCCGCCTTGGAGGGCAACCCGAACACCGATCAATGGGAGTCCCAGGCAGCCATCAGTTGCGACGGAAGCACGCTCTTCTTCGCCAGTAACCGTCCCGGAGGCCAGGGAGGAACAGATATCTGGACGAGCAATAAGCTCCCCAACGGGGAATGGTCAAACCCTATAAACCTCGGTCCCCAAATCAACACCCCGCTCGATGAAGAAGCGCCCTTTATCAGCAACGACGGTACCGCCCTCTACTTTTCTTCAACCGGGCACCTGGGCATTGGCGATCAGGATATTTTCGTCAGCTTCAAAGACCAAAACGCTGCCTGGACAACACCCATGAACCTCGGCCCAAAGATAAACACCCCGCACCGGGAGCTTGGTTTTTACCTGTCTGCCGACGGCAAAACCGGCTATTTCGCTTCCGACCGGCCCGGAGGGTGGGGAGGCATGGACATCTACCGGGTGGATCTGTATGAAGAACTTTACAGCCAGCCTATAACATACACCGAATTTCAGGTGCGCAACTCCCGCACCGGAGAACCCGTCGCAACCCGCATAGCCTTTGGAGACGGCCGGCAACCGGTGCAAACCGACTCCAGCGGCCGCTTTTTCCTGTGTTTGCCTGCCAACTCCAATATCCGGATCAAGATCGACGTCCAGGAATTCCACCCCTTTAACTCCGAATTCTCCATCCCGGAATGGGATAACCGGCAGTTCTACGCACTGGAACTCCTCCTGTTGCCGATTCATATCCCGTTTATCCAGGAAGAGAAAGCAGCGCCACCCGATACCGTTACCCTGAGCCCACCGCCGCGCATCCGTACAATCCAACGGTATCAGGCTACCCTGTTTTTTCAATTTGACAGCGATGAACTGGAACTCAACGAGCTCGAAAAACTACAGGATTTTACCTCCAACATAGCAGGCAAGGAAATCCAGCACGTCGATATCAATGGCTTTGCCGACGATATCGGCGAAGACGGGTACAACCTCAAACTCAGCGAAAAACGCGCAAAGAAAATCGCCTTGTTCCTGATGCAGAAGGGCTTCCCCGTCAACCGCATCGCGATGAAAGGCAACGGCGAGATCCACGACGGGCAGCCCAAATCGCAAAACCGCCGGGTAGAACTAAAAATCACCACGCTCGAATAATATGGTGGAAACTGGATTAGCCCGATTGATTGGCGACCCTTTTATTCAAACCACAATACAGGGGAATATCGGTTACTTATGCCATAGCGCTTCGGTAGCCCCATCCCTGGAACACGGCGCCCTGGCAATGAAACGCGTGGTCGGCCCAAGGTTGAAAGCCCTCTTTGCGCCCCAGCATGGGTTTGCTACCGATGCCCAGGATAATATGATCGAATCGCCCCATTTTTTTCACCCTTTCCTGAAACTCCCCGTATACAGCCTCTATTCCGAGACCAGGGTCCCAACGCCCCAAATGCTGGAGGGCCTCGATACCTTGGTGATTGACCTCCAGGACAATGGGACCCGGGTATATACCTATATCTGGACCATGGTACTCGCCCTGGAAGCCTGTTCCAAAGCCGGAGTCCGGGTGGCAGTTCTTGACCGCCCCAACCCTCTGGGAGGCATCCGAGTAGAAGGAAATATTTCTGAAATAGCATTCCGCTCATTGATCGGTTGGCATCCGCTCCCCATGCGGCATGGGATGACAATAGGGGAAATTGCCCGGTTTGCATGCACTCATTGGGACATAGCAGCCCAGCTAGACGTCGTGCCCATGTCTGGGTGGCGTCGCGGATTTCTCTTTTCGGAATGCGGATTGCCCTGGGTTTTTCCATCGCCCAATTTCCCTACTCTCGACACCGCCCAGGTATATCCTGGTACCGTCTTGGTGGAAGGCACGAATATTTCCGAGGGCCGGGGGACCACCCGGCCTTTTGAACTCATCGGACATCCCAATCTCCAGGCTTTTCCTTTTTGTGAAAGATTCAACCAAAGTCTTAAAGAGAAAGGACTGATGGGGTGCATACTCCGCCCCGCAGCGTTTATCCCAACGTTCGATAAGTTCCAGGGGCAGGTTTGCCAGGGGTTTCAGGTCCACATCACCGACTCCGGCGCCTGCAACTCCTGGGAACTTGGCCAATGGCTTCTTCATAGCCTATGCCGGGAGCTTGGACCGGCGTTTGAATGGCGGCAGCCGCCATTCGAATACGTCGACGACATCTTGCCGGTCGACCTGCTGAATGGGTCCGCCGGCCTTCGCAAATGGGTAGAAAAACAAGGTTCGGAAGACGAACTCCACTACCTTCAATATGCGGACTACACCGAGTTCTTACGCCTCCGCTCGGAGGTGTTGCTTTATGAGTCGTGAATTTTTTTTAAAATCTATTTAAATGTATAAACATTAATTGTAAAAACATGTTTAACGAGTATTGATTCACAAAAACCACCACAAATGAAAACCTGGAAAATTGACCCTTCGCATTCGAACATTGCATTCAAGGTGAAGCACCTGATGATCTCAACCGTTAAAGGAGAATTCGGGGCGTTTGACGCCACGATGCAAACTAATGGAGGCGAGGGATTTGAAGATGCTAAAGTGGAATTCAGCGCCAGTATAGCCAGTATTAGCACCGGCAACGAGCAGCGTGACAACCACCTCAAGTCGGCCGATTTCTTCGATGCGGAGAATCACCCGGAGTTGAAATTTACCTCGACTGCTTTTAAGCGGGTGGATGATGAAAACTACAAACTGGAGGGAATAATCAGCATCCGCGGGATTGAAAAGCCGGTCACGCTCGACGTAGAGTACAGCGGGAACATGGTCGACTTTTACGGAAACAACAAAGTAGGTTTTGGCCTTCGTGGAAAGATCAACCGGCACGACTTCGGTTTGGCATGGAATGCTGTGACGGAAGCAGGCGGAGTTGTCGTCAGCGAAGATGTACGGTTAGAGCTCGACGTACAGATGGCGCAGCAAAACTAAGCGCCGACAGCCAGTAGCCAAAGCCTGCCAACTGCCGCTCCTCCTGCAACCAGAAGGAGCGGCCCCCAGTTGGGTCGAAAAATACCGCTCAGAATAGCCAATACCCCAATAAAAACATATCCTGGGTCTTCCAGAAAATACATTCCCATGCGCATCACGACGGCGGCCATAATCGCCAATGCGCCAACGCTTACCGCATCCAGAAAAGCTTTCCAGCGGGCAGATCCTATCATAGCGTTGAGGAGCGGGTGCATAAGTCCGGCGTAAATAAATGAAGGAAGAAAAACGCCTGCGGTGGCAGCCAAAGCACCTTTCCAGCCTAGCAAATGAAATCCGATAAAGGTAGCCGTTGACAACACGGGGCCTGGAGTAAACTGGCCTATAGCCACTGCTTCGACCAAGGTTTCCATGGTAAGCCAACCGCGTTTGGCCACGAGTTCGTCTTCCAAATACGCCATCAGGACCAGGCCGCTTCCAAAAAGGACCGCCCCGATTTTAAAGAAAACGCCAAACAGACTCATAACGCTTAGCGAGGTTCCCAGGGCCGCCCCTTTCCACAGCAACAACGAAAAGCCTTCGGCCGGACCCGTTTTCCCCTTGTGATCCAAATGAAATAAAAGCAACCCGATTACCCCGGCGCCTAGAATAGCTTCTACCTCCCCAATGCCGAGGAGGGAAGCGCCCATTACTACTATGCCCAGGATTGCCAGACGGAATGACTTAACTGCCTTTTTGCCCATTGAAAGCAACGCGGGCGCCATGATGCCCATGACCGCAGGCCGGACTCCGTAAAGGAACGGCGCAATCTCGGGAAGGGCGCCATACCGCATATAAGCCCAGGCAAGCGCCCCGGTGATCAAAACAGCTGGCAGAATAAATCCCAAACCCGCAGCGACCAATCCTGGGATGCCCCGCCGGATATAACCGCAGTGCATGGCCATTTCCGTTGAATTAGGCCCCGGGATCAGATTCGTAGCGCCTACCAGTTCCAAAAACCGCTCCGGGGTAATCCATCCTCTTTTCCGGACGATCTCCCGCTCGAAAATGGCAATATGCGCGACGGGGCCGCCAAAAGAAATGGTCCCAAGCTGGAGAAAAAGAAGAAAAAGCTGGGCTATTGGGTTCATTATCAAAGAAAAAGCCATCTCGCTCAACCGGAGGAAAGGAGATGGCTTTTCAGGATTATTTTAAATAACAGACTTTAGCTGCCGAAATCGTCAAAGGCGATATTTTCTTCGGGCACGCCCAGGTCGCCGAGCATTTTCTGCACAGCGGAAAGCATCATTGGGGGACCGCAGAGATAGTATTCGATCTCCTCCGGCTCCGCATGGTTCTTGAGGTAGTTGTCGAGTACCACCTGGTGGATGAAGCCTACGGGGCCGGTCCAGTTGTCTTCCGGCATGGGCTCCGATAAAGCGATATGGAAGGAGAAGTTAGGGAATTCCTTCTCGATTGCCCGGAAGTCGTCGATATAGAACAACTCTTTTAGCGAGCGGCCACCATACCAGTAAGACACCTTGCGGTTGGTCCTGAGGGTATGGAACAGATGGAAGATATGCGACCGGAGCGGGGCCATGCCGGCGCCGCCGCCGATATACACCATTTCTTTCTCTGTAGGTTTGATAAAGAACTCGCCATAAGGGCCGGAAATGACCACTTTATCGCCGGGCTTTTGATTAAACACGTAGGAGGAGCAGACGCCTGGGTTCACCGGCAAATAGTTGTTGATCTTGCGATCCCAGGGTGGGGTCGCGATCCGGATATTCAGCATGATGATATTCCCTTCTGCGGGGTGGTTGGCCATGGAGTAGGCGCGGAATTGTTCTTCCGTATTCTTCATTTTCAGGCCCCACATCTTGAACTTGTCCCAATCCTCCTGGAACGCATCCGCCGCTTTGCCCATATCGGGGTGAGAAGTAATGTCGAAGTTCTTGAAATCGACCTCAATCTTGGGCACGTCGATCTGGATATAGCCGCCGGATTCGAACTCCATGTGTTCGCCTTCGGGAAGTTTGACGACGAATTCCTTGATGAAGGTAGCCACGTTGTAGTTGGAGACGACCTCGCATTCCCATTTTTTGATCCCGAATACTTCCTCCGGAACGCGGATTTTCATGTCCTGGCGCACTTTCACCTGGCAAGCCAGGCGTTTGTGCTCGGATACGTCCTTGCGGGTGAGGTGGTTCATTTCGGTGGGCAGCACGTCGCCGCCGCCTTCGTCCACCCAGCATTTGCACATGGCGCAGGTGCCGCCGCCGCCGCAGGCGGAAGGCAGGAAGACACTCTGGTTGGAAAGAGCGGAAAGCAGGGAACTTCCCGGCTGTACAAGCAACGGGTTGCTCTCATCTCCATTTACGATAATGCGCACATCCCCCTGGGGAACAAGCTTTTTCTGAGCGATTAGCAATCCAAAGGTAAGCAGCAGGATAACTACCGTAAATGCGATAGCCCCGTATACCACGGGAAGGATATTAAAAAGAAGTATCATGTCTCTGATAATTTATTGCTGGAAATAACTAGCCGGGTTAATCCCCATTAACGACATAAAAGCAAGTCCCATCAGGCCGGTCAGGATGAACGCAATCCCCAGGCCGCGCAGAGGGGCAGGAATATTGGAATACCTGATTTTTTCCCGAATGGCGGCCATAGCCACAATAGCCAGCGCCCAACCAAATCCAGATCCTACACCGTAAACTACCGACTCTGCGAAGTTATACTCTCTGGCAACCATAAACAGGGCAGCGCCCAGAATAGCGCAGTTCACCGTGATCAGAGGGAGAAAGATGCCCAGCGCATTGTACAGGGATGGGGAATATTTCTCCACCGCCATTTCCACCAACTGAACCGAAGCGGCGATACTCGCAATGAAAAGAATAAAACGCAGGAAGGTCAAATCTGTTTTGAAAATACCATTAGGACCCAAAACCATTTCACTGACCACCCAGTTGATGGGGATCGTCAGCACGAGAACAAAAATAACGGCCGCCCCTAAGCCAATCGCCGTTTTAACCGATTTGGAAACCGCCAGGAAAGAACACATGCCCAAAAAATAGGACAGGACCATGTTCTCAATAAAAGCGGACTTCAGAAAGATATTGAACAGTTCCATAGAGATCGATTTCAAAGATCAATAATTTGATAGCAAAGCTGCCGGGGCATCAGGAAATGTCCACCAGTTTTTTATTGGATGCCCGTTGGAGCCAGATAATGATTCCGATAAGGAATATTGCCGATGCAGGCAGTACCATGAGGCCGTTATTCTGGTACCATCCGAGCCAGGAAATCTGGGTAGTATTCAGCAAAAACTCATTGGTCGATCCAATGATCTTGAAGCCTGCCACACTCCCGCGGCCAAATAGTTCGCGGATTACGGCTACCGCCAGCAGGATGACGCCGTAACCGGCGCCGTTGCCGATGCCATCCAGGAAAGACCTCCAGGGCGTGTTCGCCATGGCATAAGCTTCCAGGCGGCCCATCACGATGCAGTTGGTGATGATCAGGCCGATAAACACGGAAAGCTGTTTCCAGGTTTCGTAGTTAAAGGCCTTCAAGACTTGTTCGACCACCGTCACCAAAAACGCGATGACGACCAACTGTACGATCATCCGGATTTGCTTCGGAATCCCTTTGCGCAACAGCGCGATGGCCAGGTTGGAGAAGGCGGTAACGAAGGTTACCGATATAGCCATAATAAATGCCGGCTTGACCATCGTGGTTACAGCCAGCGCCGAGCAGATCCCCAGGACCTGAACGGTGATGGGGTTGTTATCGTTTAGCGGGTCGGAGAGGGCCTTGCGTTCTTTTTTCCCAAACAAGGGCTCTTTCTCCTCTAAAGCCGCAGCTTTTACATTTGCGTCAGCCATGTTACTATGTTTAATTTGCGGTTTTTAACGATTCAATATAAGGCAGATATGCCTTCAATCCTTTCTGGAGCATGTCGGATACGCCCACGGAGGTGATGGTCGCTCCGGAGATTGCATCGACTTCGTGTTCGGGATTCTTAGCCCCGCCTTTGACCACGGCAACCGATACGTATTGTCCATCCTGAAAGATCTTTTTCCCTTTGAACTGTGCCGGGAAATTGGGATTATCTTTTATTTCAGCACCGAGACCAGGCGTTTCGGAAACGTGCCCAAACGAGGCGCCTACGATCGTGTTCAGATCTTCTCCCAAAGCGATATAGCCCCATATTTTGTCCCACAATCCATTTCCGCGCACCGCCAGGAGGTATACCTTGCCTTTTTCTCCATTATAGACGAACACCGGGTATTGGCGCGCTGCTTCTGGCTTTTTCTCCTCCGCCGCCATATCCACAGATTCGGCCATCACACCCTGAAGCGGCTCTCCTTCTGCATTAAGCACAACCTGCTCCATTTGGTTCTTGAACAGATTCAGAATCTCCTGATCGCCCATCTTGCTGACATCATTGGGAATTTGATCCGCAATGGCGCTCATAATATCTTTTTTCTTGAATACCGCTTCACTGGAATCGTGATAAGGCTTTAAACCGGTCACAAGAAAAGCCAGGATGACCGACACGATCAGCGTCATGATCACGGTATAGACCGTTATATATCTATTGCTGTACATACTTCAACCGTTTTTTGATATTTCCTTGAAGAACAAAATAGTCGATCAGCGGAGCAAAGACGTTCATGAACAAAATGGCCAGCATCCAGCCTTCCGGGTAGGCGGGGTTCATTACCCGCACCAGCATACCGACCACTCCGATAAAGAATCCGTAGAACCATTTGCCTTTATTGGTGGAAGCGGCAGTAACCGGGTCGGTTGCCATGTATGCCATCGCGAACAAGAAGCTACCCATAGAGAAATGGTAGAACCAGGGAACTTCCATGATCGGATTAAAACCCCAGGCATTGAAGATCAGGCCCATAAACGCCATTCCCATCACCATGGACAGCATGATGCGCCAGCTAGCGACGCCGGTAGCGATCAGCATTAAGGCGCCCAGGATGATGAACGGTTTGCCGGTCTCCCCTACAGAGCCCGGGATAATTCCCCAGAACATCTGAGAAGGCGTATAGACATGCGTAACGGCGTCCCAGCCGCCTTTTGCCGCCAGGGCAAGGGGCGTTGCGCCGGTATAGCCGTCTACCACCGCCGCTGCCGGATCAAAGCCCGTCCATCCAAACGCGTCGAAGAGCGGGTTGAGCACATGCAGGGTGAACCAGCCATAGTCAGCCATGCCTCCTTCCGCCGCTTTGGTCAGGCCCGCGACCCAGACCTCGTCGCCGGAAATATCGGCAGGATAAGCGAAAAATACGAACACCCGGGCCAGCAAAGCGATGTTGACTACATTCATTCCCGTACCGCCAAAGGCTTCTTTACCGATGATGACCGCAAAAATGATGGAAAGCGTGAGGATCCACAAAGGCAGATCGGGCGGCATGATCAGAGGAATCAAAGCCCCTGTGACAAGATACCCTTCCTCTACGCCATGGCCGCGCTTGGCAGAAAAATAAAATTCAATACCCAAACCCACCACATGGGCGACAATCCACATGGGCAGAAGCTTCACCAAACCATACGATAGTTTGAGGTGAAAGCCTTCAAACAAGCCGGTATACTGCCCCAAGGCTACGAAATGCTGGTGGCCGATGTTGTACGTGCCCAACAGATAACAAAGCTGCATCGAAAGCACCACAAAAGTCATCAGTCGCTTCAGATCCATCCCGTCGCGCACGTGCACCCCGTCCTTGGTGACGTGGTTCGGCACAAACGCAAAGGTGAAAAAGGCTTCGAAGCCCGTATGGAGCAATCGCTTGCTTTTATCCGGTTCTATCCGCTGGAAAAATTTAAGCAACGCTTTTTTCATGTATAGCTATTGATTTCGTTTGATCAATCAAATCCTCCAACGTCTAACGTCCAACGTCCAACGTCTAACGTCCAATTTCCTATTCTTCGGCGTGCATCAGATCCAGCCCTTCCCGGAGGATCTTTTGCAGCGGCTGCTTGGAAGTACAGGCAAATTCGCACAAAGCCACATCTTCCTCAACCAGCTCTTTGAGCCCAAGGCCTTCCATACCCTCATAATCGCCATTGATAACGGCCTTCAGCACATGCTGCGGGTAGATACTCATTGGCAGAAGGTCTTCGTATTGGCCGGTCACCACAAAGGCCCGGCGCTCGCCGCGGGTATTGGTGCTCGCCTGGTACTTGCGGGCAGGAAACAGCGCGTTGGGGTAGGTCCCTGAAACGGAAGGCCTGCCTTCCTGCGGGATCAGCCAGCCGAACAATTCAAAGTCGTCGCCTTCTTTGACGATTGTCAGCTGGTCGTCGTAAAAGCCGAGAAAATCGGTCATGTCCAGCTTTTTACCGGAGAGAATATCGCCGGAGATCGCGCGCACGTGGTCGTGCTTCAAATTGTTCTTAACCAAATCGGCAATGCTGGCGCCAAGGTAGGTGCGCACGTATTGCGGTTGGTTCAACTCGGCTCCGGCGACAACGGCTACACGCCCGGCATCGTATTTTTTATCGGCGAACAGCGCGCCAATCGTGATGACATCCTGCACGCCTACTACCCAAACGTGATCTTTCGTGCCAACAGGCCGTATGTTGTGGATTTGTACCCCCGGGTTGCCTGCGGGGTGCTTCCCGCTGAACCAATACTTTTCTACCCCTTGCGCATCGGTGAATACCGGCGAAGGCGCTGTTTTGCCATTGGCATTCAGCCCAAGGACTACCTTGCCCGGGGTCAGTTTTCCCAGCACATCAAGACCTTTCTGGAACTGAGCGCCCCGGCCTTCCACCACGAGATCGTGATCCGGCGCCAAAGGCGCCGTGTCGAAAGTACTAATGAAAATATCGCGGGGAATATCCTGCGGATTGGGAACGATATTATAAGGCCTCTGCCGGATGTGGGGCCATACCCCTGCCTCCAGCAAATAAGTAACCAGATCTTCCCTGCTGCTTTTTTCCAGGTCGAACGCCTCAAACGAACGGTACTGGACCTCTTTATCTGCCAGGATCACTACCGCGGTAATGGCGCGTTTCTCGCCCCTGCGAATCTCGATCACCTCGCCGCTTACCGGCGCAGCGTATTTGATCTCCGGGCGCTTTTTATCAAAAAAGAGCAAGTCGCCGGCTTTCACATTCGCGCCTTCCTCTACCAGCACTTTGGGAATGGGAGACATCCCCAGAAACTGGCCGGGCTCCAGGCCAAAGGTGCGCACCTGGTCTCCAGGAACAATTTTCTTTTCTGCGGCGCCTTCCAGAAGGATATTAAACCCTTTCTTTAGCGGAATGTAGGGCGCTTTACCTACATAAGCCGGGGCTGATTTGGAAAACATCCCTGCCGTCAGGCTTGGAATAATGCCCACCTTCTTGCGCTGATCCGGGTTTAGACCCATTCGCTGCGCCTCAATGGCCAACATGTGGTCGGATACCTGCATGAGCAGGTAAAAGAAAATCAGCACGACAGCAGCCAGTAAGCCGTATAGCAGCAGGTCACTTCCCTGGCTTCCCGAACCCTGGGCAAAAATGTCTTGAGCCAACATCAGAATGGACAGGGTAAGGAAGAATGGCGATGTACTTTTTTTCATTCGAACTACCTTTTTTATGAGGGCTTTCCCGGATCGGAACCCAGGTTCCACAGGATTTTTTTTAGCCGACGCAAATATATAAACCTTTTGACGGAAAACAGAAATGCAACTTTTGCAAATAAGGCAGAAAATGCTATTTGGATTAATTCTGAATTATTTGATTTAATAAATTGTCATTCAATTTGTTACAACTTAATTTTGGTTTGTTTTTGGTACAAACTCCGCCAATGGAGGTACCCATAAACGGCTATTGTGGTATAAATCACCATCAAAATGGCATAAAGCCGCAGGTCTCTGAGCCAATACACTCCCACAGAAACCGCATCGATCAGAATCCAATAGATCCAATTGCTCAGCACCTTGCGGGTAACCAGATAGGTAGCCAGAAAGCTGAATATCGTAATGTGGGAATCCAAATAGGGAAACCGGGCGTTGGTAAACTCAGATAAAGTCCATCCAAGAGCGAACGACAACACCGCTCCCAGAGCCAGGAATGGCGCATGCCGGACTAAAGGCCAGGTGTGAATCCCAAGGGGTTGGTCTGCCCCGGTTTGTTTTTTTTCCCAGGACATCCAGCCGTATATGCCGGCAAAAACGTAGTAGAGGTAGAGGACGGATTCCGCATACAAGCGGGCGTGCAAAAAAACCAGGATACTCAAAACCGCATTCAGGATGCCGAATGCCCAGCACGAGATATGCTCCCTGGCGGCGAGAACCACATAGGCCAGACCGGCGGCTACCGCCCCTGCTTCCACCCACGTTACGGCAGACAAGGTCAACGCAAGGTATACTTGTATTGCAGGCGTTCGATGATGGGCCGGCCGGTATCTGGTTCCGTGTTGTCGAGGATAATGTCCACGTCGATCACCTCGTCGTGTTCTTTTTCTGTGCTATCGAAAATGACCCTGATCTTTCCCTTTCCACCGGGAGGAATGGGATCGGTCGAATATTCCGTGGTGGTACAATCGCAGGCGGAAATAACGCCGATCTTGAGCGGGGTGTCGCCCAAATTAGCAAATTCAAAGGTATGTTCCCGTTTTTCGCCTTTTTTGACCTCGCCAAAATCGACGACGCGTTCCTTGAACTGCATGATCGGAACGCCCCTGAGGTCTTTTCGGCCGCGTAGCGTAGATAACTCATGGATAACAATGGCCGAAGGAGGTCTGCTGGTGTCGGAAGGCGACGCGCCGGGGTTTGAATTGCGGTTAGGCGCCGGCTTGTTGGTTTGTTTGCGGAGGCTGGTCCGTTTTATGGTGATCGAGGTCGGGCCTTTAACGATCTTGAACTCGGTCCGGCGGTTGATGCTATGAGCCCGCTCGCGTTCTTCTTCCGTTTTCAGTTCGTCGATATAGGAAGGCGTAAGCAGGTCTCCCTCTTTAAACAGGGAGTCTTGCTGGGCAACCCGGGCGGAGATCGTTTTAGGTTGCTTTTCCCCGTACCCTTTGGCAACGATGCGGGCCGCATCAACGCCTTTGGCTACGAGCCACCGCTTGGCCGAGTCTGCCCTGCGCTGGGATAGCCTTTCGTTGTACAGATCGTTGCCCCGGTAATCGGTATGCGAACTCAGTTCAATGACCATCTCCGGGTACTGTTTCATGAGGTCGTATACCACCGTCAGATCGCCTTCCGCTTCAGGTTTGATCTTGTCGTCGGCGAAGTCATACAGAATATTCTCCAGCACGATCGCTTGCTGAATGGTGATCGTGTCGTATTCCGGCTCAACCGGCGGCGGCGGCGGAACTTGTTTCAGATAAAACCGCTGTTCAAAGGATTTCGACTGCTCCAGCCCGGCAGTGCTGACCATGGCACTGTCGGGAAAATACCCTTCGCGGCTGGCGAGGATTTTATACGATTTGTCTAGTTCCAACGGGAAATCAAACCGGTTGCCGTTGGCATTGGTTTGGGATTTGGGGCTACCGTCTCCCAGGATTTCCGAGATGGTCAGCTTCACGGTCCCGCCGTTCAGCGGTTTGCGGGCAGCGTCGAAGATCCCCACTACCAGATCGGCTTTGATTTTTTCAATAGTAAAGCCGTAGATATCGTCGCAGCAAGTGCGGCTGCGGACAAAGCGGCCTCCGGGCCGGTTGGACGTCAGCGCGCCGCGGTACCCCTCGGCATCCAGGGCGAAGTACTGGTCGTCCTGGGGCGAGTTAAATCCGATACCCATATTGCGGGGTTCGCTCCACATCGATCCATTCCAGGCAGAGAAAAATATGTCTTGTCCTCCCAGCCCCGGCAGTCCATTGGAACTAAAATACAAGGTACCGTTAAAGAAGAACGGAGTGATCTCATCGCCAGGGGTGTTGATCTTCGGTCCAAGGCTCACCGGGTCGCCGTAAACGCCCTCGCTTTTCAATGTGGCATAATAGAGGTCCATCCCGCCGTACCCGCCATCGATATCAGCGGAGAAGAAGAGCACTTCCTTTCCGAACAGTTCCCCGACCGCCGGGTGTTTGGCCCGAAATTCTCCGTTTACTCCCACCAGTTCGTTGGGTGCGCCCCAGGCGCCGTCGCCGCCAACGCTGAAGAATATTTTGCTTTCCGCCACTTCGTTGCCTTGCAGAGCAGAACGGGTAAAGAACATCCGGTTACCGTCGGCAGAAAACGCGACGTTCCCGGTATGGAACCCCGGGCGGTTGATCTTCTGATCGAGGGAATCCGGCTTTTTGTAACCGGCATCTGCTTTTTCCTCCCGCTCGGCGAAATAGATCTTGGCATGGTAATCCTGGTTGTCATCGTCGACGATGATGACATCCGGGCGGTTAAACCCCGAGTAGTATAAGTATCCTCCTCTACTGAAAGCAGGAGAGTACTCAGAAAACGGCGAGTTGAGATCGCGGTCAATTGAAGCCACTTCAATCTTGGGTTTCTGATTGGTCCAGGTAAGAGCAAGCTCAGCCCCGGCGATCTCGTTTTGAGCCAATTCCTTGAGCGAATCCGGGGGCGAAGACGCCAGAAACTTCTGGAATTCCGGAATGGCTTCGGTGTAATTGCCCCCCATTTTAAGCGATAAGCCGTAAAAATACCGCAAACCAACCAGCTTATCGTCCTTATCCCGGCGCAACGCCTGGGCGTAAGCCCTCTGCGCCTTGGCATAGTCCCTGAGTTTGAGGTTTAATTCTCCAATTAAGGGAAGCAGGCGCTCATCTTTGCGCTCCTCAAATGCTTCCTCGTAAAGCACCACGGCGTTGTAATAATCTTTTTCCGCCATTTTTTCCGCCGCAACTGCGACGCGGGTTTCGTACGAGGATTTCCCAATAGGCTGTCCCAGGAGCCCGGAAGACAGTCCGCCTATACACAGGAGCGACAACAACACGCTTCTCATAGGATCTTCATATTTTTTATGCAAAAGCAAAGGATATTTTTGAATGACCGTGAGGAAGAAACGAGTCCCTCCTCATGGGATTAAAGCTGCGGACAAAGAATAGCCGGGCTGATTTTTGGTTTCTTGTAGATTTTGAGGATGTAATACCCTGCAATTTCAAATCCCCCCTGAAAGTTGCTGACTTCGCTCAGGGAAGATACGTTGATGTCGTAACTCGCCGCCACCCTTAGGTCCTGGTAATCCACCCCAAAGATAAGTTGCGCGGCGTCGCCCATGCGGTATCCCGGCCCGAAACGGAGGGTGAAATCAGGGTTAATCTTATACCCCGCAAGTGCTTGTATGCCAAACTCATTGGCCCCGCCGGTACTCTGTAACAGCAGGGTGGGCTCCAGATAGAGGAGATCGGAAAACCGGTGCTGGACCCTGGCATGCAACGCCATACGCAGAGGGCGCTTGGTCCCGTCCTGGTTTGGGGAACTAAGGAGACTATACTTGGGCTGGGTAAGGTGGTAGAAGGAAAGACCTGCTTCCAGTTGGTTTTTATCGTCGAGTCTGGAGCGCAGCATCAAGCCGGCGTTGAAATCCATATAGGACAAGTTCTCGTTCAGTTTGCGGTCGGCGCCATTGCCAAACCCCAGACCACCACCGCCTGCCTGGGTGGGCAGTTCGTCCTCAAACTTGATATCCTGGGATTTGAGATCGATCCGCCGCTGCACATTTCCGCCCTGAAAACCTAACGTCAGCAGATGGCGGCCATCCTTTCCAAGACCGGCGTGGTAAGCTGCCGAGAACATCGTTCCCACGTTGCGGAGCTTGGCTGTCCCTGCCTGATCGTTAAACATCATCATCCCTACACCTAGCCAGTCCTGCTTGCGCAAGCCGCGGATCAGCGGAACGTCTACATAGAACGAAGGAGTTACGAATTCCTTGCTGATAAAGCTGGACCACTGATCGCGGTAGATCCCGCCAACCCGTGCCGTCCCTTCAAAAGAGCCGGTAAAAGCCGGGTTGAGCGTCAGAGGCGACATGTTGAACATGGTGAAATGCAGGTCTTGCGCCTGCAAGGCGCCCCATGAGGCAACGAAAAAAACAATCAGGTAGGAGTATACTTTCATAAAGGTAGAGCGGTTCATTAGCTGAGCCTGAAAGATAGGTGTTTTTCCCAAATTTTGTCAAAATCCCTACCCTTGTTAACGGAAATGTGTAGGGAAGATTGCCAATGCAAGCTTGCTCCGGCGTAATTCATTCCCTATCTCATAAATCCGGCTTCCCTTCCGAAAGGGATACGATCCGGTTTTCATCTATGGTTTCCATGCAGCGAAAATGTCCTTTCGGGCATTTTTGAAACCCGATTTTCGAACACGGCCTGCAGGGCAGCCCCGATACCTGCACACAGGTATTGGCCCAGATCCCCTCTGGGTAATAAGGCGCCATCCCAAACTCCGGGATGGTATTGCCCCAAACCGAGATAATGTCCTTGCGGAAAGCAGCCGCAATGTGCATCAGTCCAGTATCGTGAGTGATCACCCGAAGCGCCTGCCGCACCAGAGAGGCCGACTGGTGGAGGCTGAATTTTCCGCAACCGTTCAGCACGTGCGCTCCGGCGGCGGTGACTATGGCATCCCCGGTTTGCTGGTCGTCCAGCCCGCCCAGTAAAAGCACGGGAAGCCGGATTTTTCGGCAAATGGAAACGATCTTATGAACCGGCAGCCTTTTGGTGGCATGCGCCGCGCCAATGACAAATGCCAAAAACCGGCCTTCCAAAAGACATTCCCGGGTCTCTTTTTCCAGAGAAAACTCATGGACCAGGTCCCTCAGGGCTACTTCCTGTCCGGGCGGAATAAAGTAATCCAGCCCTTTCCCATCATTAACTACACCCAATGGAGCGGCTGCCGCAAGATAACGGTCGACGATATGAACTCCAGGCAACCGGTTGATCCTGAAGTTGACCAGCAGCCATTTTTCCAGGTTGAGTTTGTCAAAAGCAAACGAGGGCGTACCGCGAAGCCCGCGCTTAACCCGCCAGCTCCGCAGGTTGTGGTGCAAGTCGACGATGGCGTCGTATTTCTCCTCCTTCAATTCCCGGATCAGCTCCCCAAAGCGTTCGGGCAGCGCGTATACTTTGTCGATATTCGGGTTGGTATCCACAATCCCCCGGTACGCTTTTTTAGTCAGGAAATGCACTTCCGCGCCCAACTGTTCTTTCAAACAACGCACTACCGGGCTTGTCAGGACAATATCCCCGATGGAGGAAAATCGGATCAGGAGCACCTTCTTGGGCTTCAAAACGCGGCAGTTTTAGAAAGTAATCATTAAAAAAGCGACACGAAGCTAAAGGCAAAATTGGGAACCGGTGTGTATCAGAAATTAATTTTCGGTAAAAAATTATCTTCCGCCTTCTAATGCCATCATAAAATCATAAACCAGCAGCATGCTCGGCCCGAAATAATCCCTCCCTTCTGCCAACCGGAGAGAATGCGCCTTTTTAATAGCTTCATCCTTGGAAAGAAACTGGAACAGGGTGCGGCTTACTTTGACGAACCGCTCCGGGTCGTGGCCGGAAGGGATATCGGTTGCCCCAATCCTGCGAAGCGTGCGGTTGAACGCTCCCTGGTCGTACAGCGTATACCGCTCGGGGTAACGGAATGCCAGATAGAGAAAAGCCATCCGGTAATCTCCGCCATGGTAATGCGTTGCCAGCTTGTCTTTGGGATGGCGTTCCTGATGATCTGCAAGAAGCTCGTCACATCCGAAAACAAACCGCCCCAAGCGGCCCTCCACCGAGCGTTCTTCCCGAAACAAATCGGCAAACACCTGCCGGACATACTCCTGCTGCTGTGCCATGAACGCCAGCATAACCTCCCTGGGCCGGAAATCGTCCCCGCTCCAGTAGCGCCGCGTCTGTGTACTTTCCAAACTACGCGCGTACATGCCGGCTAAATCGGACGCCTCCAGATCCCAATGCAACTGAAAGATCTGCTGGGCTTCCCATAATGGCGCCCGCTCCCCGGCTTGAGGACTCTTCAGAAAGACGAGGAACTCGTCCAGTGCGGCTTGAAGGCTTTTTAGAAGCATAGAGGTTAGAGGTTAGACGTTAGACGTTGGACGTTAGACGTTAGACGTTGGACGTTAGACGTTAGAGGTTGGACGTTAGACGTTGGACGTTAGACATTAGAGGTTAGGGGTTGGATTTAGGGAGTGGGCAAGACCCTGTGGAAAAACGACGTTTTCTCGAATTTATATTTGCAGCCTAACCTCTAAGGTCTAAGGTCTAAGGTCTAAGGTCTAAGGTCTAAAGTCTAACGTCTAATCAAGGCGCGGGATCCGGAATACGGCGATGCGTTTCCTCAATGGCGCGGAGGACATCCGGAGATAGGGAAACATGGATACTTTCGATATTTTCTTTTAGTTGAGCCATAGTCGTGGCGCCGATAATATTGGAAGTGACGAATGGTTGGCGGTTGACAAATGCCAGGGCCATTTGAGAAGGCCGAAGCCCTGCTTCTTTGGCAATTCGTGCGTATTCGCGCGCGGCTTCGCGGGAAGGCGCGCTGCTGTACCTGCTGTATTGTTTAAACAGGGTTAGGCGGGAGTTGGACACATCCGCCTGTTGGTCGTCGTATTTCCCTGAAAGTACGCCAAACGCCATGGGCGAGTATGCCAGGAGGCCCACCTGCTCACGGATCGAAGCCTCGGCCAGCCCCACTTCAAATAAGCGGTTCAGCAGGCTGTATGGATTCTGAATGCTCACCGGCCGGGGCAACCCATGCAGGTCTGCGAGATGAAGGATCCGCATCAGTCCCCACGCATTTTCATTGGACACGCCCCAGGCCCGGATCCTGCCCTCCCGGATCAGGGCGTCCATGACCCGAATCACGTCGAGAAAATTGTCAGTCCAGGGGTCGGAAGGGTCGTATTCAAACCCTCGCTTCCCAAACATGTTCATCTTCCGCTCCGGCCAATGGAGTTGATATAGATCTACATAATCGGTTTGGAGACGGGATAGGCTGCCTTCCAGAGCCTCACGGATTTGAGCTTCAGAATAGTTCAGCGGATCGCGGAGGAACTTGAAGGTAGGCGAAGGCCCGGTGATCTTGGTAGCCAGAACGACTTTATCCCGGTTTTTCCGGGACCGAAACCACGTTCCCAGGATGCGCTCTGTACTTCCCTGGGTTTCCTTTCGTGCGGGCACAGAATACATTTCGGCGGTGTCAAAAAACTGAATGCCTTGATCCAGAGCATAATCCATCTGCTCATGGCCTTCAGTCTCAATATTTTGTTCTCCGAAGGTCATGGTACCCAGGCAAATTTTACTTACCTGTATTCCCGTATTTCCGAGTGTAACGTACTCCATCATTTTTTGGACTTGGTCAAGCAATAATAATTGCTTCAATGCGCCAATTGTTTTTTCTTTACAAAAAAAACACCTCATGTCCCAACAGCTGAATTGCCCGAACTGTGGCCAACTCATTGAGGCTGAAAATATTAATATAGAAAAAATGGCGGCGGTATGCGCCTCCTGCAACCACGTATTCAACTTCTCCGAACTCGTTCTGCCGTCTACGCCTCAGATCCGTGCTGATGGCGTTCATATCGAATTACCAAAGGGCTTTGAGGTACACAGGGGAATGAACGAACTCCTGATCGACGTCAAATGGAGAAATACCCGTGGAGGTAAAGGTTTTTTTACCTTGTTTGCAGCCGTTTGGAACCTGTTTCTGATTCCGTTCGTCGCTATGGCTATTTCTACCGGGGAACTGAAGATCCTCCTTTTTCTCAGCCTGCACCTGATTGTAGGCATCAGCTTTTTGATTTATACGCTGGGACTTTGGCTCAATACCACCCTTATCACGGTGAGCCGTAATGGGATTGACGTGCGCCACCAGCCTATTCCTATCCCTTTTAACCCCAAAAGACAGCTGACCGCCTCTGATATTCAGCAACTTTATGTTGAGGAATACGTTCCCAGCAAAACCAACGGACGCCCGGATATCACGTATGCGGTGCGTTATAAAACCCAGCAGGGCGAAGACGAACGCCTCGTCAAAGGGTTCCGCAATGCCAACCACGCGCTGTACATCGAACGGGAGGTAGAAAAATTCCTTGGCATCCACGACAAACCCGTCTAAATCCTTTCGTTAAGCGGTTTGGAGGGAACGTTCGTCTTCAAAATTTTTCGCTCGCCCCGGTTTTCCGTACCTTGCAATCATAAAAATCAAAATAGCATGGGATTTCTAAATGACATGAAAAAGCTTTTGTTCGGCGTCAAATCTGTGGGAAAAAGCGCGGCTGAAAAAGCCGTTGAAGCCGGAAAAGAAGCAGGGTCCGAATTTCTGGAACGTTCCGGTAATGTTTTGCATGAGGCCAAAGAAAAAACCGGAGCTTTTCTGGACCATACCTTTGAAAAAGCCCAGGAGACAGGCAAAAACATCGCCGAAAAAGCAGGGGACCTGGTCCATAAAGCCGTTGAAAAAGCTGAGGACCTTTTTGATAAAGCGCCAGGAGAAGAAAGCCTTTCCGAACCGGCCCCTCCTCCCCCAGCGCAAAAAGCCCCCGAAGCGGATCCGTCCAAACCGCTCGACTTTGCCGCCGTCGACAACCCCGATGAGCTCGAACTAAAGCCGGTCGATAAGTCCTCCATCCAGAAAATCGGAGGAAAAGTGATCGACACGACCCTCGAAGCCGGAAAAAAAGTGGAACAGGCTGCCGAAGACCTGGGCCATAAAGCCCTCGAAGCGGGTGAAGTAGCTGCCGAAAAATTTAAAGAAGCCGCTGAAGTCGTCGGAAGCAAGGTCATCGAAAAAGGCGGAGAGCTCTGGGAAAGAGCCAAGGAATTTGGTTCCCACCTCCTCCACAAAGCCGAAGAGGCAGCCAAAAAAGCGCACGAAGAAGGCGCCAAGGAAAAAGACCTCCCGGGAACGATGGACGAGCTGATCCAGAAAGCCAAAGACCTGGGCGATAAATTTGAGGAAAAAGCACAGGATACGTCCCGGCAGTTCACCGACAGCCTGAAAGACGCCAAAGCGAGCGATCTGACCAAGCATGACGACTTCTTCGAAAAAGCCAAACGCTTCGCCGACGGCGATTACCAGGCGGCTTCTTCCAATCCGGTAATCGGCAAAGACCCCAACTACAAACCGGTTGAAAAAGAGGGCAAAACCCACGGCTTCGAGGATGGGGATAACGACGGCAACGACCTTATCGATGACGCAACGATCATCGACGAAAAACCATGACAAACTCAGACCAGTGGCTTCGGCTGCGCTCGGAAGAGGGGCCCAACCTCAAACTATTCCGGGCGCGGTTCGATTATATGCGCAACCCCCGCAACGGGGAAACCGAGCGGATGATCGTTCTGGAATCCGACGATTCCGTTAATGTCATAGCGCTCACCCCTCAACGGGAAATGCTCTTCGTGCGCCAATACCGCTTTGGGATCGGCCAGGAAACGCTGGAGCTTCCCGGCGGTATCGTCGACCCCGGGGAAGACCATTCCCTTGGCGCGGCCAGAGAGCTACGGGAAGAAACGGGATTCACCGGCTCAAAATGGACTTACCTGGGCAAGGTAGCTTCTAATCCGGTGTTTATGGACAGCTATATACACCACTGGCTCCTCGAAGACGCTAATAAAACCCACGAGATCCAGCTCGACGCCGGCGAAACGGTAGACCTGGAACGGATCCCCATCGCCAAGGTGCGCAGTATGCTTTGGGAAGGGGCGTTCTTGCACCCGCATACCATCAGCGCCCTGGTGCGCTTTTTTGCTCATCAAACGGTTTAAATTCGGGAATGGATAACAAACTGATCGCAATCATTGGCATGGGGCCGGGAATCAGCTATTCCGTAGCGGAACGCTTTGCAAAAGAAGGCTACGCCGTAGCGATGTTTTCCCGGAACGAAGGGCGGCTCAGCCTTTTCCAGGAACTGCTGGAAAAACAGTTGATCTATTCCAGATACTACCTTGCCGATGCAGGCAAACCTGCGGAATTGCGGGCAGCCATGGATAAAATGACCCGCGAGATGGGACATCCGGACGTGCTGGTGTACAACGCCTCCAAGTTCAAAACCCTCCACATACTGGACGAAACCGCGGAAGCCATCTCCGAAGACCTTCTGACCAACGTCGGGGGAGCTCTGGAAGCGGTGAAAATGGCATTGCCGGCCATGAAGGCCCGTAACCAAGGGACCATTCTGCTCACCGGGGGCGGTTTGGCGCTTCACCCCAACCCAGGGCTTGGCTCCCTGGCTATTGGTAAAACCGGTCTCCGCAGTCTGGCCGCCCAACTTCACGACAGCCTGGCAGGAACAGGGATTAAGGTCGCGACCATCACAGTAGCAGGGTTTGTGAGCAAAGAAAGTTCCACCCATCACCCCGACCGCATCGCCGATCTGTATTGGCAACTCCACACCACTCCGGCCGACCAACTCGATTTTGAAGTGATCGTCTGACGGGCTTGTTTCTTAACGCTTTACAAACGCCCGTGTTTGCCCCCCTATCCGAACCCAATAGATGCCGGATGGCAGTTCAGGGATAGGGATCTCCATCGCATTGGCGCCTTTGATCACCAAAACCGGAAGGGTCCGCACCGGCTTGCCGTAAAGGTCTGTTACGATCAGTTGTTGCAGTCCTTCATCCTCAGATGCCCATAACACCTGGAGCAGATCGCTGGCCGGATTGGGAAATAAATGGAGGTTTTCTGTAAAGGAAGAAGAGGTTCCCGGAGGCGCCATTACGGGCATGCCCATAAGCGGATCTTCCGGCGTAAGTACCAGCGGATAATCCTCTGTTTCCCCGTATGCATAGGCCCCGCAAGGAGCGGTATGCGAATCGTATTTCATAGCCACCCGAAGCCGCGTAGCCAGCCTGGCCGTAACCTGGGGCCAGGTAAGCGTTCCTTCGGCGGTACTCTTTTTTTCCTGATGGAATAGCAACTCATCAGGATCGGAGAAATCCCCATCGAGGTTGAGGTCGGCCCAGACAAACCAGTTTTCGGGGTAAACCTGTCTTTTGAATCCGCCTTCCAACCGGACGGATGCTGATGTTCCTCCTGTTCCGTTCACGGTATGGGAGGAAAAATAGGAATACCCCTTGTTGTTGCCCGACTCGGATCGGACATTTCCAATGGTCACGGAAGCAATCCATTCAAACTGCGTGTTAACCCCTGCCAGGGAGCAGTATGCCAATGGCGATGTACCCGGCAAGACGGTTTCGGTGAACGCGTTGCAGCCATGGGCGTCGGTCGCCGTAACCCGGTATACTCCAGGAGAAAGGTTGTCGATGATTTGTCCGGCTAGTCCTCCAGACCAGGTAAAATTATATGGGGCTATTCCTCCTTTCGCATAAGCCTGTAGGCTTTTCCCATCGGGAAGCGCAGCGATCTCTACCGCCAGGGAGTCCGGCTGCCGGACTTCCGCAGCAGATGAGGCGATGCAGCCTTTGCTATCGGTAACGGTAGCCCGGTACGCTCCGGCGGGGAGGGAAGCGATTGCCACCTGAACGCTTCCGGTGCTCCATGTCAACGAATAGGGAGGCGTACCACCCTCGGGCATCGCCTGTATGCGCCCGTCGGCCCCCTTATAACAGCGCGTTTCTTCCGCACTCAGCGAAAGGGCCAAACGCGTTGGTTCCTCCAGAAAATACTGTGCGGTGCGGGTTGCAGAACCGTCTGAAACCGTAACCGAATACGTTCCCGTTTTCAAGCCGGCAGCTAAGGCTGTTTTGTGGCCGGAGCTCCATTGATAGGTATATTTCCCGCTACCCCCTTCCGCAATGGCCAGGAGCGCTCCGTCGGCGCTATTGGCGCACGAGATCTCTCTGGAAGGAACGATCTTTGCGTCAAGCCCTGAAGTCGCCTCCAAGCAGAACACGGCGGTTGCTCCTGCACCCGAATAAGGGCCGCTCGCGACGATCCGGCCCTGCGCGTCGAAAACCTGGAACGCGGCAGGGTTGTCTGCACAGCAGGCGGTTTTGCTATTGCCGGTAGTGATTTTCAGGATGGTGCACCCAGGAGGCAGGCAAAGATCATGATCGGCGTAGGAAAAAGGAGGCTGATGCGAATAAGGCCCCCCCACTGCAAGTAATTCTCCCTTTGCGTTGCTTACCTCCCAGCGTAAATCGGCAGGATTGACGCCGGTATATACCTTCAGGCGTGCTTGCACCGCGCACGTCTGGTGAACATATTTTTGGGCAATGGCTCTCCTGCCGGTAATCCCTTTTTCTGGGATTGCCGCGCGCACCGTAATCCAATATGCTACGCCGGACTGTAACCCGCCAACTGCCAACGTCAGTTGATTGGTAATGCCTGCCACCTGCCATCCTGTATCCCGAAGCACAAGCACTTCGTACTTCGTTGCCCACTTCACGGCTTCCCAACGCGCTTCAACAGCGGCGCCGCCCTGATTTTTCAACTGAAAAACGGGCGTTCCCAGTAGGGCAAGGCTATCGCAAAGGGCAATACCGGCGCCCTGTTTCAGGCGAAGTACCACTTTGCCGCCCGGTCCGTCCGGAACATTCCATTCGAGAGTTCCCGGGCCGGGTGAGACGGTTTGAATCAGCTTCCAGGACACCCCTCCGTCGGAGGAATAGTCCAACTGTATGGGATTGAGATTCGATTTTGAGGCTTCCCACCGGAGTGTTGCCTTTTCGCCGGGCACGAGGGTTGTTCCCGGAACAGGATATATCCATTCCAGGGGTTGGCGGTCGAAATAATAGGCGACGTAATAAGGCTGAGGGCCCTGAGGGATTTCATACCCCTTGACACGGATCGTATAGGTTCCGGGGGAAGGAAAGGAAATGACCACCTGTTCTGCATTGTTCAGCCTATCGGCGCCCGGAGCGGCGGGCCGCAGGAGGCTGTCGGGATGGCTCGCGGTGGAAAGGACCAGGGGCAGCACCCGCTTGCCTGAGGCATCGGTCACTTCGAGGTCGAGGTCGTTGACCAGCGCTTTGGCCGCCAGCGGAGAACCGGGGGCGTCGTGCCAATACAATAACACCTTAAGCTCGCTCACCCCTGCAGGAACCTGAAGGGTGTGATTATTCGTGATTCCGTGCGCCATGTTGCCGGCGAGATACCACTGGTTTTGAAGCGCCGTCAAGGCGCGAAATGCGTTTGCTGCGCCAAACCCGTATTCGAAATCAGGCCCAGGCCGTCCAAGATCCTTAGCCGTGTTCAGCAGGAGGGATTTAACGAGTGCAAAGTCCGGATCGCCCCCATGCATTTGCCGGTATTTCTGATAAAGCAAGGCAGCAATGCCGGCTACTACCGGCGCTGCAGCGGATGTGCCGGCGCTGTATTGATATCCTTCCGACGGCGCCAAGGTCCAATCCCCTTGCCCAAAGGCGCAAATATCCGGTTTTGTCCGTCCGTCGGCAGCCGGCCCCAGACTGCTGTTAAAGTCCAGGGCGCCGTTTTCGTCGATATTCCCGACGACGATCCCATTTTTCGCAGCCTTAAGCCCGCCTGTGATATTGCCATAACGCCGCCCGTCGGCCTGAACGATCCAGGAATAGGCACTGGAACAGGAAAAGATAGCGCTGTTCCCTGCAGAAAAAATGTGGCCAACCTTAGGACTGGATACGCTGGCTTCGTCAACCATGCGGGCAAAACTGGTGTAATAACCGCCGCAACCGTCGCCAAAGGAGTTGGAGGTCAGTACGACTCCATATTTCGAATAGAAAGCTGCAGCATTAGAAAATTGATCATAGCCTTCCAGCAAACGGACCAGTGGCCTGGCTTTGGGTGCAACACCCTCTCCGCGCGGGTCAATTGCTCCGTTTCCCGCCGCCATTCCGACGCTCGCCGGCGCGTGTTTACCTTCTCCTTTTCCCGTGAGATCGGTCAGCCTCCCAGCCACATCCGGGTGGGCTACCGACCCGTCTTCAGAGAATAAAATGGATACTCCCGTACCGTCCAGCTCTGGGCGCCGATAGGCATTGTATTGGTGGACGGCATGGAGGCTCCTGCTGCCATTCCCCTCCCATTTCAGCGAAGCAGGCCAGGGCTCGAGGTACAATACCCATGGCTGGGAAGCCAGGATATACAGTTGCTTTAAGGGAAGAACAACCCGGATGAACCCTTCCTCCAACCGGGCATTCCAGCCCAATGCCCGCAGAACCGGGACCAAATCGGATGGGTTTAGGCCGGGAAATACCCCGGCGAGAAGGTCTGCCTGGACTTCATGACCCGACGCGCCGTAAGCAGCCAAATAGTCAGACATCGGGCGCGTAATTTTTTTTGAGACCGGAATACGTCCCACCTGAACAATGTCAAAATCCGAAAGCGAGAGGCTTTCCGGGACTTTTGCCAAAAAGGTATTCGCCGAAAGGAAGTCTCCCAGCAAAACCCCGGAAGCAGCCATTGTTGAGCGGGCTGCCGTATCCGGTAGCCGGCCAAAGGCCACGACCAGGAGGCGGTCGCTGCCCCAGCGGGAAGAATCCATCTCCGGTTTCGGGATCTTTTGCAAATCGGCGGTAGGATAAGCCACATACGGGGTAGAAGGCGGAAAGACCTTAGCAGGGGTCTGTCCGTGCAGCAGTGCAATAGAAAAGCTGGTCGCAACAAGCAACGTCATTAATCTCTCCATAGCGGAAACCAGGTTTTACTCCCTTGGCGTAGTTCTCCAAGAAAATTCTAAGACGCTTGCTCGCTGGCCCGGAATCCTTTTCGGCATAAACACCGGTATGCTAATGCTTTCTGAAGGACCCAAGAAAAGGCCATTTAGAATTAGGGGGAAAGGAACTGTGCGAAATGCACAAAGCGAATTTGGACAAAGGTATGAAAAATTTTGAATATTACAATTACAGAATTTGTTTTTGTTTAACGGTCAATTTTTAACCCATTAAATAAAATACATATGCAAATAAAGTTCGTCCTCAAAGATCCTCCGGAGAAAACCAGTCACTAGAGGTTCGGTACACGACGCCTTTAAAGAGAGCGACCAGGCCGCCGGTTTCGCCGTTGCGCACTTCTACCCGGTACAGTCCTGTTGCATTGCGCAGGGACTCTTCGGTAGCTTCCGCGACAAGTATCGTCCGGTCCTGCACCGGAACGAGGTGGTTGATGCTGGTGTCCAGGGAAAGGGCCTTTTTTCCTCTGGAATTGGAAGCAAACGCCAGGGCGCTGTCGGCCAGCGAGAAGGTAATGCCGCCATGCGCGATGCCAAACCCGTTCAGCATGTCCGGACGGACCACCATGCGCAGGCGGGCATATCCTGGACGGATCCCCAGGGCCTCAATTCCAAGCCATTGGCTGAAAGCGTCGTTTCGGTACATCTCTTCAAAAACGGCATGAGCAAGTTGTTCTGGTTCCATAGGCTGAAGTACATATAGAGGGAGTTGATGGAGTTGGCGCGTTGTTTGTTGGGAATTGCTGCCCTTAAAATACAAAGGCCTATACGAATTTTCCAATTTGTTTACCCAATAGGAGGGAAACAGAAGCTATCTCAAAACGTTGGGATGCTGCTTAATCAGCGGTAGGGCTCCCCCCAACGGGGCTTTCTCAAAAGACAACTCTTTGCCTCCAAGATGAAATTTTATTTTTTGCTGCCTCGGGCAAAAACCGTCTTTTGAAACAGGCCCCCTTCGCCTCAACGCCTTTCCACCACCCAAAGCGCATAATCGCGCAAACCATACGCCAGTGCCAAAGACACGTAAGGGACCTCCAGCGTAGATGAAGCGGTGTGCAGCGCTACATCGCAAAGGCCTTTGCGTTGCTGGAAAGGAGATTGGCTGATCGTCAGGGCCTGTATTTTCTCCCAGGGTGATTGCCTGAAATTGCGCGTAAAAAAGCCGTACGACAACTGGATACCTGTGGGGTTTACCTGGACAAACCAGGATTTCTGCAATTCCCGCTGCCAGTAATACGTCAACGGGATCCAAATCGCGGCAAAGATCAGGGGGTTGACGCTTCCCCGGAGCAGGGCGGCAGCAGCCAGTATCCCCCCAGGAACCAGCCCCAGGAAGAGGAACCTCCGCTGGGCATACCAGGTACTGATAGGGTACGTATCCCAGGGGGCGGAATTCAATTGCGGAAAACATCCCTCCAGCACCGCCGAAATCTGTGGCGCTTTGCACCCCGGAGCTTTGAGTGTTGCCGCCGCTGCCGCCAGCAGGCCTCCACCCTGGTAGATTTGCAGTACAAAGTAGCCTAGCTTTCGCTGTAGCGGGTTGGCGCTCCACTTCACCATCTGGACTTTGGGAAGGCTGATGGATTGCTCGTGCCGGGTGAACAGACCGGCACTTAGCCGAAACCCTTGCCCAGATTGAACAAATTCAAGCCCGTAGTAGCGGGCGACGGTGCGAAGGAGGGTGACCAGAAAGGAAAGCAAAATCAGGGCGCCGGTAAATACGAGGATGAGGGTGGTCCAATGGCCATAGATATACCCCCACTGCGCCTTGAGCGAGTTCGTGAAGGTTTTCCCCAAGGTTTGGGAGAGTTCGGAGAACACTCCAAGACCCAATCCGAGCAGAATGCCGGTCGTTCTCAGATGGTTTTGGGTGATACCTACCTTCAGCAGGTCGTCCAGGTCCAACCGAAGCAGGACTTGCCCTTCGGGGTAGGGATCAGCCTGCTCGGCCTCCCCTTCCTGACGGTGCGCCATGAGGTAGGCTCTTAGTCTTTGGGCTTTTTCCGTACCCAGGGCGGTAAGGGAAAACTCCTTTTGCTGCGCTCCGCTGGTGTCGATCTCGACTTTTACCGCCCGGAAGAGCCGGTGCAGAAACGTTTGCTGCAAGGTCACAGTTTGGATTCGTTCCAGGGGAATGCTAAGCTTCCTTCGGCTCAGCAGCCCGCTTTCAAGGATTAGTTGGCCTGCTTCTATACGAAAAGACGTGGTAAAAAAAGCAATCAGTGCCCGGACCAGGACGATGGCCGCCAGGACCAGCGTCACCCAGCCGAAAAAGGAAGCGCGGCTTGAAGCGGGGCGAAACAGGATGACCAGAAAAAAGGCCCAGTATTGTTTGATGAAATTCTGGAAAAGCTGGGCAAAAACCAGAAGCAGCGCTGCTGCCGACTGCCGGGTGGCATGCCGGAATTCGTGGCCATCCGGATGGTCATGCAGGCTCATCGGCGTCCGTTTTTAGGGTAATAAACGCTTTTACGCGCTCGGCATCCTCCAGCGAAAGCCCTTCGAGGGCCAGATCGCCTTCGCTGCTGGCGGTGTGCACATGCAGGCTGCAAATCCCGAACCTCTTTTGGATTGGGCCTTGCTCCACCGCCACGTGTTGTACCCGCACAAAGGGGACCGTCCGCTCTTTACGCCACCAAAAGCCTTTCCAGTGGGTGAGGTCCCGTTCCCGAAGGGCAAAACGCTCTCTTTGGAACCGCTTTTTGGTCAGCCAGCGGGAAAGCGACCAAAGGCCGGCCCAGGCCAGAAGTACCAGAGGATACCACGCCCATTGGCCTCCTTTGAACACAAGCGCCCAGGTGGTCGTTTGAGCGGCCAGAAGAGTTAACCAGAAAATAGCGTTGCCAATCAGCCGGACGCGCAGGGTCTGTGGGGCCAGCGTCTGGGCGACTGCAGGGTCAAGCGCAGGAAGCTGATCCAACGGAACAGGAGGATTTTCGAACAGCATGAACCAGATTTTGATGAAAGGCTTTTCCTCTTAACTTCCCGAAGCTACATAATGTTGATCAAATCAGCGCGCTTCTTTTACCCCGGGACCAACAGGATAAGCCGGCCCGGGAGGGAGGGAATCCAAAGGGGGGGGGGGGGTGAGGAACCGCCGGCGCAAAACAGGGCGCCGGCGCAGATTCTAAAACAGGGCCTTCTATTCGGCCTTGGGCGCAGGGCTTAAGGCGCGGAACGGTTGCGTTTTTTCTTTTTACCCGAAAAAAAAGGACGTTGGTCGAGATTATCGGGTAGTTTGTTTCCTTTTCTTCCTCAGATAAGGAGGGTATTTGTATTTTTCAAAAGACATCCTGTTTTTCTAATTCATAACCCCTTCAATTTTTCAAAGATGATGAAATACCGGTTTCTTCTACTCCTGTTCGTAGCCATTTCTACTTTTCTGCATGCGCAAATGGCGCCTTCGGACCCGCTGCCTTTGGCTCCGGAAATCCAGACCGGCAAGCTGGATAACGGACTGACGTATTACATCCGGAAAAATGCCAAGCCCGAAAAAAAGGTAGAACTCCGCCTCGTGGTAAACGCGGGATCCATTCTGGAAACGGAAAAACAACAAGGCCTTGCCCACTTCTGCGAGCATATGGCTTTCAACGGAACCAAAAACTTTCCCAAAAACGACCTGGTTAGTTTCCTCCAGTCGATGGGCGTCCGCTTCGGTGCGGATTTGAATGCATACACCTCGTTCGACGAAACGGTATACATGCTTCCCATCCCCCTCGACCAGCCCGGCAATCTGGAGAAAGGATTTCAGGTGCTGGAGGATTGGGCCCACAATTGCACCTACGACCCTGCCGAGATCGATAAGGAGCGGGGGGTGGTGCTCGAAGAAGCCCGTCTGGGCAAAGGCGCCGACGATAGGATGCTAAAAAAGTATATTGGCCCGCTTTTTGCCGGCTCCCGATATGCGCAGCGCATTCCTATTGGGAAAGAGGAGATCTTGAAAAACGCGTCCTATAAAACCTTTAAAAGCTTTTACAAGAACTGGTACCGCCCCAACCTGATGGCGGTTATTGTCGTGGGCGACATCGACCCCGCCGCTGCCCTTGCTTTGGTAAAAAAGCATTTCGGACCGATCCAAAACCCAAAAGGCGCTCCCAAACGGGTATACGCCCCTGTCCCCCCCCGTGCCGTCACGGAAGCCATGGTCGTCACCGACCCGGAAGCGACCAGCTATGTGCTCAACATCAACTACGATGCCCAGAAAGCTTCCCCGGAAACGACCCTCGGCGATTACCAGCAATCCATTCTCCGGGGGTTATTCACCGATATGCTGAACGCCCGGCTCAACGACCTTAGGCAGTCGGCTAAACCGCCGTTTCTGTTTGGCTCTGCCGGCTATGGCGGGTTGGTGCGCGGATATGAACTCTTCAACGCCGTAGCCGCAATAGGGAACGAAGGCGTAGAACCTGCCATCAATGCCCTGGTAGGCGCCGTTGAGCAGGCTCGAAAATTTGGCTTCACCCAGGCGGAACTGGACCGGGCAAAACAGCGCCGCATGGCCTCCATGGAGCGCCTGGCTAAAGAAAAAGACAAATCGGAATCAGAAGGATATGCCGGCGAACTCGTTCGGGTATTCCTGCAGGGAGAACCGGCGCCCGGGATCGAAAACGAATTCAAATACCATCAAAACTACGTTCCGCAAATAACGTTGAAGGAGGTCAATGAGCTCGTAAATACCTTTAACCTCAATGCCCATAAATTTATCTACCTGACGGGCCCGGAGAAAGGAAATATTCAACTCCCCAGCAATGCCGGCCTGCTCGCTATGTTCAACCGCGCCCTGCAACAGGACCTGAAGCCTTACCAGGAAGCTGCCGTCGCCAGCGCCTTGATGGAACCACTGACTTCCGGAGGAGCGATCGTCAGGGAAACCCGCGACGAGGTGCTGGGCACCACCGAATTGACCCTGAGCAATGGCATTGAAGTAACGCTTAAGACGACGGATTTCAAAAACGACGAGATTCAGTTCACGGGTATCCACAAGGGCGGCGCTAACAACTACGGCCCGGAAGACCGCTTCAACACCGCCCTGGCCCTGTCGGTAATGCGCGAAATGGGCGTTGCCGGGTTCTCGCCCAGCGATTTGCGCAAAGTAACTGCCGGGAAAACGGCCAATGTAGGGCCTGCCATCGGCGGCATCACCAGCGGGTTCAGGGGGAACTCTTCCGTGAAGGATTTCGAAACCATGCTCCAACTGACCTATCTGTACGCCACCGCTCCCCGTAAAGACGAGGCGCTTTTCCAGTCGTTCAAAGCGCGTACCACCGCTCAATGGGCCATGATGGGCGCCAACCCCCAATTCGCTTTTGTCGATACCCTATACAAGTTTATGTACGGCAACCATCCCAACGCCCCGCTGCTTCCCAAACCCGAGGTAGTGGAAAAAGTGGATTTGGACCGGGTGGTCCAAATTTATAAAGACCGCCTGACCAACCTGGCTGGCATGCATTTTACCTTCGTCGGCAGCCTCAACGAAGAGACGATGAAGCCACTGATCGCCAAATACCTCGGCGCGCTGCCGGCAGCCGGCCCGCAACCGGAATGGAAGGACAACGGCCTGCGTATTGTGGGGGGCGACCGGGAAATGAAATTTTACAAAGGGACAGAACCCCAGAGCCTGATCCAAATGGTCTGGTTTGAGGAAACGCCCTACAACCCGGACATGGAACTGAAGATCGACGCGCTGGTTGAAATCCTGAACATCCGGGTGATTGAAAAACTCCGGGAAGAATTGGGCGGAATCTACGGTGGAGGCTTCTCCGGTACGATGCGCAAATACCCCTATGAATCTTTCCAGATCACCCTGGAACTACCTTGCGGCCCCGAAAATGTTCAGAAACTGGTCGACGCCACCCAAACAGAAATCCAATCCTTGATGACTACCGGCCCCAAGCCCGAAGATCTGGACAAGGTAAAACAGCAGTGGCGGGAAGTGTACAAGGAAAACATGAAGCAAAACGCCTACTGGCTCACCAACCTGGAGCAAATCCGGTTCTACGGTGAAGACCCCAAATTATTCCTGGAGCACGAAAAACGCTTCGACGCCCTGACCGTCAAAGACGTGCAGGATGCCGCCAAACTGGCGTTCTCCGGCCCCAATAAACTGAAAGCGGTGCTGTATCCGGAAGAGAAGAAATGATGTTAGACGTTAGACGTTAGACGTTAGATGTTAGATGTTAGGCGGTGTAAACTTTCTAATATCCAACGTCCAACGTCTAACGTCTAATGTTTACCTTCGCAGTGGAAAAAACCATTGGATATGAAATTACTCGAAGGGAAAGTGGCGCTGATTACCGGCGGATCCAGGGGGATCGGGGCCGCCATTGTGCGCCGGTTTGCGGAGCATGGAGCAGATGTTGCCTTCACCTACCGGTCGTCGGAGGCGCAGGCACAAGCGCTGGCCGAATCGTTGACCCAATTAGGTGTGAGAGCGAAAGCCTACCACTCCGACGCGGCCTCCTACCAGGAGGCGGAAGCCCTGGTTAATTCTGTCATTAAGGATTTTGGAAAAATCGACACCCTGGTGAACAATGCGGGTATTACCCAGGATACCCTGATGCTGCGCATGACAGAGGAACAGTGGGATAAGGTGATCCACACCAACCTCAAGTCGGTGTTCAACCTTACCAAGCACATCATGCGCCCCATGATGCGTACAGGAGGATCGATCATCAACCTCAGCTCCATTGTGGGCATAACCGGTAATGCAGGGCAAGCCAACTATGCCGCTTCCAAGGCCGGTATCATCGGTTTCACCAAATCCATAGCCAAGGAAATGGGGTCGCGCAATATCCGCTGCAACGCCATCGCTCCCGGGTTTATCGCTACCGATATGACCGATCAACTAAACGACCAAACCCGCGAAGCCTACCTGAACAATATCCCCATGAAGCGTTTCGGGCAGGCCGAAGAAGTGGGCGACGTATGCGTTTTTCTCGCTTCGGATATGTCGGCCTACGTTTCCGGTCAAACGATCAGCGTTTGCGGGGCATTGCACACTTGAAAAATAGATATTAGACGTTAGACGTTAGACGTTAGATATTAGCTGTTAGACGTTAGAGGTTGGAGGTTGTCCACCTCTAACGTCTAACGTCTAACAGCTAACGGCTATATGTATATGGAAACCAATTCTTTTGCCCAGGTATTTTTAGAGGAAGTCAAACGCCGTCTGTTCCTCGAATCCTGGCCCCGCCTGCATAAATGCCTGGATCTGCTCACCGAGGAGGAGGTATGGGCCAGGCCCAATCCTTCGTCAAACAGTGTGGGCAACCTTGTGCTACACCTGTGCGGCAACGCCCGGCAATGGATTGTTTCCGGTTTAGGCGGCGCCCCGGACTACCGGCGCCGCGATCTGGAGTTCTCGGAAACCGGACCTATACCCAAAGCCCGGCTCGCCGAACTGCTAGACCAGCTCAAACCCGAAATATGGCATACCCTCGACAGGCTGTCCGAGGAGGATCTATTAAAAACTTACGCCATACAGGGCTTTCAGGAAAGCGGGATCAGCGTGTTAGTACACGTTGTCGAGCATTTTTCCTACCATACCGGACAGGTGAGCTACTTCGTAAAAGCCAAAAAGGACCTGGATTTGCAATACTATACAGGACACGACCTGAACCAAACGAGTTCATAAAACATTTACCTGCGCGCTTTCGGGCAGGGCTCTAGCCAGGCGGAACACCCGGATGAGCTTGTCCCGATTGATCCGGTAATGCGCCGAATAATAGCGGAGTTCTGAATGAATGAGACCAATGGCCGCCATACGATCCAATTCTTCTTCCATGTCCATTTCCGGAAAGTGAATCAGCAAGTCGATAAAATCCGATCCCCCTTGTTCCTCCAGATAGGTGAGAATGGCCAACGTCTGTGGGCGTTGAAGTACTTTTAGGACGTCAAGAGCCCGCTGATTTTTTTTTTCTGCCTGTTGCATAGTGTTTCTTGTGTTCAAAGGATTTGGCAAAGTAAAGGTATACTCCATAGCAAATAGCTTGCAGTCAACTAATAGAGAAAGTATACGCTCAATGCTCTGTTTGGAAAGCCTGTCAGGAAAGGAAGATATAACCCAAAGGGTTATTCTTGAACCGTAAAGATAGCCTTATTCCTTAAAACAAGGCAAAAACAATAGGTTCTTTTTTATAATCAAGAAGAATATACGGGATTGTGGCCTTGGGGTTTCAATTCAGGCTGTTTTTTTCCCTGGAGAACTCCATCATTCCGGCACAAATCCATTTCAATCGTTATTTTTACAGGCGAACAACAAAATCCTTTTTCCATGCCGATCAGAATGGAACAAGATGATCCCAGGGATCAACGCACCCGGCCTTCGGGGCCTCGCGGAGGCGGCAATTTGCTTAAATGGCTTCCCCTGGTGCTGTTTTTTGTCTTTCGAAAGCCCAAATTGCTGATCCCGATTCTGATCGCAGGGGCAGTTTGGTACTTTTTCTTAGGCGGGGAGCAGATGTTTAATGCCCCCCTTGAGCAGGAGGATGCAGGTATAGATATTTCCCAGTTCTCCCTGGGTGCAGCGTTGAGCGAGGAGCGGTTTGACAAAGCGCAGGTATTTGAACCGCTGGCTTATGGGATTTCCGGAATGAATACGTTGCCGCGCCGGGTAAGCCTGCAGCAATACGCCCCCACCCCGTTGCACCAGGGCAACCAGGGTTCCTGCGTAGGCTGGGCCAGCGCCTATGCGGCGCGGACCATCCTGGAATCCAGGTCAACCGGGAAAAATCCGAACGAGATCGCCTTCAGCCCTGCCTACCTCTACAACCAGATCCACCTTGAAAACTGCGAAGGAGCTTACATGCTGGAAGCTATGCGGACCATGCAGCAAAACGGCGGGTTGCCATTCAGGGAGTTTGGCTACGATGACCGCACCTGCGCCAATTACCCCAGCCGGACGGATATTGCCAATGGTCAGACGCACCGGATCAAAGGGTATAACCGCCTGACGCTTGGCGCCAATAACTACAAGCCCGACATAATGGCCATCAAACAAAACCTTGCCCAAGGCGCGCCGGTAGTCATCGGGGCCATGGTAGGAGGAACCTTCATGAGCCGCATGCTAGGCCAAAAAGTTTGGGAACCAACCAGTCGCGATTATGGCATGGGCGGCTTCGGGGGCCATGCCATGTGCGTGATCGGATATGATGACGACCTTCAGGGAGGCGCATTCCAGATCATGAACAGTTGGGGACAGGAATGGGGCGACCGCGGCTTCTGCTGGATCCGGTACGACGATTTCGAGCACTTCGTCAAAGAAGCCTACGGCGTAGCTCCTATGGGCGTCGCAGGAGATCAGAAGTTTGCCTCCGACAAAATGGCCGTCAAGTTCGGTTTGTTCGATATAGACTCCGAGTCCCTTATTCCCCTGAAACAACAGGCTGATATTGTTTTTCGTACTTCCAGCCCTATGGATATCGGAGACAAATTCAAAGTACTCATTGCCAACTCCATCGAATGCTATACCTATGTGCTGGGGCAAGAAACCAACGGTTCCAGCTACGTCCTCTTCCCCTATACTGCCAAACACTCCCCTTATTGCGGCATTACCGGAACACGTCTATTTCCGAAAGATTATCACATGACCCCCGACGAAGTGGGCAACCGGGATTACATTGCCATCGTGGTAAGCAAGGAGGAACTGGACGTCTACCAGTTGAATGCCCGAATGAATGCCAGCCGGAAAAACACTTTCGCCGACAAACTTAAAGACGCCCTGGAGCAACAGCGCATACGCAATACTACTTTCGTGGACGGAGAGACGATTGCTTTTTCCGCCAGCCTGAAAGACGACGAGCGGAATGCCGTCGGCATGGTGATTGAAATAGACAAACAATGATGAAGCCAAAAGTCCACGTCCCAACCTTATTGCTGGACCGCAATAAATGCATCGCCAATATCCGCCGCATGGCAGACAAAGCTGCCCAAAACCGCTTGATCTTCCGCCCCCATTTCAAAACCCATCAATCCAGTAATATCGGACGGTGGTTTCGCCAGGCAGGGGTAGATAAAATCACGGTTTCTTCCCTACGCATGGCAGAATATTTCGCCAACGATCATTGGCTGGATATCACGGTAGCTTTCCCTGTAAATATTCGGGAGATGGACCTGATCAACCGGTTGTCCGCTTATATCCAGCTCAACCTCCTCGTCGAACACCACGAAACCGTTCAATTCCTTGACCGGCACCTGCGCCACCCTATCGAGGTTTTCCTAAAAATCGACGTGGGGACCCACCGCACGGGCATCGATCCCTCCGATAGGGATGCCATCAACCGGATACTGGAGCGGATCGCGGCGTCCAAAACGATAAAATTTGCAGGATTTCTCGCCCATGCCGGACATACCTATAAAGCTCGGGGCAAAGAAGCCGTTCAGGCAATCCACGAGGAATATCTTTTGTTGTTAAAAGATCTTAAAGCGGCGTATTCCGAATCGTTTCCCAATGCCCTCATTTCGATTGGGGATACCCCAAGTTGTAGTTTGGCGGATGGCTTTGAGGGTATCGATGAGATCCGGCCTGGAAATTTCGTGTTCTTCGACGTCATGCAAGTGGGTATCGGATCCTGCAGGGTGGAAGATATCGCTGTAGCCATGGCATGCCCGGCAGTAGCCACGCACCCGGATCGCGGTGAAATCGTCGTTTATGGAGGGGGCATTCATTTTTCCAAAGACCGGCTGAAAGAAGAAAACGGTCAGGAAAACTATGGATGGATGGTGGAATGGACGAATACCGGCTGGGCCCTGCCCAAAGGCCATCCCGCATTTCTCAAGTCGCTTTCACAAGAACATGGCATAGTCCAGGCTTCACCCGAACTCGCCGCACGCATAAAACCTGGCGACATCCTGGGCTTTCTCCCCATTCATTCCTGTATGACCGCCGACCTGATGAAACATTACCAGACGCTTGACGGGGAATACATTGAAATGATGAAATACGTTTAAGCTTGCCGGACCGGGATCCCCAAAATGGGATATGGAAGATGACGGGCAATTTGTTTTTCTACATTTGAACGGAATAGTTCCTGCACAAAGGAGGTCTTGTGCGTGGCCAAAGCGAGCAAATCGATTTCCCTGCTTGCCAAAAAAGCCGTCATAGACGCATCGTTTTTCCAGCAATCGCAATAAACAAAGACGCTATTGGCTGCTTTTTCTCCGGATGCTGCCTGATATATCTCAAAATCCGTTTCATCCACACCCGGTAAATTGATGCGGATGACTTCCGTTTTTAGGGGCTTCGCGAATTGTTCCAACCAGGATAGCACGCCTTCCTCAGAGGGTTCTAATCCGGCAGCAAAAGCAATTCGCCTGAATACCGGAAATCTGGAAGCAGCTTCAGGAATGATTAAAACCGGACAAGGGGCATTTTCCATAATTTCAGAAGCGATGGTTCCCTGGAAAAATTCTTCTATACCTCGCGCTCCTGTAGTTCCCATTACAATCAGGTCGCCCTTTTCTTTTTCTGCGGCAATCAACAGTTGATGGATGATATCTTTCCCGGAAAAAAAAGCATGTCGAATAGGAATGTGCCCTTTGCCCAGAGAACTTGCAAGGTCGTGGAGCTTGGGCAGTTGGTCCCGGTATAATTCAAACTCCTCAAAGTCTGCCTGGTCGACAATTTCCTTTAGGGTGCGGGTCATATACCCTTTGGGAACAAACGGTTCGACAAAGGCGTGTACCGTGGTGATCTCGGCTCCAAAACGAGAAGCCAGTTCCAGCGCGACCGGAAAAGCGTGGTCCGCCGCTTTGGAAAAATCGGTCGGGAAAAGAATATGCTGTATCATTGCCCAAGGATTAGGGGCAGATCAGACGTGGAGCGGGTAGCTTTGCCGAAGCAGATCAATGATCTCGGTAACGGCAGGCAACCGCCCCTCGCATACCACCCGGTTCTCAATGACTAAAGCGGGAATAGCGCCCACGCCGGATTCCAGAATGCGCTCCAGGCTGGAAACCAGGACGATGTTGACAGGCAGCCCCAACTCCTTCGCAGCTGCCCATACGGAAATCAGCAGCGCCCGGTCTTTCGCTGTTCCAACACCAAAAACTTTTATATCTTTTCTTATATCTTGAAAGCCCATTCCTTGCCATATTATTATGTTCCCAAATTCCGGGAAAAAAGCCTCGGAAATGATGATGGGGGTCAGTTGAAAAACTGATTTTGATCAAAGCAGGTTGCGTGATAAAAATCAGTGGAAGCACTGACAAAAGTCAATTTTTTTTCAGCAGCGAGGTCGTTACTTTGATACCAGAAACGGCTCGATAAGAGCATTTCTGCTAACCATGGTCAATTGGGTGTTCAATCAAGTTGTAGCCGGTTAGTTCCCATCTTCTTGAGCAATCGTGTTCAATAACCGGCAGATCTGTCGCTCTGTGTTTTTTCGGGGCGACAGCTTTTTTTTACCCTTTTTAGCTGGGCAGCTTCTCCTTTCAAATTCCTCGCGAATATGTTATGTTTGTGAAAATTTGACGAAAAAGATGTTGTTATGAAAATCCGTACGTTGCTGTTTTTGAGCTTCGCGTTTGCCGCAGGGGCGTTGAGTTTGCCGCATTGCTCCAGCGGCGCCAAATTACCGGCTGCCAATAATTTCCTTGAGGCTGTTCAGTTGCAACCGGACGGGACCTCTTTTCTCCGGCTCATTGAGGGGGCTGGCGGGCTGGCGAACGTTTTGGGAAAAGAAAAATATACCCTGCTGGTACCTCAGGATGCTGCCTTTTCCAAGCTGGGGGTGGACCAGTTAATTGCCTTGATGGCTCCAGATAATAGTGCTCAAGCCACTTCTATCTTGAAAAGTCATGTTTTAGTGGGGACTTACAGTCCTGAGGCGCTGGCAAAAATGCAAGCTGTTCCTTGTTTAAACGGAAAGTCGACAACCGTTAGCGCCGCTTCCGGCCTCCAGGTAGGCGGAGCGAAAGTCGTCAAATCGGTAAAGACCAAAGAGGGATACGTACACTTCATGGATGGGATACTAAATGATTAGACCAGGAGGGAACATTTGCCTTGGAAGCTATCCTGATCTTTTTGGCGCTTATCCTGGGGGCGCTGTTTCCCCAGGCGCATGAGGGGACTTTCCTCATCCGGCCTTTTCTAATGATCATGCTGTTTTATAATTTCCTGAACGTGCCCCTGCATGCCAGGATGGTTAGCCGTTTGCACCTTTGGATAGCGCTGGCCAAGGTATGTATGCCTGTTATGTTTTTCTTTATTATTCGCCCTTTTAGCCCACAGGGCGCCATTACGGCATTTGTCACGGGCATGGCGCCAACTGCCGCCGTGGCGCCGGTGATCGCCGGTTTGTTTAAGCGCAAGGTAGAATTTGTCACCGTTTCGGTATTGCTGACCAGTCCTTTGATTGCGCTCACGCTTCCTCTAATCCTGCCTTTGTTATTGCCGGTAGAGGAGAAAATAGCCGTTGTGGCGGTGCTTGGCCCTGTGGCAGTTACCGTTTTTGTTCCTTTGTTCTTTGCCTGGCTCATTCGCAACCGCGTTTCCATTCTGATCCCCTGGATCGACCGCACGCGCAAGGTCCCTTTCGTACTCTTTTTATTCAACATTTTCACTGCCGGGGCGGATGCCAGCGACTACCTTCAGAACCGGTCGCACGAAAGCCTGCAAACCCTTCTCCTGATTGCCGCAGTCACTATTATTTGCGGGACGCTGTATTTTCTGGTTGGCCAGTACCTCATCGGGGGAAAGGCGTACGGCATCGAGAGCGGTTTAGCTCTTGGGAGAAAAAACACCATGTTCGGTCTATGGGTAGCGCTGACTTATGTGAACCCGATCGCCGCGCTGGGGCCGGTCTTTTACATCGTTTATTCAAACCTGTATAATACGGTGCAATTATTCTTTTACCGTAGGCGAGCAGGCACATCCCCTCCGTAACGACGGGTTTGAAACCCGTCGTTACGGAGGGGATGCCTGGCGCTACTTTTTCTCAATTAGCTCATACCCCTGGAGGATGCCCTGTTCGATGGCCGGCACGCCATCGCGCATCCATTTAGGCATTGGAGCGCCCTGAAGGTAGTGGTCGAAAAACTGCTCCATGCGAAGTTGGAAGTCTTTCCGGTTTTGGAGTTTTACCGGCCAGTGGGGCTCGCCGTTGTAGTTGAGCATCCAGGCAGGTTTGCCCAAACGGCGCATAGCCATATAGAACTCAATCCCCTGGTACCAGGGTACGGCGCCGTCGGCGTCGTTATGCAGGATAAGCACCGGGGTGCTGATTTTGTCGGCAAAAAAGATAGGCGAGTTCTCCAAATAACGCAGGGGTTTATCCCAGAGAGGAGCGCCAATCCGGCTTTGGGTTTTTTCGTACTGGAACATCCGGCTCACGCCGCTTTCCCAGCGCACGCCGCCATAGGCAGAGACCATATTGACGACGGGGGCGCCCGATTCGGCACATTTGAACAAGTTGGTCCGCGTCAATAAATACGCAATCTGGTACCCACCCCAACTATGGCCCTGGAGCGCTATATTTTCCCGGTCGACAAACCCCTTGTCTACCAGCGAGGTAACCCCTGCCATCAGCGAATTAAAGGCGCTTTCTCCAGGATACCCCTCCTTATAGGGAATGTCGGGGTTGAAGACCAGATAGCCCCGGCTGGCGTAGTAGGTGTAGTTGATCTGCGAGCGGTTCCACTCCGGGGCACGGTGCGCATGCAAGCCCTCTGAACTCCGCTCGTAGAAGTTAACGATCATTGGATACTTCTTTGCCGGATCGAAGCCGGCGGGTTTGACAAGCAGACCGCGCAGCTTCTGCCCATCAAGCGAGGTCCATTCGTGGAGTTCGATGCTTCCCCAGCTAAATCCTGCCTGCTGGGGGTTGGCATCACTGATCCTGCGGGCATCGGTGAGATTGTCGCTCAGGTGCAGATCCGGGAAGGTCTGATAATTGCCACGGGCGAAAACCCATTTTGTCGCTTGCTTTGCTTTAAGTACCTGCATTCCATAATCAAAGGCGCCTTGCTGAACGACCCGTTTGCTGCCTGAATGGATGTCGAACCATAAATAGCCCTCGTCCAGGGTTTGTTCGTTGGTGAAATGCAGGAGAAGGGGCTTGACTTCCTCAATGGCGCGTTCTTCGGGATCGGTTTTGATATACCGCAGGCTGATTCCCATTTTGCGGCTATCTGTCAGATTAGAAGGTTTAAGGCGTCCAGTCGGGTCGATCAGCCAGATATCGTACCGGTCGTACACCATGAGAAAATCGTCGTTGGTGGTCCATCCGGCCACGCCGTGCGGGCTGGGATCGTCGGGGACGTCGTTCAACTCGTCGTAGAAGGTCCCGGTTTTATTACTGGTCAGCTGGAGCTTTTTCTTTTGCGCCACATCGTAGGCGAACCACGCCGTGTCGGGACTACTATACCAGTAGAGGTATTTTCCCTCTGGTGAGAACTGTGGAAACCCATTGACTTCTTTTTCCACCAGGGTTCCTTTCCCTGTCAGTACATCAATGAGGTACACATCGCGGGCCCCGCCGCCCTCCCAGGTGCTGCGCATGGCATAGGGTTTGCTGGTAGACGCCGCCACAACGCCGGCATCTCCTTCTTTTCCGCGCTGAACGTCGGGCAGATCAAGCGAGCCCAGTTGCACCGCTTTTCCGGTGGCGGTGTGTAGGACGCACGCATAGGATTTGCGGCGATCCTGGTTTAGCTGCACTTTCTGCTGGGGGAAAATCCTGGGGTCCTGGTAGTTCCATACTTCCACCTGGACAATCTCTTCATCGAGCAAACTGGTGTCTTTAATAACCGGAGGAGGGGCAATTCCAAAAAAGAGCTTGGACCCGTCTTTGGAAAAGTCCAGGCTGGCATATTCGCTAACAGTCCAATCTTTAAGGAGCAGTGCGCTGGCAGGAGCGACAGCCAACTTGGCGGTATCTGCCCCACCCTTCCAATGGTACAATCCCCAGGGGCGTATCTGAACCTTGGTGGTATCGAGGTCGGCGATAAAAGCGGCCTGGTTGCCGGTTTTGGACAGGCTTAATTGCTTGAAATTCCCTTTGCCTCTGTACAAAGGCCTCAAGGCCGAGGTTGCCGGATCAAACACATAAACCCCCGGGGCGGTTTCAGCTTCGTCCCCGGAAGTGGCGATCAAGACTTTGGGGGCCTCTTCTGCTAAAGTAAAACTTTTGACAAACGGGATACTGGTTTCTGCCTGGGTGTTCAGGTTTAGCAAAACCAGCCGGCTTCCGGCATCGGCGCTCTCTTTCTTTTTGGATTTAGAGGTGGTATCTCTGGAGACCGATTTGCCAGGTTCGAGGTGATAAGCCAGTAGACCTGGCCATTTGGAGGGAACCTGAAACGATTGCACATTTGGGATTTTGGTCAGGGATCGGGTTCCAAGATCAAAAACGCCCAGGGTGTCTACGGGGAGGTCTTCCTTTTTGGCTTTGCGGCGGCGCATAGCCATCAGGCTGTCGCGGTGGGGTTTGATCATAAAGACCAGAAATCGGCTGTCGGAACTGAATGCCTGGCGGTCGGCACGAGGAAAATCCCAGGTTTTGTTTTGGTCTTCGTCGAACGCGTGAAGGGAGGGGTCTCCCTCGTTTGGCTGAAGAACATAGGCGACCCATTTGCCGGACGGTGAGATAGCCGGACGCTGGATCTGCTTCCAGGAGGCGACATCTGCTTGCTGAAGCTTTTTCAGGGCTGTCTGTTGTGCCCCTGCCTGAATCAGAGAAAAAGCGGCAAAAAGAACAAGGAGGGTAAGACGGATTCGCATAGATCAGTATTAGGTTTTAGAAGCGGATTATTTATGAAAAAGAAACGAAAGGGAACGGCGGTAGTTCAAAACATTTACTTAGGTTTGAACCGGTTCCTTCCGAGAAAAGGCTATTTCCTGCGGTTTTAAAAATACAAAACTTGGGCAAAGAAGGGAAAAAATCGGTGTTATAATGGAACGGTTTTCTTCCTTCCCGACCTACAGTTCAGGTAAATACATGCTATGCGCAAGTTTCTTAAACTCCTCAGAGAAGCCCTCTCTTCGGAGGAAAAAGATTTCACCAAAGAACGGCTCAACCGGGCGCTGGTTTTGCTTTCTATTCCGATGGTCCTGGAAATGGTCATGGAATCTTTATTCGCAGTAGTGGACATTTACTTCGTCTCGAAGATCAGTGTGAAGGCAGTAGACGCTGTTGGATTGACGGAGGGCGTAATAACGATCATTTACTCTGCGGCAATGGGTTTAAGCATGGCGGCAACCGCTATGATCGCCCGAAGAATTGGTGAAAAACAGCCTGATAAGGCTTCCCATGCAGCCGTTCAGGCAATATGGATCGGATTGGGGCTTGGAATAATGTTTGGGGTCAGCGGTTTTTTACTGGCTGAGGATATTCTCAGGATGATGGGCGCTTCCCCGGAAGTCATTGAAGAGGGAGCAGGCTATACCCGCATCATGTTCGGATCCAATATCATCATCGTATTCCTTTTTTTGTTTAACGGGATTTTCCGGGGCGCCGGTGATGCAGTGATCGCCATGCGCACTTTATGGATCGCCAACGGACTGAACATCCTCCTGGATCCGTTGCTGATTTTCGGGATAGGGCCATTCCCTGAACTGGGCGTAACTGGCGCGGCAGTGGCTACCTGCACCGGCCGGGGAATTGGCGTGGTGTACCAGCTCTACCATTTACTGATCGGCAAAAAAGGCATGATCCATCTCAAACGGCCGCACATGGAACTGGATTGGGACATCATCCGGCGCCTGGGCAAGGTTGGCGCAACCGGCGCCGGACAAATGATTATCCCCTCCATCAGTTGGATTTTTCTAATGCGCATCATCGCGCTTTCCGGCGAAGACGCCCTGGCGGGTTACGTTTTGGCTATCCGGGTGATTATCTTCACGATACTTCCTTCCTGGGGGCTCTCCAATGCCGCCGCAACCCTGGTAGGCCAGAACCTGGGCGCCGGCTTGCCTGACCGGGCTGAAAAAGCTACCTGGAGAGCGGGATTGATTAATATGGTGTTTCTACTGGTCGTATCCATTATTTTCTATACCCTGAGCAGGCAGGTAATCGGGATCTTTACTTCTGAGCCCGAAGTCATACACGCCGGAGTCCTCAGTCTGAGGATTATCTGCGTAGGATATATCTTTTTCGCTTATGGAATGGTGGTCAGCCAGGCATTTAACGGGGCAGGAGACACCCGAACGCCCACGTTAATCAACCTGTTGTGCTTCTGGGGAATGGAAATCCCCCTCGGATATTTAATGGGCGTAACCCTGAACATGGGGCTTGCCGGGGTTTGCTGGGCCGTAGCCATAAGCGAAACCGCCCTGGCCATTATCGCTATTCTGGTTTTTCGAAAAGGGCATTGGAAAAAGGTAACTATTTAAGAGCCTCCAGATCCGAAAAGCCGGTCTACCGCCGTTTTGCGGAAAGCGAAAATCTCTTCCACCTTGGGCTCGACGACAAGCCGGTCAACGAGGGTTCCCAGCGGGCCGTAAGGTACTTTATAATGGAGAATATCGGTCATTAGTACGCCCTCGTCCTGCCGCTCAAAATGGTGCTGGTGGTGCCAGAAGGCATAGGGGCCAAAGCGTTGTTCGTCGATGAAATAGCTCCCCTCCGCAACATGGGTGATTTCCGTACACCACGACATTTTGATCCCGCCAAATGGACTGATCCGGTACCGGACGATCATGCCCGGGTACATCCGGACTCCCCCGATCTCCGAAAGGATCTCAAAAGACACGGAAGGCGGAGTCATTTCATTAAGATTTTCCGGACGGGAGAAGAAATCCCAGACCTCTTCCAGGCTTCTGGGGATAAATTGCTGCCAACGCTTTTCTTTTACCTGCATGGTTTTGGACGTTAGACGTTAGACGGTAGACCGCGAATGGTTTAAACTCGGTAGGAAAACCTAGTCCCTGCTAATTTGTTCAGGGAAAAAAACATTAAAAAATTAAAAATGTAAAAAAATCTTTCGCGTGCTTGTTTCGGCGTATTCACAGAATGCGTATATTTACCCCCGTAAGCTTAGTAATAGGCTTTATAATCCCTTAAACCGAAACATCCCATGAAACTATCTGTACACCACCTTCAGGCATTCCATGCCGTTTTCCTACCTTCTGTTTTTCCGCTTTCTTCCGATTCGCGTTTTTGATGTTCAGGCTTCGCATGTAATGCGTTGACGTTTTTCCTATTTTCCCAAGAACACTCAAAATCCGATCCCATGAAAGCGCTGCAAGGAGGCCGGCGCGCTCTGTTAACCCTTAGTATTTTCGGAGTTTTCCGGAGCGCATCGTTCAGTCAACCCCCAGTTGAGCCCATCCCTTACCAAGGGTTGCATTTTATACTGGGGTTCGAACAAATCATCTACCCTCCGGTTCAGGTACTCCCCTTCACCGGAAAAAACAAAGAAGATCAGATTCATTTATGCTCGTTGCCGCTGCCAGAGAACGGAGCGGTATACACCGACCGGGTATACGACTTGTCATGCCGGCAACCTGGGTTTGGAGGTTATTTCGACCCTGTCCGCTGGATGGCCAAAGATTTGTATGGTGACGCTGGGGTAGATGTCACCGGAGCTCCCAAAGCAGGGTTATTGGTTGAAACAAGCGATAACGCCTCCGTTGAGGTGGCCAACGACCGGATGACTACCTTCCGGGTGCTTATTCCGGCCAACGGATATGCCGCCTTCGATTGGAGTGTCTTTGGGGGCTCCATTATTGCCCCACCCTTCCGTCTGCTGCTCAACGGCCGTCCGCTCCCCATTGATCCGTCCGGCAACTCCGTACAAACTCCATTCCTTCGGGTGGGGGATGTGCTAGGGTTTGAATGGACCGGAACGGCAAAAGAACAGGCATCCGTGCTGCTAACCAACTTCGTCTTCAGCAGCACAGCGGAATGGGTTCTTGAGCGCGCCTGGACGGGTCCGCGCAGGGAAACCATCAGGCAACTGGTAATCCAGGAAAGTCCGGATTTTTCCCTGGTTCGGTTTCCCGAACCGGTAGCAGGGCTGCCTGCCTATCTGGATCCGGCTACGACAGGGTACCCTTATATCGATTTAGATGGGAACTCCGATACAACCAACGATGTAATTGCTATTGATGGAACGAACCTCTCGCTTCAGGTAGATTGGGAAGATCAATTCGTAGCCTACCAAGGTAAAAACTGCCTGTTGCGCAAATGGATGGTTGTTAGCCCGTGTTCCGGCAATTCGATTGCAGGCGCTCAATTGATCGAGTTAGGCAGAATTGCGCCTAGCCGGGCTTCAGGAAGCACGTATTAATTGCTTTTATAATTTTTGGCCTCATTCATTTCAAATCATGATCCATTAAAGACGACTTTTTGTAATCCCGTGACACAATGACAAAGACCTTTATGTAAAGGGTTTCTTAACGAGGATTTTGTGGTGGGGCGCTAAACCGGCGCCCTACTTTTTTTTGTATTTCGGCAGAATTGGTTGTTTATTTGTTTTCTGTTGTCCGAAAAATATAAACCATTCCGCTCATGTCCATAGTTCAGGAATTCAATGAATACCGCACCAGGATGAATGAAAAGATCCTGGGAGAAAACAATTTATTCCTCAAACGCTTTTTTAACCTGGATACCAATGCCTATCAGGATGGGGCCCTGGATAAAAAGACCAAAGAACTCCTGGGGCTGGTCGCTTCCATGGTCCTGCGTTGCGATGATTGCATCCGCTACCATTTGGGTACCTGCTTCGAGCTCGGGGTAACCCGGGCGGAGGTATTTGAAGTGTTCTCCATCGCCAATCTGGTCGGAGGGTCAATTTGTATCCCCCATACCCGACGCGCCGTTGAGTATTGGGAGGCGCTGGAATCGGAGAGATAATTTTGATCAGCCCGGCCCTGACAACCGGAAAATAAATCGCCAGAACGTGTCCGATTTTCTTCAAGAACTCAATACCGTGCAACGCCAATCGGTTTTAGCTACCGACGGGCCTGTGCTGGTTGTGGCCGGCCCCGGCTCCGGTAAGACCCGGGTACTCACCTATCGAATTGCGCATTTGATCCGCAAAGGGGCCGCCCCATGGGAAATTTTAGCCCTCACCTTTACCAACAAGGCGGCAAGAGAAATGAAGGAACGGATCGAGAAGGTGGTAGGTTCAGGCGCTCATCAGGTATGGGCAGGCACCTTCCATTCCATCTTCGCCCGAATCCTGCGCATGGAAGCGGAAAAAATCGGTTACCCTTCCAACTTTACGATATACGACACCGAGGACACGAAAAGTGTGTTGGGCGCCATTATCAAGGAAATGAACCTCGACAAAACAGTTTATTCTCCGAATGTGATCCGAAGCCGGATTTCCTCGGCAAAAAGCAACCTGATCACCCCAAAGCTTTACGCCGAGCAGGAGGATTTGCTCCAGCAGGACCGGGCAGCTAAAAGACCTCTGACCTTCCAGATATATCAGCAATACAGCGACCGGTGCAAGCGGTCGGGCGCCATGGATTTCGACGACCTCCTGTACCGGTTTTATGAACTCCTGCAGCGAAACCCGGATCAGGTGCTTGAAAAATATCGCAACAAATTCCGGTATATTCTGGTCGACGAGTTTCAAGATACCAATCACCTTCAGTATGCCATCGTCCGCAAACTGGTGCAATATCCCGAAAGTCCCCGCAATATATGTGTCGTTGGCGATGACGCACAGAGCATCTACGCATTCCGGGGAGCGACGATCCAGAACATCCTGGACTTTGAACAGGATTTCAAAAACCATGGCATCCAGGTTTTCAAGCTGGAACAAAACTACCGTTCCACCGAGCATATCGTGGAGGCAGCCAACTCGGTTATCCAGTTCAACCAACGGCAAATCCAGAAAAAAATATGGTCTGCTAAGGGCTTGGGAAACAAGATCCAGGTCGTTAAAGCAATGACCGACAGCGAAGAAGGCAAACGCGTGGCGGATACCCTGGTGGAGCAAAAAAACCGCTTCCATCTGCGCAACCGCGACATCGCCATTCTCTACCGCACCAATGCCCAGTCCCGGATCTTTGAAGAATACCTGCGCCGCTTCAACATTCCCTACCGGGTATACGGCGGTTTGTCGTTCTATCAGCGCAAGGAGGTCAAAGACCTGATCGCCTACCTGCGCCTGGCGGTCAACCCCAAGGATGAAGAAGCCCTTCGCCGGGTGATCAACTACCCCAAGCGGGGAATCGGCGAATCAACGGTTGAAAAGATCAGCGCCCTGGCCGGCGCGAAAAAGCTTCCTATGTGGGAATGTTTGTCTCAGGCAGAAAGCGGCCCAAGAACCCAACAGGCCATGGCGGGATTTATCCGCCTGATCCAGGAACTCGCTTCCCGCGCCCAAACCTTTAACGCATACGATGTAGCGCTTTATGCCGCAGAAAAGTCCGGCCTGACCGACCTGCTGCGCACGGATACGACCCCCGAGGGCGTGGGCAGATTGGAAAACCTTGGCAACCTGCTTGACGGGATCAAATCCTTCTGCGAAGACGACTCCGAAGAAGCCGTCGATTTCTCTGCGGATAAGTCACTGGCCGCTTACTTACAAAATATCGCGTTGCTGACCGACCTCGACGAGGAGGACAAAACAGGTGGGGATGCCGTGACCCTGATGTCGGTACACTCTGCTAAAGGGCTGGAGTTCAAATCGGTTTTTGTCGTGGGGCTCGAAGAAAACCTGTTTCCCTCCATCCTGTCGTTGGATACGCCGGAGGGACTAGACGAAGAAAGGCGATTGTTCTATGTAGCCATTACCCGCGCAGAGCAATTCCTGACCCTCACTTACGCCGTTAGCCGATACAAATTCGGTCAAATGCGGTACAATGAACCCAGCCGGTTTTTGGAAGAAGTACCTAGGGAAAGCCTGGACAGCGCCAGCGGGTTAAAAGCAGGATCGCCTAAAGAGACCTCGTTTGGCCCACCAACGGCCACCGTCTCCGGGGCTTTTCAACGACGGACCAACGCGCATAACGCGTCTTTCAAAGCAGACCCCGCTTCTTTTCAAGCCAGCTCAAGCGATCTCATTCAAACGGGAATGCGGGTTCTGCACCTGAAGTTCGGAGAAGGGAAGGTGCTGAGCATCGAAGGCGCCAAGGACAACCGGGTAGCCACCATTTTTTTTCAGGGGATTGACAACCCCCAACGGCGTATTATGCTGAAGTTTGCTAAATTACAGATCCTGGATTAATAAAATAGCATCAGACCAACATTGCTGCCGGCCTGATGCCTATGCCAATTTTACATTCACACCTCTATGTTTGCGATAGATTAGATCTATTCGTAAAGGCCTTTGTTCATGGGAAAGTGCTGCCCATCAGAATAAATGGGCAGCATCTGCGTGTATTTGATTTTAATTGTATTGCAACTTGAAGCGAATAGGCAGAGTGAACATAACCCGGACGGGGCGTCCTCTTTGCTTGCCCGGCGTCCATTTGTCAGACATTGAGTTCATCAGGTTGACGATGCGGACCGCTTCTTCGCCACAGCCGGCGCCAATATCGCGCACTACAGACACGTCGGTTACCGTTCCATCGGTGTTGACCACAAACTGCACGACTACGTTGCCTTCCACGCCATTCTCCCTTGCGATAGCCGGGTACTGAATCTTGTCGTAAATGAACTCCATCAGCTTCTTGTCGGCGCAGGCCTTTTTGGCTTTGGCATCGCCGGCTACGGTTTCGCAACCCGGGAAACGGGGCATTTCTTCTACCACAACGAAAATCTCGCGAGCCTCTTCACGGGGAGGAGGAGGAGGAGGAGGAGGGGGAGGAGCAATGGTTTTTTCCTTCGTCACAGGAGGAGGCGCCTCCACATTTGTATTCGCGTCAACCGATTGATCCACAAAGCTAATGTCTTCGGTCTCTTCCACTAAATTGGTTGTGACGATTTCCTGAATTGCGGGAGGAGGAGGAGGAGGAGGAGGAGGAGGAGCTTCCTGGCTCCTGGGGATTTCTACCTCTACATCTGCGTCGAGAGAAAACTGGAACTGATCGGTTTCCATTTTCGGCGGCTTGGAGGTGTATTTGAACGCGGCAACCACTAAAGCCAGCGTCAATACGATCCCCACGCGGAAAAAAATGGGCTGCATCTTGAATACATCTACATCGGGATACTTGTTCCTCCCTTCAAGAGGAGAAGACCATTTTTTCCCTTTGTACTTGGTGGCCAGATCCGAGGTCGCTTTGCTGCTGTAGTAGCGCTTGCTAAAGTAGACAATCGCTATAGTAGCCAAAACGACGAGCGCCAATAAAGCCAGGATCTGATTGGATGAGAATGAAAAACTGGACATCATAACCCTGAATTTGTGCCCTGCGTAGGACGAGCTAAAAAATTGGCAGAAATTTTTTTTATTTGTTTCTGTCGTTTCACATCACTAAATTACTTTCACTGCCAACCTGTATGAATGACCTGCATCAACGCCTTCGGTGATCTTTATCAACCGACCCCCAATACCAGACCGTTGATGGCCAATATTTTGCCCTCCTCGAACCTCGTGCATGATACATCGTACTTGGTATCATATGCGCTGCCAGTTTTATTATTTTTTCCAATGGATGCCTATGCTTATTTCCGTTAGCCAACGAACACACCTGATCAAAGCAGAAGCCCGCCGCCTGGGATTCGAGCTGGTAGGGGTGGCGAAAGCCGAATTCATGGATGCCGAGGCCCGCAGGCTGGAAGCATGGCTAAAACTTGGCTTTCATGGGAAAATGTCTTACATGGAAAATCATTTTGATCTGCGCACTGACCCCACCCGCTTAGTGCCGGGGGCCAAATCGGTGATCAGCCTGGCCTGTAACTACTTTCCCTCCGAAGGTCCGTTTGATCCCGAAGCCCCTAAAGTCGCCCGCTATGCCTATGGCAAGGATTACCACTTGGTCCTCCGCGAAAAGCTTCGCGCTTTGATCGAATTTATCCGCACCCACATTGGCAGCGTGGACGGCAGGGGATTTACCGACTCCGGCCCTGTGCTGGAAAGGGACTGGGCTAAAAGGAGCGGCTTGGGCTGGACTGGGAAAAACACCCTTACGCTTAACCCTAAGATGGGGTCTTATTTTTTTCTTGCCGAATTGATCACCGACCTTGACCTCGAACCCGACGCGCCAATCCGCGACCATTGCGGAACCTGCCGGCGTTGTATCGACGCCTGTCCAACCGGCGCTATCTCGCCCAGCGGATATTTGCTGGACGGCAGCAAGTGTATTTCCTACCTGACTATTGAATTAAAAGAAGCCATTCCCGAATCGTTCAGAGGCAACATGAATAACTGGGTGTTTGGCTGCGACATTTGCCAGGAAGTATGCCCATGGAACCGCTTCTCAAAGCCGAATCTGGAGCCAGCGTTTCAGCCCCATCCGGACTTTTTGTCCATGACAAGACGCGATTGGCAAGAAATTACGCAGGAGGTTTTCCGGGAGGTTTTCCGCGGCTCGGCCGTCAAACGGACCAAATTCAGCGGGTTGCAGCGCAACCTCAGGTTTTTAAAGGCTTCTGAGGATTCGCCGGAAACTTCTTAAATTGCACGTATTTACCGGATGAGCTGTTTCATAAAACAATCGCCTTATGCCTGTCAACTCCTGGACCCGCTACCTCATTGGCATCCTGGCCGCTTTGCTTGTCGGCTTTTTCATCTACCGTTTCAGCAACATTGTGGCTTATGTTTTGGCTGCCTGGGTGCTGTCGCTCATCGGTTCCCCCTTAGCGCGCCTATACCGGCGGATTAAGATTGGGCGGTTTCGCGTAGGCGTAAGCGCTGCGGCGCTGATGACCATTCTGACCTTTTTCCTTGTAGGCGGACTCTTTTTGCTGCTGTTTATCCCCTTGATCATCAAACAAGCCAACAATTTGGCGCATGTAGATTATGCCGCCATTGCAGGAGCTTTGGAGGCGCCGTACAACCGTCTTATTTATTGGCTCGGCCAATACGGGGTGACGGTTTCCGACGGTTCTCTGGAAGACCTCGTACAGCGTTCGTTAAAAGGATGGTTTGAACCCAACCGTTTGAGCCACATGCTCACACAGACCGTGACGGCGGTAGGCAACACCCTCGTGAATGTATTCTCCACCATTTTCATCACCTTTTTTTTCCTCCAGGAACGGCGCTTGTTTGTCAATTTCATCCTCGCCATTACCCCGGAAGCGTATGAAGAGCCCGCCCTTGAAACGATCAAAGACACGGTGGTGCTACTCAGCCGCTATTTCCGGGGGGTTTTGCTGCAGATCACCATTATTACCGTGTACGTCAGCCTGTTTCTGACCGTTCTTGGGGTAAAAAATGCGTTGTTGATAGGTTTTTTCGCCGCTATCATGAATATGATCCCTTATTTGGGGCCTTTATTTGGAGGAACTTTCGGGATCTTCATCACGATTTCCTCCAACCTGGACCTCGATTTTTATTCCGAGATGGTTCCCTTGCTTGCCAAGGTACTGGGCGTATTCATTACCGTGCAGTGGCTGGATAATTACTTCCTTTCTCCGACCATTTTTTCAAAAAGCGTGCTTGCCCATCCTTTGGAAATTTTTCTCGTGGTCCTTATGGGCGCAAACGTGGCAGGCGTCGTAGGTATGGTACTGGCCATCCCGGCATATACCATTTTCCGCGTTTTTGCCAAAGAGTTTCTGCATCAATTCAAGATTGTACAGAAAATGACCGACAGGATGAAACAGTCCGGAATTTAAGCTATTACCGGAATTCCCCGCTACGGTCGTACTCCTGGAATTTCTCCCAAGCCTTTGATGCAAGCAGATCGGTAAGTTGCTCCAGGTAGTAGCTCCCCGCTGCAGGGTCTACGGGGCGGCCCAGATGGCTTTCCAGCCGGAGCAAGTGCTGCACGTTGCGGGCAATGCGCCGGGTGAACGAAGTTGGGGCCTCTTTCAGCGCCGCATTGGCAGGGAGTACATACAGGCGGTCGGCGCCGCCGATAATGGCGGACATGGCCTGGGACCCCGCCCGGATCATATTGGTATACACCTGTTCGTCCTGGGTTTCTTTAGCCAGATGAACAACAATTTCGAGCGGCTCAGGGTCCGCGACCCCAAACCCTGCCAGGACGTTGTTCCAAAGAATACGCAACGCCCTGAGCTTTGCAATCTCAGGGAAAAAGCTGGCGCTCAAGGCTACCGAGAATTGAAGAAAATGATGCGTTAGCGAAGCGGGGATTCCGCGTTCTTCCATACGGGCCAGATATTCGGCGCCTTTGGCTACCATCAAGGCCAGTTCGTTGCTAAGTTCGGACTGTCCGGCATGATAATACCGCCCGTTGACCTGCAATACCTTGAAATCAGGCAATCTGGAAGCGCAAAACCTGATTGCCTCAACCAGGTCATCAAAGGGCGGCTCTGTCCAATCCAGGAACGGATCAAAATCGATAGATCCCCTCACCTTGGTCTTATCGGCGCCCTTCCTGTCCAGCCAATCGGAGAACCGGTGCAGCAAACCTAACGGATCTTTGTCGGGATAAAACTCGCCAAAGTTTAGCGCAGTTTTCTCGGGGTCTATGCCCTCGAGCAAAATACCCAATTCCTCTGCTGTTAATTTGTGGAGCAGCAAAAAGCCGGGAGAATTAATCCCCCCCTGAATGGCCTCCAATACGAGCGGGTTCGACGCCGAAGGTTCTTCCACCTCAAAGATTTCCCCAATTTCCCAGGTCCCCAGGGGGCGGGCATTGATGACAGCCCCCCTCCCTTCCGCAAGATCTTCAGGAAAGTATATCGGGTCAATAACCAATTCCTCTTCCAGGTTCCAGCGAAGGGATTCCCAGGGGCTTCCTTTCAGATCCTTTTCCAATTGAGTGATCCATTGCGCCTTGGTCGTTTCGGGGAACAGGGAGTACATTCGGTCCAATGAGTCCATAGATAAAGGGGCGAAGGTTAGGTCTTTGCAAGGCCTAATTTACGGAATAGAACTTCCTCCGCTGTTCTTTGCGGTTATTTTTTTTTAAGCATGAACTTTTTTCCCGGCATTTGGTTAAATTTGTGTTCAATCATTAAACATTAGATTAAATCTAAATAACCAATTATGGCTTTAAATACCAGAAGGGTTTATCTGGATAATAATGCCACGACGCCCACCGATCCGCGGGTTGTTGAGGCGATGTTGCCTTATTTTTATCAAATGCCCGGCAATGCCGCCAGCAGGAACCACCCTTTTGGCTGGGAAGCGGAAGAAGCGGTCGATTACGCGCGAGAACAAATTGCTTCCCTGATCCAGGTCGATCCCAAGGAGGTCATCTTTACTTCCGGGGCAACAGAATCGGACAACCTTGCCATTAAAGGGGTATTCGAGATGTACCGCAGCAAAGGCAATCATATTATTACGGTGAAGACGGAGCACAAAGCCGTTCTGGATACCTGCCACAAATTGGAAAAGATGGGCGCCGAAGTGACCTATCTGGACGTAGCGCCCGATGGATTGATCGACCTGGCCGCCCTGGAAGCTGCCATCAAACCTTCCACCATCCTGGTGTCGGTAATGTGGGCAAATAATGAAACGGGCGTAATCCAGCCTATGAAAGCAATCGGAGACATCTGTGCCCGGCACGGGGTATTGTTCATGAGCGATGCTACCCAAGCGGTTGGGAAGATTCCCGTACATCCTAAAGAAACAGGCGTGCACCTCATGGCGTTTACGTCTCATAAAATGTATGGCCCTAAGGGGGTCGGCGCGCTCTACGTAAGCCGCAAAGCGCCTCGGGTGAAGGTCACCGCACAGATGGATGGCGGCGGCCACGAGCGCGGCATGCGCTCCGGGACGCTCAACGTACCCGGCATCGTGGGCTTTGGTAAAGCGGCCGAAATCGCCGGCAAAGAAATGGCACAGGATGCAGCGCGTCTCAGTAAGTTGCGCGACAAGCTTGAAGCCGCTTTCATTGCCCACCTGGAAGAAGTTTACGTCAATGGCAACCGCGATAACCGTATGCCGCACGTAACCAATATCTCCTTCAAACACGTAGAAGGCGAAGGCCTGATGATGACCTTCAATCAGAACATCGCCCTGTCTTCTGGCTCGGCTTGCACCTCCGCTTCGCTCGAACCCTCCTACGTACTGGTCGCTCTTGGATTGGGCGACGATCTGGCTCATTCTTCCCTGCGATTCAGCCTCGGCCGCTTTACTACTGAGGAAGACATCGATTATGTGATCGAAAAGGTTGCCTCCGGCGTCAACCACATGCGCGACCTGAGCCCGATCTGGGAAATGTACAAAGAAGGGGTCGATTTGAATTCCGTTAAATGGCAAGAGCATTAAAACCCTTTTCCATCGACCTTTGAACCTTTGAACCTTTGAACCTTTCACCAAATATCAAAACTCCCTAAATCATGGCATACTCGGATAAAGTTCTAGACCATTTCAAGAACCCGCGCAACGTAGGCACGCTGGATAAAAGCGACAAAAACGTCGGCACGGGACTGGTAGGCGCTCCCGAATGCGGCGACGTTATGCGTCTTCAGATCCAGGTAGATCCGGAAACCAACACCATCGTCGACGCCAAGTTCAAAACCTTTGGCTGCGGTTCGGCAATTGCTTCCTCCTCCCTGGCCACCGAGTGGCTTAAAGGCAAATCGGTAGATGAAGCGCTGACGATCGATAATATGGACATAGTGGAGGAACTGGCCCTGCCGCCCGTCAAGATCCACTGCTCCGTACTGGCAGAAGACGCCATCCGCGGCGCTATTGCGGATTATCAGCAAAAAAATGGCATGGCAGTTACCGCCAGCACTGAAAAAGCGCACTAAACGTTCGTCTACATATGATATTCGTTGCTGATAGCGCAAAGGAAAAGATCAAGGAAATCCGCTCACACGAAAAACTCGGGCCCGAGTTTTTCGTGCGCGTCAGCGTCACCAGCGGCGGTTGTTCCGGCCTGACGTATAAAATGGACTTCGACAACGAGCCGAGGCCCAACGATCAGGTATTCGAGGACAACGGCGTGAAAGTAGTGACCGACCTGAAAAGCTTCCTCTACCTGTTCAATACTACCCTGGAGTTTTCAGGAGGCTTGAACGGTAAAGGGTTTTTCTTTAATAATCCCAACGCAGCCCGAACTTGCGGCTGCGGGGAAAGTTTCGCCGTTTAAGGTAGCCTCAAAACGGATTCTTTGCTGCGGAATGCCGGTAATTCGGTGAAAAAGAGGATGATTGCGAAATGTCATCCTCTTTTTTTATTTTAGACCTGGAAAATTTTAGACATTGGACGTAAGACATTGGACGTTGGAGGAATTCCCATTCTTCCTGGCATGGCAGCACGTCGTCTTATGCCGGTTGCTTGCCTTCTAAATGCTAACATCCAACGTCTAACACCTAACGTCCATCCCACATGATCCGAATCGGCTTTGATGCCAACCGCCTTTTTACTAACCGGACCGGCTTAGGAAACTACAACCGGAACCTGCTGAACAACCTGGCATATTATTACCCGGGGCATGCGTATTTTCTCTACACCCCCAGGTTGGTGAATAATCCGGAGACGCGTTTTTTTTTGAACAGCCCCCTGTTCCACGTTACATACCCCCGGGGGTTTCAGCGGTTTTTCTGGAACTCGGAAATCCTCCCCGAAACCATGAAACGCCGGAAAGTAGCTCTTTTTCATGGTTTGAGCAACGAACTCCCCTCCGGGCTTCGCGGTTTACCTTTGCGGCGGATCGTCACCATTCACGACCTTGTATTTAAGCGGTACCCTCAATTTTACCGTTTGGCAGACCGGGTTTTGCTTCACGCCAGAATTCGCTATGCTTGTGAGAACGCCCATCAGATCATTGCCACAAGCGAAAATACCCGAAAAGACATTCTGGAATTTTACGGTGTGCCGGAAGAGAAGGTTAAGGTGATTTACCAAACCTGTTCGGAACGGTTTCTACAGGAAAAAGCGCCCCGCCTATTGGAAGGGATATTGAAAAAATATCGTATTCCGGAGGCGTACTTTTTGTATGTTGGCGCTATTACGGAGCGCAAGAACCTGTTGGGAGTAGTGCAGGCGCTCCAACAATTGCCGGCAGGCCTTCGGCTTCCGTTGGTTGTCATTGGAAGCGGGGCAACTTACAAGCTCAAGGTGCAAAGTTTCTTGCTCCGCCACCGCATGCTGGATCAGGTTCAATTCGTTCAGGTAGACCCGCAAGATTTGCCGGCTATCTACCAAAAGGCCACCCTTTTTTTATACCCGTCATTTTACGAAGGATTTGGGATTCCGGTGCTGGAGGCCTTATTCAGCCGCACCCCGGTTATTACGTCCAACCGGTCGTCATTGCCGGAAGTGGCCGGTCCAGGCGCTTACCTGGCCGATCCGGACCGCCCGGAGTCTATCGTTCAGGGCATTGAAAAACTGCTTGGGGACGAGGGACTCCGGCTGAAAGCCATTGAGTCGGGATACCGGCATGCCCTTCAGTTCCATGGAGAAGGACTGGCTGAAAAAATGATGCGCACCTATTACGCTCTTCTGGGGAAAAACGAAATCCCCAGAAAGGAGTAAACAGGCAGACCCGTACGAGCCGCTCGGTTTTGGTTATTTGGAACCTTTTAACAACCGCATTTGCCGTTTCAATTCGGCAATTTCCAGATCTTTTGCTTCCAGGGAATCCTGCAGGATCGCGATTTCCTTTTCGAGCGAAGCAATACGCTGGGCTTTGGAAATAAAAACAGTTCCTCCATTGTCCTTTGAAGTTGCCGGTTGTTCTATCTTGGCATTTATTCCAAGAAGCCGCTTGAGGTTTTCTACTCCGTCCTCTCCATTGGCATAGGAGGCAATAATATAAGATACCGGAGCCAGAATGACTAACAGGATGAAAAAACGGGCAAATCCCGTAAGTTTTAATCTTCTTGCCATTACATGTGCGTTTAATAGGCTGTAGCGGGGCCGCCACTTATACAAAGATAAGAATCCTGCGCCGGTTATCCACCGGATTATCTACATAAAGCGGTTTTCCCCGGACGAATTTACCCCTTATTACCTCTCCGCCTCGTTACTTCGTTACTTCGTTACTTCGCTACTTCGCTACTTCGCTACTTCGCTACTTCGTTACTTCGCTACTTCGCTACTTCGCTACTTCGTTACTTCGCTACATTTCCTATTTTTGAATAAAGAAATCCACATCTTTCATGTCAGACGCTTATTTGTTTGATGCGGTACGTACGCCTAGGGATTGCCGGCTGGCGTCGAGCCCTCTGAATGAGATCAAACCTATCGACCTGCTGGGGGCTTTGCTTGAAGCAGCGCAGCGGCGGAACGGACTAACAGGCCAGGAGATAGACGATTTGCTGCTTGGCGTAGTTCAACCACTTGAAGACTACAGCGTGAATATCGCCCGCGCCGGGCTGTTGAAAATGGGATGGGGGCAGGGGGTGAGCGGCATGACGCTCAATCGGAATGCCGCTTCCGGGCTCTCCGCCATCAATCTGGCTGCCACCAAAGTTGGGGCAGGAATCGACCAGCTGGTCTTGGCAGGTGGGGTGGACAGCCTGAGCCGGACCAAACTTCGCCCTCTGGACACCAACTCGATCAGCGATCCGGAATGGCTGCGGCTGGCGAGATACATTCCTTTGTCGCTGGCGGCAGATCTATTGGGAACGCATTACGGGATCAGAAGAGAAGATGCCGACGCATATGCCCTTCAATCCTGGCAACGGGCCTTTCTGGCCCAAGAAGAAGGGCGCTTTTCCTCGTCGGTCATTCCGATTGCCGACCGGAACGGCCTTTGTCTATTGGACCAGGATCAGCTCCGGTGGGAAAACCTCGCTCCGGAATGGCTGGCGCATTTGGAGCCCCTCAATCCGCGCCACCACACGCCGGGGTTCCATGAGGTAGCGCTATCCCGATTTCCCCATCTGGAGGCTATAAGCCCAATTCATACAGAGGGAAACTCAGCCCCACTGACCGACGGCGCCGCGCTGGTCCTTTTGGGAAGCCTGGAAAAAGGCAAGGCGTTGGGGCTGCGCCCCAGGGCGCGCATCCGTTCCATGAGCCATTGCTGTTCGGACCCGGTGATCGCTTTCCTGGGCGTGGCCGATGCAGCTATGCAGTGCCTCAAACTGGCAGGAATGGAAGCCGGGGATGTGCAGTTATGGCAATGCAACGAACCCTTTGCAGCGGTTCCGCTATTTTTCGGGCACGTGATGAAGTTGCCTGAAAACCGGCTAAACCCCAACGGCGGCGCCATCGCAATGGGCAAAGCGGCAGCAGCCAGCGGAGCGATCCTGGTGGGGATGTTGCTCGGGGAAATGGAGCGCCTCGACCTGGAAACCGGCCTCGCCGCCGTGGCGGCAGAGGGAGGCGTTGGCGTTGCTACCCTGATCGAACGCGTTTAACTGGAACAACCCTTTTGCCGGCTAACTCAAATACGCCAAATGATCCATTACAAAAAAGACACGGAGAATATCGTTACCCTCACCCTCGACATGGACCACAGGGCAGAAAACGTCATTAACCAGAAAATATGGTCGGCTTTTGTCCCGGTTATCCAATGCCTTAAAGAAGAAAAGAAACAAGGTAAGCTGCGCGGAGTTATTCTTACTTCTGCCAAAAAAACCTTTATGGCGGGAGGCGACCTGGAGTATATTTTCCAGGTGGAAAACGCCGGAGAGATCTTCGCGGCTGCCGAGGGAATGAAGAAGTTTCTGCGCGACCTGGAGAGCCCGGGAGTTCCCGTAGTAGCGGCGATCAACGGAAGTGCCATTGGGGCTGGTTTTGAAGTGGCGCTGGCTTGCCACCACCGCATTGTACTCGATGACCCCAAAATCGCAGTGGGGCTTCCTGAAGTAGAGATTGGGCTGATTCCTGCAGGGGGTAGCATTGTACGGCTCATGTGGTTGTTGGGAATAGAGAAGGCTTTTCCTATTCTAACCGGGGGGAAACGCTACCGCCCAAATGCAGCCCTACATGCCGGCATCATCGACGAACTTGCCGCTACCCCAAAAGAAATGATGCAAAAAGCCAAAGCATGGCTGTTGCGTACCGTCGAAGGAAGACGCCCCTGGGACACTGCCGGCCGCCAAATCCCCGGCGGAACAGCCTGGGACCCTCCGGTGGCAAAAAAAATCATGGAGTATTCCGCCGCTTTGAATGGAACCTATTTCGACAATTACCCGGCGCCCCAGGCCATACTCCAGATCCTTTCGGAAGCTTCCAAACTGGAGTTCGACGCCGCTTGCAGGCTGGAAAGCCGGTACTATACGGAGCTCGTCCGAAGCCGGCAGTGCAAAAACATGATCAACGCATTTTGGTTCGACGAAAACTACATCAAGAATGGCAGCGACCGGCCCAAAGGCTATGGAAAATTCCGGCCCAAAAAGATCGGCATCATCGGGGCCGGGATGATGGGATCGGGAATTGCCTTGTCTTGCCTGCAAAATGGATTACAGGTCGTTTTAAAAGACGTTTCCAGATTGATCGCCGACCGGGGAGGCCATTTTATCCGCAACAAGCTGTCGGAAATAGTTTCCAACGGCCTGTTACTCCCAGAGGAGCAGGAAGCTATGCTTAGAAGGCTGCACACCACCGAGAAAGCTGAAGATTTTTCCGACTGCGATCTGGTCCTGGAAGCCGTTATCGAAAACCAAATGGTAAAACAGAAAGTCTTCCGGGAAGCTGAAAGCCACATGGATGAATACGCTTTTCTTGCTTCCAACTCAATTTCCATTCCCATTACCACCTTATCGGAGTCGCTCGCCCGCCCGGAACAGTTTGCAGGACTTCATTTTTTTCATCCCGCAGAAGAGGTTCCCCTGGTTGAAATCGTTCGGGGGAAAAACACCTCGGAAGAGACGGTGGCGAAATGCTTTGACTTCGTCCGGACAATCCAGAAGATCCCAATTATCGTCAAGGATGAGTGGGGATTCTATGTGGCCAGAGTTCAGAATACCTATATCCTGGAAGGGATTACCATGTTGCAGGAGGGAATTGCTCCTGCGGTGATTGAAAACCTGAGCCGTCAGGCCGGCATGCCCAAAAGCCCCCTGGCGCTGGCAGACGACCTGGGCCTGGATCTGGTCCTTAAATACGAACAACAGGCCGCAGCCCATTACGGCCCTAAATACATCCAGCACCCCGCGATAGACCTGGTCAAAAAGCTTCTTCTCGACCTGGGTAGAAAAGGCCGGGCTAATAAAGCCGGGTTTTATCACTATCCGGAAAAAGGAACCCGGGCTCTTTGGCCCGGCTTGCCGGAGATTCTGCCTCCTCCTGAACCTTTCGACGCCCAGGATGTGATCGACCGTCTGCTGCTGGCACAGGTCCTGGAAGCCGTTTGGTGTATGCAGGAAGGCGTAATACAATCAGCCGCCTCCGCCAACCTGGGCAGTATTTACGGATGGGGGTTCCCGGCATTCAAAGGTGGGGTAATCCAGTTTGTTCAGGATTATGGATTGGAATCCTTCCTGAAAAAGTGCGGGGAGTTCCAGCAGCGGTTTGGACCAAGGTTCAAGTCGCCTAAACTCCTGAAAGAAATGAAATCGAAAAAAGACTGAGGCGGGCCCGCCCTCCCGGAATACCTAATTTTAGGTAATTTTTATAGAAAATGCCAAAAAAATCGCCATTGGTGACTTTTGTTAGTTGCAGATGAAAACAAAGCAGCTATTTTAGCGCTTATATTTATTAATTAGATTAAATCAAAATAAGCGCTCGTGGTTGCAGGACAAAATAGCGGAAAGCCCCTGGCTAAAGTAGGGGTGGGAGGTACTGGGTTCGTGTCGCATTTCACTAATGACCGAATTGCTGGAAAATTAATGGCTATGGGTATTTTACCCGGTTCCGTAGTAAAAATCATCCGCAGGGCGCCTTTCGGGGGAGGCTGCTATATTAAAGCAGACAATATCCTGCTGGCGCTTCGCAAAGACGAAGCATGCACCATTGTGATACGATAACCGGAGGAACAACGGGTGGAGCCATCAGCTAAAGATCCGTTTCGCGTTGCTGTAATCGGCAATCCCAATAGCGGTAAATCATCTATTTTTAATCTCCTCACCGGCCTCCAGCAAAAGGTTGGCAATTTTCCGGGAGTTACTGTTGAACGCAAGACAGGGCATCTCATTTTCCCGGACGGCAAATCCATTGAACTCATTGATCTTCCAGGCACCTATAGCGTCTATCCAACTTCCGAAGACGAGCGGCTGGTCGTCCAGACCCTTACCGACACCCAAAACAGGGATTATCCCGACGCCGTTTTGTACATTGCCGATGTAACGCGGTTGGAAAAACACCTCCTTCTCCTTACCCAGGTTAAAGACATGGGCTTCACGGTAATCCTGGCCCTCAATATGTCGGACACAGCCAGAGCGGAAGGGCTGGAGATCAATCTGGAACGCCTTGCCCGAAAACTCGGGGTTGAGGCCGTTGCCGTCAGCGGCCGGACGAGTGAAGGGATCGAGCAGCTCAAGCAGGTCCTTGCCGTTCTTTCCCAACAACCTCCGATAGGGACTTCAGAGCACAGCGTATATCGCTTGTCTTCGGAAGAAGCCCGCCTGGCTACTGAATTACAGGACTCGTTTCCATCGCTGACTGCCTATCAGCGAATCTTGCTGGCCCACCACGCCGACTGGCTGCCCCATCTATCTCCTCCTGCGCGCGCAGAAGTGATGAAAGCCAAAGAAAGGACCGGTTTCCGGGATCTGGCCCTTCAAGTCCGGGAGACGATGCAGCGTTTTGACTTCTTCACCCCTGTCGTGCAACAGAACATCCGTAAAACACGGGAGCGGCCAACTTCCAACACCGAACGGCTGGACATCCTCCTCACGCACCGGCTTGTAGGGCCTGCGATCTTTTTCCTGCTGATGCTTTTCGTTTTTCAGGCCATTTTCACCTTGGCTAGTTATCCGATGGATTGGATTGAAGCGGGGATTTCTGCTTTGAGCGGCTGGACCAAGTCTGTTTTGCCTCCCGGGTGGCTGGCAGGTCTGATCGGTGATGGGTTACTTGCCGGGCTCGGGGGCGTTTTGGTGTTTATTCCCCAGATTGCCATATTATTCTTTCTCATCGCCTTGCTGGAAGAGGTAGGATATATGGCCCGTGCCGCTTTTATGTTCGACCGGCTAATGCAGGCTTTTGGGCTTAACGGCCGCAGCATCGTGGCCCTTATCTCCGGAGGCGCATGCGCCATTCCGGCAATTATGAGCACCCGGACGATATCCAATTGGAAAGAACGCCTCATCACCATTCTGGTTACCCCGTTCATCAGTTGTTCCGCCCGGATTCCCGTGTATACCGTATTGATCGCGTTTGTCGTTCCGGAAAAGACGGTATTGGGTTTCTTCACGCTGCAAGGGTTGGCATTTATGGGGCTTTATTTGCTTGGCATTGCCGCCGCCCTGCTCTCAGCGCTGGTATTCAAATGGATTTTGCGCTCCGGGGGGACCAGCTACCTCATGCTGGAGCTTCCTCCTTACCGGCCGCCGCTCATGCGCAACGTTTGGATCACGGTGTTGGAGAAAGTGCGATCGTTTACCCTGGAGGCGGGAAAGGTCATCCTGGTTATTTCCATGGCGTTATGGGTACTCGCATCTTATGGTCCTCCAGAGGCAATGAAAAACGCCCAAAAACAAGCGGAGCAGATCGCCCGCGAAAAAGCATTCACCCAGGAAGAAACCGGCGCGCTCGCCGCCTCCATGAAGATGGAAGCGTCCTTTGCCGGTATGGCAGGAAAATGGATCGAACCCGTTATCCGCCCCCTGGGGTTTGACTGGAAAATCGGGATTGCTTTGATCACCTCTTTCGCCGCCCGGGAGGTATTCGTAGGAACCATGGCTACCATTTATTCCCTATCCGACAGCGACGATCCGCTGCTCATCCGCCAGCGCATGGCTATGGAACGAAACCCATTGACAGGCAAAAAAGTGTACGACCCCCCAACTACCTGGGCCCTGCTTCTCTTCTATGTCTTTGCCATGCAGTGTATGAGCACCCTCGCCGTAGTGCGCCGGGAAACCCTTTCATGGAAATGGCCCCTGATCCAGTTTTTTTTCATGACAGGCTTGGCGTATCTTAGCGCCTGGGCGGTAGCTACCGCTCTTTAAAGTTACGAGGTTGCGGAGTTGCGAAGTTACGAAGAAAGCAACCTCGCAACCTCGCAACTCCGTAACTTCGCAACCTTGCAACTTCGTAACTCCTCAATTCCAATGAACCCATCCCGATCGCGCGCCCAGGAATCCCGAACAGCTGTAGAGCGGCTCTACATCACGATGCGGCACCTATTTATCCGGGGCAGCTATAAGCCGCTGGGGCTTTCCGGCGAAGCCATGATCGAAGCCCTTATGATGCTTCAGCCGGAGATTTACGGCTCGATCGCCGACCCGGAGCGCGTGGAATTGAACGGGCTTTTCTACATTTTCCAGCGCCTCCCCAGAGGGATTGAGGAATGCCGGTTTGTGCGCCTCATCAGCCGCGAAGGGTTTGAGCATTCGAGCTTTGAGGCGCTGATCCCCCCTCGCCGGAAGCGAAATAGTTACCGAATCGACGACGAGCAAATGTTCATTGAGATGACAAGGGGCCGGAGCGATATTTACGATATCCTGACCCACCTGACGTTCATGTACATCGAGTCGGAAAAAATCCGCCGCAATAGCGAGGACCATAAAGGCCGGAAGAACCGTGAGTGGGAAATGCTGCAGAAAGCGGTGGAACAGGAAGAGCACAACGAAGAGTTTAATCTGGAGGTTTCGCTTACCTACCTCAGCACCCTTCTTGGGCGTACCTATCAGGAAACCCTGGAGGCAGCCCGCCGCTTTGAAGCCGATGGGAATTGCAATAGTCTTTTCCACATCACCTACTGGCTTGGGCGCTTGTCGACCGAAGAATTCAGACTAAAAAAAGACCGGGAGATCAGCTTTTCCTCCGCCCTTCGGGAAAAAATCGGTCATCATGTGTATGGAGGCCTCTGGGCGGCTAATGTCAAAGCCGCTGTTTATGAAAACGGCTGGATCGACCGGCCACTGCATATCGTCAGCGCCAATCTCCACAGTTTTATGAATTGCCTGTATGCCCCTGCTGCCCTGAAGCGGCTGGGGAAACCGGTTTCGATGGAAGAATTGGCGAAAGAACTTAGCCTTGAGGAGAACGGGGCGCTGAGGGAAAAAGTCTTCTCTTTCGCCCAGCGCAACGGAATGACCCAATTGGACGACACCAGCGGGACCAATATCTCCGTCCAGCTTTTCGACCTGGCCAGAATAGATCCTTCCTTCATCCATCCCGATATTCATTGGAACCCGGAGCTCGTTCAGCAACAGCAACCCATTTTGCTTGTCATGGACTATGCCTTTGGCGAACAGGCATTCGAAACCTTCGACGAGCTGTTTAAGCCCTTTGAAAATGGCGAAGGCAAACGGTTCCTGAATGCTGCTTCCATCAATATTATGGGAAAAGCCGGCATACTGGAAGGAGGCAAAGGCGACCTTATGGTACCGACCGCGCATGTCTTTGAAGGCACTGCCGACAATTACCCGCTGGACAACGATTTTCACAAATCCGATTTCGAAGGGTTTGGACTGAAGGTGTTCGAGGGCCCCATGATCACCGTTTTGGGAACTTCTCTCCAAAACCGCGATATCCTCAGGTACTTTCTTCGCTCCTCCTGGAAAGCCGTTGGGCTGGAAATGGAAGGCGCGCATTATCAGAAAGCCATCCAGGCGGCATCACGCATCCGCAACAATATCCACCCCGATGTGCCTGTCCGGTACGCTTACTACGCTTCAGACAATCCGCTGGAGACCGGCAGCACCCTTGCCTCCGGCAGCCTGGGCGTCGAAGGCGTGAAACCCACCTATCTGATTACGCTGAAAATTTTGAACCGCATCGGGATTAGAGGTTAGAGGTTAGAGGTTAGAGGTTAGACGTTAGACGTTAGACCTTAGACGTTAGACCTTAGACGTTAGACCTTAGACGTTAGACCTTAGACGTTAGACGTTAGACGTTGGAGGTTAGACATTTGCACGAGGCTAAGAGATGGAATCAAACCTCATAAAAGTGGTTCTAATGTCTAATGTCTAATGTCTAATGTCTAACGTCTAACGTCTATTTATAAATGCCTTTCATCCAAGGCCCTGCTTCCGTCTTGAACCAGGTCTGCACCTCTGCTTTGCCGATCTTATTAAACCGGGGGTTGGGCAGGTGAAGGGTGAATAAACGGGTGGTCCAGGCATCGGCGTCGGCGTTGTTGGCCGGGCGGGTAATGCCCCGTTCGCCGCCCCGGGTCCGGGTGACGAGGAGCGCGGGATCTGCCAACGCGGCTTGTTCGAGGGTATCCACGGAAAATTCCTGTTTGGAGGCAATGAGCTTGAAATAACTCACGCTTTCGGGGTGGTTGAAATATTCCACCGAAGGTTCGTACAGCAAGCCTACGTTGCCGCCATCAAACACCCAGGCAGCGCCCCCTGCGGAGAGAGGTTCCAGTTTCTGTACTTTCCCGGTGATCAGTTCCCCGAACACTTCAAACGTGTTGGACAGGTAGAGCAGACTGACAAATACCGGAAACGCGCTGCGGTTGCTCACCCGGATGCGGATATTTCCTCCGTAGGGGCGTCCGTCGAAATTTCCAGGATCAAAAGCCGTGCGCACCTCGTCGGCTGTGATAGCGATCGGTACTTCTTTGCCATCAGGCTGGACTTTAAAAAACTCTACCGCTACGGCATCAAGGGGAAGACGGTTGGGACCGTCGTTGTTCAGGTTTTTGACATATTCCCACTGAGCGATGTGTTGCAGATCGGCTAACGTTTGCGCCAGCGCTTTTGGCGTATAGCCTTTCTGCGGGTACACTAGCGGGCGGTAAGCGTCGCCTGGCCGGGTAATCGAGAAGCAGCCATTCATCAGTTGGATAGCGTAATCCGCTTCCCGTTCCTTTTGGGCTACGGACAGGTTCTTCCCCTGCTTTACCAGGATATCCTTCAACTGCCGGGCGGCGCTTTCTTCCTTATCCACATCGCTGATATACAGGCGGATAGGCGCAGAAAGAAATCCGTCGATATACCCTTGATATAATTCCTTGTCTTTGCTCAGTTTTGATTCGGTTGCGGCGTCAAATTGCAACAACGTCTCGGAAGCGGCGACCGACTTGATCTGAGCCTCGAAAACGGGGCTTGTTTTTCCGGCGGGGATCACCTTGACGGCAGTAGCCTGGGTGGAGACTCCATGCATCGCTCCCAGGTCCATCACCCATCCCGATTTAGGGTTGTACACCACGTTGCCATAAAGCGGATTGGTACCGGAGGTTTTATTCAAAAACCCTTTGTACAGGTCGCCGGCGGTTTCAGGTCCACCGCCGCCGAAAATCTGCGGAGATTGCTGAAACTGGTTTTTGATGAAATAGCGCAGCCGGTTTTTCAGGTCGAAATAACTGATGCTGCCGCCCGACCGCTGGAGCACATCGACGAGGTTGCGGCTGAACACCCCCGATCCGCCGGCTTCATAAGCCGACTCATCGCTCTGGCAAGCGGCAAGTTGAACATGCCGCCCTTCCGGCATCACCTCGGGAAGCGGTTTGGATTTCAGGTCGGCCAGCTTGATATCCTTGGCAAACAAAAATTGATCCCACTTCCGGGGAGGCAGGATAGCGCCCATCCGGGGCTGGCCGGGTTGAGCCGGCATCGGCTTGAACCTCCGCTCGCTGACCGACCGGCTTTCCTTCCCAATATACACGTTGCGGGTGTTGCCGCCCGAATGACAGCAATCGAAGATCATGACGACATGGGGCGGGTCTTGCCGGGGCCTCTGCGGCGTTCCGTGCGCCAAACGATGTATCATGAAGCGCAATTCTTTGTCTACTAGCAAGTTGAAATTCTGGCCGGTGGATGGAATGGAATCGTAGCAAACCAATCCTTCCAGTTTGCCGTCGGGCTCAAACCGCCAGATCGCCGGGTCGGCTTTTTCCTGAGCGCCATGGCCTGCGTAGTAGAAAAGCGCTATGTCTTCCGGCCCGGCTTTCGCCAGGTGGTCTTCAAATAGCTTTACGATGTTTCCTTTGGTGGCTTTTTCATTGGCCAGTACCTCGATCTGAAGCTGGAAATTCCGGCTTTCCGCCGTTTCCAGGTATTGCTTGAACCGCATGATATCATTGACGCACCCATTCAGGGGCCGGACGGGATACCGGTAGGCGTCTACTGCGGCGAGCAAGGCATAAAGCTTAGGTGTGTTGGGCATGGACCTGTCAATTTATTTTTTGAAAAAGTAATTGGGCCGCTTGAAGTTCTAAGTCCTGAACCTGTTTGAGCCGGTTTTCCTGGAACGAAAGTTGCTTTTTCGCAGCAGACGCGTTTTTTCCTTCCTTTGGAGAAGACAACGCGCTCCACGCCAGGAACCGTTCTTCCAACCGCGAAGCAGTAGCCACAAAATCCAGTTCTTTCTGAGTTAACGAACGTCCCTGTATATTGATATTATTGCGCAACGAGACCAGCAAGTCGATGCTTTTCCGGACGCTCTCTCCCAGCGAATCGGCCTGGACGCCAAGCACTTCGGATTGCTGCCGGACCTGTAAGGCTTGGTTTGGAGCCGTACATCCATAGGACAGAAAAAGGGCTATGGCAAACAGGCTTGTTTTCAACGGGTTATTTTTTGGCAGCAATCCGCTTTCCGCAATCGGAACAGACGCCCTGAACGATAAGAAACGTAGACTTTACCTGAAATCCGTCAATTGTTTGCAGTTCGGGGAGGTGGACATGCTCCAGGCATATGGTACGTCCACAATGTTCGCAATGCCCATGCGCATGCTGATCCTGGTGTTTGTGGTGGGAGCAACCCGGCGAACAAAGGGCGAACTTTAGCTTGTCTGTGCCATCAATAGCCCGATGGACTATGCCTTTTTCTTCGAATGTCCGCAGGGTGCGGTAGAGCGTAATGCGGTCGGGGTGGCCAAGGGCTTGCTCCAGGTCGCTTTGGGAAACCGCTTCGTTGCGTTGAAGGAAGACTTCCAACACTTGTTCCCGGATGGAAGTCCGCCGCAGGGAATGCTCTTTGAGCAATTGGCTGGCAGAGGGGGGCTTTCCCTCCTTGGACATCGATGATTCCGGATTTTTTGAAGATCTCATCATAAAATGAAACGTGGTTGCAAAATTAGTCTATATTTGTATAAACGAATAATTCAACAGCACGTTATTCGATTTGATTCGATAAAACAAGTAAAAGGCTAAAAAAAGGGCATTTGGAGTATTCTTTTTGGAAACGGTTAGGAGCGGCTGCCTTGCTTTGCCTATTTCTTTCCCCTCTTATCACGGCGGAATGGCATCGGGTGGCAGTAGCCAGGGCTTCTTCCTGCGTTCATCGCACTGCTGAGCCAAAGGCAGGCGAAGAGTGGCCGGTATGTTCCCAAAGCCAAGAGGTACACCACTGCCCCATTTGCGATTTCAATTTTTCTCAAGTTCTTCTCCCGGAATTTTCAGCTGTTTTTCCCATTCTTTTGAATCAAATGCCCCATTTGGTATCGAGCATTCCCGGGGACATTTCCAATCTTGACTTTTCCGATCGTAGCGGCAGGGCCCCCCCGATGGCATAAGGTTTATCTGCTGGCTTCCAGCAGCACGCGCATTAGCCTCTTTTGTCTGGAAATCCCTTGTCATGAAAAAGTTTCCTCTTTTGCTAGTGGGCGCCATTTTGAGCGTCCTCTTGTTTACTCCGTTTCGATTGCTCTCGCAAGAATGCCACTTGCACCTGTACGGGTATGTTCGGGACTCCTCTGGGGCCGGTCCTATTTCATACGTCACCGTTTTTATTGAAGAAACGGGGGTAGGCACGCTTGCCGACGAGAAAGGGTATTTCCATCTGGAGGGTCTTTGCGCCGGCACACCGTATACGGTCCAATGCACTCGGCTGGGGTATCAAGGGCAAGGGCTGGTCCTTTCGATCCAATCCGACACAGGGATTGTACTGGTGATGCAGGAAGTTGGCCTTCAATTGGAACGGGTGGAGGTGAACGCTTTAAAGCCTGGTTCGGCGCATACGCAGGCTGCTCAATCCCTGGAAGGGCAGGATTTGGAAGCGGGAAAGGCTTTTGGCTTGGGAGAGAGCCTCCGCCGCCTGGTGGGCGTGACCACACTCAACACGGGCGCCACCATCGCCAAACCTGTGATTCAGGGGTTACATAGCAACCGAATATTGATCCTCAATAACGGCGTCCGGCAGGAAAGCCAGCAATGGGGGTCGGAACATGCGCCGGAAATTGATCCTTTTCTGGCGCAAGAGATCACGGTAATCAAAGGGGCGGGAAGTGTGCGCTACGGCAGCGATGCGCTGGGCGGGGTCATTCTGGTTCAGCCTGCGGCCTTGCCAAAAACCCCAGGCGCCTGGGGGGAGGTCAATCTTCAGGGAATGACCAATGGCCGCACGGGCATTGCTTCCGGACTGATGGAAGCCCGCCTCAAGAACCCGAAATTCCCGCTGTCCGGAAGGGTGCAGGGAACCTTGAAACGCGGAGGGAATATCCGTACGCCCGATTATTTCTTGCGCAATACTGGAATTTCCGAAGCCAATTTTTCATGGACCGGACGATTAGAAAAGGAACATTGGAATACCGAAGTATTTTACTCCAGGTTCTTTACCCGGCTTGGAATTCTCCGCGACGCCCACATAGGCAACCTGACCGATCTGGAAAACGCTATAAGCCGTGGAAGGCCGCTGGGAGATGGGGATTTTTCCTACACACTCGGGAGGCCCCAGCAGCAGGTGGTGCACGAACTCGTCAAATGGAAAACCCAATTGGCCGCAGGAGAGTCCTCCCTCTTCCAACTGCAACTCAGCCGCCAATTCAACCGCCGGCAGGAGTACGACGCCCATAAGCGATACAACGCGCTTCCCGAAAACGTGGACGAAGCGCAGATCCAGCTGGAGATCACTACTTATCGGGGAGAAGCGGACTGGGAACACCAGTGGGCCGAACATATGGAAGGCAATGTGGGCCTCAATTACATGGCACAAACCAATACAACCGACCGGGGAGGGTTGCTGCCCCGGTATGAGAATAACGTCTTTGGCGCCTATTGGATCGAACGCTGGAAACGTCCGGGTACCCCGCTCGAACTCGAATTGGGGATGCGCTACGATATCCAGCGCCTGACCGCAGGGCCTCTGGAGCAGAGCGCCGCATTGGAGCGCAAGTCGTTTAACAGTTGGTCGGGAACCTTAGGCGCCGTTTACAGCCTCAACCACCATCTGACGTTCAGGGCAAATACCGGATCGGCCTGGAGAGCCCCTCACGTGAGCGAGTTATTCAGTGAAGGGGTACACCACGGCTCGGCCAGCTACGAACAAGGTACGGCTACCCTCCAACCTGAAAGGGCTTGGAATAATAACCTCACCCTGGAATGGACCGGGGATTCCCGGGAGACGGCCCTCACGGTGATGGGATATTACAACCTGATCAGGGATTATATCTTCCTGGCGCCTATGGCCGAACCGGTTTTGACTATCCGGGGGGCTTTCCCCGCGTTTCGCTATTCCCAAGCCAACGCCCGACTGACCGGCATAGATGCCCGGTTTTCGATCCTGGCTTCTCCGAGTTGGCTCGCCGAATTCCAGGCGTCCGTAATCAGGGGATGGAATACCGCCGAAAAAGACTATCTGATCTTTATGCCGCCCAGCCAGTTTCGGTACAGCCTTCGGTACAAAATACCTGGAGGAAAAGAGGCCGAAAAACGGCACTTCCTGCAACTGTCCGCGCAACACGTACTGAGGCAACGCTGGGCGCCAGCGGGCGTAGATTACGCCGCTCCCCCCGACGGCTATCTGCGGCTGGATGTAGAGGGCTCTTTTTATCTGTCTCTGGGCCGGCAGCCGGTGGAACTCGGTTTTTCCATCCTGAACGCGCTGAATACCGAGTATCGCGACTACCTCAACCGGCTGCGGTATTTTGCCGCCGAACCTGGCCGTAACCTCCTGCTGCGCGTGCGCATTCCATTCCAGGTTGCGCAGTTCTGACGGGTAGCCTTATAATGATTGCCAAAGTTTATGCTATTTTTTTATTCACTTAATTCATGTACAATGAACTTCAAGTCTTTTCTATTTGCCTTTCTATTTCTGGGCGCGTTTGTTTTTTCCGCATGCGAAAAAGACAAAGACAGCGACCCAGACAACGAGCAGGAACTCATTACCACGATCCGCCTTTCATTCACCGGCGGAGGCAGTACGGTTACCTTCAACGCGACGGATAAAGACGGGGACGGGGGCCTCGCTCCGGTAATCGATAAGATCGCCCTGAAGCCCAACACCGACTATGCCCTGAAGGTGGAGTTTCTGGATGAGTCCAAAACGCCCTCGGCCGATATTACCGAAGAGGTCGAGGAAGAATCGGATGTCCACCTCGTTTGCTTCACCGCTTCCGGAAGTATGCCCGCCCCAACAATCCTTGACAAGGATAAAAACAACAAACCGCTGGGGCTTTCCAGCAGCTTCAAAACCGGCGCCGCCGGTGCGGGAACGCTGACCGTAACCCTGAAACACGAACCGGATAAGAACAACGCCAACCCCTGCAACACAGGGGAAACAGACGCAGAGGCTGCGTTTTCAGTTGAAATCAAATAAGCGTTTATTAAAATTTTATTTTATTCTTCAATTCTTGTAAAAAAATTAAAATTATTTTTTACAAGAATTGAAGAATAAAATATTTTGGAGACCAAAGACAAGAACCGGCTTTTAAGACCGCTCCGATTGTACGTCCAATAACGGAATGTGGCAAAAACTCCTCTGATTCCCACCGCAACAAGTCTCTTTTTTATTTTTGGGGATTGTTCAACTTATCGCAGCGCCATGGACTTCCAAAAATACCTGCTGTCCGTTCTTGTTCTTTTATCTTACGGTATTCTTACTACCGCCCAGCAACCCAGAAACGTGCTGATCCTGTTCAGCGACGACCAAAGCTACCATACAATCCGGGCATTTGGCAATCCGGAGATATGGACTCCCAACCTGGATAAGCTTTCGTCGGAAGGGCTGGCGTTTACGCAAGCCCATGTCATGGGCGGGCATCAGGGAGCAGTATGCCTTCCCAGCCGCGCGATGTTGCTCACGGGCAGGTACGTAAACCGGCTGCCCGGCGACGGGAACGTCATTCCTGACAGCCTGATCAGCATACCGGAGGTTTTACAAAAACAAGGCTATAATACCTTCCACACCGGCAAATGGCATAGCGACAAAGCATCGCACAACCGGCTTTTTGGGATGGGGGGCAATATTTTTTTCGGAGGCATGCATTTTGAACACGCTGGCGGCCAAGGACAGCCCACCGTGTTTGACTACGACAGTTCTTGCGAATATCCGCCTGCCGCTATATTAAAAAAGGACACGTTCAGCTCAACCCTTTATGCCGAAACGGCGATCCGGTTTTTGAATAGCAGCGAAGCCAAGGCCAAACCGTTTTTCTGTTATGTGGCCTTCACCTCTCCCCACGATCCGCGAACACCACCTGAAAAGTTCCGAAACCTTTACAACCCCGAAAACATTTCCCTACCGCCTAATTTTTTGCCCAAACATCCCTTCAACAATGGAGATATGAACGTCAGGGATGAGTTGCTTCTACCCTTTCCCCGGACGGAAGCCGCTGTCAGGAAAGAAATCGCTTCGTATTACGGCATGATCAGCGAATTGGACGAGCAGGTGGGACGGATTCTGGAGGCTTTGCAAAACAATGGGCTAAAAGACAATACCCTGGTCGTTTTTGCCAGCGACAATGGCTTGGCCGTTGGGCAGCATGGTTTGCTGGGAAAGCAAAATCTATATGAACACAGCATCCGCGTCCCGCTCATCCTTTCGGGTCCGGGCATTCCCAAAAACCGGACCTCCAGCAACTTTACCTACCTGAGCGATATCGCTCCAACCATATTCGAGTACCTGGGCATTCCGGCCCCGCCTACGGTGGAAGGAAAAAGTCTTATTCCTGTTATTAACCACCAGAGGGCGCATGTCCGAAAAGCCATTTACAATGTGTACGGCCATTGGAGCCGGAGTATAAAAACTAGAAATGGCTTTAAACTGATTGTTTACAACGTTAATGGCGTCCAACACACCCAACTGTTCCATCTCAAAACAGATCCCTGGGAAACGACGAACCTGGCCGATGAAAAAGCTTTTCGGCACAAGGTGAAAGTCATGCGCCGCCTGTTGAAAAAGGAAATGCAAACGGCGCATGACGATCTCCACATCGACCTGCCGGATTGGGGCAGAAAACCAGGGCAAAAGGGCGCCGGGAGTTGATCTAATGCCCCCGAAATTAACCCTTGGGGTCTTTTCGACAGGCTACCTACCCATTGGCACTTCCATCAGCAACACTTCGGCATCCTGTGATTTAGCCTGCACATCAAGCGAATCCACCTCCCACAGGCCCATCCCGTCCCTTTTTTCGAGCAATTGCCCATTAACTGCCACTTCGCCGTTTAGAATAAAGATATATACACCGTTCTGTTTGTCTTTCAACGAATAGACCACGGCGGCATCTTTATCGAACGTTCCCAGATGAAACCACGCATTTTGGTGAATCCAAACGCCCTCATCGTCAGGATCAGGCGATAGAATTTGCTGGAATCGGTTGTGCCGGTCTGCAAAATCCAAGGTAATCTGATCGTAGCGGGGCGTCACGTTTCTTTTGTTGGGAAAAACCCAGATTTGTAAAAACTTCACCGGTTTATCCAGGTTTTTATTGTACTCACTATGCGCAATGCCAGTTCCGGCACTCATCACCTGAATGTCGCCATGGCGGATGACGGACACATTGCCCATGCTGTCTTTGTGCTCCAGATCGCCCTCCAGCGGGATGCTGATGATTTCCATATTGTCGTGCGGGTGCGTGCCGAAACCCCTGCCGGCTTCCACCGTATCGTCATTCAGCACCCGCAACACACCGAAATGCATTCGTTCGGGATTGTGGTAGTTCGCAAAACTAAAGGTATGGTAGCTTTTTAACCAGCCATGGTTGGCAAATCCTCTGGAGTTTGCCTTGTGAAGAATACTGTTGCTCATGATTTTATCCTTTATGGGAAATGTGATAAAAGATCAAGACTCCATGTCCCTGCAATTCAGCCAAAGCGTTCCTGGCAATCTTAGCCAGAGCCTTTCATGCGAATGGATTTCCAGAAGTCAATGCCAAAACCTGTTGCATGCTTTTGCAAATTTTCAAAACGCGAAAAACCAACCTTTGGTTCTGGACTGAGAGGTGATCGAGGGTTTGGAAAACCAGAGAAAAACGGAAATTTCATCTATATTGGAATAATTTTATTTTTTTAACCATTCCAGGCAGCGAAACCAATCCCTTCCGCCTCTCCAGAAAAGAGGCGGGAATCTACTCAAGCCAAAACGCGTGACAGAGCAAGACCTCGTCAGGGGATGCATACAAGGCAAACGCCAATTCCAACAGGAGTTGTTCCAGCGCTACGCAGGTAAAATGCTGGCGGTGTGCCTGCGATATGCCAGGCACCGGATGGAGGCCGAAGATATGCTCCAGGATGCGTTTGTGAAGGTCTTTGAACACCTTGGACAATTCCAGTTTAAAGGCGCCCTGGAAGGATGGATACGCCGGATCGTAGTAAATACCGCGGTCAAAACATTCGACCGGAAAAGCTTTACCCACGAGCAGATAGGTATTGATCCTAACTGGGATAGCGCTTCGGACCTGCCCCTGGGCGATGTGCAACTCCAGGAGGAGGATTTGCTGAATATGATCAACCAGCTTCCCGATGGCTACCGGATCGTGTTCAATCTTTACGCACTCGAAGGCTACAGCCATCAGGAGATCGCCGAAATGCTGGGTATTCAGGAGAGCACCTCAAGGTCCCAGCTGGTCAAGGCTAGAAAACAATTGCAAACCCAACTATTCGAGTTACATAAAGTTGCCGTATGAAAGAGCAACACCCTATAGATGAACTTTTTCGGCGCCAACTGACGGATTTGCAGATGGAAACGCCCAACCACCTTTGGTCCGGCATAGAATCGCGGACTAAAGGGAAAGCGCCTCTTTCCTTGAGCAACCTGCTCTGGTGCATATTCTTAGCCTTGGGAATTGCAGCGTTCCTGACCGGAGACGATAACTCCCGCTTACATACTGCATTCCAGGTCCAGGAAAGTCCTTCCCTACCCCAAGCCTCCGGCAAGCGGCAGGCACCTCAGGCAAAAGGCGAATCTGGCCATCAGGCGGATCTTCTTACGCCTGGAGGGACTTCCTCTACCGCCCCTGTACCCAGCCTGACAAGGGAATTAGCGGCTACTTATGCCAAGGCTAAACCGGCCCCTGCTTCCAGCCTTTCTGGCAGAAATCGGCCGGACCGGTCTACATCCCTCCTACCCTCCCCTGCCCTGCCGGCTGGAGAGGCGCTTCCCCCCGGCGTTCCTGCCGAAGAAGCAAATGCCGCTGAATCTATTATGTCCAGAAAGGAATTCTCCCAGCTTGAATCGCTAAGTCCTCTATTGTTCCAACTTGAGACCGAGCCTATCCAGGATTTTATCCCCGGGATTAAAATTTTGGGCGAGCGGTGGTATGCCAGCGTTGAACTCGGATTGTCTCAAGACTGGCGGCAAAAAACACTCTCTGCATCATCTCCTGAATTTCAAGGATACGCTGATGCCAGAAAAGCTACCGAGTCGGTTAAATCGTCCAACAGCGCTTCTCTGAGGCTCTCCCTGATCTCCGCTTCCGGCTGGACGTTCCGCAGCGGGTTACAGGTTTCCAGAACCACCGAGTGGTTTATCCAGGGTGCGAATCGATCGGTCAATTCTTTCCACGAAATTGACATTCCTATGTTACTGGGACGCCAGTTTTCCCTGGGCAGGCTGGACCTGGGAATCAATGGCGGCGCCACGCTGAATATGGCCTTTTACCAAAAAGGCGCCTTCCTCAGTCCTGACGCTGAAAAAGTCGTGGATTTCTCTTCCAATCATCCGGATGCTTACCCCGCCTTTAAAAACCGGCTCGGCATAGGCTATTATGGAAGCGTTTCCGTTTCCCACCCCATTACGCCCAGCCTGCACGTTATGGCTGAGCCGTATTTCCGGTTTATGCCCAAACCGTATACCAGCCCCGACTATCCTCTGGAGCAGCGCTACCAAACCGCAGGACTTTTTCTTGGATTCCGCAAGCTGCTGGGGCCTTACTGGATGAACCTGCGGCCTTGATGCCATTTCGTATTTTGGTGGATAAAATGGTGAATAAAGATCGCCGGTCCGGAAGCCCGAACCGGCGATACTTTTTAGTGCGGAATTTTGAACAAGCTCTTAATCTTCCTCGCTAAGGGAGGACGGCGCCCAGGCCATATCGATTTGACGGCGTTCCAGATCGGTTCGTACAATACGGACCTCAATAGGGTCTCCGATCCGGTAAACTGTTCCGGTATATGCCCCCCGGATGCGAAGGCGGGAACCATCCAGTTCAAAAGGCTCCCGGAACGTTTCATAGGATGCCATACCTTCGCAGTGGCTGTCTTTTAGTTCGACAAAAGCGCCCCGCTCGGAGAACCCGGAAATATATCCGGCAAAAATTTCGCCGACGTGTTTTTCCATGAATTCCACCTGCTTGTACTTAACCGATTCGCGTTCCGCATCCATGGCGTTGCGCTCCTGTTTGGAGATGTGCTTACACTGTTCTTCCAAACGGCCTTTATCCATACGCCATGTAGCGCCGTCCAGATTGCGGTCCAGAATGCGGTGCGCCCATACGTCGGAATACCGGCGGATGGGGGATGTAAAATGGGAGTAGAATTCGAAAGCCAGCCCGTAGTGGCCGATATTGTCGGTAGAATAGGCCGCTTTGGCCATGGTTCGGATAGCGATAGGCTCCAGAATGCGCAACGCAGGGTCTTTTTCCGCGAGTTTGGCCAGCCGGTTGAAGGAGCGGGCGATGTTCATCGGCGTGGTGATATCCATTTGAACCCCCATTTCATGGGCAAAGCGGGCAAGGTCTTCGACCTTGTCCATATTGGGTTCGTCGTGGATGCGGTACACAAAGGGAATCTCCTGAGCTTCCGCTTTCCCTTTACCGGAGATATACGTAGCCACCTCCCGGTTGGCGAGCAGCATAAACTCCTCGATGAGCAAATGCGCTTCTTTGCGTTCCTTGACGTATACCTCCACCGGAGTACCCTCTTCGTCGAGCCGGAAGCGAACTTCTTCCGTTTCAAAGGCAATAGCGCCTTTCCGGAAGCGGGAAGTACGCATTTTCTTTGCCAGGCTGTTGAGCTTACGCAGCGGGGCGGCATACTCGTCTTCTCCGCTTTCCAGAATTTCCTGGGCTTCCTCGTAGGTAAAGCGGCGATTGGAGTGTATGATGGTTTTTCCAAACCAACGGCTACACACCTTATCGTTTTCGTCAAACTCAAACATGGCCGAAAACGTCAGCTTGTCCTCCAGGGGACGAAGCGAACACAGCTCATTGGAAAGCTTTTCCGGCAGCATCGGAAGCACCCGGTCCACCAAATACACGGAAGTGGAGCGCAGGTATGCTTCTTTGTCCAGTGCGGCGCCTTCCTTTACGTAATGGCTCACATCTGCAATGTGGACGCCCACTTCGAGGCGGCCGTTTTCCAGATAGCGGTAGGAAAGCGCGTCGTCAAAATCTTTGGCGTGCTCGGGATCGATGGTGAACGTCAGCACGTCGCGCATATCGCGGCGGCGGGCGATCTCTTCCTCCGAAATGGCCGTTTCCAGGGATTCTGCTTCTTTTGAAACCTCCTCGGGGAAAAGGAGATTGAATCCATTATTGATCAGAATGGATTTCATCTCGATATCGTGGCTGCCTGCAGGTCCCAGCACGTAGACAATACTCCCTACGGGGTTTTGGTATTGTCCGCCTGCCCAGCGATCGATGCGGACCACCACCTTATCCCCGTCCCTGGCGTCGAGGGTTGCTTTGGGGTCCACGATAATATCCAAAGGCAGGTTGCTGTCAGGGGCGACGATGGCGTAATGGGGATAGCTCCAGAAGGTGCCGATAAACTGCTCGCGGGCTCTTTCCACCACTTCGACGACCTCTCCCTCTGACCGGCGCCTGCCGGGAAGCATCCAAATCCGGACGCGGACGCGGTCGCCGTGCAAGGCGGAATTCATGTTTTTGGCAGCGACATATACATCTTCGTCCCTGCCCTGAACAACCACATAAGCGGCGCCTGTGCGCGTCATATCCACTATGCCTTCCAGCACATCGCCCCTGCCAGCCGCCTCAGGTTTCCCGGTCGTGCGCTTAAGTTGGTACTTGAAATCTTCGAGTTCTACCAGGTATTTCTCTTCGGCGAGTTTTTGAAGGGCGTATTGGACGGAATCCTTATTGTTGTCAATTTGAAGGCGTTTGGCGATTTGACGGGGATTAAGGCGCTTTTTAGGATCCTGGCGAAACAGCCGCAAGATTTCCTGGCGCAACTGTTTGGCGGTTAATTTGGCGTTTTTCGTTATTTTCTTTTTTCTCATAAAATGGTCCGGCGGCCCTTGCACCGGTCTGAATCAATCAGGGCTAGGTTAAATGAATAATTTGCCCCTCCGGCAGAAGTTCCATTCGAAAACTACTACTGGAGGAAGCCTGATAGAGGGTTCCCTCTGCGGACTGGCCGGTTACGACGAGGATCTCCCAATCCTCATCGATGGTGGCTACCGATTGGATTAAGGTATTTTCCCTGGAAAAAGTTCCTGCCAGCACTTTGCGGTCAATCAACTGCCCGGCCTTGTCAAGGCTGAGCAAAACAAACTGGTACCGCATCAGGCTGGCCTTCCAGAAAACCAATGCGTGGAAATCGTGCGTTTCTGGAATGCGAAAGCAAGGAACAAACTCCGTCAGATCGTCGGCTTCTTCTTCTTCAAAAGGCAGAATATATTGGCGGATCAGTTCCTGGGGCGCCGGGCTATTCTTCTGGCTGAACACTCGTGCCATTTCGTCGGTAAGCGTCACCGGCAATCGTACTTCGGGGAAAAAACCAATAAAATCTGAAAGGCTACTCATAATATATGTAAACCGGATTTATGGGCGAAAGTTACGCCGGTTTACCCAAAACGGGCATGTTTTTGCGAACAAAAGCCACAGGGCGTAGTTTAAAATTTCGATGCCAACATGCCGGAGCATTTGTTTAAACTCGTTCTAAATAACTTGGTTTGACCCTTGGAAATCCAGAATAAGGTTGGGCAAATGCTGTCAAAAAAGTAGCTTTGTTCCCGGCAAAAAATGGCCTTGCCCGAAAATACGTAAACGCAAAAACCTGAATACCATGAGTTGGCTTTCACCCGCGCTCAAGCCGATAGGGCTGATCTGGTTGGACCACTTTCTAACTTCCTCTCTCGGAAAAAAGGTGGTCATGAGTCTTACGGGGCTTTTTCTGATCCTGTTTTTAATGGTGCATTTGATGGGGAATCTCCAGTTGTTGAACGCCGATGAAGGCGAGTCGTTCAACAAGTACACCTACTTCATGACGCACAACCCCCTTATTAAGACCATTTCCTATTTGCTTTACCTGTTCATCCTCGTCCACGCAATTCAAGGCTGGCGTATCTGGGTTCAAAACCGCAATGCCCGGGGGGGACAGGGATATGCGGTTCAGGTCGTGCGCGCCGTAGGGACTAATGGCCGTGTAGCAGCGCGGATGGGCTGGTTGGGTACCATCATCTTTGTTTTCCTGGTCCTGCACATGTGGCAGTTCTGGTTCCAGATGAAAACCGGCAACGTCAGCATGGTCGTCTTTGACGGTGTGGAGCATAAAGATCTGTATACCCCGGTAGTAGCAGCTTTTTCCAATCTGTTCTATGTGATTGTCTATGTATTTTCGATGTGGATCATTGCCGTTCACCTATGGCACGGGTTCCAGAGCGCCTTCCAGACGCTGGGGCTCAACCACAAGAAATATACCCCTTTGATCCGCTTTTTGGGCAAACTATATTCCATTCTGGTTCCGCTCGGTTTTGCCCTGATCCCTATACTGGTATACGGTCAGGTACAGGGCTGGTGGTCGGTCAACCTTTCTCTAACCCATTAATTACCTCAACTCATGCAACTTAACGGAAAAATACCCGAAGGGACGCTGGCTGAAAAATGGACCCGGTACCGGTCGACCGTTTCTCTGGTCGCTCCGAACAACAAAATGCGCATTGAGGTCATCGTAGTTGGTTCCGGACTTGCGGGAGCGTCTGCTGCCGCCTCACTCGGAGAGCTGGGTTATAAGGTTAAATGCTTTACCTATCACGATAGTCCCCGCCGCGCCCACAGCATTGCCGCACAGGGCGGGATCAATGCCGCTAAGAATTACCGCAACGACGGCGACAGCGTCTACCGTCTCTTTTACGATACGATCAAGGGGGGCGACTATCGCTCCCGGGAGGCCAACGTGTACCGCCTGGCGGAAGTCAGCGCCGCGATCATCGACCAGGCAGTGGCCCAGGGGGTACCCTTCGCCCGCGAATACGGCGGTTTGCTCGACAACCGTTCTTTCGGCGGGGTACAGGTAAGCCGGACGTTTTACGCGCGCGGCCAAACCGGGCAGCAGCTCCTTTTGGGCGCTTATCAGGCCCTTTCCCGGCAAATCGCGCTGGGGACAGTGGAGATGTACAACCGCCACGAAATGCTCGACGTGGTGCTTGCCGACGGGAAAGCCCGTGGGATCATCGCCCGCAACCTCGTTACCGGAGAACTTGAGCGCCACGGCGCGCACGCTGTCGTGCTGGCTACCGGCGGCTACGGCAACGTCTTCTACCTGTCGACCAACGCCATGAACTGCAACGTAACCGCCGCCTGGCGGGCCGTTCGCAAAGGGGCTTTAATGGCTAACCCTTGCTTTACCCAAATCCACCCCACCTGCATCCCGGTGAGCGGGGACTACCAGTCTAAACTCACGCTGATGTCCGAATCGCTGCGCAACGACGGACGGGTATGGGTACCCAAAAAACAGGAAGACGCCCAGGCTATCCGCGAAGGCCGTAAAACGGCGCTCGAAATTGCCGAAGAAGACCGCGACTACTTCCTCGAACGCCGCTACCCTGCTTTTGGAAACCTCGTTCCGCGCGACGTAGCCTCCCGCGCCGCCAAGACCGCCTGCGACGAAGGGCTCGGCGTAGCGCCGACCGGACTGGCCGTTTACCTCGATTTCGCTTCGGCTATCGAGCGCTACGGGAGATCCAAAGCGAACACCCTGGGTATCCACAACCCCGACAAGGCTACCATCATCCGGCTGGGGGAAGAGGTCGTATCCGAGAAATACGGCAACCTCTTTGAGATGTACGAAAAGATCACCGGCGAGAATCCGTATAAAATGCCGATGAAAATTTACCCGGCGGTGCATTATACCATGGGCGGCCTTTGGGTAGATTACAACCTGGAAACGAATATCCCCGGCTTGTTTGCTACCGGCGAATGCAACTTTTCCGACCACGGAGCCAACCGCCTCGGCGCTTCCGCTTTGATGCAGGGCCTGGCCGACGGCTATTTTGTGCTGCCTTATACCATTGGAAATTTCTTGTCGAACGATATCCGCACGCCTAAAATCGACCCCAACCGGCAGGAGTTCCTCGAAGCCGAAAAACAAACCCAGGAGCGCATCGACAAGCTCATGAACCTGGGCGGCAAACAATCTATCGAGAGCTTCCACCGCAGGCTTGGCCGTATCATGTGGGATTATTGCGGCATGTCGCGCCATGCCGAAGGATTGCAGAAAGCCCGCAAAATGATCCGGGAATTAAGAGAAGAATTTTACCGCGACGCATTCGTTCCGGGCTCGGCAAAAGACTTCAATCCGGAACTGGAAAAAGCGCTCCGCGTTGCAGATTATTTTGAAATGGGCGAGCTGATGGTCCTCGACGCCCTGAACCGCAAAGAATCCTGCGGCGGACACTTCCGCGAAGAATATCAGGACGAAGGCGGAGAAGCCAAACGCGACGACGAAAACTTCGCCTATGTGGCCGCCTGGGAGTACAAGGGATGGGATGAAGAACCGGTACTGCATCGCGAAGACCTGGTATTTGAGAACGTCGAGCTCAAAACCAGAAGCTATAAGTAACCGGAGCGCTTTCCAATAACCTTTTTTCAAAACAGCCTTTAAACGGAAGAATATGAAACTCACCCTCAAAGTCTGGCGCCAGGGGGGCGAATATAAAAAGGGACAGTTTGTCAACTACCAACTGGACCAGGTCAGCGAGCATATGTCTTTTCTGGAAATGCTCGACGTGTTGAACGAACAACTCATTTCCCAAGGCAAAGAACCCGTCGCATTTGAACACGACTGCCGCGAAGGGATCTGCGGCGCGTGCAGTATGGTGATCAACGGCCATGCCCATGGCCCTTTGCAAGGCACCACGGCCTGCCAGTTGCACATGCGCTTTTTCCGGGATGGCCAAACGGTGACCATCGAGCCGTTCCGCGCCAAATCCTTCCCGGTGATCAAAGACCTCGTGGTGGACCGCAGCGCGTTCGACCGCATCATCCAGGCGGGCGGGTATGTGTCGGTCGGCACCGGGCAAGCGCAAGACGCCAACGCTATCCCCGTAGAAAAAGACCAGGCCTCCATGGCGTTCGACGCTGCCGCCTGCATAGGCTGCGGCGCATGCGTAGCCGCCTGCCCCAACGCATCGGCCATGCTGTTCGTCAGCGCCAAGGTATCCCACCTGACGTTGCTCCCTCAAGGGAAAGTTGAAGCCAAAAAACGGGTACTGAGCATGGTCCGCCAGATGGACCTCGAAGGGTTCGGTAACTGCTCCAACGTTACCGCCTGCGAAGCCGAATGCCCCAAAGGCATTTCCGTCGAAAACATCGCCCGGCTGAACCGCGAATACCTGGCTTCAGTATTCTCTTCGGAGGAAGATTAGGGGGCGTTTAGGCGTAAGATTTTGCCGCTCATTCAAGTCTTCAGACTTGAATGATTACCGCTCATTCAAGTCTGAAGACTTGAATGATTATCTGCACGTCTCATGACGTGCGGTCTCCCCCAATAAAACCTGCGCGCCGGGCGTTTATGTTCCGAAAACAACGTTGTTGCTATGAAACCTATGCTTTTTCTGGTGTGCGCGGTGCTGCTTGCATCCGGTCTTTCGGGACAAACGAATAAAACGTACACCCAAAAGTCCGATTCCGATCCGGAGGCAAAAGCCATGCTGGAACGGGTGCGCAAGAAGTACGAATCCTACCCTACGCTGGAGGCAGAGTTTTCGCTGGCTATAGAAATTCCGGAGCAACCTAAGGAGGTGCAACGGGGCAAGATCCAGCAAAAGGGCGCCAAGTACAAACTGGAGTTCAGCGGGCAAACGGTGATCTCAGATGGAAAATCCATTTGGGTTGTTTTGTCGCAAAACAAGGAAGTCCAAATCAATGACCTGCCCGATGCGGAAGAAGACGAAGCCATTCTGTCTCCGCAGTCGCTATTCCGGATCTACGAGAAAGGGAGCTTTGCCTATACGATCATCAACGAGTATAGCGCCAATGGCAAAATCCTTCAGGAAATCGAGTTCAAGCCCCTCGACAGGTATTCCGAGTACTCCAAACTCCGGCTGACGGTCGACAAGAAAACCGCTAATTTTGTGGAGATCAAAGGGTTTGCGAAAGACGGCACCCGGTATACCCTGACGATGACCAAACTCACGCCCAACAAGCCTTTGACCGATGCGGTCTTTACCTTCAATAAAGCCAATTATCCGGGGTTTCATATCGAGGATCTGAGGAACCAGGATTAAAAAAATACGGCGTACCTTTGCCCGTGCATAAAACCAAACACATGGGCTTCAAATCCTCCATTGCCCGGCCTTTCGCGCACCTGATCGCACGCCGGATTGAACGCTGGTCGGCCAATGCGCTGGACGAGCAGACCAAAATCCTGAATACCCTCATCGCCAAAGGCCGTGTGACGGCTTACGGGAAAGACCACGATTTGGGCCGGGTACGGGATTACGCAGATTTCAAGAACTGCGTCCCTATCCGCGATTACGAAGGCATGCGTCACTATGTCGACCGCATCAAAACCGGGGAAACGGATGTGCTGTGGACGGGCAAGCCCCGGTATTTCGCCAAGACGTCAGGGACAACGTCCGGGGTGAAATACATCCCTATCTCCAACGACAGCCTGCCAAACCATTTCGGCACCGCGCGGGATGCGCTATTCAATTACTACGCCCGCACGGGAAACGGCGCTTGGCTGGATGGAAAGGTGATCTTCCTCTCCGGGAGCCCGGAACTCGACGAGATTGCCGGAATCCCTACGGGCCGCCTGTCCGGTATTTCCAACCACCTTATCCCGGCATGGTTAAAGACCAACCAGATGCCGAGCTATGTCACCAATTGCATCGAAGACTGGGAAACCAAGCTCGACCGGATCGTGGAAGAAACGCTTTCCCAGAAAATGACGCTGATCAGCGGTATACCGCCATGGGTGCAGATGTATTACGAGCGGCTGATCGACAGGAGCGGAAAACGTTTCGTTAAAGAGGTGTTCCCACATTATTCGGTGTTCGTATATGGCGGAGTGAACTTCGAGCCTTACCGGGCCAAACTGGAAGAGCTGGTGGGCAAACGCCTCGACAGTGTGGAAACGTACCCCGCATCGGAAGGCTTTATCGCGTTCCAGGACAGTCAGACCGAACCGGGGTTGCTGCTCAATACCTCTTCGGGGATCTTTTTCGAATTTGTCCCGGCCAATGAGGTTTTCAACGAAAACCCCACCCGGCTGCGCCTGCATGAAGTGGAGCCCGGGGTCAACTACGCCCTGATCATCAACAGCAACGCTGGTCTTTGGGGGTATAATATTGGCGATACCGTCGAGTTTGTCTCAACAAAGCCCTACCGTATTCGCGTCACCGGGCGGATCAAGCATTTCATTTCCGCTTTTGGGGAGCACGTCATCGGCAAAGAGGTGGAAGAAGCCATGCTCCAGACCACCCGCGAAACCGGCGTACAGGTAGTGGAGTTTACGGTAGCGCCCCAGGTAAACCCTCCCGAGGGAGGCCTCCCTTACCATGAATGGCTGGTAGAGTTCGACCAGCTTCCAGCTAATTTGGAAGGGTTTGCCGCCAGGCTCGACGATCTGATGATCCGCCAGAATATTTACTATCAGGACCTGATCGAAGGAAAGATCCTAAAACCCCTAAAGCTCACGCCCCTGCGGCGCGGCGCCTTTCGGGAATACATGAAGTCGGAAGGCAAGCTGGGTGGACAAAACAAAGTGCCCCGCTTGTCGAACGACCGAAAAATTGCCGATGCGATGAGGGATTTTTTTCTGCCAAACCCTTAAATTTGTCGTTCTATTTTTTAAACAAAATAAACGACAATGGGCAAAGGCGACAAGCGCAGCAAGCGCGGCAAAATTTGGCGCAGTTCCTACGGGAACTCCCGGCCAAAGCGGCGGATCAAAAAAGCTGTAAATCAGTAAAGGCTCCGGCAAATCCGATAACAGGCGCGAGGCTCTGCCTCGCGCCTGTTATCTTTCGCGCCTCCTCCCTGCCAACTGGCGCGAGGCCCTGCCCAAAACTGTCTGGAACCTTTTTCACCTCTGTTGTGCGTAGACTTCCGTCTACGCCTCCGTTCAATCTTCAGATTGCTTGCATAGACTCCGGCTATTAGGCGCATTGCTTCATTGTCTGAACTATGATTTACATGATGAAACGATGGCCATGATGTAGCCCGGATTTCCTGTTTGCCGTCCCGCAATAAGCGGGATCAGATTTCGTGCAGAACTATCCGCCGGTCTCCAGACGCTACGGTCTGGACTTTCAGCCTGGCCGGCGTGAACTGGTTCCAGACAGCTGTGGGCCCCGCCTCGTGCACACGACCATCCGCACCTCCGCCTCGTGCCTTCTGTCTGCCAACTGGCGCGAGGCTCCGCCTCGTGCACACGACCATCCGCACCTCCGCCTCGTGCCTTCTGTCTGCCAACTGGCGCGAGGCTCCGCCTCGTGCCCACGACCATCCGCACCTCCACCTCGCGCTTTCTGTCCGCCTTCTGGCGCGAGGCTCCGCCTCGTGCCCACTATCTCGCGAGGCTCCGCCTCGCACCTTTTAAAATAAAAAAGTCCCCCCTTCCAACCTAGGTATAATAAAAACCCCTAAATTTAAGCAAACAGTACCTGAAGCCTGATGAGAGTACTCCATATCAGCGCAGAATGCTATCCGGCAGCCAAAGCGGGGGGGCTGGGCGACGTAGTCGGCGCCCTTCCCAAATACCAGAATCAAAGCGGGATAGCTGCGGGCGTCGTCATTCCCAAATACGACCTCCCCTGGATACGCAACCGCCCCACCGAGGTTGTATATGCAGGGGCTTTCCGCATGGCAAACGGCATAACGTATCCCTTCACCGTGGAACAAACAGGTATCGACAATCTGGGGTTCCCCCTCTTTTTTGTCAATATCCCGGGGCAGTTTGACCGGCAGGGTATTTACGGGGACGCCGGCGGATGGTTTGGCGATAACGAAGAGCGCTTTGTGTTTTTCCAACAAGCAGTTTTGCAGTGGGTCCTTCAATTTGCAGACAAGCCGGATCTGCTGCATTGCCACGACCATCACTCCGGGCTTGTTCCGTTCATGGTAAAATACTGCCCGGATTACCACTCTCTGAGGGATATCCCCACCGTGTTTACCATCCACAACGGGGAATACCAGGGCGCGTTACGATGGGATAAGTATCCTATTCTGCCCGCTTTTTACACCGAAGCCAGCGGGTTGCTCGACTGGAACGGCCATATCAACTCCCTGGCATGCGCTATTAAATGCGCCTGGGCGGTCACTACCGTTTCTCAATCCTACATGGAAGAGCTCGCAGATGCTTCTGGCGGCCTCGAAAGCCTGATCCGGGACGAATGGCCCAAATGCCGCGGTATTCTCAACGGGATCGACGCCCAGGTTTGGGATCCGCAACAGGATTCCTACTTGCCGGTTCGATTGGCCAAAGATGTAGATGGTTTTAAACAGGCAAACAAAAAAGCGTTGTTCAGCCGTTTCCAGTTCCAGGAGCAGGACCCGGTTTTTACCTTCATCGGCCGATTAGTGCGTGAAAAGGGCGCCGACTTGCTCCCGGGCCTTATCCGCCAGGTGCTCGACAGCGGGTTGGCCGTAAACTTCCTCATTCTAGGAACTGGCGAAGCGGATTTGCACGATGCGCTGCGCGAGATGAACTGGGTCTATCGGGGCCGCTGCGACGCCGTTCTGGAATACAACGAAGCCCTTGCCCATACCCTCTACGCGGGCTCGGACTTCCTGCTCATGCCTTCCCGCGTAGAACCCTGTGGCCTCAACCAGATGTATGCTATGCGATACGGAACGGTCCCGATTGTGCGCACGGTAGGAGGATTAAAAGACACCGTCATCGACCTTGGCGCGTTCCCGGCTGAAGGAAGGGGCTTCCGGTTTGATCAGTTTAGCGTCGACGATGCCCACCACGCCATCTGGCGGGCATACAGCCTGTTTCAGGATGAAGCCCAATTGAAATCTGTCCGCAAGCGGATCATGGAAGCCGACTTTTCCTGGGAAAACGCAGCAAACAACTATTATCACCTTTATCAAGAATTGATCTAATCCAAACAACTATGATCAAGATGATTGCCCTGATCCTTGGAGGCGGCGCCGGCAGCCGCTTATTCCCGCTGACGAGCCAGCGCTCGAAACCCGCCGTACCCATCGCCGGAAAATACCGCCTGATCGATATTCCGATCTCCAATTGCCTTAATTCCGGACTGAAGCGCATGTTCGTGCTGACCCAGTACAACTCCGCTTCGCTCAACAAGCACATCAAGAACACCTATCACTTTGACATGTTCAGCCATGGCTTCGTCGACATCCTTGCGGCAGAGCAAACTCCGAGCAGCGACCAATGGTTCCAGGGCACAGCCGACGCGGTCCGGCAGTCTATGCACCATCTCGCCAACCAGGATTATGATTACCTGCTCATTCTGTCAGGGGATCAGCTCTACCAGATGGATTTCGAAACGCTGGTAAAATACCACATCGAAAAAGATGCCGACTTGACCATCGCCACCATCCCGGTATCGGATCGCGACGCTCCCGGCTTTGGGATTATGAAAGTCAACGCCGAAGGGTATATCGATGATTTTGTGGAAAAACCCAAGCCCAATGTGCTGGAAGCTTGGGAATCTGCCGTGGATGAAGAAAACCGTGCTCAGGGCAGGGTCTATCTGGCTTCGATGGGGATTTATGTGTTTAGCCGGGCCGTAATGAAAAAGCTGTTTGACGAAAACGAGAAAGCGATCGACTTCGGAAAAGAGATTATTCCCAATGCCATATCCTCCAATTACAAGATCGCGAGTTTCTCATACGACGGCTACTGGACGGATATTGGAACCATCCGCTCCTTCTTCGAAGCCAACATCGCTCTGGCTGACCCCCTCCCTGAATTTAATTTATTTGACGGGCAAAAACCAATCTACACCCGGCCACGCCTGCTGGCGCCGACCAAAGTATATGGAACCTTCCTGAACAAAGCCCTCGTAGCGGAAGGCTGCATCATACACGCCAAAAAGATCGACCGGGCCGTTATTGGAATTCGTTCCCGCATCGGGGAAGGGACTGAAATCACCAGTTCCATCGTAATGGGGGCGGATTTCTATGAATCGGTTGAGGATATCACGCAGCGCCGCCACGGCGCCCCTATGGGCATTGGGAAAGACTGTTACATCGAAAACGCCATCATCGACAAAAACTGCCGCATCGGAAACAACGTGGTCATTAAAGGAAGCCCCCTGCTCCACGATCAGGAAACAGAAACCTTCTGCGTCCGCGACGGCATCGTGGTACTGAAAAAACGGGCTTATATCCCGGATGGGACGAAAATTGGGTTGGTTTAATTTGTTTCCTCCTCCGTAACGACGGGTTTGAAACCCGTCGTTACGGAGGAGGACTGCTCTTACATCGATCCTGCCGCCGCTTCCACGGCTTTCCACACCCTGAAAACGTTCTTGTAACAAATCTTGGCAATATCGCTGGAAGAATAGCCCCTGGCCAGTAGCTCCCGGATCAGGTTGGGGTACTGGGAAACATCCTTTAGCCCGGTGGGCAGCGAATCCCCCACCCCGTCAAAATCAGAACCCAGGCCGACGTGGTCAATACCGGCTATTTTGACGACGTTGTCTATATGATCAGCCACCGTTTTGACATCGGCGTAGAGGCTGGGGTTGGCTTTCTGAAAATCCTTGATCACTTGCTCCGCTTCCGGCGTGCCGTAACGCACACCTTTCTCGCTAAGGATCTTGCGCAGTTCATCGCGCATTTGGTCGTTGTGTTTCGAAACGTTTCCGTCCAGAAAACTGGATCCAAAGTTGATTTGGATCACTCCGCCGTTTTTCTTTAAAGCAACCAGCATGTCGTCGTTCATATTGCGTTCAAACCCGGGTGTAAACTTCCGGCAGGAGGAATGGGAAGCAATTACGGGCACATTGGTAAGGCGCAAAACATCGTAAAAGGTGCTGTCCGAAACATGGGAGATATCGACCATGATCCCTAAGCGGTTCATTTCTTTTACCACTTGTTCGCCAAAGGGACTCAGGCCGTTCCAGGTATGGGTTGTGTCGTAAGACGAATCACAGATTTGGTTGTCTTTGCCGTGGGTGAGGGTGATATACCGGATTCCGCGCCGATGGAAATACGCCACGTTGGCTAGATCGTTACCTACCGGAGCGCCATTTTCCATACCCATGGGCAGGGAAATCAGCCCTTTTTTAAATTGAGCCATAACCTGGTCGGGGGAAGTTGCTACCGCAAAGCGATCGGGATGCGCTTTGGCAATCCCATTGACCAAATCAATCAGCGAATCAGCCAGGCTTTTACCCATGTCCGGTTGTTGCTGATAACTCGAAGGGATATAAATCGACATAAAGGGGGCATCCAGACCTCCTTTTTTCGCACGGACGTAATCAAAATCTCCATCTGTGGTCTCCACAGGGATGCCAATGTACTCTTTGGTAAGCTGAAAATTGCGTACCTTCAGGCGGAAAGGAAGGTCGACGTGCCCGTCGGTAATAATATACTTATGCGCGAGCTTGTCCGCTTTTTTGGCCAGGGCGTCCATTTCCTGAGCGCTCCCCAAACCCGGGGCGGCTACAAAAAACATCCACAAAAAAGCAGTTTTCAAAAAAAAGTCCTGTTTCTTCAACATAGTGCCAAATTTTGAATTTTTATTTGCGAATATACATTTTAATCAAAAAGTGCAATGCATAATAAGACCGTTCTGATCACCGGAGGCAACTCAGGCATCGGCAAATATACAGCCCTGGGACTCCTGCGGGAAGGAGCGGAAGTGTTCATCGCCTGCCGGAATAAGGAAAAGGCCATGAAAGCAGTCCAGGATATGGAAACCTTGAGTGGGGTAAAAGACCAAGTCCGGGCCTTGGAACTGGATTTAGCCGACCTGAACTCGATAGAATCCATGGCCCGCTCATTCCTGTCGCAAAGGCCAAAACTGGATGTACTGATCAATAATGCCGGGGTGGTAACCGGCAATTTCCAGCAAACCCGCCAGGGGTTCGAACTTCAATTCGGGGTCAACCACCTCGGGCATTTTTACCTGACCCAACTTTTGCTCCCGGCACTTCACGAAGCCTCCGAACCAAGGGTGGTCAATGTGTCGTCGGCCGCCTACCTGCGGGGGTCCCTAGATTTTAACCGGCTTCGCCAATGGCCCGGGAGGTATAATGGATTAAAAGCTTACGCGCAATCCAAGCTCTGCAATGTGTTGTTTACGAGGGAAATGGCGCGACGACATCCGGAAATCGACTGCAATGCGCTGCATCCTGGAGTAGTCAGCACCGCCATTGGCAGTAAACATATGAACCCCCTGGAAGCGCTGGCATGGACGCTATACCGCCTTTTCATGGTTTCGCCGGAGAAGGGCGCCAGAACCTCCATTTTCCTCGCCTGCTCGCCCTCCGTTTCTGGTATCAGCGGGCGCTTCTTCGACGAAAACCAAAACCCCAGAAAACTGGCCTCCCACGCCCTGAGCGACACCCTCGCCCAACGGCTTTGGACGCAAAGCGAGCAGTGGACCGCCCATCCTTAACGCAATCTGAAGATTGAAAAATCCGTAGACGGAAGTCTACGGGCAACAGGGTTCGTAGACTTCCGTCCACCCTACACCGTCCACCCTACACCGTCCACCCTACACCGTACACTCTACACCGTCCACCGTCCACCGTCCACCGTAAATCGTACATCGTAAATCGTACTTCCAAATGACCTTCGACCAACTCGAATCCTTGGAGGCCCAGGCCAAAATGCTGGAGCCGGACGCCGTCGACCGGGAAACCTGGACGACAAAAACTACCCAATATGGGAGCGCCTTCATCGACCGACTGCCGGAAGGTAAAACCTACCTGCCGGATCTTGATAAAGGCAGCACCTTGGCTTCCTTGCCTTTCAGGGAAGAAGGCAGGAAAGTTGACGAAGTGCTGGAAGCGATCCACGTTGGCGTCAATTCCAGCGGCATCAATCCGGCCTCCGGAGGGCATCTGGGCTATGTACCCGGAGGCGGCGTATTTCCATCGGCCCTTGGGGATTACCTCGCAGCTGTCACCAACCGCTATGCGGGCATATTCTTTGCCAATCCAGGAGCAGTCCGCATGGAGAACGACCTTATCCGGTGGATGTGCGGGTTGGTGGGGTATCCCGAAACCGCGCTGGGCAACCTCGCCTCCGGAGGGTCCATTGCCAATTTGATCGCGATCACGACAGCGAGGGACTATTTTCAGGTCAAATCAGCCTCCATCCCTCGTCTGGCAATCTACCTGACTTCGCAGGTCCACCACTGCGTCCAGAAAGCCATCCGGATCGCCGGCATGGGAGAAGCGCAAATCCGGTATATTCCTCTCGACGCACGGTACCGCATGCAGGTAAATGCGTTGCAGGAGGCCATAGACGCCGACAAATCGAACGGATTAATCCCTTTTCTGGCGGTCGCCTCCGCAGGCACAACCGATACCGGCGCGGTAGATCCTTTGGGCGAAATTGGCGAAATTACTGCCAAGGAGGGCATTTGGTACCATGTCGATGCTGCCTACGGTGGTTTCTTTGCCCTGGCAGAAGAACTTCGACCCGTATTAAAGGGAATTGAGCGTTCCGATTCAGTAGCCATCGATCCGCACAAGGGGTTGTTCCTGCCCTACGGTTTGGGGGCTGTTCTGATCCGCAACGTCGAAGCCCAATTCAATGCGCACCACTATATGGGTAATTACATGCAGGATGCCTTTGGTCCAGGACAAGAACTATCTCCCGCTGATCTTTCTCCAGAACTTACCAAGCATTTTCGCGGATTGCGTATGTGGCTTCCGCTCCAGCTTCTTGGCATAGCCCCTTTCCGTGCCGCAATCAAAGAAAAAGTACTGCTTTGCCGGTATTTTTTTGAAAAAATCCAGGAATTGGGTTTTCATACAGGCCCATATCCGGACCTCTCTATTATGATTTTCAGGTATGTCCCAACCAAAAAGAACGCAAATGCATTCAACGAAGCGTTGGTGCGTTTTGTCCAGGAAGACGGAAGGGTATTCCTCTCTTCCACTACTATAGAAGGCGCCTACTGGATCAGGCTGGCCGTGCTGAGCTTTCGGACCCACAAAAGAGAGATCGATCTTTGCCTGGATATCCTGCGGGCCGGGCTAGAGCATCTGATCCACTGAGTGAATTAAGCTAAATTTTCATAACCTCTGGGCGAGGTTTGCGTAAACCCGTCAAAAGACCGTGATAAATCGCTAGTTTTGTGACAAAAAGAGTGTTCATTCGTCAAATTCCCAGAAATTCGATACCTGCTCCCTGCCCTGTGGCCTTGTTGGATTACTGCCAAGAAATCAGCATAGGAAACACTGGAAAGGTTGGAGGCAGAGGCAAAAGACAACGTATATGAAATCCCTATTCCTGTTTTTATTTTTAACCGTTTCGGCGGCAATGTACGCGCAAAGCGCCTCCACAACCATCAAACCGAAGCCATCCTACTGCAATGAACCGCCGGAAGCATACGATAGCCGGAAAAATGCTTCCGCTGTCAAGCCCGCCGCTTTACCTAAATTCAATTCCAAGCCTGTTATGGAATACCGGGTACAAGTAGCCATCTTGCGCAAAACAGACCCAACCAAATACCCTTTTCACCGCAGCCTGGTGGCGCGGTACCAGCCTTGCGAAGAAGTATGGATCGTCGAATCCAAACAAAGCTTCCGCAACAGGCAAGACGCGGAAAAACTGCGGGCGGAACTGGCCAAAATGGGATATGGGGGCGCGTATATCACCACCCTTGTCGGCTACGAATAGCGCTGGGCTAGTACGCCAGAAGATCGCCTATTGCCTTTTCCACTTTTTCCGCCGAAAGGATCATTCTTTGCTCCAGGATTTCATTCAGCGGGATTGCCGGAAGATTCTCAGCCCCTATGGTGCGGACCGGGGCGTCCAGGCAGTCAAAACAATTTTCCTGAACCCGGGCAGCTATGCTCTGTGCAAAGGTGTTGTTTACCGGCTCTTCTGTCACCACTAAAATCCGGCCATGAATTCTCGCTCTGTTGTACACTAGCGCTTCGTCCAGCGGAAACAACGTCCGCAAGTCGAGGATTTCAACCTGTCCCGGGAAAGCCCGCGCAGCGTTCAGCGCCCAATGCACCCCCATCCCGTAAGCGATGACTAACAGGGATTGACCTTTCTCGACCGCTTCCTCATCCGCTTCAAGAGCGATCCGGGCTTTGCCAAACGGAATGATGTATTCCTCGTCGGGTTCTACAACCCTGGCGGTTTCTGTGCCTTTTACCTTAGACCAATATAGTCCCTTATGCTCGAAAATAACTACCGGGTTGGGGTCGTAATAGGCCGATTTCAGAAGCCCTTTCAAATCGGCGCCGTTGCTGGGGTATGCGATTTTGATCCCGCGGATGTTGGCAATCACCGATTCCACGCTGGAGCTATGATACGGCCCGCCGCTACCATAAGCGCCGATAGGGACACGCAGGACCATACTCACCGGCCATTTGCCGTTGGACAGATAACAGGAGCGGCTTACTTCGGTAAACAACTGATTCAGACCTGGCCAAATGTAGTCGGCAAACTGCACTTCGACAACCGGTTTTAATCCAACTGCCGACATACCCACCGTGCTCCCAACAATGAATGCCTCCTGAATAGGGGTATTAAATACCCGCTCATCTCCAAATTTCTGGGCCAAGGTAGCCGCTTCCCGGAATACGCCGCCTAAACGCTTTCCAACATCCTCTCCGTAAAGCACGCACTCCGGATGCCGCTGCATCAGTTCCTCGATCGCGTGAAGCGCGCAATCGACCATAACAACCTCTTCCCCTCCCGGGCGGCGGCGCATACCTCGTTCTTCTACTACCGGCGTAGGAGCAAAATCGTGGGCGAAAAGGTCTTCCGGACAGGGGTCCTCTGCCGCACGGGCCAATTGAAAATCCCGGGCCACCGTCTCTCTGGCCTCTTCTTCAATTTGAGCCGCCTCTTCTTCCGAAACGACGTTCTTGTCCAGCAGGTAATTGCGTAGCAGAGGATAGGGATCCCGCCCGAAATGTTCGGCCAGGTCGTCGCGATACCACTCCTTCCGAACCCCCGATGTGTGGTGGTTCAGCAAGGGAACTTCCGCGTGAACCAGCATTGGGCGTCGCTCCCGGCGAATGATTTCAATGATCCGCCGAAACTCGTTATACGCTTGGACAAAATCGTTCCCTGGAATGCTTCGCGCTTCGAGCCCGTGGAATCCGCGGGCATATTCTGCCGCGTTCTGCGCCCGGATTTCAGCGGCACTGGCCGAAATATCCCAGCCGTTGTCTTGTACCAGATACAATATGGGTAATTGCTTCAGCACCGCCATTTGAAATGCTTCGGCGACCTCCCCTTCCGTCACCGAAGCGTCTCCCAGGGAGCAAACGGCTATAGGTTTCTCCTCGAAAGCAGGGTCATGGCTATAATCTGTCAGGCCCATTTCCTCTTTGTACCGAATCCCCATAGCAACCCCTGTCATTGGGATTGCCTGCATTCCGGTTGCGGAAGATTGATGCGGGATCTTGGGCATATTGGGCCGGTTCAGGCTGGGGTGGCTATAATAGGATCTGCCGCCTGAGAAGGGGTCGTCTCGTTTGGCCATGAGCTGCAACATCAGTTCATAAGGCCTCATACCAATTCCAAGAAGCATGGCATCGTCGCGGTAATAAGGCGCCAGGTAATCCTGGGGAAGGAGTTGCAGCGCCAACGCTAATTGCACTGCTTCGTGCCCGCGGGAGGTTGCATGAACGTATTTTGAAACCAGTTTGAAGTTGGCTTCATAGATTTCCGTCATATTTTTGGCCATAGCCATAAGACGGAACCCCTTTAAAAGGTCAGCCTTGGGGATGGCGGTTGTGGATTTGGCTTTGGTCATCATGGAAAGGGCAAATTGGTTTTATCCTGGAATGTACGCTATGCTCCACCTGAAATCAAGGAGAAAACTCTCTTTCAGGGAGTGATAAATTTCATAGAATGCGCATGATCAGGTTATTTTTCTTTAAACCGGGCAATAGCTTCATGGGTAAAGGAGGACAATACCAGACGGCCGCTAATTTCCGCACGCGCCTCCAGCAAGCGGTCCCAGTGTTCGGTTCCCTGCCAGAAAACGGATTTCAGTTCCCGCATGGCTTCCGGGCTGGAGGAGGCGAGTTTCCGCGCCAGGTTCTCCAGGGCAGCGTCCATTTCCGCCGAATCTTCGTACAACCCGGCGTACAGTCCTTTTGAATAAGCCCATTCTGCCGTTCTCCATTCGGTAGCGTCGATCGCCAGTTGGCTCATTGCGGAATCGCCGATCTTACGGGCAACGGCCGGCCCCACCACGAAAGGTCCAATCCCCACGGCTAGTTCGCTAAGCTTAACGGAAGCGAAGCGGGTGGCCAGGCAATAGTCGGTAGCGGCTGCCAGGCCGACGCCGCCGCCGACGGCTTTGCCCTGCACCCTGCCGATGATCAGTTTGGGGCATTTCCGCATGGCGTTGATCACCCGGGCAAAGCCCATGAAGAAGCGCTTCCCGGAGTCTGCTCCCTGGATAGCGCTCAGTTCGTCAAAACTGGCGCCCGCGCAGAACGTCCGGTCGCCGCCGCTTTTCAGGATGATGACCTTGACCTCCTTCGCCATTCCTGCCTGTTCGATGGCCGTTACCAGCAGCCCCAGCAGCCTGCCCGGTAACGAATTTTGCGCAGGGTGGGAAAAAGAAATTGTTGCTATGCCATCGGCAACATTCGTTTCCACCGTTCCTTCTTCCAGAGCATTTTCCATAAAAAAATGGTTAACCTTCCTGGTTCTTCATTTTAACCATCGTCAGGATGGTAGCGATGGCTACGGTTTCTCCGGTTTCGTCGTATACATCAACCAGCCATTTGATAATTCCTTTGCGGACATCGGCTTCCTCGCGTTTTTCCTGGGCGGTTTTTTCTTTTACCGTCAGACGCACCCCTATGGTCATTCCCGGATAAACCGGCTTGGTAAACCGGCACTCTTCCAGGCCGTAGTTAAGCAATACCGGACCCTTTCTGGGATCCACAAACATGCCCGCTGCTTTGGAAAGCACCCAATACCCATGAGCTACCCGTCCCTCAAAGGGCGTTCCTTCCAGGGAGGTCACGTCGACATGAGCGTAGAAATGATCTCCTGTATTATTGGCAAAGTTTACAATATCCGTCTCCGTTACCGTATGGCGGTGGGTAAAATGCGTATCCCCCACTTCGAGCTCCTCGAAATGCTTCCGGAATGGGTGGATTTCAGTTTCCCTATAGGCAGCGCCCTGTTGAAATACCCCGGTTACCGCCGTGATCATGGTAGGGTGACCCTGAATGGCGGTGCGCTGCAAATAGTGCTTTACCCCGCGCAATCCGCCCATCTCTTCTCCCCCTCCCGCCCGGCCGGGGCCGCCATGTACCAACAAAGGCATAGGAGAACCGTGTCCGGTGCTTTCTTTGGCGCTGTGCTCGTTCAGGATCAGGATGCGGCCATGATAGGGCGCCGATTCTTCGACGTATTTCCTGGCAAACCTGGGATCGCCGGTGGCGATGGTACTCACCAGAGAACCTTTGCCCATATTGGCCAGTTCGATCGCTTCTCCCAGGTCGCGGTAAGGCAAAATCGTGCAAACGGGCCCGAATGCCTCCACGGTATGCGTATCCTGGTTGCGGAACGGCGCGTCGTTGAGAAGGACCAGCGGAGCAAAAAACGCCCCTTTCGACTTGTCAGCGCCAATAACGTGGTATTCGTCTGGATCACCGTATACGAGCATAGAGGAGTTCAGTAGCTGCCCGACACGGCGTCGGACTTCCTCCTGCTGGGTTTTGCTGGCCAGTGCGCCCATACGCACGCCTTCGGCGCGGGGGTCGCCCATCGTTGTTTTAGCCAACTCTTTGCCCAACGCCTCCCGGACGGCATCCACCAGGGATTCCGGCACGATAGCCCTGCGAATGGCAGTACACTTTTGCCCTGCTTTAGCCGTCATTTCCCTCCGGATCTCTTTAATAAACAACTCAAACGCAGGCATGTTCGGCGCCGCATCCGGCCCCAGAACCGCGGCGTTAAGGCTGTCGGCTTCCATATTAAAAGGGACGGCGTTCTGGATGATGGAAGGAAGGGATTTCAACATGCGTCCGGTTTCTGCCGATCCGGTGAACGTCACGACGTCTTGTTCCGTCACCGGGTCCAGGATGCCAATCCCGCTTCCGCAAACCAGCTGCAGCGCGCCTTCGGGCAGGATACCCGAGGCAATAATATCCCGGACCATCGCTTCCGCCAGGTAGGACGTCAGTTCGGATGGCTTGACAATAGCAGGCATCCCGGCCAGGAAATTGACGGACAGTTTTTCCAGCATCCCCCATATCGGGAAGTTGAATGCGTTGATGTGGATGGCTACGCCGTGCCTGGGAACCATGACGTGATGCCCGATGAAGGTACCTTCTTTGGACAAGCGGGCGGTTTCGCCATCGACCCAGAGATTTGAGTCCGGCAGTTTTCTGCGCAGACTGGCATAGGCAAACAACGTGCCTATCCCGCCGTCGATATCGATCCAGCTATCCGAACGGGTGGCGCCGGTACGATAGCTGAGGGCATAGTATTTTTCCTTAATATCGGTCAGAAAAAGCGCAAGGCGCTTGAGCATCCGGCCCCGCTCCTGAAAGGTCATTTTGCGAAGGCCAGGGCCGCCTGTGCGGCGGGCGTAATCCATCATGGCGGCATAATCCAGGCCGTCGCTGCCGCAGGTGGCGATCAGCTCGCCGGTCACCGCATCGTATTGCGGAATACCAGGGCCCTGGTGCGGTTCCCAGCGGCCCAGGACAAAATTGTGCAGGTTCATATTTGGTCTAAGCTGTAGTGTTCGATTTTCTGGGTCCAAAGATACGAATGAACGTTCGTTGGGCCTATTTTTTTCTTGTAAAATAGGCGAAAAGCCGGGATTCATGCATTAGCTTTCCGGGGTTTCCAAGGCGCTGCGCCATTCTCCGGATCGTTTTATGCGTTTTTTTGATCAACCAGATTTTATCTCATTTTAAAGCTCCTTTTACTCATGCAATCCATCTCATTTGCCCGATTTCTACAAGGATTCCTTCTGTTATTTGCAACGATTTCCGTCATCTCCTGCTCGCCGGTCAGGAAAATGCAAGGTTCAGATGATGTGATCAAATGGGAGAAGGACATTTCAGATTTTGCCCGTCTCGACAGCCTGGAAAAAGACCCGGAGCATGCGGTTCTCTTTACAGGTAGTTCCAGTATCCGCCTGTGGAAGACGATCCGCGAAGACATGGCGCCATTTCCCGTGATTCAGCGCGGTTACGGCGGAGCGCGCATAGAGGATTTCGCTTTTTATCTGAAAAAGGTGGTTTTCCCCCACCAATTCCGGGCGTTGGTATTGTTTGTGGGGACCAATAACCTGACGGGCGGCGGACAGGATTTCAAACCGGAGGAAATTGCCCGTTACGCCAGATATATCAACCGGACGGTGCGGTCCAAATATCCGGATACGCCTATTTTCTGGATCGCGATTACGCCCACTAACTCCAGGTGGAAAGTATGGGATAAGATCCAGGAAACCAATACGCTGATTCAGAAGATCTGCAACCGTTCCCGCGATACGTACTTCATTGAAACGGCCAATGGCTATTTGGGACCCGATGGGTTGCCCAGAAAGGAGTTGTTCGTGGAAGACCAGTTGCATCAAAACCGGGAAGGATACCGGATTTGGGCGGAGATTATCAAAACGGCCCTTTCCAGGGCCTTGAAGCCAATTCCTTGATCAGACGTTGTTGTTTCGGCCGGAAGTTTTCCCCTGCGCCTGAACCGGAAGTAAACGAGTTTAATTTTGTGGTTATGGCCAAAAGGTATTTTTGCGCTTTCCTGCTTTTAATGATGTTGCACCCGAAGGCTCCCGCTCAGTCTGGTCCGCCATCGGGGAGAAAATTTCATTTGTACCTGCTAATCGGCCAATCCAATATGGCCGGACGCGGCATCATAACGCCAGAGCACGCCCGCAAGCGCCATCCCCGTGTTTGGATGTTGGATAAAAAACAAGAATGGACGCGGGCCCGGCACCCGCTTCATTTTGACAAACCCGCCGTCGCAGGAGTAGGTCCGGGACTGGCTTTTGGCACAGAAATGGCGGAAGCTGATCCCAAAATCCATATTGGCTTGGTACCCTGCGCCGTTGGCGGTACAGCGATTGACCTGTGGCAGCCGTCCAGGTTTGATTCTGCGACCCAAACCTACCCTTATGACGATGCCTTGATCCGGATAAAAGCGGCCATGAACCAGGGGGTCATTAAAGGTATTCTTTGGCTCCAAGGGGAATCGGACACACGGCCTGACCGTCTTCCAGGCTATATGCCAAAGCTTTTAACCCTTGTCGATCGCCTGCGGGCGGAACTAAAAGCGCCTGCACTACCCTTTGTCGCTGGAGAATTAGGTTATTTCAACGACACAAGGCCTCCCTTTAATAAAGCGCTGTCAACCCTGCCAGACCTTTCACCCCACACGGCTGTCGCCTCCGCAGAAGGCGCCCAACCGCTGAGCGATGGCATTCATTTCGATGCCGCTTCTGCTGATTTAATGGGCCTTCGGATGGCCAGGGCTATGATGGATCTGCAGGATCGCCGGGGGAGAAAGAAAAAATAATACGTCCCTCCAGCGTACGCTTCCGGGGCCTTCTTTCTGCACATTGCATTCTTGTTCGATCACGTGGCGCATCAACTGCCCCTCATAAAACGTCCTTTCCAGTGATCGAGTTCCTTGTGGCCACGGTATGAGAATTGACAAAAGCCGAGTTATCGACGACAGGAAGAATTCCCTTAAAGGCGTATACTTGGTGCAGAATTTGTTTTTAAAACAAAGAATTCCCTAATAATCGACGTTATTAAAGAATGATCCTTGTACAATTATTTTCCTAACATCGTTCTCGTGGCGCAACAATCCTGGACCCTGAACACCGGCAACGGCCGCCAACACCTGATCGGCTTGTATCACGGAGAAGAAAGCGGCCACTTGGCCGTTTACTGCAACAACCAGGTCATTCTGGTCGATTTTCACGTGCAGGAGGAAAAGCACTTTTCTTTCTTCGTCGACGAGGAACTGTGCGAATTGGCCATACTGCCGAATGCCGTTGAGGGGTTTCAGTACCGCCTTGTTCTCAATGAGCAAGCCGACACCCCGCGAAACCAACGCCGAAAAACCCTGGCTGCCGCCCTGGAAAAGGACCGCAAAGAGTGGATCTGGAGGGTAGTGTTTGGGATTACCGCCGCTCTTTTCCTGCTCGCCCTAACGCTGCTGGCCTTTTACCGGGGGAGGTAGACCCTGCCGGAGAACACGTATTAAAACCTGTTCTTTTCCCCAGTTTTTTTATTTTCGCAAAAAAGAACTCCTTGGAATACCTCACTCAACATATTGAATCCCTGATCTTCGCGTCGGACAGCCCCATCCCGGTTGGCGAAATCCAGTCTTGTCTGGAAGAGACTTTTGGCCTGGCGTTCCCAGCGGAGGAAATCGACTCGGCCATCCGGCATTTGAAAGAAAAGTACCAGCATCCGGAATACGCCTTCGAAGTCGTAGAGATCGCAGAAGGGTTTCAGTTTCTGACCAAAGGCGCCTACCATGGCACGGTAAGTACGATGCTGAAACAAAAGAACAAGCGGCGGCTGTCCCAGGCGGCGCTGGAAACGCTGTCGATCATCGCCTACAAACAGCCTGTTTCGAAATCCGACCTGGAAAAGATCCGGGGGGTGAACTGCGACTACGCCATTCAGAAACTATTGGAAAAGGAACTTGTTACTATTACCGGGCGCAGCGAAGGCCCGGGCAGGCCGCTGCTTTACGGAACCAGCGAAAAGTTCATGGATTATTTCGGCTTGCGCAGCCTGAAGGATCTGCCCCAGCCCAAAGATTTCAAAGAGCCGGATCAAATGATCGGCGAGCAGGAATCCATCGAAGAAAATCTGAATTTATGAGCGATGACAAGCCTTTGATCAACCGGGTCGCCGAGAGCGGACTGATCACCCTGAAGCTGGAAGATTTTTTCCCGGAAGGCGAAGTAGCTGTTTTTGACCTGAAGGACTACCTTTTCATGGAACTGATCCTCAAGGAGAAGGACTTTCGGGAGGCGCTGAAGCAACACGACTGGCAGCAATATCAGGACAAACTTCTGCTGGTGTTTTGTTCCACCGACGCCATCATTCCCGTTTGGGCCTATATGTTGGTTGCCACCTATGCCCAGCCCTATGCCCGGGATATTTTCCAGGGAACTCAGGAAGCGTTCTACCAGGCGGCGTTCCTGCGGGCGCTGGCGTCGTTTGATCCCAAGGCATACGACAATCAGCGCGTGGTGATCAAAGGGTGCAGCGACAAGCCGGTTCCGCCGGCTGCTTATCTCGAGCTTACCAAGCTACTGAGGCCTTATGCTCAATCGATCATGTTTGGAGAGCCGTGTTCTACTGTTCCTATTTATAAGCGTCCGCGAGCCGTAACGCAAGGGGCGGAATAATTTCAAGAACTATGATGAAGCAAATGGTCCGGATGTATACCGGTGTCGCCGCAGCGTTGTTTACCATTGGCCTGCTGGCGTCGTATTCCGTATCGGAAAAAGGAGGCGCCGCAAAGGCGGGCGCCGGAGACGACCGCCTGCCTCAGGTCATCCGCGCGGCAAGTCTGGAAAAAGAATTCTATTACGCCGGTGAAAAAGTACCCACAGAAAATTTCGACGTGCGCGAGCGCCTGGAGCGCGAGTTGTTGGTCAGCACCTATCAGCACGCCACTACCCTGCTCAGCCTGAAAAAAGCGGCCCGTTATTTCCCGCTTTTTGATAAGGTATTCAAAGAAAACGGGATACCCGAAGATTTCCGGTATATGGCTGTAGCGGAAAGTAACCTAAACAATGTAGTATCCTCCGCCGGCGCCCGGGGCATATGGCAGTTCATGGAAAGCGCCGCCGAATATTACGGACTGGAAGTGAGCGAAGAAGTCGACGAGCGCTACCACCCGGAAAAGGCCACCCAGGCTGCAGCCCGTTTCATTAAAGACCACTACAAGCGGTTCGGCAACTGGACCCTGGCAGCAGCTGCCTACAATGTGGGAGGGACCCGCATTTCCAAAGAACTTCAGCTTCAGGGCGTGAAATCGTATTACGATCTTCAGATCAATGACGAAACCTCCCGCTACCTGTTCCGCCTGCTGGCGTACAAGGAGCTCTTCGAACACCCCGAAACCTACGGGTACTATCTGGAAAAGGACGAAGCCTACCCTCCTCTTAGCAAGTATAAAGTCGTTGAAGTAAAGGGCGCCATCCCCAGCCTCGCCCAATTTGCCCAGGACAACGGGACCAACCTCCGCATGCTCAAGCTCTACAACCCCTGGTTGATCAGTACGAAACTTACCAATACGGCAAAAAAGACGTATGAGGTAAAAATACCGGAATAGACGTTAGACGTTAGACATTAGACGTTAGAGGTTAGCCCCTCCAATGCCTAATGTCTAATGTCTAACGTCTAACGTCTAACCTCTATTTCACCGGTAATTTTTCTCAAAATATTCCCGGTATCCATCCACAGATTGCTGGCGGACGAGTTCGCGGTAGTTGTTAAGGCTGATGGCGAGGAGTTCGAATTTGCCGGCGGCGTTAAATTCTTTGGGGTTAGAGAGGGCTTGCTCGTAGAATTTCATCGCTTTTTCGCGGTTATCGAAGCGGCGGATGATCAGAACGGGCACGCGGGTTTGTTCATCCTGGCCGATAAACATGTTGGTGATGCTTAGTTTATCGAGTTGGTTATACTTTCGAATGTAGTCGGAAACTGAATTTTTGGAGTCGTTGATATTCATCTGGGCATCGCCTACCACTAAAATATAATGGAGTTGGTCGTCGCCGGGGGTAAAGGCGCTGGCGCCATCTCCCTGAGAAACGTCTTGTTTTTGCCCTCCCGGCAAGGCGGCGGCGCCGCCGCCTAAGATGCGGAGAATTTCCCGGGCCTGTTTTTGTTCGTCGGTGTCGGGGTATTTGGCGATAACTTCCGAGAGCGCCTGTTGGTATGCCTCTTTGCCTTCCAGGTTGCCGGTGCAAAGTGCAGCGAGGAGGGCGAAGCGGGCAAGGAGGGGGTTATCAATGCCGAAGCGGGCCCTTGAATCAAGGCACATCGTGCGGGATTCCTGGTATCTGCGCTCCTGAAACGCGGTGTAGGCCTGGTCGTAGTATTTGTTGATCTGAGTTTCCTTGTCCACCAGTTCGTCGCGGTAGTTGGGATTCAGGATAGCCCGTGCGTATTTGGAGCTGGGGTATTTATCCGTCAGTTTATCGGCATATTCCTTGGCTTTGGAAGAATTGCCCAGGTCGGTATGTCCCATATAGAGGTAGAACCAGGAGTCCAGTTCGAAGTTATTTCTGGGGAACCGGGTTTGGAGTTGTTCCAGGATATCTACCGATTTCCGGGCGTTGTCGAGCTTTTCCCTGTACAGAACGCCCAGTTTATACATCGACTCGCTGATTTTATATTCTGCGAGCCGGCGGTCGGCATCGGTTTTGGGGACATTTTTGAAGATGTTATCGACTTCTTCCGGACTGAGCAAGAGGCTACCGCCGCTTTGGGAGGTAGCCTGACCGGCTGCATTTTCCTGTACGGCCCCGAGATCGCCTCTGCGGTTGGAGCGTCGCCAGTTATCTTCAAGGGGGCGGTCGCCCCATTTTTCCGCGAAATCCCGTTCTCCGCGTTTGAGGTTGCGGTCGTTGTAGGCAAAGAATGTAGATTCGGCTGCCTGGGCGCCAAGAGGAGGGGCGCCGATTTCCCTGCGTGCCGAAGCGGGCAAACCCGGCGCAGGCGCTTGTTTGGCGGCCAGGGCAGCCAGGCGCTTCTCGTCCTCTTCTTTTCGGATCTTGCTGGCGAGTTCCAGCTTTTCCTTGTCGGACAAATAGCTCAGTTGGAGCAAGCTGTCCTGGTCCTGGATGGTCACCAGATGGGTGGCAATATCGGTGAGGTTGTCCCGCAGTTTCGTGACTTCCCGTATCCGTTCATCTTTATCCGGGAGGGTCATAAGGGTACTGTCGAGGTAATTTTTTGCCTGGACGAACTGCTCTTCGTCGAGGTAGAGCCTGGCCAGGGTGAAATAGGATTCCGATTTTTGCTGGGAGTTGCCGGCACTGTGCTGCAGGGACAGCTGGAGGTTTTCGATAGCCGCCTGGCGGTCTTTGCCGTCCAGGGCAAGGTTCGCCAGGGCGAAGTAGATCTGGTCCTGGTATCCGGTATTTTTCTCCTCCTTGAGCATTCGTTCGAGTTGGGTCCGGGCCTCTGTAGCGGAAGCGGTACCGGCGCGATAGGAATTCAGCGCCAGATCCAGGCTGGCGCGGAACCGCATATCAAAATTATCGGCAAAGGATAGCACCTGGTCAAACGCCTGCCCTGCCTGTTGGTAGCGCCCTGCTTCCTGGTGGAGTTGCGCCAGAACAAAGGCATAACGGGCTTTTTCCGCTCTGGAATCGCTGCTTGCGATGGCCTGTTCGAGGGGCGCTACTGCTTCGTCTTTCTGGTCTCGTTTGAGGAACAGGTGGGCCATTACGGGCCAGATTTGTGCCCGCACGTTGTCAAAGGTTTTGGGGTCTTGCTGGAGTTTGGACAGCATGCGAAGTGCCGTTTCCTCGTTGTCGCGTTCGACTAAAGTACGGGCAAGCCAAAGTACGCCTTCCTGGTATGCCGGCCGGTGCTTGAGGAAGTAATTTTCCGGTTGCTGAGCCGATTCTTCGGCTTTTCGTTTTTCCGCTTCTTCTTTGGCTTTCTTTTTAGCTTCCTCCTCTAGTTTTTTGGGGTCTTCCGCCGCAGGGGCATTGGGAGCTGTTTTGGAGGACGGAGCCGGTTTGGGTGGAGGAAGGCCTTTTTTCTTGCGGCGCTGAACCTCCTTATTATATTGCTTTCGTTTGCGCGCCGCTTCCTGGGCAGCTTTCTTACGCTCTTTCTGTTTGGCTTTCGCCGTTTTTTCCCGTTCCTTTTGAAGTTGCTCCCGTTCCTTCGCTTTGGCGGCGGCAGCAGCAGCCCGGGCTTTAGAGCTTGCCTGAGTTTGCTGAACGGCTATTTTGGATTTGGTAGTGGCGGGTTTGTCCGGATCGAACTCGGCGACCATAAACCGTAAGGTTTCTTCGGCTGCTTCATAGTCCTTTTTAAGGAATTGGGCCTGACCAACAAGGAGATAGCAATCGTCAGTCCACTGGCTCCTGTGGTGCAAAGCGACGACTTTGGTTACTTTTTCAATTGCCTTGTCCATGTCAGGAGCGATCACTTTGGGATCTTTGATCGCCATGTAAGGGAACAGGTCAAGGCGCTTTTGGTAATTGTCCCGGTGCTGCTGCTCGATACCGAGCAACGTAGTTTTCATTATTTCGTCCGCATTGAAATACCCATTGTATTTGGCGGTAGTGTTATGGTACAGTTTGGCAATGCCAGAAAGGTCGTCTTTGCGCTTCTGGGTAACGCAGCTTTGAAAAAAAAACAAGGCGGCGGTTAAGCAAAGAAGGTAGATCCTGCGTTTCAAGAGTATTCGTATTTTTGCGCGTATCAAAAAAACCTGAAGGATCGTGCACCGGAGGCCGGAACAGCCGGCTGGCCTGTTAGATCAGGTTATCCGGTACTATAACTATCAAAGTGCAAATTTATTTTAGCGTTCAACAAAAACCAAATCCAAGTAAAGCCTCGGGAAATTTTCGTGCAGGGGATGTAGTTTTTCAATTTAATCTGGCGTTTGATGAAATTTCTGGATAAAGAACGGTTGGATAAATGGGTGGCGCAGATGAAAGCGCCCTACCGGCTAATTGTGCGGAACGACGAAACGCTGGAAGAACGCGCGTCCTTCCGGCTGACTATGATGAATGTGTACGTGCTGATGAGCACCGTCATCGTTTTGGTGGCTACGCTGGTTATTTTGCTGATTGCCTACACACCGGTAAAACGCTACCTGCCTGGTTACCAGGGCGGAGGCAGCAACGGCAGGGAGGTAATAGCGCTGGCCCGCGAAGTGGAATCCCTGGAAAAAGAACTCCGAGCCCAGCAGAAATACACGGAAAATGTGCGCCGGATGCTGGTCGGCGACGTTCAGACCGAAAAAGATGTGCAGCCGTTAAACAAGGATGCCAAAGCCCCTGAAAAACAAGATCCTGGTAAGCAGGCAAAGAAAGCCGGCCCCTCCGAAGCAGACCGCCAACTGAGGCAGGAAACCGAGTTAGAGCAGTTAGCCGCTGCAGTTCGGGAGGGAAGGAGTTCTAATTTCGGGTCGGCCGATGTGCCCATCGAGCAGCTCTTCTTCATTCCGCCGGTCAGGGGAGAGATCAGCGCTACCTATGCCAGGGAAAAATCGCATTACGGGATCGACATCCTGGCGCCGAAAAATACGGCCATCAAAGCCACCATGGACGGGTACGTGTTCCTATCTGATTGGACGCTGGAAACGGGAAACACGATCGGAATACAGCACGACCATAATATCGTGTCCTTCTACAAACACAATTCGCTCCTGCTGAAAAAAGCGGGCAGCTTCGTCCGCGCAGGAGAAGCAATCGCCATCATTGGCAATACCGGGACGTTATCTTCTGGACCTCACCTGCATTTCGAGCTTTGGAACAAAGGCAAACCGGTCGACCCTGCCGATTATATTTCTTTCTAAGCAGATTGACTGCCGTTCGGATATTTCATGGAGAAAACCGTTATTTTTGGGTTTTCTTTGCAAAAATTGCCAACTTTGCCTCCAGCTACTGCCGTTTTTGCCCAAATCCGGTAGCCTCTAAACTCCTTCTTTTAGGCGCCTACCAAATCCAACCAAATTTCCGTAAAGGAAAGCCATGTGCCCGGTTTCCTGACGCCTGTATGGGAACTCCGTTTTTTGGGTTACCAACTAATCGCTCCAAAACCGGTCCGCCATTTGTTGAAAGTACGTTCAAAGACATTCAAATGACCATGAATTCAACTCCGAATACCCAACTTTTGAAACCTGCTTTCAACGAAAAAGGCGAAGCGCTTAGCCCGCAGTTGCCAGAAACGGTGAAAAATTTTCTCGTAGATATCGACGGTACGGTTTGCGACGACGTGCCAAATGAAGACCCCCTTCGGATGTCGACCGTTCTCCCCTACCCGGATGCGTTGAGAATCCTCAACAAATGGTACGACGAAGGGCATATCATAACCTTTTTCACTTCGCGCACCGAGGAGCACCGCACCATTACGGAAGAGTGGCTTAAACGCCATGGGTTTCGGTACCATGCGATCATTTTCTGCAAACCCAGGGGCGGCAATTACCATTGGATCGACAACCACATTGTGAAAGCAACGCGATTCAAAGGGAAGTTTACCGATCTCGTAGTCGAAAAACACGAGATCGAGGTATTCAAACCTTAGCCAAGCCGAGTTCTTTCAATGCTTCGGCCAAATCGGGGTACTGGAACTCAAATCCCTGCAGCATGATCTTTCCGGCGCGCACCCGGGCGCTGAACAGCACGGTGTCTGCCATTTCACCCATTCCGAGCCGAAGCAGCAATCCCGGGATAGGGAGTATCCAGGTTTTTTTACCATAGGCTGCCGCCATTTCCCGCGCCAATTCTTTGTTTCGCACGGGTTCGGGCCCTACGGCATTGAAAACGCCTGCACAGGATTCTTTTTTGAAGGCGAAGGAAAACATCCGGCACAGGTCGTCGATATGTATCCATGAATACCATTGCCTGCCGTTGCCGAAATAAGCCGCTATCCGAAACCGCAGCGGAAGCGTCAGCTTCGGCAAAGCGCCTCCTTTAGCGCTCAGCACGATACCGATGCGAAACGAAACGGTCCTTATTCCCAACGCTTCTACTTCACGGATCGCTTTCTCCCATTCCACACAGCTTTCGGACAAAAAACCCTCGCCTGGTCCGCTTTCTTCGGTAAGCCATTCTTCCCCCCGGTTGCCGTAATACCCAATGGCGGCGCCCGACAAATACGCTTTGGGGCGTTGGGGCGTTTTCAGCAGCGCATCCCGCAAAAGCAATGTGCTGCGCACCCGGCTCGAAATGATCATCCGCTTCCGGCCTGCCGTCCAGGGCTTATCAGCAATACCGGCGCCGGCCAGGTTGACTACATACGAGACCCCCTCCAGCGCTCTGGGGTCAATAAAGCCGGTTTCAGGATCCCAACGGTAAGCGGGAAACTGGGCCTGCAGGTTTTCATGGCGGCTCAGGTGGCGGACGCTATATCCTTCTTCTGTCAGAAAAGCGCTAAGGCGCTTGCCTATCAAGCCGGTCCCTCCGGCAATCAAAACGGTTTCCATTCCGGTTGTTTGGTTTTTTATTTGCTACTAAATACAGGCAATGCTGTCGTTTTGCTTATGAATATACAACAATAAAAGAGCAAATGGTTCAAAAATAAGACTCCCAAGCGCCTGACCGGGGTGTGTGAAACGCAAAAAATCTCTTACTTTCGATGGATAATATAAACGACAATAATTCTAACCCACGAAAATGGCTCCTCTCATGCAACGTATCCTGATCCTCTTGCTGATTTTAATTATTTCTACCTTTACGGCCTGCAAAAAACAGCCTAAAGAAAATGCTAACTTCAAGCGGACGTCCAATTCTGTAATTATCCGGATGGATGGCGATGCCGACCGGCTCAATCCCTTCCTTGTCGTCACCAACTATGGCAGAATGGTCGTGGAAAATATGTTTATGTACCTGCTCGCCTACGACCCGGATGATCTTGCCTTGAGTACGGATTTGGCGGTAGACCGTCCGGTAGTTGCCGATGTTACTTCCGGCCCGTTTGCCGGAGGCGTTTCCTATACGTTTGAGATCCTGCCCGAGGCGGTTTGGGACAATGGGCAACCGGTTACGGGTAACGACTATCTCTTTTCGGTCAAAGCCCTCTTAAACCCTTTGGTTCAAGCTGCGGCGGTAAGGGCTTACCTTGCCGATCTGGCCGATGTGCAGGTCGACCCTTCCAACCCCAAAAAGTTTACGGTCACCTTGAGGCAAAAGAGTTTTCTTGGAGAGGAAACCGTTGGCGGCCTTTTTGCGATCTTGCCGGAATACCTGTTCGACCCCAAGGGCTTGTTGAAAAATATTCCGCTCAGCGCCCTTACCGACGCTGAACTCGCCGAAGAACTCGCCGGGGAGGAGCCCCGGCTAAAGGAATTTGCCGAGGCGTTCAACTCCGATCCATTTTCCAGGGATCCGGCTTTATTGAAAGGGTGCGGACCTTATGAACTGGTTTCCTGGGAACCCGGGCAGCGAATCCTGCTCCGAAAAAAAGCCAACTGGTGGGGCGCCAAAGCGGCAAAAAAACGGCCCTCTTTGCAGGTTTATCCCGATTCGCTCATTTTCAAGCCTATTTCCAACCCTGCAACAGCGCTGGCTGCTTTGCAAAACGAAGAGGTGGATGCGATGGCAGGCCTGACTCCCGAAGACTTCCTCCGCCTTCAAGCCGATTCGTCCTTCAACCAGGTGTACCAGCTTAACACCGTGAACGGACTAGCCTATTATTACATCGGCGTAAATGCCCGCCGTCCCCTTCTTGGCGATAAACTCGTACGCCAAGCTCTCGCCCATATTGTCGATGCCGACGAAATCATCCGGGAAGTCTTTCAGGGGTTTGGTCAGCGCATTTCCGGGCCGGTTCCCCCTACCGCCGATTATTACCCAAAATCCCTGAAGCCCATTCCTTTTAATCTGGACAAAGCCAAATCCCTGCTAGCTCAGGCCGGCTGGAAGGACACCGACAACAACGGTATTGTGGACAAAACCATCAACGGGAAGAAAACGGAATTAAAACTTACCTATCTTCTCAATGCCAGCAGCGAAACTTCCCGAAACATCGGCTTGCTAATCCAGGACAATGCCCGTAGAGCGGGCGTGGCCATCCAACTCGATCCCAAGGATCCTACCGTATTACTCGAGCAACTCAAGCAGCGCGATTTTGAGCTGATTTCTGCGGGCCGGACCCAAACGCCGCTTTGGAATCCCATGCAAAACTGGCACACCCAGGGAGATAACCGCTACGGATTCGGCGACGCCGAAAGCGATGCCCTGATCGAGGATATTCTGGTCACGATGGATGAAAAAGCCCGCAGGGAAAAAATGCTCCGACTGCTGAACCGAATTTACGACGAACAGGTGGAAATCCTGCTCTTTGCTCCCAAAGACCGGATTGCCATTCACAAGCGGTTTGAAGCGACTTTAACGCCGTTCACCCCTGGTTTCACGCCAAGCCAGTTCAAGCTGAAATAATAAATGACGTGGTTCATACTGCGCCGTCTGGCCTATCTTGTCCCAACGCTGATCGTCATTTCTCTGATCGCTTTTGCGCTGAGTAAAGCCGCGCCGGGCGATCCGGTAGAATTATTGCTTCGGCGCACCGGTGACGAACAAATGGAGGATCTCGCAAGTGCCGACCGCAGCTACCGGGAGACGGCACAGATCCTTGGCCTCGACAAGCCCGTTTTTTATTTTTCCCTGCTCCCGGCAGCCTACCCCGACACGCTGTACCGTATGATCAACCCCATACATCGGCAGCTGCAAAAAAAACTTTGTGCCCGTTATGGCCGCTGGGATCTTGCCGACGCCTATTTCAAGGCACTGCAAGCGTATGAACAAAGCGTTCCAAACCAACCGAGAGAAGTCTTTATCGAAAGCCGGAACATAACCGGCGAACTTTACCGAACCGACAAGGGGGATCAAATCAAGCCGTTGCTCCAACAACTCGCCCGCCTTCATGCCCCCAGTTCAGAAATTAATAACCTGGAAGCCGCTTTCATCCGGATGGAGAACAACGCCCAACCATGGAGGGCTTACCTGCCTGGGGTGCAATGGTTCGGATTCGAGAACCAATACCATCATTGGCTGAGCGGTTGCCTGCGGGGGGATTTTGGCAGGTCTTACCGCGACGGGCAGCCGGTGAAAAAAAAAATACAAACCGCATTGCGGTGGACCCTGCTTCTTAATATCCTGTCGCTGCTGCTGGCGTATGGCATTTCCATCCCTTTGGGAATCTATATGGCTGCCAGGAAAGACACCTGGATCGATAAAGGTAGCCAGGCAGGGTTGTTCTTCCTGTATGCGCTGCCTTCCTTCTGGGCGGCGACGCTCCTTCTTATTGTCTTTACCCATCCCGATATCGGGCTTCAGTGGATTACCGTAACCCAAATCAGCGACTACCCTGCTGAAGCAGGCTGGTTGGCACGGAGGCTTTCCGATCTGAAACACCTGGCGCTGCCGGTGATATGCCTGACTTATGGCTCCCTGGCATTCATCGCCCTGCAGATGCGGAACGCCATGGTGGAAACGCTCCAGCAGGACTATATCCGGACTGCCCGTTCAAAGGGGCTGGACGAGGGTAAAATACTATGGAGGCACGCTGTTCGGAATGCCTTATTTCCTGTGATCACCCTCCTGGGGAGCATTTTTCCTGCCATGATCGCAGGGTCCGTAGTGATCGAGTCCGTTTTTAATCTCCCGGGCATGGGCAAGCTGGCTCTGGATTCCTTGTTTGCGCAAGACTGGCCGGTTGTGTACACCATTTTGATGTTGTCGGCAGTCCTGACCATTGCCGGATTGCTCCTTGCGGATTTGCTTTATTCCTGGGCCGACCCCCGGGTTCGTTTGGGTGCGGAAAACCAATCTATCCATTAAGCCGCTGCCATGAAACGAATTACCCAACTCCCTTTTCTGAGAAAAAAGCCCGCTACCCGGTGGGCATTGCGCTACCTGTATATTTTTCTTTTTTTAGCTATTGCCGGCGACTTTATAGCGAATGAAAAACCTTTATACTGCAAGCTCGAAGGAAAGGTTTATTTTCCGGTAATACGGCAATACGCCATAGATCTGGGTTGGGGGTACTGGGAGGCTCGTTTTCTTCAACAGGGTTGGAAGGACCAACCTTACGACCAGGTTGTTTTTCCGTTGATTCCTTATTCCGCCAGAACGATCGACCGCAGCAATTTAGGGGCAAAAAGCCCCTTTGGCCCCCAGCGGGTTAACAATCCGTGGGGCTGGCATTGGCTGGGCACGGATATGGCCGGACATGACGTGGCTGCCGGTTTGATCCATGGTTCCAGGGTGGCTTTTCTCGTTGGGCTGATCGGTATGCTGGTAGCCACGCTGCTGGGTGTTTTTTTAGGCGGACTTGCCGGTTTTTTTGGAGATACCCGGTATCGCCTCCATTTAGCCAACGCGGTAGCGTTAACCTTGACGGTGGCGCTGAGCGGGTATTTCCTGTGGGCATTTTTCCTTGCCAACGGAGGGAAGCCCGGAATAATAAGCAGTCTATGGATCCCTACCGCAGGAATAGCTGTTTTTTCCTTAGCCGGGTGGGGTATTGCCCAGGGGCTTAAGCGATTCACGCTGGGAAAAAAGAGCATCACGGTAAGGTTTGATTTCTGGATTACCCGGCTCACGGAGGTGCTGAATTCGCTACCTACCCTGCTTTTTGTAATGGCTATCCTCGCGATCCTTAACCAGCCAACTATTTATGCCGTCATGGTAGTAATCGGACTGGTAAGGTGGACCGGAATATCGAGGCTGGTAAGGGCGGAACTGCTGAAGGTTCGAAATCAGGATTACATCGAAGCAGCCAGGGTATTGGGTTATAACTCCTGGCGGATCTTCTTTCGCCATGCATTACCCAATAGCCTGGGGCCGGTGTGGGTTACGCTGGCCTTTGGTATGGCTGGAGCCATATTGGTAGAGGCGTCCTTATCCTTCCTGGGAGTGGGGCTTCCGGTGGAAACCGTTACCTGGGGTTCGCTAATGCGGCAAATATCAGGATCCAATATCCGCCCCTGGTGGCTGGCAGTATTTCCTGGAACGGCCATCTTTATTACGGTAGCCTCTTTTAATCTTCTGGGGGAAGCGCTCAGCGAATGGCTCGACCCAAGGGGGGGCACCGGCCGGTAAGACCCCATTCAACTCATTTTTTCATATTACGCGACATCTTTGGAGAGAACAGGCTGGACTTGCCTCTCTTGTTTTTGAGGTCTCCCTTCCGGCTAACAGCGCTGTGGACCTCTTCATTTACAGGGCAACCCACTTTGGGGCTGCAGGAAGGCAAAGCATAAGCCGAAAAGGCAATTAAAATAGATAAAACACTGGCTCTCAATACCTTTCTCATGGAAACCGTTTAGATATAAACGTTTGTTTTACAAAAAACGCGCCCTAAAAAGCGAAAAAAATGCGAAAACCCTTGAATAGCAAGCATTCCAACGTTTTTTTACTCGTAAAAAACTTGGAGAAGAAAAAGTTTGAGCCTAAATTTACCATCAGTTTTCATTAAAACCCTTTGAAATGAATAAAGGAGATCTGATTAACAAGATTGCCGAGAGTGCAAAAATCACTAAGGCACAAGCTACGGACGCATTGAATGCTGTTCTGGACGGCATTAACGGCGAATTGAAATCCGGTGGCAAAGTTACCTTGATTGGCTTTGGAACGTTCTCCGTTTCAGTGCGTGAAGCGCGTACAGGCCGCAACCCACAAACGGGCGCTTCCATCAAGATTGGCGCAAAGAAAGTTGTTAAGTTCAAGCCTGGCAAGGAATTGTCGGATTCTGTGAACTAATTCTTCCGAAATTCAATGCATTTACCGTCACGGGCATTTTCGCACGGGCGGGAAAGGGCAATCAAAGCAATGCTGGGGTTGCCCTTTTTGTTTTGCTTCATTCCTTCGTTCTTTCACCCAACGATCACTTCCCATTATGAAATTCGGCACAAAAGTAATCCATGCGGGCATTGAGCCCGACCCAAGCACCGGCGCCGTCATGACGCCTATCTTTCAAACCTCCACCTATGCCCAGGAGGCCCCGGGTAAACACAAAGGCTACGAATACGCCCGCACCCAAAACCCAACGAGGAGCGCGCTGGAAGCCAACCTGGCTGCCCTGGAAAACGGGAACTATGCCGTTTGCTTCAGCAGCGGTCTGGCCGCCATGGACGCCATCATCCGGCTACTGAATCCAGGAGACGAGGTCTTGTCTACCAACGATCTCTACGGCGGGTCGTACCGCCAATTGGTACGTGTACACCAACGTTACGGCATTGAAAGCCGTTTTATTTCTATGGACGACCCCGAAAAGCTCGCTGATGCTATCAGCGAACGTACCCGAATGCTTTGGATCGAAACCCCTACCAACCCCATGCTGAATATCATCGACATTGAGGCGATTTGCCAGGTTGCCAAAGAAAAGGGAATCCTCACCTGTGTCGATAATACCTTTGCATCCCCTTATCTCCAAAATCCGCTCGACCTTGGCGCCGATCTTGTGACCCACTCCGCCACCAAATACCTGGGCGGACACTCCGACGTGGTACACGGCGCCGTTGTCGTTCGCGACGAAAACCTGGCCAGCCAGCTCCGTTTCCTCCAAAATGCGGTTGGCGCTGTGCCCGGGCCGCAGGACTGCTTTCTTATCCTTCGCGGAATCAAAACCCTTCATCTTCGCGTTGAACGCGCCTGCGAAAACGCTGGGCGTATAGCTGAGTTTTTGCAGAAGCATCCAAAAGTGAAAAAGGTTTATTATCCTGGATTGCCGGAACACCCAGGCCACGCCATTGCCCGAAAACAAATGCGCCATTTCGGGGCTATGGTGTCGTTTGACCTCCGCGAAGACACCTTCGAACGGGCCGCCGAGGTGCTGAGCGGTACCCAATTGTTCACCCTTGCGGAATCTCTGGGCGGGGTAGAATCCCTGATCGGCCACCCGGCTACAATGACTCATGCGTCCATTCCCAGGGAAGAACGACTCAATGTCGGACTTACCGACTCGCTCATCCGCCTTAGTGTGGGTATTGAGGATGTGGAAGATCTGATCGACGACCTCAGGCGGGCACTGGAATAACTGCTCCTTGCCCGGCACTACCGGAAAAAGTTTTTAAAATTTTTAATTTAAATTTTTTGCTAATTAAAACTATTTGTTTATTTTTGTTTTCGAACAAACACTTCAGGATGTCAAAAGTCAAGAAAAACCAAAAAGCCGTGGTTTATGGGGAAGCTAATCGCCTTTTTACGTGACAACTGGTTTAAAATTGCCATTGCCGTATTGTTGGTTTTTATCGCGTTCAAAAAGGACATCCATTTTAATGTCAACATGAACGCTCCGGCTCAGCAAGCTGCCCCGGGCGCCCCATCACTCCATAGTAACACATCTTCCCAGGAGCATTTGACAGAGGACAGGTTGGCAAAAAAAGGTTCTTTTTTTCAAAAAGGCATTGAACGGCTGGATGTCCAACCCTTTCGGAAGCATGCAGACTTGACACAGGCAATGGAACTGGCCAATGTGGACGCCCCAATCCGCGAAGCATTCATTTCCCGGTTTAAGCAGGTAGCCAAAGCGGAGCAGGAGAAATTCGGAATTCCGGCATCGATTATCCTGGGAAATGCCATGCTGATCAGCAAGGCTGGGGAATCGGCGTTGGTTCAGAATGGATTAAATTTCTTTGGGCTGCCCTGTACCGAGGACTGGCAGGGAGAAAAAGGCGTCATTCAGGGTACATGTTACCGCTATTACGAATCCGCCTGGATGAGTTTCCGGGATCACAGCTTATACCTGACCACCGGCAAATTTTCTCCTATGAGGAATTACCGGGGCAAAAGATACACAGATTGGGCCAAAGCGCTTGTGCTGAACGGCTATGCACCGGTTCCCGACTACTCCAGCCAAGTTCTGGAAGTGATTAAAACCTATGGTTTGGCCCAATGGGATTAGCCCCAGGGCCATCTTTTATTCCGCACCCGGGTGTTTTTTCTTGTAGAAGTTGACTCCAGCCCCGTAAACCCAGCCTGCCCTTCCTTCTTTGGACTGGATTTTCACCCAGGGCTCATTGGCTACTTCTTTACCCAGGTTAATTTCTTGGGTAAACTCCGTCACTTCATCCAGAAAATACACTTCTTCGAAAAGGCGAAATTCGTCGATCACTTCCGCTGTCAGGGAAGGGGTCCTGCGCATTTTAAGCCCGTCAATAACCACATATAGTCTGGAATAGGCTTGAAAAGCGCCACCTGTTTCGGAGCGTAAAGCGACAGGGGCTTTAGCCAGGCTGTCCTGCCGCCGTTTTTCGCGGAGTAGGGTCTTGATGCTGTCTTCTTCGGCTGCCAGAAGCTTTTCCTTTGCTTCTTTTTGCCGATAGGTGTTTCGGGTAGAGGAGCATTTCCCAATAGCCCAGAATGTAAAAATCAGGAAAAATCCGCCGATAACCAGTACTTCTAACCGGGGCATGCCGGGAGATTTTTTTTCGCTCATTGCCGGGAAGTTTAAAAGGTGCGGGCATAGTCCCGTCATTAATCCAGAAATATAAGCGTATCAAGCTCAAACAGAACAGAAAGATAAAAAATTGCCCGCTCACTATGAACGAATTATTTTATGCAGTTGCTCTTACCCTGATCCCCAAGGTCGGGCCGGTCACCGCCCGGAACTTATTGAGTTATACCGGATCGGCGGAGGCCGTTTTCAGGTCTTCCCGAAAAGCCTTGAATAAAATCCCCGGTATTGGTCCGCAAATCAGCAACCACATTCTTTCCTCTGATGCGTTGAATCTTGCGGAGGCTGAATTCGGGCACATGGAGCGCCATGGAATTCAGGCGGTGTATTGTCTCGATCCTGCCTACCCTTCCCGCCTCAAGCACTACCCGGACAGTCCCCTTGTGCTTTTCTTCAAAGGGAATACCGAACTCAACCCGGTGCATAGCGTCGCCGTTATTGGTACCAGGAAAGCAAGCCCCCATGGGCTTGCTTTCTGTGAGGAGTTGATTAGCGGCCTCAGTGCCTATGTCCCTACAATTATTAGCGGGATGGCTTACGGAATTGACATTTGCGCGCACCGGGCAGCCCTCCGGGCAGGTTTCCCAACGATCGGTATCCTGGCTCATGGGTTGGGACACCTCTACCCTGCCGCCCACCAGGCTACGGCAACACGAATGCTGGAAGAAGGCGGATTGTTAACCGAATACCCGTTTTCTACCTTACCTGAAAAAGAACATTTTCCTTTGCGCAACCGGATTGTTGCCGCCCTCTGTGATGCGGTTATTGTGGTGGAAACCGGCGTAGAAGGGGGCTCCATGATTACTGCACAGTTCGCCAACGACTATAATAAAGACGTTTTTGCCATTCCGGGAAGGGTCCGGGACCCGAACGCTGCCGGATGCAACCTGCTGATCAAAACCAACAGGGCTGCGCTTTTGGAAAGCGCACAGGACCTTATCGAGGCGTTAAACTGGGAACAGCCGCTTCAAAATAAGACAATCCAGCAGCAGTTGTTTGTTGAGTTAAGCGAAGAAGAGAAAAAATTGGTAGATTTATTGCGCCAGTCTGAGGAAATCAGCATGGACTTATTGTCCGTGCAAAGCGCCATGGCGCCAAGCCGACTTGCAGCCATTCTCCTCGATCTGGAATTTAAGGGGATTATCAAATCGCTACCTGGAAAGCGGTTTGCGCTGATCTCCGCTTGAGAATTTTCCTGGTCTGCTCTTTCTGGCGGCTGAGATTATTTATTGAACAAACTGGTTGCTTTATGCGAATACCCTTGGTCTGGATTTTCATTCTTATTTTGCCCTGTGCGGGCGTGTCACAGCCAAAGACAAAGAAGGAGAAAAAGCCCGTATCAGCGGAGCTGAACACACCGAGCCGCCGTGCGAAGAACGTCATATTGCTTATTGGCGACGGGATGGGCCTAACTCAGATATCCGCCGGTTTGTACAACAACCACAACACCCTGAATCTGGAACGTTTTCCGTTTACCGGTTTACAGAAAACCCATGCCGCCGACGACCTGATCACCGATTCGGGGTCCGCAGCCACCGCTTTTGCCTGTGGGGTCAAAACCAAAGTTGGCGCTATCGGCGTGGGCAAAGATAATAAACCGGTTAGGTCCCTTTTGGAAGAAGCAGAAGAGAAAGGGTTGGCCACCGGCATAGTCGTTACCAGTTCATTGGTGGACCCTGTTCCCTCCGCGTTCGTAGCCCATGTGCCTTCCCGGGATCAAAAGGAGGATATCGCCAGGAGTTACCTAAATCTGGATATTGATTTTCTGGTGGGGGGAGGTAAAAATTACTTTACCAGGCGGCAAAGCGATGACCGGGATTTGGCAAAGGAATTACAGGACAAAGGCTATGTCGTTTCCGATTATTCCGAATCCGATATTCCAAAGGTGACGCTTGATCTAAAGAAAAATTTTGCCTTTTTCACTGCTGATGAGGATCCTGGTAAGGCCCAGGAAAACCGGAAGTATTTTCTGCCTGCCAGCAGGTTGGGAGCAGTCTTTCTGAAAAACCACAACGACAGAGGTTTTTTTATGATGGTCGGAGCTTCGCAAATCAACCAGGGAGCCCAGGCCAACGATGCGTCTTATATGGTTTCAGAATTTCTTGAGTTCGACCGCGTCATCGGTTCTTTATTGGAATTCGCTGCGGAAGACGGCGAAACCTTGATTATCGTTACGGCCGACCAGGAAACTGGCGGTTTTGCAATCAATCCGGGGTCCCGGTTGGATAATCTGATGACGGAATTCAACACCGACACCAATACAGCGATCATGATCCCGGTTTTCGCCTATGGACCTGGCGCTGAATTGTTTTCCGGTGTATACGACAATACGGAAATTAACCGGCGCATCAAGAAAGCCCTCGGTTGGGAATAAAGATTACAAATGCCGCTCGGCGTGGTAAGAAGACCGCACAAGCGGGCCGCTTTCCACAAATGGAAACCCTTTTTCAAGTCCAACCTCTTTATACTCCGCGAACTGGTCGGGGTGGACAAAGGACTCCACCTCTAAATGCATTTTGGTAGGCTGAAGGTATTGACCGATAGTAAGCACATCGCAGCCATGTTCCAAAAGATCATCCATAGTTTGGAATACCTCTTCTTTGGTTTCACCCAGTCCAACCATAATCCCGGATTTGGTCCGTTTCCCAAACGCTTTGGTACGGCGTATCTGCTCAAGGCTGCGATGGTACTTGGCCTGGGGTCTAACTTTCCTGTACAGCCGCTCCACCGTTTCCATATTGTGCGAAACGACCTCCTGGCCTCCGCTGATCATGCGTTCCAGGGCGGTCCAGGTTCCTTTAACATCAGGGATAAGTGTCTCAATAGTGGTTTGGGGAGCGATTTCCTTTACCGCCCTTACAGTTTGAAACCAAACCTCCGCTCCCCTGTCAGCCAGTTCATCCCGGTTTACGGAGGTAATCACCGCATGCTTTACTTTCATCAAAAAAATGGCCTCGGCCACCCGTCGCGGTTCGTCAATGTCGTATTCTGCAGGTCTGCCTGTCTTAACAGCACAGAAAGAACAGGATCTGGTGCAGGTATTGCCAAGTATCATGAATGTAGCGGTTCCTGCGCCCCAGCATTCGCCCATATTGGGACAATTACCGCTCTGGCAAATAGTATGGAGCTTATACTGGTCAACCAGGGAGCGAACCGACTTGTAATTTTCTCCAATAGGAAGTTTCACCCGCAGCCAATCGGGCTTTCGTTTTGGCTGGGCGTGAGCATCCGTCAAGGGTAATTCAAACATGGTTTATGGACATTAGATTGTCTTGAGGCTAATATACAACGAAACCGAAGAAAAGGTTTTTTTCACCTATCTGGATATTTTCGTTTTCTGGACATCCAGGTCTTCCTGGTTTGACAAACCTGAAAGGTCCCGTTCCAACAATGGCCAATAGTGTGGGTTTCTGCTCTTTGGTCAGGAGCGTTTTCCAAACTGCAAAGTAAGGAAAAGATTAACGAAAACTGCACGGTTTTGGAGGTTGGGCGCCAGGGAGCTTTCGACCATAATTGGAGTTTCATTGAAAAAGAAATCGACCATGATGCCTGCTTCCAGAGCTTTAATAAATTCATCAAAGATCCCCCAGTCAAAATGTAGGGCAGCTTTGCCATGGATTCCAGGCTGGATGCGCACTTCGCCAAATCCCTGGAAAAAACTGTCGGCGCCAAATATCTTATCATAAGCCAGAAACCGGTCCTCGTTTTCCGGGCTGTACTTTTCGCTTCGGTAGTTATTTTGGGAAAAATCCTCTGGTTGAAACCGCAAGACCAAATAATACGGCTTGAGCAGCCCCAAAGTAGCCCCGCCTTCGTAGCTTGCGGCGAGTGCGACCCCTTTCCTTCGGGCTTTATCCGATAAATACCTTTTCTCTCCTACTCCACCCCGTATGGCTAGCAGGTTATTTTGTTTGCCGAAGATATAACCCCGAAATCCGGAGGCCCCTCCGAAGGGAAGATTGCGGTTCTGGCGGATTTCCTGCGGGTGTTTTAACTCGCCCAATCCCACGTATACCAGTCTGGTTTTGTTATAAGTTAGGATCTTGCCAAAATTCAACCCTACGGCAACTCCATTGGTATGGAGCCGGAAGTCGGTCGTCATTTCTTTGCTGTAAATAATCCCTTTTTGCTGGTCGTAATTATTCTGCCCCAGCAGAAGCGTGCGCTGCGCCTGAAGGAAATACCCTGCACAGACCAGGCAAATGGAGAGGATAAACGTTCGTTTCATGCGCAGCTCAATTATTTTCCGTTTAAATTTAGAGAAAATCATCTATACTTGACAGGATTCGCGTCGTTTTGTCGGGAATCGGATTTTTAAACCAACCAAACGCGGTCTTTTTTTATCAAAAAAATCCAGGAATAAGGTGCCGGATACGCCCTTGATCATTTACAGCCAAAGCCCATCGCCCCGCCTGGAGTACGTGTTCAGGACGCTTTTTGGGGTCATTCATCCGGTATCTTTCCGCTTTACTTATTCCGAAAGCGAGTTCTCGCGGTTTGAAGGAGCCCGGATCGCTTATTGTCCGCATCCAGTTCTTTCTCCAGACAAGGCACTATGGCTTCCATCCGGAAGTTTTCTTTTTCTCCAGGAAATACAACCCATGGAACCTGCCCTTTGTTCTCCCGGAGAACTGGCTCATTGGGGGTTGTCCGACTGGCCAGCTTTATTTCCCATAAACGTATCTCGGGAAGCAGCGTTCCCTTTTGATCTTCCTTCGATGTGTTTCTACCTGTTGAGCCGGTATGAAGAATACCTTCCTTTTACGCCGGACCGGTTTGGCCGGTTTTCAGCTGGGCAAAGCCGGCTTTCCCGGTTGAACCTCCTGGAGTATCCTCTGGTAGATTTTTGGGCAAATGCGCTAAAGAACCAGTTACAGGAACACTGGCCTGAATTGCCGTTCAAGGAACGGAGGTACCAATTTCTCCCTACCTACGACATTGACGTAGCCTGGGCATTCCGCCACCGCCCACTTTGGAGGCATCTGGCTGCTTCTGCGCGCGACGCGGCCAAAGGGAATTGGAATAACCTGACAGACCGTTTGCTAACGCTTTCAGGGCAAAAACCAGACCCCTATGACGTGTACGGGTTTTTGAACCGGGAACACCGGAAAAGAAATCTTTCTCCGGAATACTTTTTCCTGTTAGGGAATTACGGCAAATACGACTCAAATATCCACTACAAAAACAAAGCGTTTCAAGATCTTATCCGCAGTATTTCCCTGGAATGGCCAACTGGACTGCACCCCTCGATGGCCAGCAACAAAAAGCCGGGCAGACTCGAAGAAGAAAAGCGCCGGTTGGAGGGGATAACCGGCCAGGAGGCGTATCGCACCAGACAGCATTATCTCCGGTTGAGCCTTCCTGGAACGTACCGGCGGTTGATTCAGGCGGGTTTTTTTAAAGATTACACCATGGGGTTTGCCGACGCGCCGGGTTTTCGGGCAGGCATATGCGGGGCCTTCCCATGGTACGACCTTCCCGCCGAAAAGGAAACGGCACTTTGGGTGCAGCCCTTGCATGTAATGGATGGCACCCTGAAAAATTATTTAGGGCTCACAGGAAATGAAGCCGTGGCAAAAACCGTTTTGCTGGCTAACCGGTGTAAGCAGGTAAGTGGGACGTTCTGTACCCTGTGGCACAATGGATCGTTGAGCGAACGGGATGGATGGCAAGGCTGGAAACAAGTTTACCAGGAAATTCTCCACAAGGCCGGTTCTGTTCCTTTCGGAGATCTCCCGCAATCATAGAGAAATTCAAATCAGGCTTGTTGCGACAAGTCAGCGTATTGGGAAAAGGAGCCATTTTAACCTCGCGATGATCCCTTTGTATAAAGTCTATTGAAGGAAATATGCAGCCGCACGCACAAAACCTGCCGGCTGCTGGGAAAAATCCCCAGACTTTCAGTATATTTATTACTCAACCGATTCTTAATCATTCATTGCCCATGATTCATAATTTAAGCCGCAACCACCACATAGGAAACCAGTATCTTGCCGAATTGCGCGACGAAAAAAAGCAACAAGACCGGCTTCGTTTCCGGCACAACCTGGAGCGGCTGGGAATGGTTTTGGGGTTTGAGCTGAGTAAATCCCTCTCCTACCGCGCCATAGAAGTGGAAACTCCACTGGGTATTGCGGCGTGCCAGGTTCCAGACAAACCGATCGTTCTGGCAACGATTTTACGCGCGGGTCTTCCTTTACATCAGGGGTTGCTGAACGTTTTTGATCAGGCTGAATCGGCTTTTATTTCGGCCTACCGGAAAAACCATAAAGACGGATCGTTTGAGATAAAAATGGAATATGTCTCCTGCCCCAATATTCAGGACAAGATCCTCATTTTGTCAGACCCCATGCTGGCAACCGGCGCTTCGATTGCCATTTCCACAAAAGCGCTTTTGGAATACGGCATCCCCTCTAAGATCCATTTTGTCACGGCTATTGCTTCCATTCCCGGAATAGAGCATATCGAACGGGTATTCCCGGAAGCGGACATCTGGATGGGCGCTTTGGATGAAGAACTCACTGCCAAATCCTATATCGTGCCCGGCTTGGGCGACGCGGGGGATCTTGCCTTCGGCGATAAGATGCAGGAATGAGACACCAGGGCAGGCGAAAGGCGAAAGGCATCAGGCGTAAGGCAATATCATTTGCCATATATCTTACGCCCTAAGCCTTGCGCCCACAGCTGTCTGGAACCAGTTCATGCCGGCCAGGCTGAAAGTCCAGACCGTAGCGTCTGGAGACCGGCGGATAGTTCTGCACGAAATCTGCGGATTTCGGCAAACAGGAAAATAGGCATAAGGCATAAGGCATTTTGGCGCCTTACACCCTAAGCCTTGTGCCTTGAGCCTTACGCCTAGGGGGCTGGCCGGATAGTAGTATATTCCTGTATCCAGCAACCTACGTAAAAGCGGTCGCCCACCTTGAGGTTGCGCTGAAAAATATCCTCCACCGAGGGCATGTACTGGGAATAGCGGGAAATCCACTTGTTTGCTTCTGCGGCGGAGGAAGGGTCTACTGATTTTGCCCGGACCCACATATCGATGGCAGGCCACACGACGATCTGGCTATCCCAGCCGCGTCCCGGACCGCAAATGGGTCCACTGGAAGCATACATTCTGCCAATCAAGATAAAAGGCTCTCCCCAATTTGGCCTTACGCCTGCAGCCCGGAGCGCGTATTTTCTGGCCTGGGAAAAATTCTTCAGACTGGCGTAATAGATTTTGGCAATTAACAGCAAATACTGGCCTTTTTTCGCTGCATCGGCGCTCTGGTCGGCGGCTTTTTCAAATCCCTCGATCGCGCATTCGTAATCGGCTTCCCTAAGGCAGTTATACGCCAGTTCGGCGGGTCCTTTCTCGGTAACGCAATAGGTATTCCCCGCCTGAATAAGGCGCGCCATCAGGGGGTCCGATTCCTGACATCCTCCCCATCTCAACCGGCTGTATACTTCCCGGATAACATCGCAATTGGTGCTGTCCTCGAGGAAATCCTGGTAATATTTGCCGGTGTAATAAGCGCAATCATAAAACCCTTTTACGGTTTCAAATGCCTCGAGCCGGGCTGGAGCGTACGACTCTACTACCCTCCAGCGTTCACAGGCTCTCCCTTCACAGGTAGCCAGACCATTTGCCAGAATTTCACGGATCTTTTGCTGATATTTTTGGGCTTCTTCAAGGCTTATCTGCTTGTCGAAATACAATTCTACGAGCAAAGAAGCAAAAGGATTAATCACAAAATCATTGGTTTTAATCCCATCTCGGTCTACGGCTTCCTTGAACAAGGCATAAATTTCCTTGTGGCTCGCTTTCCATGGGTAGGTATAATACAGATCGAATCCTTTCCTTGCGGGCACATAGCCCCCCTCGGGGTAACATTGCTCGATTTCATCGTAGAACTTGAAGATGGTGTCTACGTAACTCCGGATAAGGATTGAGTCCTGGGTTTGGGAGATAAACCGTTCATAAAACCGGATACCGTCGGCAAAAACGGTATTTCGCTGGCCGTCTGCGGCCGGAGCGTCGGCATATACTTTTTTCCAGAGATCGAATGCTTGGGTCCAATCTTCTACCTTGAGGAAATCCCGGTAAAGGACAAAGTTTCTCAAGGCTTCTTCCGGGTATACCAAATCTTTGAAAGTGCGGCAAGGGCCTTCCTTTTTAGGGGGAGGCGGAGGAGGCGGGGCGACAGCCACCTGTTCGGTGGTTTTTGGGGTACAGGCGCCGAACAAGAGCAGAAGGGCAAAAAGTGGACCAAGCTTTAACCAATGTTTCATAATCCAGAGCATTAAGGCAATAAGGCATCTAAAACAAGTCTGACAGATAAAAAATGCTGGAGGGGCTTCGCTCCCTCATGAGCAAAGCCCCTCCAGGGATGCTAAAAGAAGCGTTCGAAATTAGTATTTTAAAGTAACCGTTTCTCCGATCCAACAGGGTACCGTCACGCGGGTATTGTTCACGCCGCGCATAAAGACGTCGTCCTTTGGTGGGACGGAAGCGCTGTACAAGCTAATTTTCCGGGAAGCCTCTCCCGCTACCTCGTTGTCGATGGAACGCGCATAGGCGTATTTATCGATCGCTGCAAGCACTGCAAGACCGCGGGAATAAGCATCGCTTCCGCAGTTGCGGCTGGAAGCGGCGTACATATCGCCGATCAGCATGTAGGGGCGGCCCCAGCCCGAGCGGAGACTTGCCGCTTTGCGTGCATTTTCGCGAGCGGCAGAATAGGCCTTGAGCTGGCGGAACTGGATAGAAGCCATGCCGAAGTAGTACTCCGCCTGCTTATCGGGGTCTTCTTCCTGTGCAATCGCTTCTTTGTATTTATCGATAGCTTCGCTGTATTTGCCGCTTTCGTAGAGCTTACGGGCTGCAATCCCCGGGTTCTTGGTAAGAAACTCTTCGGTAAGGCGGGTATTCAGCTCCAGTGCTGTCTCCTCATATTTGGTCTTGAGTTCCACCATGATAGGATCTGTTTCTGCGCAACCCTGGGTTTTCAGGGTATTATATACATAACGCAGGACGTCCAGATCCTCCGGGTTTTCGCGATAGGTAGGGATCAGCTTTTCCTTGAAATATTCGCAGTCAAAAATATCCTTTTCCACCTCCCTCAACTGAAACTCCATTCGTACGGCGGAAGCTTCGTAGTACTGTCCATACTTTTCGTTGTTGACCGTATTTTGTTCAGCGATTTCATTCGCTTTAATTACCGCAGCGCGCGCCTCTTCGCGGCTAATCTGCTGGCTTTTGAACAGATACGTCACGAGCATGCCCAGCGGTTCAAAGACGATGTATTCCACATTGTTACCCCCCTTTTCCAGGGCTTCCTGAAAAGCCTTGAAGGTTTCCGTCCGGTAACCGTAAGTGGTCATGTAGAACATATCCACTGCTTTCCGGCCCAGGGCGTAGGGAGCGTCTTTAGGATAGCAAACGATGTACTGATCGTAGAGTTTGATGATCAATTGCTCGGCGTGGGCTTTGCTCACCTCGTCCTTGGCCCGCTCTTTCTGGGCTTTATATAGTTCAATGCCATCCACGAAGTGGGCGGCGCGCTGTCCGTCGGCAGAAGGAGCGCCCTCATAAGCTTTTTTCCAGTTATCGAAAGCCAGGTTGAAATTGGCGTCGTCCAATTTGGCCAGATCAGCATATGATTTTCCTTTCACGATTCCCCGGTACAACACATGAGCTTCCTTGAGGGAAGCTTCGTTTGGGGAGCCAACCCAGGTTGTGCACTGGGCCTGTGCCGCAGCGGCTGCAAAGACCAGAGAAACACCCACCAATACCATTTTTGATAAAGCCGTCATGTTTAATTGAATTTTCGTTTGAAAAACCAAGAGTTATCATTAAGAGTAAAACCAAGCGTCATTTGCACAAAATTTTCCTTCAAACTTTCTTCCAACCCAAACCGCCCCGCTTCCAGAGCGATGTTAAGGAAGGAGGTTGTTTGGCGGGGGAGAATGATCGGGAACCCAGCTCCAATAGTTATCCCGTATTCCTTAAGCTGAGCCCCATTTACGCTGCGGGGGTCGGCACCGTAGTAAAACCCTGCCCGGTAACGCACCCTGCGCAAATATTTGTTATAAGATGTCACGTCCGGCGTCAGTTCGCCGGCAAAAGCAACGCGCCAGGAATCGAGCAGGTTTTCGGGCCTGGCCTCGTTCCGGTATTCGCTCCATTTTCCAGCGGCATATTCTGCCATGATCCGAAGTTTATCCTTTTTTTCAAAGGCAATTCCAAATCCCATTTCACCGGGAAGCGTACCTGAAGCTTCCTGGCCGGTTGCACTTGCAAAAGTATCAATGGGGGCAGAAAGATCAAAATTATCGCGATAATACAAACGGCTTGTTGTAGTGGTAATTTCCGGGGCATTGCTAAAATAAGCGCCCGCCGTGAGCACTGGTTTCCCAATGTCGTTCACCCACTTGGAAGCGTTTTTCTTACCCAGGTCGAGGGTATATTGAAGGCCCGTTTTCCATTGGAGGGCTTTCAGGCTGGTTTCATCCAGAAGTTCGGTGGAATAAGATACGTCCAGGCTGTCAAATTCGACCCTGCGGCTATAAGAGGCTTTGCCAAACAGATATCCTGCTTCTAAGCCCAAAGAAAACCCGCCGAAACGCAAGCCGTTTGACCACCCCAATTTGTATATTCCTCCGGCGCCTTTCAGAGACGTGGCGGCGCGGCCCGCGCCAGGAAGGTCTGTAACCGACTCTACATAATAACCAACGTTCGTATGCGGTTGAAGGGCAAAAGCCATTCCCCAGCCGAACCGGTTTTTCTGGCGTTCCAGCGCCTGGTTGATCGGGTTTTTCAAAGGAATGGCAAGGGAGAAATATTGCAGGTTGCCGCTCCAGTTGGAGGAAGACTCATTACCCGCAGTTAGCCCAGAGTACCGGCTATACAGGCCCACTTCAAAGGCCGTGACCTGAAGCCAGCCCAAAGAAGCAGGGTTAAGGGCGTTGAAATGAGAGGGATCATTGAAAGAAGCCCCTACTCCTGCCATTCCAGCCGCCGCAGCGAAATAGAGATCCGCCGGATCCCCAAGACCGAAACGGGAATAAGGGGAATTCGACTTGGGCTGAATGAGGTAATTCTGGGTAATCCCCAGATTCCATCCCAATGCCAAAATACCTGCTAAAACGAATCTTCTACTCCAGATTCCTGACATTATATTCCAATATTTTATTCAATCCTTCTAGGACTAAATGTTCGTGAACAAATATCTTGTTTTTCAGCTTATCTGCCAAAAAGAGGGCGTCGCCGCCGGTTAAAATCGCGTTAACATTTCCCCACTCTTTTTCGCAGCGCTGAATATAGCCTTCGATTTCCATCACCGCTCCCAAAACAGCGCCATTCCGAAGCGCCGAATCCGTCGAATAACCAATCCATTCATCTACCTCGCCTAACTTTCCCAAAGGAAGGCCCGCCGTGAATTCCGCCATAGCTCTCAGACGAATACCCAATCCCGGCGAAATATTCCCTCCGAGGTAGTGTCCTCCAGAGAGCACAAATTCAAAAGTCATACACGTGCCTGCATCCACCACCAGGCAATGGGCTTCCGGATATCTGGCAAACGCGCCAGCCACTGCGGCAATCCGGTCCAAACCCAGGGTTTCGGGGGTTTTGTATGCCACCCGAACAGGAACCGGGGTCGCGTGGGTAAAACGAACCAACCGGGCCGTTTTTGCCATCTCCCGCTCGATTTCCGGATCAACGGGACGCCTCACTGAGGATAAGATGACACTTTCTACTCTTTGGTTGGTCAGGAACTCCATCAAACTCCCGATTTCCATTTCCGGCCAACTCGCACGGGACACCAACCTGCCCGATTGAAAAAGGGCGGCTTTGGCCCGCGTATTCCCTATGTCGATTACCAGATTCAAGCTTTACCCTGCTTTTTTCTGATGACGCGCCTTGCGGCACGGAGTAACTTAAACCTTTGTTAAAAGATGCGCGTCAATGTTTGAAATGGCGCACCCCCGTCATGACCATGGGTAGCCCATGCGCGTTGCAATAGTCGATGCTTTCGTTGTCTTTAACGGATCCTCCCGGTTGAATTACAGCGGCAATACCTGCCTGATGCGCGATCTCTACGCTGTCGGCGAACGGGAAGAAGGCATCAGAAGCCATGGCGGCGCCCATCACATCAAAGCCGTAGCGGCGCGCTTTGTCGATGGCTTGCTTAAGGGCATCGACGCGGGAGGTCTGCCCGCATCCCATTCCGATCAGCTGCGCTCCTTTCGCCAGAGCGATAGCATTGGATTTCAAATGTTTAACGCATTTCAGCGCGAACAGCAGATCGGCTGCCTGACCTTCAGCCGGAGCCTCGTTGGTAACCACTTGCCAGGAATCCGGCGTTTCTATGGCCTGGTCCATATCCTGCTGGATCGCTCCGTTGAGCAAGCTTTTGAACGCTTTTGCAGGAAGGTCCATAGTTTTGAGCTTGAGCAAAATGCGGTTCTTCTTCTTCGCCAGCAATTCGATAGCCTCCGGGGAATAATCCGGTGCGATGAGCACCTCGTAGAAGATCGCATCCACTGCCGAAGCCGTTTCCACATCAACTGGAGCATTGGCAATCAGGACGCCGCCAAAAGCGGATACCGGATCGCCCGCCAAAGCAGCTTCCCATGCTTCTTTCAAACTGGGCCGGGTGGCTACTCCGCATGCATTGGTATGTTTGAGAATAGCAAACGTGGGTTGATCTTCCCGGAATTCGGCGATCAAGGCCACCGCCGCGTCAATATCTACCAGGTTATTATAGGAAAGGGCTTTCCCTGCAATTTTCTCTGCAAAATCTTCCAGGCGCCCGTAAAAAATGCCTTGCTGATGGGGATTTTCCCCATACCGGAGCGTTTCGGACTCCTGAATACTTTGCTTGAATACCGGGATCTCCGCAACGCGGTTGAAATATTGGAAAATTGCAGTGTCGTAATGAGAACTTACCTGGAAAGCACAGGCAGCCAAGGCCTGGCGGTCGGCAAGGTCCGTAGATCCGGACTTCTCCCGAAGGATTTCCAGCAACATGCCGTATTCCCTGCGCGAGGGCACAACAACCACATCCTGGAAATTCTTTGCTGCCGCCCGGATCAGCGAAACCCCTCCAATATCTATTTTTTCGATGATCGCCTTTTCGTCTTGAGTCGATGCCAGGGTTTCTTCAAAGGGATACAAATCGACAATCACCAGGTCTAATTCCGGTATTCCATATTCCCGGAGTTGGTTTAGATGGGTTTCTTCCCGGCGGGCAAGCAGGCCTCCAAAAACTTTGGGATGGAGGGTTTTTACCCTTCCGTCCAGAATCGAAGGATAGCCGGTCAGGTCTTCAACAGAAACTACCGGAATGCCCAATGATTCAATAAACTGCTGCGTCCCCCCGGTTGAATACAACGCAACGTCAAGGCTATTCAGCTCCCGTACCAAGGGCTCCAGCCCCTCTTTGGAGTAAACGGAAATGAGCGCAGATTTAATTTTTTTGGCAGCCATATTTAAGGGAGTTGAAGTTCCTCTTTTTAAAAAGCTGCGCAAAAGTAAACAAAAGGATAGGAATTGACAAAAACCCCATAGAGGCGAATGCCGGGCGCAAAAGCCTCAATGTCCTGGTCCGGAAAACATAATTTTTATCCATGGCATTGAAATTCAGCATCACAGGCGATTATTTGATCAAATTGCCGGAAGGGGCAATTTCCGTTTGGAGCTGCTGGCAATACAGTTTTATTGCATCAATAAAAAAAACCGAAAAAAGGGCCGGACAACATCTTCGCAACTTAAGGATTGGGGGATTTTTCGGATTGAGGGTCCAGCACCGTCCCCAGGTGGAAGCAAGTACGGCATCTGGGTTCGTATAGATCCTTTTCTCCCAGCATGACGGTTTCCTCGTTGGGGGTAAGGCGGTAAGAATGAACAGCCAGGTTGCCGCAGTGCGGACAAATGGCGTGCACCTTGGTGATGTATTCCGCCACCGCGAGCAGTTGCGGCATGGGACCAAAGGGTTTGCCCCTAAAATCCATGTCCAGCCCTGCAATAATGACGCGCAATCCGCGCAGAGCCAGCTTCTGGCAATTGTCCGGAAGGTCTTCGTCGAAAAACTGGGCTTCGTCGATCCCGACGACGGTAACGCCCTCTGAAAGGGCGATCAGCTCATTCGAATGAGCAATAGAGGTCGAATGGATACTATTGGCGTCGTGAGAAACCACCATGGATTCGGAGTAGCGGCGATCGATCTGGGGTTTAAAAATTTCAACGCGCTGATTGGCAATTTTGGCCCGCTTGAGCCTTCGGATAAGTTCTTCAGTTTTACCGGAGAACATAGAGCCGCAGATCACTTCGATCCATCCGCTCCGTTGCCCTCTGAATTGTGGTTCCAAAAACATGATCTTAAATTTTTATTAACGAAGAAGCCACCCTTCCTACGCATAAACATAAAACCCGAATGCGTTAATAAAAAATAGTGCGGCAGCATTTTTTGGGCGCCCCAAGCCAAAAAATATGGGCAGAAACTGCTTATTTCGCATCAGCCTACAAAACAATTCGAAATGGACCTTCACAATGCACGTATCCTCATTCGGAAGCTCAACTCGTTGTTCAAAAGCATCGACGACGCCGAAGCGGACATCTCCCAAATTGAACGGGACCTTATGCTGAGTTACCTCCGGCAATTATACGCCCTTTTTTTGGATGAAAAAGCGCTCCAGTCTCAGGCGCCTGCAGAAACCGCGCTACCAAAATCAGAGCCATTGATCGTCTCCTCCCCGGTTGTTGAAAAGAAACCGGAACCTGTTGTTTCCGATCCTATTCCACAAGTAGTCTTTCCGGAGCCCAGTCCGGCGCCCGTACAGGAAAAGAAGCCGGCGCCGGCGCCAATTCCCGAGCCCGGGGGATTCATTCCGACACCTCCGCCGCCCCAGCCCAGGGAAGTCCAAAACAAGCCGGTTTCTAAAGCGCCCAACGCGGCAATAGATAAGTTGTTCAGTTTCAAGAAAGCGTCCGATCTGTCGGAGCGTTTGAGTGAAAGCCCGATCCAGGATTTGAATAAATCGATGTCGATAAACGACCGCCTCTTGTATATCAACGAGCTATTTGGAAGAGACCGGAGCGCCCTCGAAGACTCCCTTACCCTGCTCAACCGGTTCGACGGCTTTGATGCTGCCCAGAGCTTTCTGCGCAGCCTGGCGGAACAATACCATTGGGGACAGGAGGAGCGGTTTGAAATAGCCCAGACCTTTATCAAGTTAGTGCGCCGCAGGTTTCCTCAATAACCGGGGTAGATCTTTCGCCGGCATGCCTGGTTTGTGTCCGGAATTCGTCCTAAATTGCGGGCAACCCAAACACATCGACATGAAAAACATAGCCGTTTTTACTTCCGGCGGAGACGCCCCCGGCATGAATGCCTGTATACGCGCAGTAGTGCGCACTGCCCTGCACCATAATCTCCAAACCTTCGGGGTACTGAGAGGATACCAGGGTATGATCGACAACGAATTTGTCGAACTGAAAAGAGAATCTGTCAGCAATATTATCCAGTTAGGCGGTACTATTCTTCGCTCAGCCCGCTCGGTGGAGTTCCGCACCCCGGAAGGCCGTCGGAAAGCCTATGAAAACCTGAAAAGCCGGCATATCGACGGCATTGTGGCGATTGGAGGCGACGGTACCTTTACCGGCGCGGACATCTTCATGCAGGAGTATCCGGACATAAACATCGTGGGCTGTCCAGGAACAATCGACAACGACCTGAAGGGTACCGATTATACGATTGGCTACGACACGGCAATCAATACCGCCATGGAGGCCATTGATAAGATTAAAGACACAGCAAACGCCCACGACCGGCTGTTCTTCATTGAGGTTATGGGCCGCGACGCCGGGTTTATCGCCATGGCTACCGCCATTGCCACCGGCGCGGAAGCCGTACTCATCCCTGAAACGCCTACCGATCTGGACAAGCTGATCCAAACGCTCAAAGAAGGCTGGCTCCGGAAAAAATCGTCCAGCATCGTGATTGTTGCCGAAGGAGAAGAAGAAGGCGGGGCGTTCAAAGTAGCGGAAAAAGTCAGGGAAAAGCTCAGCTTCTACGAAATCAAGGTAAGCATTCTGGGCCACATGCAACGCGGAGGCCAACCTACCTGCATGGAAAGGCTTCGGGCAAGCCGGATAGGGGTAGAAGCAGTGGAAGCCTTGACGCAAGGCAAAAAAGGGGTAATGATCGGCGTAATAAATGATCAAATTACGCATACCCCCTTCAGTCAGGCGATAAAACACAACCTGGATATCAACCCAACGCTGCTTCGGATGGTTGATATATTGAGCTGATCAATTCGACGTTATGCCAAGATTTTTTTCCAGACACCTGATCGACAGCCTGCGCTTTCCTGTAGTTCTCGTCGCCATTCTGTGGGTCATTCAACTCGTCCAGATGGCTTTCCGCCTGGAACTGGGTTATTGGGGAGTATATCCCCGAACGATATTCGGGTTAAAAGGCATTTTAACCCATCCGTTTCTCCACGGCAGTATAGGACACCTGCTGTCGAATACCCCTCCGCTTCTGTTTCTTACGGCCATGGTATTGTATTTCTACCGAAGGGTTGCCATTCCCGCTATTGCGCTGATCTACCTGCTTACAGGACTTGCCGTTTGGACGTTCGGGCGGCCGGTGTACCACATTGGCGCCAGCGGAATCATCTATGGATTGGTAGCTTTTGTCTTCTGGAACGGCGTTTTCCGGAGGAACCTCAAATCCATGGCGCTAGCTGCGATCGTTCTGTTTTATTATGGGTCGATGTTTATGGGAATTCTTCCCGGCAAGGAAGGTATTTCCTGGGAAAGCCACCTGCTTGGTGCAGCCAGCGGGATCCTGGTTTCCTTCTGGTTTAAGAACCGGCTGGAAACAGACGAACTTCCCAAAGTCAAAGCGCTGGAGGAGAATATTCCCTCAAAACCTTTTTTCGAGAGCGACCTTTTCGAAAAAACCAGGGAACAGCGGAGGCGCGAAAAGCAGGACCCGCCGGAGTTTCCAGGTTGGTTTTCTAACCGTACATGACGTATGCGTACGAACAGCCCTTCCCGCCGGTCCGATCACTGGTATGCCCGGCTTTTCGCAATGGGATATGATCCCTTTATGCGCAAGTTTGAGGACCGAATCCTTACCCGGTACCGCAAACAACTCCTTGCTCCAATGCAGGGGAAAATCCTTGAAATTGGCGCCGGGACCGGTGTTAATTTTCCTTTCTACCCTTCTGGCGCCGAAGTGTGGGCTATCGAACCTTCCGCAAGCATGATGGACCGCGCCAGAAAGAAGCTGGAGGCGCATCCACCACAGGCGGACATACGCCTGATTCTTGCCGGCGTCCATGACCCTGATCTAGATTTGCTGACGCAGCAAGCCCAACCATTTGACGCGATTGTATGCACGCTGGTTTTATGCACTATTCCTGATGCAGTCCAGGCGGTTGCGGATATTAAACGCTGGCTGAAACCCGGGGGCAAACTCCTTCTGCTGGAACACATTCATGCCCCGCACCCCCCGATGCGGCGGTGGCAGGACTGGCTCAACCCTATCTGGAAAAGATTTGGCGAAGGGTGCAACCTAAACCGCCCCACAGACCAAACCTTGCGCGAATATGGGTTCCTTCCCGAGTGGGAGCACTATTTCACAAAAGGGATTCCTTTCTACGTGGCAGTAGGAACGTTCCCTTAGAATAGTCGTTGGTACATCCTACAGGTCTGAAAAGTTTTTGACAAATCCGCTTACCCCGCTGCGCTGCATCTGGGCTTGAAACGCAGCCGCTTGCTGGGTGGAGGGGAAGGAGCCTACAATGATCTTGTACAAGGATCTCCCGTTAACGGAAGAAACATGCACAAATACCGGTTGTCCAAACCGGCTCTTATACTGGTTTACCAGAGAAAGCACGCTGTCATAACTTGAAAATGCGCCTACCTGAACGCCCCAACCTGTTTTGGGAACCTGTTGAAGGTTCACTTCAAAAAGATTTCCAGAGGAAGCATTTCCCGAACCGGAAGGAACAGACACCGGCTGGCTGGGGGTAGTAGGGGTTCCCGTGCCTGTGCCCATGGTTTTCCGGCGCAACGCTTCGGCTACGGCGCGTTCGGCATTGACCCTTCCGTAGCCGTATTTTCGAGAATGGCCGGCGATGTATTCGGAAGGCGACCCGATCTTATCGGCTGTTTGAATCAGGATTTCTTTTACTTCCCGGGCGGTTAGGTTGGGGTTGGCAGAAAGCATCAAAGCACAGATCCCGGCGACCAAAGGGGTAGCGCCGGAGGTACCTCCAAAATGTTTGTAGTTAGGGCCTCTGGAGCGGCCATCGACCCAAAACCGGTACTCGCCCTGTTCGTTCGGGTTCCCGCCATCCCAGGCCGCACGGGCTGCCAGCAGGGGCCATTCTCCATTGGAAGGGGCGCAAACGGTGACCTCCATGCCTTGGTTGGAATAAAAAGCAAACCTGTCTTCGCTGGTGGATGCTCCTACCGCGATCACATCCGGATGGGCGGCATAAAAATTTACGTAGTTTTTGGAATCGTTTCCAACAGCATACAAAACAACGCACCCTTTTCCTCCTCTTCCTTCCCGTACTGCGCGGGCAATCGCCTGTTCTTTGATGGAGTCGAGACGATAAGAAGGATCGGTTGTTCCCCAGCTGCAAGAAATAATATCCGCGCCATTGGCCACACAATACGCAAACATCTGTTCGGTGACCCGGCTGGAGAAAGAGGTGCCGCTTACGGGCATAAAGCGCGCATTGGGGGCAACGCCCACCATGCCTCTGCCATTGGAAGAAGCAATGGCAATACTGGCGCAGGGGGTTCCATGGGTGTACCGGGGGTCCCCCTGGTTAAGCGCAGGCGAATTGGCCCACAAGTCAAACGGCCTGAACACCTTGCCCTGCAGATCCGGATGAGACAAGTCAAACCCATTATCGATCAGCGCGACCGTCACCGTATTGACGCCCAGAGATCCCAGGCGTTTCCATGCAGCAACTACTTTGGCGTCGGCGCCTCTGACCAGGCGGGCCTGGGCATCCGGCACAAAGCCGTTGTTCTGGAGGTACCATTGGTGCGCCAATAGCTGATCGGCAGGCAGGGTAAAGTCGTAATCATCCAACAACGTGTCAAAATCCGGCTGCGCCAGTTTAACCAGGCACGATGCCTGCGCCATCTGAGCGACCCGGATGGGGTTCTTGCTGCTGGAGGTAACCCGGACCAGGATCTGATCCCCAGAACGCCGCTCCACCAGTTCGAGGTGAAACTCGTCGATCACAATCTGCTGTTCTTCCTCACTGACGCCGGGTTCAAAGGTGATAAAAAGTTCTCCGGTCGGCATCAGGGGGCGTTCGCTCCCTTCGGGAAAATACACGTGCGTACCGACCTCTACGTCGTCGCCTTGGCGCACCTGGTCCAGTTTTTCCTCTACGGTGCCTTCTCCGGTTTCCAGTTCGACCAGCTGAAATCCGCACATATTGGGATGGATCTCCTTTTTAACATAGTCCGGAGCAACCAGGCTTCGGGATGAAGGGTTCATGCGTAAGCCGGCCAAACGCTTGCTTTTGCGCAGGCGCAATTCCCCTTTATCGCTTTGTATGCTAATCTTTCCCATCGATGATCGGTTTGAAGTTTAGAACAGACACTGATCAAGTTAGGCAAATTTACGCGGAATGCTTTGGGATAAAACGAAAAAAGGCGGGTATTTGTGTGATACCCGCCTTTTTCCTCTTTCAGAACCGCAGATCAGGCCCTTTCCAGATAAAACTCGTCGTATAATTTCTGAAGTTTTTTTCGCGCGAAAAAAATCCGGCTTTTGATCGTTCCAAGAGGGGAACCTAATTCTTCGGCAATTTCTTCGTATTTGAACCCTTCGTAGGCCATCATGAACGGTTTGCGGAAATCTTCCGGCAAAGTGTCCACCATACCCATCAGTTCGGTAAACTCTACCGATGTTTCGCCATCGTTGGGGATCATTTCGGTTCCGGAATCGAGGTAATAATTGTTGGGCGTTTGGTCGATGATCAGATTCCGGCGCAATTTCTTCCGGTAGTTGTTAATGAAGATATTGCGCATGATAGTCACCGCCCAAGCTTTGAAGTTGGTGCCGGGATTGTATTTTTCGGCGTTGGTGATGATCCGGTATGCCGTATCTTGATAAAGATCCTCGGCATCCACGTTATTCCCCGTGAGCTTAAGGGAAAAAGCCCTCAAGGAAGCGCTGATCCGGTCGAGCTGCTCCTGAATCTGGTTTTGGATTTCGTAGATCATTTCGTCGGTGATTTTTTCCAGGGACTCTTGTAATATTTTTTTACAAATTTACTTTTACCCAAACACAAATGCAAATAGATTTTTCTATTTAGACTGAATTCGAATTAAAAGGTAGTATACAGGACACTTGACCCGTTGATCATCGCTTTGCACCTGGTCAATGTTAATTTTTTTAACAAAACTAAACCAAGCGAACCTTCAAGTGTATTCAAAAGTATACTACTGATGTAAAGACAAGCGCCGAAAGGAAATTCGTTGTGTAGGGCAGGAAGAAAATTTTTCAGAAAGATCATCTTTTTTCAGTCCATGGCGTTTGTCAAGGAAGCAAGGAATGAAAGGAAAATCACTCAAGCAGTCCGTTTATGAATAAAACGCCGGATTATATCGGGCAGATCTACCTGAACGCCAACATCCGCTACCTGCGCAAAAATTTTGGCTGGAGCCAGGAAGAGTTGGGCGCCCGCATAGGACTGAATCGCGGGAATATCGCCTCATACGAAAACGGCACGGCAGAGCCCAAAATCTGCAACCTGTTGAAACTGGCAGCCCTATTTGGGGTGTCCATTATCGACCTTACCCAAAAAGACCTCAGCCAATCCTCAAACGGTCAACTCACGCCTTCTGCATCTCCTATTGAATTGGAAGCCCTTCATAATGCGCTTCACCGCGCCAACGAACTTCAATCTGTAATGGAAGGCCTTCGCATTTGCTGCCATTTCAAAATGAAAAACATAGAAGATGCCTCCCTCAACGACCTCCAGGTGATTGCCGTGCATTTTGAAGAGCTTTTTAACACCGCACAAGCTCTCATGCAGGAACACAAAAATCTCCTGGGCTCGCTCAATGGCAACCATCACCTTCCCGGACAAACACCCAACCGCTAACGCCTTTATTCTGTTCCCCCTCCTGGATCGTTCACCCCGTCTCCCGTCTCCCGTCTCCCGTCCACCGTCTCCCGTCACCCGTCTCCCGTCTCCCGTCCACCGTCACCCGTCTCCCGTCTCCCGTCTCCCGTCTTTTCCTATCTTTGTTTTTTTTACGTCATTCGATCAAGAACCAACAGCACGACGGATGCCCATTTCACATGGAGACCAGCTTTTTGGATTGGTGCAATCGCTGACCAAAGCGGAGAAGCGAAATTTTCGGCTTTATGCCCGCCGGATACAGGGAGAAAGCGATGCCAAATTTCTGCAGTTGTTCGATTTGCTGGAAAAACAAAAGGAATTTCACGAGGAGGCCGTCCTGCGCAAAATGAAAGGCGCCAGCAAAAGCCAGTTTTCCAATCTGAAAAGGCATTTGTACCAACATATCCTGACCAGCCTCCGGCTTCTGGAAATGGGCAAACGGGAAGAGATCCAGGTTAGGGAATGGATGGATTATGCCGATATTTTATATGGCAGAGGGTTATACCTGCAAGCGTTGAAATTGCTGAGTAAAGCGAAAACTCTGGCGATTTCCATGAACCATGACCTTCTGCACCTTGAAATTGTCGAGTTCGAAAAACGGATTGAGTCGAGGCATATTACCAGGAGTACCACAGAGCGCATGGAAGGGCTTACCGGCGAGGCTCAGAAACGGAGCCAGATCAATGCGACGATCGTCGAACTGTCCAACTTCAAGCTTATCCTCCAGCGCAGGTTTATCAATTTCGGCCACGTGAAGTCTGCCGAAGACCGGAAGGAAGCAGAGCGTTTTTTCCAGGACAACTTCCCCGCCATCCGGCAAGGAAAACCTACTTTTTTTGAGGAAGTATATCTTTGTCAGGCGTATTACTGGCAACATTACCTTTTGGGAGAGTTTGACCGGTGCCTTGAGTATGCCCAGCAATGGGTTCGCCTTTATGACCGGGATGCCCGGATGATCGATCCCGACGTGGACATGTACCTCATCGGACTGAACCACCTTCTGGTATCTTCGTTTTCGCTAAGGGATTATGCGGTATTCCGAAGTACCTTGTCCCGGTTGGAAACCTTTCGCAGCGGGCAATACGCCCGCCTGAACTTCAACTCCAAGATTCTGTCGTTCCTTGCCGTCCACCAGGGAAGGTACAATCTTCATTTTCTGGAAGGGAGCTTTGAGGAAGGCCTTAAAATCATTCCCCGTACACTCCGGAGGCTAAAGATTTACGAAGGGCGCCTAGACCCGCATAAAGTGCTGATCCTGTATTACAAGATGGCCTGGATGCACATGGGCGCAAGCCAACCGGGCGGCGCCATTGACTACCTCAACAGGATACTGAACGCCCCTGGAAAATCCTTGCGGGAGGATCTCCAGGCTTACACCCAACTCCTGTTTATCATGGCCCATTATGACCTTGGCAATTTCGACATGCTGGACTACCGGATACAGAACACCGCCCGTTTCATACATCAGATGAAAGAATCCAGCAAGCTTCAAAAAAGCGCTATTCAATTTTTCCGCGCCCTTCTAAGCGCCCCGGCCGCCGCTCGCCCCGGGCTTTTTGCCCAGTTTGGCGCCCAATTGGAAGCATACATAAAGGATCCTTTCGAACAGCGGGCATTGATCTTTCTCGATCTCCCCGCTTGGGTAAACGCCAAAATACAGGATATGCCCCTAGCCGATGTGGTCGCCCGGCGTTTTGACGGCCGGCAGCAGTTCCAGGGGAAATAAAAAGATTTTTTTCAATAGGCTTTCCTTTTATCCCAGATATCCTTATTTTTGCGCTCCAATTGTTTGTTAACGGAGATAATGTACCTATATGGCAAACCATAGATCAGCAGAAAAACGCATTCGCCAAATCGCCAAGCGCCGTATCGCCAACCGGTATTACAAGAAAACGGCACGTACGACCATTCAGAAATTTCGCGCCCTGACGGATAAGACAGAGGCGGAACAACTGTTGCCTAAAGTAGTCAGCATGATCGACAAGCTGGCAAAAAACAATACCTGGCATCCGAATAAAGCTTCCAACCTGAAAAGCAGTTTGATGAAGCATGTCAACGGGCTTAACTAATCGTTAGACGTTGGATGTTAGGGGATCAAAAGCGCTGGAGGGATTGAGGTTCCTCCGGCGCTTTTGACGTTATATCAATTCCAGCCGGTATTTGCCGATCAGGTAGGTCAGCCATTGATCGGTAATTTTTTCTGCCACGCTGTTTTGCTTTAGCCGGCTGTTCAAGTTGGAGAAATCGACATGATCCATTAGCTGGTCCTGGTTAACGCAACTAAACACAAACGTTTCCTTCCCGGTTTGGGGGTCTGTATGCCGTTGCAGACATTGGGCGCACACCGCTTTCATCATGCACTGCATGGGGGAGTTGATAGAAGCGACCCCCACATGATCAGGATGCAGGTAAGGCTTAAGGGTGGTGTGACGATGCCTGGTTACGGCGTTCATCATGCGATCTGAGCCAATGGCAATCAGCCTGGTTGCCTCGTCAAGGCGAATTGGCGTTTCGCCCAATTCGCCCTTGGCATAAGCTACCATCGCCTCGATAATATTTCCGATGAACGACTTGTCCTGAGGCCGGATCGCTTCTATCGGGTCGCCGGCGTCGACGCTGTACACTACCACATCGGCATGCGCTTCAATCTCTTCCCGCATATAAAAGTCCTCCTTTTTCTTATATCCGGCGAAATAGACTGACCTTCCTCCTTTTTTCCGGATCATTTCAGCGATCGAAAACAGGACAGCATTGCCAAGTCCTCCGCCCATCAGCAAGCAGGTAGCGTTCTCTTCAACCTCCGTCGGTTCTCCGGCTGGCCCCATAAGCACCACCGGTTGCCCGGGTTTGAGCATGGCGACCATGCGCGAACTGGCGCCCACCTCCAGCAAAATAGTTCCCACCAGACCGCGTTCTTTGTCTACCCAGGCGCCGGTAAGCGCAAGCCCTTCGACCATCAACCGGGTATCCTCTACTTTTAGCGCATCGGTTTCGTAATTCTGAAGCCGGTAAAACTGCCCTGGCTGAAACTTCCCGGCAGCCATCGGGGCCCGGACAACCAGTTCGACGATCGTCGGCGTCAGTCGGGTTACCCGAACAACGGTAGCGCGCAATTTATCGGAAAGCCGGCCGAAAAACGCGGCGAGCTCGTCCAGGGCGCCTTCCGGCGGATTTTCCCCAAAACCGAACAAAGCAGCCACTTTGGGGTAACCTGCTTTTGCCGAAGCCATGGCTTTTACCACGTTTCCCGCGAATTGGGGGTGGTTATCTCCATAAAAGGAAACAAACCGGCCGTCTTTTTCGTAGGAAGTAAAAAATCCGGTCTCGCCATATGACGTCTCCACGAGCCGTCCTTGCCTCTCCGGATCGGGAACATAGCTTCTGAAATATTCATCCCACCTGTCCAGCGAAAAGGTACCCGGGTTCTCGCGTTCATACATGACGTTGGGCACGGTGCCTGCCGCTACGATAAGCGTTTTGGCGGGCACGGCAAACGTTTTTCCTCCAGGCTTCCACTTCCCTTCAGAATGCTCCATATTCTCAAAAATCACCTCGCGGATTGCCCCATATTCGTCGGGGACCGCCTCAAGCGGAGACATGCGCTCCACGAAAAGAATACCTTCCTCAAAGGCTTTAATTATCTCCTCGTGGTTTAGCCGGTATGCCGGTGCATCGGCCATGGATTTGCGGTAATAGATATGCACGCCTCCCCATTCCTGGAGGTAAGGAATGAAATTGGGTTTTTCTCCGGCCGCTGCCGCTCGTTCCCGCTCGGCTTCAATCACGGCGGCATGGTGCAGAAAGGTATCCAGGATGGCCTTTTCTTCTTTGTCAAAAAGACGGTCGAGATGGTCTCTGCCCATCTTTTCTGCCAGTTGATCAAACCTGGCTTTGATTTTGCTTACCTGAACGGGGTAATACGCCATGAGCTCGGTAGCCGTGTCAATGGCCGTCAGCCCTCCCCCAATGACGATTGCGGGAAGCTGGACCTGCAAATTGGCCATTGAGTCCTTTTTTCCTGCCCCGGTCAATTGTAAGGCCATCAGAAAATCGCTCGCCTTGCGCACCCCCCGGATGAGGTTGTTTTTCATGGTCACAAAGGTCGGCTTGCCTGCTCCCGTAGCAAGGCATACATGGTCAAAGCCAAGCTCCCAGGCGTCTTCCACCGCCATCGTTCCCCCAAAACGCACGCCGTCGAACAAGCGGAAATAGTTCCTGCGCAGCAAGTTGAGGTAAATCACCGTAAGAAAATTTTTATCCCACCGCACCGTGATACCGTACTCCGACACGCCGCCAAACCCCAGCAGCACGCGCTCGTCAAGGCGCTGAACCAACGAGGCAAAATCGCGAACAGGCTGAAAAGGCGTTTCCGCATCTCCGGTAAGGGACTTATCCAGCGGCTCGATCTTCAACCCATCTATCCCAACCACTCCAAAGCCTTCATTCAGCAAATAGTGGGAAAGGGTATATCCTGCAGGGCCCATACCGACGACCAGGATCTTTTTGCCATTGTACGGCAACGCATATGGGCGTCTTATATTTAAAGGATTCCATCGAGTGAGCAGCGAATAGACCTCAAACCCCCAGGGCAGGTGCAGCACGTCGGTCAGAATACGCGTTTCAATCTGAGGAATGTTGACGGGATCCTGCTTTTGGAAAATGCAGGCCTTCATGCAGTCGTTGCATATCCGGTGCCCCGTGCCCGGGCACATGGGATTGTCCAGTGTGATCAATGCGATGGCCCCGATCGTATCGCCTTTGCTTTGCAGGAGATGGGATTCCGAGATCTTCTGGTCCAGGGGGCATCCTTTCAGGACAGCCCCAATAGGATTCTTTTTGAATCCGCCGGCGTCCGGGAAGCCCTTGCTGCAGGAATCCTTATCCCGCTCATGGCAAATGACGCAGTAATCTACTTCACTACTTACCTCTCTGCGGGAATACCGTTCGTCGGTAAGAGCGAATCCATCGCGGCGGCGGTAATGTTCTTCCGGTCCGCGCTGCACGCCGGGGATAGCACCATTCAAGGATTGGCAGGCAACCAAATGGTCGTAATCGATTTTCGAAGGAAGCCGGAAACTGACCCAGTTGCGCGTTTGCGCGGTTGGAAAGTAATACCGCGCCACCGCCCAGAGCTCCAGCAAGGAAAGGAGTCCGGATTGAAACCGCAGCAATTCCTCATCGCTTTCATTTTCAGGAAACACCGCTTGAAGCTCGGGGCAATCCTTAACCCGTTCCCAAACATCCATCAGAAAACGCCGTCCATCCGGTGTCAGCCCTTCTTTTGAAGCCTTTTCCCTTGCCAATAACTCCAACGCCATGGCTGCCATCTCCAGCTCGGGATCTCCGGAGGGAATGCCTTCAAATCCCATGCGCAGCCCACGGACCCTGGCGTCCAGGGCCTCCAGGTCGGGAGCGAGGACGGGCAAGCTTTCCTGAGAAATTTTTTTCAACGCCCTGCGTGCGAAAAAATCTTTTTTATAGGAAAATAGTAGTTGATCTTTCGCTGCTTCAATCCGGAAAGGCTTACAGGAGCTTTCAATCCCGAACATTCGTTCCACGAAAGCGCTCAGGTGAGGAGCCATAGCTACCAGCAAGGCAGAGATTTCGATATCCGACCAATCCCCGCCTCCGGATTTTCGGAATTCGTCAAAACGAGCGAACAGATCCGGGTCCAGGGCATTTACTTCAGCATAGAAGACATCCGTCAGGGCGGCCAAGCGGTCAGGAAGGAAGAGGTCTTCGTATGAAAACCCGGGGATATTTAAAACAAGGGAATGCATGCGCCTGTGTTTTTCGATTGGGTTCTTTCTTTCCACTAAAGGCACGAAGTTAAGGGAAGGTTGCGTATTTAGCCAGGAAAATCGCCGTAACGGATGCCTTCTGATAAACAGGGTATACTTCGAAGTCTATTTTTATATATTTGCAAACGAACGTTCATTCGCAAGATATGCCAAAATTTCACACCTTAACCGTCAGGGAGATACGGCGGGAGGCTCCGGGCTGCGTGTCGGTTGCTTTTAATATTCCGGCAGAAGTGCGCGAGGAATACTTTTTCCGGGCAGGGCAATACCTGACGCTTCGAACGAATTTGGACGGAGAAGATATTCGCCGCTCTTACTCCATTTGCTCCAGCCCTGAAGAGGGCGAACTCCGCGTTGCCATCAAACAGATGCCGGGCGGAAAGTTCTCTACGTTTGCCAATGAGCAGCTCAGGGAAGGCGCCGCTTTGGAGGTGATGACCCCGATGGGCAATTTCCATACGCCCATCGATCCGGGTTGCCGAAAAAGCTATGTCGCATTCGCAGTAGGCAGTGGGATTACGCCGGTTATATCCCTTTTGAAGGCCTTATTAGCAGGAGAACCCCAAAGCGCGTTCACCCTTTTTTACGGAAACCGGACCACCGAAACTATTATTTTCCGGGAAGCCCTGGAGGGGTTGAAAAATCAGTATCTGGACCGGATGGGACTTTTCCACATTCTCAGTAGGGAGGACCAGGGAAGCGACCTGCTCACCGGCCGAATAGACGAAGCCAAATGCGCGGCGATCTTCTCACGGCTTATCGATCCGGCAGAAGTAGACGAATTTTTCCTTTGCGGACCGGAAACCATGATCCATACCATCCGCGAACATCTGGAATCGCTGGGTGTGGAACGGAAGCGAATCCATTTCGAACTATTTACTACAGGGCTGAGTCCGGAACACCGTCAAAAACCCGCTTGGCAGGCAGAAGGTCCATCCATCCAAAGCAACGTGATCATCCGGCTCGATGGGAATACCTTTCAATTCGCCATGCCCTCGCAGGGCGAAACCATTCTCGACGCCGCCCTGAAGGCCGGCGCCGATCTGCCTTTTGCCTGCAAAGGAGGCGTTTGCTGCACCTGCAAGGCAAAATTGTTGGAAGGCAGCGCGGATATGGAAGTGAACTATGCTCTCGAACCGGACGAACTGGAAGCCGGGTATATCCTGACTTGCCAGTCCCACCCCAGAACCGGCACCATTATCGTCGATTTTGATAGCTGATAGCCGCCATGGAAAAAATTGAAAGACCCAAGAGACAGCACATTCTGGAAACCGCCGCTATCCTTTTCAGGGATAAAGGCTATTCGGCCACCTCCATGCGGGATTTGGCCCGTGCCGTTGGTTTACAGGCATCCAGCCTGTACAACCACATCGAATCCAAAGAAAAACTCCTTCAGGAAATTTGCCTGGCCAATGCCCTTAAATTTCTCTCCATGATGGAAAAAGTGGAGGCGCTGGATATTTCCGTTACAGGGAAAGTGGAGCACTTGTTGCGGCTGCATATCCGAACCGCTATGGAGGACGTCACCTCCGTCACTTCCTTTAATGATGAATGGAGGCACCTGGGGGAACCTTATCTCTCCGATTTCAAGGACATGCGCCGGGACTACGAGCATCGCTTCATGCAAATTCTTCAGCAAGGAATGGAAACAGGGGAAATCCGGGCGCAGGAACCCCAAATTGTGCTTTACACCCTCTTTTCCTCTCTGAGGTGGCTATACGATTGGTTCCAGCCGGGCAAGCGGCTTTCTGCCTCCGAGGTAGAGGAAGAAGTATTGAGACTCCTTTTATATGGCCTTCGGTGCAACCTGGAATGAAATTTCGGCATACAAGAACAAAGCGAACAAACGTTCGTTTTGTATAAAAATAATTATTTTTACATCGGGAATTTCCCTTAAACCTTGTGGTCCGAACTATTCAGAAACCATAACCGGGCAAAACCAAATGAACGCCGAACAACTGGAAAAAGACTTTCAGGAAAAAGTGGACGCCGAGATTCGCATTGAGCCGAAAGACTGGATGCCGGAGGAGTACCGCAAAACCCTGATCCGGCAGATCTCCCAGCATGCGCATTCAGAGATTGTCGGGATGCTGCCGGAAGGCAACTGGATTACCCGGGCGCCCTCCCTGCGCCGCAAGGTCGCGCTCCTGGCCAAGGTCCAGGACGAGGCAGGACATGGACTATATTTGTACAGCGCTGCCGAAACGCTCGGCGTAGAGCGGGAAATGCTGATCGAAGAGTATCTATACGGCAATGCCAAATACAGCAGTATTTTTAACTATCCAACCCTGACCTGGGCCGATATCGGCGCAATAGGCTGGCTGGTAGACGGCGCTGCGATCATGAACCAGGTTCCTTTGTGCCGGTGCTCTTATGGCCCCTACGCCCGCGCAATGGTGCGCGTTTGCAAGGAGGAAAGTTTTCATCAACGGCAAGGTTACGAAATAATGCTCACGCTTTGCAGGGGTTCAGAAGCCCAGAAAGCCATGGCTCAAGACGCCCTGAACCGCTGGTGGTGGCCCTCCCTGATGATGTTTGGCCCACACGACAGCGACTCGACGCACTCCGAACAGTCGATGAAATGGAAGATCAAACGTATTTCCAACGATGAGTTAAGGCAGCGATTCGTCGACGTTACCGTCGAACAGGCTAATTTCCTTGGCATTACCATTCCAGACCCGGAACTGCGCTGGAACGAAGAAAGGGGCCATTACGATTTCGGCCCCATAGACTGGACAGAGTTCCGGAACGTCGTCAAAGGCAATGGCCCATGCAACCGCGATCGCATCCGGGCTCGCCGGAAAGCCCACGAAGAAGGGCAATGGGTGCGCGACGCTGCTCTGGCCTACGCAGAAAAACGAAAAACCCGGCAAATGGCAGCCCAGCAGGCTGCCCTCGCCAACCCCGTTTTGTCAAACGTTTAAACGACCCGCCATATGAAAAAAGACTGGCCGCTATGGGAAGTGTTTATCCGAAGTAAAAATGGGCTCCACCACAAACACGTGGGAAGCCTCCATGCCTCCGACGCCCAAATGGCCATCGAAAACGCGCGCGACGTATACACCCGCCGAAGCGAAGGCGTAAGCATATGGGTGGTGGAATCAAAATACATCACTGCCTCCAGTCCTAACCAAACGGAGTCCTTGTTCGAACCAGCTGATGATAAGATTTACCGCCACCCTACTTTTTATTCCCTCCCGGATGAAGTCAAAAATATATAGACGGGAGACGGGAGACGGGAGACGGGAGACGGTGGTTGAGTGGTTAAGTGACTGAGCGACCATATTTTTTATGTAATATACACCGTCACCATACACCGTCACCATACACCGTCACCATACACCGTCAACCATACACCGTCACCATACACCGTCACCATACACCGTCAACCATACACCGTCAACCATACACCGTCACCATACACCGTCAACCATACACCGTCAACCATACACCGTCAACCATACACCGTCAACCATACACCGTCACCATACACCGTCAACCATACACCGTCAACCATACACCGTCACCATACACCGTCAACCATACACCGTCAACCATACACCGTCAACCATACACCGTCAACCATACACCGTCAACCATACACCGTCAACCATACACCGTCAACCATACACCGTCAACCATACACCGTAAATCGTACACCGTTGAACCTTGAACCTTCCCTCTTCGACTACCTCCTCCGCCTGGCCGACAATGCCCTGATCCTTGGGCAACGCCAGTCGGAATGGTGTGGACACGGGCCAGTGCTGGAGCAGGACATAGCACTGACCAACATCGCCCTTGACCAGATCGGGCAAGCCCGGGTATTGCTGGCGTATGCGGGAAAGACGGAAGGAAAAGGGCGCAACGAGGACATGCTGGCGTTTTTGCGCGATGCAGGGGAGTTCCGCAACGTGCTGCTGGTGGAGCAGCCCAATGAAGACTGGGGATACACGATCATGCGCCAGTTTTTGTTCGATGCGTTTAATTACTTCCAGTACCAGGAATTGTGCCATAGCGCCGATGCTGAACTAGCTGCCATAGCCCAAAAAGCCGTAAAAGAGATTACCTATCATTTGCGGTTTAGCTCGGAATGGGTCATCCGCCTTGGCGATGGCACAGACCTGAGTCACAGGAAAATGCAGGAAGCCGCTGCCGACCTCTGGATGTATACCGGCGAGATGTTTGCCCCCGATGGAATCGACGATTGGGCTAAAGTGGCAGGAATTGGGCCAAACCTTCAGGTTATTCAGGAACAATGGAACGCCCGGGTCGGGGAAGTTTTTGAAGAAGCGACCCTACAGATGCCCGAATCCGGCTGGATGCAACATGGCGGCAAACAAGGCATCCACACCGAATACCTGGGCTACATCCTTGCCGATATGCAATTCCTTCAACGGGCTTATCCGGGCCTCGAATGGTGAGTATGCGCCTCATTTCTCCTGATTTCCCCTTTTCTTCCTTGAATTATTGAGCTCCAATTAGTAATTTCCGCCCTGTTTGGATCCAATCGATCCCTACTCCCTAATCCCTAAATCCCTTCTCATGAAGGACGTGATCGATCTGTACCGGAATATTGTCATTGAAATCGCCACGCCATACAGCACGGGGACGGGATTCTACCTTCATGGCCCGCATTTGATCGTCACCAATGAGCATGTGGTCCGGGACAACCGGGAAGTCGTCATTCATGGCAAGCTCCTGCCCAAACAGCTCGCCCGGGTCGTATTTACCGATGCAAAACACGACATTGCGTTGCTGGAAGCTCCGGAAGCCATTGCGTTGCCGGAAGTCAAACTTTCCTCCGAAGGATCCGTCCATGAAGGCGATCCAGTGATTGCCATCGGACACCCTTTCGGGCTGAAATACACGGCTACCCAGGGCATTATTTCCAATACCCGGCACGAAATGAACGATGTGCTCTACATCCAGCATGACGCCGCCCTCAATCCGGGTAACAGCGGAGGGCCCCTGGTCAATTTGCTTGGAGAGGTGGTTGGAATTAATACGTTTATCCTTCGCGACGGCAACAATATAGGCTTTTCACTGCCTGCGCCTATCCTGGAAGAATCCATTCAGGCTTTCCTCACATCCGGCCGGCAAATTGCGGCGCGCTGTTATTCGTGCTCCAACCTGGTTACCGCTGCCAACATTGAGGACAAATACTGCCCGCATTGCGGCGCCAAGGTCTTACTCCCCGACCAGGTGGAACTCTATGAGCCCGTCGGCATTTCCAAAACCGTGGAAGAAATGCTTCGCCAGACCGGCCATCAGGTGGAACTTTCTCGCCGGGGGCCCAATAACTGGGAAATCCAGCACGGCACCGCCAGGATCAACATCTCATATTATGAAAAAACCGGACTGATTACCGGTGACGCCTACCTGTGCATGGTCCCCAAGGATAATATTAAACCGTTGTACGAGTATCTTCTCCGGCAGAACTACCTGATGGAGGGGCTCTCCCTTAGTATAAAAGACCAGGACATCATTCTGTCGCTGCTGATTTACGATCGCTATCTCAACCTCGAAACGGGTTTGTACCTGTTCCGATACCTCTTTGAAAAAGCGGATTACTACGACAACATCCTGGTAGAACAGTTCGGCGCTATCTGGAAACACGAAGAAACTTTATGACCTGTTTGGCAAAGCCACTGAGGATGCAGGCTTTCTCCTTTTTCCCGGAATAAAAAACCGAGTGAAACAGACAGTTTTTCCGCCACTATTTTGCAGCCCGGCCGAAAAAGCCTGGATTAGCTCCTTACAAAAGGGTGCCAGCCCTTTTCTCCCTTTGTTCCCAGCAGGAACTGGAAATACAAAGAGAGAAATGCCTTCCCCGACTGAGTATAAATTGTCTCATTTTTTCTTTCTGCGAGGGCAATAAGCCGTTTTTTTTGAGGTTTTTAGGGAATATACAAGACTGCATACTGAACGGCTATTTTCAATTCGGGTATGGTCGGATAGTCCAGCCAGAAGAAGACCAAACCGGCATTTTACCTGCAATATAATGCCGTTCACTGTCGTTTTTGTGGTGCCGGTCGTTTCCGGCGTCTATGCTTTAACACTTGTCCTTCCCTTGATTTGAGGGAGTTTGCGTATACTTGTGTTCGAAATAACCTTAAAATCGTACAAGCTAACATTGCCAAATCCGCCTGCAAAGTTCATCTTATGAAAAAATCCCAATTTCTGACAGGTCTTCTATTCTTTGTCCTGGCGCCGTTATTCGTCAAGGCCCAGGATATTCATTTCTCTCAGTTTTACATGTCGCCTCTCAACCTTAATCCGGCGATGACGGGCGTGATGAACTGCAATACCAGGTTGGTGGCGAACTACCGCAATCAATGGGCGAGCGTGTTGCGTTCGAATGCCTTCCGTACCTATTCCGTTTCCTACGACCAGCGTGTACCGGTAGGCAGATACGATTATTTCGGTATTGGGGGTACCTTCTGGGGAGACCGGGCAGGCGAAGCCAACTTCTCTACCTTGACGGGGAAAGCATCGTTTTCGTATAGCAAGCGTATGGGAGGCTATCGCGACAAGGCCAACTACCTGGTCGTCGGCGCAGAAGCCGGCGCTGCTCAACGAAGCATTGACTTCTTAAACCTCCGTTGGGGCACTCAGCACGACGGCGAGGGAGGGTTTGATCCCACGCGCGACCCCCAGGAAGGGCGTTTCGACCGCGACAATTTTATTTTTGCCGATCTGGCTGCCGGCTTGCTTTGGTTCATGGTCTTTGACGACAACGCCAATTTCTACCTCGGAGGCGCTTTTCATCACCTGAGCAGAGCCAACCTGTCGTTCGATTCGGAAAGCGAAGACCTGATCTTTACCCGTCTTACGGTGCATGCAGGTGGAGAATTCCCTATGACCAGTAAAGTAGGGATCCTCCCGGGGGCTATCCTGATGCGGCAGGGCCCTCTTATGCAGGTCAATGCAGGCGCCAGCCTGCGGTTCAATCTCGGCGACGGACGCGACGCAGCGAGCCAGGCTTTCCAGGTTGGTCTTTGGACCCGGATAGCCAATAAACTGGACGCCGGGGTGCTACAGGATGCGCTCATTCTGTCAACGCGGTTCGATTTTAACCAGTTCAGCCTTGGCTTCAGCTATGACGTAAATACCTCCCAGCTTAAACCAGCCACCAATTCGCAGGGGTCCTTCGAATTTGGAATGGTCTATAAAATCTGCGGAAAAGTCAACCGGGGTGTTTATTGCCCTGATTTTTAAGTATTTTTTTGCCCTTTAGGAGGCATTGTTCTGATTAAGAGAATACTACATTTTTTTCTGATCTGCCGGGATTTGATTATCTTGGGAACAGGAAATCCACAAAGCTTACCAAAATATGTTTGGCACAAACAAAAACGAATCGCCAAAGGGAGGAACTCCGGCTGCCGGAGCAGGAATAGGGAACTCCTTTAACAGCATGGTTGCAGGAACGACCATTGAAGGAACTGTCCGTTCGGAAAAAGATATCCGGATAGAAGGAAAGATCAAAGGCAAGCTCTTCTGCGACGCCAAAGTGGTAATAGGCCCCTCAGGCCAGATCGAAGGCGAGATGCGCTGTGCCAACGCCGTAATTGAAGGCAAAATGGAGGGCACGCTTTTTGTTAAGGAATTGCTGAATATCCGGGATAGCGCCCAGGTTTCCGGCGACGTAACCACCGGCAAGCTCGTAGTACAACCCGGCGCCATCTTTAACGTCAACTGCACCATGGGAGGCCAGAACAATACTGCGTCTGCTACCCAAACCGGGCCCTCCAAATCGGCAAAGGAGGTTGGAGGAACCGGGCAAACGGCTCCGGAAAGTGCCAAAGCCTGAACCTTCCAAACGGGGCTCCGACCGGATGCGTGACCTGGCGAAATATTCCGGACTCGCCTTCCAAATCGGTTTTATTATTCTGGCCGGGGCATTGCTGGGCAAATGGCTGGATAGCCGCTTCCAGTTGTCCAAGCCGGTTTTTACCCTATTCCTTTCGCTTCTGTCTGTGTTCGCCGCTCTTTACCTTTCCTTAAAAGACTTTATCGGGAAAAAGCCGCCCAGCTAATTTCCACCGATGCCTATGGATTCCAGAACGTTCTTTAGTCAATTGGCATGGGCAACGGGCTTAACGGTAGCCGGGATCCTCGTCCTCTATGGAATCCCAGCCATGAGGGCAGGGATTGCCCTGGCGTGGATCGCCCTGTTTTTTTTTGTAGCCTTTAGCCTGATCATGTTTTTTTCAGCAAAACGCATTGCGAAAAGCCAAAAAAAATCCCTATTCATCAACCTCATTCTTGGCATCACTATCCTTAAGATGCTGTTCTCTTTTGTACTTATCGCTGCATATTCCCATTTAGCTCATCCTGCCAGCAACTTATTCGCCCTTCCTTTCTTTGGGGTCTACCTGATTTTCACTATTTTTGAAACAGCCTTCATGATCCGCGTCGGAAAAAGTTGAGCGTATCGGCTGCCTTCCCCTGCTGGTTTCATACAGGCCGGATTGCCCCCGGATAGCAAACCAATACCCAAACAAATATGGCGCAAGCGCATGAAATTTACCGCATAACCGTTAATGGCCAGCAGAACTTTGAGGTTGATGGCGACAGCCTTGATTTTCTTCCCGCCGGTCCGGACATGTTCCACGTTCTACTGAATGGAAAGCGGTTCAACGCAAAGCTCCTGCAAGCGGATTACCAGAACAAATCGTTCGAATTCGCCATCAACGGCAGCGTGTATCAGGTTGTCCTGGCCGACGCATTTGATCAATTAGTGGACCGCCTGGGGCTGGCCAAACATACCATCACCAAGATCAAGGAGATCAAAGCCCCGATGCCCGGCCTGGTTCTGGAAATTAACGTTAAGGAAGGCGATACCGTTGAAAAAGGGCAGTCGCTCCTCATCCTGGAAGCCATGAAAATGGAAAATGTGCTGAAATCACCCGGAGATGGCGTCGTGAAGCGGATTTTTGTCGACAAAGGCCGGCCTGTTGACAAAAACCAGCTCCTGCTGGAAATGGATTAGACTTGTTGCGGTGGCGAAACAGCGCGGTGGAAAAAGATGCGACATAGGACGCGAATTGCCTGGGTTCTCCACCGCAACAAGTTCTATAGGGCCCAGGGCTATTTTTCTGCCAACCGGGAGAACGCCTCCGTTCCGCATTTCAGAAAGTCGGCATATTCTTTGACGTCCGGGGTATATCCAACCGGATTGTTAAGCAACCGCCCGTCGGGAGCAATAAGCACATAGAACGGTTGAGAGTTCGTTTTGAAATAGGTAGTCTGAAAGTGAGACCATTTCTGGCCTACCGTTCTCAGCTTACGAACGCCCCCAGTGACCGTTTCTACCTCCAGCCGCTGATCCTGGGGCAATTCCCGTTTATCGTCGACATAGAGGGAGATCAATACGTAATCGTCCTTAAGTTGGGCATACACCGGGCTTTCGGGCCAGACATGCTCCTCCATCTTCCGGCAGTTAACGCAGGCATGGCCGGTAAAGTCCAGCATTACCGGTTTGTTCATCTTTTGTGCGTAGGCCATTCCCTCCTGCAGGTCTTTGAAGCAGCTCAGATTCTGCGGGCAATCACATGGGTTAAACCAACTATAACAAACGGGAGGCGCCAACCCGCTCAGGAGTTTCAACGAGCGGTAACTGCCATTGGCCGGATCGGAAAAGAACCCTGTAGCCAGATAAACGGAGAACGCCAGGGAAGCAAGCCCCAAAAGGATTTGAGCAAGAGGGCGCCTGCCGGGGCTGTCGTGCGGGAAGCGGATTATTCCAAAAAGATACAACGCCAAACCAAGGAAGGTGAGCAGCCACAACGCCAGGAAAGGCTCAATGGTCAGTATTCCCCAATGCTTCACCAGATCGGCGTTCGACAGGAACTTCAAAGCCAGAGCGAGTTCCAGAAAACCGAGAACGACCTTGACCGTGTTCAACCATCCTCCGGATTTTGGCAAGCTTTTCATCATCCCGGGGAAACCGGCGAACAACGTGAACGGCAAAGCCAACGCCAGTCCAAAACCTGCCATGCCCGTGGTAAGCTGCCAGGCGCCTCCATCTGAAGTAAGCGCCCCCGCCAGCAGGGAGCCCAGAATAGGGCCAGTACAGGAAAACGAAACCAATGCCAGGGTAATCGCCATGAAGAACACGCCAACCACCCCGCCTACGCCTTCCGCGGCGGCAGCGCGGTTGGTCCAACTGCTCGGCAACGTAAGTTCGTAATAGCCAAAGAAAGAGAATGCAAATACGAGAAAGATCGCGAAAAACAGGATGTTGAGCCAAACGTTTGTTGAAATGTCGTTCAGAATATCCGGGTTAATCGAATCCATCAAGTGGAAAGGAATGCTGAGTAACAGGTATACGAGCAAAATGAAAAACCCATAAAGAGAAGCCTGTCCAATCCCTTTTTTTCGCGTGGTGCTGCTTTTTGTAAAAAAGCTGACGGTCAGAGGGATCATTGGAAATACACAAGGGGTGAGGAGGGCAAGTAGGCCGCCCAAAAAGCCCAGGATAAATATCTTTCCCAGTCCGGTATTGCTCTGGATGCTGATTTCCTCCTCCGAACAAGAGCCTTCCGGATTGCCCAGGTCGGGAACCGGCATCCCGCCATACAAAGTTTCCAGGGCTTCGTCGTTCTGTCCGGTAGCGGCGCCAATCCCGCCTGCCTGAGAAGCTTCCGAACCGGTAAATGCTTCAAGGGTTTCCGGGAGGAAACGGAACGCCATTTCAGGAAATGGAATACACTGCTTATCGTTGCAGGTCATAAAGCTTACGAAGCCGGTGATCGGAGCGCGCGGGTCGGAAACCTCTACCTCCTGGGTAAATACCACCGGGCTGGACGCAAACTTTTTAACCAGCACGCCGCCAAAAAGGGGATCGGGAGCTTCCTTTTTCTTTCCTTCTTCAATCACCTGCCCCACCCGCTGGTAACCGGCTGATTTGTCAAAAAAGAACTCCGTTGGGAGCGGCCCGTTGGGTTCCGTAAACTGGGAATAAATGGTCCAGCCGGGCTCCATGCTCGCCGTCAGTGTGAGCAGGTATTTAGGGCCTTCTAATTGGCGGATAGAAGCCTTCCATTTGACCGGTTCTAAAATACCCGGCTGGGATTCCTCCTGTTCATTCAGAATCATGGGCGCCTCCCCGGCTGGAGCAGCCGCGCCGGCGGCCTTTTCTTCCTGAGGGGGAGTTGCAACTCCGCTCACGTCAAAGTTGAAGTCCACCTCGGTCGGCGGCAGGCACTGGTCGTTGTCGCACGTCATAAACTCCAGATAGCCCTTAATTGGCGTTTTGGAGTTGAGCACTTTCACCCGTTGCCGGAAAATGGTTTTCCCGCTGAATTTGATGACGTCCATATTGAAAATCTCATCAAATCCTTCTTTTCGCTTCCCTTCCTCCGTACATTTTCCAACGAGTTGAAAATGGGCGCCTGTCTCGTAATGAAAAGACGTCCTGATTGGGCCGTCGTCGCTTTCGAGGTATTGGGAATAAATGTACCAGCCGGGATCTACGTCAGCGATGAAGGTCAGTTCAACCTCATTCCCGCTCAATTTTTTCCACTCGGTTTTCCAGTGGACTGGGTTTTCGATCTGGCTAAACATAGGGAAAGCCAGGAAGAGTAACAACACAGCAAAAATTGCTCTACGCATCATATTCCAAGCGAATTAACCCTTTTCAGGGCGTGTTTACTAAGTTAGGGCAAGTATACCTATTGCAGGCGCGCTGAATCAGTGAACTTCCACACAAAGGGAAGGGACGGCGCATTTTTTTCGTTCAGTCCAGTACCGGGCTATCTAAAAAGACCGTTCTTTGCCTATAGCAGCCAAAAAAGAAAATAAAATTTCATGCCGTGAGCAAAGAACGGTCTTTAGAAACAGCCCCGAGCAGGGACGCGAAAAGTCCACGCCCATCCGTATTACCAAGAGCGGTTTCAGAAGCGCGTTCGGGGTGGGGCATCATCCCGAAGACGTTGCGTTGCCGGTTGCAGATCCCTGCAATGTTCATCAACGCCCCGTTGGGATTTGCCTCCTGAGTTATCTGTCCTTCCGGAGTGCAATACCGGAAAAGGATTTGATCATTGGTTTCCAGCGATTTCAAAGTATCCTCATCGGCATGATAACGGCCTTCGGCGTGAGCAATTGGAATTTTGAGTACCTGATTCGGGGGAATGGCATTCGTCAGGGGAGAATTTAGCGTCATGGGGCGTAGATGTACGTTCCTGCAAATAAACTGCTGGTTGGCATTACGAAGCAGCACGCCGGGCAACAACCCTGCCTCGCAAAGGATCTGGAATCCGTTGCACACCCCGAATACAAAACCGCCATCCTGCGCAAATTGCGAAACCGCCTGCATGATCGGGGAAAACCGGGCGATAGCCCCTGCCCGCAGATAGTCGCCGTAAGAAAATCCTCCTGGCAAAACGATGCAGTCCCCTTTGCCCAATCCCGCAAGGTGGGTATCCTTGTGCCATAGTTTGGCAGTCTCACAACCCATCACGTTCTGAAGTACGTGAACCATATCGTCGTCGCAGTTCGAACCGGGAAAAACGATCACGCCGAATTTCATGCCTATAGGTTTATGTTAATCCTGGAGAATACGCATTCAAGGGGCTGCAAGTTATCCAAAATTCCAAGAACCCTCTGCAATTCATCACAGGGTATTTGTATGGAACAACGCCCAACTGTCCCCGGGTTGACCTTTAAAGAAAATTTTTGACAATCCATGGTTCAAACTGAACGTATAAGGCCGCAAACAAAAGAAGAATGTGCAGTAACTCAGCCCAATTCGGCTTCATCCGGCTAACGAGCATACTGGTCAGGTAAGCCACGGGAAGCGCCAGGACATGTACATGCCAAATCGCAGTTTCTTTTTGTATGAGCAGTGTACCAAGAGACATCAGCATCACCCAATACCAGATGGTAATGCGTTTCTGGGTTTGGATCACCCGTTTTTGCATGAACTGGGGATGTTGAAAAACCAAAATTACCAGGAAAATTACCCAGGGAATTAACGAATACGGAATGGAAGACAAGGGCTTTATATCCAAAAACCCATAGGCATGAAACCCCTGTAATTCTGTGAATAAGGTCCAGTGGCCGGTCAGAAAAGCGGTAGCGCCGGTCAGATAATACGCAACTGCCATGCCAACGAGGACCATGATCCGCTCTTTGAACTGAAATCCCCGGAGAATATTCAAGCCGCTGAACAAGGCCAGTATAAACAGGATAAAAGAAGGGTAGAACAAGCAGGCAATCCCCAAAAAAAAGCCGCCGTTGAACAGGCTTCCGGCAGCATGGGTTTGTTTGAACGTGCCCATAATCTCATAAACCGATAGAAACAGGAAGATGTTAGCCAGGAAAACCGGAAATAACGCAGTCGGACCCGGAACCATTGCCGAGAAAAGGACAAAAAACACCCCCGGAAACATATGCAACTCTCTGTCCAGCCGGTAGTTGTACTCCATCAAATTGAGCATGAACGCCTGCATAAACAACAGGACCACCTTTGCGACAAACAGCGCCAAAGGCGTATCCGGAAGCCATACGTTCACCCAGTGTTGCAGGAACCCATGAGGCCCTGCCTCCAGAGACGCCGGAAGCATCAGAGTGCCTGAAAAAAGGAGCGCACCGTAAAACAATAACAGAAAACTGGCAAAGACCTGATTGGTCCGGAATATTGATAGCACGAATCTGTTTTTAATCCCTTAATGGGGCAAAAATAACAAAAAAACACACGTTGTGACGGAGGGCGGGGCGTTAAGGCGTTGAGGCGTTGATTATAAAGGCCCATGTTTCCTGTTCGCCGTCCCGCAATAAGCGGGATCAGATTCCGTGCGGACCTATTTGCCGGTCCCCTGACCGGCGTACCTCCCCCTTGCCCCCAGGATGCAAAAATTGCCCCCCCATAAACAACAAAATACCAGCCATTTAAACCAAAAGCCTTCGTCTGATTCACTTTTTTGGGGCGGTAACGTCCCCTGCATTCCTTTCCTTTTCCCGCCTTTGCGCTTGCGCTAATTTTGGGATGAACAATTACTTAACCCCAAAATGCATTTATGAAAAGCCGTTTCTTTCCCCAATCTGTTTTACTTTTTCTATGCTCCGTGCTTTCGTTGGCTTCCTGCCAGGATATTTTTAAAGAGGAGCTATCCTTGCGATCCGCAATGGCGAAACCGGAAAAAGGGTCCGTTATTCAAGGTTTTTTTCGCCTTTCTCCCGCCAGCGCCTTGCCCAAAGCCGTGAGCGAGGGCCAGGAATGGGAACCTTTGGCCGCACCTGGCGCGGTAGAGGCCAGTGCCGATATGGCGAACAACCGGATTTTTTTCCGCTCGGCTAATAAGATGGAGTTGAGCCACGTTTGGGCTACTGAGTCCGCCTGCATTCCCGGTTGCCGGACGGTTTCCCTCAGCAGGGAACATAACTATTGGATACTTGAGGTGGAACCGCTTACCGAATTTTTCCCTTGCCTGATGAATGAAAAAGAGGGATTCTATTATCAAATCCGGCTGTTTCCCTGATAGGCCCTGCAATAGACTTATTGCGGTGGGAACTAGCGGGGGTTAAATTTTTATGCCCATTTGCGCCGGCAATCCTTTAAAATTGTGCTATTTTACGTTTGTCCTCACCAACGCCATTGCCTAAAACGCCTATAACCATGGATAAACGCGCCTTTTTAAAACAATTCCTATTTGCCGGCGCCGCCGCGCCTCTTTTCCTCCAACACCTGGAACGCTGGGTCGGCGATATCGAGCATCTTACGCCCGGGGAAGCGGCCCGGGACGAAGATTTCTGGGCCAGGGTTCGCAGCGGATACCGGCTTAAGCCGGACTACATTAACCTGGAGAATGGGTATTACTGTTTTTTGCCCGAAGAAATTCTGGATAACTACCTGCACCACGTTCGGGAAATCAACTACCAGGGGTCCCATTATATGCGCACCGCTCAGTGGGCCAATAAACGAGCTGTAGCCGCCCAACTGGCCGAACTGGCAGATTGCGACCCGGAAGAGCTCATCATCACCCGCAACACGACCGAGTCGCTGGACACCGTGATAGGAGGATTGAAATGGAAACCGGGCGACGAGGCCGTTTTTGCCGAACAGGATTACGGCGCCATGCAGGATATGTTCCGGCAAGTTGCCGACCGGCATGGGGTGGTCAACAAGAAACTATCCGTACCCAACCACCCGCGCTCCGATTCGGAGATCGTGGAGTTGTATGCCAACGCCATCACGCCCAAAACCCGGCTGATCATGGTATGTCATATGATCAACATCACCGGCCAGATCCTGCCCATTCGCGCTATTTGCGATATGGCGCACAGCAAAGGCGTGGAGGTGATGGTCGACGGCGCCCATGCGTTTGCCCATATTCAGTTTTCAATGCGCGACCTGCACTGCGACTACTACGGCGCCAGTTTGCATAAATGGTTGAGCGCCCCCCTTGGCGCCGGTATCTTATACGTCAAGAAAGATAAAATCGCCGGCATTTGGCCGATGTTTGCAGAATATGGTGCCGAGCCCGGCGATATCTACAGGCTTAACCACACCGGCACCCACCCCGTCGCCACCGATCTGGCCATTGGCAATGCCCTGGAATACTACCACAACCTCGGACCTGCCCGCAAAGAAGCCCGCCTGCGCTACCTGCAGCAGTACTGGACCAGTAAAGTGCGCGATATGCCCCATATCGTGCTCAATACCCCGTCCGACCCCCAGCGCGCTTGCGGCATCGCCAATGTGGGCGTGAAAGACATGAAACCGGGCGTACTCGCCGAAACCCTTCTGAAAAAATACCGCATATGGACGGTGGCTATCGACGGCGCCGGCGTCCATGGCTGCCGGATTACCCCCAATGTGTATACGACCACGAAAGAACTGGATGCGTTCGTGAACGCGTTGACGGGAATTAAGGCTTAAGGGGCAAGGGGCGCAAGGCGTGAGGCGTGAGGCAAGGCTTCGCCTAATACCCTACGCCTTAAGCCTTTCGCCTTAAGCCTTTCGCCTTAAGCCTCACGCCTTATTTTCCCAACTTCAGCCTGCTCCCCAGCCACACCGCCAGTATACTCATGCCAATGGCAAAGTATCCAACGTAAGGATAATGTTCCAGCGACCCATCGGAATTTTTCGTCACGATCAATCCAGCAATAAATGAGGCTAAAGCAAGGCCCATTTCATTCGCTGAGGCCCGGACGCTCATGAAACTTCCCCGGCTCTCCGGCTTCACCACCGAAGTTACCATGGTGGTAGCCGGCACATTCCGTCCTCCGGCAACCACAAAGAAAGAAGAGGTTACAACCAATGCCAACGCAATAGGGACGGCGGGCAGGTTGGTGATTGCAAAGATGGAGAACAACGCGAAAAAGCTGGCAATCGAAAATACCCTGAAGTTCCCGTGCCGGTCTGCCATGCGCCCAACAAAAGGAAGCAGAAAAACCGACAACGCTCCGCCTGCCAGGTAGATATAGGTAACCTGGTGGTCAGAGAACCCGACATTCAGCTGCATATATGGGGCGATGAACGGAATGATGGAAAAATGTGCCAGCATCAGGACAATAGTGAACAGCAATGCCCTCATCTGGTTGCCGTCGCGGGCAATGGCCGTTAACACCCGCCAGGGTGAAGGCCGTTCGCTTTTTACGTGGATATGCCCCTTCATGGAGGGCATAAAAAAAGCCATCAAGACCAGCATAAGCATGGCAAAACTGCCAATAACGATGAACGGCGCACGCCAGGAAAACTGCGCTGCCAGAAAAACCCCAGCCGGAACGCCCACTACCGACGCCACGGAAAAGGCCGTCATGACTATCCCCATCGCGTGAGCCCGCCGCTCAAATGGGATGACATCGCTGACCACCGACAATACCAGAGCCCCCAACAACCCACCGAAAGCTCCGGTGATCGCCCTTGCCGCCAAAAACAAGTAATAGCCAGAAGCCATAGAACACAACAAAGTGCCTACCGTAAACCCGGCATAAACCACCATGATCGCCTTCTTCCGGTCAAACCGGTCGATAAAACCCGCTCCCAACAACCCCATTCCAAACGCACTCATCGCATAGATTGACACGATCAGGCTGAATTGCCTCGGCGTGATCTCAAACAGCCGCATAAACTGCGATCCCAGGGGCATGATGATCATAAAATCCAGAATATCCGAAAACTGGATCGTCGCCAACAAAAACAACAGAATAGATTCTTTTTTCATATGTAGCTCGGAATTCCATTCCGAAAGGGTTTACCGGAATTTCAGTCCGTAAAGATTTACCGGAATTTCAGTCCGTAAAAAAAATTACCCAACCGCTACTTTGGGGTATGCCAGATAATACTTCGTCACGATCTTCGAATGCAATTCATAATCCGTACTCAACGACATAGGGCGGGCTTCCCCGTTTTTGAACAAGATCTTGATTTCCTCCTGAGCCGTATTATAGGCCGAGTTACTTTCCATGCCCCTTAGAAAAAAATAAGACAGTTCGTTTTCCGGCCCTCCCCACCAGTTTCGAACCCTGGCCGCCTGCGTAGAAACATAATCCTCCTCGAAAGGTTGACTGGAAAGCTCCAGCTTGAACAACCGGCGATGGATCAACCCTTGCGACATATAGGACAAACAGCGGTCGGGATGACTCATCCATACTTTTAACGCCGAAAGGATGTCATAATCATCCAGGGAGGCAAAACGAGCCAGCAAATGGTCGCGATCCTGGGCAAATTGTTCTTCCCGCACTTCGTGGGAGATAAAATACTGAAGGTTTTCAGGACAAGGTACCGGGGCGCCCGCCAGCGTCAACTCCCGGGCCCTGCGCAACACCTGCACCAGCATGTGTTCTGCCGACAATACCGTTTTGTGCAAATAAACCTGCCAATACATAAGCCGCCGGGCGATCAGGAATTTTTCGATGGAATAAATCCCTTTTTCCTCCACAACCAACTCGTTATCGTGAACAGCCAGCATTTTGATGATCCGGTCGTAGCCGATCACCCCTTCATACACCCCGGTAAAAAAGCTGTCGCGGGTGAGGTAATCCATACGGTCCATATCCAGTTGGCTGGACACCAACTGATGAAGAAATTTCTTTGGGTGCTTATCCCGGAAAATCCGGATAGCCAATTCCAACCGGCCCTGGAACTCCTCATTCAGCTTTTCCATAAACCATTCAGAAAGCCGTTCATGCGGAACCCGGATGAGCGCATGCTCCAGGGTATGCGAAAATGGTCCATGACCAATGTCGTGCAATAAGATGGCAATGGATACCGCCTCGGCTTCTTCCTCCGTAATGCCTGCGCCCTTGCTGTTGAGCACCTCGACAGCCTGCGTCATCAGGTGAAAAGCCCCAAGAGCATGATGAAAACGGGTATGCAAGGCGCCGGGATACACATAATGCGATAAACTCGTCTGTTTGATCCTCCGCAAGCGCTGAAAATAAGGGTGTTCGATCAAATCGAAAACGATCCCGTAAGGCACACTGATGAACCCGTACACCGGGTCATTGAATATTTTTTTTCTCGCCATAACCCTTCCTGTTTGAAGCATCAAGCCGCTTTAATCTTTTTTTTCTATTTTACCTGCCACCCGCCGGCAAAGGTGAAAAACTCCTGTTAACTGAACAATAATCTTTTGGGAAAGATGATTATATTCAGACGTAAGACGTAAGACGTTAGACGCTGGAAAAAATGCTAGAAAAGCAGCTTCCTCATCGCGTAATCTCTTCTCGATCCCGTTTCGTCTTTCTCAAATCTAACGTCTAAAGTCTAACCTCTAACGTCTAACCACTAATTCAACGCGTATATATGGAAAAGATCACGATCCTTTGGGCAGACGACGAAATTGAACTCCTCAAACCCCAACTTCTTTTTCTCGAAAAAAAAGGCTACGAAGTCATCCCCGTCACCAACGGCCATGATGCCCTGGAAGAGTGCGAATCCAATAAAGCGGTCGACATCGTGTTCCTGGACGAAAGCATGCCGGGCATCACCGGCCTGGAAACCCTTTCCCGGTTGAAAGCGGTCAACCCTAATCTCCCCGTAGTGATGATCACCAAAAACGAAGCGGAGACCGTCATGGAAGAGGCTCTGGGATCCCAAATTGCCGATTACCTTATCAAACCAGTGAACCCCAACCAGATTCTGCTCACCCTGAAAAAGATCATAGATAACAAGCGGCTCGTCCGGGAAAAAACCTCCTCGGATTACCAGCAGGAATTCCGCCAGATCTTCATGCAGATCAATAGCGGGCTGAACTACGAGGAATGGGCGGACGTTTACCGCAAGATTATCAGCTGGGAAATCAAGATCGACCAGTCGAATTCCACTGAGATGGCGGATATTTTGTCCATGCAAAAACAGGAAGCAAACACCGAGTTTAGCAAGTATATCCTGAAAAACTATCTTGACTGGGTCCAACACACCAAACCAGGGCCTGTGATGTCCGACAACTTGCTTCGAAGCAAGGTTTTTCCCAGTCTGGACAACAGCGTCCCCTCCGTTCTGGTACTGTTAGACAATCTTCGGTTTGACCAGTGGAAAGTAATTGAACCAATTCTTACCGAAGCGTTCCGCCTGGAAGAAGAGGATTATTTTTACAGCATCCTCCCCACTTCTACACAATATAGCCGCAACGCGATCTTTGCCGGTATGATGCCTTCCGATATCGATCGCGCACACTCCGACTGGTGGCGTAACGACAATGAAGAAGGAGGCAAAAACCTTTACGAAGACCAGCTTTTCTCCGAACTGGTACGCCGCACGTTCCGCAAGGAACTTAAGTTTGAATACCTCAAGATCACCAGCGTTAGCAACGCCAGGCAGATGCAGGACAATATCCTCAACTATCTGAAGAACGATTTGACCATCATCGTTTACAACTTCATCGACATGCTGTCCCACGCGCGCACCGAAATGGAGGTGCTGAAAGAATTGGCAGGCGATGAAAAAGCTTACCGGTCGCTCACCCGCTCCTGGTTTGAGAACTCCCCGCTATGGGGCGCCCTCCAGCGCCTGGCCGAACGGGATGTCCAACTGTTTGTAACCACCGATCACGGCACGATCCGGGTAAACACCCCATCCAAAGTGATCGGGGACCGGGAAACGACAACCAACCTGCGCTACAAAGTAGGCCGAAATCTGCAATACGAAAAAAAGGACGTCCTGGAAGTCCGGGATCCCCTTCAAGCCAGACTGCCCCGCCCCAACGTCAGCTCAAGCTATATTTTTGCCAAAGAAGATGTTTTCTTCCTCTATCCTAATAACTACAATTACTACAATAACTATTACAAGAATACCTTTCAGCACGGAGGAATCTCCCTGGAAGAAATGATTTGTCCGTTTATCCGGTTAAGGGCGAAGTAGGAGGGAAAAGGGAGCAGGGAGCAGATTTTGCTCCCTGCTCCCTTTTCCCTGCTCCCTAAACGCCTAAACACCCCAACGCCCTAACCCCCTACCGTAATTTTCTTCAGCTCCGGATTCGCCTCAAGGACCGCTCTAAACCGCGACCTTTCCGGAGCAAAGGTGATCTTGCGGCCAAAATTCCCGGGCGTTCTTAAATAAATTGAAGCGATGGAGAAAAACAGGAAGGTGCTGACTTCGATTCGCTCGATATTGTGAAATGGGTAGCGGTAATTTTTGAAGTAGTTGGTGACATACACAAACCCGCCTCCAATTTCCACCCGCTTGAGCTGCATCAGGGTAAAATACAGCAAGGCAGCCCCGGAGAAAAAGAAAAAACCTACTCCAATCCGAAAAGGCCCAGCAGGAATATTGCCTACAAACTGATAAGGCAAAATGATCAACGCGGCGCTCGCTGAACCAAAGAATACGATCCAAAATACCGGAACGAAAATCCGGTAAAACAGGGTAAGATTGCTGGAAACTCTTTCCATAACAAGTTTTACATGAATAAACGTAAACAAAGGAGTTAGGCCTGAGCTTGCTCCCTCATTTGAAGTTCTTTTTCTTCCTCTTCTTCCCGTTTTGCCTTTCTTTTAGCCTCTCTTGCCGCCACCATTATGCTGATTTCATATAACCCATATAAGGGCACAGCAATCAGCATCTGAGAAACGGCATCCGGAGGACTTAAAAATGCGGCAGCTACCAGAATGACAACAATGGCATGGCGCCGGAAATGCCGCATCGTGTCCGGTCCGATCAAGCCTACCCGGGCGAGGAAGAACACCACGATGGGAAGCTCAAACACCAACCCCATTGGCAAGGTGAACATGGTCATGTAGCTGATATAGGAATCCAGCGTTGGGGTATTTTCCACTCCCGGTATGGTGTACCCCACCAAAAAATTGACAGCAAATGGAGCAATGACGTAATAGCCAAATCCAACTCCAAGTAAAAATAAAAAGGAACATATAACTACCACTCCACGGGCAGCCCGGCGCTCATTCGTATACAACCCAGGGCTGATAAAGCGCCAAAATTCCCAGAAAACGTAGGGAAATGAAAAGATAAACCCCGCCGTAAAAGACAAACTGATGCTGGTGATGAAGGCTTCTCCGAAGCCGATGGCCTGTTTGCGGAAATCAGGCGGCGAAAAACACATGTTATCGCCCAGGCCAACCGCATGAGAAAGCTTGCAGATCATCTGGTAAGACAGAAAATCCTTATTGGTTGGTCCAAAAACCACCTCCTTGAAAAACCAATCCTGCAGGATGAACAAAACAACCCCTGCCAGGGTAATCACCAAAAGCGAGCGCAGAATATGCCAGCGCAATTCTTCCAGGTGCTCGAAAAAGGACATCTCCTTTGTACTGTTCTTTGGCATAAAACGTTGAATGAGGTAGAGTGCAAAATTAAGAAAATTGAGTACAAGCCCGAAGGGTTTTGCGTTTCTTCGATAAATGTATCATCCTTCCTTACAGGCTTTGCGTTACCTTTGACAAAAAACCAGAAATCTATGTTTGGAAATTTGTTTGGCGACATGGAAGAAATGCAGCGCCGTCTGCAGGAAAAACTCGCCCTGATTGAAGCCGAAGCCGAATCGGGCGACGGCGCCGTAAAAGTCACCGCTAACGGCAACCGGGAAGTGGTAAATATTCGCATCAGTCCGGATCTGCTCAAAAATAACGACCCCGAAGAGCTGGAAGACCTGCTCGTAGTAGCGATCAACCGCGCCCTGACCGACGCTTCCGAAAAAGGAGGGGCAGAATCCCAAAAAATGATGAAAGATCTCCTCCCTCCGGGAATGGAAGACCTGCTCGGTTAAATGGTTTTTCATCTGAATTCTCTGCCAACTAGTCCCTTCAAATAATATGTTCCCATGAGAAAATGGCTTTTTATCCTGCCCGTCCTCTTCGGAGGGACCCTAATCGGGCAAACCAACATCGGTTTGGTTGCCTATTACCCTTTCAATCAAGCCATCACCGATGCTACTGGCAATACTGCAAATGCCGGCTTTTTGCCAACACCTCCTGAATACGGCTGCGGGATTACCGGAGAAGCGCTGACTTTCCGGGGCGGCGCAGACCAGATGCGCCTTTCCGGTCCGGTCAAGGAAGAGTTCGACACGGAAGATTTTACGGTAGCTTTTTATTTCCGTGTCTCCAGCACGGATGGCATCCAATACCTGTTGTCCAAACGGCGTAAAGATTGCCTTCAGGACAACTCGTTTTATATCCGCTACCGCCCGGCAACGCGGAATATTAATGTAGTAATGACAGAGAGTACCGACCGTTTCGTGAATATCGTCAGCGAACTGGAACAGGGCGTCTGCTGGTACCACGTGGCTGTCGTCAGGGATGCCGGCAACGTCAAGCTCTATATTAACGGAAAAGTAGTTCAGGAACAATCCACCTATGGGCGTATCGACCTGCGCAACGACGGGGACATTCTCGTGGGCGGTAGCCCCTGCTATGGCGCCAACGAAACGCCATTCAAGGGATCCATGGAGGAACTGCGCTTTTACAACCGCGCCTTGCCCCGAAACGAAGTGCAAAACCTCGCCCCCAACCGTCCCGACCGGATCGCCACCGCTGACACGATAGTCTTTGCAGGAAATCCGGTGGATTTCGTGTTGTCTTCGACTTGCGCTACCACGTTTCGCTGGTCGCCTGCCTTGGGCCTCGACGACCCCAATAAGGCAACGCCACGGTTTTCATCCCTGTCTCCCGGCAATTTCTCTTTCCAGGTCCAAATGGGCGACGCCGCCTCTCCTTGTGTCGCCTTCGACTCCGTCCGCGTTACCGTCATCGATCCGAATTCCCTGGATTGCGCTGCCGCCTACCTGCCCAAAGCCTTTACGCCGAATGGCGACGGCCTTAACGACGGTTTTGGAATCAGTAATCCTTACGCGATCCAGCAACTGAAAAGCTTTGAAATATTCGACCGTTGGGGCGCTAAAATGTTTTCCACCGCAAACCCGTTTGAACAATGGGACGGACGCTTTCAGGGCAAAGAAGTCAACCCGGGAGTCATGGTCTACCGCGTCCAGTTCATCTGTAATGGCGAGGAAAAAGTGAATACAGGTACTTTTATGATAATGAGATAGAGGTTAGACGCTAGACGCTAGACGTTAGACGTTAGAGGTTGGACGTTGAACAGGGGATGTTTAAATTTATAGATTTGACGTTTTCTGTCTAACGTCTAACCTCTAGAGTCTAACGTCTAAAATCTAACGTCTAGCGTCTAACCTCTAACGTCTAACCTCTACTACCGTATCAAGGTCACATCTCCCCGGTAAAGCAGGGTTACGTTATCCAGAAATTCGACTTCGATCAAGTAAACATAAACGCCAGATTGGGCCTTCTCCCCCCTGATCTTACCATCCCACAAGGAAGCGCCGCTCAAACAATCCGGGCTAATGGCCTGAGATTCAAAAACCTGCCCGCCCCAACGGTCGAATACCCGGGCGAAATTGACCCTGGTAACGCCTTTGCAGGCAAAGAGCCTGAACTCGTCGTTCCGGCCGTCCCCGTTCGGGGAAAAGATATTGGGAATATACACATTCCTGTTTCGGTCCAATTCGACAAACACCTTGCCGGCCGCCGTACACCCGTTGACATCCACTACCGTTAAGGAGAATTCCTGATCGTCCAACAAATTGATCACCAACGGATTTTGGATAGTCGCCAATGCGAGGAACTCCCTCGGACTCCAAATAAAAGAATCGATAGGCAGAGAAGCGGTAATGATCGGATCGAGCGTGGTAGTAGAGTCGCCGAGTTCCACGACAATCTCGGCGGGGTCGAACGAAACGGTCAGTTCCTCCGGTTGGTTGACGGTAAGGGTGTCGGTATAAGAACACCCCAGCGGGTCCTCGATGGTCACCAGAACGTCTCCCGCAAAGATGGTCGCCGGCTGATTAGGCGGAAAGCTCAACCCGCTATTATTCACCATAAAGGTATAATCAAGCAAGCTATTTCCATTTCCTCCATAGATCGTGTCGATATTCAGGGTAGTAGACTCCCCGAAGCAACGGGGTTCCAAAGGAGGAATGATCATCGCCACAATGGGTTCGGGTTCCAGGATCGTATAATTCAGTGTGTCCTGACATCCTTTCGAATCGGTGACCGTCACGGAGTAGTCCCCTGCCCGAAGTTCCACTGCTTCGGCTGAATTCGGAGCCGCAACATTATCCGACCAGGTGTAGGGATCGGGCCCCAGCGGGTTGATACTGTCCTGAGTATTGACCAGCACAGCAATCCGGCCTTCGCTTCCTCCATTGCAGCGGGCATTATTCGTGTTGGCGGGGTCGATCGACAAGACGAGGGCTGCCGGTTCCCGGAGATTAAATGGAGCTTCTTTGGGACAATTATTTGCGTCGGTGACCCGAATGGTATAGGTTCCGGCAGGAAGGTTGCCGATTTGAGGGGTCACGCCGCCAGTTTCAAGCCAAAGGTAGTTGTAGTTCGGGGTACCTCCCGTCACCTGCACCGCAATCTGCCCGTCGGCGCCCCCGTTGCAGCGAACCGGTTCGGCGATAAAACTGATTTGTATGGAATCCGGACTGGGAATGGATACGGTATCGAGGAAGCGGCAGAAATTGGAGTCTACAACGATCAGGGAGTTCGCTCCGCCGCAGAGCTGAAGCGCCCTGGAGGAATTGGTATTTGCCAGCATTTCCCCGCTGCTCCAGAAAAATTCAAACCTTCCGGAGGCGCCATTGGTATAACTTGCGGTCGCCGTAAGCGCGCCATCGCAAATGTCTTCAAAACAACTCACGGCAGTCGTATCGGTATACTGGACCTGAATACCCGGCGGATCCGATACCTGTATAGAACCGTTGACGCCCGGGCAGTTATTGGCATCCGTAACGGTAAAGGCGAAGGCGCCGGCAGTCAGCCCTGGGCGCAGCGGGAAGAAAGTGGTATCGTTATCCGGAGAGGCAGCCCAAATATATGTATAAGGCGCGGTGCCGCCACCGGCAGTGATAATCGCCTGCCCGGTCGCTTCGCCCGGGCATCGTGGCGATTGGATCTCAGTGCTGTCGACGCGCAATGGCTCCGGCGCCACGACGGCCGCCGTGTCAACAGCCCGGCAGCCGTCGGCCGCCAGAATAGTAAGAATGTATTCACCGGGGCTCAGTCCGGAAATAGAAGTCCCGGTAGCGCCATTGCTCCATTCGTAAGCGATAATCGCCGCGCCGCCTTCTGCCGCAGTAACCTGAAGTTGGCCATTCGTATCAGAAGAACAATTGAGGGTATCGTTGGGAAGGCTGACGATTTGAGGAGGGGTAGGCGCGATAATTGTCACAGGAAACAGGGTCTCGCAATCGTTATTGTCCAACACACGCAATTCGTAATCTCCTGCGGACAAATTGGTTGCCACCGAATCTGTCTGCCCGTTGCTCCAAACCAACCGATAAGGCCTGGTGCCCCCTGAAACGCTCACTGCGGCGCGGCCGTCGTTGCCCACCACACAGCTTTCATTCACCAGTTCTACCAAAGCGATATCCAGCGGTTCAGGCTCCCGGATAAAAAGGGTGTCTGTTACGAGGCAACCCAAGGGGTCGCTATCCCTCATGGTCACCACAAACATGCCGGCGCAAAGATCGCTGATGGTACTGCTGGTATTGGTGTTTGCTGGAGCCCCCGGCACATTGCCCGTCCAGGTAAAGGTATAGGGAAGTGCAGGAACAGCTCCTGCTGTATTGCCGTTCACGGTGATAACGCCATCGCAAAGTCCGTTGCAGGTTACTTGGGTCAAAAGCGAATCGACCGACAAAATTTTCCTGGCGCCAACGGAAAAACAGCGCTGAATAGCGCAACCATTGTCATCTGTCACGGTGACGCAGTATTCTCCAGATCCCAGCGAAGTCAGTGTGGAGGAAGTTCCCTGCGCCGTAACCGGAGCTCCATTGACCAGCCAGGAAAAGGTATACCGGCCGGTAGTAGAAGTAAAACCGCCGGAGGCATTAAGCACGATCGATCCGTCAGAGACCCCTGAACAGGTGGCATTGGTGATGGTTGGGTTCAGAATAATGGGCGCAGGCTGAGACAAATTGGTGCTTGCCTCGGAGGAACAGCCTGCCGCATTGGTAACAGTAACGGCATAAAACCCGCCGGGAATGCTATCCAGGCGATCGGCTGTTATCCCGGGAATACTCCAACGGAAAACGTATTCCGGACCGGGGTTTGGTTGCGGAACCGCATCGATCAGGATCTCCGCCCGGATCGATCCGTCGGAGTACCCAAAACAACTCGGGTCTTTTTCGATCATGCGCACCGCCAGGATAGGCGGCTGAAAGACTTCCACCGTATCAATGGCCGCATTGGGAACGGGGGTTTGCGCGTCGCGTACCTGCACCTGATACCGCCCTGCGGGCCGGTTTGAGATCGTGAGCATTCCTCCGGAAACGGGGATCGTTCCGGTACCGCTGTCTGCAGGAAGGGGCGGTATGCTTCGCCAACTAATGGAATAAGGAGGCACCCCGTTAGCGACAGTAACCGTGAACGCCCCATTGGCGCCTCCGTCACAACTTACGCTGTCCTGCTTTAGATCCAGAAACAGCACATCGGCGGAGACGTTGATCTGTCCGCTATGGAGAATATATCCCAGCGGCTTTGGTTCAGGGGTGCCGACGGTCTCTTCCGGGATAGCGGAAGGAAGAATTTGCAACGGGCTGCTTTCCCCTAAATTACCGGTCACAACAAAACAAAGTTGAAACAGGCTCTCTCCGCTATTGAGCGTTACCCCGGCAAATGCGGGGTCAAGCCACGACAAATTCAGCCTGGAGCTACCAGAAAGACTGATACTCCCTGGCCCAAGTCCATTCATTTTTGCATTGTAGTTGCGTACCCCGGTGAGCTGAACCACCGTAGAATCCCAGGCAATGTCCATCTCCAATGCGCCGACATTCGAAAAGCCCTGAACCGTCAGATCCACGCAAACGGAATCGGCGGGACGGGCGTTCAGAAGAGGCAGGGAAAACGATACAGCATTGCACCCGGACATATTAACGGTAAAGCGGGCTTCGCAGCTTTTCCCGTCTTCTACAATGATAGAATAGGAACCCGGCTGGGGTACAAAAAAACGGATGGAATCCCCATGGCTCAAAACGCCTGGGGTGAGCACCCGTCCGGTAACGCCGGGGTCGCTGGTCAGGAAGATCCGAACAGAATAAGACGACAGCGTATCAAATTCGGGCAAACCTCCCCGAGCAATAAACGAGCCCTGACACCCCTGGCCGTTCAGGTTTGTATTGATATTGCTCTCGGCGATGGGGTTGAGATAGACAACCTGAAAAGCAGCATCGGGATTGACGTGAACGCAAGGGCCGGCTTCTCCAGTGGTTGGGTCGGGTTCGTACGCGGAGTTAGCAAAATCGTCAATCGTAATTGGAGCAAACCAGAAAGCAACCGGCTTGCCTGCGTTGTAAGCGCTTTGGTACAACCCTCTGTTAAAGAGCGCCAGGTTCCCTCCCGGAGTGCCGTCGGTAGTGATCCAAATGCCTTTGGATTGGTTCACGGGCTGCCCGTTTACGATAATTGGGCTGGTTTTGTTCAAGCAACTGTCGCCAAGGATATCGTTGAGCGTGGGTCCCGTAATTGTTGGAGGGCAATCATAAAGCGCATAGCGGATGCCCGCCGGGGAGAACCCATCGGGATCCCCGCCGAGGTTTTCGTCGTTATTGTGCAGGATCTGCAGAGAGTCGTTATAGCACAAAAAAACCTGCTTATTGGTTATGGAGTTGCTCTGCCCGGTAAAAGGGCCGAAACGGACGGTGCCTGCCTGGTTGACGCAGGCCATGCGAGGCCTGATAATAGGTCCGCCCAGTTGGCCTTTCACTACAATATTTCCGGGCGTTTGAGCCTGTAAGGAAACAGCGGCCAAAACCCCTAAAAGGGTAAAAAACGGCTTGATCATGCGTAGCATACGTTAAAGTTACAAATCAGGATTGCCGGCTTTTCGGGTGGCGCTCCCTCCGGAAAGCCCTGAATGATTTTTTCGTTTCGCAACTATTTACCACTCCAACGAAAATGCCTTGTTTTGCCCTTTGTCCTAAAGGGAGCCGGGGCATTTTCCCCCTTCGTTCCCTATAACGGCAAGGAAAAAGAAGGAAGTAATCGCCTAGAAAGTAGGCGGTAAATAGTTACCCTTAAAAAGCCGGGCTAATACCTCCAGGTGCTGTATAGATCTTCCGAAGTGGAAAACGCCGTTGGCTTATAAATATTGCCGTTTCCCGAAATTCCTCTCCCGCAGGAGGCAAAAATAAGGCGTATATTCCAGAAAGGCACATGTGTTAAAAAAGACGGGAGGCGCCCTGGTCCACCGGTTCTCCGTTGAGGAGTACCGTATCGATCCAGTCGGTTCCAAAAGCGTAAGGCAAATAGGCTAAGGAAGGCGCCGGTTTGGTAATGACCACATTGGCGAGTTTGCCAGGTGCGATGCTTCCTGCCAGGTTCTGGATGTCCATGGCATAAGCTCCGTTCAGGGTAGCCGCCTGGATGGCTTCTTCCGGCGTCATACCCATTTGGGTACACGCAAGGGTCAGAACCAGAGGCATACTGCCGGACGGGGAAGACCCCGGATTGTAATCAGTAGCAAGCGCCACTCCCAAACCGGCATCGATCATTTGCCGCGCCGGAGGATAGGGGTCTTTTAAAAAAAAGGGGGCTGAAGGAAGCAGGGTTGGAATGACGGCACTGGACGCTAAATCCTTTATATCCTCAGCTGTCATTACTTCCAGATGGTCTACCGACAAAGCGCCATGCCGGATAGCGGTTTGAATCCCTCCTATGCTGTTAAACTGGTTGACATGGATTTTCCCTCTCAACCCCCATTTTTCTCCAGCGCCTAAAATCCGTCCGGTCTCTTCGGCGGTAAAAAAGCCTTTTTCGCAAAAAACATCGAGATAGTCGGCCAATTGTTCATGGACCACTGCGGGGATCCAAATCTCAATCAACCGCCGGACATAGTCTTCCCTCCGGGAACGAAATTCCAACGGCAAAGCATGGGCTCCTAAAAAGGTGCTTTTGATCTCCATGCCGCTTTTTTCTTTCAGCCGCCGGATAACCCGCAGCATTTTTAGTTCGGCTTCCAGACTAAGGCCGTAGCCGCTTTTTATTTCGATGGCCCCGGTCCCTTTTCTGCGAACTTCCTGAAGGCGTTCCCAAGACGCCTCAAAAAGGGCATCCTCCGGCATTTCGCTCAATCGGCGGGCAGAGTTTAGAATGCCGCCTCCTTTTCGGGCAATTTCTTCATAACTGAGCCCGTGAATCCGATCGACAAACTCGGCTTCCCGGGTCGCTGCATAGACTATATGGGTATGGGAATCGCACCAGGCAGGAAGAACCAGTCTGTTTGTCGCGTCGATTTTTCGGGCATCCGGAATTTGAGGGCAATCGGCCTGGGGACCAAAGGCTTTAATGTACGATCCATCCAACCACAAAAAAGCGTTTTCGATCGTTGGGAGCTGGCTCATGGCGGCGCCTCTGGCTATAGGCCGGCTGCCGGATGAGTCCGTTCCGGCGAGAACCCGGATGTTTTGGATCAGCAAACTGGACATAGGGCAAGGTCAAATCAGGCGTTCAAAATTTTCATAAACACCGCATGGTCAAGGTTTTGGTAACTCTCTGACGTAACCCTTCTGCCCCTCTTGCTGAAGCTGGGCCAGAAACTGGTTGGCTTCTTCAAGGCTCCTGAAATACCCGACAATAACCTTGAAGAACGTGGGTTGCAGGGGCTGTATGTCTTCGAGTACACGCGAGGGCAGCTGGTATTTCTTTTCCATTTCCAGGCGGCTGCGGTTCGCATTGTCATAGTTGCTGAACGCTCCGGTCTGTACCCCATAATACCGCTGGGTCTTTACAGGTGAAGGAATGGGCGCTTCCGTGTTTGAAGGAGCGGAAGCCAGTTGAGCCGATGTTTTCTCCGGGATCAGCGCCGGTTTATTCAGATGGCTTGTCAAAGCTGCAGGAGTTGCCGGACCGGATCCGGCAGGGCGCTGGACTTTTTTGAGGGAAGAAGTATATCTGAAAAGCACCTGAAGCATGCGGTCGGGCCCCATGGACTCCTGAAATCTTCCAACCAGTTCGCCAGCCGCATCGAATACCAGCAGCGTTGGAAGGTAATTGACCTGGAACGCTTCCTTATCCTGTAACCCGGATTGTTCGTCCACATCGATTTTTACCGCTACAAACTCTTTGTTAATAAACGAAGCCAGGGCATAGTCTGTAAAGGTATTCTTTTCCATCCACTGGCATGGCATACACCAACTCGCTGTGAAATGGGCCACCAGTGGTTTGTTCTGATGCAATGCTTGCTCCCTGGCTTCCTGGAGCCGCATCGATAAAAAATGGATGCCGTCAATAGGAGGATCACCAGCTATCCCGAGGAAAGGGATGGACAATAACAGGATGGTTAATCTTGTGTTCATGAGATTACGGTTTAGGGATTATTTATGTGCCAAATATAAGAAAAAAAAGAATGCAAGGCTAGACGACGGTTGACGGGAGACGGGAGACGGGAGACGGGAGACGGTTGACGGGAGACGGGAGACGGGAGACGGGAGACGGGGGACGGGAGACGGGGGACGGGAGACGGGAGACGGGGGACGGGAGACGGGGGACGGGGGACGGGAGACGGGGGACGGGGGACGGGTTAAATTAAGTACCTGCTCCCTAATCCCTGCTCCCTCCAATAAACTCTTTCCGATAAAAATTCGTTACTCAAAAAGCCCGGTTAGCAAGAAAAACCCAAATGAAAATCGTTATCGCATGAACATCCTGATGGTTTGCCTTGGAAATATTTGCAGATCCCCTTTGGCAGAAGGCATCATGAAGGCCAAGCTTCATGAGCGTGGCTTACCCTGGCGGGTGGATTCTGCCGGAACGGGATCGTGGCACATAGGGGAATTGCCCGACCCCCGGTCTGTTTCTGTTGCCCGAAAATACGGGATAGATATAACCGACCAGCGGGCAAGGCAGTTCACCCGGCACGACTACGACGTTTTTGATCTGATTTTCGCTATGGACCGGCAAAACTATCAGGACATCCTAAGCCTGGCGCCCAATGCCCAAAGCCGAAATAAAGTCTATCTAATACTGCAGGCTGCCCATGGGCAAAACAATGAAGTGCCTGATCCCTATTGGGATGACCAGGGGTTTGAGCAGGTCTACCGCATGCTGGACGATGCCTGCGAACAGATCCTGCTCAACATACCTCCTTTGGCAGACTAATGCGCAGCGGCGAGGGTTACCCGGTTCCCGGTTTTTAGTCCAATCCGATTGGCAAACCGGTCGATGACTTCCTCCAGATCAGGGGTTCCAATCTCCTGCAGGTCATAGTATACCCGGGTGTGGGGTTTCCTGATATGGATTACCCGGCGAAGGTCGATCGGAGTTCCAATGATCACTGCGTCGCATTCCGTTTGGTTAATGGTGGTTTCCAGGTCGTGCAATTGCTCATCGCCGTACCCCATAGCGGGAAGGAGCGTGCCGATTCCTGGATACTCCTCAAAGGTTTCCTTTATTTTTCCAGTGATAAACGGCCTTGGGTCGACCAAACCGGCCGCCCCGAATTTTTTGGCGGCGATCGTGCCTGCGCCCAGTTTCATTCCTCCATGGGTAAGCGTTGGGCCGTCTTCTACGACGAGCACGCGTTTACCCCGAATCACACCCGGATCGTCTACCCTAATGGGGGAAGCGGCGTCAATCACCATTGCCTTTGGATTCACCCGTTCGATATTTTGCCTCACGATGTCAATATGTTCAGGGGAAGCGGTTTCTACTTTGTTGATGATGACCACATCTGCCATTCTTAACGTTACTTCTCCAGGGTAATACGATACTTCATGCCCCGGCCGGTGAGGATCTACCAGGGTGATCATCAAATCCGGTTTGTAGAAAGGAAAGTCGTTGTTGCCTCCGTCCCAAACGATGACGTCGCACCCGTCCGGATCCTGCTCTGCAGCCCGGAGAATGGCTTCGTAGTCGACCCCGGCATAAATCACATTGCCCCGGACAATATGGGGCTCATATTCTTCCATTTCTTCGATCGTACAAGCGTGCCGCTTCAGGTCGCTAAGCGCGGCAAAACGCTGTACTTTTTGCTTCTCAAGGTCTCCATACGGCATCGGATGGCGCACTGCAATCACCTTAATCCCGCGCTTCATCAGTAATTCGACCACTTTTCGGGAGGTCTGGCTCTTCCCTACGCCGGTGCGCACCGCGCCAATCGCGATTACAGGTTTTTCGCTTTTCAGGCAGGTGCTCCCAGGTCCCAACAATAAGAAATTGGCCCCTGCCGATTGCACCAGGGCGCTGAGGTGCATTACCTGCTGATAGCTCACGTCGCTATAGGAAAATGCGCAGTCGTCGACCTTATACCGGCGGATCAACTCCGTCAATTCCTCTTCCCCATAGATCGGGATGCCCTTGGGATACAACGCGCCCGCCAACCCGGCCGGGTAGCGCCGGTCTTCAATATCCGGAATCTGCGCTGCGGTGAAGGCAACGACTTCATACTCTTCGCGGTCGCGGTAGACGGTATTAAAATTGTGGAAATCGCGTCCCGCCGCCCCCATGATAATTACCTTTCTTCGTTTCACGGCTCTAAGTTTGATTAGGAAAAATGGAAAATCCGGTTTCCGAAAAATTACCGCCTCCCAACCCGCCAAACAATGACTTTAATCTTTAAAAAAGGAGAGATTAGACGGTTGACGGGAGACGGGAGACGGGAGACGGGGGCAATAGCCCTTGCAACCCCGCCACTTCGCCACCTCGTTACCCCGTTACTTCGTTACTTCGTTACATCGTTACTTCGTTACATCGTTACATCGTTACATCGCTACCCCGCTACCCCGCTACTTCGTTACATCGTTACATCGCTTCACCCCGCAACTTTTTCGTACCTTGCAAAACAAAAATCCCCGTCGCCCAAAACGCCCTGGAAGCTATGGAGAAAATCCGCTTAAAATCACTTGTTGGGAAGGGAAAACCTATCGTTGAGCTGTTGGAAAAATTCCGGCAGACCTTGCAGGAGGATTTTTCCGTGGAGGACGACCAGGGGAAAATCCTTTTTGGGCAACCTCCTGCAGGGAAAGTTTCCCGCCTTCCTGTGCACGACGGCAACGGGGAGATCGGCTATGTGGTGGGCGCGGGGAACCTTGACCTGGTAGCGGCCATGCTGTCTCAACTGGCGCAAAAAGAAGCAGAGCGGCGAAAGGTGGGGACTGAGGTCCTAAACCTCTACCGGGAGATAAACCTGATCTACAATTACTCCGGAAAGCTTGCAGAAACCATCAATCCTCAGGAGATCGCCGCAATGGCCCTGCAGGAAGCAAGCCACATGATCCGTTTCGAAGGAGGGGTTGTAGCTGTCCTTCCTGAAGACGGGCACGACTTCGCCCTTTTTGCCCAATCCGGGGCCTCTTTTATTTCCCCCGACTTGCTCCCTTATGGCGCTTTCTCGCCCCTTTCGAGCGGGCAATCTGATATTGCGTACGCAGAAATGCTGCTCCCGGGCGCTCCGCCAAGGGGTCAAAGCCTCCTGTACGCCTCGCTTAAAGTAAAACACCGCGTATTGGGGGCTATTTTACTACTCAGCGAGCCCGGTCAAACGTACACGGCGCCCGACCTCAAACTACTCAATACGTTTGCGCTCCAATCGGCTGCGGCCATTGAAAGCGCCCTCTTATTTGAAAAAAACATCCGCGAAGCCAAAGCCCGGGAAGAAGCTCTCCGTCGCCTGCATGAAGCGACAACCAAGTTCGTCCCCTTCGAGTTCCTTCGCGCCCTGGGCCGCGAAGCCATTACCGAAGTACAGCTCGGCGATTACCGGGAACAAGAGGTAACGGTTCTTTTTTCCGACATCCGGGACTATACCCGTCTGGCCGAATCCATGACCCCGGAAGATAACTTCCGCTTCGTCAACGCCTACAACGGACGGATGGGGCCGATCATCCAGCAATGCCGGGGCTTCGTCAACCAATACCTCGGAGACGGCATCATGGCCATCTTCCCGTTCAACCCGTTCGATGCGCTGGAAGCGGCCATCGCCATGCACCAAAACCTCCACGAATACAACAGATTGCGAAAAAGCGACGGACGGGTACTGGTCAAGGTTGGGATGGGCCTGCACACCGGCCCGCTCATTATGGGCATCATCGGCGATCAGCGCCGCCTCGATGCAGCCACTATTGCCGACACCGTAAACACCGCTTCCCGCATCGAAAGCCTGACGAAGTACTACGGAACCCGCATCCTGCTTAGTGAGGACAGCCTCCGGCTCATCCCCCACACCGCCGGAAAGGCAGGTTTTCGCTTCCGGTACCTGGGAAAAGTACAGGTCAAAGGCAAACTCGACGCTCTGGGTATCTATGAATGTTTTGACGGCGATCCGCCGGAACAAATCGAAGCCAAAGCCGGGTCGGCTTCAGCCTTTGCCTCGGGCGTCGAAGCCTATTTCCAAAAAGACTTTCAGGCTGCCGAGGAAGCTTTCATCACCGTACTTGCCCAGAACCCGGAAGATCACCCGGCACGGCTTTTCCTCGACAAAGCCCGGCAGTTTATTCTCGGAAATGTGCCCCCTTCCTGGACCGGAGTTGAAAAAATGGAGGTCAAGTAGAAGCTGCCTCAAAACGTTGGAATACTGCTTAATCCGCGGTTGGGCCTCCCCCCAACCCCCTCCAAAGGAGGGGGAGCAGTACCATTTTAGACAGAAAAACCATTAATCCGGCGCTTTCCCCCTACCCTTGCGCACACGGTTCCCCTCCTTCGGAGGGGTTAGGGGAGGCCGCCCACACCCTGAAGCGGATTTTGAGATTACTTCTAACTATCCTGCAATAAATAGTGGATTTTTTGCGTAAAAAATGTTAAATTATTGGCAGGCAAGCCATACAACGCTGCCCTTATAGCCGTACCATGAACTCAAACGCAAAAAACAAAAAGCCGGCAAAAAAACACTGGACCCCCTGGCTTGGCGCAGAACCCAGCCCTAATCCCTCCCTCCAGGTGGACGCGATCTCGCGCACCATTATTATCCTTGCCGTTGGTATCATTATCGGGGTAGCGACGACCTCCATCGGCCTTCAAACCATGGCCGACAAACTCGACGACCTCATTATCGGCTTTGTTACAGTCATTATCGTGATAGGCGTCGTCACCGTCTGGGTCGTCACTAATAAAGAACGTATCCTGAAACGCCTCTTCGGGACGACCGATACAGACCTGGACGAACTCAAATCGCAGGGCATCGACCTGATCAATAACTTCACCAATAAAGACTACGACGAAGCAGAGAAAAACCTCAACTTCATCATCAGCAAAGCGATGGCCTGGTACGTCTGGTTCAACTTCCGGCGTTGGATCCTGGTCGTTTTCCAGGCTCTGTTTATCGGCTTCGGCGGCTTGCTGGGCACCATCCTGCTGTTTAGCCAAAACCTGCTCATCGAACAGCAAACCCACCGGCTCGACAAGCAGAACGAACTCATGGAAAAACAAAACGAGCGCATGGACCAGCAAACCTACCTCCAGGAAGCCGACCGGCGAAGCGCGCTCGTGTTCCGTATGGACAATACCTGGAACGAAGTGGACCGGGAACTCAAAAACGACCTCGGCAGGCCGGGCGTCCGCGATCTGTCGCCCGAACTGATCACCCGCATCGTCACCCTTTGCGAGATGCTCCGCCCTTACCGCTACCTGGAAGGAGGCATCCTGTCGAAAGGCGAACTTAGTGTGGAACGCGGACAGGTGCTGATCTCCCTCGTCAACAGCAACCTCGATACCAATACCCTGAAAGCTATTTACGAAAAAGGGAACTTCCGGCACTCCGACCTCGTCGGCGTCAACTTCCGCAAGGCATACCTGCGCAACGTCAGCCTGAGCCATGCCTCGCTTGCGCAAGCTTTCTTTCCGGAAGCCAACCTGGAGCACGCCGATCTGTCCAAATCCCAACTCAACCAGGCCGATTTTTCTCAGGCCAACCTCAGCCAAGCCGACCTCAGCGAAAGCGACCTCACTAAAGCCCTGCTGCGCGATGCCCGCCTTAGCTGGGCCAATCTGCAGGAAGCCGACCTGCGCCAGGCCAACCTCCAGAACGCAGACCTCTCTTATGCCAACCTGACCAACGCCAAACTTAGCGGCGCCAACTTGCTGGGCGCCAAGCTCGACCAGGCCATCGTTCACGCCTCCTGGATGGGCATCCTCGCCAAAACCAGCGGGGATTCCATTATCGGAAAAACGTATGTGCTGGAAAATTATCGGTTGGATTCCGTTTCCACCGATACCGGAGTGGGATACCGGTTGCGTCTAAGAAGATCTCCGAGTGCGGAAATATGACGAACAAGGACAATGTCTTTCACCTTTTAGTTCTCTGCTAAAATAACTCTTTTTGGCTATGCATGATTCCAAATCGAATAGCAGGCTAGTACCGCTTCACCCTCCGCTTCGCTCCCGGCTTTGGCTTCCCTGCCTGTTTGATTAGCTCCCGCTTCTGGTATTTTTTCTGGTCTTCGATCAATCGGACGATCAGGTCTTCGCGGCCCAGTTTCTGGAGTTTTTCGCGGATCATCTGGTGGTTTTCCCTTTTGTACCAGAAAAAGAAGAGGTGCTGCCCTTTTTTGTCTTTTTCCGACTTCGCGGTAAACACGGGCTGGAGGGTGTAGGGGTGCAACCCGGAATAGTAGATCACCGTGGCCACCGTCATGGGAGTAGGGGTAAAATCCTGGACCTGTTCCAGCTTGAAGCCCATGTCTTTGGTTTCAGCGGCGAGGTTGGCCATGTCCTCCACCTGGGAACCCGGGTGGCTGGAAATGAAGTACGGAATAAGAGGCTGGCTCAGCCCGTGCTTCTGGTTGATGGCGTCGAACTTCTTTTTGAACTCGTGGAAATACTTGAACGACGGCTTGCGCATAATGCGCAGCGTCGCGTCGGAGGTATGCTCGGGGGCTACTTTGAGCCTGCCGCAGACGTGTTTGGTCACCAGTTGCTCCATGTACTCGGTGAGGCTGCCGTCGTTGTGCTTGTTGTAGCTGTCGACCAGCAGGTCGTACCGGATGCCGCTGCCCACATAGGCGTGCTTCACTTTGGGGTGAGCGTCGACCTTGCGGTAGAGTTCGGTAAGGGGTTTGTGGCTGGTGTCGAGGTTATTGCACACGACCGGGTGGATGCAGGAAGGGCTTACGCAGCGGTCGCAGATCTCCTGGACCTTCCCTTTCATGCGGTACATGTTGGCCGAGGGGCCGCCCAGGTCGCTGATCACGCCCCGGAAATCGGGCATCTGCGTGACCGCTTCTACTTCTTTCAGGATCGACTCCTCCGAGCGGCTGGCGATAAACTTACCCTGGTGGGCGGAGATGGTACAAAAACTACACCCGCCAAAGCATCCCCGGTGCATATTGATCGAAAACCGGATCATCTCATACGCCGGGATGGCGCCCCGCTTGGCGTATTTGGGATGCGGCATCCGGGTGTAAGGCAGGTCGAAGGACGTGTCGATCTGCTCCTCCGTCATGGGCGGGTAAGGCGGGTTGACGAGCAGGATTTTATTTCCCACCTTTTGAGCCAGGCGACGGGCGTTGACCTTATTCGACTCCTGTTCAATGTGCTTAAAGTTCTCGGCATACGAGCGCTTGTCGCGCAAGCAATGATCATGCGAATGCAACCAGAAGGTTTCCCAGTTTTTATTGACCGGAGCGGGGCGATCGGCTGCCTGCAGGACCGCTGTTTGGGGCACGGTGGTCAGGGACGAAAACGGCACGCCTTTTTTGAGCAGGCGCAGGATCTCGCGCAGGGGCATTTCGCCCATACCATAAACCAGCATATCGGCGCCGCTGCTTTCGAGGATGGTGGGAAACAGCTTGTCGGCCCAATAGTCGTAATGGGTAACCCGGCGCAGGGAGGCTTCAATGCCGCCGATCAGCACCGGCACGTCCGGATACAGTGTTTTCAGGATCTTCGTATACACATTGACCGCATAATCGGGCCGGAAGCCCGACTGTCCGCCGGGCGTGTACGCGTCGGTCGACCGCTTGCGCCGCGCAGCGGTATAGTGGTTGACCATAGAATCCATGCACCCGGAGGTGACGCCGAAGAACAGGCGCGGAGCGCCCAGCTTCTTGAAGTCGCGCCAGTCGTCCTGCCAATTGGGTTGCGGGATGATCCCAATGCGAAGCCCTTCGCTTTCCAGGATCCTGCCGATCACCGCCGTGCCGAACGCGGGATGGTCGACGTACGCATCCCCGGAAATGAGGATGACGTCGAGGTCGTCCCACCCGCGCAGTTCCACTTCTTTGCGGGTGATGGGCAGCCAATCGGTAATCGGTCGGTCGGAATGCATAGAGGGCGTTTGATATTCAGGTACAAAGTTAGGCATTTTTTGTTTAGGCGTTGGGGCGTTTAGGCGTCTGAACTGGCGCGAGGCGCCAAACAAACTGGCGCGAGGCGCCCGCCTCAATCTGGCGCGAGGCGCTGCCTCGTGCCCACTTTCCCGGCGAGGCGCCGCCTCGCACCCCACGAAGCGCTAAAACGCCCGCCCTTCTTTCACGAGGGGGCATCAGGGGATGGTTAGCAATCCTTCCTATTCGCATTATTTTATAAAATATGTAGATCGTAATCGCAATATTTAAAAAAATGATCGAAAGACTGCTTCGAAAGCATATCGAGGACCGCTGGAATTCCGGCAAAGCAATACTTATTCTCGGACCCCGGCAGGTAGGAAAAACAACGCTATGGAGGCAAATATGTTCTGAAAAAGGGGATTACCTGTTTTTGAATGCCGATGAGGCGAGGTTTTATCCCTTTTTCTTTCTCCAACGCGTACCATCAGGTTTCGACAGCTGTGGTGCATCGGGAAAATTTGGAGGGGTTTTTGATGGGATAGGGGGGCGGGCTTCTTAGTGCTTTGTGGGGTGTCGTAGCCCTCAGACTACGACCAACAGGGGGGCTACGACCAACAAAGGCAGGGCACAAGCCATAAACGATCAAAAGAACCCTTCCAAAAACCGTTGCAGTCCCCAGTGTTCCACTCCGTGATAGGTATTGCCGGGCGGCGCCTCGAACGTAACGACCATTTTGGGGTAGTTGTCGGGGATCAGGAGCAGGTTGCCAAATTCACGGGAAATGGTTGCTTCATGGTCTAAACGGTAAGCTACCTGGATATACACTCTTTCGTTGTTTTTTTCGGCCACAAAATCAATTTCCTGTTTTTGGAAATCGCCGGTAAATACCTGATACCCATGGCTGATCAGGTGTAGAAAAACGCAATTTTCCACCATTTTGCCCATATCCGCCGCCCGATAGCCTATGAGCGCGTTCCGGATCCCGAGGTCTTGGAAATAGTATTTTTCGCCAACTTCAAAAAGCCGTTTGCCTTTTAAGTCCATGCGCTTCACGGGAACGATCAATTGGCTGGCCGAAAGATAAGAGAGGTAATCGAGTATGCTGTTCACCGACAAGTGGGTGCGTTGTGATTTCAGGTAATCCGCAATTTTTTTTGCGTTTACTATACTGCCGATATTGTCTGCTGTGAAACGCGCCAGACGATCCAGAAAATTGACATTTCGGATTTGGTACCTGGCCACGATATCGCGGTAGAGAATGGTGGAAAATACGTTTTTCAGATACTCAAAAGCCACTTCATCCGTAAGGGCAAGGTTCTTCAAAAAAGGCATCCCTCCATATCGCAAAAAAGCGTGCAGGGCTTCAGTGCCAGACTCCAGGGCATGGAATTGTAAAAACTCCCTGAAATCCAGGCTAAACACAGGTATTTCAATGTACCGGCCGCTAAGGCGTGTGGCTAATTCGCCCGACAAAATTTCCGAATTGCTCCCTGTGATGTAGATATCAAACCCATCCTGGGCAGCAAAAGAGCGTATAGCGTTTTCAAAATCGGCAATTTCCTGCACTTCATCCACCAGGACGTAGTTCATCAGGCCATCTTTCTTGTGGGCATGTATGTACTCGCTCAGATCTGCCGCGGTGATTATATGCCCAAATGCCTCGTCTTCTTTATCGATATAAATAAAATGACAAGGCTGTCCGGCAGCCTCAATTTGCGCCTGAATTTGCCGCAGCAAATAACTTTTGCCCACCCTCCGCTGGCCAATCAGTACTTTGATAATGGCTTTGTTGACAAACGGATGAACCCGGGAGTTGTACTTTTTTCGTTCAATAAATGTTTTCATCATAATGAAAATAATTTCAAAATTATGATTTTTTTTCATTATAATTAAAATGTTGTCAAAATTTTTCCTTGAACAGGAAATGTGGGGGCGGCTTCTCCATGCTTCGTGGGGTGTCGTAGTCTGAGGACTACGACCAACTGGATAGGGATCGAAGTCGGGAGACTTCGACCAGCGAGGGGCAATCCCTACATCACCCATTCCCGCAACCACTCATGCTGCAGCAAACGGGGAAAAGCGGTAACTGTTTGACCTTGCTTTAACTCGTAATCTTCCGAAACAGAAGGCGTGACGATTAACAGGGGAATAGCGCCCAGGTCTTCTGCCGCGATCGTATTGCCCCTGTTCAGCTTGGGCGCATTGGTAGATTTTATTTCAATGCCTAAAACAGGGCGCGAGCCTTTCACCAGCAAAAGATCCAGCTCGGATCCGTCCTGTGTTCGGTAGAAGTAGCACTCCATTGCAGGCTTTAGCACGGAGATGATCTGTTGTATGACGAACCCCTCCCAGGAAGCGCCTTTTTGGGAGAATCCTTCCAACTCTTCCTCGTTTTCGATACCCGATAGCGCATGGAATATACCCGAGTCGCGGATGAAAACCTTCGGCGATTTGACCAGCCGCTTGGATATATTGAAATGCCAGGGTTGCAACAACCGGATGAGAAAGGCATTTTCGAAATACCCGATGATGTTCTTTATGGTATTGATATGAGCGCCCAGCGAGCGGGAAAGCTCGCTGTATTGAAGCAGGTTTCCGTGCATGTGCCCGAGCATGCGGAGCAGGTTGCGCGATAGCGGGACCGAACCGCTTGGCAAGCCCAGCATCGGAAGATCGCGTTCCAGATAGGTCTTGATCAGATCGGTGCGATTGGCAAAGCTGGCAGTGTCCGTTCCATGCAGGAGCGCATCCGGGTACCCGCCCCGGAGCCAGAGTTTTTGCCAGGATACAACTCCGCGCACCTCTTCGTAGTTAAACGGGTTGACCTCGATATAAGCGATGCGTCCGGCAAGGGTTTCAGCGCTTTTTGCCAACAGCTCCGGCGATGCAGACCCCAACAGCATAAACCGCCCATTCACCCGCTTTCGATCGATTACTGATCGAAGGACCGGAAAAAGCTCCGGCATGCGCTGCACCTCATCGATGGCGACCAACTTATCCTCCCGCGCGATCAGGTAGCGCTCCGGATCGCTGAGCTTATTCAAATCTTCATCCGATTCCAGATCCAGATAAATGGCCGTCTCTTCAAGGCTATTCAAAATGTACTTGGCCAGAGTGGTCTTGCCTACCTGCCGGGGACCTGTAAGGGCTACAACAGGCGTTTCGGACAAGCGTTGGCGTACATAATCGGTTATGTACCGTTTGAGGATCATACCATTTATTTATTCCTGTAAATTTACAAAAAAAATGCAAAATTGCAGGAATAATTAAAAATTCAATAAACCAATCGGCTACTGCAAATGACGCCTCAAATTACTTCTCCCTCCTCCATTGCTTTACCGTTTCAGCCCTCACATGCTTCCTGGCAGTATCTGCAAGAACACGCTTTTTCAATAGGCTAAATCCGGCCCGGCCGTACATTTGCCGTTTGATTGTTTTTAGCCGGTTGACATGCCTTTCTACGGACCCATGCTCCGTGCGTCACCGCAGCCTTTAAGGCCTCGTAAATCGAAGTCTTCAGACTTCGACCAGCGGGCCAACAGGGGGACTACAACCAACAGGTACATCCTCTACATCCTTTACATCCTTTACATCCTCTACATCCTCTACATCCTTTACATCCTTTAAATCCTCTACATCCTTTACATCCTCTACATCCTCTACATCCTTTACATCCTTTACATCCTTTACATCCTTTACATCCTCTACATCCTCTACATCCTTTACATCCTGCAAATCCCGGTTCAGACAAGTAAGCAAAGCCCCAACAGCAAACGCATCCATGAAGGCTTTGGGCAGGGGGCCTTCCCGGAATAAAATTCCGGTCAACGCCTCCGGATTAAAAATCCGGGCTACAGGCCGGGGTCTCCTTTGGGCCTGCCCTTTTTTCGGTCCAGAAAAAAGAAAATATGGGCCAAGAGCCAGAGGATGGCGTAGGCGAGCCAATCGGCAACTCGTTGGGTTTGGCGAGTGTGGGAAGCGTATACCTGTTCGGTCACCTGTTCGCACTCCCGGGCAATGATCTCGTCAAAGACGCGGGTCAGGTTTTGAGCGAAAGGGGTGTCGGCGATTTCCAGATTGAGTTCCACGCTCTCGAACAGACTTAGAAAATTGAGGTTGCAGGAACCCAAACTCGCCCAGGCGCTATCAACGACCACGACTTTGGCGTGCATAACCGTCGGGGTCCACTCGAAAATTTCGATCCCGTTTTTCAACATCCAGTCGTACAGATACCGGGTAGCCATCTGCGCCAACCGCACGTCGGACGAACGGCCCAGGAGGATGCGAATCCGGACTCCCCGCCGGGCAGCGCGCCGCAGCACGGCCATAAACCGGCGGGTGGGGATGAAATACGCCGCCGCCACATCGATGGTATGTTCGGCATGGCGGATCGCTGTTCGTAACCCTGTCGTGATTTCGCTTTTCCCCCGCAGCCAGTCGTTCACCGCGAGGCGCGCTAATTGCGGATGCGCCTGCTCCCGGTGGATGCTGACCCGGCGCCATCCTTTTTTCTCCCAAAGGCGCTGGCAGCGGTTGCGGGCCTGTAAGGCCAGCGGGCCATTTACCTGCACCCCAAAATCGAGCCAGGCAGGTTGCCCGGGCAAATCGTTGTAGCGGTCGGCAATGTTCATGCCGCCAAGAAGGAATTGTTTTCCATCTGCTACCACGATCTTGTGGTGCAGCCGGCGCCCAACACTCAGGTTGCGGGAAAGAAAGCGGCCAAAAAAGCGAAACTGGATTCCGGAAGCCTGGATTTCCCGGCTCGTTTTCCTGCCCAGGTTGGCCGAGCCAAACGCATCTGCCAACAGGTATACCCTTACCCCCCTGCGCACCGCGTCCTTCAACAAGCCCAACACCCGGGTCCCCGTCTCGTCCGTTTGAAAAATATACACCTGCACATAAAGCTCCTCCCTGGCCGACAATATGCAGGTTTCCAGGGCATCAAAGAAGGGCTTCCCTCCCCGTAGCAGCTCGATCTCATTGTTTCCGGTGTAAGCGGCGGTATGTATCCAGTCTGGAAGCATTGGCAATGGCGCGGGTTGATGCCCCAGTATACAAATTTTTGGAATAAAACGCGCGCTTAAAAAGATGGTGGGGCTGCGGTCAGGAGACCGCAAGATAGGATCGAAGTCTGAGGACTTCGACCAACAGCAGGGACTTCGACCAACAGCATCTGATGACTTCGACCAACAGCGTCGAAAGATTTCGTCCAGAACCGAAGTAAAGCTTCAACCAGCAGGAAATTACACGTCAGAGACGTGTCGATAAGCATTCAAGTCTCCAGACTTGAACGAGCGGTTATGTTGCCCCCAACGCCTAAACGCCCTCTCGCCAGTTCGCCTTACGCCTTACGCCCTCTCGCCCTAACACCTCAACGCCTCAACGCCTAAACGCCCCAACCCAAACCACCCCCACCCCTACCGGCATCAACGCGCTGAAGCAAAACAGCAGGAGGTAGTAGTGCGGAAGAAAGCCCATCCGCATCCAGAACAGCGTGCCTTGCAGGAACAGCAACGCTTCGGAGAGCGCGACGCCGGCTACAAAGAGGGAGATGCCCAACCGGGTGGTTTTGCCCGAAAACCAGGATTTGGCCTCCTGGTCGAGGTAGGCAAAAAGGAACAGGCTCAGCACCCCCAGCATGATCAGGTGCACAAATCCGATCACGAAATTCCGGATGGTGTAGGCCATCTTCGCTACTGCCGGGACGACCACCGCCGCCTGAATCAGCACTTTGCCGATGAAGGAGAACAGCGCCAGACGCCACAGCCCGAATGTCCACGGCGCGACCTGCCCGCGAATGGCCTTCATGGCGGGAACGACCGTTTTGCGAAGCACCCACAGCGCCGCAAGCTGGAGCAACACCCCCAGGCTGTTGAGGGCAAACACGGCAGGGTGCGGATTCGACCAGGCCACCGCCAGGGCGAAGGTCAATATCGTGGAAGCGATCAGCAAATTCCGGAATTGCTTCTGCCGGTTGGGGTCCAGTTCAATACCCCTCGTTTCCAGCCACCGGAAAAACAGCGCCAACGCCCCAAACAGGAACCAACCGTTAAACTGGAAATGGAGAAAAAACTGAACCGACATATAATACCAGGCCGACCCGCGCCAGGATGAAACCATGAGAGGCCCCATCGCCCATACCCCCAACGTGGATACCACCATCCAGAACAACGCCAGCCGGATGAAACCTGCGCTGTAGCTTTTCATCCCGCGCAGATCGCGCAAAAATTGCCCTGCGAAAACGTAGGATAGCAGGATGTGGAGCGTCGAAAAGAAAATAGAAACCGGCCCATACCCCTGGATCGGAAAACTGACGAACATCCCCAGCACCGCCACTTGCGTGCTCCAGAATACCCAGGCGTAAAGCGGCTTCTTTTGGTCTGCTTCTTTTAAAAAAGCCGAAATCATCAACGCATACAAAGCCAGGTAGATCCACCCGAGCATGGCGCCGTGGGAATGCCCGTGCAGGAGTGCTTTAAAATGCAGCCCTGGAATCTCCTGCACAAACGCAAAGCGCATGACGGCGCCCATAACGGCGGCAATCAGGAAATTAAACAACGCGACGCGGATCCAAAGGGGTCTCATAGAAAAGAGGATATGAAAGCCGGGGCTGTCTAAAAAGACCCTTCTCTGCCCCAAACGTGAAATGTTATTTTCTTTTTCCATTCTCATAAAAAATTGCTTTGCAATTTTTTATGAGAATGGAAAAAGAAACTATTTTTTAGCAGCAATTAGGCAAAGAAGGATCTTCTGAGCCAGGCCCCTGCCCTTTTCTTTTTTTATTTCCCAACCGGCTTGCCGTCGTTGGCGTACATAAACTCCAGAATATCCCGGGCATCGCCGATGGACACGTTCTGGTTGGGCATCCGCGTGAGGCATTCTTCCAGCAACGCCCGGGCAGCCGGGTCTTCTTCCAGCATCACCTCTACGTTGGTGATCATGTTCATGATCCACTCCGGCTTGCGCTGGGTGGTAAGTCCTTTCCAGCCCGGACCAACTACCCGCTGGTCGGTGAGCTGATGGCAGGCCGAGCATTTCATATCGTAAATCGATTCGCCCCGGGATACCATATCCGGCTTCAGCGGGTCGTTCAACTCGACCGACTTGATCTCGCCAATGCCCATGCCATCGTCCACTGGCTCATCGGCTACCATGCTTTGAGGAGGCGTTGTGGAAGCGCTGCCTTCGCTGCCTGATTTTCCGCCGCAGGCGCTGACCGCCACTCCGATCAAAAATAAAAGCAATGTCTTTTTCATGTGCTTTGGTTGTTTAAGTTATATAAAATAGAGTTGGTTTAGACGTTAGACGTTAGACGTTAGACTTTAGACCTTAGACCTTAGACCTAACGTCTAACGTCTAACAGCTAACAGCTAACGTCTATCAAATGCTTAGTCCTTCCTGGTTTACTTGCGCGGCGATCTCGGCGATCGTCTTTTTTCCCACCATCTGTAGCAACCCTTCCCGGTAAATGAAGGCCTGGGTATGCAAAGGACATGGGTTTTCTGAGGAGCAAACCGGCAGGCCAAGAATACAGGCCGAAAACACTTCCGGGCCGTCAATGCATTCCACTACTTTGCGCAGAGGTTCGTTGCGGTTTTTTTCGCTTAAAAAGAAACCTCCATTTGGACCCTTTACGGATGAAACCAAATTGTTTCGGGATAATTGCTGAAGCAATTTGGCTAAAAACGGCCCCGGCACCCCCAGCGCATCGGAGATTTCTTTTACCCCAACCCGTTGATCGGGAGAGGTTTTATAGGCCATAAAAAGTACGGCCCGAATGGCGTATTTGCAAGATTTCGAAAACATAATCCGCTATTTTCTTTCTCAAAGGTAATGACTTTTTTCATTAAAAAAAGATATAAAAGTCTTTTTATCTTAAAAATTTTTCTATCTTTGTTTTATAAAAGATTAAATCGTCTTTTATCGTTTTTAGGACTTTTCATTCATCAAATCCTTATTATATGAAAAACCTAATGCTTAAAAAGCCCATTTTGATGGCGGCACTCACGCTGATGGGGCTTAGCTTGGTAACCAGTTGCGGCCAGAAAGGCGCATCTGCCAGCGGCGCGCTCGGCAGCGACGCAGCAGCTGCTTCTTATGTGCCTCCCGGGGAGTTTGACGAATTCTATGCGTTTATTTCCGGCGGATTTTCCGGACAATTAAGCGTATACGGCTTGCCCTCCGGCCGGTTGTTCAAAGTGATCCCCGTATTCTCCCTGGATGCAGAGAAGGGGTACGGTTTCAACGAAGAAACCAAACCGCTGCTGAACACTTCCTTTGGGTTTGTGCCCTGGGATGATGCCCACCACCCTGAGCTTTCCCAAACCGATGGGGAAACCGACGGTCGCTGGTGCTTCATCAACGGCAACAATACCCCCCGCATCGCCCGGATCGACCTGACGACCTTTGAAACCGCTGAGATCATCGAAATCCCGAACTCCGGCGGCAATCACTCCTCCCCCTTTACCACCGAAAACACGGAGTATGTCGTAGCCGGTACGCGTTTTGGCGTTCCTTTCCCGCAGAAAGACGTGGCCATCGACAGCTATGCCAAGGAGTTCAAAGGCGCGCTGACGTACATCAGCGTTGATAAGGAATCCGGCAACATGGACGTTGCCTTCCAGGTGCTCCTGCCAGCGTTCAATTACGACCTGGCCCACTCCGGAAAGGGAAAATCCCACGGTTGGACCTTCTTCACCAGCTACAACACCGAGTTGAAGAATACCTTGCTGGAGGTAAATGCCTCTCAGCACGACAAAGACTTTATCGCGGCAGTAAACTGGAAAAAGGCAGAGGAATACATCAAGCAAGGCAAGTTCAAGGAAATGCCCGCACGCTATGCCGACAACGAGTATGACGAAAGCACGCATATGGCGAAGTCGACAATGAAAGACAAAGTGAAAGTCCTCATCCCGGAAGAATGCCCCGGACTGGTATACTTCCTCCCAACTCCTAAATCGCCGCACGGAGTAGACGTAGATCCCACCGGCGAATATATCGTCGGCAACGGCAAGCTCTCTGCCGATATGTCGGTCCACTCCTTCGACAAAGTGCTGAAAGCTATTGAGAACAAAGCCTTTGAAACGACAATTGAAGGCGTGCCCGTGCTGAAATACGAAGAAATCCTGGCCGGCGTCGTGCAAAAACCAGGCCTGGGCCCGTTGCACACCGAGTTTGACGGTAAAGGCAATGCCTATACCACATTCTTCATTTCTTCTGAAGTCGTGAAATGGAAACTGGGCACCTGGGAGATCGTCGACCGCGCGCCATGCTACTATTCCGTAGGCCACCTGATGATCCCCGGCGGGGACTCCAAAAAACCCGATGGCAAATACCTGGTGGCTATGAACAAGATCACCAAAGACCGCTACCTGCCCACAGGCCCTGAACTGACCCAGTCCGCACAGTTGTACGACATTTCCGGAGAAAAGATGAAGCTGATCCTCGACTTCCCGACGATTGGCGAACCGCACTATGCCCAGGGGATTGCCGCCTCCAAGATCATCGAACGGTCCAAAAAGATCTATCCGATCGAGGAGAATAAGCACCCTTATGCCGCGCTTGGAGAAAAACAAGCCAAAGTGGTACGCGAAGGCAATACCGTTCATGTGTACATGACCATGATCCGGAGCCACTTCGCTCCAGACAACATCGAGGGCGTCAAAGTGGGCGATAAGGTCTATTTCCACGTGACCAATCTGGAGCAGGACTGGGATACCCCGCACGGGTTCTCCGTCATGGGCGCCCGCAATGCCGAATTGCTCATTATGCCCGGCCAGACGGAGACCCTGTTTTGGGAGCCCGACCGCGTGGGCGTTTTCCCATTCTATTGTACCGACTTCTGCTCGGCTCTGCACCAGGAAATGCAGGGATACGTCCGGGTATCGCCGGCTAATTCCACCGTGCCGCTTACCTGGAAACTAGGAGACAAAGCGCCGGTTCAATAAGGATTTGGATCGTCGAAGGCCCGGAACACCATTCCGGTTTCCGGGCCTTCTTTCCAATTGCTTTCTCTTGGACCTATTCCATCTAATCCTTCAATAAACCAACATGAAACGCATTCCTCAACTTCTCATGGCCATAGGCGCCCTCCTGCTGGGATCGCTCTTCCTTTGGCCCATGTGGAAGATTGTTCTTTATGCCCCTCAATATCCCGATGGGGTCGAAATGCATATCTGGATCAACAAAATTGGCGGCTCCTCTCCGGGTACGCTCCAAAACGTCAACATCCTCAATCACTACGTCGGGATGAAGATGATCGAGCCGGATTCCATTCCCGAGCTGCAGTACTTTCAGTACGTTATCCTGGCGATGATTGCGCTGGGGTTGCTGGCTGCCTTGATCAACAAGCGGCAGGTGTTCCTGGCATGGACGATTCTGATGGTCGTTCTTGCCATAGCAGGAATCTACGACTTCTATCTCTGGGAATACGATTACGGCCATTCGCTCAGCGATGAAGCGCCCATCAAGATCCCCGGCGCGTCATTTCAGCCTCCGCTGTTTGGCCGGAAAGTGATTCTCAACTTCATCGCCGTTTCCCTACCCCACATCGGAGGGTACTTAACCGGTTTAGGGATGTTGCTGGGCGGGGTTGCCTGGCGCCTTAAACGCAAAAACGACCAAAATGAAAAACGCACTTTTTCTACTGACGTGGCTGCTGCTCAGCGGGTGCAAGCCAACGCCTAAGCCCATCGAGTATGGCGCCGACGTTTGTGAATTCTGTAAAATGACGGTTGTTGACCGCCAGCACGGCGCCGAGGTGGTCACCAAAAAAGGGAGGGTTTACAAATTCGACGCCATCGAATGTATGGTCAATTACATAGACCAACAGGGCGCCGAATCCTTTGCCCTGTTCCTGACGAACGACTACATGCAGCCCGGAGCGTTAACCGACGCCACTACCGCAACCTACCTCATCAGCCGCGGCGTACCCAGCCCGATGGGGGCTTTCCTGAGCGGCTTCAGCAACGAAGCAGACGCCCAGGCGGTACAAACGGCCAAAGGAGGCGAATTATTTACCTGGGCACAACTCCGAAACCTGCGCCAGGAAAAAGGGTTTCTCGGTCCTGCCGAGTGATCCCGGTAAAACAAACCCTGATGAAAATCTACCGATTAAAAACCAACAAGCCATGACCCACGCCCGCTTCGCCATCTTGTCCTTTTTGCTCCTGGCTCCTTGGGTCTCGCGGGCCCGGACGCTGGAGGTATGCGCTTCGTGCGACTACCCCACCATCCAGCAAGCCCTGGATGCCAGCCAGGACGGCGACCGGGTCGTCGTCAAAGCCGGCATCTACAAAGAACCCACGCTGTACATCACCAAAAAAATCACGCTTGCCGGCGAAAACTACCCTGTCCTGGAAGCCCCTAAAGGCCAGGAAATCCTCGTCATCGATGCCGATGGCGTAACCGTGGAGGGCCTCCAGCTCCAAAACCTGAGCCCCAATTACCTCAAAGACCTGGCTGCCATCCGCGTCCGTAGGAAAGGATTTTTTAGTATCCGGAATAACCGCCTGATCAACACCTTTTTTGCGATCTATCTGGAATATGCCCACGACGGGGAAGTGAGCGGGAATACGATTACCGGGACTGCCGTGAATGAGCTATCGTCGGGCAACGGCGTCCACGGATGGTACGGCGAATACGTCTGCATCGAAAACAATACCATCAAAGGGCACCGCGACGGGATCTATCTCGAATTCATGCACTTTTGCTCCATCAGCGGCAACCACAGCGAAGGAAACGTTCGCTACGGCCTGCACTTCATGTTTTCCAACGACGACCACTACGCCAATAACATCTTCCGCAAGAACGGCGCCGGCGTGGCGGTCATGTTCGGCAAACGCATCGGCATGACGCACAATCTCTTCGATCACAACTGGGGACGCGCGGCGTACGGCCTGCTCCTCAAAGAGATCTACGACGCCAAAATAGAGCGCAACCGCTTCGTTCAAAATACGATAGGCATCAACATCGAAGGGGCATCCCGGGTAACTTACCGCCACAACGCGTTCCAACGCAACGGCTGGGCGGTAAAGATCGCCGGAGGATGCCTCGACAATGATTTTTCTCAGAACAACTTCCTGTCCAACGCCATGGATTTTGTGCTCAACGGCAGGGTGAATTCCAACACCTTCGACGGCAACTACTGGAGCGAATACACCGGATACGACCTCGACCGCGACGGGCTGGGCGACGTCCCCCACCGGCCCGTAAAACTGTTTTCCTATATCGTTACCCGCACGCCCGAGTCTATCATCCTGCTCCGAAGCCTGTTCATCGACTTGATGAACTTCTCCGAAAAAGTCAGTCCGGTATTCACGCCGGCAGATATTCTGGACCAACAACCTTTAATGCATCCCGTATCATGATCGACATCATAAACCTTCACAAACGTTTCGGCAAGCTCCAGGTGCTCCAGGGCATCCACCTGGAATTCCGGGAGCAGGGCAAGATTAGCGCCATACTGGGGCCCAACGGTTCCGGAAAAACAACCCTGATTAAATGCATCCTCGGCATGGTGTTGCCCGAGGAAGGCGAAATCCGAATTGAAGGGAAATCGATCCGGGGAGAAAGCGCCTACCGGCGACTGATCGATTACCTGCCCCAAATCGCCCAATTCCCCAACAACCTCACCGTGCAGGAAGTCATCCGGCTGATCAAAGACATCCGGGGGGAAGGCGCCAACGAACAGCCCCTGATCGACATGTTCGGCTTATCCCCTTACCTCGACAAACGCCTGAGCGCGCTTTCGGGAGGCACCAAGCAAAAGGTTAACCTCACCCTGGCCTTCATGTACGACAGCCCCATCCTCATCCTCGACGAACCCACCGCCGGACTCGACCCCATCGCCCTCATCCGCCTGAAGGATTTTATCCGTCAGGAGAAACAACGGGGTAAGATGATTCTGATCACCACCCACATCATCAGCCTCGTGGAAGAGCTCGCCGACGAAATCGTCTTCCTGCTGGAAGGAAAGATCTACTTCCGCGGCGCTCCGGGAGAACTCAAGGATCAATATGGAGAACAAGATCTGGAACACGCGATAGCCGCCATTCTGACCAACCAGAAGAAAAATGGACAAAACAACGGCCATCTGCCTGGACAAACTGCGCGCTTCCATGCCAAAGCGCTTCAACATGCCTTTTCCATCAAATAAATCTACAGGCCATGTTCAAAATTCTTCGATATAGTTTTTCCGACCTGATGCGCAGCCGCTGGACGTACCTCTACTTCGGGTTCTTCCTGCTGTTTACCCTGGCGCTGCTGTTTCTCAGCACCGACGTGGGCAAAGTGATCATCAGCCTGATGAACGTCATCCTGATCCTCGTTCCTTTGATCGCCACCATGTTCGGGATCATGTTCTACTACAATTCCCGGGAATTTACCGAACTCCTCCTGGCTCAACCCTTGTCGAGAACCCAGCTTTTCCTGGGGCAGTACCTGGGACTGGCGCTAAGCCTCTCGGCCAGTTTGCTTCTCGGAGTGGGCTTGCCCTTCTTGTTTTACGGCGTCTTTTTAAGCCCCGAGATCGGGAATTTCGCCGTGTTACTGCTCGCCGGCGTGTTATTGTCCTTCATCTTCTCCGGCATGGCGTTTTGGATTGCGCTGCGCCATGAAAACCGGATCAAAGGATTCGGGCTGGCGATCATGATGTGGTTGTTCTTTGCCGTGATTTACGACGGCCTTTTCCTGCTTGGATTGATGTGGTTCAGCGATTACCCCCTGGAGTATGCTTCCCTGGGCGTTTCGCTGCTCAATCCAATCGACCTGTCGCGTATCCTCATCCTGTTGAAGCTCGATATCTCCGCATTGATGGGGTATACCGGCGCCGTTTTCGAAAAATTCCTGGGTACGGGCTTGGGCATCGCGCTGTCCTTCCTCAGCCTTGGGTTCTGGATATTACTGCCTACGGCTAATATTCGCCGGGTAGCGTTGAGAAAGGATTTTTAACTCATAAAAATTACTCCGATGGAAGAGCAAAAAACCGTTGGCGCCATCGTCGCCGAAGATTACCGCACCGCCGTTGTTTTCAAAGAATACGGCATCGATTTCTGCTGCGGCGGCGGCAGAACCCTCTCGGATACCTGCCAGGCCAAAGGCATCCAGGTGGACCAGGTGGAAAAAGCCCTGGCTGCCGTTCAATCTGCCCAAGGTTCCGACGCGCCAGATTACAAGAACTGGTCTTTACATTTACTGTGTACGTATATCGTAGAAAAACACCATCTTTACGTCCGGAAGATGCTCCCCCAGATCCGGGAATTCGCGGCGAAAGTCGCACGGGTCCACGGCGAACGGCATCCCGAAGTCATCGAAATTTTCGGCCTTTGGGAAACCCTCAGCCAGGAGTTGACCGCGCACATGATGAAAGAGGAAAACATCTTGTTCCCCTATATCCGGGAGCAGTCTCTTTCCGCCGGATCGGCCCTTCAAGCGCCTTTCGGCTCGGTGCGCAATCCCATCCGCGTAATGGAAATCGAACACGAAACCGCAGGCAGTATCATGGCCCAAATCCGTCATTTGAGCCATGACTTCACCGCCCCGGCCGACGGCTGCACGACCTACAACGTCCTGTACGCCCTGCTCAAAGAGTTTGAGGAAAACCTGCACGAGCATATCCACCTGGAAAATAATATCCTGTTCCCCAGGTCGGTGGAGATGGAGGTATAAAGTTACGAAGTTGCGAAGTTGCGAGGTTGCGAGGTTGCGAGGTTGCGAAGTTGCGAGGTTGGGAGGCAACTAAAACTGTTCAAAACGGAACTGGTTCCAGACAGCTGTGGGCGCCGCCTCGCGCCAGTTGGAAAATCCGGGCTATATCATGGATATCCTTTCATCATGTAAATCATAGTTCAGACAATGAAGCAATGCGCATAATGGCCGGAGACTATGTACGCAATCTGAAGATTGAACGGATGCTTAGACGGAAGTCTACCCACAACAGGAACCTCGAAACTTCGCAACCTCGTAACTTCGTAACTTCATTTGCAACCACAAAAAGAAACCAATGACCCGCTCTCCCATCACCGCCTTCTTCCTTCTCGCGCTGCTCGGAGTTTTCTCCGCAGGCAGGACGGCGATGATGTGGTGGTACCACCTGGAGCGGAGCTCTTTTGAAAAGCAGTTTTGCAAAAATATCGACCGGCCGGAACTGGAGTGCCATGGAAATTGCCATATCAAAGCACTTTTTCAGGATAGTAAGCCTGCTTCCGAGATGGCCCCGCCCAGCCGCATTCCCTTGCCGGAACTTTCCATCATGGAAATCCGCGACTTGGCGCCGGTTCTGATTTTAGCCCAATTAGCGATTGGGGGCCATCAAAGTCCTTTTACAACTCCGAGACCCATTGCCAGCGGGTTTCAATCCCGGTTGTTCCGCCCGCCGGATGGGGATTAAAAGTTCAAAAGTTCAAAGGTTCAAAAAATACCTCCTTTGAACCCTTGAACCTTTGAACTTTTCCCCTACGGAACCTACGTTCCTTCCATGGCAGAAATCCATTTAAAAACCTGACGTCCAACGTCTAACGTCCAACGTCCAACGTCCAACGTCTAACGTCTAACGTCCAACGTCTAACTTCTATATAGTATGCGTCTCAATATCCTTTTTTTCATAATATTCTTCCAAGCCAGCGCACTGATTGCGCAAAACGCCATCCAGATCAGCGGAAAGATCCAGGAGGCACAGAGCAAACATGCAGTACCTTACGCCACCGTGCTTATCAACGGCCAGGCAGTCTATGCCAGGGAGGACGGCTCCTTTAAAGCCGAAATACCAACGGCAACCCAATACCGGGTCGTGGTAGAACAGATTGGTTTTGAACCTTTGGCTCTCACTTTGGATCAACTACCCGCCGAAGGCTTGACGTTTTCCATGCAGCCGCGTCCCGTGTGGGTGTCGGAAATCCTGGTGGCCGGCCAACGGAGCCCCGGGTTTGCTCAATCGACGCTGTTGAACGACGATGCGAAATTGTCCAGCCAGCCCCGCGACGTTGGCGATTTGCTCAACGACGTGCCCGGATTTGCGATGATCAAACGGGGCGGATATGCCCTGGACCCGGTGTTTCGATCGTTCAAATACGAGCAGCTCAACGTGGTGTACGACGGCGGTGTTGAACTTACCCACGCATGCCCCAACCGGATGGACCCGGCAACCACCCACGTCAACCCGGAAGAGATCCGCAAGATCGAACTGATCCGCGGACCTTTTAGCGTCCGCTATGGCCCAAGTATGGGCGCCACCATCAACATCGTCACGGAAATGCCGTTTAAGGAAAGTGCCGAAGGGTTTGGGGGCTCGCTGGAAGGCGGGTATGAATTCAACGGGAACGGGAAAAGCACCCGGCTTACGTTGAACCATCAAAAAGGCAATTACCGGTTCTTTGCCGGAGGCGGGCTGAAAGAATACGGCAACTACAGCAACGGAGACGGCAAAGAAATCCCTACTTCGTTCAAAACCTACGATTACACCCTGAAAGGAGGACTCCAGGCTGCTCCGGACCATCAGATACAGCTCACCTGGCGACAGGGCTTTGTCCGGGACGTGCTGCATGCCGGGCTCATGATGGACACCGATTACGACAACACCAGCATGGCAATAGCGGATTACCAGTGGACGCCCATGGGCGCTGCCCTACACAAATTGACAACCAAATTCTACGGTTCCCACGTCGACCACCGGATGAGTAACCGCCTGCGCCCAAATTTCAAATCGACCGAATCGGTTTCCGACGTAACCGCCACGACGTTCGGCGGACGGGTGGAAGCCACGCTGCTGGCGAGCGCCCGCCATTGGTGGTTTGCCGGCGCCGACACGCGGTACATGGGCAGAGAAGGAAGCCGGGACCGGCTCCAGAAAGTGAATATGATGACCGGCGAGCCCCTCGCCAAGCCGATGGCGTTCGTGGACACCATCTGGCCCGATGCGTCCATTACCCAAACCGGCCTTTTCCTTGAAAGCCGCCGACTGCTGGGCAGCCGCTGGACGTTGCTGACCGGCGTCCGCACGGACTTCGTGTTTGCCAACGCACGCGAAGCCGAAGCGGATTTTGACAAGCTTTATGCGAATGATCTGAAAAACGATACCGAGATTAACCTCAGCGCTACCGCCTCGCTGGCGTTCCAGCCAACGGAGCAATGGAACTTCCAACTCGCACTTGGCAGAGGCGTTCGCACCGCCAACATGATCGAACGGTACATCAACCACTTCAATGTAGGCAGAGACCCTTACGAGTACGTCGGCAACCCCAAGCTCAAGCCCGAAGCAAACAACCAGATCGAATTTTCGATACAACGGGAAGGAGAACGTTTCGAGTTCGGATTCCAGGCGTTCTATTCCTACCTTCAGAACTACATCACCGCCCGGGTAGACAGCACTCTTAAGCGGAAGTTTATGCCCACCCAGAACCCGAAAGTGTCCCGCCGCTTTGTTAATCTGGACAAAGCGGAGCAAATGGGGTTTGAGTTCCACGCAGGCATTCAGTTGCTTCGCGGGCTCCAACTTTCGGGAAACATCGCCTACACCTATGCCCAGAACCTCGACTGGAACGAGCCTTTGCCCGAAGTCGCTCCACTGGAAGCGACCCTCACGCTGCATTACGAACGGAAAATCTGGTGGGCGGAACTTCGCAGCCGCCTGGTAAGCGAACAAACGCGCGTTTCTCCAATTTTTGGAGAGCCGGCTACCCCTGGTTTCGAAACGCTAGACCTCCGGGCGGGTATTGACCCTCTTCCTGGATTAACGCTCGGCTTTGGCGTCCTGAACTTGTTCAATGCCAATTACTGGGAACACCTCAACCGCGCTTATGTCAATATGCCGGAGCAAGGGATTTTGTACGAACCCGGAAGGAACGCTACGGTCATGTTGAAGTACGCCTTCTAGTGTAAAGACCTGTCTCGAAAGACGGTTTTTGCCCAAGGCAGCAAAAAAATAAAATAAAATTTCATGCCGGTGGCAAAGAACCGTCTTTCGAGGAAGCCTTCCCATTACGCCACAGCCAGCTTTTTCCATTGCAGGATGGCCTTGGCCGGCACCGCGGAAGTAATGACAATGTCGTGGGTTTCGCCAAGTTTCATGGTGATCCAATCGCCTTGGCTTAATCGAACGATACGCGTATCGCCCTGCGGGTCGGTGATGTGACACTCGCAGTCGCCTTCCAGGATGAGGAAACTTTCCAGCAAGTCGTGATGGATTTCCTCTTCCACAAACTCCTTGACCCAAACGACGAACAAGTCGCGCTGATCGTTTGACTCCAGCGTATGAAGATGGATGTTCTCAAAATCTTCCGGGGGCTCAATACCGGCCACCGCCTCGTTCCAATCCAGCCAATTGGGGTTCTCCTCCAGAAAAGGCCAATGATTGGCTTGGAAGGGACGGCGTTCTTTTTTTTGCCTGTTCAGCCTGGCGATATGCTCCAAAACCTTACTTCGCCTTTCTGGCGGCGGCGGCAATTGATGGGCCGAAGCAAATGCAAGCAATGCTTCTTCCGCCCCAGTCGCTTCGCTCTCGCTGGGAGTCGAATCCGGGTTTTCAGAAAGCCAATCCCGAAGTCCATCCCGGGTTATGTCGTAGTTCTTCTTTTTCAACACGTTATTTGGTTCATTCCATTCAGGTAAAAAATGTTCTTAGCTCCTTTAAGGCGGTGCGCGTCCTGGTCTTGACCGTTCCAAGGGGAATTCCAAACCGCTCTGCAATTTCCTGTTGCGTATAGCCTTCAAAATACATCCATTCGATCACCTCCCTGCACGCAGGGGTCAGTTTCCCAACCAACTGCCAGAGACCGAGCGTATCGACAGGCAACCCGCCGGATACAGCATCCGGCTCTTTATGTACGAAATTTTCGAGGGGCTGGATTTGGCGCTTTTGGGAAAAATATTTGGATCGGGTAAAATCAATAGCGGTGTTACGGGCAATATTGATCAGCCACGTGGCCAGCCGCCCTTTTTCCGGGTCAAAACGCTCCACATGCAGCCATATCTTAACAAAACAATCCTGTAAAAGATTTTCCGCATCCTCCCTGTCGCTCACAATCCGCACAATCACCCCGAACAGCAGGGAAGCATACCGGTCGTAAAGCTCGGCATAAGCGGTTTCATCGCCGCTTTGGAGTAGCTTGACGAGATTGATTTCCATTTGGTCATGCTCCATTGGATAACCGGATTTGGCCGCGATCTGGTTGGATTGGCGCAACTTGATTTTACAAAATTAAAAAAAATCAGCGTGCCAAAATCCAAAATGAAAATCCCCTCGTATATGCTGAAAACGATAAAAACTTTTTTTAACCTTAAATCCATTATTCAATGAATCCAACGGATGTTTCAGCTCCAACGACCAACATGCAAAAGGTCCTATCCATTTTTCAAAAATTCGGACAGGGCGATGTGCCCGGTATCCTGGCAATGTGTTCCGAAGACTGCGACTGGCATCATGGAGGCGACGCCTCTGCTATTCCTTTTGCCAAACCCTTTTTGGGGAAACAAGGCGTACAGGAGTTTTTCCAGTCGGTCGTACAGAATATCTCTGTAAGTTTTTTAGACACGGGCAACTACCAGGAACGCGGCAATGTGATCTCTCACGATTTCCACATTCAGGCAACGGTCCATGCCACAGGCAAATCCTACAGCGCCAAAGTTCACTACGAGTGGACTTTCAACGACCAGGGGCAGATATGCAAACACCGCAGCAGCGGCGACTTTTCCGAAGCGGAAGCGGCATTCAGGTAATCCAGGCCAAAATGAGCGAATACCATTTTATCACCCGTTGGCGCATGGAAGCCGCCTGCGAAGAGGTTTACCGCATTCTGGAGGACGTGGACAGCCTCTCCCGGTGGTGGCCCAGCGTCTACCTCGACGTCCGGGTCCTGGAAAAAGGGTTGCCCGGAGGCGCCGGCAAGCTGGTGGAGTTGTATACCAAAGGCTGGCTTCCATATACCCTGCGCTGGAAGTTCCGGGTAACGGAAACCCATTTCCCCACCGGATTTTCCCTGACCGCCGTTGGCGATTTCGTTGGCGAGGGCGTCTGGACGTTCCATCCCGCCGGCGACAACCAATGCGACGTGGTGTACGATTGGAAGGTCCGAACCGAGAAGCCTTTACTTAGAGCCCTAACTCCTATACTGCGGCCGTTGTTCTCCGCTAATCACCACTGGGCGATGCGGATGGGGGAACGCAGCCTTCGCCTCGAACTGCGGCGACGGAAAGCCGAATCTCCAGATGAACGTTCCCGTGTCCCGGCGCCGCCAGGTCCCACTTTTCCTCATAGTATTTTGAACAACAAAATCTTAAGCCAGGCAAGCGTCTGAGTCTTGGACGCGCCCCCCCACTGCTTCAAATTTTTGCCGCACTTGTTTCCTGTCCGAAGCAGGACTAGTCTTTTATTTCCTAATTAAATCTTTTCTAAAATGAAAACCAGTCTTTTTTTTCAAACCCTTTCGCTTTGCCTTACCCTTTCTTCATTCTTTGGCGCCAGCGCCCAAAACGATCCGATGTCCGCTAAATATGCTATGGTTCGCGCAGCTTACGATGCCATTAATCAGCGCGACTGGACCGGATTTGCGGCTCTCTGCGATAAGGATTTTGTCGATATCAATGCGGGGCCGGAGCCCGTCAAAGGCATTCAGAATGCTATTGCCCTCTACCAACAGTATTTCGCCGGATTCCCAGACATGAAAATCCTCATCACCGATATCGCAGAGGCCGGTAACAACAAAATCCTGCTTCGCGTCCAGATAACTGCCACGCACACGGGCACGTTCATGGGCATTCCCCCGACCGGAAAATCCCTTCAATGGACCGACGCCGATATCGTCGTGTTAAATAGCGCAGGAAAATGTATTAGCCATGAAGTTACCCGTACGGGAGAAGCTATGGCTCAAATCGGCCAAGCCTCTATGCTCAACCCGTCAACGCAGGCGGTCATGGCGGTCTACCAGAAATTCGGGCAGGGAGATATCGCAGGACTGCTCGCGATGTGCGACGAAAACGTCGTCTTCGATATACACGACCGGCTGTTCGACAACCAGGCCCGCCTGTTTAAAGGAGGGGCAGAGGTGGGCCGCTTCTTCGGAGAGCTTGCCGGCAAGGTGACGTATTCCAAGTTCCAGCCCACCCGCTTCGTTGCCGATGGCGAGGATGTGTTCATCGTCGTGGAAACCGAATACGAACACCTGCCAACGAAAAAAATGTACGCTTCGACCTACACGCATCAGTTCAAAGTCAAGAATGGAAAGATTGCTTATTTCAAAGGGCTGGATGGGTTTGCCCGGCAAAAATAAACATTAATGAAAAATCACTTTTCTGTCCTTATTTTGCTGTTGTCAGCACTATCCTCCTGCCAGTTTCAATCAAAAACCAAGCCAATGGAAAAACAATTCCTTGACCGGGAGAAAAAAATAGAACACAATAAAGCATTAGCGACACGATGGATTTTGAAAGGATGGAACCAAAATCAAAACCAGGAAATCGTCGGCGAAATATTTGCCCAAAACTGGGTAGATGGCAACCCAACTTTCTCCGACCAGCCAAAAGGAATTGAGGGCGCCATCCATTATGTAAATGTCTATCGGGCCATTTTTCCGGATATTCAATTTAACCTTACCCACATTATTGCTGAAGAAGACTATGTGTGCTTTCGTTTCACCGCCACAGCAACCCACAAGGGAGAATTCATGGGAATTCCCCCAACTAACAAACAAGTGGACTTTTCAGGCTTCGTCCTCCACCGAGTAGAAAACGGAAAATTTGCCGAGTCATGGAATGAGATCGACTTGCTCGGCATAAGATCGCAGTTAGAGGATTGACATAAAAAGGATAAGAAACTGCGAAATTCTCCTGAGTAAGGTGTAGGGCTGAATTTTAAGGAAAAGCTAAATACAAGGAGAGTTCCCGAAAAGCAATCCCCTCGTACGGCGACTTCACCCCGCCCTCGAACAGCAGCCCCAGATTGCCGTTAGGGAGAACGACCAGGTTGGAATAGGCGGAAGGTCCTTGGTGAACAAGGGCTTTCCGCTTCCACGTTTTACCGTGATCATAGGAGATCCGGACCGTCATGTTGGTCCGGGAGGTTTGACTTGCCGGGTTGGAAAATGCCAGAAATGGCCTTCTGCCGGGGTAGTCGTACCGCAGCAGGCTGGCCTGGCAAACCGGCTCGATCAACGCCGTATCGCCCCGGAGCGGCGACCACGTAGCTCCGCCGTCGCGGCTCAGGGAGGTTTGGCGGATTCGGACGGACGTGTAGTTGCGCATATTCAGCAGGAGTTTGCCTCCAGGCAGTTCAGCCACCGTACTCTCATTCACCTTGTCGGCAGGGGTCGTCCCACCCAGCATCCAGGTTTCTCCCCCATTGTCGGAATGGATGGTATGGGAAAAGTATTTTTTCGTTCCCGCCTCGATATGGTCGCAGGGGATAATTAGTCTATTCTTGAATTTCCCCTTACGCACCTGGATGCCATTGACCGGCCCCGTGGCGTACCAGGTCCAGTCGGGTTGCTTGACCTGCGGGGTAATTTCCCTGGCGGCAGACCATGTCATCCCGTCATCGGAAGAGGTCATGACAAAAACCCGGCGGGTATCGCGGCTTGTTCCGTCGATGATCTGGGGTTCGCGGTCACCACCCAGGTTCCACGTCGAAAGCAGGACGATCTTACCGGTTTGGCGATCCACTACAGGAGCCGGGTTCCCGCAGGTGTTGCCTGCGTCGTCCCAGACTACGCTCAGCGCCGACCAGGTCTTCCCGCCGTCGTTGGAGCGTTTCAGCACCAGATCGATATCTCCCGAATCGCCGCAGTTGTTTTTCCTGCCTTCGGCAAAAGCCAGGAGGGTTCCCTTATTCGTTGCCACGATGGCCGGGATGCGGAAACAGGCGTAGCCTTCTGCCCCGCTTTGGAAAAGGTGGTTCAGGGGCTGGGCTAAAACCCCCGGCTGCCATACCACCATAGCGCCAACAAGAAGCGCAAAGAGTTTTTCTTTCACTGGTAACCTGGTTTCTGATACCTCAAGATAAGGCTTAATCCGGAATTAGCCCGGAAGAGACTCTCCTTTCCCGTTCCGCTATCCGAACCCGTTAGAAATTAGACTTGTTGCAACGGGTCTATTGAAAGAGGAAGGCGAAAATTGACTATTTTGACCAACCAAAACTGAAGGAAGCCATAAACTATGTTTTATCCCAGAAATGGGGCTATTTGAAATCCATGCAATGATAAAAACACAGAACCCATTTATTCATCGGCGCCTGGTCCTGGCTTTAGCCGTATTTTTCGTTGCCCGATTAGGATATAGCCAGCACCCCGATCCCATGAAACTTCCTGCGCCTGGGGCAGACCCTTTCCTGACCTACAAAAAATACATCCCAAAACCCAACGATCAGGTGATTTCGCGGAATACCTACTTCGATCAGCTTTACGGCTTCTGGCTGGGCGCCTGCATCGCCAACTGGACCGGCCTCATCACTGAGATGGACAAAATCGGGAATATCGGCGGCATCAAAACCGGGCCCTTTTATACCCGAAAAGATTGGGGAAAACCGGACCAGCCCAGTATTTGGGGGCAAGGTATCCCTAGTTCCATTTCTCCCACGATTGACTTTGTCTTCGCCGCTCCGGATAGCATTTGGGGCGCCGACGACGATACGGATATCGAATACCTGTATCAACACCTTTTGTACGCCAATAAAACCTCCGTGTTAACCGGTCCCCAGATCAGGGACGGCTGGCTGGCACATATCAAATCCGAGGAAGAAAATTTTTTGTGGGTCTCCAACCAAAAAGCCTTTGATCTGATGAAAGCAGGTATGGTCCCTCCGGAAACCAGCCACCCGGAGTACAATCCCGAGTTCGAAATGATCGACGCCCAGCTCACCACGGAAATATTCGGCCTTTTTGCTCCTTCCCGTCCCGATATGGCGCTGACTATGGCGCATCTGCCGATTCAAACTACCGCCCGGCGAGATGCGGAATGGATCTCGGAGTTTTATGTGATCCTGTATTCCCTCGCATCGCGCATAGACCCCTCTCAACCCAGGAAGAAAAACGTCCTTTGGATGGCTGATACCGCACGAAAACGCCTTCCCAATAATTCGTATGCTGCCGGGATGTACGATTTTGTAAAAAGCCGGTATCTCGCAAACGCACCCTGGGAACAAACCCGCGACGAAGTGTACCAAAGGTACCAGGTAGAACAAGCCGATGGCTATGCTATGACCTCCCAGGAAAGATATTGCAACGGCTGCTTTGCCGCCGGTATTAACTTTGCCTCCAGCTTGATCAGCCTTTTTTATGGCGAAGGAGACCTGAAGAAGACGATTAAAATCGGAACTTTAGCCGGCTGGGATTCGGATAATCCCACCTCTACCTGGGGTGGGCTGCTCGGGTTCATGCTGGGCAAAAAAGGCGTTGAAAAAACATTTCACCGGACCTTTTCCGATCGGTTTCACATTCATCGGACCCGGATTGGGTTTCCGGATGAGGGTATTGACACCTTTACCAAAATGGCCCAAATGGGGGTATGGATCACCGACAGGGTGGTCCAGGAAGCATTGGGTGGGGGAATAGATCTGGAGAAAAATTGCTGGTATATCCCAGACTACCCGTTAACTATTGCGCCGGCAAGTTCTGGAAACGAAGCCAAAGACGAATAAACGAATGAATGTGCGCCCTAAAATCATTATTTCCCAGCTTGCCATCCGCGCCGTCGGCGCCTCCATCAACACTGTTGCCCTGTTCTCCCCGAGGCAGGCGGGAAAGATCGCTTTGGACTTATTCTCCAAACCCCGGGCCCGTAAACACAAGGAACACGATCCGGATCTGCTGGCGGAAGCGCGGCAGGAAACCGTGGAGGTGAATGGGCACTCTGTCCGGTTTTTCCATTGGTCAGGGGACGGCCCCAGGGTATTGCTGGCGCATGGATGGGAAAGCAATGCCAGCCGGTGGGAAGCTTTGGTCCGCGCGCTGCAACGCCAAGGGTACGACATCGTGGCCCCCGATGCCCCGTCTCATGGCCTTTCCGGAGGCGAGACCTTCAATGTGGCGATATACGCCGACGCGCTCCGGGAATTAATGACCTCTTTACAGCCCCAAACCCTGATCGGCCATTCGGCAGGAGGGATGGCCGCGGTATTTCTTTTATACAACCACCCGGAGCTTACGCCCCAAAACCTGATCTTGCTTGCCGTTCCTTCTGAACTGGACCTCCTGATGGACCGTTTCAGGCGCATGGTGGGCATGAACAAAACGGTCTTTAACGGGATGATGGAGGTGTTTCATAACCGATACGGCTGGAAGATGGCCGATTTTTCGATCAGTAGGTTTATTCGCGATGTGCCGGTTTCCGGTTTACTCGTACAGGATGAGAACGATCCCATTGCCCCGTTGGAGGAAGGGCTTTCCATCCACCAGAACTGGGAAAATGCCCGGCTGGCTATCACCCAGGGGCTGGGGCACAGCCTGCATGGGGACGAAGTGGTGCGCACTATTATGGATTTTCTTGAGGATCAAAAACCGAATTAACATGAAATCGACATTGGCCCTTTTATTCCTGTTCGTGGCTGCTTACTCCTCAGCCCAAGCCCAGTCTCAACCGGAAAACCTGTTCTACATGGTAGATACTCCGGAATCTTTTGAGAGTTTTGCAAAAAACGCATCCCAAATTGACATCGTTTGCCCGCAAACCTTTCTGGTCAGTAAAGAAGGCGTGCTAACCGGAACCGTCGATCGCCGCGTACTGGAAATTGCCAAAGCCAATAAAATCAAGGTAATGCCCTTGATCGTCAACAGCGGGTTCAATCAGCAATTGTTGCATGATATTGTTTCCAACCCTGTTTCCCGAAAGCGATCGATCGACATGATGCTGGAGTATGGCCGGCGATATAGTCTGGATGGATGGCAATTCGATCTGGAGGGTCTTCATATTAATGACCAAGCCAATTTCACCCAATACTTTCGGGAAACAGCAGAAGCCTTACATGCATCAGGCATGCAACTCTCTGCAGCCCTTGTTCATCAATTTGAAAATGTGGGAGGGCCGTCCGCATATACCCGTTTCCTTTACGAAAACTGGCGCGCCGGGTATAACTTTAAGGAGTTGGCTGAAATTGGCGATTTTCTTTCCATTATGACCTACGATCAGCATACCCGGCGAACACCGCCCGGACCGGTAGCTGGGGTGGAATGGATGCAAAAAGTAATTGAATATTTGATCGCCGAGGGCGTTCCGGCCAACAAAATCTCAATGGGCATACCAAGTTACTCCGTGCATTGGTATGCTGATTATTCCGAAGAGCGTGGGGGGTTCACAACAGGCCGGCAATTGGGGTACAACTGGGTACAACACCTGCTCGGCCAACATGGCGTGCAATATGTCTGGAATGAAAAGGCCGGCTGCAACTACGCCTTCTGGGATAATGGCGGGGTATTTGAATACCTGTTTATCGAAGATGGACAGTCTCTCCGTTTAAAACTGGATCTTTTGAAAAAATATCAGCTCAGGGGAATTTCCGTCTGGGTCCTTGGACGTGAAGCAACGGACTTTTGGACTGTACTTCAGAAAGAAGGAAAACGCAAGTAAAAAAGAGTTGATTGGTGAAAGCCTGAGGCTGCCTTTGAAGACGTGGATTGTCCATGGCAGCCAAAAAATGTTTTATTTTCTCAATTCTCCCAAAAAACTGCCAGGCAGTTTTTTGGGAGAATTGAGAAAATAAAATAAAATTTCACGTCCGGGGCAAAGAACGGTCTTTTTCTACGGCCTCAAGGAACTCTCAACCTGTTTTTCATACAATTCCATGAACTTATTCCGTTCCAGGAAGTTATTTACCATAAAAGACTGGCTTTCCTTATTTTTGCAATTCAATACCTCGTCTTCTGTATGGCCCTGAAAAACTCTCTCGGCTGGCTCAAAAAATTCGGCATTGCGGCTTTCATGTTCTTTCTGATCAAAGGGCTAATCTGGCTGGCAGTGTTCTTTGGCGTCTGGAAGCTGGTCGCTTAAGGGTTTATTTCCCTCCAATTCCCTTTCTTTCTTCACGAACGCCGTTTATTGCTTATTTTAAGCGCCTTAAAATAAGTATGACGTTTTATGTTCAACCCATCCGGCATAGCCCAACTGGCGCAAACGCATTTTGGGATATCCGCCCAGGTGAGCGCGCTCCCCGGCGAGATCGATCTCAACTTCCTGCTCACCGCTTCCGATGGCCGGCGGTACACGCTAAAGATCGCCAACCCGAATGAATCGGTCGCCAATCTGGACATGCAGAACGCCGCCCTGATCCATCTGGCCGCCCAAGACTGGGACCTGCAAATACCGCAGTTGATCCCCAATCTGAAAGGCGAAAATATTTCCCTGATAAAGGACCTCGAAGGTCAAACCCGCTTCATGCGCTTGTTGACCTGGATACCTGGCCGGCCCCTGGCGAATGTCAATCCGCATACCCCAGAGCTGTTGCACCGCGTAGGGATTATGCTGGGAAAGCTCACCCAGGCTTTTTCTTCGTTTCAGCATCCGGCAGCCCACCGTTTTTTGAAATGGGACCCTTCCCAAGCCCTTTGGACAAAATCGCAAATCTCACGTATTAGCGACCCCGTCCGCCAGGATCTGGCCGCTTACTTTGCGGAACTGTTTGAACGCGAAGCGGCGCCTCTTTTCCCACATCTCCGGCAAAGCGTCACCTATGGCGATGCAAACGACTACAACATCCTGGTCAGCGAAGATCCCTTCAGCCCCAACGTGCCAGGGGTGATCGATTTCGGAGACATGGTCTTCTCGCACACCGTCAACGAGCTGGCAATTGCCCTGGCTTATGCCATGATGGACAAGCCCGATCCGCTGCAGGCAGCCATCCCCATGGTGCGAGGGTTCCACTCGGAATTTCCTCTGACGGCGCCTGAGATCCAGGCTCTCTTTCCACTGTTGTGCGCCCGGCTGCTCATCAGCATAACGTGTTCGGCAATAAACCTGGAAGAAGAACCGGACAATGTCTACCTGCAGATCAGCGACCGGCCAGCCTGGGACCTCCTTCAGCGCTTGCGGCAGATACCCCCTCGCCTGGCCTGGTACGCCTTCCGCGACGCCTGCGGATTTGAACCTTGCCCCATAAAAATGCAGTTTATCGAATGGGCTGAAAAAAATGCCATCGGCCTCGGCAAGCTTGTGCCGCATGATCTTAGCTCCAACGATGTGGCCTGGTTGGATCTGGGCGTAGGCAGCCTGGATTTGGGCAACCATGAAAATGTCCTCGATGCGGAGAAGTTACACCAGCGCATTCTGGAAATCATGGCAGAGAAAAACGCCAAGGTATCCCTTGGGCATTACGACGAGATCCGGCCCCTGTATACCAGCGACGGGTTTACGTCAACAGGCAATCAGGGGCCTCAATGGCGCAGCGTGCATATTGGCCTCGACGTTTTCATGCCGGCCGGAACGCCGGTGTTCGCTCCGCTGGAAGGGAAAATCCACAGTTTCGCCAACAACCTGGGCGACCGGGACTACGGCCCCACGATCATCCTCGAACACGCCGTTGGTCCTGAACTGACGTTCTATACCCTGTACGGTCATTTGGACGAAGCGTCCATCCATGGACTGGAAATTGGGCAACCCGTTACCCAAGGGCAACTCCTTTGCCGCATGGGCCCTATGCCCGTCAATGGCAACTGGTCACCCCATCTGCATTTTCAGGTCATTCTGGATATGCTCGGCGGAGAGGGCGACTTCCCCGGGGTAGCATTCCCGCATCAGCGGTCGCTTTGGACCAGCATCTCGCCGGATCCCTGGCTGTTGCTAACAGGGAAACCTTCGCCTCCTAGCGAGCCGGCAGACTCCCAAATGCTGCTCGATCAACGAAGAAAAGTACTCCCACCCAACCTGAGCATATCGTATAAAAACCCCTTGCAGATGGTCAGGGGCTATGGCGCCTACCTCTACGACGTCACCGGCCGGCGATACCTGGATACGGTGAACAACGTGGCGCATGTTGGGCACGAACACCCCAGGGTAGTGCGCGCCGGGCAACGGCAGATGGCGGTGCTCAACACCAACACCCGCTACCTGCACTCCAATATCCTTGCTTTTTCTGAGGCGCTGCTCGCCACCCTTCCGCCGCCACTGGAGGTAGTTTTTCTGATCAATTCCGGCAGCGAAGCCAACGAACTAGCCCTGCGCCTGGCCAAAACGTATACCGGGCAAAAAGACATGCTCGTCGTAGAGGTGGGTTATCATGGAAATACCAACGCCTGCGTGGAAGTGAGTTCCTATAAATTCGACGGACCGGGCGGCAAAGGCGCTCCGCCGCATACCCACGTGTTGCCTATTCCAGATGGGTACCGGGGCCTGTACCGGTATGCCGACCCGGAGGCGGGGCCAAAATTCGCTTCGCATATACAACCGGTTCTCAACCGGCTCAAAGAGCAGAATCGGGGCCCTGCCGCTTTTCTCTGCGAATCGGTGATCAGTTGCGGCGGGCAGGTTGTATTGCCTGCCGGGTACCTCCAAACCGCATACCGGTTGGTCCGGGAAGCCGGTGGCGTCTGCATTGCGGATGAGGTGCAAACGGGATTTGGCAGAGCCGGCGCGCATTTCTGGGCATTTGAAGCGCAGGGCGTCGTTCCCGACATCGTCACCATGGGTAAACCCATCGGCAATGGCCACCCTTTAGCGGCAGTGGTCACCACGCGGACTATTGCGGATGCCTTCCACAATGGAATGGAGTACTTCAACACCTTTGGCGGAAATCCCGTTTCCTGCGCCATCGGCCTCGAAGTGCTTCGGGTGATCCAGGAAGAAGGCCTCCAGCAAAACGCCCTGGAAACCGGCGCCTACCTGACCGAAGGCCTGAAAGTCCTGCAAACCAAATTTCCTATTATCGGCGACGTGCGCGGCCCAGGTCTATTCCTGGGCTTTGAACTCGTTCTCAATCCAGAAACCCTGGAACCTGCCGCTGCCCAGGCATCCTACCTGGCCAACCGCATGAGGGAACTTGGTGTGCTAATGAGTACCGACGGCCCTTTCAACAATGTGTTGAAGATCAAGCCCCCAATGGTATTTGGGAAGAAAGAAGCGGATTTTTTGCTTCAAACGCTGGAGCGGGTCTTGGGGGAGGATGTAGAGAGGATTTAAAGAGGATGTAGGGATGTAGAGGATGTAGTTCGGATTTTCAATCCGAAAGGGTTTTCCGGAATTCAATTCCGGAAAGCTGAGCAATGTCTTGCTGGCAGAGGTGGGATGTTCGGCTGTTGGGGACGTTGCTTATTTGTCTCAACACGGTTTGGAGGTTTAAAGGATTTAGAGGCTTAAGGGCGCTGCGTATTTGAAAGGGATTGGATCAATTTCGAGAGCAAAATTCCTACACTCCGGATGGATTGCCCTGTGCTATAGAAATCATTCTCTGAGATCAGGCCTGCATCACGCGCTATAAGGAGTTGGGTACTTAACTCCGCAAGAGAACCTTTAGCCAGAAAGAAAAAATGAAGACTATGTTTTGCTGTTGGCATCGCATTGCCCTCCGCAATATTAGACGCTATGGATACTGCCGAACGTTTTATTTGGTCCATTAAACCATATTCCTTTTTTAATGGTGGGTTATCGCCGGGCAATAAAATAACCCTGACTGCTAGATCTTTTGCTTGCTGCCATACTTTCAGGTCAAAAAAGTTCCCCATCTTTTTTCCCTAAAAATGACCCGAAAGATAATACCACGCCAACCAGAGTGAACGAATTTGTACCCGAAACTAATTCAATGGCCGAAATATAAAAAATATCTAAACATTTGATTAAAAGCAATTTATACTCTAAAAACCTTCTCTACATCCTTTTCATCCTCTACATCCTCTCCCTCTACGTATTCAACCATTTCCTGAACGCCCCGAACATACCTCCTCCCCCCTGTTTGTTTTGCGCTTCCTGGATCAGAGGAGGAACGATTTCCCAATCGGGGTCGAGCTGTTGTGCGGTGCGGAAATCGCTTAGCGCTTCATCGATAAGGTCGTTTTCCATAAGGATTTTGCCTCGATTGACATAGGCGGCTTTGAAATAAGGATCGAAGTGGATGCAGGTATTGTAAGCCTCTACCGCCTTGGGGAACAGTCCCGTTTCCTGGCGGATGTACCCTAGCCAAAAGTACGCCTGCCCGTGTTCCGGATTGAGTTGCAGGAGCGCTTCGATATCAGCTTGCCCTTTTGAGAATTCTCCAAACATGCTGTAAGCAGAGCCGCGCAGCAGTAAAACATCCGCCTGATCAGGCTGGCGCTGAGCTGCTTCGCTCAGGTAGCGGGCCGATTCACGGTAACGTCCCTGGTAATAGAGGGCAAGTCCCCAGTGAAAATAGTTTTGATAGTTGCCAGGGTCCAGTTGGATTGCACGTTCAGAATCTTTGATCGCTTCTTCGTACTGGCCCAGGTTAATACGCACCAGGCTGCGCAAATTGAATACCTCTTTCAAGTAAATACCCTCCCTTGCAGAAAAATCAAAATCTTCGCCGGCTTCGGCGAAATTACCGAGCCGCATATACACCAGTCCCCGGTTAAACCGAGCCACCTGAAGGTTAGGGTCGGCCTTGATCGCCCGGTTAAAATCCTGTAAGGCGCCGGCATTATCGTCTTCCTGAAGCAGAAGGACGCCGCGGTTATTGATCGCCCTTGCATGTTGAGGATTTGCCTGATGCGCCCGGGTATACAAGGCTTTAGCCTCTTCCAAAAACCCTGTTTCCTCCCGCATAACGCCTAAGTAAAACAGCGCCTCGGCATTGCCGGAGTCCTGCTCCAAAACCGCTTTCAAATCGGCGATGGCCCCGCTGTAGTCCTGGGCGGAATACTTCTGAATCCCTGATTGAAGCAGGCCGTCCCCGGTTTTTGTTTCCACGGCTGGCGCTTCCATATCTGCTTTCCCGGCAATTTGTCCCGGGCGGCCGCTGAGTTCCTGTTCCAAAAGCGTACAGGCCCGGTACAGATTGTACTCCAGGTTGCTAACCGCTGTATTAAAGGCTTCAAAAGTCAGCCGGGAGCCCATCCGCTCGTCCTGCAGCCGCCGATGCTCGTTGCGAAATTGCCGGCATTGGTCAGCCAAAGCAGATTGGCTCCCCTGTTCCTGGATAAAGGCCAGCAACTCGTCGATCCCCTGCTCGACTAATCCTGCTCCGATCTTATTCCGGACCGAGTTGAAAAATTCCTGGTTTGACATGGCAACGGTGGTTTTGGTTTAGCAATATACGGATGAAGTTGGGAAGTTGCGAAGTTGCGGAGTTGCGGGGTTGCGAAGTAGCGGGGTAACGGGGTAACGAAGTTCTAAAATTGTTTCGTTACACCGCTACTTCGTTACTTTTTCAGCAGCAAATCGGCCGCCATCAGGACCTTGTTCCGGAGGCGGTAGGGGAAATTGGGGTGTTCTCGAAGGAACTCCCGGACTATTTCCGCTGCTTCTCTGGATTGATGCCCATTCAGGACGGCCGTGATAAACTGACGGGGAAAAAAAATATCTCCGGTGCGTTGGATCTCCTCCAGCAGTTCCAGGCTGGGGCGGATATACTTCAAGGCCGCCCCGGCGCGTACCGGATGGTTGAGGTAGCCGGCGCCATCGACTACCCAAGGTTCCGTAGCGCGGTTGGCGGGGTTTTTCAGGCTTTCGAAGAAGGCATCACGAACGGCGGTGTCGGGGGACAGTGCCGGACGGATAAACTCCAGCCGCTTGCGGCGGTCGGGATTTTGGGTGTATTCCAACTGCCGGCTCAGAATGGCATCGGCTTCATCCGGGAGGCGAAGCGCCAATTCGGCAGCCAGGGAAATCTTCTGGGCTTCTGAAAGGGGCAAACCAGGAACGGGAACGCTTCCATCCCATGCCCCTTTTAACCGGTTGATGCTTTCAGCCGTGATGGACAAGTTCGACAGCGTGGAAAAAAACGCCGCTTTTCCGCCTATATCCTGCGCGTTTGTCAACAGATTCCACAACAGGGATTCGATTTCGTGGGCTGCTTTTTCTCGTTGGGCCGACTCGAAGTAGCGCCAGCACACCGTACTCAGATACCCCAGCAGGTTCTGGCGGTTGAGGGGTTCCGTTTCCAGAGGAAGTGCGTCGAGCACGCTTTGGAGGAACTCCTGCGGAGCTACCCTTCCGCGCACCAGTTCTTCGTAAAGGGCGAGCCAGGCGGCGCCCCGAAGAAGGGGATCGGCTATCGAACCAAACCGCAGGAGGCCATAAGCCAGGCTAATGCTGTCGAGCTGGAAATATCCGTAACTCATGGAAGAGGCGTTGGACAAAACGGCCAGCGGACGAGGAAGCCCTTTTGCGGTAGGGACCTCCGTAACCTCAGACTCCAGCCGGACGGGAATATGCACGATCGTGTCCGGATACGCCAACGCAACCACCGTCGATTGAATCCAATATCTGCCCGAAGGCGCCGGTTTTTCCTGAACTAGCGCCAGCCTGCTCAGGCGCCCGTCGGGACCAATCTCCCATTCGGTGCGGATCTCCGGCATTCCAGGCTCCTTAACCCAGGCCAGGCTCCAGCCTGAAATATCCTCCTCCGAATAAGAATCCAATACGCCAACCAGGTCGTCCCACGTGGCATTCCCATAGGCAAATGTTTTCAAGTATTCCTGAATGCCTTTCCGGAACGCCTCCTCCCCCATCAGGGCTTCCAGTTGCCGCATCACGACCGGCGCTTTTTGGTAAATAATCCCGCCATACAACGACCCGGCCTCGCGGAGGTTTTCCAAAGGTTGTTGAATCGGGTGCGAACCGCCCGACCGGTCTTCTGAATACGCCGTCGGTTGGTGGGCCAACAGGAAGCTCAGGTCATGGTTAATCTTGGGAAAACTTGGGTTCACTGCCTTGGCGGCAAAGAAATTGGCAAAGACCTCTTTAAGCCAGACGTCGTTGAACCACTTCATAGTAACCATATCCCCAAACCACATGTGCGCTGTCTCGTGGGCAATGAGCCGGGCCCGGCCCAGCTTTTGGTTTTCGGTGGCGGTTTCATCCAGGATAAGGCTCCCTTCCCTGTAGAAGATATTTCCGATATGCTCCATACCGCCGTATTGGAAACCGGGCAGTAACACAAAATCCAACTTATCGAAAGGAAATGGAATTTGGGTGTATGCTTCCAACCAGGCGATGGCCTGGGCGTGGAGGTCGAAGATGGTGTCCGCATTGCGCGCCACTTTGGCTTCATCGGTCTCCCGGTAATACATCGTCATTTCACGCCCGGCCCGGCTTTGGGTGCGTTTTTGGAATTTTCCCGCCGCAAAAGCGAACACGTACGTACTAAACGGCTTGGTCTCTTTGAATCGGAGGCGTTTACGCCCCTCAGACAGGCGTTCTTCTTCCAGAGCGCCGTTTGCGGAAGCCGCCCAACCGGAAGGAACGTCTAATGCAAGGCGGTATCGGGCTTTCAGGTCGGGCTGGTCAAAACAGGGAAAAACCGTAGAAGCCCGGTCGGGAACCAGCAGGGTATACATGTAATCCTCGTTGCGGTTGAGCGACAGGTCGCCCGCAATAAACTCCACGGCGATCTCATTTTGCCCTTTCCGCAAATACCTGGCCGGGATAAGAATATGGCCTTCCCTGAATTCTGCCGGCACGGACTTGCCTTGCACCCGAACCGATTTCAGGTGGTCGGGTTCCTCCCGGAAATCTAATTGCAAGGGTTCTTTGGCAGAAAAAAGATTAAAACGCAGCGTTACCTTAGCCGGGATTGGTAGTTGCTTCGAATCCGGCAGGTTAAATAAGAGGTCGTACTCGAGATCACTTATTCGGGCGGCGCGTTCTTCAGCCAGTGCCAAGCTGACGCCAGGCTCCAGTGGAACCTGTTTGCGGGCTTTTTGACCCATAACGAAACTCATGCTCATTAAGAAAAACAAGAAAAGAAGCCATTTCATACCAAAATCCTTTTTTAGACTACCACCACCTCGTACATCGTACATCGTACATCGTACATCGTACATCGTACATCGTACATCGTACATCGTAAACCGTACATCGTAAACCGTAAATCGTAAACCGTAAACCGTAAACCGTAAACCGTACATCGTACCTGCCTCTAAAATATCCATTCCCAAGAATTTGGGGGTATTTCCCAGATTTTTCTTGCATCTTTGCACCAGTAAACACTTTGAAAAATTGAAATTTACAGAATTTGGTTTTAATCCAGCGATCCTGGAAGGGCTGGATGCCATGGGCTTTAAGGACGCCACCCCCGTTCAGGAACTCGCGATTCCCAAGATTATGGCTGGGCAAGACGTCCTGGCCTGCGCTCAGACTGGCACGGGAAAAACAGCGGCTTTTCTTTTACCCATCTTGCACACCCTGACCGAATCCCCTTCGGAGTATATCGATACCCTGATCCTGGAGCCAACCCGGGAATTGGTGATGCAGGTGGATCAGCAGTTGGAAGGATTTTCCTACTTTACCCCAGCCAGTGCGGTAGCCGTATATGGCGGGCGGGATGGCCACTCCATGGAGATGGAAAGAAGAGCGCTCAAACAAGGCGCGCAGATTATTGTCGCAACTCCCGGGCGATTAATCGCTCATATTGACCTGGGCTATGTCAAGTTTGATAACCTTCGGCATTTAGTGCTCGACGAAGCCGACCGGATGCTGGACATGGGGTTTGCGCCGGACATCATGAAGATCGTCAACGAGCTGCCTCGCAACCGGCAGACCCTCCTGTTTTCTGCCACCATGCCCCCGCAAATCCGCCGGATGGCCAAGGAGTTGCTCCGCTCCCCGAGCGAAATCAGCCTGTCTGTTTCCAAGCCGGCGGAAAACATTATGCAGATTGCTTATCAGGTTGAGGACGAAGCGAAGATTCCTCTTGCCGAGCTCTTACTGACCGGCAAAAAGCAGCTTCAGCGGGTCCTCATTTTCGTTAGTACCAAGATCAAAGTCCGCGAACTGGCGGAGCGGCTTATCCGCCGGGGAATGAATGCCGCTGCCATCCACTCCGACCTGGAACAGTCGGAGCGGGAAGTGCGCCTGCTGGCATTCCGCAACGGAACCCTGCCGATCGTGGTGGCTACCGACGTGCTCGCCCGGGGCATTGATATCAAAGGTATTGATGTGGTCATCAATTTTGACGTTCCCGGCGACGGGGAGGACTACGTTCACCGTATTGGGCGTACAGCGCGCGCCGACGCCTCGGGCATTGCGATTACCTTTGTTAACCGAAAGGACAGAGGCCGGTTCAAACGCATTGAGGAATTGATTGGAACGGACATCCGTTTGCTGCCGCTGCCTCCCGAGGTTGCGTCGATTCCGTCCAAGCCTTCCAGTCATTCCAATAGCCCAAGGGGACAAAAACGCCCCTCCCGCAATGGGCCAAAACCCGGGGGCGGATTTAAGAAAAGAGGGCCCGGCAGGCAAAAGCCTGATCACCCTAAATAGCTCATCTGGTGCGCGCGCTGACCTTCCACAGCAAACACGACATCCGGGTGGAATCGGTTCCCGACCCCTCCATTCTGGCGAATACAGATGCGATTGTACGCGTTAAATCCTGCGCCATCTGCGGTTCGGACCTTCATGTCTATCACGAACACGAAAAAGGCCTGGATGCAGGGACCACCATGGGACATGAATTCATGGGAGAAGTGGTGGAAACCGGCTCGGAAGTTAGGCGCCTTAAAAAAGGGGACTTGGTCATGGCGCCGTTCACGACCTCCTGCGGGCAGTGTTTTTATTGCCGGATCGGCCTGACCTGCCGCTGCGAAAATGGGCAACTTTTCGGATGGGTTGAAAAAGGCCTTGGCCTCCACGGGGGACAAGCAGAGTACGTCCGGGTCCCTTTGGCCGATCAGACGCTGGTTCGCATCCCCGGGGGCATGTCCGACGACCTGGCCCTGCTGCTGGGAGACATCCTGTCTACCGGCTATTTCTGCGCTGATCAGGCTTCTATCCGACCGGAAGAAACCCAGGTCGTTGTAGGTTGCGGCCCCGTAGGCTTAATGACCATTTGGGCGGCCCGAAAGCTGGGCGCCGAACGTCTTTTCGCCATTGACTCCGTTCCTGAGCGCCTGACGTTGGCGGCAGCCTGGGGCGCCATTCCAATAAACTTCCTGGAGGCAGATCCCCTGGAAGTCATCCGCGAAAATACACAGGGCCGGGGCGCCGATTCGACCATGGAGGTGGTTGGAAATGCCGGCGCAGGCCGTCTGGCCTTTGACCTCCTCAGGCCCGGAGGCACGTTGTCTGCGGTTGGCGTTTGTACCGATACCCAGCTAGCTTTCTCTCCCCCCGAAGCATACAGCAAAAACCTGACGTACAAAGTGGGCCGCTGCCCAGCCCGGCATTATATGGAAAAACTAATCCCCCTGGCCTGGGAAGACGAAACGCGCCTGGCTCAGGTCTTTTCTCACCGCCTTTCCCTGGAACAAGGCCCTCAAGGTTACCGAATATTTGCCAACAGGGAACAGGGGTGTTTGAAAGTGATGTTAGACGTTAGAGGTTAGACATTAGACATTAGACATTAGACATTAGACATTAGACATTAGACGTTAGACATTAGACATTAGAGGTTAGACGTTAGACATTAGAGGGGAAAAAGTTGCGGGGTAACGAAGTAATGCCTCTACGAGGCAATGAGATTACGGTTAATCCAATCGCCTGCTCCCTAATCCCTAATCCCTGATTCCTGATTCCTGATTCCTGAAAAAACCATCCGCCAATGAAAACCCATAACCTAATCCTTCTCGCGATCCTCGCAGCAAAGATTTTCTCCTGCAAACCGGACAATCCCCCGGAAGTGCAGGACTGGGAAGCCATGAGCCTGGACGGTAGAAAATTGTACCCCCCGAAAGAAAGCCCCGAATCGCTTCGGGCAAAAGACAGCTTGCTTGCCATTGCAAAAGCCAATTTCATTGCAGATTCCAATAACCTGGATAACGTCATTTGGTTGGGAAGGCGCATCGCTTATCTGTCCCGCTACAGAGAAGCTATTGAGATATATACCCGTGGGATCGAACGTTTCCCTCAGAGCCCGGAGCTTTACCGGCACCGGGGGCATCGTTATATTTCCATCCGGGAGTTCGACAAGGCGATTGCCGATTTCAATCAGGCTGCAGCATTGGCTAAGGGGCGTCCGGTAGAGATCGAGCCAGACGGCGTCCCCAACCGGCTGAACCAGCCGCTGTCCTCCCTCCAGTTCAATATATACTACCACCTGGCCCTTGCTCATTATCTGAAAGGCCAATTCGAGCAAGCGGTCCCTTATTACGATACCTGCATGGTTTACTCGACCAACCCTGACCTGCTCACCGCTACCACCGATTGGCTATACATGACCTACCGGCGGCTAGGGGAAACAGAGAAAGCGAAAAACCTTCTCGAACCGATTGGTCCCGACATGGAGATCATTGAGAACGACGCGTATTACCAGCGGCTTTTGATGTACAAAGGGTTGATCAATCCGGAATCCCTTCTCGACCTGGAGAACACCGACCCGGCAACGCGGGTCAATATCGTCACGCAAGGCTACGGAGTTGCCAACTGGCATCTTTGTAACGGCGACACCGCCAAAGCCAAGGCGATCTTCGCAAAAATCCTGGAAACGGAGCAATGGTCTGCGTTCGGGTATATTGCTGCGGAGGCCGACCAGGTTAGGCGTTAGGGGTTAGGCGCAAGGCATAAGGCCAAAGGCATAGCTTACCATATGCCTTTAGCCTTACGCCCTATGCGCCTTGTGCCTAACCTAGAGGGTCATGGCTTGGGTCACGATCGCTTCCTGCTGTTGATCATGGACTTTTTTGAAGCCGGTAGCTGGGGAAGCGCCTGCCTTTCTGGAGATCAACCGTATTTGTCCCGGGCGGAAATTTAGGGCGATGTGGGTCCAGGCGCCCATATTGGCAGGTTCTTCCTGTACCCATACCAGTTCGGCGCCCGCATGGTTTTCGACAATGGCTTCCAGTTGTTTAGCCGGCAGGGGATAGAGTTGTTCTACCCGAACGATCGCGATATCCTGGCGTTTGGTTTCCTGTTTTTTCTTCCACAGGTCGTAATAGATTTTACCGGTGCAGAAAACGATGCGTTTCACTTTTCCGCTGGTAGCCGGGTCGGGGATGACTTCCTGGAAGCGTTTTCCGGATTCCATGTCCTCGACCGGGGAAACGCATTCCGGGTGGCGAAGCAGCGATTTGGGCGACATCACCACCAGAGGTTTACGAAAATTCCAGGCCAGTTGCCTGCGAAGCAGGTGGAAAAAGTTGGCTGGCGTCGTGATGTTGGCCACGACAATATTTAAATCTGCACAAGCTTGAAGGAATCGTTCCAGGCGGGCGCTGGAGTGTTCCGGTCCCTGGCCTTCGTAACCATGAGGCAGAAGCAGGGTCAGACCGCTCATGCGGTTCCATTTGCTTTCTGCGGCGGTAAGGAACTGGTCCACCATGGTTTGGGCGCCGTTGTGGAAATCGCCAAACTGAGCTTCCCAGATAACCAGCGAATGGGGGGTGCCTAAAGAGTAGCCGTACTCAAAACCCATCACGCCAAACTCGGAGAGCAGGGAGTTAAAAATGCGGAACTTCCCCTGATCCTTGCTCAGTCCATCCAGCCTGTTAAGTTGCTGGTTGGTTTTGGCGTCGTACAGCACAGCGTGCCGGTGAGAAAAAGTTCCCCGCTTGACGTCCTGGCCGCTCATGCGAACATCTTTGCCCTCCATGAGGATGCTGCCATAGGCCAATAATTCGCCCATAGCCCAGTCGAGCCTGTTTCCCTCCAGCATCTTTTTTTTGTCCTCAAGCAACCGCTTAGCTTTAGACAGGGGGGTAAACTGATCGGGGGTCTGAAGCAAATGCCCGGCAATGTGGTCTAGCCGGGAGCGGTCAACCCCGGTCAGGGGCGATTCGTCGAAATCTACCGGCAGGGCTTTTTTCATAGCCTGCCATTGTTGTTCAGGCAGCTGAACGGTATATGGCAGAGGTTGCTGGCGGATGTTGTCGAGTCGTTCCTGGAGGGTAGCCCAGAACCGCTCTTCCATTTCATCGGCCAGTTGTTTCTGGAGGTGCCCCCGGTCGATCAATTCTTTGAGGTAAATTTCCCGGGCGTTGGGATGTTTGACGATAATATCGTACATCTCCGGCTGGGTAAACTTGGGGTCATCGCCTTCGTTATGGCCGTGGCGGCGGTAGCAGAGCATGTCGATAAATACGTCTTCGTTAAATTCCTGGCGGTATTCCATAGCCATTTCCACTGCAAATACGAGCGCTTCGGGGTCATCGCCGTTGACATGAAAAACGGGAGCGTGCACTACGCTGGCAACGCCGGTGGAGTAGGTTGAGGACCTTGCGTCGTCAAAATCGGTCGTAAACCCGATCTGGTTGTTGATCACGAGGTGGACGGTACCGCCGGTAGAATACCCTTCGAGTTTGCTCATCTGGATTGTCTCATAGACAATACCCTGACCGGCAAGGGCCGCATCGCCATGCACCAGCACGGGAAGCATGCGGTCGTAATCGCTCTTGTAGAGTACATCCGCTTTGGACCGCGCAAACCCTTCCACCACCGGGTTGACGGCTTCGAGGTGGGAAGGGTTGGGCACGAGTTCCAGTTGCACCTCCTGACCGGAAGCCGTCATTACCTGTGAGGAGTAACCCAGGTGGTATTTCACGTCGCCGTCTCCGAAACTTTGATCCGGAATGGCTGTTCCTTCAAATTCGGTAAAAATATGCTCGTAGGTTTTGCCCATGATATTAGCCAGAACATTAAGCCGTCCACGGTGGGCCATTCCGATGAACACTTCTTTGACCCCCAGTTCTCCCGCTTTGTTGATAATGGCATCCAGGCCGACGATAGCGGATTCCCCGCCTTCAAGGGAAAAGCGTTTTTGGCCGACGAACTTGGTGTGCAAAAACTTTTCAAAGACCACGGCGCCGTTGAGCTTTTCCAGAATGCGCCGTTTCTTGTCCAAAGGGAGGTTGTAATCATTTTCCGGATGGTGGGCTTCGATCCGGGTTCGCAACCAGCGGCGCTTATCGCGGTCCTGAACATGATTAAACTCAAAGCCGATATTGCTGCAATATACCCGGCGAAGATGGGCATAGATTTCGCGCAGCGTAGAAGGCTTTTCCAGCCCGCACTCCAGGGCTGCGTGGAATACCCTGTCCATATCTGCATCGGAGAGCCCATAATCGGCGATAGCGAGCAGGGCTTTGCGGTCGCGCCGTTTGCGGATGGGGTTGGTGGTGGATTCCAGGTGGCCGCGATAGCGATAGGCGTTGATCATAGCAAGCACCTGAAATTCTTTGGAATCTATGCCTGTGGAAGCTATTTTTCCGGATACTTCCGCATATCCGTTGGTTCCTTGTCCGTATTCAAACCCTTTAAAAAAGGTTCTCCAGTCTTCTTCGACCAGGTCGGGGTTTTGTTGATAGCGTTCATACATCGACTCGATATACGAGGGATGCGCATTGGCAATAAAGGAATAATTGTTCATTGGATATCTGCGATGGTTTTTATACAAACAAACGAGCAGGCCAAAAGGATTTTTTGGCCTGCAAATATATAGAATCGCTCTATCCTTTCAAGCAAGAAAGCAAGCGGATCAGGGCTTAATCACCTTGTTTTTTTGTTCTTCCAATTTTTTCTTTTCCAAAACAGTTTGCCCTTCGGTAATCCAGGGCGCTGCCTTTCCTCCATTGAGGTGGTGGTCAAAAAACTGGTTGACCTTTGCGGCATAATCCATCTGGTTTTCCTTTTTGGCCAACCCGTGGTTTTCTCCGGCATAAACCAACAGGATCATTGGTTTTTCCATCCGCCGCATGGTCGTATACATTTCGATACCCTGGTGCCAATCCACAGCGCCGTCGTTGTCGCCGAACGTCACCAACAGCGGCGTTTGAATGTTTTGAGCCTGAAACATGGGCGAATTTGCAATATATTCATCCATGAGTTTCCAGTAGGGCTCGCGAAGCCGGCCCTGGCTGGTTTCAAAGATCTGCTGATCGGGAGTGCCGCTATTCCAGTAGATGGAGTTATACATGCTGATCATGTTGGTCAGCGGAGCGCCGGCTACGGCTGCAGCGAACAAATTGGTTTGGGTGACCAGGAAAGCCGTTTGATACCCGCCCCAGCTATGCCCCATGAGGCCAATCCGCTTTTCATCGATAAAGCCTTTTTCGATCACTTTCTCTACGGCGGGCACTACGCATTCCACCGCCGATTCGCCGGGGTGGTTGGTTTTGTACACGATATCGGGCTGGAAAACAAAATACCCTTGCTGGGTGAAATGGGTGAGATTATACGCATTGCGGGGAGTAGGCACTACATAATTGTGCATGCTGTTGGAACGAATCTCATAGATATAGGTGATCATGGGATACTTTTTCCCGGGCTCGTAGTTGGCTGGGTAATGCAATACGCCTTGCAGGTCTTTTCCATCCTGGTTTTTATAATTGATCAGTTCCGTTTTCCCCCAGGCATAGTTTTTTTGCTGCGGATTGGTATTCGAAACCACTTTGGCCTGTGCAAAAGGGCCGGCGCCCACATAAACGTTCGGCGATTCCGTATAGCTTTCCGCAGTGAACACATATTGGGCAGCATCTTTTGCTTTCCGAAGTCCCCTGACCGACTTATCCTGAAGGAAAAAATCCTCCCTTTTGCCTTTCGCATTGAGAACCATGAATCCTGACTTTTTGGTTTTGTCTCCAAAAACATTGAAAACCAACGGCTGAGCAGGGTCGATAAAGTCCTCTTCGAAATCCAGGCGGTTGAACCGATAGATCAACCCGTCCTTGCGCCCATCCGTCAGCAACCTTGCGCCTGTTCCGTCGGGCTTCACGGCCCAGGTATCAAACTCGTCGTAGAGCAGCACTTCCGTATCCCCTTTCATCCATCCCCCCATACCAAAGGAGGGTTTTTCGTCTCTTGGGCCGTCATAGCGGGTATTCCAGAAGGGCTGTTCTATCTTTTCGGTGAGGTTAAGGTGGCGGCCTTTAACGATATCGTAGGTAAACCAGTGGCCATCTTTGAAATACAGGAGGTATTTTCCATCCGGCGAAGAGCCATAAAAATAATCCGTCACGAAATTTTTCATAACGCTTTTGCGCTGCCCTGTCTGCACATCGGCAAGGTAATAGTCGGCGTGCTCCAGGCGGAATTGGGGTTGGTAAGGGGTTTTATCTTCCAGGATAACGGTTTTATGATTTCCGGCAATGACGGCGTCTTTAGCCTTTTCATCCGCAAACCGGACGAATCGTCCGCTTTCCAAATTCCAGGCGGATAAAAAGGCATAGTCTTGATCGCGGTTAAGCGTTTTTCGCTGCACGGGGATAACCGGATCATCTTTCCAGTGCCACACCTCCACGCCGGGGATTTTTCCCTCTTCACCGCCGCTTTTGCCTTTGGGGGGCGCAGGCGTCCATTCCTCTATTCCCAAAAATATTGTGGTCAGGTCTCTGGACCAAAGGGGCGTATAAGATTCCTTGATGCGCATGGAATCGGACCCCACCCCTTGCTTTGATGGGTCAAAGACCATTTTCTGGGGGGCCAGATACAGGTTTTTAAAGGCGTATACCCGGTGGGTAGGATCGGTAAAGCCGGTATCCCTTATGGCCTGAAGGAAAGCCAGGGCCTGACCTTCTTTTTCCCAGGATAGTTTAAGGAAAGCGGTCGTGTCGCTCGCCAGGGTAGTGACCTGGTTCGTAGCCAGGTTGAACAGTTCTACGCCGTTGCCGCGTTTTTTATCGGCGTCGATGGTATACGCCAGCAGGTCGCCTTTCTTATTGAGCTTCCATTCGGCTACGTTTCCAATATTTCGTGTGGCCCCGGTCTGAAGGTTGCGCACAATCAGATCCCGGCCCTTGGTTTTGCTATCTTTGGGGGGGTAAGCTTCCAAAATGAGGTGGCGCCCATCGCCGGAAAAAGCAAATTGCTGGATGCTTTCAAAGGACTCTTCCCCTCCGGTTTCCAGGTTGAGGAGTTTCGCTTTGTATTCTACCGGCGTTTTTTTCTCCTGCATCGCTTCCAGTGTCTTTTCTGAGAATCCGATACGGAAGGCCGCCCATTTGGAGTCTGGGGTAAAAATCGCGTTGGAAGCCAATGCGAATTGGTATTGTTTATCCAAAACGGCACTCTTGAGGAACAGCGTATCGTTGCCTTCAACCAGCCGGACTTGATAGGCTACCCACCGGCCGTCATCGGATAGCTGATACCCGGCAAGAGATTGCCATTGTTTATAGTCCTCGGTTTTGAGCGTGGGGAGGGTCTGTTGAGAAAAAACGTCTAGCACAGAACCCCAAAGGATCAGGCAAAGAAAGAGGGAGCGGAACATAAGCGCATAATTTGGTGATGTCTGCAAAATAAGCAAAAGGAGCAGAAAATAGAACAAGCAAGAAAGGAAGGACTTTACAACAAGAGGGAATTCCATGTTTCAGGAATTCCCTCTTGTTCAAGGATCTATGTTAAAGGTTTAAAAGTTCAAAGGTTCAACGTTCAAGGTTGAACCTTTGAACCTTTGAACCCTTGAACCTTTACACTTTTTTAAAGCTTCACCCTCCATCTTGGGTCGCCGCAGTTCGTTTTGCCGGAAAAACCGGTGTCTTTGAAGTTGAAATTTAACCCGTTGTAAGCATCGACCCAGAGGTCGCTGGACTTCTTACTATACGTCAGCGGCGGGAATCCGGGGATTTCCGAGCCGGCGGTAAAGGCAAAGTCGGAAGTAGCATAGGTATTGGTCATCGTCCAGTTGGTTGCTTCCAGGCCGGCGTAAATGCCGCGCACGGTGAGTTTTCCAGTTTTGGCTTCGTCCCAGGCGGGCCCCCAGATAGTGTTGTTGATCGTAATGCCGTTAAGTACATTGCTCAGCGTACCCACTGCGCCCCTCCAGCGGAAGACGATCCCGTCGGGGAGAGCCAGTTCGTTGATGGTGCAGGCGTCGATCAGGATGGATTGGGAGTTGGTCCGCGAAGTCAGGAAGGATTTGATTTTGCTCAAGGTACTGTTTTTAATCACCAGGTTATCCATTGCGGCATTCCCTGCTCCGTCCGTATCGGCAGTCAATACTCCATAGTCTCCGATCCGGTGTACGATGCAATTATTGATCGTGTAATTCTTGAGGAATACCTTGGACCGTATCCGGATGATCCCCCGCAAGTTGTTGATGATGCAATCGTCGAAGGTGAGTTCTTCGACCCGGGTTTCTGTTTTAAGATCCGGGTTGAACACATAATCGCCCCCGATATCTTCCCCTTTCAATTCGAGGTCGATAAACCGGATATGGTTGATCGTGGCGCCGTCGGCGATATTCCAGTTGCCTGTGGTAAACAGGATCGCTTTATTGGGAGCAAAGCTCAGGGAGCCCCGGATAGTGATCGACTTGTTTAGCGGCACGGTAGGTAAATTGTATTGAATTCCTCTTTTCACCACGATGATATCCCCATCGTTTGCAGAAGCCACTGCGGTGGCCACCGCGGTGGGGTCTTCGCTTTCGGACAGGTTGATCACATTCGACGCATTGTAATCTATGCTCGCAGCCTTGGTCGTAAAGGTTTCCCAGCCTCTTACCGTTTCGCCGTTGGCGCCGCTGTAGATAGCGATTTGATAGCTCGTGGAGGGCGCGAGGCCGGTCACGATGAATTCGCCGGCGGTCTGAGCTGATCCGGGTACCGTATACTCACGTATTGGAGTTTTGAGGCTGAGATCCGCGGTGGTAAACGTCCGGATCTTTGTCACGGCAGCGCCCTGGACTTTCCAGGTGACGCGGGCTTCGCGGTCGATCACATCGTTCGCTGTCGGGATATTCATGATGGAAGGGAAGCGCTCGGTGCGGACGCTGCCCAGTAAGGAAACCTTGCTGTCAAAAGCCGGGTCTGCGGCATGCGCGGTAGCCTGGATCTGATAGAGCGTATTCCACAGAAGCGTATTGCCTGCGCCCAGGGTCGCCTCATTGAGAACCAAATAGTTAGTGTCCACTTTCAAGGAATAATCGACGGTGCGGAAGGAATCCCGGCTCACTTCGACGGTGTAGCCGGTCGCTTCTTTGAAGCGCACCATGTTCACGATGATGGTATTGAGCTCCGCTTTCAAGTCCTGATAAAGGACCGGGCGGAAGAGGCGCGTTTCTTCAAAGATCTCCTCTTCTTCGCATGCTCCCAATGCAAGTAATGCGCCGGCGAACAGGAGGAGTAACGCCTTATTAGGATTAAATTGGAATGGTTTCATGTTAATGCGTTTTTGAACGTTTCTTGACTTGGGTATCTTAGAAAGAGAATAAATACCCTTCGTTTTTCAATGTGCCCTGGCTATTGGTGATCGCCTCCTGTGGAATGGGGAAGATATACCGGGCTACGCCTGGTTTGGGCCCGTCGTAGTAAGGCTTCCAGTCCTTAGTAATCCAATCCGCATACGTTGTCACGTCATTATGCAAACTCAGCAGGAAGGATTTGCGCGTCCAGGAAGCGTCCGGAGCCTCAGCCACTTTCCGGTTGGGGTTCAGAATGACGAATTTTCCTTTATCATCCCGTTTCCAATACATGTAGTCGGGCAAATCCGAATATTTTCCGGTTCCCGTAAAAGCGGCGTCGGCCATTTCCTTCAGGGTCTGAACGGTTTCCTGCATTTTCTGGGAGTACAGGTTCCAGCGGATCAGCTCGTATTTGCGGATCATTTCGCCGCCGAATTCCCAGGCGCGTTCGTTGACGATGGCATTGAAGAAGGTTTGTTTGCTTTGGGAAACCTGATCTATGTAAGCGGTAACTTTCTCCGGCCAGTAATTGGCATTAAAGGCGCGTTCGCGCACGCGCTGGAAAGCAGCTTTGGCTTCCGGGGTCGGGCCGTTCAGTTCGTTTTCCGCTTCGGCAAACATGAGCAGCACGTCGGAATACCGCAACATAGGCCAGTTGATTCCCGTACCTTTTGCAGAGCTCGCCCCCTGGCCTTTCTCCAGGAAGTAGCGGCTCCATTTACCCTGAGCGATGTTGTGGGCGGTGCTTATAAATTCCTCCTGGAAGTTTGTGTTAACCTGGTAAAACCCACAAGTCACATCGCGGCGCACATCCAGGGTGTCGAAGGAGAAGTAGTAGGAAGGCGGAATAGCCATATAGTTGTTACCGGAGCCGTAGTCGTGCTTGGCCGTGGCGCCGCCGATCACGGTGATCCCGATATTCCAGCCCACGTCGCCGTTGCCGATCGCGAAGGGCACTTCAAAGAGAATATCCGAGTTGACGGGTGTGATGAATTTGGCATTGTTGAGGAAGACCTGGCGGTAATCGGCCGGAAGGGCCCGGTCCTTCAGGGTCATGAGTTTTTTCGTATAATCTCTGGCGATCTTGTAGTAGTCCAGATAGTCACTTTTCCGTTCCATGTTCATTTCCGGCGTCAGGAAATACCCGCCGCGCTGCAAAGCGATACGTGCAATCAAGGCGAGGGTGTATTCCCGGCTCACCTGCTCGATGCCGTAGGGAAGTTCCTCGGCCCACATCATTTTTTCTTCGATATCGATCATATCCTGAATGACCCTGGTGAGGATGACATTGCGGTCCTCCCTTGGGAGGAAAAAGTCGAGCCCGGCTCTGGGCGCGTCAAATCCTGCGGGTACATCGCCAAAATAGAAGGTAAGCATGCTGAACCAATAGGCGCGCAGCGTATAGGCTTCCCCAAGCATGTGGTACATCTTGCGGGAGGTTAGCACATCGGTGGAATTCAATGCCTCGCTTGCCAGAATACCTTCGATAGAAATATTGGCATCGCGGATTGCGGTATAGGCGGCGTTCCAAAACTGGCGGAGGTCGCCATTGGCAGGCACGGCGTTGAGATCCCAGATCTGGTAGCGGTCGCCGGTACTCGTCCAGCCGCTAGAGTGTTCGATATCTGTGTTGCCGGTCATGTTGTTGGACAAACGGGAACGGAACCCGTCCACGCCGAACTGGACATAGATCGCGTTCACCCCTTTGCGGGCGTCATCGACGTTCGAAAAAACGTATTTGGTGTCGAACGTGGAAATGGAATCCGGCTCCAGAAAGTCGGTACAGGCAGTTATAGCCAGCAGGACCATGGTAGCCAGGAAAAGATTTCTCGTCTTCATATTGGATTCGATTTAATTTGGATTAAAAGGTTACGTTAACCCCGAAAGTATACGAGCGGCTTCTGGGGAAAGAAGAATAATCCACGCCGGGGGTCAGGCCGGAGTAGGAAGAACGTCCGGTGCTTACCTCAGGGTCGTAGCCGGAATAATCGGTCCAAAGGAACAGATTGTTGCCGGTAGCATAGATACGGAATTGGGACAATCCCAATTTGGAGATCATACGCTGGGGCAGCGAGTAACCAATATTCAGGTTGTTGAGGCGCAGGAAAGAGCCGTCTTCTACTGCCCAGGAGTGAATCGTAGCGCCGGCTACGCCAAAGCTGTAATGCGACCAGATGTTTTTGCCGGCATTTAGCTGCGCGAGTTGGCTCAAATCGGTTACGATGCCGCCCGCAGTGCCCGTCAGGCTGCCGTCGATATCAAGATACGTGAAGCGGTTATCCAGGCTCATGGTGGTGAGCAGGTTGCCGTAGCTCACGCGGCGGAACTGATTGTATTGGATTTTTCCGGTGTTGTACACGTCGTTTCCATAGGACCAGTTAAAGAACACGGAAGCGTCGAAGCCTTTAATTTTCGCTTCAAATCCGAAACCACCCTGGTGTTTTGGCAACGCATTGCCGATGACCTGGCGGTCGGCACTGGTGATCAAGCCGTCCCCGTTGAGGTCTTTGAGCTTCAGGAAGCCCGGCCGGATCTTGGCATTGCCAACGGTGGCGCCCGAATTCGGCACGCCGTCTTTCAAGGTATAGGTATCGGTTACCGGGTTATACCCCGTAAAATCGTCGGTGGAATAATACCCGTCGGTCACATAGCCATAAATATCGCCCAGGGTACCTCCCACTTTCAGGTAGAAGTCGTCCTGATCTTTGAGGTCGGTGGAAGCCCAGTTGGACTGGAAAAAGCGCTCCTGTGTGCCGTCGAGCTCTTCGATCTTGGCGCGGTTGATCCCGATATTGAAGTTGGCGGACAGGGTGAAGTCTTTCTTGTCGATGAGGAAGTAGTTGAGTTGCAGTTCAACCCCTTTGTTTGAAGTAGAGCCAATATTATTCCACTGGAACCGGAAACCGGTGTTGGACGGAATGGCTGATTGCAGCAACAGGTCGCGGGTAGTATTATAGTACAGGTCGAAGCTACCGTTGAGGCGCCCGTCAAACACCGTGAAGTCCAAACCCACGTTGCGGTTGATGGTGGTTTCCCATTTCACGTCCGGGTTGTAGAGGGTGGAGCCGGTTGGCGTGTAGTACACGTTGTCGACGTTGTTGAACCCCGGGCCGCGAAGGGTGGAAGCCTGGAAGAGAAACTGGGTTGCGGTCGCATCGATCCGGTCGTTTCCGGTCTCGCCGTAGCTGGCGCGGAGTTTGAGTTCATTGATGAAATCGACATCCTTGAGGAATCCCTCTTCGGAAAGTTTCCATCCCAAAGCGAAAGCGGGGAAAATGCCCACGCGGTTGTCCTTGGAGAACTTACTGGAGGCATCCGAACGGAACGTTGCAGTAAACAGGTATCGGTTTCTGAACTGGTAGTTGGCGCGGCCAAAGAAGGAAAGGCGGTTGGAGTTGGTCAATTCCGCCGTTTCGTGGCGGTCCGTCCGTCCAAACGTCATGTTGGCGAATAACTCTTCCGGGGTAATGGACAGGCGGAAGTCTTCAGCGCGGAGAAAATCGTAAGTTCCTCCATTGGAATAGATCTCATGGCCTGCGAGGAAGTCAATCTCATGGGCGCCGGTATTTTCCAGCTTATAGGCAACCGTGTTCAGCCACCTGTAGGAGAACAACTCCCGGTTGGTTTTTTCGCCCAATGGCAGGTTGCCGCCGTTGTTGAACGATTCGCTGGTCAGCGGGCCATAATAACGAAGGCTGTTGTCGAATTGCTTGGAGGTGGTGAACGTCGTTTTCAGATCCAGGTTCCGAAGCGGGTTCCATGCCAGTGCCGTATTGAACACATAGTCGAACGTCGTGCGCTTCCTCCAGTCTTGTTTAACCAGTTCGGTTGGGTTGACGAGGCCGCGCAGGAAGGCTTGGTAGTCGTCGTTGGGATCGATGGAATTGAGGTCGATCACCAGGTCGTCGGCAATCCCGTTCACCGGGCGGGTTTGAACGGCGTCTTTGATGTTGACCTGCGCCGAACCGGAAGTTCCTGCGCCGTCGACCACCGTTTTATTGATACGGGCTGTTGCTTCAAAGTTGAGTTTCTGGCCCAGGCTTTGATCCAGCTTAAAATTAAGGACGTTGCGCTGGAACCCGGACCCGATCAGAAGGCCTTCGTCGGTGTTGTTGGTAAAACTCAGGCTCAGCTTGGTCTGCGCATTTCCGCCGCTCAGGCTGACGTTATGGTATTGGGAGAGCTGCGGATCGCCGAACAATTCTTCCTGCCAGTCGGTGCCTGGTCGTTGCTGATACAGTTCGAGATCGTCGTACTTGCCAAAGAATTTTTCGAAATTGGTCAAATCGGCAGTCGAACGAAGTCGGGCCATTTCGTAGTTTGCCAAAACAAACTCATACGGCGACAGGACTTCGTAGCGGCGGTCTTCGGGAAGGTTCTTGAATTGAGAAAAGCCGTTGTACGAAACGGAAATCTTCCCGGCTACGGGTTTCTTCGTCGTGATGAGGATAACGCCGTTGGAAGCCTGGGCGCCGTAAATTGCGGTTGCGGAAGCGTCTTTCAACACGCTGATGCTTTCGATGTCAGAAGGAGGAATATCCCGGATGCTGTTCACGATAAATCCGTCCACCACATAGAGAGGGGAGTTGTCCTGGGTAATCGAGCCGCCCCCACGCACGCGGATGACGACCTCCGCATCCGGCGAACCGTCGGTCGTGAGCACGTTCACGCCGGGGAGCCGGCCGGTGATGGCCTGGGCCGCGTTGGAAATCGGGATTTGTGCGACTTGCCGCCCGGAAAGGGAGGCCACGGATCCGGTCAGGTCCGACTTCTTGATGGAGCCGTAGCCGATCACCACGACTTCCTCCAGAAGCACTTCGCTGACTTCCAGGGTCACGTTGATTTCGGTCTGGGTTCCCACTGCGATTTCCTGGGTAGCATACCCGGTGTAGGAAATGACGAGAATGTCTTGTGAGGAAGCGCTGATCTCAAACTTGCCGTCCAGATCGGTTATGGTCCCGTCGCTGGTCCCCTTGACCTGAATGGTTACGCCGATCAGGGGCTCCCGGTCGGTGGAGACGACCGTTCCCCGAATGGTTTGCTGGGCGGCAACCAAACCTGGCCCCAGCAAAATGAATAGCAGCAATCCAAAAGATTTGCCGATTTTTTTCAGTTTCATAAACACAAAATTTCGTTATTCGAAACAATCTTTCAAGTATTGATCAAATCTACGACCCCAAACCCGGATAAAACTGGAATAGGGCCAAGCAAAAATTCACAATCCCGTAGCCAAAATTTACGGGAGACGGGAGACGGAGGACGGGGGACGGGAAATGGGGGCTGAAAAAAACCGACTCGGAGAGGCCAATCGTTTGTAATCATTCATTACGAGTTACCGGTTACGGGGAGCCGCACTGAAAAGCTGAAATTTCCCGCGTTTTAATAAATTTGATCCGTCTTCCTTTTTTGTTCCCACTTGAACACCTATAAACGCCATTAAATTCCGTACGCTATTCTTTCCAATGCTCCTGCTTGGATTTCTGATCTTTGGCGCTTCCCTGGATGCGCAGGTTAGGGTGACGTTCGTTGTCGATGGACTAACTAATAACTAAGTACAAACTCATAAGTTTTGCCGGGTATAGCCTGGCAAAACTTATGAGTTTGTACTTAGCAGAAACGGCTGCATGAAGTTCCTGTAAAGGGACAAAGTCCAGTGTTCAAAATTCATCCTTTGGGTTGCCTGCGGCAAATTTTATTTCATACTGCGTTGCTCATCGGTCACGTAGCTTAGGCTATGCTCCCTCTTCGCGCCTTGTCTGAAATAAAATTTGCTCGTCGTCGCCTCAAAAACGAATTTTGAACAAGCTCTTAATCTCCAATGATTTAAGTCATTGTAAATCTGATAAATTAAGTGTATACTTTTCTGGAACAGATCTGGATGCTGTTCAATCATTTGGGCTGGACCAATAACGGTTCCCTTTCATCGGCCCAAAACGTGGGGGTCCTCAGATTTTCGGTCAGAGCACTCTAAATAATTTTATATGAAAACTAACTTCCCAACTAATTTTCTTTCTTTTTTTTGCAAGGCATCGTACTTAATTATTTTTATCTGGGGTTTTCCTACCAACACCCAATCCCATGCTCCATTTTTGACGGAGGACGGGAAAAATGTCATTGCAGCAAATTTTCTATTGGCCAGCCCCCTGGGTTTGCCGCCTTGTGAAGCACCTACGATTTCTCAAATTAGCGTTTCGAAGGTTACGGAAACTTCAGCCACCCTACATTGCAGCATAACAAGTGTTAAAAATTATTCCTGGGAATACAGGGTAGGTGGAAGTTCAACGTGGATTAATGCTGGCGTTACAAAGCTGGGAAAAATTATTCTGAAAGGATTATTTCCTGGAACTGATTACGAGTACCAGGTTCGAGTAAACTGTAGAGATTTATTTACTTGGAGTGATTGGTCCCCTGCCGGTAGTTTTTCCACCCAGGGGCAATGTAAACTTCCTGAGTCAATTCAGATCTATGCTTCGAATATTACGATGGCTTCAGCCAAGCTTCATTGTAGAGTTCCGAGATCTTTGCTTCCCTCTGGGTCCAAATTCATATCATACAATTGGCAGATTCGGATAGCTGGAGAGGCCTCCTGGAGGGATCTGGAGGCCACTACCGAGCAATTTACTGAAATATTTGCCTTGCAACGAGGGACGATGTATGAGTTCCGGACCCGCATCCAGTGTAGTATTAACAATTGGAGCGATTGGTCGGCTCCTGAAATTTTTACCACAGTTTGCCGGATTCCATTGCAATATAGTGCTACGAATATTACCAACTCCTCCGCCCGACTGATCTGCGACATGGATGGAGTGATCAGCTTTGGTTGGCAATACCGGATTTCCAGCTCGTCCTCCTGGATCAATACGAATAACACGACCACCAATTATGTGGATATTTTGGGTTTGGCATCCGGTACGGCTTACCAGTTTCGAGTGCGGGTACAGTGCGCTTCTGTCTGGAGTGATTGGTCGGTGCCTAAAACTTTTTTGACCTCCTGTAATCCGGCCACAGCTTCTCATCTTAGCGTTTCCAATATTACGGAATCCTCAGCCAGACTGAATTGCAGCGTGACCGGGGTCAATACCTATTATTGGCAGTATCGTTTGGCAGGTGCGGACGCATGGGCTGCAGCAGGTGCAACAGTAAATAATTACATCGACCTGAGCGGTTTGGAGGCGGGTACGGCTTATGAGTTCCGGGTGGCTATGCATTGTGGGACAGGAGGCAGCGGATGGTCGCCATCGATTTCTTTTGTCACAGGGTGTTTTAAACCTAATAACTTTTCTCAACTTTTTGTGACGGAAGTTGGCTCTTCATCAGTAATTCTGAATTGCTCTCTCAATGGAGTCGAAGGTTATGGTTGGCAATACCGCCTAAATGGCGCCAGTGATTGGTTAGATCTGGAGACCACTTCCGGGAACCATATTAAAATCACAGGATTATCCCCGGGCACGACCTATCAATATCGTGCCCGGGTTCGATGCGGTTCGGTTTGGGGCGATTGGTCTTTCTTAAGGGTATTTACGACATATCATTGTGGAATTGCTCCTTATAGCGCACAAATAAATGTGCAGTATATCACGGAATCCTCGGCAAGATTGAGATGTGATGTGAATGGAATACGGGATGGATTTGGTTGGCAATACCGCGTTTTGGGGACCTCTAGCTGGACGGATACTAGCACTTCTACGTCAAGTTTTATGGATCTAAATGGCCTTAGATCAGGCACCACATATGAATATCGGGCCCGGGTCAAGTGCGGGACAAGCTGGAGCCCGTGGTCGGTAGCTAAGTCTTTTACAACCGATGGATCTTGTATGGCACCGACGACATCGCAATTCAATGGTTCGTCTTCATCAAGTGGAATGGAGGCCATCTTAAGATGCGAAGAATTGGCCGTCTCTGCCTATGCTTGGCAATATCGAAATATTGTAACTTCTGAGTGGTCGGAGATCGGTTGGGCGCCTTCTCGAGAGACAACAATAACTGTTCAACCTTCCTCTACTTATGAATATAGAGTAAAAGTCAATTGTGGGTTAACCCAAAGCACTTGGTCAGCGATAAAAACGTTCTCAACCCGATGCGCTGCACCTGTAAATTTGACCGTAACAGATGTTACCCCAACAAGAGCCTTACTAAGTTGTTTTTTCGAATACGCATATAATAACCAATTTAGGTGGAAAGTTTGTTATGATTCTTCCAATTCCTTTTACACCTGTCAATACTGGGACGATCAGCCTTCTAAAATAAGGATTGAAAATTTGGTTCCAGGAAGCACCTATAATGTTCAGGTGCAAGCTAGATGTTTCACCGAATATAGTAGTTTCTATATTTACAGCGACTGGTCAGAGGTTATGTTTTTCACCACCTTGTGTGATCCCAATCCTCCTATTGCTGAAGATATATTTGCAAGTCACGTCACAGAATCCTCTGCAAAGCTAAATTACCGTTATAATCCTGATCAAGTTACCCAATGGAAGTGGAGATATCGTAAATTCGGAAGTTCTGGATGGGTAGAAGCTGGAATAACAACGGTAGGATTTTTTCAAATAAGTGGTTTGATGACTGGAACTACCTATGAGTTTCAGGTATCCCTTTATTGTGGATCAGTCTGGGGTCCCTTTTCAGAAACCAATACCTTTACAACCATTTGTCTGAATCCTTTGGCAAACCAAATTACTGCGACTATTATCCCACCTTCATCGGCCAAGTTAAGTTGCAGCCTGGGAGGGATGGCTTCATACCAATGGCAATACGGCCTCGTTCCTCTTCCATCCGGCACTGCACCGTTGGAAACATTACCCTTTCCAGGTAATTTTGTTTATTTAAATGGACTGCAATTTGGGAAAACATACCAATATAGAGCCAGAGTCCAATGTGCTGATTCATGGAGTGACTGGTCAGCTACGAATATTTTTGTAATGGATTGTTCCCCCCCTGATCCTGTCGAGTTGAGCGCTACGAATATTACAAGTTCTTCGGCCCGGTTAATCTGGAATATGACGGATATTGAACCGTCCATTTTTGCTTGGGAGTATCGCCAGACGGATGGGCCGCATGCATGGATATCCTCAGGCTCTTCCCAGAACAATTACCTTGATATCGATGGGTTGGAACCAGGGGCTAATTATGAGTTTCGGGTATATTATTATTGCGGTGGAGGAGGTTTTCAGTATGCCTGGAGCAGTTTTTCCGAGCCTCAATCCTTTCAGACGCTTTGTCCGGCCCCAGATCTCTCAGAATTATTTGCTACCAACATAACTCACCACGCTGCCAGGCTGAATTGCCTGTCCGATTTAAATCCTTCTCAATACAATTGGCAATACAGGATCTCTCCAAGCGATCCCTGGATAGACCTCGGTGCGACCGCTTTGAATTATTTTGATCTTAATAATCTAAATTACAATAGATTATACGAATTTCATGTAGCTATCTTATGCGCTTCAGGGTGGAGTACGTATTCAGAAGCGCAGCAATTTGCTACTGCCCCCACACCTGCATATATGACCCCGCTCAGTCCTTCTGGGATTAACGGCCAGGCCATGGGTTTGCCTGCTTCATCCAAGGAAATTTGGCTCTATCCCAATCCCACTTCTGGGGCGATGCATGTGGAGAACCTCGAATCGGATGGAGAATTAATGATATTCAGCCTTTATGGTACATTAGAACAAACGTTCCCAGTTTATACTACCTCTATGGAAGTGGATCTTAGTCATTTGCCCAACGGTGTCTACTTCCTGAAATACAGAAGAGGGTATAAGATAATAACAAGGCGATTTTACCTAATTAGATAAGGAAAATCGCCAGATGCAAACTAAATGCTTAGCCCGGTCATATTCGAGGGCATAATGGAGATGATGCAAAAATGGAAACCCATTTCGAGCCCGATTTGCCGCAAGTTTCCGTCATCCCCCAAGACATAGGCCGGGTGCTGTTGAATCTGATCGGAAACGCATTTTATGCCGTCAACGAAAGAAGCAAAAAAGGAGAAGCGAGATACCTGCCGTCTCGGTAAGTTCGCTTAGGGGGCCAGGAGGCGAGCGTGGAAAAGAAGGCTACATTCAAATAACCATTCAGGACAACGGCTCTGGCATCCCCGAATCCATCCGCGAGAAAATCTTCCAGCCCTTCTTTACCACCAAACCCAGTGGGCAGGGTACCGGGTTGGGATTATCTTTGTCGTATGATTTGGTGACGAAGGGGCATGGAGGGGAGTTGAAAGCGGAGAGTAAGGAAGGGGAAGGCTCTACCTTTGTGATTCAGTTACCCATTGTCTGAATTACAGATTATCGGGATGAAACGATTACACGGGGAAATGGCCGGGCTTACCCTCCTTTCCAAACTCAACGAACAGAATGCCCTTCTCAAAGCGTTGATCATCTCCGCTTACGGGGGGATATGGAAAATATCCGCACCGCCATGAATCGCGGCGCTTTCGATTTCATCACCAAACCCGTCAATTTTACCGACCTGGAACTGGCGATGGAAAAAACCATTCGCCACGTCGCCCAAATCCGCAAAACTATCCAAGCTATCCGCGAAAACAATATCCTGAAAATGTACGTGGACGAAACCGTCCTCAACTTCATGGCCGCCCGGGAAATGGAATCCACTCTGATGGCCAATGAAACCATCGAAGCAACCGTTGCTTTTATCGACCTTTGCGGCTTCACCGCCATCAGCGAAAATGAACCGCCCGACAAGGTCGTCCAATTGCTCAACCGCTACTTCGATATCATGACCAAAGAAATCATCCAACAGGGCGGAATCATCGACAAATTTATCGGCGACTTTGTTAACACAGCCAACGACTCCAATCTACCGCCCAGCCCGGGCAGATCCTCATCACAGGGTACGCCTACAAACGCATCCGGGAATCCTTTAAATGCAACAACCTGGGGGAAATTCCCCTCAAGAATAAAGCCAATCCTACGCTGCTTTATGAGGTGCTGGAGTAACCTTTAGAGCCAATTCCCCCTGGAAACAAAAGAAATCGCCCCTGGATGGCAACAGGCCAATCCAGGGGCGATACATTCCGAAATTGTTTTTCGAATAGCTGCTACAGGGCGGCAGGCAGAATGACGGAGGAAAGTACATGAATCACCCCGTTTTTAGCCTGAACATCCGTCAGCGCCACGCTGGCCGAATTCCCTTTAGCGTCTTTTAAGGTTACCGCACTCCCTGAAATATTCACGGTAAACTTCTCCCCATTTACCGTTGTCACTTGTTGCCCGTTGGTCAGAGCGGTCGACCGCACATTGGCGCCAGCAACTACGTGATAGGTCAGCACTTTAGACAGCTGATCCGCGTTAAGCGTAGCCACCGTGCCGGAAATAGCGGCAAAGGCGCTGTTCAAAGGAGCAAACACCGTGAAGGGGCCTGTTCCCTTAAGAACGGTAACCAGATCCCCGGAAGCGCTGCCCAAAGCGCCAACCAGCGACGTGAAATTGCTGTTAGCAGCGGCATGACCCACCACATCCAATGGCGTAATGACCTTGTCGATCACATGGATGACTCCATTTTTGGCAATAATATCTGCCGTAGTGACGCTGGCCGTCGCATTCAGCTTAACGCCTGCGCCAGACTTCTCGATCAGCACGGAAAGTGCGGCGCCTCCTGGTCCCGTTGCTGCTGCCGTAGAGGCATAGGTCTGTCCTTCTTTGATATCGCCCGCTTTGACGCTTGCTCCAAGAACGTGATACAGCAGAATCTCAGTCAGCGCTTGATCACTGACGGTAGCAAGATCCACCCCAAGCGCGGTAAACGCCGCATTGGTCGGGGCGAAGACGGTAAATGGGCCGGCGCCCTGCAGGGTAACGTCGAGCTTCACGCGCTTCAGCGCAGCAACTAAGGTAGAGAACTGAGGGTCATTTGCTGCGATCTCTACGATCGTCTGTTCGGTAGTCGGCGTTTCTGAATCCTCCTTTTCGCAGGCTGTCAGGTTGAAAAAGGAGATCGAGAGGAGCAATACACTCCAAGCCTTAATGGTCTTCATCATGGTCGTTGGGTTTGATTGTTGAAAAATATCAGTGCCCTAACTCGGAAAACCACCCCGTTGTTTAGACAAACGCTTCAATAGACGATTCTTTGCCTAACCCTGTTAATGATCCAAAAATGACCGATTTTGGCGAACAAAAAACCGACCCTTCCTGCTTAGCTTCCTCCTAAGGTAGACGCAGCTCAGTCCTCATAGTTCCGCGGATACGGAAGCTTGGAAAATGCAAAAGTGCCCAGGTTTTTAATAATTTTGGCCCGATTCAATAATTTCGCACACCAAAACTTTCAAACGCCATGAAATCCTGTACGCTTTTCCTTCCAATGCTCCTGCTTCTCGCCCTCGGCGCTTCCTGCACCGGGCAAAAACCTTCAAACGACAAAACCAAAACCGAAACTTCCGACGAACTGGGAGAACCCACCGGGGACGAAGTCCGCGAGTTCGGTAAGATTAAAAAAGCAGAAGACGCCGGGTACCCCATGTTTGTCCTCGAGATTGAGTTTCCCGAGCGGCAGTACTCCGAAACCTTCCTCCTGAACATGGAAGAACATGACAACCTGGACCCCGCAGCGCTTTCCAATCACGTCGGGAAATACGCCGCCTTCTTCTACACCAGCGAGTCCAAAGACGCCCTGCTGGACGTTACGCTCGATGGCAAATCGCTGGTTGGGGTTTCGGAAGGAGACCTGCCCGAAGGGCTTTCAAAAATCACCGGTATCCTGAACTGCTCCGCCGACGATATGGGCGGCGACTTGCCCGGCTCGCTTTCCATCACCACTGCAGACGAAATATCCGTGAAGTTTGAGTTCTTCCTTACCCAGGAGATGGTGGACGCCAACGGAAAAAAAGTCGAAGCGTATTTTGAGCCCCGTACCGAAAACAAGATCACGAAAATTCAGTTGCAGAAGGAATAATAAGTATAAATGGGCCGCCTTGTCAGGCGGCCCATTCCCTGGTTCGCCGCCCTCCCCCTTGCGCCGAAAAATTAAAAAGATTATCTTTTACCTGAAAAACGGTAACACCCTCCTTCCATCGCCTTCGTTTTTTTCTCATTATGCCCCAATAAGTCGGTAAATCCAGGCAAATACGCACATCAGGATGCATCACCAAAGAAGAAAGGAACAACTCTTTCCTTCTTTGTTCATTTCCCGATCGTGCAATGGCGCTTTCTAAAATCGACTGCCATGAAAACAATTGCCTTTTTTTTTCGGGGCCTGATTTTACCGGTACTTCTATTTGGGTGGAAAATGCCTTTTGCTCAACAAGTGGATCGCTATAAAAACGGGCTTACCAGGTTGGAGTATACATTGCCCGAAGGCAGCCTGATCGTCTACTTACCGGAGTTGTCCCCCTTATCCCTTGTTTCAGGTACTATAACGTATTCGCCACAGGGAAAAAACAGCAAGGAAAAGAACGACAACCTCCGTGCGCTAAAAACCTACAACCTCATGCTGGGGGATAAGGATCTTCAGAACCCCGGACCATTTTTTCCGATGGTGGTTTCGGATAGTCCAACCGGCCGAATCGTGTCAGGGATAAAAACCAAAGAAGGGAAAATCCTTTTCCAGGTTTTTCTCCCCTTGGCGGAGACAACGGTAAATTTCCACCAAAAACCAGTACCTTCCTACCTCGTCGCCGGCGAGCCGGCAGCTTTTTCCGGCTATTTCAACGGCAACTTGAATGATTCTCGTTTATTGATCCGGCAACAGCCGGCCGAACTCTTGGCAGAATCTTCCGGAAAGCTATACTTCAAAACCCCCGATCACCTTGAGGGCCCCGTACAGCTCGAATGTTCGGAAGCAGGCCAGACTTTGGCGGCGGAAACCCAGGCGCTTCAACTCCATGCCTCCGTTGGAAAAACCGATTTAACGAAAGGCGAGCGCACTGTGCTCCGTATCGAAATATCCGGATTGAACGGGCTAAAAGAGCCGGTCCCTCTTTCGATTGTCAATCTGGACCCAGCGACCATCTCGCTACAAGGAGGAAACTCCCGGGAGATTCTTATCGACCCTCAGAAGGACGCGCAGGCCGGAGTGTACAACGCTTCTATACCCATCCAGTCCCTGCAACGGGGAAATTTCAATATTGCCGTGCAGATTGCCCCCCCCGGCGATGGCGCCGGGAGGGAACCCTTGCTGTGCAATTGCCGGATTGACGAGAACACGTACCTGTTGCCGCCGAATATTTGCCAGGCTTTTGGGGGAACCTGTTCATCCTCCGGGCAAACGCAGGAATTCTCCAAGGAAACCCATTCTTCCGCCGCGGCGGCGCCACTGATCTCGCTGCAGGTCCCGCCTGAAATAACCCACGAATCTGGCGTAGCGCTGATCCGGGTAAATCCCCTTTTCGGGAATCTGGCCGGGGTGCGCCTGTCGTACCGCCCCTTTGGGGAAACCAATTGGACGGCCATCGTGCAAGATAGCGAGCCTTCCGATGGTTGGGGGGGAGACTGGCTGCCCCCGTTAGGCTATGACGGCGCCTACGCCCTGCGTGTGCAAGTGGTCAACCAAGCTGATTCCTCAAGAGAGCACATTGGGTATACCCAGGTATTGATGACCCCGCCTTCTTTGTTCCCCGCTACAGAAGGAGAGCGGGTTCTGACCACCATATCCCAAAGCGAAATAGACCGTGCCCTGGAAAACGCAGCCAGGATAGGCGAAAATATCCGGCAGGAGCAAGACCGGCTTGCTGAACTCCGAAGAAAAGCGCAGGCCCTCCGCGAACAGGAGGAAGCGAACAGATTACCGGCGGAAGAACTGAAAAGGATTGACCGTACCCTCGACCAAATTCCCGGCATCTATTGGCGCCGGCTCCGCGAATTGGCGGATTCCCTTGATCGCATGCGAGATAGAACGCCCAACGTCGTCGACACCGCTGCCTTGAACCGTGCCGTTGATGACGCCCAAAACCGGCTTAAAGCCTGCCAGGACCGCCTGGATGCTTTAAAAAAAGAACAAAAGGACCTCGAAGGGCAACGGGATGATCTCAAAAAACAATTGGACGAGGCATTGGACCAAATGGACCGCATCCACCTGAACAATGGATGGACCGGACGCCACGGTTTCCATCCCGACGGACGCTATTGGTATGGATATATCGGGGATGAAAATTCCAATACGGATATTAAGGAGGAGGTCTATGCGATCCAGAAAAAGCTCCGGGCTTTACAAAAAACTTATCTGGCGACTTTAAACCGGTTAAAAAACCTACCCGGCGAAATTGAACAGGCACAAGCCGACTGCGCCGAACTGGAAAAAGCCCTTCAGGAAGCCCTGGCCGCCGCCCGCGACGGTAACCAGTTCGCCGGTACAAATATCGAGATCGCCGAAATCTGCCGGGAAATCCGCAGTCTCGTGAACACCCTTCGCAGGTGGTGCGCAGCGCATCCGGGTCAATGTCCTTTTACCGAAGCCCTGGGAAAACTACTTGAAGATTGTCCTAAATCAGGGGAGGAACTGGACGATTTCATCAATGGCTTCAACGATGCGCTGGACCGGAAGCGGGAACTGGAGCGCGCCCTGGAAAAAGCGGCGGATGATCAGGAGGCTTCGGCAACAGAAGTAGATGCCGAAGCCCAGGCGGCAGAAGAACGCATAAGAGCCCTGGAAGAAGAACAACGCAGGGCTTACGCTGAAGCGGAAAGAAAAAGGCAGCAACTGGCAAAAGAACTGGAGGAAGCGCGCCGGCGAGAGCGGCAACAGCGGGAGCAGGAAGAAAGGGCCAGGAGGACTCCTCCCCCACCTCAGCCCCTCCTCGATGAGCCCGTCGATCCCAGCGACGACGAACTTAAGTTTCATGCCCAGCTTCTTTTCCGGGAATTATACCTGGACTTACTGATCTCTCATGGCCCCTGCGACTGCAAAACCATGGCAGTCGCCCTTGCCAATAATACCAATTCGATCATTCGCGACCTAATAGGCAGGCTTGGCGTTGGGGTTTTCTTTGCTCCCCTGGAAGCGTTGCCCGGCGTTTCCCTTGGGGCAAGGCTTGCGCTGGGAGCGGCAAAAGCCTTGGCCAGCGCTTTGTTCGGAGGGCAGAATATTTCGGAAGAAATGACCAAAAATCTCTTCTCCGTAATTGGAGGCGAGATATTTCCCAAACTTGTAGGAAATGAATTTACCGGAAACCGGCTTAACGACTTGGCAGGAAAGGGCCTGGAAGCTATCCTGGAGGCTGAAGGCGTACGAGCTATCAGTTGGGAAGGCTCCACCCGGTTGAGGGATTGCGGCGAGGTAAAAGGAAAGACAACTTTGCTCGTAAACCCCAATACCGGTTGGGTAACCATTCTGATCAAGATCGACAATTGCCCTTTGATCGTTATTAAATACCGGATTAACGACGACGGGGTGCCGGTTGGAAAAGCCAGCATTACGGAGGTAAAGGAGTAATCTCTTAGGTACAAACTCATAAATTTTGTCGGGTATAGCCTGGCAAAAGCTGATGTGCCAGAAGATTTCACACAGCAGAACTTATGGTTTTGTACTTAGAAGCTATCTCAAAATGTTGGAAAGGTGCTTAATCCGCAGTTGGGCCTCCCCCCAACCCTCCAGACGCTGCGGTCAGGACTTATAGCCTCCAAAGGAGGGGGAGCAACACCGTTTTAGACAATGAGATCATTAATTTGGCGCTTTCCCCCTGCCCTTGCGCACACGGTTCCCCTCCTTCGGAGGGCGATCCGTCCAGACCGCAGCGTCTGGGGTTAGGGGAGGCCGCCCACACCCTGGACCGGGTTTTGAGATAGCTTCTCGTCAAGTGTAGAAAACAACGATATCCGGCAATAAAATATCCCATACATCGCCCCTGGTTCGCCAAGCTGTCAGCCAGAGGCAATTTGGACTAACCCAAAAGAAGGACTTTGCCCACGGTTTCCAAGAAAATAATATTAGACTTGTTACGACGGGATCATCGCGGGTTTAAAATGGCTCTTTTCCGCCCACACTGCGCCTTTTTTCGGTCACTTAGCCCGGCTATGCTCCCTCAAAAAGCCTTCGCGTAGACAGAAAATAGCTCATTTTTCCCACCACGCCGACCCGTCGCAACAAAGTTTATTCCACGCCGGAGGCAGCGCCTATTCAAACCTCGCCTCCACCTCCGCCACCACCAGCCACTGCGGGTCCAGCTTCCGTTCCTGCAGGACCGATATCCACGCCCACTGCGCGCTGGAAACCCGCTCTCCCCGGTCATTCCATGTTTCGGGGCTGCACAGGCAGCCAAGGGACGGTGTGTGAGGAAAGTAGGGCTGCCCCAGGTAAAAAGCGGGGTCGATGGTTGTACCGTGGGCGATAATCTCGGTCCGGCCCATCTTGCCGGCGGAATAGCTTTCCCAAAGGCCGGAAAACTTGTTCAAATGAGGGCCCAATAGCTTGCGGTAAAACGCCTGGTAGGCGCTATCGGCGCCAAAGAACGCGTTGCCGTTTTCGAAAGGCAGGACGAGTTGCAGGTTGGGGGTAGGTCCTATCCAGGGGTTGTCCGAAACGGCGGTTCCGGTGATGCGGTACAATCCCTGCGGGGTGTTGCCATTGGTCAGGTAATACGGCAGGTTAGACACCGCCCGGGCCAACTGAGGGAACTGTAGCGGTTTGCCCAGGCTATCGGCTACCCATTGGCCGCTGGTGTCCCGCATCATCAGATACCCCGGCCGGTTGCGGTCGGTATATTGGAAGCTGACCAGCACCGCCTGCCCGGGTAAAAAAGAAGGGTGGAGGAAGTCGGCAACGGCAGGCAAAAGCGGCTTATTTTCCTTCCAGCGCTTCCGGTAAGCGAGGTACCACTCCGACCCGTAAAAGGCACTGGTAAAGGCAACGGAGGGGAATACCCCCGCCTGTGCCAGGTACTCGAGGGCCATCGCTTTGGTTTTATGCGACCCGAGCAAAGGCCAGATCGCCTGCACCTCTTTTGCGAACTTTCCGGGGTACAGGGCATACAGCATTTCAAGATAGTCTCTCTGGAGGTCCGAATCCGCCTGAGGCAAGCTCTGAAGTTGCGCCGGGATCGCGGATTCAAACCCTGCAGGCCGGTAGCCCATCAGTTCCATGGCCCAATACGCGCCGGAAAACGCGCCCGCTGCGCTATCAGACAAGGGAAGTTGAACGGCCTGATCCACCTGCGTTTTCAGATGTTGGGCCACCGAATCCCGGCATTGCCGGGAGGCAAAGAAGAAAACCGGGTTTTGCTGGGCGTCAAGATGGGCGCTCAGGCAAAAAATCCATAACAGGAGGAAAAATGGTTTTCGCATAGTAAATGGCATGACAAAAAGGGAATCAGAAATGTAAATGTAAACAAATTGTTTTTGAAGAAAAAAAATACCCAAAATACAGCGGTTTCCATTTTTTACCCCAGAAGCCACTGTATTTTGGGTATTTACGGCGCCTTGGTAAGTTTACCTATGCCGTGCAGAACGCAAAAGCATTTTGGTCCTCAGGCCGGCGTATTCACTTCCGCGCCATGGTACCACCACTCCCCTTTCAACCCCAGGTAGGTTTTCTCGATACCCTCTTTTAACCCGATCTTGTGCCGCCAGCCTAACGCATGGATTTTCGAAACATCCAGTAATTTTCTTTGGACCCCGTCCGGTTTGGAAGGATTGAGCAGGATTTTCCCAGAAAACCCAACAACCTCCTTGACCAAATGCGCCAGGTCGAGAATAGTCAAATCCTCACCGGTTCCAATGTTGACCGGGGTCGAATCTCCATAATGGAGCATTAAGAACAGGCAAGCTTCCGCCAAATCATCGACATGGAGAAACTCCCTTCTGGCTGTTCCATTGCCCCAAATTTCGACATACGTTTCCTTTTTTATTTTCGCCTCGTGCATCTTGCGGATCAACGCAGGCAGCACGTGGCTGGAATGCAGGTCGTAATGGTCGTTGGGGCCATAAAGATTGGTTGGCATTGCGGTAATGAAATTGCAACCGTACTGGCTCCGAAAGGCTTCGCACAGTTTGATCCCCGCAATCTTGGCAACGGCATAGGGCTCATTAGTGGGTTCCAAAGCCCCGGTAAGGAGGTACTCCTCTTTAATCGGTTGAGGCGACAGCTTGGGATAAATGCAGGAAGACCCAAGGAACAATAACTTTTTCGCTCCATATTCCATTGCCGCATGGATGACGTTGGACTGGATCATCAAATTGTCGTAGATAAATTCCCCCCGGAAGGTGTCGTTGGCAAGGATACCTCCTACCCGCGCAGCGGCCAGGAAAATATATTCCGGGCGTTCCATACGAAAGAAACGGTTTACCTCCGACTGCCTGCGAAGGTCCAACTCCCTGGGGAGGCGGGTAATTAAATGATCGTACCTGTTCCGCTTGAGGCAACGCGCCAGGGCAGAACCCACCATGCCCTCGTGGCCGGCAATATAGATTTTTTGATTTTTTTCCATCGCTTCTTCGTTTTAGGTTACTCAAATTCCCGGGGCGTCTCAAATCCTGCCTCCAGCAATACCCGGTTCTGCCTGAATAATTTCAAGTCTGCCTCCACCATTTCGCTAACGAGGGCATGTAGATCATACCTGGGGCGCCAACCCAGTTTTTCCCGGGCTTTAGTCGGGTCGCCCAGCAGGTATTCCACTTCAGTCGGGCGGAAATACCGGGGATTTACGGCTACGGCAACGCGGCCCGGCTGAAGCGGGAATTCGGGATCTTTTGATTCGGCAATAATCCCTATCTCTTTAGGCCCTTTCCCTTTGAATTCCAGTTCTACCCCAACCTCCCGGAACGCCAACCGCAAAAAATCGCGGACGGAGGCTGCTTCACCTGTGGCAATTACGAAATCGTCCGGATCGGGTTGCTGGAGCATTAGCCACATCGCCTCTACGTAGTCTTTAGCATGGCCCCAGTCCCTAAGGGCATCCAGATTGCCTAAATACAGTTTCTCCTGAAGCCCGAGAGCCATTTTCGCCACCGCGCGGGTGATCTTGCGGGTAACAAACGTTTCCCCTCTCAATGGGCTTTCGTGGTTGAACAAGATCCCGTTGCAGGCATAAAGCCCATAGGCTTCGCGATAATTGACGGTGATCCAGTAGGCAAAGAGCTTGGCCACCGCATAGGGAGACCGGGGGCAAAACGGCGTGTTTTCGGATTGAGGAATTTCCTTTGCCGCTCCAAAAAGCTCGGAAGTGGAGGCTTGGTAGTAGCGGGTTTTAATCCCCAAATCCAACAGATGGATCGCTTCCAGCAGGCGTAGGGCGCCCAGGCCATCGGTACATGCCGTGTACTCTGGCGACTCAAAGCTCACCTGAACGTGAGACTGAGCCCCCAGGTTATATACCTCATCGGGTTGGATTTCCTGCACGATCCGGATCAAATTGGTGGAATCTGTCAAATCTCCGTAGTGCAGAAAAAAACGGATGTCCTCCTGGTGAGGATCTTGATACAGATGGTCTATGCGCATGGTATTGAACAACGAGGAGCGCCGCTTGATGCCGTGCACTTCGTATCCTTTTCCCAGAAGGAATTCGCTGAGGTAAGCGCCGTCCTGACCGGTTACCCCGGTAATAAGTGCTTTTTTCCTGATCATCATTTCCTGTGCTTTGAATAGACTTGTTGCGACGGGATCATCGCGGGTTTAAAATGGCTCTTTTCCGCTCACGCTGACCCCTGGCCACAAGCCTAATTAAGAAAATACCATGTCCTTTACGCTCCGCTAATTATGATCACTGGGGCGCCCTTTATGCGGGGGTCCGAACTAAACAGGAAGTACGCACCGGGAGAAAGCCCCGTCAAATCAACGCGCAGGGTATTCCACCCCGGGAAAGTATAGACCTTAAAAGCCTTTACCGGTTTCCCGGTTTGGTCGGCAATCGAAAACTGTAGGAAAGGCTTGGTCGTATACACCCGGATCGTCAGTTCCCGCTGGCCGGCGTGGAGCAGGGTAGGAAAAATTTCAATGGAGGCCGGGCTGCAATCGGTCTTTTCGCTGGTTAATTCAGAATAGGTTATCCCACCCTGCTTGTCGACGATCTTCATCCGGTAATAGTTCGTCCGGCCTGCCTGCCCATCGAGGTATTCGAAGGGATGAAGCCCATCGGTTCCGTCCCAGACCTGGCGTATCAGGGGCAAAAAGGATATCCCGTCCGGACTGCGTTCCAACTCCGCGTATTGGAACGATTCGTTGATCTGGCAAGCCCCGGTAAGCCGAACCTGACAGTCTTCCAGACGGGAACTTAAGGTACACCTGTTCTCCAGATAATCTGAACTGCTTATGGAATCGCGGAAAAGAATAATGGATTCAAAGGGCTTCAAAACAATAAAACCGGGTTGGGCAATCTTACGGATATTTGTCCACCCCTTATCCAGAAAAAGGACGGAGTCCTTGCTGCCCGGGTTATAAGCAAAGAGGATATAGCTGTCTGCATCGGTTTGTTTGGCGTCGACCTCATACAATCCGATATTGTCCAGCCAATAGGTGAATTGGTCTTCTGCCGTGGAAAAAATGAGACTAGCGGCTGCTTCCTGATCTGGAAAAGAAAATAACAGTTCGCACTCTTTTCGTTGCGGCCCAATGCCGATGGTCCGGACATAAGAGATGGTTTCATAGGGCGTTTTTGCCTGGCGCAAATATATTTCAAGGGCAGCCGGCGCCTGGGCAATTGCCGAAAACCGCAGCAGATAGTGCTTATTTCCCGCCACCGAACCGCACTGGACTGCGGCAAGGGAAAATTGAGTCCCGGAAATCTCGATAGCCCCCTGGTCCAGTGGCGACTTGGATTTCCACGAGGTGGAGCAGCCTCCGGCAAAGGACCAGCAGGAAAAGTCGATGCTTCCGGATTCAAACTGGCCGTTCTTGATTTTATTGACTGAACTCACCGGGTTTAACAAGTAAGGAACGATGGAAACGGGGCTTTTCCCGGCGCTCTGATCCTTACCGTAAGTTTTTTGCCACCGCTCCAGGTCGTACCACTGCGTCCGGTAACTGTTGGACGAGAACCGGTAGCTCGCAGCAATGGTCAATTGATCGTCGAGGGGTCGCGCATAATAGTTCCCCGAAAACAGCCCCAACTCCTGGAAATCTTTTGACTGCGACCTGAAATACGCTGTTGTTTGATGGATCTTCTTTGCCACAAATACGTTATCCGACACCGAAAGATTTGAAGCCGGCATCCCGGAATAATCGCGTTCCGATGCCCATTGGATCTGGTTGTCGTAGAGAAGATTCCCTTCAATGGTAAGGTTTCTGGAATTATGGACCTTTATGCCATTGTTCCCGCAGTGCGCCACGGTATTTCCCAGGATCGCCACGTTCGCCGAGTTGTCGTCGATGTAGATGCCTTCTGCGGCATAATAGTTCCTGCGATTGGTTCCCTTCGGGGCGCCTAACCCATGCAAAACGATATTCCCCTCTACCACCCTGTTGTTCATGGAATTTCCCGAACCTCCGGCATAGGTGTAAATCCCGCCTCCGTCATCCAGAACGGTGCAAAAAGTATCGATAAAGTTGTTTTTAATAAGGCAGCTATCCCCTGCAAAGCGAATGGGGATATATCCGGACTGCAGGACCGCGTTATTCGTTGCATTCAATCCTTTGTCATAACTCAGTATAGCATAGGATTGCCCCTTGACCAACATGCCGGGATAGTTTCCGGTAAACCGCAGCGTATTGCCGGTCAATGCCGCATAAGGAGAAGGATAGTCCAGATATACCGCCGAACTGTTGGAATACTCCACCAGGCAATCCTTCATGAAAAAATTCCGGCTCCCTGTCAAATGCACCGCATCTATGCCGGAGCAGGAGATTTGGGTTTGGATAACCTGGAGGTTTTTCATGGACGGCCAATCGGAAAATATCCCGTATTTGTTGGCGCCTGAAAACGCAAGGTCGTGAATAACGATGTAATGCGCCTGAACGTTGACGAGGATATCTTCTACCCCAATCTGAACGTCATTTCCCGATGGGCCTGAGGCGCCAAAAAAGACCGATAGTTTCTTTGTGGCCATATCAAAATACCATTCCCCGAATTGGTCCAGCGTTTGGGGGTGGTTTTGAAAAAAGTACCCAAACCCGTCTTGGGGCGAATAAGAGGGAGCGCCGGCATAGGTAATCACCGTGCCGGAGTGCGCGATGACGGGCAGCCGTTCAATATACCAGGGTTCGGTGCGCACGACCAGTTCCGCGTTCTTCCAATTAGGCGCAGCAGGCAGTTCCTTGTCCGTGATCGAATTGGCCCCATGCGACTCCAGGATAAGATAGCCCGCATTGGAAGCCTCCGGGTTGGGATATCTACCCATAGGGAAAGGTTTTCCTCCGATGGTCACCATATACAGGGAAGAAGAAACCGGAAGGGGACCGCTTTCAAATACGCCGCCTCCTTTCGCCGTCCATAAAATAACTGGCGCCATTCCGGTAATCACCGGTTGCTTTCCTTCTCCGTATGCCGACAAGACGATAGGGCGGCCCTCTATACCAGATTTATTCGCGAGGATCGTGCCGGCAAAAACTTCTCCACGACGAAACAACACAGAGTCTCCCGGCTGAAGGCGGCGAAAATATGCGTTCAATTTTTCGATCGTTTTCCAGGGCGTCTGTGGGTTTTGCGCCTGAACGGAGGAGCGGAGGTCGTCCCCCGCAGCCGTTGAAAAATAATAATTTGCCCCGGATACCTGTGAGGCGCTGAATAGGATCAGCGCCAGAAGCCAGCCTAAAATTAAGCCTGTTTTCATAGGGCATGTAATTCAAAAGCGGGTGAATAATCTCAGAAAAGCGTCTTCCATTTTTCCGTTATCATGCAGGCAATGAAGATAGGCCCGTAGTAGAGGTAGCGTTTCCACAACCGCCGGGGCTCCTGCAAAAGCCTTCCCAGCCATTCCAGGCCGAGTGAGATCCAAAGTTTACCCGGCCGAGGCGTCGTCCCGGCGTAAAAGTCAAAAACGGCGCCAATACAGCAGATGATGCGCGCGTTTACTTCGCTACGGTAGCGAAAAGCCCACTTCTCTTGCTTAGGCGCTGTCATACCCAAAAACAAGACATCCGGGTGAAATGCGTTGACCGCATCGATCATTGCCTTGCTTTCCTGCTCCGAAAAAACCGAACTGTAAGGAGGCGCATAAAACCCCATGCGAACCTCCGGAAATTCTCTTGCCAGGCGGTTTTTAATGCGAAGCAGGGTCGTCTCCGTGGATCCCACGTAAAAACAGCTTCCTTTCTCCCGGTTCAATCGCTCCAGTAATCCTTGATGCGCATCCGATCCGGCGAGCTTGGAAATACGGCTCCCCGATAAAAAGCGCGCCGACAAAGTAATGGCGATGCCATCGGGTAATAAAATATCTACGTGTTGCAATATATTATTAAAGACGGGATCCCTCCTTGCCAAACAGAAAGAGTACTGATTGATCGTCGCGATCAGTAATTTTCCCGAAAAAGGCATCGCTTCAAGCGATCCGGAAAACAGGGAATAACCCAGGAAGGGCGTCGTTACCGCAAGATGTTCTGCAGCATGCATTTTGAATGGGTTTTGTAGATGCTGCCGCTCGCTTTCCAGCAAATGCCTAAGGCGAAGCAGTCTCTACCCTAAATGCGAAAAATCTGGCGAAGGATGGTATTTAATCTCTTGCGCAATTTCAAGTAAACCCGTTTAATCGTAGCTCCCTGCAAGTGTTCCAGAAAACGTTTGGCAAAGTTCAGCGCCCTTCTCCAGGGCGCCATCCAGGGATAGCGGAGCACCTCGAACGAATACAAGGGTACTTTCTTGGCGCCAAGCTGATATTTATATTCATACTCCCCCCATAATAAACGGACCTTCTTAATGCCTTTTTCAATAAAGTAGCGATTGGATTGAAAGGAACATACCATCCCCAGTTTGTAATAGGAATACTTAATATTGAAGGCGTTGATGTACCCAAACAACTGACCTCCTACAATAAAATTAATATTCCCTGCAAGCCATTCGCCGCCCGACCGCATGCAGCATACCAACCCGTATTTTTGCGCTAATTGCGCCAGTTTCTCCATTTCTTTTACACCGTGCCCGCGCGCTTTTCCAATAGCGCGCATTCGGGCGCCGTTCATTCGAACAATCGCCTCGATAAGCCCGGGAGGAATGCGCTCCTTCTCAAAGGCTTCAAACGTACAACCGGGAAAATCCCTTTTTACCCGGTTTGAAAGGCAATTAATGCTTTTCCTAAGGTTTTTGGACAATATGGAAGGGTATTGTTCTGTGCGCTCAGGAAGCTCTATAACAAAATCGCCAACCTCTTCGGTAACCAGATACGTCAACCCGCTAAACTCCGGTTGAACACGAATTTTTTCAAAGGCAATCAGGCGTACATGAGGAAAGGATTTGAAACAAGTTCTGCAAAAATCCTCTATCACCTTGCCATCCATTGGGCAGACCTTGCTAAGGACATGGAGTTGCTTCCCGCGGAGTTCAAAGACGATTACGTTACTGATTCCACTGGCTTTGTTCACCCGGGCAAAGGCGTATTTTGGGGTATACGGATGGAAAAGATCGGCGTACTCTTTGACGGCAAAAACGCTTTCATATTCCCTCTCCAGCCACTCGGCAGCCGCTTCGGAAACAAAAGGGGTAATTGCATAATCCAGGTCTGGCGTAACAGATTCCGGAGGATTGGAATATAAGGTTCCCATGTGGAGGTCAGGCAGCATCATACCGGGATTCACTGCTATTGAGGCCAATGTGGACCATCCGTTTTTGGAGGTGTAGACGGATCTTTTTCAAGGTAATTCCCCGAAGGACTTCAACGTTTCTTTTCACCCAATTCATAAATATCCGCCAGGGCCTTAGGTAGGAATACCTCAGGACTTCATAGGAATACAATGTCGTTTTTTCCGCGTTTAATTTATGTTTGTAATCACAATCCCCCCATAACAGATGAAAGGTTTCGCCGCCTTTTCCGATAAAATCCATTATGGTCAGATAGATGCACACCAATCCCAACCGGTACGTATTGAACGCCGGATCATGGGCCAATACGTGGCAATACAAGTGCCCTCCTACCCGGGCGCCAAGTGCAGCCGCAGCCGTTTGCCCGTTTAACTGGATCACTCCGGCAAACCCGTATTGTTTGGCGAAGGCAACAAACTGGCGTACAAACCGGTCTTTAAGTCCCGGCGCCGCCCCCTTTTCCTTCATGCGTTTCCGGTTCAGCTCCACGGTCTCTTCAACCAATGAATAAGGAATTTCCTCTTTTTCCAGTACGAAAAAATTAAAATCCGGAAAATCCCTTTTCAAATGATGAAGCGGGTTGTTGACATTTCTCCTCGTTTTGCTTCCCAGAGAAGCATGATATAATTCCGGCGTACCAGGAAGGGGGATAACAAAATCGCCGTTCACCTGCGTGATAATATAAGGAAGTCCTTCCAGGTCGGGTTTCTCCAGCTGTTTTTCAAAGGAAATGATCCGGACGCCGGGAAATTTTTCAAAGCATCTGGAGCAGAAATACGCAACGAACAGGCTAGGTATCCTGCAAACCTTGTTGAGAACGTTCAACCGGTTCCCAACGCGCTCGAATAGGACCACCTGCCGGATAGTAGATCCGTCTTCCACCAGAGTAAACGTATATTTTTTCGTGCCCGGGTGAAAAATTTGGGCGTACTCCCTCGTGGAAAAGGAACTTTGGTACAGATCTTCCAGCGCCGGGGAGGTTTCCTCAGAAATGAACGGCTCTATGGCGTATTTATACCCTGGAGCGAATGGCGCTTTTACCCACATGGCTGTTTAAGGTTAACATCACACTTCTGAACATTTCCGTTTTTCGGGCATTCAGGCCTTACCAGCTTGGTAGATCTTGAAGGTCTCGTTCCCCAAAATGTCCGGGATTGTGGTTTAACATACCCTGTTTCATCCAGTATCCTCTGAAGGATTGTGGCAACGTTTTGCTCAAACTGCTTCAGAGTGTAATATCGCTCGTATTTCCTTTGGCCTGCCCGGCCAAATTCCATTCGGAGGGCAGGGTTTCGGATCAGCAGCTGCATTTTATCCGCCAGTAGCCGGGGATCGTTCCTGGAAACCAGGAAGCCGTTGACACCATCCTCCACCATCTCGGGTATAGCTCCCTCGCTACTGGCAATAACGGGGATTCCGCTTTGAAAGGCTTCCAGAATTACCAGGGGAAAACAATCTTCCAGAGTAGGAAAAACGAAAACACCGGCTTTCTCCAAACAGGCCGTTTTTTCCGCGCCGTATTTAGGGCCTGCATAAACGACCCGCCCGGCTAGCCCGGATGCTGCAAGGTACTGGCGGAGCTCCTCCTCTTTAATATCTGATGGTTCTCCGACGATTTTCCCGCGAAAGGACACCTCTCTTTCACATAAAATCCTGCACGCCTCCAAAAACACCCAAAGCCCTTTTGCTTTCATCAGGTGGGACAGAAAGAGCGCTTCCGGAACGGAAGAAGCTTTCGCAGAAGGCGTTTTATCCGTTTCGCGATGTCCCGGTATTTCCGGAATACCATTTGGACAAATGAATACGCGGTCCCTTGGAATATAGCCGGCTACGTCCGGATACAGCAAGGAGGATAAGAGGATGACGCGGGCGTTTTTGAATTGATATTTATACCATTGGTCGAGCAACCTGCGCCCCTTGTTTACAGCCACGCCTTTGTTGTGGTAGTGGTAAACGGGAGCATACCCAAAAAGCTTAATCAGAAAAACCAACCCCATTTCTTTATATAAAGCCGGGGGCGCCGCATTGATAGACATGTAGCAGAGCGCGTACCGGGTTTTAAGGAGAGCGGACAACACCCTGGCGTAAAGCAAGACAACCGTCCAGATTTTTCGCCATTTCCCCTTGCCGATCTCTGCCAGGGTTCTGGAGGTTTGCAGGTTGATAAACCGGCAGTCAAAGGCATTGCAGATCAACGAGCTGTTTTGGATATAGCCGCCCATCAGCGCCGCTCCGTGAATTGGAGGCGGGAGGTGAAGCAGGAATAATATTTTCGGCTTAGGAGGGTTCATTTCCAGTTCACCAATTCCCTGTTTTGCAGGTATACCGCGTTAGAAATACCGCTTATCCGCTGCAGCATGTGTTCGAGATCGTCCCAGAGCCGGTATTGTTCTATTTCCCAGGAATGCCCCCAAAGGTGCAGGCATCCGCCTTGTGCCATTGTCCGTTCCAGAAAAAAGTCCAGCAGAGACAGCAGGCCAACGCTGTTTTTTGCGCCCATATAAACCCTCAGTGTCCTGAAATCTAATCGTTTGAGTAAATGTTTGCAGTACGTAAAGCGCGAGTGCGGAAAAACCTGAAGGGTAGTGGGCGTCGTTCCGTCGGCAGCAAACGGATTGGTATGTAACAGGTGGGTTGTCCGCACCACCTGAAACCCCGTTTTAAAAGCGTAAGCCAATGCCTGGCGGTTGAACCGGCCTCCCGGAAAGCAAAAAGAAACAGGCGCCTCGCCCAGAATTTCCGACAACCACTGATAGCAGCCCAGGATTTCTTGTTCAAATAAAGGGATGGAAGCCCGGGCGATCCGGCAATGGGTCAGCGTATGCCCTCCGATCTCAAACCCGGCAGCCAGGTCTTTAATCGCCTTCTCGCCGATTACCTCCCGCTCCGGATTGGTTTGGGGAATGTAAAAGGTACCGGATACCCGGTATTTTTGAAGCATCTCCGCCAGGCGATGGTCTGCCGGATGGCCGTCGTCCCAACTGGTTGTGATCAGCATCATACAAAAGAATGTTCGCGTTTTGAGCGTACCAGGAAATGTATAGCTTCCTCCACGCCTCCCACCATTTTTTCAAGAGGAAAGACGTGTTCTGCGGCATACCGGACGTGCATACTAAACCGGCGTTTCATTTCCCCGTCCGTCAGGTAATGGAAAATCGCCGCTCCCATAGCCTGTGGGGTTTGCGGCCATACCATAAAACCTGTTTCCCCATCCGTTACATACTCCGCTTCGGGACCGTGGAACGGACCGTTTTTGCCCCGCTGGAACGACACGACCGGGCAATTGAAGCAAAACGCGTGGTTCACGGACAACCCCAAATCCCCGGGCATGACCATCAGGTCAAAACAAAACAATAGCTCCCCACTGAGTTGGTCGTCGTGGATCGGTCCGTGAAAATAAACGTCTTCCTCCATCGATTTCTCCCGCGCCTGTTCCCGGATCAGCGGAAGCATTTCGCCATCCCCGATAAAATGCACCCCAAGGCGGACTCCGTATTGAGTCCTTATGTGGTCGTAAACGGCAAGTAATAACTCCGGTTTTTTAGCCGAAAGCAACCTGCCGATAAACCCGATATTCCAGGTATGCCGGATTTTACAACGTGTTTTGACAGCCTCCCGGCCTTCCCGTTCGAGCGCGTTCCGGATTTGGAAGAGAGCGGGCGTGTTCAGCGTGTTTTGGGCAACGAACAACCGTTCTGAGGGGATGTATTTTTCAAGGATCGCTTTATCGCTTTGGGTATACAAAATGAGCGCATCTGCTTTCTTTAACTGGAACAAGCGGTACTGGTCCAGCGCGCTGTGTTCCGGACAAAAACCGGTCTTTCGGTTGTATGCATGGGACCAAAAAGCGGTGCGGATCCCGAGCCGGCGGCACGCGCTCAGAATCCACGGAAGGTTTAGCATCCCCAGCGCAAAATCGAATACGACCACTTCAGGTCGAACCTGCCGTATCCGGCGAAGCGGAAACAGCAAAACATGTGTTTCTCCCGGCCCGTATTGCAATGAAGGAATCGTCTCCGCATAATCGGCGCATCCCGGGTGAATGCCGGAATTGTTTTTTCCGAATAACAACCGGATTCCAACCTCCCGGTCGAGCGCGTCATATACCGGTTGGCGGTAATGGGAAAAGACCCGCTCCACCAACACGACGTTCCCTCGGCCTCCTGTTACAGGAAGCAGTCTGGAAGATAAAGGTCCGGAAACAACCGGCGCCGTTGGATGCGAATGGCTATAAGTTTTGGATCCCATATGCGTTGGACCAGATTTCCAGGTTGAGAAACCTCCAAAATGGAAATTGAGGCGTTCGCTGGGGCGTTTCAAATCGCCTCAGCACCTTTCGTGGATTCCAGATAGTTCTGGAGCGAAAAGAACTGGATTGCAGCACATCGAAAACATATTCCCGAAATGGCGGGTCGGAAATAAGATAATCATCAAACGGCGTGGCAAAACCTATCTTTTGCCGGTTCCCTGTAATGAAATCCGGCAGCATGTTTCCTATCGTTTCGCGGTGGATGCGTTTGGTGACTCCCTGATGGAATTTAAGTTCATTGGGGATGGAAAAGGCAAATTCCATGATCCGGTAGTCCATAAAAGGCGACCGGACCTCCACTGATTGCTGCATGGAAGAAATATCCTCGTAATGAAGGATCATATTCAGATCCTGGTAATTTATGGCATTCAGGAGGTACCGCGTGAGGTTCTTGCCTTTAAAGGTAAATTGGTATTCAAAATCAAAATGGCCTAGATTGTCCCGGATAAATCCTCCATCAAGGCATCCCAGGGATCTTTCCTGAAAGGCGGCGCGCAAAAAGGCGCTCAACGGTTTGCTCAGCATGGATTTAACCATTTGGGCCAGCAGAAATATTTTAGAAAAACCGTTATGCTGGTTTAGCGCGCGAAATTCATTCCGAAAACGGCCATTTCCGGATAGCCACTGATCGAGCAAATGCGCGCCTGCGATATAGCGGTCATATCCAGCCAGCGCCTCATCGCTTCCCTGACCGTTGAGCACCACCTTGACGCCGTCTTCACGGCACCGCTTCATGATCCGGTTATGGGCAATGCCCGCAAAAGACCCTAAAGGGTGATCCAGGCTGTAGAGGGTATTTTCCAATCCTGCCGTGATCTGCCGGGAATCTATAGTCATTTCGTGCAGGGATATATGGTGGCATGTTGAAATGAACCTCCGCACCCTTTCCGTTTCGTCGTAGATGAACCCGGGAAAAGACGCTACGTATGCGTGAACGCGATGCTGACCTAAAGCGCCTTGCGCGGCGAACTGGTCGGCAACCCGGGCTATGGAGGTAGAATCCAGTCCGCCGCTGAGCAGCAGCGCTACCGGCACATCGCTGCGAAACCGGATTTTCACAGCATCCTTAAACAAGCTTCCGTATTCTTCGAAGCAGGTAGTATTCCGGCGGTGAGTGAAGCGATTTTCCTGCAGCGACCAGTATTTTTTAAACGTTATTTGGCCGTCCCGGCAAAAGAGGTTGGTCCCGGGCAATAACTCCGAACATCCCTCCAGAAAGGTCTCTCCGTCGTTCAGGCGAAATCCGTAAGCCAGGTAGCGAAATACCTTCCGGCGGTTGGCGCGCCGCAAGCCGCAAACGGCATGCAAGGCTTTAAGTTCACTGGAAAAGTAGACCTGTCTATCCTGTACGCGGTAGTAAAAGGGCTTAACGCCAAACCTGTCCCGGGAGCAAAACAAGAGGTTGGTGCGGAAGTCAAAGATGGCAAAGGCCCACATCCCATTGAAGGATTCTACGCATTTTTCGCCGTACTCCAGGTAGCTGTTCAAAAGGACTTCGCTATCCGACCCCGAACGAAAGGCATATCCCTTCCGGGTCAGCGATTCCCGGAGTTCGATGTAATTATAAATTTCCCCATTAAAGACCAACACCACCTTTCCGCTTGTATCCCACATGGGCTGGTTGCCAGACGGGCTAAGGTCGAGAATGCTCAACCTCCGGAATCCGAATCCCATGGAGGGTTTGACCAAAAGGCCTTCCGCATCCGGTCCGCGGTGGGCAATAGCGGAGTTCATACGCTCCAGGAGCGCCCCCCGTGCAGCTTCCTGCATACCGGAAGGACCAAGATCGACGATTCCGTTAATCCCGCACATGAGAGGTTAAAACAGGTTGTTGTCCAGCCGCCTTTTCGGCAAAAAGACCGTTCAATTCGCTGCGAAGACGGACGCCAAAAGCGCTCCAACTATTCTCCAGACAGAATTGCCCGACTATTTCGGGACCAGGCCTGTCTGCCTCCGTGTAATTTCGGCAATAATGAATAACGTCTTCATAACGTTGGTATGTTCTTACCAACCCGGACGGCTTCAGATCGCGAAAAGCGCCGGTATCCGGGCCAATAATAGGAATACCCATCCGGATAGAATCCATAAGCGCCCCTGAACTCAATACTGATGAGGAAAGATGGGTGAACAGGATGAACCTGGAATGCCTGGCCATAGCGGCAATCTGTTCCAAGGGATAGAGGGTTTCGTCAAAGACGATCTGGCCGGACAAAAGCGCCCGGATTTGCCGGGCATACTCCGGATAGACGCAGGAACCCGCGATCCGGATGCGAATCCCGGAAGCCTCCGGCGTATGTTTCACGTATTCCAAAAACGGAACAATGCCTTTATAAGGGGCTATACTCCCCCAAAGCAACAGATCAATCGTTTTTTCATCACCCCCATTTACCTGAAAAGGCGGATTAACGGGATGGATCAGGTACCGTATCTTATGGCTGTGCTTTGGATACTTTTCTTTTCCAAAAGCGACGCCCTCTGCGGAGTGCGTCAGGATAAGGTCTGCATGCGCCATTAACAACCGGAACATCAGGTCGGTCCAGGAGTTCTTCACAATACTGTGGGAATACTTGTTATGCAAAACCCAAAGGATCTTTTTGTGGAATACCCGGCACAAGAATAGAAAAGCGACGAAGAAAAACACCTGCACTTTTCCAAAACGGAAATAAACGGGCATATCCTCAATCCAGTTAAAAACGAACAGGTCGGTTTTTCCAAAATACAGGTACGCGTCCAGAATCCCGAACCGGGTATTGCGCTGATTGACAATCCGGAAACCTTCTCCCAGCGCGCGCTCCAACTGCATCGCATAAGGATTGGGGGAAGGCGCCTCCCGGTAATCTATTTTGGGAAAAAAATATATTCGCTTCATCGCCATCAGAAAAGTCACCAAGTTGAAGACCGCTTCATTAATTCTTTGTTTTCGACTTTGGTCAGGATTTCCTCCAGCGCTTCCATATTGCCTTCATAAAAGGAAGGATAATCCCGGAGAAACGTACGGAACACCTCCTGAGGGGTTGTTCTGCCATCGTAGCATGCTTTGATTTCAAGGAGTTTGGCTTTCAAATCCTCCCTGTCCCGGTATACCACAAAACAGGGAGAAAGCGTTCCCGGTCCATGTACCTGAGGATGTTGATCCAGCCTCCAGGACATGGGCCAGGAAGAATCCGGCGTAAAAACCAAACAACCGCAGGACAAACATTCCGCAATAGGGACCCCAAAGGCTTCCAGCGACTGCATAAAGTAGAACGTAGCCTGCTGGTACAAAGCCCTGATCTCAGAAATAGCGTACTTTCTTTCTAGGGAAACATAAGGAATTTCAAGTTCCTTGAGCGCCCGGATCTGGGCTCCCCGGATGGCTTCATGTCCCGGGCGGGCAAAATCGACTATTGCCAGGAGGGCCTTTTTTTCATTGGGTTGCAGTCCTGTTCCTTTTAGAAACAGCCCCACCTGGCTCCAGGGGTAACCGGGCGTTTGCCGGATTTCGGTGACCTCGGAAACCGCCAGGTGCCAGTCGTACCGGTCTATTCCCGAATGGCCGTTTTGTTCGAGTTCCGCCACGATCGTCGGGGCATTGCCCAGGTAATAGACTTCGTAAATCATTACAGGAATGGCGGCGCGCTTTTTGAGCCGTTCGATGCTATAGGAATCTTTATAAAATGCCAAAGGGATGCAATCGCTGACGACCAACGCGTCAAAACCGCGCAATGATCTGAAAAAGAACCAATCACTTATCCAATGCGCTCCTTTGAACGCGGTCCAGGTGAGCCAGCCACATCGCTCTTTTACCTCCTCATGCCGCAGCAACCGTTTCAAAGCGCCGGTCTTAAAAAAGATCTGGGATTCGCGTCCGGCAGCGCCTATAGCGCGATGCAGGCATTCAGCCAACACCCTTGGGCTGCCAGGTTCCGGCCGGGTAATTATGGCAATCCTTGCCATGAAGCGGCTTTTTCCCCAGAACCCCTGCGTTCACCCAAAGAAGCAGATCTTTTGGGCTTAGCAGCGGCGCAAAGGATATTTTTAAAGGCGGAAGCAACATTGTTCGGGTTAAATTCGGAGTGCGCCAGTTTTTGGGCCCTTAGTGCGAGTTCCCGCCTTCGGTCTTCGTTCCCAAGCAATGCTTTCAACGCGGCGGCGAGTTCATTCACGCTGTTTTCTACAACGATTTCGGCACATTGATGCTCGCGGGCAAAACGGACCAACGCCGTGTCTGCCGGCGCGAAAACCAGAACGGGGGTTCCGGAAGCCAGGTATTCTGAAAGCTTCGCCGGTATGGAAAACCGGATAAAACCCAGGGAACCAGGAGAAAAATCATAAGGTAGAATCAGCGCATCGGCCCTGGCAAATACGCCCGGCAGGGCCGCATAAGGGACCGGGGGCCTGTACGCCACCCAGGGCCAGGTATCCGCCCAGTCCGGCTTGTTTTCCGTTTGCAGAACAAACCGGACGCCCCACTGCGTTTCTTCGTTCAATTGGGCCACCGCTTTGGCGATCGTTTTCAAAGAGGCATCAATGCCCAAACCGGTTCTCCCCGCATAAAGCAAGGCCGGCGGCGTATGCAATGCGTAGGAAAGCCGATAGCCGGATTGCCGGAAGCCGGATGGAACAGCGTTGTGAAACGGGATGAATTCTTTTCCGTACCGCTTCAGGTATTCTTCAGACATATATTCCCCGATGCTTAAAAGGGCTGCAGAGACGTCAAATAACCGGGCAAGCAGGTTGGCGGTTTTCCTTTTCCACAAAAAATGAAAAATACCCGAATGCGCTTCGGATTGAGGCCAGTCGTCCATCATGTGAAATACCATCGGTTTTTGGAGCGCAGACTGGATCGAAAGGCAAAAAGAAACTTCCGCCAGGCTATTCGCCTGGGCATACAGCACATCGGGATCGTATGCCAATAGCCACGAAAGAAGTTCTTTTGAAAGATGGATTTTAAACACGGCGTTGTACCAACCCGTGTAAGCGAGGACCGGAAAAAACAGGCGTTCGATGATCCACCGCCTCCTGGTGCGGGAAGCCGCGATTGGCTGATCAGAATGGTCCTCCGCTTCAAGGCACACCGGGCCGGAATAGGACTTGTGCTGGAAAAAATTAAACGGGAATGACCATTTCTCTTCCCCGGATCCCAGGCGATAATACCGGCGGCACATGTCCTTACAGATGGAGTTCCCCGACAGCAATTTGCCGGAACACACCACAGCCAGACGGTCTTTCTCCCACCCCGCAAAGAGGTTGGTCAGGGTAATTCCGCCGCCCGTCCGGCGGTCAAAAGGTTGTCCGATGATCAGAACTTTGGGATAGGTCATGTGCAGTAAAAAAACAGGTTAGCGCTTCATCCGGAATACTCCGGAGCGCCTTCGATAAGCAAATCCGGATACCCACCCATACGAGGAGGTAATTCATGGTAAAGGCAAAAACAGTGGATGGGTATAAATTAAGTATCCAAAGAAAGATCCAGATTCCAGCCGCTTTGGACAAGAGGTTTTTAGACCGGAAAATCCCCAAAAACATAGCAGGCAAAGCGATTCCCAGTAATAACCCCAGGCTGATCGCCCCTCCTTTCAGGATGATATTCAAGTAATCCGTTTCAATAACCGACCGGAAATCCGAGCCGTCTTCCAAAAACCCAGGGATATAATACGTCCCGTTGATTCCCCTGCCGATCACCCAGTCCAGCGGTTTCATATCCGCATAGAACCGTTTTTCCACATTGCTCCGGGTGTCTTCCATCCCCCTTTCTTTTACGGACGAAAACAGGGCGCCTTTGCCGAAGGAGCGCACCCCGTAAACACCCAGCACAACGGCAAATAGAACCGAAGTAACGGCAAGGAGGAGCTTTGCCCTGCTATGGACCAGGTAAAGCGCGCAGGAAATGAATAACGGTGCTGCCGCCATTATTACCAGCCCTCTTCTTGCTTTTAACAACCCCAACGCCAACGCTGCCAGTAGTACGACCAGTGCAGCCATATTCACGCGCCGGCTGTGATACGGATAGGTAAGAAGGATAAATCCCGCCGGAATGGCCAGCGTTTTGGAGAAAATCTCGACAATGGTCTTATTAAACAGATCTGTAGTTTCGGGAATGATCAGCCGATCAATGAAAAAGGCATTAAAAGCCAGGAAGCAAAATCCCAACAGGAGAATGAGCCAGAATATCCGCTTCACCGCCCATAAATCCAGAGAGAATAAAAGGATCAATGGCGCCAGATAGGGCATCATTCCAAACCATGCGTCGAACAGCAGGAACTTTACAAAGTCGGCCTCCAGTAAAAAACCTCTGCCAATTACCAAAGCAGACCACGAAAAGTAGAGGAAAAGGCCCAGGCGCATCAACCGGTTCACCGCGTGGAGGCGGACCAGCTTCAAAGCTGAAACAAAAAGCAACGCCAACCCTGCGATCTGGATCAGCTGACAGGTTACATAACTGAGTTTTTCGGCATAGGAAAAGGAAAAACCCAGGCTATATAACAGAAATCCAGCCAAAAACACATCAAAAAAGTCCCATCTAGGCAGCTTCATTTCCTATTCAGGTAATTTGCCGGATTAGATCGAGGTGTTTTTGCATCGACGTCTCTGTATCGAAATCGTAAGGGGCCTTGCCTATGCAGGCGTTCTCCAGGCAGAAGGCAATACCCCGGGCCAGATCCTCTGGGTCTTTGCAGGCCGCCAGATAGCCATTTTCTTTATGCCTGACCAGATCGGGGATTCCTCCTGTACGGAATGCCGCTACGGGCGTTCCGCAGCAAAGGGCTTCAAATACCGTATAGGAAAGGGTTTCAGCCAGGGATGGCGCAATAAACAAGTCGCTGGCCCCATAAACCACAGGAAGGAGGCGATCATCCCGGAGTTGCCCTAGGAACCTGGTTCTGAACGGAATATCGCCGGTATTCTTATTCCGGATGGCGCCAAATACGAGAAGGAGGGGATTTTTTTCGGGGTGGTTCCGGTGGAATACCGCCAAAGATTTTTTTAAATAATCCCACCCTTTGAACGGGCTTTCGACCATGTTGGCGCCAAAGGTCAGGACCGTATCTTCCGGATCGATTTGCAGCAATTGCCTGCAAACCCTTTTGTCAAGCGGGCAGAACAGGTTCCTGTCCAGAACGTTGGGAATTCGGACGGTCGGTTTGCCGCGCAGCAGGGCCGATTGGGCGGCCTGTTCGAGCATCCACCGGCTGGGCGCAATAAAATAAAACCGGTCGAACCCAGAGTATAGCTTCGCCTTTCGACGATACTCCATCCGGGCCAGGTCAAACGGCCTGCGATTCAGAAAAATGGGGCATTGAGCGCAGGATTGGCGGTATTTATCGCATGTGAAACTATGGTGGCAGCCCCCGGTCATCGCCCACATGTCGTGGAGGACAAAAACGAGCGGCTTGTCCAGCAGGGTCAAATTCCGGATAGCCTGCAGGTTTAAGAAGCCTCCCAACGCCCAGTGAATGTAAATCACGTCCGCTTCCCTGATCTGTTTGTGCCCGGACACGTCCGTTCCCAGAACCGGAAAGGAAAACCCACCGAATGCAGGGTCGGTATTGCGGGTCAGCCGCATTTGGATTTCATGGTCCAAAAGCGCGGTCCACCTGCTTTTTCTTCCCAGCCCGGATACCCGGTCCTCTTCCGGTACATCAGAAACGAGCGCCAGCACCTCCGAATCTATCCCCCGCTTCAAAAACTCGCGCTGCAACCGGATCGCAAAGTCCCCGGTGGCCCGTGCACTGTATTGAAGATGGACGATCTTTGTCATGGTTCTTGCGTTACAACACCCAAATGCCCCGTTTCTTTCGGTAAACGACTTGATAGTACTGAATAGGAGCGATTAAAAAAGCGTTGATGTTGGATACAATAGATGCTATAAAAAGCGAAGACACTCCGAGGTTTGTGTAGTGGATCAGCCCTAGCGCAAGGGCGATGTAAACCAACGGACTTGCCAAAGAGGCGTATAACTGAATCCGCAATGCGCTGATTCCATTCAGGAAATCGACGTACTTGGATCCAAACATAACGACGTTAAAAAACAGAAAGCCCCACACAGACAATCCAAAGGAGATCTCTACTGCGTCTTTTCCCAACCACAGGTCGTATACCCAACCGGAAAGCAGCAGCATGACCGCGCCGCCCACCGCTAAAAGAAGATTCAGCAGATTGTATTTTTTCACCGCGTTCCTGATCCAGTGGAACTCGCCCTTTTCAAACGCTTCCGTGGAAGCGGACCAAAAAGGGGTCAGAAAAATGGAAAAAACCATGGCCAGGATTCCAAAGTATTTAAATACGATATTATACGACGTGACTTCCGCCGTCCCAAAATGCCGGGCGATTAGAATATTCGCCGTCTGAAACTGAATAATCGCCGCAATCTGGATCAGAAAAAAGACGACGCCCAATTGAAATAAGCCGCGCGCATGAATCCATTTTACCTTCCTCCACAAGGGGCGGTAGCGCCTGTATTTTCCGTTGAACAACACCGCGTTAGCCCCGGATAAAACCGCCAGCGGCGCAAGGCAAAGGGCAAGCCCCAACTTGAGCAGCGACCCATCCGTTGTCTTGACCAGAAAAAAAATACAGCAAAACGACAGCAACTGGCCCAAGAAATCAATCAAAGCGGATTGAGCGGGCTCCTGATCCGCAATTAATATGGTCGTTATGATCCTCAGTACAAATTGCAGGCAGAAATAGGTAAATACAATAAAAAAAAGAACTTGGGTTTCCCGCGACATGGCTGCCGGTATATGCAACAGGTAGGGCCAGTCGATAAATCGGGATGCCAGTGCCAACACAACCCAAACCATTAGGAATATCCCTCCCAGCAGCGCGTAAGCGGTGCTGATGTATTCCTGCACCACCTCCTCCTCGTTGTTCGCTTTGGCCTTCGCTATTTTATTTCGCAGCCCCTGCGTAAGTCCGATATCGAAAAAGCTGAACCACCCCACTACCGAGCTCAACGTGAGCCAAATCCCATAGCCGGAAGGATTGACGTAGTGGATCGTCATAGACACGAGCAACAAGCTGACGAGTATGCTCGCCCCCTTAATAACCAACCCGGTTAGAATGTTCCGCTTGGCTTGAACGCTTCTTTTTTCCCCATGAAAGACCAGGAAGTAAACCCGCTCGCGGATTTGCCCTAACGATGACCCGGCCGTTGAGAGGCCGGGGATTGGAAACATCCTGGAATTCATATTAAAAGATGGGAAAAATGTCCTGCCAGCAAGTAAGGCCGGCAAAACGGCTAAAACGCATTTTCCTCTCCCTTGGCCATATTAAACACCGTGAGAAAAATGCACTTGCAATCAAACCAGAAGCTCCAGTTCTCGATATAATGTACGTCAAATTCCACCCGTTTTGCCATTTGGTAAAGGTCCTCCGTTGGGCCCCTCCATCCGTTGACCTGGGCCCAGCCGGTGATACCGGGTTTTACCTCGTGACGGATCATGTACTGTTCAATCGCCCGGGAATAATCCCTGGTGTGCTTCAGCATGTGGGGGCGCGGCCCGACAACCGACATATCGCCTGCCAATACGTTGAAAAACTGCGGCAACTCGTCCAGATTCGTTTTCCGGAGGAAGCATCCCACCCGCGTAATTCGGTCGTCGTCGCGGGTAGCCTGGATCTGATCGGATTGATCGTTGACCCGCATTGTCCTGAATTTAATGCAGTTAAAGGGTTTGTTCCAATAGCCCGTTCGCTTTTGAATAAAAAAAACAGGGCCCTTAGACTCCCATTTGATCAGCAAAATGAGGATAGGAAACAGCCACGAGAAAAGAAATACCATGACGGCCAGGCTAAAAAGGATGTCAAAAACGCGCTTCAACATCCGGTTTCTGATCAGACGCAACGGTTCGTCCTTGCGGTGAAGTACGGGAAGCGAAGCAAACTGCTCGACTTGCACCCCCCGGTCAAAAAAATCAACCCCCATGGGAACCACTTCAAAATCAATAAACTGCGCCCTGCAAAGCTGAGCGATATGGCAAACGGTTTCCTTGGGAAGATTGCTGTTGAAATACATCAGTTTATTAATGGGGGTATTTCCTTTTACAAACTTTTCCATAGCCTCAAACCGGCCTAAATGCGCAATCCCTTTCAGGGGCGTCTCCCCAAATCGCCCAATACACAGTGCCTGGTCTCCATAAGCAGAGATCAGGACCTTTTTCAGGTACCGGAGGTTATCACTCTCCCCTCCTACTACGGCATATACCAACGCCTGCCGCCGTTTGCGCCGGTAAAAACGGAAAGCCAGATGCGTTGCCGCAGCCGATATGAAAAACGCCCCCATTGCCGGGAGCAGAAAATGCGACTCGAGAATGGGAAAAAAGTAGGGATAATACAGCATAGCCATTATTCCAAAACAGATCAATACCGCCCAGAAAAGGTCTCTGATCCGCAACGGCAGCAGGACCGCTTCCTGGATGCGATAAACCTTTGCCCAATGGCTTATCCCGATCCAAAGCGCATTGGCCAATAATCCAAAGAGCAGCAGGGCAGATTGTTCTGAACCGGACAGAAGGCTCTCATACCGCTGGAATCCAAAAAAACTGAGCAAACTGGTATTGAGCAGTAGGATATCCAGCAGGATAACGGCAAAAAAATGCCGCAGCGCAACCTGCTCGCTCCTGGCCCTGCCGGGTCCCCTCATTTCGGAAAGAGATAATTTCAGAGGTCTCGGACGAAGGGAAGGCACTGTTCCTGTAGCGCTCATGTCATACCGTATTGGTTTGAAAAAAGATTAGCGATGTACATACCCGTAATGCTTGTACCCTTTCCCATAGCCGTACCCATAACCGTATCCGTATTCGTCGTGTTCCCGTTTAACTCCATTGAAGATGATGGATGGATTGACCAGCTTGTGTTGCTCGAACATTTCCTTGGCCTTCTCAACCATGCGTTTCGTAGTTTGTCCGGAGCGAATCACAAAAAGAGAATAATCCACGTACGAGTCAAGCAGGATCCCATCGGAAATGATCCCCACCGGAGCGCAATCGATCACGACGATGTCGTAAATGGCTTTCAACTGTTCGAAAAGTGCCGTTAAAAGCGGCTCGGTGATGGCTTCGACCAGATTGGGTGCCACAGGGCCTCCGGCTATAAAATCCAGGTTGTCGATATGGGGCGTGGTTTGAATAATGTCTGGCAACGCTGCCTCACCCAAAAAGTAGTTGCTTAGCCCAATAGATTCGTTGCCTTTAAAATACCGGTTTATGGACGGCTTGCGCAAGTCAAAATCAACGATCACGGTTTTCCGCTGCGCCAACGCAAAACTCGTAGCAAGATTTGTCGCTACAAAGGTTTTGCCTTCATGGCTGGTACTGGAAGTGACTAAAACGCACTGCTTTTTATTTCGGTACTTGAACATCAGGTTCGTCCGGATGGTGCGGAACCGTTCCGTGATCATATTGTTTTTGGCGCCGTCCAACAAGGAGAGATCGCCTTTTTTAGCGTAATAATTCAGCACGCCGACCACCGGCTGGCCTGGCAGGTATTGTTTTAAATCGTACTCCGTCCGTATGGAATTCCGCAGAAGATCCATCAAAATGATGAAGAAAAAGGGAATGGCCAGGCTGCCCACCCCGCCTGCCAATAGCATTTTCATTTTGCTGGGGGCCACGGGGTCCAGGGAACTGTGCGGCGGATCGACGAGCAAGGCGCTGCTATAGTTGCTGATCAGCGCCAGGGCCGTTTCTTCCCGCTTCTGCAACAAATACACGTACAAATCCTCTTTGATGGATTGGGTGCGCACCTTATCCTCCAAACCTCTTTCCCTGGTGGGGACGCTCCGCAGTCTGCTGGAGGCCGAACTGGATTGGGTCCGGACTTTTTCCAGTTTCAGCCCCAGTTCGTACTCCAGATCTTTGAGCGCCGCGGAGATGGAAGCCCGCATGGCCAGGAGCTTTTGATTGGTGGAAACTACGACCGGGTTGGAAGGCTGCGCCTTAACCAACAGGCGTTCCCGCTCCATAACCAACTCGTTGTATGGCCGCACCAAGTCCATGATCCGCCCTTCCAGAAGCGAAAGATTTGCAGGGATCAATTCAAAGTTGTCCTCCGATCCGGATAGATTTCCCAGCATAACCTGCACGGTATTCAGCTGGATTTCCAGACTCTGCTGTTCTCTGGCCAGTTGGTTCGCATTCTCCAGCATGATCGTAAGGTCGGAGTTGTTCTGGGATACGATATTGTGCCTTAAGCGGAAGGATTCTACCGTGCTTTCCGCAGAAGACAGCCCGGAACTGATTTCTGCCAGCCGCTCATCGATCAATTCCAGGGTTTTGAGGGTGATCTCCGTATTCGCCTTATTCTTCAGCTCGTTATAGTTTTCCACCAGCCGGTGTATGACGTCCTTTCCACGTTGGGGGGCCGCATCCCTTAAAGTCAGGATCAGAACGGAGGAGTGGTTTTTCTCATCCGACAAGTCTACCGAAAGGCTGTTAAGATAGCTTTCCGCTACTACTTCAGGTTTCCGGATAGAAACCCGCAGCGAGGAGTCGGAATTAAACGCCAGGTCGCCGGTCTTTTCAAAACGGAAAACGCCCAGGGGATTGGAAAAAAGATCTCCAAAAGCATACTTTCCCGAACCGCTCTCCCAGACCATAGAAAAAGCATCCCCGGTCAAAGGAACAATTTCAAAACTGCCGGTTTCCCACCCCAGATCCGTTAAGGAAAAGGTATCAAGGGAAACCGGGAAATGCCCGTAAGCGTCCCGTTCCTTCACCCCATACTTGTAGAAATACCTGGTTTGCAACCCTAGATCCGCCACGGCATCGGTCATCAGGGAAAAAGAGGTCAAAATCTGGATCTCATTACTTGCCCGGTCTGACGTAGACGAATACGTAATGTTTTTTTGGAGTAAATCCTCCGCTGGTCCGTAATCCTGTTCCCGTTCCCGCACCAGCAGCTTGCTGGTCACCTCGTAAACAGGTTGTTGTTTTTGGTATAAGAAAAACGAAATGGCGCCACCCAGGAGCAGAAAAGCGGCATACACATACCATTTACTGAGGATGTACTTGTACAGCAAAACGGGATAATCGAGCTCTTCCTGCGGAGAATCATTCCCGCTATTTATTATTATGGCTTTGGAATACCCGGCATCTCCCATAAGGCTCAAATTTTTGAATTGGTTAAGATCCTTTAAACAAAGCAACCAAAACCGCCGCCATCGTGGCTGCGGCAGACAGTACCGACACCGTTTTCACGGTCTGATCCTGGATCGCTCCTGCCTTTGATTTCAAAGGCCTGACATAGATCAGATCATTTTGTTTGAGGTAATAAAACTCCGACTTGAAAAAACCGGCCGATTGCAGGTTGATTTCCTCCAGCCGCCGGACGCCGCCCTCTTCCCGAACCAGGAGGATGTTCCGGCGGTCGGCATAATCGGTAAGATCCTCTGCAAAAGCAAGGGCATCAGGCAGAGAAACGCGTTCATCCACTATGTGGAACGACCCCGGGTTTCGAACCTCCCCGGAGACGGTTACCCGGAAGTTCAGCAAGCGAAGATTCACCACGGGATCCTTGAGGTGCGCCTTCAACTGTTCGATTAAAAAATCTTTGGCCTCCGAAATCGTCATCCCTTCGAGCTTCAAATATCCCAACACGGGAAAGTCAATACCTCCTTCCTCTCCCACCAAATATCCGCTCAATTGCATGGACTCCAGACTCATATAATTATCCCCCTGGGGAGAAAACGACATATTGAAGGGCGCCGCCAAAGCCGTTTCCGAACAAAATACTTTAATCCCCAAGACATCATTCGCCTTGATCCGGATATCCGGAGGATTTTTGATCTCTACCTTTGGCGGGTTAGGGAAATCCTCCCCGTAATTCACCAATTGCTCATAAGATACACACCCCGTAAGGCAAAGAAATACAAAACACCCTATTAAAAAAGTGGAAGGGATTCGCATCGGATTCAATTTGAACGGATTTCGAAAAAAATGGGCTACGGCTTCGCCTCCGATGTTTCGCTCGCTCCTTCAGGCAAAACACCCAACCCCTTACCATTACGGCATGTAACGTAAGAAAAATACGCCCATACACCTCCTCTCGAAGGGCTATCCCTTCAATAGGAAGTGCAACAGCATACTATATTTCACGTAGTTGAAATGAGGTTCGCCGCTTTTTTCCAATCCCTGACAGCCCCGCGCATAGGTAACGCTACACAGAAAAAAAATCAAACGCCTTACTATAGCTGAACTATACAGGATTCCAGGCTAAACAAAACCTCTTAACGTGTCTTCGGGTGAAGGGCAGATAATGGGGGGAGAATACCTTATGCCCGGCGGTTGAATTAAGTGAAGAAAACGCCCAAGAACACTTTTTTAAAGGCAATGAGTAAAACTCAATATAACTCCTACCTGGCACTTTCTCTTTTTTCTCAATATGCAAATGTAGTGTTTTTTTTTAACATTTACAACATTCTACGAACGTTTTTCATGAAAAAAAGGTCTGTTTTCAAAAACGAACGGTCGGTTTTAAGAGAATAACCGGCAATAACCGAAAAATAAAGCGTTCTGACAACCCAACAAAAAATAAGTATAGAACCTGGAATAATTGCACTTTTTACACAAACTTTTTTCGAGGTTAACTTTTCGCTTCCAATTGGCCGCACGTACCAACAACCCAAAGAGCCATCCCGTTTCCATTTTGAATCGCTAAGGGCGCCAAAAACGCATGGCCCGGCAACCAAATTTACACCTGCTTTCGGCTTCAGGATTAAGGCGGTCTCTTTCCCGCAGGATGCATGGCGTCCTCCGAAAAGTTCCATGCCTCGAAAGGAAGTTTTCGAAATGGATTTCCTTTTTTATTTTACGCGGGAAAAACCGAATCAATCGTCTTTATCCATTCGTTCAACCTTACCTTTTATGACAAAAAAAATCCTCCTTGTCCTCCTTGCAACTACCCTGTTCATTTCTGCCGAAGCCCAGCGCAACAGGAAACCCGCCGCTGCCGCTCCGGCCCCGGCGCCTGCAGCCCCGGCTGCGCCCGATTACAATGCGTTGTTCAAGCCGGTTAAATGGCGCAGTATCGGTCCGTTCCGCGGGGGCCGCTCGGTGACGGCCACCGGCGTCGTGGGTGATATGACCACCTATTATATGGGTACCACCGGAGGCGGTGTGTGGAAAACCACCGACATGGGCCTTACCTGGGAGAATATCTCCGACGGCTACTTCACCACCGGCTCGGTGGGCGCCATCGCCGTGGCGGAAAGCGATCCCAATGTCGTTTACGTGGGCATGGGCGAGCACGCGCCCCGCGGCGTCATGACCCACCACGGGGATGGGGTATATAAATCGACCGATGCAGGAAAAACCTGGAAAAAAATGGGCCTGGAAGGCACCCAGCATATTGCCCGCATCGCCATCCACCCTAAAGACCCCAACACGGTATTTGTGGCGGCGCAAGGCCCCCTGTATAGCAAATCCGCCGAACGAGGCATCTATAAATCTACCGACGGCGGCCAGACCTGGGCCAAAGTCCTTTATGTGGACGACCAGACCGGCTGCGTTGAATTGTCGATGGACATGAACAATCCCCGCATCCTCTACGCAGCGATGTGGGAACACGGCCGCTTACCCTGGAAGGTGATCAGCGGCGGCCCCGGCAGCGGACTCTATAAATCCGCAGATGGCGGCCAGACCTGGAACAAAATGGAAACCGGTTTGCCCAAGGAAATGGGTAAAATGGCGATCTCCGTATGCCGCTCCAACTCCGACCGCGTCTACGCCCTCATCGAAAGCGACTCGGATAAAGAACTCGGAGGCTTGTTTGTGTCCGACAACGCAGGAAAAAGCTGGTCGCGCGTGACCAACGACCACCGCCTCATCCAGCGCGCCTGGTACTACATCGAGCTGTTTACCGACCCCAATAACGACAACACCATCTACGTACTCAGCGCGCCTGCCCTGCGCTCGCTCGACGGAGGTAAAACCTGGGAAAACCTCTATGGTACCCACGGAGATTACCACGATTTGTGGATCAACCCCCACAACTCAAGGAATATGGTCATCGCCAACGACGGCGGCGCCGCCGTCTCTGTCAACTTCGGCAAGACCTGGTCGACCCAAAGCAACATGCCCACCGCCCAGCTCTACCGCATCAACGTCGACAACCAATTCCCATACCATATCTACGCCGGACAGCAGGACAATACCTCTCTGGCCATCGCCAGCCGCGAACTCGGCAGCGGAGGCATCACCACGGCTTCCTGGTCCGCTTCCGCAGGCGGCGAAAGCGCCTTCCTTGCCTTCGACCCCGACAACCCCCGGTTCGTCATGGGCGGCAGCTACCAGGGTACCATTGAAGTGCTGGACAATAAAGCCAGCGCCAGCACCAACGTCATGACCGCTCCCATCCAATACCTGGGCATGGACGCCAAGGACATGAAATACCGCTACAACTGGAATGCGCCCATCATCTGGTCCAAACACGAGCCCGGTACCTTTTACCATGGCGCCCAGGTCTTGCTAAAAACCCAGGACATGGGAAAAACCTGGAAGGAAGTCTCCCCCGACCTCACCCGCAACGAAAAAGAAAAGCAGGGCAAAGGCGGCGGCCCGTATACCAACGAAGCGGTCGGCGCCGAGAACTACGGCACCCTTGCCTATGTCCTGGAATCGCCCCATGAAAAGGGCGTCATCTGGACCGGCAGCGACGACGGGCTTGTACACGTCACCCGCGACAACGGCGCCACCTGGCAGAACGTCACCCCTGCCGGCCTGGCCGAATGCCTGATCAACGCCATCGAGGTTTCGCCCCACGACAAAGTCACTGCCTACATCGCCACTACCAGGTACAAGTTTAACGACCATACTCCCGCGCTTTACAAAACCACCGATTACGGCAAAACCTGGACGAATATCTCCGCCGGCATCCCTCAGGGGGCGTTCACCCGCGTAGTGCGCGAGGACGACGTGCGCAAAGACCTGCTCTTCGCCGGCACGGAAACCGGAGTCTACATCTCCTGGAACGGAGGCAAAAACTGGTCGCCCTTCCAGCTCAACCTCCCTCTTACACCGATCACCGACCTTAAGGTGCATCAAGGCAACCTCATCGCCGCCACTTCGGGCCGCTCGTTCTGGATTCTCGACGATCTGAGCCTCCTGCGCCAGTACAACCCGGAAACCAAGGGATTGGCTTTCTTCAAACCTGCCCCGGCGATGCTCGTCAACGGATACAGCGAACTGGACGGCTCGTCGCCCGACTTCGACGGGACCAACCCTTACCGCGGCGTCAACCCAGCTACCGGAGCGGTGCTGTACTACCAATTGCCGGATAGCAGCCTCGCCGGCGAGCTGACCCTCGAGATCCGCGACGCCCAGGGCAATCTTGTACGGAATTTCAGCTCAAAACGGGATTCCACGTTTGTGAGCTACGACGGCGGCCCCTCTCCGGAACCCGCGTTGCCAAAGAACAAGGGCCTCAACCGCTTTGTATGGAACCTGCGCTACCCGACCATGCCCGGCGTAACCGGCGCCTATCTCGAAGCCAGCTACCGGGGGCATAAAGCCGCTCCTGGGAAATATTCCGTGGAACTGAAATTGGGCGCCCAATCCGCTAAAACGGACCTGGAGATCCTCCCGAATCCCCTCTACCCCACCGACGCCAAAACGTATCAGGAATACCACGCCTTTATGAGCGGTATGGAAGCCGAGCTAACCCGAATGCACCAGATGGTTAACTCTATGGATGCCAAACGCAAACAGGTAGAGCAGATCCTGGCCAACCTGCCCCAGGGAGACCAATACAGCGCCCTGCGCAAAGACGGGCAAGCCCTGGCAGACCGCATGAAAGCCTGGGATGAAGACATGATCCAGCGCAAATCGAAAGCCTACGACGATGTGGAGAACTTCCCCAACAAGTTCACCGCCAATTACATTTTCCTGATCAACCTGACCGAGAGCGATATTCCCCGCGTCAACCAGCCTAGCCGCGACCGGCTCGCCGAGCTGACAGCCCAATGGAAAACGCTCGAAAGCCGCGCTAAGGAGATGCTCGACCAGCAAATCCCCGCCTTTAACAAACAGTTATGGGATGCGGGGGTCGGAGCGGTGTTTTTGAAGTAGTTGAAAAGTAGCGAAGTAACGGGGTAGCGAAGTAACGGAGAAATATGCTACCCCGCTACATCGTTACCCCGTTACCTCGTTACCCCGTTACGCTCAAAAAAAATGTCCAAAACAACCCTTCTCCTCACAAGCATCCTATTCCTTGCAGGAGTGCAGCTAACGGCTCAACCGGCAGGAATCCCGAGAGATACGACGTACAACGTCGCCAGGGTACACCGCCAGATCCAGCGGGATTTTCCTTATGCGTTTCCGGCGAAAGACAGCGTGCCGCCGGGAGTGGTCGCCGAACGGGATCTGGTGTACGCAACCTTGCCCTCCACGCCCTGGGGAAAACGCGATTTGCACTTGGACCTATTCCGGCCGGCGAAAGCAGGGACATACCCGGCCCTGATCATGGTACATGGCGGAGGTTGGCGCTCCGGCGATAAATCGATGCAGGCGCCCATGGCGGAGATGATCGCCCAGCGGGGCTATGTCACCGTAGCCGTGGAATACCAGCTTAGCCTGGAAGCCCCGTACCCTGCCGCAGTGTATAACATCAAAGCAGCTATCCGCTGGATGCGGGCCAACGCTGATGCCTACGGGATCGATCCCAACCGGATTGCCATTTCCGGATGCTCGGCAGGAGGGCACCTGGCGGCCCTCGTCGGACTGATCAACAGGGTGGCGCGTTTTGAAGGCGATCTGGGCAACTCCGGCTTTTCCAGCTCCGTGCAAGCTATCCTGGACATCGACGGCGTGGTCGACTTCCTGGCTCCCTCTTCCCTCAACAAAGAGCGAGCGCCGGATTCCGCCGATATCGCCTGGCTGGGCGGCTCTTTTACCCAAAAGCCGGAAATTTGGAAGGAAGCCTCCCCTATCTTTTGGGCCAACGAGCGCTCCGTGCCTATGTTATTCTTGAACAGCGGCTTCTCCCGGTTTCATTCCGGCCAGGACGAACTCATCGGTATGCTCAACGAATGGGGCGTTTACCACGAAGTGTACCCCTTCAACGTAAAAATCCACCCGTTCTGGCTCTTCCACCCCTGGGTAGATGAAACGGTGAACTATATGACGGATTTTATGAAGAAGGTGATGAAATAGGCTACAACCATTGGGCCTCTCCGAGGCCTTTCCAAACTCTTAATCACCAACCCCTCCCGCCTAAACGCCTAAACGCCTGAACGCCTAAACGCCCTAACGCCCTAACGCCTCCCCCTTCAACTCCTCGTACATATCGCGAATAGCGCCACTCGTGCCCATCATACAACCTTGCGTTTCGATGCCGGGAAGTTCCTTGGCGCCGTTTTTGACCATATCCGCCAGTACAGGGCGGATGGCAGCCTTCAGGGCTTCCATATCGGCCATAGGCTGTCCGGCCCATTCCATGCCGCCGGTTTCGGAGCAGGTCACCAGGAAGTTGAGTTGGGCTGTGGGAGCTTCTCCGGCTGGAGGCAATGCGTAGCAGGCAAGCGGGTAGCCTGAATTGCTCTCCATACCAGCCCCAGCCTTGGCAGGCTCATCGATGAGCTTGCACCCGATCAAAAACCGTTTGTCCATAAACTGGCTGGCCTTCATCTCCATAATGCCGCAATCCAGCAGGTTATCGTCCGACGACCGGCGGCCGCTATAGACGTTGATGAGTACCCGAATGTCTTTATCTACTAGTTTTTCAAAGATCTCTTTGGAGAACTTGATCCCTGAGAACCGCGCAATCCGGGCGTTCCCGGTCAATTCCATTTCCTTGCGCAGGACTTGCAGTTCGCCGATTTCATCCATGTCCTTTTCGTCTTTCGGCGTCCCTGCAAAGTAGGCGGCCACGATGATCGTTTCTTTTTGCTTCGTCAGCATCTGAGTAGTCTTGAGGCTGGAACGCACCTCGATCTCAAAAGTCGGGATCACCAGGGAATCGCCGTCTTCCGTATACACGCCGTAATCCGTTTCCGTAGCCGGCGGCGTTTCGGTTTCCGTTTGGGTGTCTGCGCTTTTTTTGCTTTGGCAAGACAACCCAAGGGTCAGAATGAGTGTACTGACCGCGAAAAAGCTAAATTTTTTCATGGCAAAAAGGTTTGGTGTTCTTGAATCAATGTCTTTTTACATCACCTGATTCGAGTCTTTATACCCTATCCAGGTTCTCCTATCCAACGTCCAACGTCTAACGTCTAACAGCTAACGTCTAAGCAACCCTGCCAGATCCTCCATCGTCAGGTCGATCTCCGTGCTTCCGAGTACGTAGGGTCCAACTTCATAAGGGTTGTAATAGCAGTAAATTCCCGTGGGCGTCAGCCCGAAGTTTTGAGGCAACGCGAAGGGGAAGGTTTCGTCAAACTCGAATCCTTCCTGAAAGGCTTCGGCGCGCACTTCGCGGAATTTAGCTTCCAACAATTGCTTCAGGGCTGCTTTGTCGGTCACGACGTCGTCCCAGGTCAAAATCTTTCCCGTGGCGGCATCAAAGGTCGCTACCACGGCATAGGGGTTGCCGTGAGCGCCCCCCTGGAAGGTATAGCCGTTAATGGCCAGGGTGAGGTGTTTGCCATCGTTCAGCACGACGTCGCTGCCGCACTCGGCCACAAAGGCGCCGTACATCACAGAGCCTTTGAAGGACTCGTGGTTGTCAAAGAAGATGGCCGCGCTTTCATCCAGGGTTTTGGCGGAAGGCACGTCCTCCATCGCTCCCGAGCTCAGCATCCCGTGGAGGTAGTCGAACGTCCACTTGCCTACGCTGTCCTTCAGCGCGGCGGCGCCTGATTTGAGGACGGGGTACTGAAAATCAATCGTAGCGCAATTGACGCGCGCGGTATCGGGCTGGTCGCAGTCCGTTCCTTTCGATTTGCGGAAGGACTCGATTTCCACTACGGGCGCTTTCTCAGTGCCTGTCTTTTGCTGACAAGCATTCCAGGACAACGCGCCGAAAAAAAGCAGGAAGAATCCAGAGGTTTTATTCATCGTTTTGAAAGTTTTACTACCAGTTACGGCAAGGATTAAAAAAGCGTATCAGAGCCCATTCCGTTTCCTTATTATGGGGTAAAAGTATTGTTTTCCGGCGCTTTTACGCCCCTTATTTTTTCGTAATCGGCGATCATCTCTTTCAATTTTTCCGGCTGCGTTTCGGCCAGATTTACTTTTTGTCCAATATCCTTGCGCACGTTGAATAAGCTGTACCCCGGCGAGTTCCCCAGTTCGATATTGACCTGCGTGTGGATAGCAGGACCGGCATACGGCGGGATCAGCACCCAGTCGCCTTTTCGAAGCGCAGTGCGGGAAGAGGCTTCTATGACCAACGCCTTTCGCCCCCGGTGGCTTTTTCCCAGGAAAACGGGAAGCAGGTTCTCGCTATCCAACCCTCTTCGCGGGCTCCCCGTCAGGGCCGCCAGGGAGGAATACAAGTCGAGCTGAGACACCAGGGCGCCGGATACCCCGGGCCGGATGCGGCCTTTCCAATAGGCCATAAATGGGACGCGGGTTCCCGCCTCATAGAGGCTATACTTGCCGCCCCGCAGCGGTCCGGCCGGACGGTGGGCGCCGTTGCGTTCCACTGCCTGGTCCACGTAGCCGTCGTTCAGCACGGGTCCATTGTCGCTGGAGAAGAGGACCAGGGTATTTTCCAATAATCCCTCCTGTGCGAGGGCGCCAAGCAATTCCCCGATACACCAGTCGGCTTCCGCGATGGCGTCGCCCCGTGGGCCAAGGCCGGAAACGCCGGCAAAGCGCGGATGCGGGGTGCGCGGCACATGGGGCTGCTGCAGGGCGTAATACAGGAAGAAAGGCCGGCCGTTATGGGCGGAGATAAACGCCTTGGCTTTCAGCAGAAACGTATCGGCCATGTTCTCATCCACCCAGCGGGCATTCTCCCCTCCCTTCATGAATCCGATCCGGGAAATGCCGTTGACGATGCTGTTGTCGTGCCCATGGTCCCAACGCATCTTCAGCCGCTCCGGGTGATCGCGGCCGGTAGGCTCGCCGGGAAAGTTGTTCTGGTAATCGACCAGGATGGGGTCGGCGGGGTCCAGGCCCACCACCCGTTCGTTTTCGATATAGACGGTCGGGACGCGGTCCTGGGTGGCAGCCAGAATGAAGGAATAATCAAACCCCACTTCGTTGGGCCCGGGATGGATGGGCTGGTTCCAGTCCAGCCGCCCGCTCCCCAGGCCCAGATGCCATTTGCCGACAATCCCGGTGCGGTAGCCTTGCTCCTGAAGCATTTTCGGCATTGTGACCCATGACGTATCGATCAGCAGGGGGGCTGTGCCGGGAAGGATTTTGACTTCTTTGTTCCGCCAGGGATACACGCCTGTCAGCAGCGCGAAGCGGCTCGGCGTGCACGTAGCCGACGTCGCATAGCCATTGGAAAAACGCAGCCCTTCGTTCGCCAACCGGTCCATGTGGGGCGTTTTTAATGCCGTCGCGCCGTAGGCGCCCACATCGCCATAACCCAGATCGTCGAGGTAGATGAGAAGGATGTTGGGGCGGGAAGGCGTTAGGGCGTGAGGGAGTGGGCTTAAGGCGAAAGGCATAGGGCGCAGGGCGGGGAGTGGGACGGAAACGGTTACGGCTTCGGGGGCATCGGGAGCGGCGCCCGGGCGAAACGGGAAGAGCAGGGAAACAAGGAGGAGATAGATCGGGAGCATAGGGATACGCGGTGTTGATTTTTAGGGGGTAAGATAGGGAAAAGGAAAGGTTTTTAGCGCTTCGCGGGGTTGATCATATACCGCACCGCCGTATCATAATCCGTATAGTGGACGTATTTCGCATTCTCCATCCAGAAGACGACCTCGGGCTGATGGGCTTTTAGGCCTCTGGGGACGAATGGGCGCACGTTGTCGCGAGTGGAATGTTGGGTGATGGGGTCGGTTTTCCAGGTTATGCCGCCGTCGGCAGTTTCCATGCGTTCGATTTCGAAGACGCCGTCGATCTGGCGGGAGACGTAGACCACGTTAGGGTTGCCGGGGTGGAGGCTCATGCCGCCAAAGTAGTGGGGCTCCCTTTCGGTCTGGCCTTCGGGGGTCTGGGGGAACCACTTCCCGGCCCGGCAGAGCTCGGTGTGAAGCCACCTCTTGCCGTCGAAGCGGGCGTAGACGTAGCGGTGGTCGGTTTCCTGAGGGCTTCGGGTGTACAGAACGACTGGATTTCCGCGTTTATCCTGTCCTATGTCGGCGATCCAGGCGCGGCCTTCCTGTTCTGTGGCGCGGTACAGGAGGGTAGCGTCTTTGGGTCCAAAAGGCAGGTTGGCCATCTCGGCGATCCTGGCGCCGTCCGCTCTGAAAAAGGCCCCGTTTTGGTAATAAGCGTAGTATACCGAGTTGAACGGCTCGTTGCGCGGGTGCCCATCCGTAAACGCGATGTGGATACGGGACTCGCCGTCGGAGGCGTACTTCACGTAGGGCCTGTTGTTGGCGTCGAACGGGTAGTTGGTGATCATTACCCTGCCTTTGGACCAGGCGCCGCCGCCGTCGTCCGACCACATCACGTTGGGCTTGAAGCCGGTCCAGCGGCCAAAGCAGTAGATCCGGCCGTTTTCTTTTTTGAGTTGAAACGGGTTGGCGTAGGTGATCTGCTTGCGCGGAAATTTTTTCAGTTCGGCTTCGTCGTGCGGATCGACGAGGAGCGCCTCGCCGTAATTAAGTGTACCCGCGCCAGACGCGACGGCATGGACGTAAACCGCTTCGCTCCCGTGTTTGGTATACAGCGCCAGGACCTTGCCCCCAGTGGCCTCCACAAACGCCGGGTTGGCGTGGTCGTCTTTGTCCAGCTCCGGATACAGCGCGTCCGTTTGCACCGACCCGCTCCGGAGGTCAAACCGCGCCGCTTCGATGGTCCCGTCTTTTTTTACCCATCCCGTATACGCCTTCCCCTTCACTACAATAGCCCGCGGGTCGGAAAACCAGCACCAGGCGCCGTCGCAGGTGAGGTAACCGAAGGAATAAGGCCCCTGGGAAAAAGCCGGCAACCCGTTTATAAAAACTAGCAGCAATCCGGGAAAAATGCGTTTGAAATAAGTCATAGTTGGGTGGTTGAGTTGCTAAGTGGCTAGGTGGCTAGGTGGTTAGGTGGCTAAGTGGGTGAGTGGTTAAGTGGTGGAAAGGCCTCGGAGAGGCCCAACGTTGGTGGCCAAAAGCGAAGCGGCGATTTAATCCAACCTGGCGCGAGGCGAAAATCCGGCGCGAGGCGCAAACCTGGCGCGAGGCTCCAGCCTCGTGCCCTGTACCTTTGTGAGGCGCTGCCTCACCATCGGCGATGCAGGCTTAAGGCAATGCTTTTTACCTGCTTCGCGGGTTGCGAGGCAGCGCCTCGCGAAGATTGTGGACACGAGGCTGGAGCCTCGCGCCAGGTTTAGGCTGGAGCCTCGCGCCAGTTTTGGATTGGAGCCTCGCGCCAGATCAGTCCCGTCTCCCGTCTCCCGTCTCCCGTCTCCCGTCAACCGTCCACCGTCCACCGTCAACCGTCCACCGTCTCCCGTCTCCCGTCTCCCGTCAGTTCGAGTACAACCTTACCACCTCCGTCCCGGCGCACAGGAACGCTCCGGTTCCATACACTTCGGTTTTATCGGGCCAGGCGTTGCCGGGGCCGGCGCCGATGGGCTGCACATAGCCCAGCATGCCTTCGGGGGTGACGTAGCTGGCCATCGCCATCCAGCCTTTGCGCACGGCGGGTTCGTAGGTCGCCTTATCCAGGATGCCTTTGTTGATGCCCCAGGCCAGGCCGTAGGTAAAGAACGACGATCCGCTGGTTTCGGGGGTGGGGTAAAAAGCCTGACCGAGCAGACTCATCGCCCAATGGCCTTGAGGCGTCTGGATTTCAAGCAGTTTTTTGGCCATTTTTTTATAGATGCCCAAAAAGTAAGCGTACTCCTTGCTGCCTGGGTCCAGCTCGTTGAGAATGTTGGTCAAGCCCGCAAAAACCCAGCCGTTGCCCCGGGCCCAGAAGATCTTGGTTCCGTGGTCGAGTTTGCCCATGTAGCTTTGGTCGCGGTAGTAGAGGTTCTCTTTTTTGTCGAAAAGGAAACCGGTCGTAGCCTTGTATTCCGCCACCATGAAGTCGAGGTACTTCCGCTCGCCGGTGATCTTATACAGCTTGGCCCAAACGGGGGGCGACATAAACAGGGCGTCGCACCAGTTCCAGCGGTCCTGGTGGAAGGGGGTCTCCCAATCGAGCTTGCTTTTGGAGGGGTGGTACAGGATGTAGTCAAAGGATTTGATCGTGGGTTCGATCATCTTTTTATCCCCGTATTTGCGGTACAGTTCGCAGTACATTTGGCCCACGGTGTGGTCGTCGGCGTGATACCTGCGCGAGTGGAGGTTCCATTTGTTGTCTTCCCCTACTTTTTTCAGCCATTCGTAATAGGTATCGTCGCCGGCCATAGCCGCCCACTTAGTCATCCCTACGTATAGGGCGCCGTTGGTCCAATCGAGCGGGTGGTGCGGTTCTTTGTAGGTATAACTATCGCGGTAATGCGCGATCTGCCAGTCGGCCACGCGCTTCATCAGGGCTTTGACTTCTGGAGGGTTGATGGATTGGGAATAAGAGGCGCACGGGAAACTGAGCGCAAGAAAAACGATCAAACAGCGAATGGATATCATGATGGTTAGATTTTTTATTTTTAAAAATAAGTACTTATACCTTTACTCTTATAGCCTCCAAGGCAATTCCACCCTGGCTATCCCTCCCGAACTTTTCATCCGCACAGCCACCTTCCCCTTCGCTACCGGTTCAAACCGCAGGGTATTTGCCGCCGATTTCGTTTTTTGATGGCGTTGGCGGGCATAAACGACTACCGCAAGCCGGCCAAAGCGTTCCCCTGCATGTACAGAATAATCCTGGGTCTCTGCTGCAGCAAAGACCCCCTCTTTCAGGCCGGGAGGTAGAGGCGCTGTGGAAACAAACCCTAGATGATTAGTCCAGTTGACCCAATGCGTTCCCTGACGAACGTCCATGTTCATTGGAAACCCCTGTATTGTATCTGCGCGAAACGGAAGGGGGTTCTCGATGCGGTAAGTACCGGGGCGGCTCGCTTGAAACTCCGTAACGATCAGCGTAGCTTCGTTGGGCAGAGAAGCGATTCCAACCCACTGGATAACCCCGGATAGGTGTTGCCGGGTATATACTGCATGGAGGGTGTTGGCCCCGGTTTGGAGGTCGATGAGATCGACTTTTTCCCAACCTCCATTCGTCGCCGCAAAACCTGTTTGGTTTGTAGGTTCAGCTCCTTTTTCCGTCACGGTGGCGCCGCCGAAATAGCGGTCGAAAGGGATGAAAAAGGGAGGGTTCTCAAAGGTCGTATTGCCTTCGGGGAGAACGTAAATGGGTTGCAGGTGGTCGTGGTATGAGATGGTCACTACTTTTTCCGGGGCGCGGTGAATGAGGGTTTTCACAAAGGGAAACTGAAAGACGCCCAGGGATTTTTCATAGGCCGCTTCCATTGTGGCGGTGGGGCTTTCCTCGGCGTATTTATGGCCGAGGTAGCTGAAACACCAGCGTTTGGCGCCAGCGGTGTTGTTGCCGAAATTCAGGGTCCCAAACCCGCCGGTACCCACAGCCAGCTGGCGTTTGTAGATCATTTGCAGGGCCCGGCTTTCATAGGCTGCCGCTTCCGGATGGCCGTGATAATTGCGCATCCAGCTCATATACTGCATGTCGATATAGGCTTTCCACCCCCAATCTTGTCCGGTAGGGAGGAGCATATCGCCGTCCCACAGATAGAGGGCGCGCGTGACCTTGTTCCACATTTCGTCTGCGTGAAAGGAAAAGGCTTGGGGAACGGGGCGGCCAAACAGGCGGTAAGCGAGCTCGCCTTCCAGAAAAAACTGGCACTGGATCTGGTATCCGGTGCTCCACATATCGTGATTTTCAATAGTCAGGTCGGGATGGACGTTTTCAGACACGATCCAATCCTTGAGGGGTCTGCCGTCCATTAAGGTTTCATCCCGGGCGTCGGCGCCCCGGCTCAGGGTGTTGTAGGTCCATTTTTTGGCCCGTTCGTCCCACGTGCCTGCTCTTGGGTCGCTTGCATACTTATTGGCTACGAAAGCGAGAAAGGGGCCATTCCATGCGCCGTCTTCGCTGCCTGTATCGCCGAACCTGCGGCTGGGAATCTCCTTGTCCAGCGAGTTGGCGATAGCGCAGGCAGTCTGGCGCACAAGTTGGATGGTTTCGGCATCGAGACGGGATTCGAAAAGGTGCGCAGCCCAGACCGCCCCAATGAAATCGAGGCTAATCTGCCAGCCAGGGCCCATGACGACATCGTCCGATTTGCCGGTCTGATCCTCCCGGTATCCCAGGCAGAGAAAGCGGAGGGTACGCCGCAAATGGTCTTCCATCTGCGCCCTGGGGATGTGTTTAACGGTAAAATGGGTGCGATGGGGATAGGCATCGAGTAAAACGGCGTATACGATGCAGAGGTTGCTGTTGCCTCTGGCCCAACGCACTCCCGCGCCCGAAGCGGCAAACCGCCCGCCTCCAGGCTCGTGGACCGGATTTTCTTCCCAATGCGCCTCTGCCCAACCGGCAAAGTTTTCGATCAGCTTCAGGTAGATGGCCTGGCATTCGGCGGAAGTCAGGGTTTCGCTGCGCAGCGTAAAAGCGGAGGGGTCGAGCCGGCCCGCAGGGGACGTAATTTGGGCAGGCAGAAAAAAAGGCCATATTCCCAACGCCAGCACCCCCAGTTTTTTCAAGGCGATCCAGTTGCTTCCGCGCTCCGGTTTCGTTTTCATGAGCGGCTTATTTGAAAAACGCAAGAACCTCTTGTTCCTCCATAGACGCCGCCGGGTTAAACCGGGCGCCGGCCATATAGCGGGTCAGGCTGTAAAGCAGTTGCCGGGCTTCCGGCCGGTTGGCGCTGTCGGTGAGGAGGTCAATCCCCGATACGACCAGCCTTCCTTTTCCCACCCGGGTTTCGAAGACCAGGGCCAGCCTGCGGTTGGTAACCCAGTCGTCGATCACCCGCACGATAGGCTGGATGGCCGGGGAGAGCCCATCGAGGAGCAAGGCATTGGAATGGCTCATGGCGTCCCACCACTGCCAGTTGGAATGGTATTCGGTGGGAAAATCCGACAGGGCAGGATGATTTGGGTCGCACAGGATGCCCAGGGTATGGGGTTTTTGCCCGCCTGTCCAGGCGGTGTTCCAAAAGATGCTGGAAAACCCGATCCCCACGCTGCCGCCTTTCTCTGGTTTTACGCGGTCTTTGAGCGGGGTAAGCAGGACGCTGCCCCCTTGCCGGAGGAATTCCAGCGCAGCGCCGTCTAATTCCTGAACGACGCGAACGGAAGCGGCGTTATCGGGGGCTTTGTTTTCGCTGGGGTACACCCAGATATCCCAGGTATTGGAAAAACCGGCTACCTCCACCTCCAGCACCCATTTTTGGGCGCGGTCCACTTTTCGGGGCGCGGTTTCTATTTTTCCCAGGGCAATTCCATTTCCCCAGGGAATTTCCCGGGAGGGGAGCTGCCCGCTAGCGACCGGTTGGCCGGCGGCGGTCGTCAACGTCCAGTTAACCGGCGTTTGCCGGAGGGGTGCTTTTCCGAAATGCGCAACTTCGATATCCGCTACAATGGGTTCGCTGTCGTAATAAACCCGTTTGGCCAGGCGGGCCAGCGGGACGGTTTGGTTGCAAAACCGGCTGTATTCCGCTGCGGTGATATAGCCTTTCTCTTCCCAGAAGGGGTCCAGAACCCCCACCAGCGCCGTTCCCTGCCCGGGAAAGTCGTGGAGGTCCAATAGCTGGAACCCGCCGAAACCGGGTGTCCGGAGGGCGGCTTCGATATCGGCTTTATAGCACAAGGCCTGGAGCTTTCCGGAAGCGAGCAGGAAGCTGTCGGCCAGCAGGCCCATCCCGTTTTCTTCGAGCGTTTCTTTGAAGATCTCGAAATTCCGGGCTTTTAAAGCGCCGTCGTACTTGGGCATTTCTTTAAAATTGGGGTAAACGCACCACTGCCCGATCTCGTGGCTCACATAGGGCATCGGCGTTTGCCGCACTTTGTCGCGGTAATCAAACAGGGTTTGCGGCGCTTGCCCATTGATGACGCTTTTCAGCTCCTGGCCCCAGGCCTGGATGCGGGCAGCGGGGTCGCTGAAGTAATCGGCATTCTCCACAAACGGCCATCCGGCAGCGCTGGTGTAGAGGCGCCGGGGATCGAGCATTTTAAAATGCGCCAGCCATTTGCGCAGGTAAGCAACCTGGTTTTTCCCTGCCGGCTCATTGCCGTAGGCCAGCATGCAGAAGGAAGGATGGTTGCCGAAAGCGCTCAGAATCCCCTGGGCTTCCTGGTAAATCCACTCGTCGATGGGCTTTCCGTCGCCCAGGGAGGATCCCTGGTTGGCCCAACTCGAACACTCCACCTGGAGGTAGACGCCCAACTCATCGGCCGCATCGAAAGCCGCTTCGGGCGGGCACCAGGAGTGGAAGCGCATGTGGTTGAGGCCAAACGCTTTGCAAACGGAAAAAATGCGCTTCCATTCCCCGGTTCCTGTAGGCGGGTATCCGGTTTTGGGAAAAATAGCGCATTCCAGCGTGCCACGGAGAAAGACGGGCCTGCCGTTGATGGAAAACTGGGTTCCGGCGGCTTTGAAGTCCCGCATACCGAAGACGATCTTTTTTTGGTCTGTCCCGGACACCGATTTCAGGGTGACGAGCATGGAATAGAGGTTCGGGGTGAATTCGTCCCAAAGCAGGGGGTTGTCTCCCATGGGGTAGATCACCTCCACGGTTTGGGCGCCTGAGACCACGATTTCCTGAACGACGTTTTTCAGTTGCTCGGCTGGCTTCCCGTTCAGGACATGAGCGTTCAAGGTCAATTGGCAGGCGCGGGCAACCCCGGCCTGGTTTTGCAGGTGAATCCTGGCAAGGACCTGCTTTTTAGCCACGTCGGGAAACAACTGAACCTCCGTAAGCGCCACCGCTGGGCGCGCATGCAGCGCCAGGGCGCCAACGATCCCATTCCAGTTGGATTGGGTGTGGTCGGAAATGCTATGGGAATTGGGCCCCGGATCGACCTCTTTCACCCGGTTATCGACCCGGATAGAGAGGAGGTGTTTTCCGGGCGGAAGCATCCTGGTCAAATCGTAGACGTGGGGCGTCCCCAGTCGGTTTTGTTTTCCGGCAGGTTGCCCGTCTACCCAAATCTGGGTTTCCCAGTGGGGGCGTTCGAGAACGAGCTCGATGAGGCGCCCAGACCAGGACGCCGGGATCTCAACCGTTTTTTGGTACCAGGCAGCCCCTTTGTAATAACGCTCGGGCTGGAGCCAGAAAGGCACTTTGACATTGCCTTCCTGCCGGTAACGGGCGTATTTCGGCGCCGTAAACCAGGATTTATCGATGATGTCGCCGGTCCAGGAAGTATGGATGGACACGAGATCGCCTTTGCCGTTCCCGGCCATGGAACCGGGCAGCGAGATTGTTTCTGCCAGCGGTTTGTTGAACCAGGCTTCCGCAGCGCCTCTATCCTGCGAATCGGCCTGGAACCCCCAGGTTCCCGCCAGATTGAGTTGCCAGGCATTGGGGGACGCGTTCATCTCCCGGCTTTTTTTCTTTGGGCCCCTGGAGGACGCGCCGGGGGGTTGGGCGGCCCCGGCGCCGGCCGATAAAAGAAACCAAAGCGTCAAAATGCAGGAAGCGATGGAAAAGAATTTGTCTACAGACCTCATGATTATCGTTTTTTGCAATCGATCAAATGCACCTCGCACGGAAATACCCAAGGCAAATTGGGAGCAAAGCGCCAACGCTTAAGTATGTAATTCGATCTCCTCCAGCGTTTTTCCCTTGGTTTCCGGCAACCGGAACCAGACGAAAATAAATCCGGCAATGCAAATACCGGCAAACATCCAAAAGCTGCCGGAAGCGTTGATCGCCTGGTTGATGACAGGGAAAAAGTAGGCCAGCAGCGCATTGCCTACCCAAAGCGCAAAGGTGGCAATGGCCATTGCAGCGCCCCGAATCTGGTTGGGAAAGATTTCCGACAGGATAACCCAGGTAACCGGCGCCAGGGTCATGGCATAACACGCGATGGCCAGGACGATCAGAAGCAGTACGGGCCATCCGGAAACCTGGGCATGATAAAACAGGCCGACCAGCAGATAGATAGCTGAGAGTCCGCCCAACCCGATCAGCATCAGGGGCTTTCGCCCGATCTTATCCACCAGGGCCATCGCCGCGAAAGTGAAGATCAAATTCACGCTGCCGGTGATCACGATATTAAACAGCATATCTGACAAAGAATACCCGGCAGCTGTAAAGACCTCTTCCGCGTACATAAAGATGACGTTGATCCCGCACCATTGCTGAAGCACCGCCAGGAACACGCCGAGTGCGAGAATCGCCCGGACCGGTTTTTGCCTCAACGCGGCGAACAGATTGGTTTTTCCGTGCTGGGCTTTCAGCGTTTCCTCCATGTCGCGGACAGCGCGATCGGCATAGGCCGCACCGCCCACTTGGGCGAGTATATGTTTCGCTTTTTGCCGTTGGAGCGCTTTGACCAACCACCGCGGACTCTCGGGGACGGCCCACATCAGTCCAAAGAATAACGTCGCAGGAACCGCCTCCGCCCAGAACATCCAGCGCCACCCCGTTTGCCCGTTCCAGGACTCCAGAATTTCCTGCCCCGTAGCATTTACAGGCACTTCTTCTGCAATCAGCCAATTGATGATCTGAGCCAGCAAAATTCCAATCACAATCGTCAATTGGTTGATCGAAACAAACCGGCCCCGGATCGGCGCCGGCGACACTTCCGCGATATAAACCGGTGAAGCCGTAGAAGCCAGCCCAATCCCTACCCCGCCGACGATGCGATAAAAAATGAAAATGGAAAAGGTATTGGCCACTCCGGTGCCTATAGCGGAAATCAAAAATAACGCGGCAGCCAGGATCAGCACGTTTTTCCTCCCATACCGGTCGCTGATAAGGCCCGATAGCACGGCGCCGGCCATACAGCCTACCAGAGCGGAGCTGATCGCCCAGCCTTGAAGCAGCGGCGATCCGGCAATCCCGAAAAACGGTTCATAAAACGGTTTGGCGCCTCCTATGACGACCCAGTCGTATCCAAAGAGCAAGCCGCCAAGGGCTGCCACCAGGGCAATTTGGGTCAGGTAGCTCAAATTGTATTTTTCGTCGCTCATGTAGTTGAATTGAACGCATGAACAGGTTAATTCTCTTATCCAAAAAGGGGCCGATGGCTGGTGCTTGTCCCGGTTTACTCTGCTTGCGCCATGCCCAAGTGGATCCTGGCCCCCGCATGATGGTTTTCCAAAGCCAGCACCCGGTTGAAATCGGCTTCCGCGCCTTGGGTTGCTCCTTTGCCCAGGCGCCCCAAGCCACGGATATAGTAGCAGTGAACCCGGTTCTTTTGCTGAAAATCCATATCCCAAACCTGGATTTCAGGATACGAGACGGCAAAATAATCCATCCGGACGACATCTTCCAGATGAGCCTCAGCAAAGGCGGTCAAGTGATCAAAAACGGCTTCAGCAGCCTGGGTTTGGCCCAATTGAAGCAAAGCCAGCCCCTTGTAAAAGATCTTATCGGGCTGCTGGTCATTATAAAACCAGGGGATGGCGGGCTCGAGAATTCCTGAAGCCGCTTTTTCCAGATATTGGGAAGCTTCTGCGCGTTTTCCTGCTTGGCGATAAGCCATCCCCAACCAGTAATACGCGTCGTTTTCCTGTGCGCCCGACAGTTTGCCTTCCCCCAGGTTGGGAGGATAAACGAGGGATTGCCGGAGCAGGTGGATGCTTTCCTCCGGGTCTCCTTGGCGCAGGCTGGCTTTGGCTAGTTCGGTCAAGGCCAGGGTATATTGGCTCGTCACTTTGCCTTCGCCCCCTTCCCAGGGGTGAAAAAGCCGATTGGTTAGAAGGTCAAGCGCTTGTTGGCACGCGCCGGTCAGGTTGAGCAAAGCAACCCGCTCGACGTAGAGGTCGTCGCGCTGGACGACCAAGTCCAAATGCCTTTCCATGCGACGCAGGCGTTCTTCGGGCGGAGTGTTGATTTTCTTGTGCAACTGGTCTAATTCCATGAATACCCGGGCATCGGAGGTATCAAGTGCAAACGCGCGTTCGAGCGCGTTTACCGCGCGTTGGGCATCGTTAAATTTATTGAAATACGCCAGTGCCAGGTTTCGGTGAGGGGTAGGAAAATAAGGATCTAACGCGACGGAGCGCTCCCAAGCGTCTCTTGCTTCGGCGTATTGCCGATTGGCATAGCGATAGTTCCCCAGGTAGTACGGCGCCTTGGCATCGCCGGGGTTACGCTCAATAGCCAACTGCAGGACGCTTAATTCTTCCACCTTATTGGGGAAACAAAACGCAGGGCTGGCTTGGGCCGCTTGGTTCCAGAGAGCTTCAGCCTCTTGGCCTAAATGGGTTTTGAACGCTGCCAGGAAATACCATGTCATCGGATATACCGGCCCTTTTTGCCGGACGACACCTACCTCCAGCAACTCTACCGCCTCCGCGTATGCTCCGAAAGCAGCCAAGTCAAGAGCATACTCAATGTAGGTGTGGATGTTGCCGATCGTGCGCGCCTCGATCGCCTGGAGCTTGCTCTCCCGCTCGCCGGGGTCTTTGCTCCGGGAATAATCCAGAAAAAGGACGCCGATATTAAAGGGGTCCCGTTCCAGGCTTTCGGCCACAAAGACGTTGAGAGGATTCTCCTCTCCCAATTTGATCCCCAGATAGGATTTAAGGGTTCGGGCCTTATGGTGGTTTTGGTTTCTATCAAGCGCGCGGTTAACCAGATCTAGCGCTTCCTGCCAGTTTTTCCTTTTGGCGGCGATCCGGGCCAGGTGAAAATAGCCGGTATCCATGCTATAAGCGTTCCAAACAGATTTATAGTAGGCGGCGTAGGCTTCGTCGTCTTTTCCGAGGCCTTCGAGCGCCTGCCCCAGGTAAAAATAGGGCTCCCCGTCGTTGGGGTTGGGATTGCGCTGCGTAAGGGTTGTTACTGCGGTTTTAAAATACGCGGCCGCCGGTTCATAATCTCCTTTGCGCAAGCAAAGGAGCCCCATTGCTTTGTTGCAATACACGCTGCCAGGCTCCCTGCGAAGACCTTCCAGGTAGTACGCTTCCGGGCGGTAGGTCGCATGGCGGTATTGTTCCAGGTGCAGGCCGTTGAGGTACAGCTCTTCCACCGCGCCAACCTCCTGGGGGAGTTTGGCGGCTTTGGCGGCTTCCGGGAGCGGTTTCACTCCCGGCGCTTCGGGTTGCCAATCCGCCAGCACCCTGCCTCCGGCTTCTTTGACCTCCAGGTAGAGTTCATGCAGGGCTACGGCAGAAGGAATTGAGCAAGAGCACTCCGCGTGGGCCTCCGGAGAGAGGTCTCTTTTTTCCTGAAACAGGATCCCGCCCAGGTAGTAAAGGGTAATGACCGCGCCGGGAAAACCGGCCGTGCTCAAGACCTTGATCGATGCGATCCCGTCCGATAGCTCCAGATTGAGGAAGGCGTCTTTGGTAGCATTTTTAACCATTCCCAGTTCGTGGTAGGGCATGAAATACTGGGTAAAGGATTTTTCTTCATAAGGATACAGCCAGCTAAAATCGGGCTGGTTATCGGTATAAACCCCGCACATGAGCTCTACATAAGGCCCGTTATGGTCCGTCAGGTTGCGGTCCCATGCGTACCCGAAATCGCCATTACCCCAGGTCCACTGCTTTTTCCCCGGAGACACATGGCGGTTGGCTACATGCAGGATACCGCCTTTGGTATCGTGCTCATACCCGCCAACGAAGTCGTAGCGGGAGTTGACGGCCATATAGGAGGTAGGGACAGGGATGTTTTTGTAACGGGAAATATCCACTCCGGCGGAATAATCCACTTTGTAGTAGGTCCCTCGCGCGATGGGGAAGGCCGACACGTCGCGCTTGCCGTGATCGAACACCGCATGGACATCCGGAGGGAACACCGACTGGTAGTCGTCGCTGACGTGAAGGGCCGGGTTGGCCCACCACAGGAACGTTTGGGGCAAGGGCGTCCGGTTGAAGAGCTTGACCTTGACCTCCAGGTAGGCTTTATCCGGATACAACGTAAATCCGGCCATGCCTTTGGTGCGGTACATACGGTCGATCTCGCTGCACCAAACCGTTTTGCTTCCGTCGGGATGCGCTTCGAGGAGGTACTCCAGGGGTTCGTAGGTAGAGGGCCTGTGATGCTGAGGCCAATTAAACTCGATCCCTCCGGAAATCCAGGGGCCGGTCAGGCCTACCAGAGCGGGCTTAATCACTTCGTTGTAGTAAATAAAGTGCCGCTGCCGGGTTTTGTCGTAAGCCATTTGTATCCGCCCGCCTAACTGGGGCAGAATCATGATTTTCAGGTAGGCATTCTCTAAAAAGACAGCTTGCCAGGCTGTATCGGAAGGATGATCCGCTATGCGCTCGGTCACCGGTTTGGGGTATACCACTCCGGAGCTTCCCTGGTACACGCGGTTTTCCAGAAAAAGCGGATTCTTTTCCGGCGCGCCGGTTGCGTAGGTCGGCAAGAGCACCATTTCTTCCCAAACTTTGGCGTGGGGGTTCATAGTCAATGCATTTAATAGTTATACAAAGCACCTGCGGACGCCGGAGTTTCTGTCTTCGCCGGTCCTGGCTCATGGCCAAGGCATCGGATATGCTTTTTGGATACCTCCCGGAACAAAAAAGGTACCCATTGACGCATATTTTTCCATGCCGGACCCAAAAGGACATTTTTTTTAACCGACCAGCCGCTCCATCACCCAGTTCGTTCGCGCTCCGGTGACGCCGGTGCTGGGGCAGGTATCCGTGCCAAGCAGGTCGCCAACGATGCGCGTTATCAGGGGTTGCTGGATGTGTTTGGGCAATTTGATGGGAAAAAGCTGCTCGGCTTGGCCATCTACCTTCAAATAAAAAGGATCTGGGCCAAAGGTCGCGTACCGGATATTTCCTTTGCTGCCGTAAATAACGGTTTCGTCGGTTTCGGAAGATTCTGCGGCGGTGAAACACCAGTTGCCGCTGCCCAGCACCCCGTTTTGGAAGACAAAACTGCCGGCCACGATATCCTCGGCAGGGTAGGCGCCCGCCTGGTTTGCCGAAAACCCGCCGGTCTGAACGATGGGACCAAAGAAGAAATCGAGCAAATCGAGCTGATGAGAAGCCAGGTCGTAAAAATACCCGCCGCCGGCGAATTCGGGAATGACCCGCCAGTTAGTCTCGGTCTGGGCGGCCAGGCCGGCCCTCAGCGCCTGTTTCATATTGATGTGCACAGAGCGGACCTCCCCGATCGCGCCCTCCTCCAGCAGCGCCTTGATTTGCAGGAAATGCGGCAGCGCCCGCCGGTAATACGCAACGTAGAGCGGCACGCCGGCCTGTTCGCAAGCGGCAATCATCTCCTGGCACTCGGCGTAATTACGGGCCATGGGCTTTTCAACGTAAACGGGCTTGCCCGCAGCAGCGGCGAGCCGGGCCAGAGGTAAGTGCATGTGCGGTGGCGTAGCAATGTACACGGCGTTGACTTCCGGGTCTTGGACGAGGTCCTCGGCGCGGGTGTACCACTTGCCTACGCCGTGGCGCTGGGCGTAATCCCGCACCTTGGCTTCGTCCCGGCGCATCACGGCCACTAAGCGGCTATTGGAAATAAGCTGCATCGCCGGCGCCGACTTGACTTCGCAGACGTTTCCTACGCCGAGCACCCCCCAGCGGACTTCGGGATCGGAGATCTTTTTCATGAGAGGGAAGATAGGAATTGTTTGGGAAAACAGGAAGGCTTATGCGCTTCGTGGGGCTTCGGTCAGGAGACCGCCGGATAGGGATCGAAGTCTGAAGACTTCGACCAGCAGCGGCTGAAGTGCTTCGTGGGGCTTCGGTCAGGAGACCGGCGGATAGGGATCGAAGTCTGAAGACTTCGACCAGCAGCGGCTGAAGTGCTTCGTGGGGCCTCGGTCAGGAGACCGGCGGATAGGGATCGAAGTCCATAGACTTCGACCAGCAGCGGCTGAAGTGCTTCGTGGGGCCTCGGTCAGGAGACCGGCGGATAGGGATCGAAGTCAGGAGACTTCGACCAGCAGGCAGCAGGAGACTTCGACCAGCAGGCAGCAGGAGATTTCGATCAGCAGGGGATTGGCGCATTGCCGGCGGGGTCAGAACCCCCAAACCGCTGCAACGTCAGAATAATTTTGGGCGTTTTCCGATAAAAACTTACTAAATTAGGACCCAAAGGAGAAAATTAATTTCTTTTAATTCGGGGAAACCAAAAAGAAAGGCCCGTTTTTTAAAATGGACAATGCATATGAACTCAAAATGGAATTTGGGAGTTTTCGCGCTGATTGCCGTCGTGTTTATGGTTGTGTTCAGTTGTGAAAAAGAAAGCAACTTCCTATCTGGAACAGAGGAGTTGCAGTCGCTCCAAAACCGGGGAATTTTGACGGACACGCCAAAAAAGACGCCTAAAAAAGGGCCCTATATCAGTGGAAAAGGTTCCCTTCTTTTGGCCGAGCTGAATGGAGGAATTCAGGAATTTTCTTTCTTTGCCCAGACCGATGGGTTCGGAACCGTGACGGGCGGCTTTGAATCCCAAATTGCGGGCCAAGACGGGCACATGCGCGGCGTCGTTAATTGCATGAATGTCCTCTCCGATGGGAAAACGGTTATTCTAACCATCGTTATCACCGAGGTGACCGGCGATGTCTATATCGACAATGTCAAAGTGGAAGCAGGCCATACGATCTGGATCAAAGTCCAGGATAACCCGCCTTCAGACAATGCCGAAGGGGATAAAATGACCGAATTTTACAATTTCCATACCTGTGCTATTTCTTGTAGTGAAGACATGGACGCCAAACTCAAACTGGTCGAAAACGGAACCATTGAGTTGAACCGTTGAGGGGTAATTTTCAGCCCGGCAGGACTGTTGGTGGCTAAGTACAAACTCATAAGTTTTGTCGGGTATAGCCTGGCAAAAGCTGATGTACCAGAGGATTTCACAATGCAGAACTTATGAGTTTGTACTTTGTTGCCACTATTTCGTTTGTTTTATTTTACTTTCTTCAATTTTCTCCAGCAACTCAGTCCGTACCAATTCAAAAGCGGTTAACTGGTCGTACTTTTCTGTTGGCCGTATCAGGGCTGCTAAATCACCTGTAAATTCATCATCCCGCATTTTGGACTTCATGTTTTGCAGATATACTTTTTGAGTAGGTGGTTCATCCACCACAAAATCCATGTACGCATGATAGCATTGCAGCAAGGCTTCTTTATTCAAGCCGGGTACTTGCACCAGTGCCTTATACATATCGTATAAATCACGGCCTTTTCTGCGTTGGTATAATGCCCTCAGCTTTGTGCCTAACAGTTCCTCTAACTTGTATGTGGTGATGTTGCAAGATCCGGTGAACCAGGATGAGGTAACCTGAAACGGAAATGGCGTATAGCCCAATACCGTGAAATGCTCCCGGCAATTGGTTTCAACTTTCAGGCGGAGGTTTTGCACCGGAGGGAACTCAGATTCAAAACGGTATTTTATTGTGTTATTGTTGGCCTTTTGAGCCACAGTGCAATCACCTAAGAAGGTTAAACGAGCTTGGAGTCGTTGTATAGTTTCCTTTATTGGCTCAGGCCGAATTTGAACCAAATCAATATCTTCAGAATATCTGGACTGGGGCTGTAAATACAATTTGTGTAAAGCTGTACCTCCTCTGAATGCTAAACTCGATGCTAACCATTCATCTGAAAAAATTTCTACCAAGGCACGGCAAATCACCAGGTCTTGTTCTACCTGTTCGTTGGTTTGCCAGGGCGCCTGATTTGCCCATTCTGTTATGTATGCCTGTGGTATCATTCGTCAAGTTCTATTGTAGTGTTTACGATTACCTTCCATCTATCGTCTGCCGCAAAACCCTTAGCCGGAGCTGATGCTTTCAGCGGTATCCGGAACAAAGGGGAATTATTTTTTTCCAAAGCATGGTACAAGGCATTGGCGAGAGACTGGTTATCAAATACTCTATCCAGCAGATAGCCCAAACGCTGCAAAGCGGTTACAGGAACGTGATGCAGCAGGTTGTTATCAAAAGCATCGGGTTTTATACTTTCGGCCAACTCGGCCAAAACAGTAGCTACCCTGTTCATTCCGCCCACCCTTTTGGCGTACTGTATCAGGTCGGTGGCGGTTAAGGCTGGATTTGAAATTTTCAAATAGCCGGCCTCTGTTTTTCGGGTGTCTAATAGTGTTGCAGTTATTCCCTTTTTGCTGATGTAGTTTATTTTCAGTCCCTTTTTCTGCATAGGCCGCAGCACCGGAAACCCAGTGACCACAAAGAACTCCTGTGGCTGCTGATGCGATGCCCCATGATAGGCGGCTGCGTTTAACAAAGCCAGGTAATAAGGGCGGTCCAATTCCTTCATAAACGCATCTAAAAACAAGGTAGGGGGCAGGATGCCTTTGGACCTGTATTGTGGCGGTATGATGAGGTAATAGCCTTTGTGGATGGAAATAATCAGCTCTTTATCTACCAGCCGTTTCAATGCAAACTTATTGGCAATGTCTGTCTGCTCCGGAAAACCGGCACGGAACTGGTGCAAGGCAAAAGCATATTTACCCTGAGCCAGCAGGTGGTTTACCCAATCTTCTGCGCTTTTATGTTGCCTTGAATCTTTCAAAAGAGTAATTTTTTGCGAAAGGTAGTGAAAATCACTGCCTTTCGCAAATTTTTTCTCTTTGTTTCATTTCAGCAGGTTATCGGGTTTTCAGGATATTAAGGAAACGGAGGAATTTAAGGACGGTTAGCCCCAACCGGTGTTGCCACATTTAAGTGGACGAAAAGTTAAGGGGGAAAAACCTAAAAAACTTAACTTGACAGCGCCTTTCACTTCCCAATACAGAAATTGTAGTCTTCTTTACTATCAGGCACTTACAGAGATTGGGCAACAAATAGACAACAAAGGTGTCTAAAACAAGTGCAATAGCACAACAAAGAAAGGAAAAAATGTTGTTTGCTGTAGGGTGTGCTGTGCCTTATCATCAGCAAAAGCAAAGATAAGATTTCTACTTACCTGAGTTGCTTGGCAACCGTTTCCGGTTGCAAGCCCATGTACTGGCAAAACTCATCAACAGTAACAACCTGGTGTTGCTGCTTCTTGAAGTGGTCTTTAATCTTCTTGATGAGGTTTCTTCCATACCTGTCGCTTCTGCCTGTGATTACCTGAATGTCTTTAGGATAAATGCACAGTCTATTCATTATTTCAATTATACAACTTAATACACTATCCATACCGATGCTATGCTTTAAGTATGAAAGTGATATTGCAAAGATAAATGTTTTTCATAGGCGGTAAAAGTGTGTTTGTTGGAATAATGCGGAATAAACGGAACGGATGACTTGCAACATTTGTAAAGCCTTTATTGTGCTTCTACTTTTGTTTTCAAATGCTGATAAAGCAGCATAAAATGAAACAGATTTACTAATCCATAAAAAGTTTAGACAATGGCAAAACTTAAAGGTATTTTGAAAATTGAAGGCACTCTGGATGAGTTGACTTTCTACAAAACGCAGGACGGTCATTTGGTGAAAACCAAAGGCGGTGTTTCTGCTGAACGAATTGCAAACGACCCAAATTTTCAGCGTACCCGTGAAAACGGTGCTGAGTTTGGAAGCTCTGCAACTGCTGGCAAATTGCTCCGCAATGCTGTCCGTAATTTGATGATGAACGCTGCTGATAGCCGTGTTACCAGCCGCTTAACTCAAATCATGACACAGATTAAAAACTACGACACCACTTCTGCAAGGGGTGAACGTACTGTTGCAATCGGTATTGCTGACCCTGCTGCTTTGGCTCTGTTGAAGGATTTTGACTTCAACGATAATGCAGCTTTGGGTGGTGTGTTGTTCGCTCCGTTTACCGTAACTGGTGCAACAGGTGCAATCAACCTTCCTGCATTTGTACCTATCAACGATATTGCTTACCCATCCGGGTCCACACATATCAGTTTGAAATCTGCTTATGCAGTTGTTGACTTCACAAACGGGACCAGTGCAATTGAATACAGCCCTGTTACAAACCTTCCAATTGATGGAACTAACACACCTGTAAACCTTATCCCTGCCGGTGTTCCTGCCGGTGCTGGTACTAAGTTTTACTTGATGTTGATTGAGTTCTTTCAGGAAGTAAACGGAGTTCAGTACTCGTTAAAAAATGGTGCTTACAACGTCCTCAACATCGTTGAAGCTGCGTAAAAGTTGTTCTTTCTTTCAGTTAGGAAAATGCCTCACCAGTTTGGTGGGGCTTTTTCTTTTTCAGCAAGGCCCTAAAAGGGCAAAGCTGAAAGGAAACGCTGACCAGTGGAATGAACCCACAAGCAGCAACCGCAAGGAAGATTATAAACCCTGATGCCAGGCGAAGGACACCAATTGAAAGAAGCCCTGCGGATGTAACGCTGATACCCGAAACGGGAAACAGGAACAAACGATGAAAGAGCAACTGAAGTGAAAGGACAAATGCCGGACTGGCTACCTGCTGAAATACGTGGATGCTTTTGCATAATGAAAAAATTTAGATGCTTCTCACAGCAAGGCGGATAAAAAAACCAAAAGGAAACGGAATAAATGATAGCCTTGTGCGGTGGCGTTGTGTTTATGCCGTAGTCTTTTGGTTTTTTTAGTGTGGGTCTGTGCGGTCGCCCGCCTTGCTAACTTTGCATCTTAAATTTTGAATGAGCAAAAGCGAGGCATCAGCTAAAGGCAGCCGTTTGGACTACCTTTTTAAGTGGCGGTAAATCATTGCCCTTTTTACATCTGCTAAGAGCAATAAATATTCCTTCATCTGCTTTTCCTTTCTTTCAATCAGCTTCACTTTGTGAACATCTTTTACAAAAGCGTATTTATCTTTTGAAACTTCATCCGCCTGTGCATTTATGGTAGCCCTGAAATCATCTATCCGTAAAAATGGAATGACTGAACCAACAAGGAACTGTTGAAAATGCTTTGCCTTCCATAAACCGAAAGAAAGCTTTTTGTAAAAATCAAATTCATCTGAATTTATACAGGAAATCACAAAGCAATTGGGGCAAGGCTTTTCAAGTGGTTTGCCACTATTTAAACCTTTGCAGAGAATGAACAAATCAAATTCATTTGTTTGATTTTTCGGATTGAAGCTGTGAACCTTTGGACAGTGCATAATACTTGCTTTAAAATTTGTATCTGCTTTTGTCCTTGCCTGTGCTTCGCTACGCTTCGCACATAATATTTTTACAAAGAAAAAAAACAGAAAAAAAAAGAAAGCAATCCCATAGGTGGCGTGGGAAAAAAACCAAAAGGAAACGGAATAAGTCCCGAAGGGTGAAAGGCAAATACCAATAAAAAATAAACAGACCATTTGCCTTTCATTATGCCGTAGTCTTTTGGTTTTTTTATCAGCGTGGGCTTGTGCCAGCCACCTAACTTTGCTGCACTTTTTATTTTTATTTTTTCCCTTATCTATTTACTACCGATTGTATTTCTCTGCTTGTATTATTCAATCAAGAATGATTTTCCTTTCGTGTGTTGGCTGGGGTAAACACTTCGCAGAAAAAATAAAGCATACCGCTTTCAATCGTGCGGTGGGTGAAGAGCAAAGGCAATGACTGAACGGAATGGAGCAAACCGGGTTGGCGGCTTGGAGTGGCATGAGCAGTCCCGATTGTGGGATGGCTCTGTGCTTGGGCTATCGGGACGCCATGACACGGAAAGCCTGTGTGATTGATTTGCGGAATGAAGTGATGGAATTGCTTTTGCTGTGCGGTGCTGAGGTGAGTGAAATGAACGAAACGAAGTAGTGTAGCGGAATGGAGTGCAACGGAAAGAAGCGGAACGAATGAGTGTAGAGAATGAACTGACCGCAAGCACATGGCTATAAAACAAATCATGCTTTATTTTTTTCTGCACCGCTGAAAGGGTGGCGGGGTGTGGTGGCACTCCGGGTGGGGTGCGTTGGCAAAAAGCACGGCTTCACTTTTGATAAAAAGTGCTGTGGTGTTGGCTACTTAACATAATGTTCTTATGTGACAGCCTGTGCGGTTGGATGCTTGCATAAGCGATAGCAAAAGGCTGTGCGTAGCGAACACATAAGGCAACATTATGTTTAAGTAGCTTCCGCCAATTTTTATACTGGCATAAGCGAAACGGTGGTGGTGGTTGGAGTGTAGCGTCTTTTTGTTTGGTGTGTAGGGTGGCACAGCTCTTTGCTACCGCAATGGAGCTTTAGCGGAATGAGGATAGCAATGTGCTGTATGCGTTGGCACACACCACACAAAAAGTATGACAGTTAAAAATGGCGGCAACACCATAGATGCAGTGGAAGCGGTAGCCTTGTGCGGTAGCCACTGCATAAGCCGTGCTTGTGTGTTGGCAGGGTGGGTCTATTAAATTCGTGAGGAACGAACACCGCTTTTCTTTGCATTAGGGATTGAAGCGGAAATCCTTTTGCCTTCAGCAAAAGATTGTAGCGGAAAGCCCGACCCGAAGGGGAATGCCCTAATAATTCAATAAAATGAAAATTGCTTTTACAAAAACCAAAGACTTTCTTTTCCGTGGTCTGGCAGCTTATCATGTGTGAAGTAAGGGAATATCTCAGCAACCATTTCAGGGTATTTAATTGTAACAGGTAAGTTCTGTTGGCTTACACTTTTCCAATACATTCTGCTGAACTGATAAACCTGGTCAATGAGTTGATTTATTAACTCAGGGTCTTCCAATAACTCTGCCTGTGAACTGAAGAAAGAAATCTTTACCGGAAAATGATGCTCCCTGTCCGTTGGTGCAGATGTTTCTTCATATCGGGTATTATTGAAAAGCAAATATTCTTTGGCTCCTACTTTTACAATAGTGCCACTGTAAGGCATTAACTTTTGATTACTGGTATCAAATGCCAACAATTCTTTGCTTTCTGTTTTATTGATTGTAACAACTATTACAGGGATTGGTAAACCTAAAGCATGGAGTGTATCAATAATTGGTTTGAGTTCTTTTTTACTAAGGTCTTTGTAGAAATGAATAATGAGCCTTGTTGCTTTGTAATTAGATGCAATGAACTTTCCTACTGCTTCTCTGATAGAACCTGCTATACTCGTAGTATCATTTGCACCGAAACAATCAAAGCCTTTAAAGATGCCCTCGTTATTGAAACAGAAAGCCGAACCTACATATTTTGATTTACGGGTTACTGAATAAAATGCACCAACGCCTACAATCAATTCATTGGTAGTATCTCTTTTGAGCCTCCACGGAACACCGCCTAACTTGGCTAAGATTGCAGTTTCAATGTTTGGTAAGAAAAGGTTGAATGCTGATTTTGCAATATTCTCTTTCCAAATAACCTGTGATGTGATGCCTTCATACAACAATATTTCTTTGATGCGGTGATAGATGCTGTTACGCTTGGGGTCTTTCTCCCACTTTGGAACAGGACTAATGTAGATTGCGAAATATTTTGTATCGGGTAGCTTGTCTTTATTCTTTATTGCCTTGTGAACTACTGTAACTGCTTCATCAATGTTGTCAAATGAAATGCTGCCGTTTTCTTCCAACTCAAAAGGCTGGCTTATGTATTCTTCCATCTTAGGAAAAGGATATTGCCCGTCAAAGCCATCTTTCAAATATTTCCAAATGCTTTTTACTGCATGTTCTCTGTCGGGTTTGTGATAGATGAAAAAGAACTTTACATTACTTGGTTTCGGCACTGGCTTGTAAGGCTTTAATCTTCGCAAATCTCTCTTGGGTTCAACTCCTACACCAGTGCCAAACTGCAATTCATTTGAAGTACCATTAATGCGTTGCACTGACAAACCGTTAGGTTTGTAAAATCCATCCGCTGAAAGCGGAAGGATTGCTCTAAACGCTTCCGTGTTTAGATGCTTGCTGTAAAAATCATTTAAGAGAGTGTGATATTTTGGATAACGGTTTTTAAAATCGGGAACATCAAAAGCAATATCAAAATGAGGTTTCAAAGTATTGCTTACAACCGGATAATTATTTTCGTGGTTTAACTTCTGTTCGTCTGTTAAGTATTTCCACCTGTTTAATTCTCCATTGCAATTTATCCAGTTGTAAAGTTCCGTTTTAAAATTGTGTATATGTGCAATACTCTTGGTGTACACTTTTGTTGTTCCATCAAATGATAGAACTAATTCAGGACCTTCGGTAACTCTGTTGTGCTGTACTTTTAAAGTAAACTGATTGTACACTTTGAACTTTGCATTTCCTGCATTTGGATTGTGAAACCAAACTTCTATTTCATTGGTAAAATTCTTCCGCATAATGTCCGCAACACCTTTGAAGTGGGTACGGATAAGATGCCTGTAATAATGTTGGGCAAAGTATTTACATTCGGTAAGATTTATTGAAATGAGAATTGCATTTTCTTTGGCAGGTGCAAAGTCTGTATAAAGCCAATTACCATAATGCAGTTCGCTTTCGTCAATGATGCCTTCAATTGCTCTGTTTAAGTCGTCTTTGTGTATCGGGCAATATCCGTCTTTCTTTGAAGTATAAAAAGCAAATTCAGCCTCTTGTACGGGGGCTGAAAATGGGATGATATTTAATTGAAGGGTTTGCTGCATAACTTAATTATTATTTTATTTCTTAGTAAATCATATTGATAATTTCTACCGCTATATGTTTGGTTTAAATGGTACAAATTTAAAACTTCATTCTCTGTATTCTCACCGCATTAAGTATTGCCAACAGAGCCACACCTACATCAGCAAATACAGCTTCCCACATGGTGGCTAATCCGCCTGCTCCTAAAGACAGTACAATAATTTTTACTGCAAATGCCAAAACGATATTCTGAATAACAATGCTACGGGTGGCTTTGCCTATTTTGATGGCGGTGGCAATTTTTGAAGGCTGGTCTGTCTGTATTACAACATTGGCTGTTTCTATGGCTGCATCGCTGCCCAAAGCTCCCATTGCTATGCCTACATCGCTTAATGCCAATACAGGTGCATCGTTGATGCCATCACCCACAAAGGCAATGATTTTAGTTTTGTCTTGTTTCAATTCTTCCACCTTTTGCACTTTGTTTTCGGGCAATAAATCGCCAAAGGCGGTATCAATACCGATGTGCTTTGCTACTTTTTGAGTGATTGAATTTTTATCGCCACTTAACATTACGATTTGAGTAATGCCGTTTTCATGCATTTGCTTAATAGCTTCCTGTGCATCTTCTTTTACTTCATCAGCTATCAGCACATATCCTGCATACCGGCTGTTGATGGCTACCACTACAATGCTTTCTACAATTTCATCAATGGCTGCATCATAAGCAATATTGAATTTCTTTAGCAATTTCGTATTACCTGCCAACACTTCTCTGCCGTTTACTTTTCCCTTTAAACCATGCCCTGAAATTTCTTCAATACCATTTGCCTGATATGTTTGTGTTTCTTCTTTTTCATATTCGGCAATAGCTTTGGCAATGGGATGTGTGGATTTGCTTTCTAATGCTGCCAATGTTTTAATAAGTTCTGTTTTATCTGTACCATTGGTAACAATTTCCTGCACTTTGAAAACACCTGCGGTAAGTGTTCCGGTCTTGTCCATTACAACGGTATTTATTTTTGTCATAAGCTCCAGATAATTTGAGCCTTTGAATAAAATACCGTTTTTAGATGCTGCACCTATACCGCCAAAATAACCTAACGGAATAGAGATAACCAATGCACATGGACAACTGATAACTAAGAAAATTAAAGCCCTGTATAACCATTGAGAGAACACATAATCATTTACAACAAAATAAGGAACCACTACCAACGCAACTGCCAAAAAGAAAACAATAGGGGTATAAATTTTGGCAAACTTCCTTATGAGCAATTCTGTTTTGGCTTTACGGGCTGTTGCATTTTGCACCATGTCTAAAATCCGTGCAAGAGAACTGTCGGCAAATTTTTTGGTTACTTTCAGTTCAATTACTTTATCAAGGTTTAGCATACCTGCTAATACCTGTCCCCCCTTGTAAATGGATTTTGGTTTGCTTTCGCCTGTAAGTGCTGCCGTATTAAAACTGCTGCTATCACTCAACATTTCACCATCCAACGGAACTTTCTCACCGGCTTTTATTTGAATTGTTTCGTTTATCTGAACTTCTTCGGGTTTGATTTCTTCATACTTATTATTTCTTAAAACACTGGCAGAAGATGGTCGTACATCCAGCAATGCTTTGATGTTGCTTTTTGCTTTGTTAACTGCTGCACTTTGAAACAATTCGCCAATGGCATAAAATAACATTACCGCCACACCTTCGGGGTATTGTCCAATGGCAAAAGCTCCAACCGTTGCCAGTACCATTAGTGTAAACTCGGTGAAGAACTCTTTTTTAAGAATGGCTTCCCATGCTTCTTTTATTACGGGCAAGCCAACAGGCAGGTATGCTATAGCATACCATGCAAGCCGAATATATCCAGTAAAAAAAGCAGGTTTGAAATAATTATCGGCTGCAATGCCAATAAGTAGTATTACAAAGCTGACAATAGCCGGAAAGTATTGTTTGATTATGCTACGTTCAGTTATTTTAGTTCTTTGAATGGGTTTGCTATCATCAGTCTTTTTCTCATGCAACAAATTATCTGCACCAGCATTATTGTAAACTTTTTCTTCTAAAGTACAGCAAGTCATCCTGCCTTGTGCATCATATGTATGAATATGATTGGGGTCTGTATTTATCATTGTATGAAATGTTATTTTAGTTATCAATGTTCTTCTTCTTCGCCTCCTGCTGCTTTTGATAAAACATAGAAAGCACCTTTAGTAACAATCATGACACCTTTCGGAAATTCTTCAAGCGGTGTAATTTCTATGTAGCCTAACTCTGTTACGCCCGTAGTTACTTCTACTTTTTTAAACTGGATATGTTTTTCAGCTTTAACATCTGTATCTTTTTCAGTTTTTTCTTTTGCATCTTTATCCATTGTCTTTTCTTCATCACCACTTACTATAAAGATGAAGGTTTTACCTTCTGCACTTACCACTGCATCAACCGGAACTGCCTGCACTGTTTGATTACCTACATTAATCAATGCAGATACATACATACCGGGTAATAATTTGATGTTGCCTGTATTATTGATTTTGGCATGAACAATCACGGATTTATTTTCGTTTTCAAAAGATTGATTAATGCCGAAAATTGTACCTGTGATTTGTTTGTTGTTTTGATTGGTAAGAATGAACTCTACCGTTTGCCCATTTTTTACTTTAAATAAATCTTTTTCGTACACCTGCAAATCACAATGAACTTGAGAGTTATCTACAATATCCATTAGTGAAGTTTGCATTTCAATATAGCTGCCTGTTTTTATTGGTATGTGCCCTATTACACCACTGATGGGTGCAGTGATGGGAATTTGATTTACAAATTTTCCATCGGCTACTGATGCAGGACTGATGTTCAATTGCCGTAATTGCATTTCTAATCCTTGCAGTCTTGCTTTATCTGTTTCATACTTAGATGCTGCCTGTTGAAATATTTTGCCTGTACCAGCACTTTCTGTATTGAGTTCCTTTTGGCGTTGGTACTCTTGCTCGGTATAAACAAATTCTTTTTTTAGCATAAGGTAGTCTTGCTGCAACTTTACAATATCTGTGTTTTCTAAAATTGCCACTGTCTGTCCCTGGCGAACATAGCTGCCTTCTAACACCATTATTTTTTTAATGATACCGGGTACCAAAGAGTTTACATCGGCTTTGTTTTGTGGCGGCACTTCTAATTGTCCGCTTGATTTTACCACACTGTTCAGGTTTTTCATTTCTATTGTACCCACCTCAATTCCTACAGCTTTCATTTGCTCTTCAGAAATCTCTATTGCCGCTGTGTGTTCTTCTTCAGTTTTTTCCACTTCTTTTACATCAACTTTGCCATTTGATTTGCAAGAAGTAAAACTGATTGCACTTGCTAAGAGTGCAAATGCGATGATTGATTTTATATTTATTGACTTCATTTTATTGGTTTCCTTTTAAGTAGTTTAACAATATGATGGACTGATTGAATTGGTTTACCGCATCGGTATATTGCAGCTTGGTATTGATAGCTGTTTGAAGGTTTTGGATGTACTCCATATATCCTATTTCACCTTTGGTATATGCTGTGTTTGAAATACGGATAATATCTTCTGCCTGTTTTAAACCTGTGGTTTCATAATACTGCAAACCTTCTTTGGCTTTCAGGTATTCGTTATACTGCACCGCAAAATTGTTTTGTAAGTACAGTAAGGTTTGCTGCCGCTCTGTTTCAATCAAAGTGCTGTTGATTTTTGCAGCTTTTATTTTTGCTTTTTGTGAGCCGAAAAATAAGGGAATACCTATACCCACTTGTAAACCCGCTATCCTTGTGCCAGGAAAATAATTACGGTCAATCTTTGCAGGGTCAAAACCTTTGATAATAGCCTGATGGAAGTAACCCACATTCAAATCAGGCAACAGTTTGCTTTTTTCCAATTTGATTTGAGCTGTGCTTACATTGAGCCGTTGGTTGTAAAACTCTATCAGTGGGTTTAAGTTAATTACAGCAGTGTCAAACTTATAATCATCAGGCATCTTAGGCAATTCATTTTCTTTTGGCATTATTGGTTCGGTAGTGTTCAACCATTTTTGTAAAGCCAACTGGTAACTGCTTATGGTAGTATTTGCCTGTTTCAATTGCAACAGGTTTTCTTTGTATTTACTTTCGGCTTGCATTTTTTCCAACAGGTTTGTTTCACCTGTATTGTAGCGGAGAGTAGCCCGTTTGACAAAGTTGCTGTAAAGGCTATCCTGTTGTTGCAAAAGTTTTACTTTTTGCAAACCATATAGCAAATTGTAATAGGCTTCGGTTACTTCTTTAATAATATCATTTTGCGATAACAGTTTTGATTTTTGAGCCAATAAAGTTTCCTGTTTCAACACTTTATTTTGATTGGCATATACAGTAGGGAATGCAATGGTTTGAGTAATGCCGATACTGTTATCATTATTGCCGCCACTGGTAGGGTCTTGAGTTAATTGCAAATTTGTTTTATCAGGATTGAAACCTGTTTTCTGCAATGCCTGTGATTGCTGAATGTTTAAATCAGCTACTTTCATTTGCAGGTTGTTTTTTAATGCTATATCAATACACTCTTGTAATGTTTTTTGATTGCCTTGAGCAAAAGAATTTTCTGCAAACAAACTGATGAAAATAAACACTAATAACACAGCCGTTGTATTGCCTGGTAGTTTTGTCTTCTTCATTTTATTTGGTTTGAAATTGATTTTCGTATTGAATAAAATATAGAGTGCAGGAAGTACCAGCAAGGTTAATATGGTTGCGGTAATTAAGCCACCAATTACAACGGTTGCTAATGGCTTTTGTACTTCGCCACCTGCACCTGTAGAAAGTGCCATTGGCAGAAAGCCTAATGATGCCACCATAGCTGTCATTATTACTGGTCTTAATCTTACTGCTGTTCCTTTTCTTACTCTTTCGTATATGTCAGTAATGCCTTCGTCTTTTAACTGGTTGAAATAACCAATGAGAACAATACCGTTTAATACAGCTACACCAAACAAAGCAATGAAACCAACACCTGCTGAAATGCTGAATGGCATATCTCTTAACCATAATGCCATGATGCCGCCAATAGCGGATAATGGTACGGCTGTAAATATGAGGAAGGATTGTTTAACACTTTTGAATGTAATGTAGAGCAATATTAAAATGAGCAATAAGGCTACAGGAACTGCAATGCCTAATCTTTCCTTTGCTTCTTTCAGATTTTGAAACTGTCCACCATAAGTATAATAATATCCTGATGGCAGTTTTAGTTTAGCATCTAATATTGTTTGTATTTCTTCTACTGTACTTTCAACATCACGACCATGAACATTGAAGCCTACAAAAATTCTACGTTGCCCATCTTCATGACTTATTTGTGCCGGGGCTGTTTTAAATGATATGTCCGCTACCTGATTAATTGGCACTTTGTTGCCAGAAGGTAATGGCACATAAAGGTTTTCAATGTTGCTGAAATCCTGCCGTAAATCTTTTTGCAACCGCACCACCATATCAAAGCGTTTATCGCCTTCAAACACCACGCCTGCCACATTTCCTGCAAAAGCAGTTTTCAGCACCATGTTTACGACACTGATTGTTAAACCGTATTGTGCAATTTTATCACGATTGTATTCCACCTGTATTTGTGGCAAGCCGCTTACTTTTTCTACAATGGGTTCGCTTACGCCTCTTACGTTTTTAATAAGACCTGCTATTTTATTTGCCTGTGCATTGAGTATTTCCAAATCGCCACCATAAATCTTTATTGCTACATCCTGCTTGATGCCTGTAATTAATTCATTAAACCGCATCTGCATAGGCTGTGTTAATTCTACATTAACACCGGGCAAAACGCTTAACGCTTCTTCCATTTGCTGCATCATATCTTCACGGGTATGTGCCGATGTCCATTCTTCTTTCGGCTTCATGGAAAGCATCATATCGGCTCTTTCTATGGGCATAGGGTCGGTAGGTATTTCTGCACTACCTATTCTTGTTACAGCCTGTTTAATTTCGGGAAATTTATCTTTTAAAATTTTCTCCGCTTTACCAAAGGTTTCTACAACCTGTGTTAAGGACGTGCCTTGTGCCATGCTTATTTCAACGGTAAGGTCGCCCTCTTCCAATGTAGGTATAAACTCACCGCCTAATGTGTTGAACAGAACTATACTGCCTGTAAACAATATTACCATTGCAAACACTATTGTTTTCTTCCAACGTAAAGCCCAATTAAGTATTGGTGTATAAAGTTTTTGACAAAAGGCTATTATTCTATCCGAAATATTTTTTTTATGTTTTGTGTTTTTACTTAGAAATAATGCACTCATCATTGGCACATAGGTTAATGATAGTATGAATGCACCTAAGATTGCAAAAGCAACTGTTTGAGCCATTGGCTTAAACATCTTGCCTTCGATACCTACTAATGCAAACAGTGGCAGATAAACAATTAGAATGATAATCTCCCCAAATGCAGCACTGCTTCTTATTTTTGACGCTGCTTCAAACACTTCACTATCCATTTGCGATTGAGAAAGTTTCGGCAAACCAACATGGTGATGTTTACTCATGTAAATTCTATGCACAATTGCTTCTACAATGATTACCGCACCATCTACAATAAGCCCGAAGTCAATAGCTCCTAAACTCATGAGGTTGCCACTTACACCAAACAAATTCATTAAGATGATGGCGAAAAGCATGGCTAAAGGAATAACAGAAGCCACAATTAAACCTGCTCTTAAATTTCCTAACAACAATACAAGTATAAATATTACAATCAAGCCACCTTCAATCAGGTTCTTTTCTACCGTACCCATTGCCCTGTTTACTAATTCTGTTCGGTCAATAAACGGTTCTATTACTACACCTTCGGGTAATGATTTTTGTACTTGTGCCATGCGTTGTTTTACATTGGCAATTACCTGAGCAAAGTTTTCACCTTTCAGCATCAGTGTAATACCCGCCACTACTTCGCCTTCACCGTTTCTTGTAACTGCACCATACCGGGTAGCACTTCCAAACTGCACCGTTGCCACATCCCGGATTAATACGGGAATACCTTTTACATTCTTAACTACAATTTTTTCAATATCACTCAATGACTTTACCAATCCCAAACCACGAATGAAATAAGCATTGCTGCGTTGCTCTATATAGCTGCCTCCGGTATTTTCGTTGTTGCTCTCTAATGCTTTATAAATTTCAGGGATGGTAATATTCATTGCATTGAGCTTGTCGTTATCCAAAGCAATTTCATATTGCTTTACATAACCTCCCCAACCGCTTACTTCTGCCAGACCTTCTGTACCTGCTAATTGCCTCCGCACAATCCAATCCTGCATGGTACGCAAATCAGTAGCAGTATATTTGTTTTCATACCCCTTTTTTGGATGAATTATATAATGGTATATCTCACCTAACCCTGTTGTGATAGGTGCTAAAGTGGGTTCACCCAATCCCTGCGGAATTTGTGCTTCTGCTTCTTTAAGTCGTTCACTTATCTGCTGCCTTGCCCAATAGATGTCCGCATTGTCTTTAAACACAATAGTGATTACAGAAATACCGCTACGGCTAATGCTCCGCTTTTCAATTACATTAGGAATATTAGCCATTGCCAACTCAATAGGTGTGGTAATAAACTGTTCTACTTCCTGAGCACCCAATGTTGGGGCTTGTGTAATTACCTGTACCTGATTGTTAGTAATGTCGGGTACAGCATCAATGGGTAACCGCATAGCGGATATAACGCCCCAAATAATGAGTGCCAATGTGAATGCACCCACCACCAATTTATTTTTTATTGAGAACTGAATTATTTTTTGAAACATTGATTTTTTCTATTTGGTTATATGCCTGTAGTAATGAACTATTCTTTCTGCAATGGCTGCTAAAAGAATGATACAACACAGGACTATAACAATGAACTTAATTACTCTTATTGCCAACGGCTGTTTAGCCTTTTTGGACTTTTTACTTTTTGCCATTATGGAATGGGAAAAGGATGAATTAAAAATGCATTACATGCCAATTCAACAGCTATGCAGCATATTCAATAAAAGGAGTAATTAAGAAATTTTGGGCGGCTGCCAAATAGAAAAAGAAACTTCTGAACAAAAAGAAGAATTGTAAACAGGGTATTTCAGGGATTGAAATACTGTTTTAACCACATTGAAATGAGATAATGGTTGGTAAAATGCCGATGCAGCACAACAACTGCATGAACAAAATGGTGTACAGGCTTCTATCGGGTTTTTGTGTTCTTGGTGGTTTGTAGAAACTGAAATAGTTTGCTCTGTTCTGGCATTACAATCTTCTCTGTCGCCACATGGAATGCAGGACAGCCCTAAGAGGTAAAAACTCATTATGAAGGCAAAAAATTTCATTGCGGCAAATATAAGCAAAAAAAAGTAAAGTTGTACCCCTACATTGCAAAGTTTGCAAAGACTGCAAAGACTGCAATGGTTTAAACATCACTGATTTACACCATATTGAGTCTTGCGATATAAGCCTGCTTTGAGTTTAGTAAGGGAAACTCCCGTAGCTGTTTTCAGGATTTCATCCACTGACCGGGCTGAAAGTTTGAATTGTGAACCTAACTCGGTTGCCTGTTTCCGGGTGAACTCTTCTGGCAGGGCTTCAAAGAATTTGCGTTTGCTGTCGCCTGATTGGAAACTCATTACTTCATTCTGCTTTGGCAGGTTGTTAAACATGAGCAGGCTGTGTTGCAGGTAGGTTTGGGCAATGGTAAGGGCTGTATTAAAATCTTCATCAGTGCAAAAAACAGTGTCCGTAACTTCTCCGTTCTCAAACTTGCGGAGTGCTGAAAATATCATGCAAAGCCTGAACATGATTAAGCCTAAACGATACACAATGCCTGAAGCCTCCTCACTGGTGAAAATGGTTACTTCCGAAAGGATGCCTGCAAAAGTTATGTTTAATACCTGCCATTGTTCGGGCTGCAATTGTACCACTGTTGGCGACTGTTCCAAAAAGCCAATCATGTCTAACACAGATTGAGAAAGTGCCTCAAAATGGTCATTGAAAACAATGGTGTGGCTCTGTGGTGAAGGGTCTTGCCAAACAATTTCATTTTTGAACGCATAGAACAGGAAGCGGCTGAATAAGCCGTCTTCTGCTGATGCAATCAGTTTTGGAGCTTGTGCCGGAGTGCCTGACAAGGCAACGGCTAAACGTGGTTCGTTGATTTCAATGTATTCGTTATTGGTCTTACGGGTAAGGGTAATTTTCTCGTGGTGGAAGGCAGCCCGGAGGGCTGGCGAATAGTCGCCCCAATCTTGCTTTTTGGCTCCGCTCATGGTGTCTGCCTCTGTTTCGCAAATGACACCTTGCCCATCATTGTTTTGCAGGTGTTCAATCATCCTGGAATGTGAACTGTCCGCAGGAATGAAAACGATTTTGAAAGGCGGTTCATTTGGTTTTTCGGGTGCAGGTTCTCCTTTCTTTCTGTTGCGTTGGAGTTCCTTGTAATCCACCATTTCAGCATCATGTCTTTTTTGTGCCTCTCTGCTTGCACCTAATACCTGCTGATGGTATTTGTCAGCCAATCGTTTTGCGTTCTTTAAAACGCCTTTGCCGCTTGCGGCAGGTGCGATAATGAAGGTGTATAAATGCGGATGCACTCTTTCCTGAAAGTAGATGCCTGTTACTTTGGGAAGGCAACCGCTAATTATTGCAATTGCACCTGTAAAGAATACATCTCTTTTCCGCTTGTCGGAAAAGGCAATTGAACCTTCTTTGAGGATATGAGGCAAAGCCTCATAAACTTCATCAGGAATGGTTGGAGTGGTCTTTAAATAATCCTCTAAGGGGTATTCATCTTCTGCCTGTGTAGTGGGTTTTGCAGGTTGCAACTTTGCAGACTTTGCAAAGTTTGCAAATTCTCCTGCATGGTGGGTATAGGCACTTTTTACCGCTTCAAGAATTTCTCTTTCAGGTAGGTCAAAATGTTGCGAACATAAAAGTTCAGTATCGGGTTGTGATATACCAGCTCTGTTGCAATTAGAAGCAAGCAGATAAATAAAATTGTTTCTGTTTCCATCTGTGTATGATGCTTTTTGATTAGTGAATTGAATTTGTTGATTGAAAAGAAAAGCAGCGTTCAGATTTGTATCAGGTAAATCCTGCAATACTGGTGCTGTGGGTTGCTGCTGTTGCTTAGCCACTTGCTTGCTGATAATTTCCGGCACTTGCACTTTGAATTTTTCATTGTAAATATTCTTGTACAGTCCAGGGTGATAACTCACAAAACAAAGCCGGGTTATATCCTTGCAGCTTGGGTCAGCCTTCAAGCCTGTTGCATCTTCATAATACTTTTGCACTTGTAAATAAGCGATGTCGTGCTGTTCAATATCTGTATCAATTTCAACAAACACTTTTAAACCGTTACCGCTTGGGCTGATAAAGCATAAGAAGGTATAAGGGATTTCGGAAATGACATTGAAAGCTGTATTGAGTTGTTCAGTTGTTAGCTTATCAAAATCTAAATGCACAAAGCCGCTGTACATTTCAAGAAACTGCATTTGCCTTTTTTCTGTGAATACTGCGGATGGAGTGAATGCCAACAGTTGCTTTTTCTTATTAGCAGCTTCTTCCGTTTTACCGTGCTCCAGTAAAGCCCGGATTTCTTCAACCTCTGCTTTGTATTTGCCGGAAGCAATATCATTACCGATAAGCAGCAATGATTTTTTTTCAACCGGCACGGTGAAGTTTTTAAATATCGTACATGATGCCATTGTTCTGTTCTTTCAGTTAATTAAAAAATTCTACTTGCTGCGTTTGTTGCGGATTACATAGTCAGTTGCCAACTGGTCAATTTCATCGGCTGCTGATTGGCGGTTACGTTGTAACCAGTTATCCAACTCCTCCCGTTTGAAGTAGAGTTTTTTACCCTGCGGACAGAAATGGGGAATGTGCTTTGTACTTGTGAGCTTGTACAAATGCGAAGGGCTTACATCTAAATATTTGCAAGCCTCATTAAAGTTCAGAACTGTTTTTTGTAACAGGTTTTGCTCATCCAGCTTGTTAGCGATTTCGGTGAGCTTGTCTAAGATTAAATCTTCGTTTGCCATCTTTTTACATTTTAAAGTTTGATGGCACAAACCTCTCAAATGCTTGAGGGGCAAAGGTTAAGGGGTTAATCCCTTACTCAGATTTCTGAATAATCTTAATGTTTTTTATTGCAGATGTTTGAAGATTTTGTCAATGGTTGCCTTTTCCTTCGGTTCAATTTTGTTCTTTGAACCACTGGCAGAAAGGTTGTTTGCAGTTATCAGGGTGTCCTTCTTTGAATAGAAGATTTTTGACTTCTCAATGTTTGCCAATGAAAGGCTATTGAAGTAAGGCACGAACTTATCAATGCAGTACCGGAAGTGCTTTGTTTCACAGCCTAATTGAATTTTTACTGCACCCGGCAGGATGCTTTTTGCGGTGAAGGCTTTTATAAGTTCATCTGCACTGGTAACATCTTCATTGAGTAGGTCTATCTGATAGCACAATTGATTTACTACTGTGGTCAGCTTTGCAACATCATCTTTGAAGCCAAAGCAAACAGTATCTTGATTACCGTTGTACTCTGTATTGCCTTCTGCATCTGCATCAGGCTTTCCGATATACTCTATTTGTTGAACTGCGGAAATTGGTAATTCCAAATCCAACAGGTAAAAATCATCCAGTGAAATGGTTTGCTGAAGTTTGGCTTCAAATGCTTTCTGAATGCTGAAATAAAGAAGTATCAATGAATGTTTAAGGTAATGCAAAGCAAAGTGAATATGATTGCTGCTTTCATTTGGAGTTGTTGCAAAGCCTTGTTCCTGTAGTTCGGCTGCTGTTTGTTTGGCTAAAACTTTTACATCGTTCAGCACTTTGCCAATCTGATATTGTATGTCAACTAAATCGGTAAGTGTTGCTGCTTGCAGCAATACAGCATTGTAAACACGAAGTGTTTCTGCTGTTATTACGAAGTAATAGAAATTTGTAACCGGGTCTTTGTAACTCGGCAAATCTGTTTTGTATTGCAAGGGCTGCAACGGGTCTTTAGTATTGGAAGCAACAGGCAGAAGTTTTTGAAGGGTGGGAAAGTCAGTAAGTAATGCTGTGATTTGCTTATACAAATCTGTATTGGTTACTGGTGAAGCTGCTTTTGCAGCTTTCACCAATTCAACAAACCGCCTTGTGTTGGTAATGTCAAGTTTCCACGGCTTTAAAGCACCGTGCATTATGCTGTCTAATATTTTTACTTCCATTTCTATAAATCAATTTTGATGCGGTTTGCAGCTTCTTTCTTTTTATGGTCAATCACCTTTGCATAAATCTCTGTTGTCTTTAAATGCTTATGCCCTAACATTTTTGATACTGTGTAAATATCACTACCTAAAGTTAATTGTAATGTTGCGTAGGTGTGCCTTGCACAGTGAAAGGTGATAGTTTTGCTTATCCCTGCTCTCATTGCCCACTGCTGCAACCGAAGGTTGTGCCAGGCTGAATATTTCAATCCTATAAAAACTCTTTCTTTTGGTTCGCCTCTTTCACCTAACAAACCGAAAGCCTGTTCAGAAATTGGCAATGTTTCAGAGCCTTTTGTTTTCTTTTGGGTGTAGCGGATGTAATGCCCGATTTCATCAGAGTATTGCAGCTCCATCCATGTGAGTTTTTGAATATCACTCCAACGCAAACCAGTTAAGGCACTGAACAAGAAAGCTGTTTTCATTTGCGGTATATCGCATTCAGCTTTAGCCATTGCCTGTAATTCTTCTTGTGTCAAAAATTCTCTTTCCGGTTCACCTGCTTTTATTCCTTCAATAGTATCGCATGGGTTACGCTGTATGATTTCATCTTTTAAAGCCTGTTTTAATGCTGCCCTTACTTTATTGAAATAAGAACTTTGCGAATTTTGGGAAAGTGGCTGATTGGCTGGTGTACGGGCTTGCTTCATCAGGTATTCTTTGAAACCTTCTAACCATGCCTTATCTACTTGGGTAAATGTTATATCATGCTTACAATACTTCTTCATGTGTTTAAGCACACTATCCCAATTGCCATAGTTACCCTGACTGTCTTTCCTTTCTTCCATGAGGTATTCAAAGTAGCGAAGGAAACTGCCTTTCATCTTGCCCTGGTCTTGGAAACCATAAATACCATTCTGCAACTCTAAATGCCTTTTGCTGCGGATGGCTTCTGCAAGTGCTAAGTTCTTACGGTTCTCTTCCTTCTGTTCCTTTGTCAGTTTACCTTTCTCCGGGTCGGGATAAAGTGTAAGCTGCAAGTGTTCATAGTTGCGTTTGCCTTGATGGTAGTAGTCAAGGTATAAAGTGATTTTATCACCTTTGAGCCGTTGGCGAAGTGTTACTTTCATTCTTTCAGTTATTTAAAAAGATTATTGATTTCTGTTCTTGGAATAATAGTACGACTACCCAACTTGGAAGCCTTCAAACTCCCTGCATCAATCAGCCTGTAAATGGTCCATCTGCTGGCTCCTATTAACTGGCAAGTTTCCTGTACACTCAGGAACTCTTTTTGGGTTACAATGGGGTTGAATGGCTTTTGCTCATTCTCTTTTTGAATGACAGCTTCAACCTTTGCATTTCTTGCCCTCTGTTTGTAGGCTGCACTTGCACAGCGATGGGAACAACATTTAGTTGTTGTCTTCTGTGCAATGAATTTTTTGCCGCAGTGCTGGCAGGTTTTTTCTACTTTAATCGTACTACTCATTTTGTTGCTCTTTGTGGCTAACTGTTGCAGGGTGTAGCTGTGTGTAGCACCATTTCACCACTAACTGAATTTTTGTTGCCCGGAAACATGGGCAACAAATCAGGGCAACAATTAGGCAACGAATATAAGTAAAAAAGTAGAGATTGGCAACAAATAAAAGAAAGAGAAAACCGTTAAAACCTATGAAAAACAGGCACTTAACAAACAAAGGAAAGATAATTACTTTCCGATACAAAACCTCGAGAAAATATTCCCCAGCAGGTCATCCGTGCTGATTTCTCCGGTGATCTCGCCCAGGTAGTGGAGGGCGCGCCGGATGTCCATGGCGATGAGGTCGGTGGTTATGCCGCCGGATTGAAGGCTTTGCTTCGCCGACTGCAGGCTCTCCCCTGCTTTTTGCAGCGCTTCGTAATGGCGCGTGTTGCTCAGGATGGCCGTATCCATGGAAACCTCCTCCTCGATGACCGACTCAAAAAGTTTTTCTTTCAGGTATTCGATGTTCATGCGGTTGATGGCCGATATCGGCACCCATTGGGCGGGCTGTATGTTTAAGGGCGTAAGGCGTAAGGCGTAAGGTTCAAGGTTCGAGGGTTCAAGGTTCGAGGGTTCAAGGGGGGAATCTTCTTGAACTTTTGAACTTTGAACTTTTGAACCCTCGAACTTTTGCCTCCCTGCTCCCTGCTCCCCACTCCCTTCTCCCCCAAAGTAGTGCTCATACTTCGTATACGGATTGAGATCCATCTTATTCGCCACGACGAGCACCTTCAGGTCGGGGTGGACGAGCTGGGCGAGGTCGTGCTGCACCTGCTCAGGGCTGGTCCTGACCACGTCGAACACGTACACCAGCAGGGCGCTTTGGCGCACTTTTTCGAGGGTGCGTTCCACACCCATGGCCTCAATGGTGTCGTGGGCTTCCCGTATACCGGCGGTATCGATGATGCGGAACTGGACGCCCTGGATATTGAGGACTTCCTCGATGGTGTCGCGGGTGGTACCGGCGATGTCGCTCACGATGGCGCGTTCTTCGTTCAGTAAGGCGTTGAGCAGGGTGGATTTGCCGGCGTTGGGCCGCCCGGCGATGACGGTGCTCACCCCCTGGCGGATGGCATTACCCAGCTGAAAGGAATCGAGCAGCGCCTTGATCAGCAGCAGGATGCGGTCGATAAGATGGCGCAGCTGGGTGCGGTCGGCAAATTCGACGTCTTCCTCGCTGAAGTCGAGTTCGAGCTCGATCAGACTGGCAAAATCGATAAGCTCCTGGCGCAGGCGCTTGATCTCATCCGAGACGCCGCCGCGCAATTGGGCCATCGCCAGTTTATGCGCGCCAGAAGAAGCGGAAGCGATAAGGTCAGCCACCGCTTCCGCCTGACTGAGATCCATGCGCCCGTTGAGAAACGCCCGCAGCGTAAACTCCCCCGGCTGCGCCTGCCGCGCCCCTGCGCGGATGAATAAGCGGATCACTTCTTCCAGGATGTAGTTGGAGCCGTGGCAGGAGATCTCTACCACGTTCTCGCCGGTGTACGACCGCGGCGCAATGAACAGCGATACCAGCACTTCGTCCACGATCCGGCCGGTTTCATCCCGGATCGTCCCAAAATGAATGGTATGGCTCGGCTGCTCTGTCAGGGGTTTCCCATGGAAAAAGCGGTCCGCCAAAGCAATAGCCTCTCCGCCCGAAAGGCGGATCACTCCAATGGCGCCTACCCCGGGCGGAGTGGCAAGGGCGATGATGGTGTCGGTTAAGTTCAAGGTTACGAAGTTGCGGGGTTACGAAGTTGCGGGGTTACGAAGTTGCGGGGTTACGAAGTTGCGGGGTTACGAAGTTGCGGGGTTACGGGGTGGGGGCAAGGAAACTCTGTTGGGGCATGAATGAATTGCCATTCTTTTTTTTTCTTTGTACATGAAAAATACGGAAAAAATGGCTAAAAAGTTGAGCAGGGCTACTTTTGTTGCAGTATCTGCCTTTTTATTGACCTCCATTACCTCTTTCGCCCAAAATACATCCGAGATGCGGATCATTCCTCTCAATGAGAACTGGACCTTTCACCAGAACGGCCAGGAGTACTGGATGCCGGCTACCGTTCCGGGCACGGTGCATACCGACCTGATGGCCAACGGCAAAATCGAAGACCCCTATTACCGCACCAACGAACGCGAGGTGCAGTGGATAGACAAAACGGATTGGGAATACCGGATGACCTTTACCGTGGACCCGTACATGCTGGAATACGACGCCGCTCAGCTCGAATTCCTGGGGCTGGACACCTACGCCGACGTTTACCTCAACGACTCTCTTATTTTGCAGGCCGACAACTTTTTCCTTGCCTGGGAACTTGATGTGCGCCCGCTTCTGCGGCCTGGCGAAAACCAGTTGCGGATCTATTTCCACTCGCCGGCACAGGTGGGACTGAAAAAGCTCGCCGAGCATGGTTTTCCGCTCCCGGCGTCCAACGACCAGTCGGAAAATGGGGGACTTGGCGATAAGCGCGTCAGCATTTTCATACGCAAACCGGGCTACCACTTCGGGTGGGACTGGGGGCCACGCCTGGTCAGCATCGGCATCTGGAGGCCCGTCCAGTTGCGGCTCTGGAACGCCGCCCGCCTGGAAGACGTCTTTTTCCGCCAGGATTCCCTGGATAACCACCAGGCTCTGCTTACCGCCCTTTGCGAAACCCGCGCACTGAAGGAGGGCGCTTATACCCTGGAAGTATGGAACGGCGATACCCTGCTCCGCCAGCAAACCATGAACCTCGCTCCGGGAAGACACACCCTGGAGCTGCCTTTTGAGATAGCCCAGCCCAAACGCTGGTGGACCAAGGAATTGGGCGAACAACACCTGTATCCGCTGCAGGTCAAGCTGGTTGAGAACGGGACCGCCCTCGATCAGGTGGGCCATAAGGTGGGGCTTCGCACTGTCCGCGTCGTGCAAACTCCGGATGAAAAAGGCAGTTCTTTCTATGTCGAACTCAACGGCCACGCGCTGTTCAGTAAAGGCGCCAATTACATCCCAAACGATGTCTTTTTGCCCAGGGTCACCAAAGAACAATACCGGCGGGTCGTCCAATCAGCTGTCGACGCCAACATGAACATGCTGCGCGTGTGGGGCGGCGGCTTCTACGAAGAAGACTATTTTTATGAGCTGTGCGACGAGAACGGCATCCTGATCTGGCAGGATTTTATGTTTGCCTGCTCCATGTATCCCGGCGACGCCGCGTTCCTTCAAAATGTGGAAGCGGAGGCCGTCTACAACGTCAAACGCCTGCGCAACCACCCTTGCATCGCCCTTTGGTGCGGCAACAACGAGATCGACGTGGCCTGGGCTAATTTCGACGAGTTCAAAGGCTGGGGCTGGAAACAGCAATACACGAAACAACAGCGCAAATACATCTGGGAAGCTTACGAAAAAGTGTTCCACCAAATGCTTCCCGCCGTGGTCGGCGCCTACCACCCGGGCATGTTTTACTGGCCGTCCTCGCCCTTTCTGGAGCATGGCAAACTCGCCGGTTACGACACCCAGGGCGGGGATATCCATTACTGGGGCGTTTGGCACGGTGAACATCCTTTCGACGACTTTTACAAATACATCGGCCGCTTCATGAGCGAGTACGGGTTCCAGTCGTTCCCGGAGTTCCGCACCGTCAAAGCCTATACCCTGCCGGAAGACTGGGACATCGAGTCGGAAGTCATGGCCGCGCACCAGCGCAGCGGGATCGGTAACCTGCGCATCCGAAGCTACATGAAAGCCCACTATCAGGTGCCTTCTGAGTTTGAGCGCATGCTCTATGTTGGGCAGGTGCTTCAGGCCGAAGGGATCAAAATGGCCATCGAAGCCCACCGCAGCGCCAAGCCCCACAACATGGGCACCTTGTACTGGCAGATCAACGACTGCTGGCCGGTGGCTTCCTGGTCGGGTATGGATTACTACCAGCGGTGGAAAGCGATGCACTACTTCGTGAAAAAAGCGTTTGCCCCCGTGGCGGTATCGGCCCGGGAAACGGATAACGAAGTCCAGATCCGTATCGTGTCCGACCGCATGGACTCTTTGGAAGCAACGCTGGATCTGCACATTGTGGATTTTGACGGAAACCCGGTCTGGAACCGCCGGTTTCAAATCCTGGCAGGGCCCAACACCGCTTTTCTTGCAGCCGCTATTCCCTCCGGCGAGTTGCATCGCGGACAATCCGGGCGGAACCAGGTAATGGAAATGACCCTGAAGCAGGGCGAAAACGTCCTGCACCGCAACCTCGTCTATTTCCACCCGGTCAAAGACCTCGAGCTACCCGAAGACCCCGGGTTGCAAATACAAGTCGTGCCCAACCCTTCCGGCCCGGATGTTCTCATCCGCATCAAAGCGGACCGCCTGGCTAAAAACGTCTACCTCGACTTCCCCGAAGCCGAAGGGTACTTTTCCGATAACTACTTCGATCTCCTCCCCGGCGAAACCGTCGAGGTGGGCTTTACCCCCAAACAACCGGCTACCCTCACTGCTGAAATGCTGAAGGTGGTGGTGATTAAGTAGCGAGGTTACGAAGTAGCGAAGTAGCGAAGTGACCGCTCGTTCAAGTCTGCAGACTTGAATGCCTATCGGCACGTCTCTGACGTGCTTTCCTCTTAGCGGAAAGGAACAGGACCAGGTTCTTTCCCAGATCTTTGGGGAAGAACCTTGATCCGTTATTAGGAGGAATATGCCAAAACCCGCGCCAGGGTGTGGGCGGCCTCCCCTAACCCCAGACGCTGCGGTCAGGACGGATCACCCTCCGAAGGAGGGGAACCGTGTGCGCGAGGGTAGAAAAAATGCACCGTATGATAGAATTCATTGCCTAAATCTGCTCTGCTCCCCCTCCTTTGGAGGGGGTTGGGGGGAGGCCCAACCGCAGATTAAGCAGAATTCCAGATTTTTGAGATAGCTTCTATTCTTCCAAAGCGACGGCCTTTCGGAATCCGTACTCGTGGATCACTTCCTCTTCGTAGACCAGTTTGAAACCGGAATTCGCGGCGTCTTCAAAACGGATATCCTTGCCCAGGCCTACCGGCGGGTTGGTAGACGTTACCGGCGCTGCCTCCAACTCCTGCAGGAAGCGCGCCACCTCGTCGAGGATGGCTTGCTCGTCGGCTTCCTCCACAGGTTCTGCCAGGGCCTCGATGCTGTGGCTCCGAAGCAGCTTCTCGTGGATATCCCTGTACGCCTCGGCCCGGGACAGGTAGTCAAATCCCGCGAGTTTTTTGTTATAAAGCGCCGCCATTCCCTTTTGACCCTCCTTCAGGGGAAACGCTCCAACGTAGGCGGCGAGGTCCTCGCTGCGCTGTTCGTAGGCATCGCTCATCGCGGAGGTATGGGACATGGTATTCATTTTCGAGTGCAGCTTTTCTACCGACTTCCACACTTCCGACTGCCCGGCGTCAAAGCGTTGGTATTTCTCCAGGCTATCCTTAACCCGGCCGTATTTGGCGTAGCGGGCCTTGGACGACATGATGTTGCCAGACTCGCTGAAATGAGCGCTCCGATACCTCCAACGCCCGGCCTCGGTACAACTGACCGGGATCACGGTGATCGATTGTGGCGCCAGTAAAATCGTGGTATTGACGATGCGGTTCTGTTTTGCGCCGGCCAACTCCTCCCCATCGACCAGGATGATGGGCAGGTCGGCCTTATTGTGTACCCGGAGTTCAGGCACGGAACCGCTTTCGCTGACTTCCGTAATCTCGGCCAATTCGCGCTGAAGCGCTTCTTTGAGGCTCAAATAGGGGTGGGTTCCTTCCTCATTGCTGAAAACGGGCACAATCCAGAGGTTCTGATGGCGCTCCGGCTTACCGAGCCGGAAGCGGCTGATGGTGGCAGTAGCTTCCATAATATATGAATGATTAAATAAAACAATCGGGGCTGTCTCAAAAGACCGCTCTTCGCCCCGGGCATGAAATTTTAGTTTCATTTTTCAATTCATTTAAAAAATGGCAGCCCAGTTTTTTAAATGAATTGAAAAATGAACGTATTTATTTACAGCTATGGGAAAAGTCCATCTTTTAAGACAGCCCCCAGGCTCCGACTTGTTAACAGCGACTGATCTAAAACCTCAGAAGGCGAAAAAAAATTCCCGCTATTGCTTTTTTAAAAAACGAATTTAGGGTCAAAATTCGCTCACATCTTCAGCGTCTCTGTCGCTCTCCTGGCCCCGCCTGCATGGGGATAATAAAAAGGCCGGATAAAAACCCCGTTCAGGAAGCTGGACGGGTCGAGCTGGCTCTGGTACACGATACCTGAGTAGGATTCCTCCAGCAAAAGGCGGGCGGTTTCTGCAAGCGGCGCCGCCGTGGTAGTTTGAATAGCCCGGAGGGTGTGGCGTCCAACCCGTTGGGGAAGGACCGAAAACCCCTGTTCCATTTTCCGTAGCGTACCGTGGGCGTCCTTACCCTCCACGCAAACGTGCAGGATAACGCAATCGTCTTCGACGTGCGGGATGTCAGATTCCATCCGTTGCTGCAGAAAAGCGATTTTGTCCTCTCCCTGGGGCGCGGCATCCAGGACCGACTGCACCCACGCGTAATGCCCGGGGTAGCGCAGGGTTTTGTAATCCAGGTTTTTTACTTTACCCTCCAGCGCATCAGGTAGATCGGCCGCGCCGCCGGAGGTGAGGTTCGCTTCGTACGTCCGGCCATCGATCAGAATCGTTTCCAGCCCGGATAGCGCCGGAACAGTTTGCTTGAGGTAGTTGCGCACGCAGACGGCATCCTTGACGTACTCCGTAGCGACGCCGACCGGACTCCAGGTAAACCCATAAAAATGAGGCGCCGAAGCATGGCGCGTCAGAGCGCCTACCTTCATTCCAACATAATCGGCGTGGTCTACTCCGTACAGTTCGCAGAACTCCCTGAACATGCCATGGGCAAGCACATCGATATAGCCTGGCGCAAGGCCGGATTGGAGCGCAAAAGCCTTCTCCGCATGGGCTGCCAGAGCGACAATTTCATTGGTCTCTTGTACGTACTCCGTCATATTCGCATAATGCAGTCCATAATCAAGGGCCAGCCTGGCCATACGGGGCGCTTGCCCGCCGGGAAGGCAATCGAGCAGGATCTCCGCTTTGAGCAGCACTTCCAGCGTGGCCTGATTCATGCCTTCTTCGGGAAGATGAAAGGGCAGGATTTGTATTCTCCTGGTAGCACCCTCCTTGACAAACCGGGCGGCTTCAACCGCCTTGGCCGGGTTGCGGTTGCCAATGTACAAAACCGGCACTTGCTCCGAATATTCTGCAAGAATCAGCGCCAAAGCCTGCCCAATCCCTCCGGCGCCGGCAATAATAATATGGTGTTTATTTTTCATACGAAAAAGATTTTGTCCTTACTAAATATACCCTATAAATCAAAGAAAAAAATTGACTTTTTCCAGTTTTTTTCTTAAAATTAAGTCCGCTTACATAAATATTCCTCCCCCCGCTTAGGGGCTTTCCCAAGTCAGTACAAATCATTTCCCCGAATTCCTTAGATTCTCCCGGGTACCCCTATCATTCCCCTATTTTTTCCAAATAAAGCCCGTTTGTCATGAAAAGCACGCTGCTATTGTCCGGGCTCGTGGCCTTGGTTTTTGGTTACGCACAGGCACAGACGACTTTCCAGTTGGGAAGCGGAACTGCTGCCACTTCCACGACCGGCGCATCTCCCGTCAATATCTATTACGCCAGTTCCCATCTTCAAATCGTATACACCGCGGCAGAGCTAACCGCAGCCGGCGCCAGAGCGGGCAGAATTCAGAAACTGGGGTTCTATATCGAGTCGGCGCCCAACTATAACCTGCCTAATTTCACGATAAAACTTAAGCACACCGCTGCTGCCGACGCTGCCATCCACGACCCAGGTCCGTTCACCACGGTCTTTAACGCCGCTACCTATGCGCCTGCAGCCGGAGGGTTCCACCTGCTCACGCTCAGCCAGTCCTTTCTGTGGAACGGACAGGACAATCTGGTGGTCGACGTGTGCTTCGACCGCGTCCCCGGATATTCCTCATCAGGAACGGTGAGGTACTACCAAGCCCTTAATAGCGTGCGGTACATCCGGTCGGATAGCGAAAATATGTGCGGGCTCCCAACCACTACCAATACGAATGAAAAGCCCCAGCTTCAGCTGGAGTTTGCGGCGTCCCTGCCCAACGATGCCGGCATGTGGTCGTTTGACGAACCCAAAAACTTCTGCGCGGGAACCCACCAGATCAAAACGACCATTGCTAACTTCGGGTCGAACGCCCTTAACAGCGTTCGCGTCAATTGGTCGGTAAACGGCGCGGCGCAACCGCCATTCAATTACGCGACGCCCATACCGCCCTCCGGCCAGCAAGGCAGTACGGTCAGCGTAACGCTGGGAAGTTTTGCATTTGCGGCCAGAAGTACGTACCTGTTCAAGATTTGGACTTCCTTGCCCAACGGGGCAGCCGATCCATTTCTTGCCAACGACACCCTGGCCCTTACCCTAGGCCCAGGTCTGAGCGGAAACTACACCATCGGAGGCGCCAGCCCGGACTTCAGCTCCTTCACCTTGGCTGCCCAGGCCCTCACCAACTTTGGCGTCTGCGGGCCGGCAACCTTTAACGTGCGCAACGGCACCTACCAGGAGCAGATCGTATTGGGCGCCATACCGGGAAGCAGCGCTCAAAATCCCGTCGTATTTCAATCCGAAAGCGGAAATGCGGCCAATGCCATATTAACTTTCGCCTCCCCCAGCGACGCGGCCAATTTTACCATCCACCTCCAGGGCGCCCAATGGGTCACCCTCAAAAACCTGAGCCTCGAAGCCTCCGACAACACTTACGGCCGGGTTGTGCTGCTCTCGGGAGAAACCTCCAACAGCACCTTTGAAAACAACCGTATTAGAGGGCCGCTGATCACCTATTACTCCGGCAACCGGCACGTACTGGTTTACGCCGGCGACCCGGTCCTCAAGGAGAACAATACCTGGAGAAACAACCTCCTGGAAAATTCCGCCTACGGGTTTTATTTTGAAGGCGGCTACAATCAACCATACAAAAATTTCCGGCTGGAAAACAACAGACTGAACAATTTTCAGGCCGGCGGGATTTATGCCAACTACTTCCAGGGAATAGCCGTTTTGAATAATACCCTGTCGACTACCTCCACCAACACCGGCAAAGAAGGGATTCACCTTTCTTCCTTTACCGGAGGAGGACAAATCTCCGGAAACCGGATCTATGGGTTGAATGAAGGGAAAGGCATCTACCTATATGAAGTCAACGCATCGGACACCCTTCCTTTCCTGACAGCAAATAACTTCATACACATCGGCGGACAATCTACCGCCTTCGGCATCTACTCGTCCTATGGAAATCACCAGCATTTTCTCTACAACTCTATAAATCTCACCAATACTTCCAGCAACAGCGCCGCTTTTTACCTGTATTATGGATCCAATAAACGGCTTCAGAACAATATCCTGTCCAATAAAGGCAGCGGACTCGCCCTGCAAATCAACGCCTCCAGCACGGCAGTGCGCTCCAGATACAACGACCTGTACGGCATAGGGGCAGTACTTGCAAGTTGGAACGCCTCCAGCGCTACCCTTTCCGATTGGCAGCAACAAACGATGCTGGATTCCTTTTCCATCTCCCAAGACCCCCTGTTTGTTGCAGATACCAGCTTCCACGTGGTGCAGATAGCCCTTAACGGCGCCGCCCTTCCCGACACCCGGGTCGCTACCGACATCGAAGGCGATCCGCGCAACGCCACCCAACCCGATATCGGCGCCGATGAGTTTAATCCCCCTTCACTGGATGCCGGATTGATAGCTGTAGCCCCAGGCTCATTCCCTTTTGCACCGGGATCCCAGGAGGTATGGGCAGTCCTTAAAAACTTTGGGGTGAACCCCATTACCAGCATCACCCTGCAATGGACCGTAAACGACACCCTGCAGACGCCCCGCAGTTGGGCAGGAACCCTAAACTCCAAAGATACGTTGCACATCAAGCTGGGAAACGCTTCCTTTGCCCTGGGGAAACCCTATACCCTGAAAGCCTGGGGCAACATGCCCAACGGTATGGCCGACCCGGTAGCAGTCAACGACACGGCTAAGAAGGCTAATGTCTATGCCGGTCTGGGCGGCGTCTTCACCATTGGCGGAAGCAACCCTTCTTTCCAACGCCTTGCCGACGCCGTTGCTATTCTGAACGCAGGCGGAGTGTATGCGCCGGCAACCCTGAATATCCGGAATGGGACCTATACCGAGCAATTCTCCCTCGGGGAGATTCCCGGCGCAGGCCCCAATGCAAGTGTCACATTCCAAAGCGAATCGGGAGACAGTTCCAGTGTGACGATCACCTTCAACAACGCTGCCTACGACAAATTATATGTCGTGGAACTGGATAACACCAAGTGGGTCGCATTCCGAAAGCTGGGCTTCCGAAACGGAACCGGGTATTACACCCGTATTTTTTCACTAAAAGGCGCCTTGCAAAACATACGGCTGGAGAACCTCCGGCTCGTTGGAGAAAGCACTACCTCCAGCGGAACAGACAAAGCTATCCTGTATGGGGATAACCTTTTCGCCGAAGATTTTACAATTAAAAACAGCCTCTTCGAAAACGGAAGCTATGGTATCTATCTGGGCGGCTTGTACGACCAGTATTCCAAAAGAGTAGTTTTGGAAAGCAATTCCTTACGCAATAACTATGTTTCCGCTGTGTACCTGCGGTACATGGAGGAATGCCGGGTGGAAAAAAACAACATCCAAACCCAGTCAGCTTATTATAACACAATAGGGATCAACCTGTTCTACTGGAAAGGTCCCGGACAAATCCATTCGAACCGCCTGGCCAGATTCCGGCGCGGAGAGGGGATTTCCCTGGAGTCCTTTACAGGAACGGCCCAAAATCCAATCCTGGTCTACAACAACTTCATCCAGGCAGAGGGAACGGAAGAGTTTAGGGGAATCGACTTCCGGTACAACTACTTTACCCACTTGCTGCACAACACCGCCCGCAACCTCAATACACATAATGCATCCAAAGCCTTGTATGCTTACAGCGGCAGGGACAACCGGATGATCAACAACATCATCGTCAACTCCGGCGGAGGCTACGCATTTGAAATCGGGACTGCCGGCATCTTTGCCGAATCCGATTACAACGACTTGTATACCACGGGCGATTATCTGGCGTTCCAAACCTTAAAAATTGCCAACCTCGCCGACTGGCAGGCTACCTCCGGCCTCGATGCGCACTCCCTTTCGGCAGATCCCCGGTTTACAACCGACACGACCTTTGCCGTTACGCAAATCGGCCTCAACAAGGCGGGGGCGCCGGCCGGTATTTCCACCGACATTGAAGGCCAGTCCAGAGACCCTCAAAAACCGGATATCGGGGCCGACGAATTCACCCCGTCCGCCATTGATGCAGGTCTGGAAATGCTGGAAACAGCCTCCTTTCCTTTTCCAGTAGGAGAACAGCCTTTGGTAGCCCTCATCAAAAACTACGGCGCCAATCCATTGCAAAACCTGAAAATCGAATGGAAGGTGAACGGCGTCGCTCAGCCTCCTAGAGACTGGACCGGTCTGCTCCTTTCCAACGACACCCTGCAGATTACGCTGGGCAGCGTATCGTTCATGCTGGGGCAATCCTACCGCATTCTGGCCTGGACTTCCACCCCTAATGGATTTACCGACCCCGTCCCATCCAACGATACGCTTGCGCTCGACAGCCTTTATGCCGGATTAGGAGGAACCTATACCATTGGAGGTACCACGCCTCATTTTCCCACGTTCTCTGCTGCAATCACCCAACTTACCAGGGGTGGCGTCCATGCGCCGGTCTTTTTTATGGTTCGAAATGGAACGTATACCGAAAAATTGCACCTAAAGACCATTCCGGGAAGCGGACCGGAAAAAAACACGGTGTTCCAGTCGGAGAGCGGAGACAGCAGTGCCGTCGTGCTGACGTTCACCACTACCGATTACAATGCCAACTATCTGCTTCAACTTTCAGGGACCTCCTATGCGGAATTCAAAAAAATGACGTTCCGGCCTGGAGGAACCCAGTATACACGTGCCGTGGTGCTGGCCGACGGCGCCCACCACATTGTCCTGGAGCGGAACGTTTTGGAAGGGCCGTCCAACAATTCCTATTCCGACGTCAATGCTTTGATTTACAGCTACAACAGCATTGGCGACGCCAACCGGTTTACCTCCAACCGGTTCCAGGGAGGGGCCTTTGGCATCTATATTTACGGGCCTTACAACAGCGGAAACTACGCCAACGGTTTGACCGCAGACAGCAACCAGTTCATCAATCAGTATTACAGAGCCGCCTACCTGTCCAGAATAAGCAGCCTGACGATGTTTTTCAACCGTTTTACGGCTTCCGTAATTGCTCCGGGCTATACCGGGATCTACTGGACAGATGGAAAAGGAGAAAGCCGGATTTCAGGAAACCAGCTTACGGGACTAAAGGACGCTACCGGCATTTACCTGGTAAGCATCTACGCCACCGATGAGGAGCCGGTAACCGTCGACAATAATTTCATTCAAACCTGGGGAACCCAAAACTACCATAGCCTTGGGCTGGGGTCTTGCACCCAGGTCGACGTAGTGTTCAACAGCGTGCACAATACCGCCACACATGCGGAAAGCAAGGCCTTTTATAATTATTACGGAAGCGAAAATCAGGTCCAGAACAATCTGTTCATCCATAGCGGAACCGGGTATGCCTATTACAATTATTATACTTCCGGCATCCTGAACTCCGACTACAACGACCTGTACACGGCAGGCGCCAACCTGGGCTACTGGTATGGGAATATTGCCAATATTAACGCATGGCGCGCGACCGTCAAAAAGGATTCCCATTCGATTTCCATCAAGCCGCGGTTTATTTCCGATTCGGACCTGCATCTTACCGATGTGGCCCTGGATAAAACAGCCATTCCTTTTGTCGGGGTGCAAGCCGATATCGACGGAGAGAAACGGGATCCCGTCAAACCGGATATGGGCGCAGACGAATTCTATACCTCGGCCAATGACGCTTCTATAGCCCTTATCTCTGCTCCAAAAACGCCCTTCGCAGCTACCGCACAACCTATACAAGTTACCCTGTTCAACAACGGGCTGGATACCTTGCGCACCGTGGAGATCCGGTGGCTTGTCAACGGAATCGCGCAAACGCCTTTCACCTGGAACGGAGCGCTCAAATCAGGACAGGCTCTCGACAACCTGTCTGTTGGGGTGTTCCCCTTCCGCGTCGACAGCAGTTATTCGCTCGCGGTGTATACCCATTTACCCAATGGACAGCCCGACGAAGACCCCCTCAACGACACCGCCAGGGTCAGCAACCTTTATGCCGCACTGGGAGGGATCTATACTATTGGAGGAACCTCGCCAGATTTTCCTACATTCTCCAGAGCGGCCGGGGCGCTTTCCAAAGGCGGAGTGGTAAACGCTGTCGTCTTCAAGGTCCGCAGCGGCGCCTATACCGAACAAGTAGTTCTTCCCTCTATTCAGGGAACGAGCGCAGAAAAAACCGTAACCTTTGAATCCGAAGAAGAAGACAGCGCCAGCGTCATCCTGCAATTCACAGCTTCAAGCCAGGCCAATTATGTCCTGCAATGGGACGGCGCGCATTGGCTGCGCTTCCGCAATATGACACTGGAAGCTAAAGACGCTACCTATGGCAGGGTGCTGGATATTCGGGGGCACGCCGGCCACAACCACCTTGAATACTGCACCCTGAAAACAAAAACGGCAGCCAGCACCGACGACCGGGTAGCGGTAGTGTTCTCAGGAGCTGAGGCGGACAGCAACAACGTCTTTTCCGGGAACACGCTCGTCAACGGCAGCTACAGTTTCCTCCTGCAAGGGCAAAACGATGCCAATCCCGACTACGGCGTCCAACTCCAGGGCAATATATTGGTTGACCCATACTACACAGGGATGTATCTTTCATACCAGGAAGTGCCGGAGGTCAGCGCCAATGCGCTCCGAACCTCCTCATCGTATTCCTCCTTCCGGGGGCTGTATATGCGGTATGGCAAAGGCAGTTTCCGGTTATTGGGTAATATCCTTACCGGAATAAAAGCGGGAAACGGCATCCTGATAGAAAATTCCCAGGGCCTCCAGGGCGCCGAAGGGTTGATTGCCAACAACTTCATCCAGATTGGGGCAGGGAGCAACTACAGCAGGGGGCTTTACCTGTACTATTCCAGCCTGATCAAAACGTACTTCAACTCTGTTCACCAAACCAGTACGCGATCCGATGCCATCGCTTTTGGGAGCTACCAGGGCAGTTCTATTCGCCTCCTGAACAATATCCTGGCAAACAGCGGAAGCGGGCTGGCCATGGATTGGCAGACCGGCGGTATCAATGTATCCAACTTCAACAACCTCTATACTTCCGGCGCCCAGTTGGTCAAAACGGAAGCAAAAACCTACGAAAACCTGGAAGGATGGCGCTCGGAAGCAGGGTACGACCTCAATTCTTTCAGCATCCTGCCCCCATTTACCGCTCCAGGCGACCTTCACATGGTTTCGAGCGCACTTAACGGCGCCGCAACCCCCGTTCCGGAGGTAAAAACCGATATCGATGGGCAAACCCGCGACCCGCAACGCCCGGATATCGGGGCAGATGAGTTCTTCCCCATCGTCAAAAACGACGCCGGCGTAGCCGAGATCCTTTCCCCAAACCGCCAGACGCCCTTTGGAGCAGGAGAACGGGAGATCAGGCTGGCAATTAAAAATCACGGCGCGGATACCCTGAAAACATGTACGATCCAATGGCAAATCGATAATATCCGGCAGCCGGCCATTGCCTGGAGCGGCGTCCTGGCCTCCGGACAAACCGACACCCTCACCGCCGGGTTGTTTACATTCAAAGCAGGTATAGGCCACGAAATCCTGGCTTATACCGAGTTGCCCAACAGCCAGGCAGATCTGCAGGTTTCCAACGACTCCGCTGCCGTAACCGGGCTTTTCCCGGCGCTGGAGGGCACGTATTCCATCGGGGGCGCCTCCCCCGACTTCCCCTCTTTCTCCGAAGCCGCACGAAGCCTCAACGAGGGCGGCATCCTGGGCGCTGTGACCTTTGAAATCCGAACGGGCATTTACAACGAACAAGTGGTTTTGAACCGCATCCGGGGCGCCGGGCAGGACAAACAAGTGGTATTCCGCCCTGAGTCCTCCGCGTCGGTTACCTGGCGTTTCGACCAGCAAAAGCAATCGTCCAACTACCTGTTGCTTCTGGACGGGACTCAATTCATAACGTTCCGGGATATCCAGTTCCGCTCCAGCAGCCCGGTCTTTGGTACGCTGATCGACCTGCGCAAAGGCGCCTCAAACCTCCAGTTTTTGGGCAATAGTTTCCGGCTGGAAGGCGCCGCAGTTTCGCCGGTGATCAATGCCTCGTCTTCAACAGCAGGAGGATACTGTATATGGTCGGACAACCGGTTTGACAACGGCGGATATGGGATTTATTTATCCCCAGGAACCGCGGAACATGGGCAAATCATTGAAAACAATGAGTTTACCAACCAACTCAACGGCGCCATCTACCTGCGGTACCAACAAGCCCCCTTGGTTCGGGGAAACCGGATCGCCTCTTCAGGCAGCGGTAATTTCTACGGCATTTTCGTTCAAAACAGCAGCGGAGGGATGCGCATGGAGAAAAACCAGATCAACGCCGCCTCCGGCAGCGGTATCTGGCTGTACGATTGCAGAGGAAATGCATCCAACCGCATCCAGCTGGCCAACAACTTCGTGCATGTGTCCGGGACCAAATCCGCCACCGGACTCTACGGCAACTACAGCGAATACCTGGATATTTACTACAACAGCATACATCTGACCAACAGCGATCCCAACAGCCAGTGCATCCAGATTTCCTCCTGCGACCACGTGAACCTGGTCAACAACAGCTTCTCTAATACCGGCGGAGGGTACGCCGTCTATGTCCCCTATTCTTACGGCATAGACAATATGAATTTCAACAACTATTACATTTCCGGCAGTAAACTCGGTTTCTGGAATTACAACCCCGTCGCCAGCCTGGCAGCCTGGAAATCACTGACCGGCAAAGACAACCAGTCTATTTCCGCAGATCCGCTGTTTGTATCCGATACCGATCTGCACTGTTTTCAACCCGCCCTGGATAGCGCAGCCACCCCTCTGGCGGCCGTACAAGACGACATTGACGGGGAAGCCCGCAATCCAGGTTATCCGGACATTGGCGCCGATGAGTTCAGCTATATTCTGGACGATGCCGGCGTAACCGCCCTCCTGTCGCCGGTTTCTTCCTGTGCCGCCGGAGCGGCAATGCCCGTGAAGGTCCGGATTCAGAACTACAGCGGGTTGGCATTGACCAACTTCAACGTAGCTTACCGCATTAACAAAGGGCCTGCTGTCGTCCAAAATGTTGGCAGCCTGAGCATCCGGCCCGGAGCAAACGCCGAATTTACCTTTACCGCCACCGCCAACCTCAGCGCGCCAGGCAGCTATTTCTTTGATGTTTACACCCTTTTACCCGATGACACCCACCCTGGAAACGATACCTTGACCGTGGAAGTACAAAACCTCGTCTTCCCGGCGCCTGCAGGCAATATGCTTCCGGCAAACGGTGCTTCGGGGTTGAACCTGCCTATCGCCTTCTCCTGGTCGCCGTCGCCGGGGGCTACCCAATACGATTTCTACCTATGGAAATCCGGAACCAGCCGTCCGGCCCAACCAACCGCTTCAAACCTGGAAGACATCAGCTTCCTCTACCGGAGCCCGTCCCTGGACCTCGGGGCCGTCTACCAATGGCAGGTTTCGGCAAAAAATCCATACTGCGCCACTGATGGGCCGGTTCAATCGTTTACCCTGATCGATTTGCCCGATCTTTCCGTACGTAAGGTACAAATCCCCGCTTCTGCCTTCTCCGGGCAACCTATCGAACTAACCTGGGAAGTACATAATACCGGAAAAGGCGGTACGGGAAGTACAACCTGGTTTGATGCAGTGTACCTGTCAGCCGATCCCTTCTTCACCAGTGAAGTCGATCCGCTTTTAGCCAGCGTTCCCAATATGAGCGCGCTGGGTCCCGGACAGAGTTACGCCCATTCCGCTACCGTAAAACTACCGGAAGGCATTTCAGGAGAATATTACCTATTCGTCCGGACGGATGCCTATTCTCGGGTTCAGGAAAGCGATGAGACCAACAACGCAGGCCTGTCACTGGCTCCGGTCAATATTGCGCTTACTCCTCCGCCCGACCTCCAGGTTACCGGCGTCGTTGCGCCGAACAATGCCTTCTCAGGCGCTTCCATTGCCATTTCCTGGAAAGTGACCAATAAAGGGACCGGCAATACCCGGTCTGCAGGTTGGACTGATTACGTCTACTTTTCCAACAGCGCGGTGCTGGATCCTTCCAATGCAACGCTACTGGGGAAAACGACGTTTTCCAGGGCCTTGCAACCCGACAGCAGCTATACGCAACTTCTCACGGCCATTTTACCGGAAGGGATTTCGGGCGTTCATTATGTGCATGTGCTGACCGACTTTTTCAAGCAGGAATACGAACATGCCGCTGAAAACAACAACGCTGGAGTCAGCACGGCAATCAACGTAATCCTTACGCCGCCTGCCGACCTGGTGGCGAGCAGTTTGGAAATCCCGGCTTCCGTTACCAACGGCGCCTCATTTACAGTCAAATGGACGGTGGAAAATCAGGGAGGGTCCGATGCCAAAGCCATCTGGAAAGATGTCGTCTACCTGAGTCCCAACCCCACGAACCTGGTTCTTTCTGAAGCGATTGTCCTGGGCGCTCAGGTTCGGTACCAAGCCTTAACTCCCGGAGGCAGCTACCCTGTTTCTCTTGGCGTCAAAGCTCCCGGGCAACTGGCCGGTATTTATTACGTCTACATCCATACCGATGCGGATAATCAGGTATACGAATACAATCTGGACGGGAACAACACGCGGCGTTCGGCGGCCTCCATCAACCTGCTGGCGGCCGACCTGTCCGTTTCCCTGGTCCAGTATCCTTCTCAAGGGAACTCCGGGGATACGCTGACCGTAAGCTGGACGCTTAAGAATACAGGCGAAGGAAAGCTGCCTGCCGGTTATCTTACTCAAACCGTCTGGCTATCAGCGCAAAGCATATTTAACCCCACAACTGCTGTACAAATTGGCCGGGATTCCCAGCAAGTGGAACTTGAATCAGGCGCCAGCCTGAACAAAAAGCTCCAGCTGCGTCTGCCCAATGGCATCCAGGGCGCTTATTATCTGTTCGTATGGGCAGACCCCAACGGCCAGGTGTTTGAAAATGGCCGAACGTCCAACAACCGCATGACGGGCGCCGGGCCGCTCACCGTCAACCTGTCTCCCTGGGTCGACCTTGATGTGCTGACGGCGGGTTACCCTGCCAATGCCCTTGCAGGGCAGTTGATCGGTTTGGAATACCAGGTGAAAAATATCGGCTCCCGGGCGGCTTCGAACGAAAGTTGGAGAGACCGCATCTATCTGAGTCCTTCCTCTTTGTGGAATCCCGCCTCGGCACTGCTGGTAAGGGAATTTATCCAGGATAAGCCCTTGGGCAAGGATTCCGTGTATTCCGTCGCCGCGCAGATCAGTCTTCCTGCAACCCTCAAAACAGGAAGCTACTACCTGCATATTCTTACCGATGCGGTAAACCAACTCTTTGAGTACAATGGCGAAGGGAACAACCACCTTGCCGGCCCCCTGATTGAGATCCAGGCCCAGCCGCCGGTAGACCTGGCAATGGTGCAGGTTTTGGCCCCACTCCAAGCTAATTCCGGGAGCCTGATTACCGTTCAATGGCAGGTCAGGAACCAGGCGGGCACGGAAACCATCTCTCCCGCCTGGGTAGACGCTATTTACCTCTCCTCTGATACAGTATACCACCCCGATACGGATCTATTGCTGGACACCCTCCTGAAATACGGGCCTCTGAGTGCCGGACAAACCTACGCTTCTCAACGAAACATCCTGATTCCACCTTCGCTGTCCGGGGCGTATTACCTGCTAACCGTAGCCGATTACAGCGGGCTGAACAACGACTCCAACCGGGGCAACAACCACCGGGTACTCCGCAATGCTTCCGGAAACGTCCAACCTATTCAAATTGCGCTGACACCGCCCACCGACTTGCAAATTACCGCGATAAATGCCGCTTCGCCCGGCATCGCCGGGCAAAGCGTGCGCGCCATCTGGACAGTCCGCAACCAGGGACAAGGTAATATTCCAGTCGCCGCCTGGTCCGACCGCTTCTTCTTGTCGAACGATTTTGAGCTAAATGCTTCTGATCTTATCCTTGGCACAAAAGCCCACGCCGGTGCGCTGCCCTCCGGGAACGCCTATACCGACACGATCGATCTGTTCCTTCCCGTCCATCTGAACGGCAACTTTATTCTCCTGGCAGCAACCGACGTGAACAATGCCATTTACGAACACCTTGGAGAAGCCAACAACCTGGGCTCTTGCGCCATTTCCATTGCTCAGCCGCCGCCTTCCGACCTGCAGGTTCTCAACATACGGATGCCGGATACCGCCCTCGTTGGCGATCCTGTCGAGGTGGCGTGGACGCTGCAGAATACAGGATCGAATCCGGCCTCGGGTCAAATGCGCGAAGCGGTGTACCTGTCTGCCGATCCCGTTTGGGATGTGGAGGATGCCCTCCTGGGTATCCGAAACACTCAGATAAATCTCGGGCCAGGCGCCACATTGGAGCATCAACTCACGACGCCTCTAGCCAAGGTGGCAACCGGTGATTTCTACGTCCTTGTCCGCACGGACATCCTGAACAACATCCTCGAAAGCGACGAGTCGAACAACCTGGCGCCTTCCGAAAACCGGATCCATGCGAACGTCCATCTGCTTCCCATTGGGGAAACCGTCCAGACGGTTTTGCCTAACGCAACAGATCTATATTACCGGATCGAAATCCCTCCTTCCCTGCAAGGAGAAACCATGTTGCTCACCCTGAACGGGGACACCCTTAACGGCGCCAACGAGATGTACCTGCGCTATGGAGACCTCCCCTCTCTGGTGCTGTTTGACCTGGCGCACGGAGAGGCCATATCGGGACGCCAGGAAATCATCGTGCCCGAATTAACTTCAGGAACCTATTACCTCCTTATCCGGGGGAATACCCGAAGCGGGTCGCAGCAGAACATCCGGCTGCTTGCAGAAATCCTCATTTTCCAAGTCCGGAAGGTACAGGCGGCAAAAGGAGGAAATGGCGGACAGATCACCCTCCGGATCGATGGGTCAAAATTCGAGCAAGGAATGACCTTCCGGTTGGAAGGTACAAACAGCGATGTCATTACGGCCGGTTCGGTGTGGTATATCGATCGAACCCGCGCATTTGCCGCGTTTGACCTTCGCAACCATGCTTCTGGGATTTACCACCTAACTGCCCAAAAAGCCGGAGGCGCTTCGACAACCTTGCAAAACGCCTTCCAGATCGAATCCGGCGGATCTCCGCTGCTACTAACCAACTTTACGGCTCCGGCAAATACCCGGCCGCGACAAATCGTCGCGCTGCAGATCGACTTTTCCAATGGAGGCAACCTGGATCTCGTGAATCCAAGCGCCATCCTCTCCAGTTTGGGCGGAGCGCCCATCGCATGGACCATCCAGGGATTGGATGAACAAAAGACCGAACTCGAGCTCTTTTTTGCTGAAAAATCCGGCCCTCCCGGCATTCTGCGCCCGGGCAGTTCCGGATCGGTGATCGTCTATGCCAGAGCGGATGCTGCCCTGTTCTTTACCCTGATCAATGCAGAGGTAAAATAAGCAGCAAGGATGGCAATGGATGGTTTTCTTTCAAAATGATCGAACTATGACAACCAGGAATTATAAATCAACCCAGCAACCGATGAGCAGCCCTTGGGCCGTGCTTGCGCTCTGGTTCTTTGCTTTCCTCCCCTGGGTGAACGGGCAAAACACCATTTACTGGACAGACAGCCTTGCCGGGCGGTTACAGCGCGCTTCCGCCGATGGAGCTTATATCCAAACCTTGCTCGAACGCCCCCAACTGAGCAGTCCGGGAGCGCTGGCTATAAATCCGGGCGTCCGGCTGTACCTCGGCGACGGGACCCGTATTTACCAGGCTGAACTGGATGGAAAGAATATGGAAACGTTCCTTTCGACCGGAATCACCGCAGTTACGGCTATTGTTGTTGGTCCGGATGGTAAAATTTACTGGACCGATATCAGCGGCACGATAAACCGGGCCAATGCAGATAAAACCGGGGCGGAAACCTGGATATCCAAACCCAGGGTCAATGCCCCTGGAGCGCTAGTCTACGATCCCAACACCCTTCGATGGTATATCGGCGACGGCAACCGGATCCTTTGGGCTAATGCCGCAGGAGATACCGTTGAGGTTCTGATCAGCTCCGGAATTACTTCTGTCAGCGACCTTGCGATTGGGACGGATAAAAAGCTCTATTGGACCGATCGGGGTAGTAGCCGGGTGATGCGGGCAAACACAAACGGAACGGGGGTTGAACAACTCCTGGCAGCCCCGGCGGTTTCCAGTCCCGAGGCAATCGCCATCGACCAGACTACCGCCTCTACTACCTTACTGATTGCCAGCGGGAATAAAATCCTCAGGGCCGAACTGAATGGGTCCAATGTCCAAACCCTGATAAGCGAAAACCTCAATTTGGTCTCCGACCTCGCCATTCAGCCAGGTCCTCTTTGTATCCCCGTGACCATTCTCCGGCAGCCTGCCGACACAGCTGTATGCGAAGGTCGGAGCGTGTTTTTTGGCGTACAGGTCAAGGGAACCAAACCCTATGAATACCAATGGCGAAAAAACGGCCAAAACATTTCTGGGGCGACGGCAGACACCCTTTGGCTGCCTTTTGTTCAACTGACCGACGCAGGACAATACGATTGCGTCATCAAAAACGCTTGCGGTTCTATAACCTCGAGAAAAGCGGAACTGACCATTTTCCCAAATCCAAAAGCGGAAATCCGCACCATTCCGCAACCGCCTGAAATTTGCAGGGGAACCAAACTTCAGGTCGAAGGCAGGATTAGCGGAGGCACACCCGCTTATACCTTCAGGTGGCAGGGTGATTCCGTTTACCTGAGTCCATTGAATGCGCTGATCACCACCTTCCAGGCAGATACGTTTGGGGTATTTCATCTACTGCTCGAAGCAACCGACTCCCGCGGATGTTCCGGCACGGATACCGTTTATATTACGGTCTTCGACAACCCCAAGGTCCAGCCTGTCGCCGTTCCCAACCCCGTTTGTCCGGATGACCCGGTACAACTCCAGGGCAACCCCACGGGTGGATCCGGGCAGTTTGCCCGGCACGAATGGACTTCGGCAAATGGCGGTTCGTTTAACGCCCAGAATATTGCCAATCCGGTATTTTCTGCTTCCCAGGCCGCCGTGTATACCCTGACCTATAAAGTTACCGATAGCCGCCAGTGCGAAGGAATTGGGCAGGTTGGAGTAACCGTCAATCCAAGACCCGCTGTAACCCTTGGCTCCAACAGCCCCGTCTGCACAGGCGCAGGACTTCAACTCACCGCCGCCGTTAGCGGGGGAAGCGGAAACTATGGATACCTCTGGACCTTTCCCGATAACGCTACGTCAACAGCCCAAAACCCACTCATCGCTCCGGCAGGCATTCAGCATACCGGAACCTACCGGGTTACTGTGACCGACCTCAATACCGGGTGTACCGCTACCGCCTCGATCGATGCGCAGGTGATTAAAGTAGAGGTACAGGCCAGCATCGGGCGGACGATATGCCTTGGCGACAGCCTTTTGCTTACCTCTCAGGCCAGCGGGGGAACCGAACCGTATTCGTATAGCTGGTTTCAGGGGTCTATCAGCCCGGCGAATCAAGTCAGCAATGCAGCCTTTTTCAGGCTAACGCCTACCGCAACGTCCTTGTATATCGTCGTGGCGGAAGATGCCCGGATTTGCCGGGACACCGACACGACCATCGTCAGAATATCCGATCCAACAGTACGGATCATCCCTTCCAAAACCATTGTCTGCGAAGGAGATGCCGTACGGCTCACCGGTGAAGCAACAGGAGGCGTGCCGGGATATTCGTTCCATTGGAGCCATAACCTGGGAATTTTGACTACCGTGGAGGATTATCCCAAAACCACTACCACCTACGGCCTTACCGTGACCGACTTCATCGGCTGTATAGATTCTGCCAATTTGACTATTCAGGTCGATATCCCCCAAGTGCAAATAACCGCCAATCAAAACCCGGTTTGTCCAGATCAACTCGTCACCCTCACCGCCAGAGCAACGGCAGGTGTCGGACCGTTTACGTTTACCTGGAACCGGGGGACCCGTATCACCGACAACGGGTCGCAAATACAGGATCGGCCCAACGCCGAAACGGTCTACAAAGTCACCATGGAAGATGCCGCAGGCTGCCTGGCTACGGCAGAATTTACCCTCCAGGTCTTCGATGCGCCCCAGGTAAGCGCCTGGACGGACAAGGTAATTTGCCCGGGAGAAAAAGCATTGATCAAAACATCGATCAAAGGCGGACAAGGCCCCTTTGTCTATCAATGGAACCCCGCTTCGAACGACCAGCCTAACCATGAGGTTGGGCCGTTATTCACCAATCAAACCTTTTATCTTACCGTAACGGATGACAATGATTGTGAAGGATATACGTCTGTTTGGGTGGAGGTATACCCCGAGCATAAAGTCACCGCTGCTGCCAATCAACCGCTCTGTGAAGGCGAGGAGTTGAAATTGACCGCCACTGCAAGCGGCGACGATAGCGGGTTTGATTTTGAATGGACCCTTCCCGATGGAAGCATAAAACAAGTCCAGAATCTGGTCATTCCCAACGCCCAGGCGAATACCCACTCGGGCGCTTACACCGTCCGGATCACCGGCAAAACAACCGGGTGCAAAGCCGACGCAAAAATCGACGTCAAAGTATTCCCGGCGCCTCAAATCACGATCAATGGGCCTAAGGAGGTTTGCGAAGGAAGCGATATTTCCCTCCAGGCCAACCTGGCCCAGGGAGATCCCAACGACTATGAATTTTCCTGGAGTACCCCAGACGGGAAATCCGTCGACGGCCAAAACCTGCCTTTGCCAAAAGTCCAACTCAGTCAGGCCGGGAAATACACGGTTACCGTCACCCTCAAAGGAAGCGCCACATGCCAGGCTGCTGTCTCCCATGATCTCAACGTTCACCCCAGCCCCAGAGTATCTCTGGCTACCGACAAAACCCTGCCTATTTGCCGTAATACCGACGTGAAGGTTACCGCAACATTTACCAACGAAAAAGGAGTTCCGCTTGCCGTAAAAGACGTAAAACGGTACCTCGACGGACAGCAGATCACCGGGCTCCGGTTTGTTGGCCTTACAGGCGCCAGCGAGTTGTTCCATCTTGGCGGCGATCAAACGGATAAAACCAAAACCTTCCGGGTGGTCGCTACCGACGACATCGGTTGCGAGGGAGAAGCGTCCATGCAGATCACGGTGATCGGACCGGAACTGAAACTCAATCTGGATCAAACCGACGTTTGCCAGGATGCTACGATCCAGGCCACCACCACCTATACAGCCGGAGCCAACCCCAAATTTGCCTGGGATGGGTTTAATATCGCCGTAAGCCCCTCAGCGGATGGAAGTTCAGCTACACTGATGGCTTCAACGGCTATTTCCCTGGGAATTGTACCCCGGGTAACCGTGACGTTGACCGATGATTCAAACTGTAAAGCTACAGACACCAAGGAGGTGCATGTATGGAGGAAGCCGCAATTTGCTATTGTTGCCGACCCTGAAAAAGTGTGTAAAGACCAGGAGGTCAAGCTAAAAACCACGTATCTTACCCAATACCCCACTACCACCGAATATAAATGGAGTACCGGAAGTACCGATGCTGAAATAACCATCCCAAAACTGGAGGAAACAACTACCTATAAGGCTACCGTTACGCTGGTATCCCCAGCCGGAACCCGCTGCGAAGGAGAAGCTTCTTTGGAAGTTCCTTTGAGCGAACTAGAAGTAAAAATTACGCCGAGTAATGAAAGTCAATGTCCTGGCCAGGAAGTGGTTCTGACCGCTACGGTCAAGGGGGCTCAAAATCCTAAATATCAATGGGACAATCAGGAGGCAGGTCCAAACCGCACCGTAACTCCCAGTGTTACTACCACTTACCGGGTAACCGTTTCCGAAGGCGCCTGCAAAGGAGATGCTTTCATCATAATCACCCGAACAAATCTTGATATTAAAGTAAGCGCTTCGCCTTCTATCTCCTGCCCGAAGGAAAAAGTGGTTTTGACAGCTAAAGTGTATGACTTTATTGGTCAAAACACAGCATATGACGCGTTTATTTTCTGGCCGCAATTAGGAAAATCAGGTCCTGGTCCGCATGAAGTTTACCCCGAAAAAACGGAAACCTATGAAGCCCAACTCCTGTTCAAGGACAACTGTCTGTACAAAGGAGAAATCCGGGTGGTAGTCAACGATTCTCCAGCCCCCCTGCAGGTAAGCGCCAAAACCTCCTCCTCCGCATGCGCCGACAAGGGAGGCGGAAAAATTGAACTGGCCGTCAAAGGAGGTTTGGGAAGCTACGAAGCCCAATGGAGCGACGGTGGCAGCGGGCTTACCCGCACCAACCTCAAAGCGGGAACGTATTCCTATACCGTCACTTCCGGCTCGGGCGCCTGCAAAGTAACAGAAACGGGTTCGGCTACCGTCGACGATCCCAAACCCCTGAAAGTTGCCGTAAACGGAAGCTCCAATCTGTCGATCAGCATCGGGCAAAACATCGCGCAGATCGAACTTACCGCCTCGGCTACCGGCGGCACGGAGCCTTACACCTTCAGTTGGGAAGGGGGGCGCAAGACCGTCACCGGCCCGGGGGATTATCCGTTGAACGTCACCGACGCAAACGGATGTACCGCCAACGCCACCGTCCAGGTGCGCCGGACGACCATCATTGTATCCAGAGATCCCAACGACATCATCGGTCCGGAAGGGTACGGAGAACCACGCTGGGTTTCTGTCAACGAACCCATGCCCTACACGATCCGGTTTGAAAACGATCCGAAATTTGCCACCGCTCCTGCTCAGAAAGTCGTGGTTGAGCATCATCCGGATCCCAGTCTGAACCTGTTCTCCATGCGCCTGAGCGACTTTGGTTTTGCCAATCAGCGCTTCCATGTGCCCGCCAATGCTGCGTTCTACAGCGAACGCCTCAACCTGCGCGATTCCCTGGGTATTCTTGTCGACGTCACCGCCGGTATCGATGTCACCCAGAACAAGATCTTCTGGATCTTCGAATCCATCGACCCACAGACCGGGCTGGCGCCATCCAATCCGCAGCTCGGCCTGCTTCCCGTCAACGACCCAAAAACGCACAAAGGAGAAGGCTTTGCGACATTTACTATTGCGCCCAAGAAAACTGCGCCGACAGGAGACTCCGTTCTCGCCAAAGCGGATATCGTCTTTGACCTTAACGAAATCATCGCCACTCCGCAGATCTTCAACGTCATCGATGCCGTAGCCCCTCAAAGCCGGCTTACCGACACCAGCACCCTCAACCTCGACATTCCCGTTGTCACGCTGTCATGGAACGGCTCAGACGACCCCGGCGGGTCCGGAATCAGGAATTACAGCGTTTACGCATCGGACGACGGAGGGCCCTTTACCCCTTACAAAGAAGGTATTGCAGAAAAGCAGATCGATTTTGCCGGAACGCCAGGGCATAAATACGACCTTTACGTGCGGGCGACTGATAATACCGGCAATCAGGAAGCAGAAAAAGTGAAAGCAGAAAAAACAGTCTACTTCAAAGACCTCCCCGCTCTTGCTCTTTACGGAATACTGGACCATTACTGCGCGGGCGACAGCATCTATATCCAATGGGCAGCCAGCCAGGTAGGCGCCGTGAATGTGTATTTCTATCCTGGTGCGGAAAAACCGTTGTCCTTGCTGGGCGCTGCCATACCAGCGGCTACCGGAAAGTTGGGCTGGAAGACCCAGTCTCAATTCGCCGGATGCCTGGATTGTGCAGTTCTGATCCGGGATACGGCAACAGGATCTGCGTTAAAAGACACCGCATTCCTGAAAATCCATCCATTGCCGCCCGTGGATGCCGGGCCCAATCGCGTTGTCTGCAGCGACCAGGGGATTACCTTGCAGGGTAGCGGCGCGCAAACCTATCAATGGAACCCATCCCAAGGATTGGATAATTCGAAAGCGCCCAACCCCAAAGCGGTGATCACTCAGAATACCGTCTACTATCTTGAAGGAAAAGACTCCATGGGTTGTATTCAAACCGACTCAGTGACCCTCACCTACTCGACACCTGTTTCTGCTTTCCTGGATTCGTTGACCTGCGACACCTCCCAATTGGGAATCCACACAAGAAGGCTAACGGCAGCTGATGGCTGCGACAGCCTGATCTTCATTACCTACCATCCGGACACTGTCGCCCCTCAAATCCTTTGCAATGCACTTCCGGCTTTCCGCCTGGATACGGCTGGGAAATTGACCCTTACGAGCTCCATGCTGTTACCATACCTTTCCGATAACTGCAGCCTGGGGCAAATACTGTTTTCACCTTCGTACTTTACCTGCGCCGACACCGGCCTGCAGACCTTACAGGTGCTCGTATTCGATGGCATGGGCAACAGCGCTTCCTGTGCCTTCAATATACGTATCCTCCCTTCTTCCATCTGCCGTATCCGAGTCGTCAACAACGAAGGCGCCACTATAACGGCGCCTTGCGCCTGCCGCGGAAACGGGTGGTTTGACGAAGAGGTTACCGTCGTTTCCAGCAGTGGAGAACTCTGGCAAATCGACACCGCAACCCTGCTGGATCCGGCAACGAATTTGCCTTATCCGCGAAACACCATCCTGGCTGAGATACCGGTAGGCTCGGGCCGTTACCGCCTGAAAGGTATCCACCAAAGCGGAATAGGCTACCTCGTCCGGGTTAAAAGCCCGGCATATCCGGGCCTGGTGATTCCATTGGCTAATACGTGCTACTACCCGGCGCCTGAAATTGCAGACCTCGACGACGCCTATTGTCAGACTCAACACCCCGTTCCGTTGAAAGGAACGGCAGGAGGGGTAACCGGCACGGGCAGCTTTACGATCAACGGGCAGCCTGCCGAAACCTTTAACCCGGGAACCCTGGGCAAAGGAGACCATACGGTCAAATACCGCTTCGATGCAGGAACCGCAGCCCCTGGCAATGCCCAGGATCCCGGTTGCGTCGCAGAAGCGGTCCGAACTGTGCGCGTGGAAGGAACAGGCCACCCTGTTTGCGGAGGGCAGGGAAATTTCTTCACCTTTGCCTATTTCGGCGAAGACACCCTGCCAGTGGGCGCCGGCTGTTCCATACCCTTATCAGTAGAATCCTTCAAGCCTTTTATCGTTGCCAACTACCTGCCCGAGCAGAAAATCAGCGCCTTCCAGTTTAACCCCACCCTTACCGGATGGAATCCCGGCGACCCTGTCGACGCCAATACTACGGTCCGGATGACCTACGTCGCACAGGATAATTTCGGCAACCGGGATACCTTCGCTTTCGACGTAACGTTTGTGGACAAAACGGCGCCCTCCATGAAATGCAAACCGGCAACTCTTGCCTTAACCGCTGAGGGAACCGCTGCGTTGGACGCCGCTATGGTCAACGACAACAGCTTCGACGGTTGCGGGATTCAAAAGCTGGCGCTTAGCCGGACTGCGTTTAGCTGTGCGGATATCGGCCCGCAGTCGGTCCGGTTAACCGGTACAGATATCAACGGAAACACGGCATCCTGCGAAACGACGATCACCATCCAGGATCCCATACGGCCCGTTGCCCGTTGCCGCGACACGGTCATCATCCTGGATGGCGCCGGTCAGGCGATCCTTCCCGCCGATTGGGTCGATAACGGCTCCAGCGACAATTGCAGCTTGACTTCCTTTACGCTGAGCCGCAGCCGTTTCGACAGCATGAGCATTGGCCAGCAACTGGTCGCCTTGACTGTTTCCGACGCTGCCGGCAACCGGGACTCCTGCCGGGCAACCATCACCGTTATGGCCAGGCCAACTGCCGTGCTTGATTTGCCCGACTTTGCCGAACGCATCCTGATCTACCCCAACCCGGTTATGGATTTACTGACCATAGAAGTAGATCTGTATAAAAAAGAAACGCTCACATTCGAGCTTTCCAACCCCATGGGGCAGACGGTTTACGACGGAAAGACAGATCAGGTTCTGAAAGCGAAAAAAGACATCCATCTCACCGGATGGCCCAGCGGCGTATATCTGCTGACCATCCGCAATTCGGAAGGATCGAAAATTTCGCTGAAAGTGGTCCGGCTGGAATTCTGAAGCGGCGCCAAAAAGCATAAGAGGCATCGGGCAGAAAAACCAGCTAGCAGCGCCACTGCAATTGTACGAATAAGGCCTTAAATTCCTGAGACGGGTTTAAGGCCTTTCTCATTTAAGAAAAAACGTCCCAACTTTCCTTCGCCGTTATTTTTTCCCAAATCGTCGAGAGAAATCCGCTCTTTGCAGACCAAAAGGTATATTTGTATAAAACGCTGAAATATGCTGTTGACGTGGATGAGTTGGTGGCAGTCCCTCTCCGCACCTGAACAGGTCTTTTGGGGAATAGGATTGATCTTCAGCTTGTTATTTATCATATACCTCCTGCTTCAGATCATCGGTCACGAAACCGACCTGGATCTGGACCATGGAGACGTAGACTTTGCCTTCTGGGGGCTTAGAAGCCTGCTGGCCTTTGGCATGTTCCTGGGCTATGCGGGCGTCGTAGCGCTGCGCATGGGGCTAGGGCTTTGGGTAGCGATCCTGGCAGGAGCCCTGGCTGGCGGCCTGGCGGCCTGGCTGTCGTACCTGGTGATCAGCACCCTCCTCCGCTTGCAATCCAGCGGCACGCTCGACGTATACAACGCAATCGGGCAAAAAGGAAGCGTGCACCTGCGCATTCCCGCCAACCAGCAAGGAACCGGCAAGGTCCTTGTCGAAGTGCAAGGCGCCCTGCGGGAGTTGGACGCCATTACCAAAGGGGACGCCATCCCCACCGGCGCTACCATCACCGTGGATCAGGTTACTCCGGAAGGGGTGCTTGTGGTGAGAGGGATTAGCAGCTAAAGCCTCGCAACATCGTAACATCGCAACATCGTAACATCCTAATATCGTAACATCCAAACATCCTTATAAATATGCTAGACTTCCTTTCGTTTATCGGTTTACTCTTGGGCTTCCTGGTGGTAGTCGCCATGGTCTTTATTTCCCGGTACAAACGCTGTCCTTCGGACCGGATTTTAGTCATCTACGGGAAAACAGGCGTGGGGCAATCCTCTAAATGTATTCACGGAGGGGCGGCCTTTATTTGGCCGGTTATCCAGGATTTTTCCTTTCTCGACCTGACTCCGATCTCCATCGACGTGGATTTACGCAATGCGCTGAGCAAACAAAACATCCGTGTGGACGTGCCTTCGCGCTTTACCGTGGGGATCAGCACTGAACCTGCGGTGATGACCAACGCGGCAGAGCGCCTTCTTGGGCTCTCCCTGGACGCGATCCGCACGGTAGCCCACGACATCATTGTGGGGCAGATGCGCCTGGTGATTGCGACCATGGATATTGAAGAGATCAACGCCGACCGCGACAAATTTTACTCCAACGTTTCACACCACGTGGAAACGGAGTTGAAAAAAATCGGTTTGCGCCTTATCAACGTCAACGTAACCGACATCCACGACGAGTCGGGGTATATCCAGGCGTTGGGCAAGGAAGCCGCAGCAAAGGCCATTAACGACGCCCGGGTCTCCGTAGCGCAAAAGAACCGCGACGGTTCGATCGGGGAAGCCGATGCCCAGCGGGAGATGCGGATCAAAGTATCCGAAACCCAGGCGCTTGCCAATATCGGGGAAGCGGAAGCTGCCCAGCTCCAGCGCTCCAAAGTTGCCAATGCCGAGGCGATCGCTGCCTCCGGCGAAGCGGAAGCGCAACAGTTGCAACGAATCCGGGTGGCTGAAGCCAACGCTACCGCCGTAGAAGGCGAAAACCTGTCCCGCATCCAGATCGCCAAGTCGGAAGCCGAGCGCCGGCAGGCGGAAGCGGAAGCCCTTCGCATTGCGACGGCCTCCGAAAAAGTACAAACGGCCAAAGCCCTGGAAGAAGCCTACAAAGCGGAACAAGCCGCCGAAATTGCCCGCGCCCTGCGCGAAAAAGCCAGCCGGGAAGCCGATGAGGTCGTTAAAGCCGAGATCGAAAAACGCAAACAGGAAATCGCCGCCGAAGCCCAGGCCGAACAGATCCGCCGCATTGCCAAAGGCGAGGCCGACGCCATCTTCCTCAAACAGGAAGCCGAGGCCCGGGGCCTTTATGAAGTCCTCAGCAAACAAGCTGAAGGCTTCCAGAAAGTGGTCAACTCCGCCGGAGGCAATACCCGGGAAGCCGTCTTGCTGATGATCGCCGACCAACTCCCCGATCTGGTGCGCATCCAGGTGGACGCCATCAAAAACATCAAGATTGACAAGGTTACGGTTTGGGAAGGCGGGAATAATTCCGGCGATGGCGAAGGGAACTCGACCTCCAAATTTATCTCGGGGCTCTACCGCTCCGTGCCCCCGCTCAACGACTTGCTGAACATGGCAGGCATGGAACTACCGGAATACCTGGCCAAAAAACAGGAGGAAAAACCCAAATCAGAAGAGAAAAAGGATAAACCGGACTAGGCCAGCGTTTTCAAAGCCTCCAGGTTTGCCGCTTCGTCGAAAATAGCCAATACGAGGATATGGAAACCGGGAATCACCCGGCTTTCTATATCCTCGCTTAATGTATAGACATAGGAAAACGGATACAAAACCGTTTTGGTTTCCTTGCGATTGCGGCTCAGATGGCCCTATGTAACTTTTCTCCCCTTTTTTCTTCAAAATGCCCTGGAGTTCCCTATTTTTCCCTCGCACAATGCCAAAAAACCAAATTGCATGAGATTCCTTTTTATCCTGTTTCTCGGCGCCACTTCCCTGGCTGCCCAATCGGCTCAGGAGGCCGAAATTGCCCGCTGGAAAGCCCAGGCTCAACAAGTGACGATCATCCGCGACCAATGGGGTATCCCTCATATTTACGGAAAAACCGACGCCGATGCCGTGTTTGGCGTCCTCTATGCCCAATGCGAGGACGACTTTTTCCGGGTGGAACACAACTACATTGAAGCGATCGGCCGGCTTGCGGAGATCGAAGGCGAATCGGCCTTGTACCACGATATCCGGGCCCGCTTGTTCCTCGATACCCTGGAGGCAGCCGCCATCTACCAATCCAGCCCCACATGGATGAAAAAACTCCTGGACGCCTTCGCCGACGGCGTCAACTACTATTTATACACCCACCCCGAAGTCAAGCCCAAACTCCTGACGCGCTTCCAACCCTGGATGCCGCTTGCGTTCAGTGAAGGTAGTATAGGAGGGAATATCTCCGCCGTGCCGCTCAACGGCATCCGCGCGTTTTATGGACAAAACCGGGCCGGTACGTCCTTCCTGGATGAAACCCCCAAATGGGAGGAAGAACCCACCGGCTCCAACGGCTTCGCCATCGCTCCGTCGAAAAGCGCCACCGGCAACGCGCTGTTGCTCATCAACCCGCATACGTCGTTCTATTTCCGCTCGGAAGTACACATGGTTAGCGAAGAAGGGCTCAATGCCTACGGGGCCGTCACCTGGGGGCAATTTTTCATTTACCAGGGGTTCAACGAGCATTGCGGCTGGATGCACACCTCCAGCAGCGCCGACGTGATGGACGAATACCTCGAAAGCGTGGAGCAAAAAGGAGAAAGCTATACCTACCGGTACGGAAACGAAACGCGCCCCATGCGCAGCCGCCGGGTGATGCAAACGTATAAAGACGGAAACGCCATCAGGCAAAAACCCGTGACGCTTTACTGGTCGCACCACGGTCCCATCATCGGGGAACGCAACGGCAAATGGCTGGCCATGAAAATGATGAACCAACCCCTGGAGGCGCTCTCCCAGTCGTACCTGCGCACCAAAGCTACCGGGTATAAGTCGTACAAAAAAACCATGGATATCCGCACCAACTCCTCCAACAATACCGTCTTTGCCGATAACCAGGGCAATATCGCCTACTGGCACGGCGACTTCATGCCCAGGCGCAACCCCGGCTTCGATTGGGAAAACCCGGTCGACGGCGCCAACCCGGAAACCGAGTGGAAAGGGTTGCATAAGGTCAAGGAGATCGTACAAACCAGGAATCCGGCCTCCGGGTGGATACAAAACTGCAACTCCACGCCCTTTACGGTGGCGGGCAGTGCCAGCCCCCGGGCTTCCTCGTATCCCGCTTATATGGCTCCGGATGCCGAAAACTACAGGGGCGTGAATGCCGTTCAGGTGCTTTCCAGAACGAATTCGTATACCCTTGACAACCTGATCACCGCCGCCTACGACCCGCACCTCGCCGCTTTCGACAAGCTGATCCCCGCCCTGATTGCTGCGTTCGACGAACGCGCAGCACAACAGGACCCGCTTTGCGCCGCTTTAAAAGAGCCCATGGACCAGCTGCGCGCCTGGAACCGCAATTGGGACGTCGAATCCGTGCCCACTACCCTGGCTATTTACTGGGCGGAGAAGCTCATGGCCACTATCCGCTCTAAAATCCAGCCCGGAGAACCCACCACCCAATGGGCGTTGATAGACTACATGATTGCCAGGAGCAACCCCCAGGAAAAAGTGCAACGCCTTCAAGACGCCGTCGCAGAAATTACACGGGATTTCGGAACCTGGAAAACACCTTGGGGGGGCATTAACCGGTTCCAACGCCTTACAGGAAAGGTCCAGGAGGAGTACGACGATCAGAAAGCCAGTATCCCGGTCGGGTTCACCGCCTCTATGTGGGGCTCCCTCGCCGCTTTCGGCGCCCGCCCTGCCCCCAATACCAAAAAAAGATACGGGTACGTGGGTAACAGCTTCGTCGCGGTGGTGGAGTTTGGAGAAAAGGTTAGGGCCAGGTCTATCGTCACCGGCGGCGCCAGCAGCAATCCCGCCTCTCCGCACTTCAACGACCAGTCCGAAAGGTATGCCAAACACCAGTTTAAAGACGTGCTGTTCTACAAAGAAGACGTGATGCGGAATGCGGAACGGACGTACCATCCGGGAAAATAAAGTTGCGAAGTTGCGAAGTTGCGAAGTTGCGAAGTTTTAGTTTACTACATCGTTACTTCGCTACATCGCAACTTCGCAACCTCGCAACCTCGCAACTTCGCAACTTTCCACGCTCATCCCGATTTGGAAATGATCTTCAGCCGGTCTTCCTTCAGGAGCGTAATGCGGTTTTTTTCCAATTCGATCAGGCCGTCTTGTTTAAATTGGATGAGGCCCCGGGTGACGCCCTCTCTGGAAATGCCGAGGAATTCACCAAGTTCCACCCGGTTCAGGGGGAGTTCAAAAGTGGGGCTTTGGTAAACCTTCCGGCCGAAGAAGAGCAGGGCGCCGGCAATCCGTCCATTGGTCTGTTTAGCCGTCAGGCTGATAAACCGCTTACACACATTGAGCTCGTCTTTGGAGATTTCGGCGATGATCTCAAAGGCAAATTTGCCATTGCTATGGATCAATTCCATGAACGTAGAATAATCGATCATGCACACCTCGGTTGGTTCGATAGCGGTAGCAGAGTAGAGGTTGGTCCGATTGCCAAAAATAGTGGAGAGGCCGAAGTAGCAGGTCGGAAAACAAATCTTCAGGATCGCTTCCCGCTCCACGCTAACCTGCTGATGCAGTTTGATCAATCCCTTTTTCAGGTAAAAAACATGGGAGGTCAACAACCCTTCCTTAAACACTATCTCTCCCTTTTTAAACGACACATGCTGAATATTACCCGACAGCACGTCGAGTTCTTTGTCCGATAAGACAGCGACTGCGCAGGATTTCACCTGGCATAATTTGCAGGATGGCGTATCAGCAGTCATACGTTAAATCGTTCACCTGGCAATGTGACAAATATCAATGCCCGGGCAGTAAGATATCAAATTCAAATAATTGGTTATCAGATCATTAATACGCAACTTGCACATAGAATCAAATTTGAGTTCATACGGCGTTAATAAACGAAGGTTAAATTAAACAAAAATGAGAACGTTCCTGTGCCGAATTGGATTAATCTTACCCGCAGCCCTGTTCGCGTTATTCGTGCTGCTGATCCTCGTCGGCGCCATCTCTAATTCTCTCGGCGCCGGTCCGGTATTTTTCTGCTCCTTCTATTGCAAGGCAGGTGTCGTCTTATTTGCGCTGGCCGTAGCCGCGTCTATATATACCCAGGCGAAAGCCTGCTGCGGATGTAAGGATAAGGAGGAAGGCAAGGCGGTGGCGGATTAAGTTGCGAAGTTGCGAAGTTGCGAAGTTGCGAGGTTGCGAGGTTGCGAGGTTGCGAGGTTGCGAAGTTGCGAAGTTGCGAAGTTGCGAAGTTGCGAAGTTGCGAAGTATTACCTCGTAACTCCGCAACTCCGCAACCTCGTAACAAAACAAACGGGGATGCCATCAAACATGGATGACATCCCCGTTTTTTTTTAGATCGAACGATCCTGGAGAATTACTGGATCAGCCACATTTTGCCGAAGATATCGTCTTTCCCGGCGTATTGGCGCTGAAGGGCTTCGGCCAAATTAGCCGCGTTGGTGATGTTTTCACTAGCCGGATATTGGAAGCGGAGCCATTCTTTGGCCATGAACTATGGGTTGTTGTAGCGCTGATATTCAGCGTAAATCTGCTGAATGCCTTCCTTCCCTTCCTGCCAAAGCACTTTCATATCGTCTACATCCCAATCGGCGCCGGCCCAAGATATTACGTTATAGATAATCGAGTTGGGGCCGTAGTTGGCATCGGGGAAATTATCGGAAAACTGCCGCTTGTAGTTAATATTGGCTTCAAAACGCAGGCGGTCGGTAAAATCAAATCCTACCGTGTTATTGAAGTTGGTGATATTCAGGCTCGTGTTAGGGACGATTCCTTGCTGGAACGAATGGCCCAACGAGAAACGCATGTCGTAGCGTTCTCCTCTGCTGGATACCGCCACGCCGTTGTTGGTCAGCAAACCGGGCTGGAGGAAGCGGGTGAGGTTGTTCTTGCCACGTGGGATAAACGGCGTGGGAATGCGCTTTCCCGTAACGGGATCGATCGGGCTGTTGTACTGCGGGAGCAACCGGCCATCGAGCGGCGGGCCCCAGATATCGCAGTCGTTGTCGTTTTACCGCCTCCCTTACCGTCGACGAATTCATACATGCCATGACCGCCGGGGCCATATAAGTCCTGCACTTTTGGGATGGCGTTGAAGCCGGCTTCCAACATGGTCGAGGAGCTGAACTCCACCGAAAACCCAAGGTCTTTTCCGGTTCCAGGTATCCAGGTTGATGGGCACGCCATCTACAACGTACAGCGGGTCGGAAGCGCCGCGAAGGAGGACGTTCGGACGGCGGAGAAGTTTGGGCGATACGCCAATAGTCAAACCGGTAATTTTCCCAACCAAGCCGTCAACGTTATTTGGTTCGCGGGCTTTGATCAGTGGATTAGGCACCTTTCCAACGTTTTGAAATACCCACTATTGTCCCGTTAATCCCCGAAGGAAATGCCCAAAGACCGGGCCACGCGCAGAAGGTAATGATCTGGGGTAAGGATTTTATTTCCCTTGACGGCTTCGGATATAGGAACCTGATTCAATTGGTCCCCCTGATAAGAGACCATGGTTCCAAAAGCGCCGTCCCGGACGAGTTCATAGGCTTTCACTCCCATGGCAGAGGCCAGGATGCGGTCGAACGCGATAGGTATACCTCCTCTTTGGATATGCCCAAGAACGGTGGTCCGGATCTGGGCGGGGCATCCTTTCTCTTCCAAGAGCATTTGCAGATAGTTGGCAACGCCTCCCAGCTTGACATGCCGGTCGCCCACCTCGAGGGCTTTTTTCCCAACGACCGCTCCGCCAACGGGTTTGGCGCCCTCGGCGATCACGACATTCGCAAACCCTTTCCCTTTGTGGTACCGTTTATTGATCGTTTGAAGCACTTTATCCACATGAAAGGGGATTTCCGGAATAAGGCAGATCTCAGCGCCCCCGGCAATAGCGGTATGCAGCGCAATCCAGCCCGCATCCCTTCCCATTACTTCCATCAGCATAACCCTGTGATGGCTTTCGGCGGTGGTCACTAGTTTGTCGAGGCTTTCCGTAGCGATCTGCACCGCAGTGCTAAAGCCGAAGGTCAGATCGGTGGCCATGAGGTCGTTGTCGATGGTTTTAGGCACGCCGACTACGTTAAGCCCTTTTTCGATCAGCGCCTGGGAAATCCGCTGGCTTCCGTCGCCGCCGATATTGACCAGGGCCTCAAACCCCAGGCTTTTGATCCGCTCTACCAGCTCGCCGGTGCGGTCGACGGTTTTCCAGGAGCCGTCCGCCTGCCGGACCGGATAGGCCCTTGGGTCGTTCAGGTTCGTGGTCTTGATAATAGTACCTCCTTTAACGTGAATGCCGGCGATACGTTTGGGAGTAAGCCGGACCAGTTCGGGCGGATTGCTGAACACCCCGTTGAACGCCTCGATGGTTCCCCAGGCGTCCCAGATACCTTCCGCCCGGGCCGCTTTTGCAATTGCTCTGATGACGGCATTCAGGCCGGGGCAGTCGCCGCCTCCGGTGGCGATCAACAATTTTTTCATGGCGAATAGAGATAAAATTATACAAAATATAACAATGCCCACTGCCACAGGGCCAACGCAAAAAACAACGCGCTCAGGAAATAATTCATGGTTTTGTCCCGGAGCAGGGCGCTTTGTGTTGCCCAACGGGCAAGATAGGCATAAAGGGCCAAAACGGAAAAAGCGCCTACCAATGCTCCCGACGCCACGCCCCAGCCCGAGTAAGGTCTAAGCAGCAACAAGCCGTGAGAGTCCAGAAATGCGCTGGCCGTAAAATAAAAAGGAATATTCAACGCATTGACACCCGAAGCGGCACAACCGGAAAGAAACGGAGTGCCAGGATACGGTTTTCGCCCTTTGCGCTTTTTAGGCCGCAAAGCTTGTTTGAGAAATACCGCACTCAACGCCAGAAAAACCAGAACCGCCAGCTTTTTCAAATTGGTTAGCACCTCCCCGTGCGCGCTCAGGTAGTTGGCAAAACCAACGGCAATTTTCGCCTGAATGAAAATTACCACTGCCCCGCCTAGTGCGCTGGCCAGCCCGGCCTTCACTCCGTAACGCATAGTGACGTTAGCCGTGGTCATATTTCCCAGACCCGGGATGGCCATCCCGGCAAAAGCAAGCAGCCAACCCCAAAAAAAATTGTTTGCCCAAACCATGAGTCGAAAGTTATGGTATTATTTGCAAAAAGGCGAAGCCTCCTCCTCGAGACTCCGCCTTTTTTCTACCAACTGCCGTCCGTTCGGCCCGGACAGCCACTGATTCTTAGAAGAAGAACTGTTCTTTTACGATTTTCCCGTCCTGAACCTCATACACGCATACTTCTTCCATATTCATCCGGTTTCCGTCTTTCATGGTTAAATCCATACCCATCGTAACGGAAAAGAAGTTGTTCGCCACTAAAGGATCGGAGACAAACCCTCCGTGTACGGTATCGATAGCGGCGCCAAATTGCTCGTTCTTTTCCAGTAAAGCGGAAAGTCCGTGGGTTTCAGGCGCCTGGGAGTGCGCTGGTTCAATCGCCACAGCATGTTCGGAAAATAATTCCTGGTAGGCTTGGGTGTGCTGGCCCTGGCGGCATAATTCAACCAGCCGGTTTGCAATGTCTTGGGTGGTCATAAATTGTTTCTTAAAGGGTGATCAAAAACTCCCTTCAAAGTAGCCCAAATTTTGTTGCTCCGTCATTAATTCTTCATTAACTCTTTGTAAAGCAGGAGAACAGAGCCCCATTTACCTAAGGATTTCCTCCCAAATCCCTATCTTTATACCAAATTTAGCCTACTGATCATGAACGGCCTGTTTTTTTGGAACCGCCTTTGCTATTTCCTGTTTATTGGGCTGGCCTTTTCCGGAACCCTCTCCGGCCAGGGCAACGGTAAGCCGTATACCGTGGAGACCGTCCCAAATCCCAAGCGCGGCGGCACGGGATACGTCAGCGATCCGGGCGGCTACCTGCGCCTTGAGGAGATTGCCAGACTCAACGAATTGATTGCCGATCTGGAGGACTCCTCGACTGCCCAGGTGGCCGTAGTGGTACTCCCCTCTATTGGCGAGGAAAATCCCAAAGAATTTGCTACCGCTTTATTCAACCATTGGGGCATAGGCCAGAAAGAAACGGACAACGGACTGCTCGTGCTGGTCGTTATGGACCAGCGGCGAACGGAGTTTGAAACCGGATACGGACTTGAAGGCGTACTACCCGACGCTTTGTGCTACCGCATTGGCATGCAGGAACTGGTCCCATATTTTCAGCAAAACCAATATGGACAGGGGCTGATTGCCGCTGTGCAGCGCTTCAAATCGGTTTTGGAGAACCCCGAAAGCACAGAAGAAATTTACGCGGATCCAGGGCAGACTAAATCCGGCGCCCGGAATTTGTGGGCCTTCCTCTGGATTTACCTGCTCCTCAACCTGATCTTTCACGTTTGGGCCCTGACGTATATCTTTAACGTACTGAATGGAAAAGGCGAGTTGTACGACAAATACCACGCCCTGCGCAAAGCCCGCAATTACGCGTTGCTGGTCTTCTTTCCCGTCCCGTTCATCCTGGTTTTCGTTTGGGTAACCCGGAAATTGCGCCAATTGCGCTATCAACCCAGGTTCAGCAAAAAGACCGGCGCTCTCATGCGCCTTCTGCCCGAATCGGAAGAAGACGAATATTTGGAAAAAGGCCAGGTGACGGAAGAGGAGATCGGCTCGGCCGATTACGATGTATGGGCAACGGAAAGCGGCGACGACTTGCTCATCCTCCGGTACGCCAAACCGTTCACCCGCTATTCCCGCTGCCCAAACTGCAAATACGTCACCTACTACCAGTCGGAAACGACCACCATACGCAGCGCTACCTATTCACACTCCGGTCTGAAAGAATTGACCTATCGCTGCAAGAACTGCCACTACGTCCACACCAAGTCTGTGGTGATTCCAAAGCTCACTGCCAGTTCGTCCAGCTCCGGGGGCTTTCGGAGCGGAGGCGGCTCCAGCCGCGGGAGCAGCTCCTGGGGCGGCGGCCGGTCGGGAGGCGGCGGAGCTGGGGTGAGTTGGTGAGCAAACCGTTGGGGCGTTGAGGTGTTTAGGCGTCCAAGCAAGCGCGAGGCTCCTGCCTTGCACTCCCTCTAGTTCGAGGCTCCGCCTCGGACTCATTCTAAACAGAGGCTCCGCCTCGGACTCACTCTAAACAGAGGCTCCGCCTCAAGCCCTGGCCGGCGTCTGCATCGTTGACTTTTTTGCTCCTCTTCCCTTCAGCGAATTTCCTTTCGGTAGATCCGGAACCGTTTATGCAGGCGGGCGCCGAGGCGGGCGTATTCGGCCAGCATGCGTTCGTTGGTTTCGAGAACGAGGTGGGTTTCGAACGTTCGGATACCGGCTGAGCGGGCGCTTTGGATCAGTTTCCACCCCATAAGTACGTCCAGGCCGCGGCCACGGTAGTCGGGATGAATGGCGCCCAGCATGAGGTCCAACTGAGTAGATTTTCGGGAGGCGGCGATAAGATGGACAACTCCAAAGGGGAGAAGTTTTCCTTTGGCTTTTTGAATGCCTTTGGTCAGGTTAGGGATACCTACGATAAAGGCTGCAGCCTTCCCCTCTGCAGTCACAACCAGTTTGACGAAGCGTGGATTGAGCAAAGGAAGGTACCGCGCCGCCAACTCGCGAATCTCACGGTCGTCCAGGGGTTGGAATCCATATAGATCGTTGTAGGTAGCGTTCACCAGATGAAACACCGTTTCAATATAGGGTTTAAGCGCCCGGGTGGAATTAAATTCCAGCACCTGGAAGGCAGGGTTGCGCTGCACCCTCTCGTAAATCCGGGGGAAGGATTCCGGAATATCCTTTTCCAGATCGATCAAAAAATCCAGACAATCCAGTTTTTTTTCAAACCCTGCCCGCTCCACATATCCGGGAAGGTATGCCTGATTGGTTGCTGTTACCAGAATTGGAAGGGCATCAAAGCCTTCGATCATCAGCCCTTCCGGGTCTTTATCGGAAAAACCGAAAGGCCCCACCATTTCGGTCATTCCTTTGGAGCGGCCCCATGCTTCGACAGCGGAAAGGAGCGCCTGAACGGCCTCTTCATCAGGGAAGCACTCCAAATGAGCAAAGCGCACGGTGGCCTCCCCCGAACGCGCATTGTAAGGGTGATGAATGATACCCATTATACGGCCTACAGAGGTTTTTCCCCTCTTTGCCAGAAGCAATAGCGTGTCGCAATAGGAAAAAGCCTTATTCTTTCGAGGGTTGAAATACGTCCATTCGTCGAGGTATAAAGGGGGCATCCAATTGGGCCTATGGGCGTGGACCCGGGCAGGCAGGTAGATAAATTCCTTTAAAGCGGCCCGGTTGACAACCGGAACCAGGGTAAGGTCGGGCATAGGTGTGGTTATTGAATCTGCTTTTAAGTAGGCGCCGCGGCTGGCGCCTGTCCAGCGCGGCAATGGGTTTTGCATGCAAGAAGGAAAGATAAAGGAATTCGGTTTATTTTTTTAACAAATATTATATTAAAAAAATAGCAACCAGCAGATAAAAAAGGACCTTTTGAAAGCTGAACGAATGGAGCATTTCCCAATTATTTTCTGCTCAAAATTTTTACCTTTTTTCATCTCTTTTTTCCCTCAATTCATCCTGTAAATATTTCTTTTTGTCGAGAAACAAAAAAAACTCCGGAAACTCAAAACCTTTTTCAAGTTTCCGAAGTTTTTTGCCCATACCTTTGCCTGCAAGATGAGTACACCAACCGCAATTTTAGAGAAGGCCGAACACTTATTCATGCGCTATGGGGTGAAGAGCGTCAGCATGGACGATGTTGCCCGCGAAATGGGAATTTCCAAAAAAACCTTATACCAGTATTTTTCCACCAAAGAGGAGCTGATCATAGAAACGCTTCAATACAACCAAAAGTGCGAATTAACTGCGATCGGCGCCATTCGGGCCAAAGCAAGCAACGCCCTGGAGGAAATGGTGGAAATCGCCCGGATGATCATCCGGCAGCTCCAGCAAATGTCTCCCAGTTTGATCTTTGATCTGAAAAAATACCATCCCGAAGCCTGGAAAGTGATGGAAGCCATGGAGCGCACCCATATCTACGGCATCCTCCGGGAAAACCTGGAAAACGGAATCAAGCAGGGATTGTACCGCAGTGAATTTAACCCGGACATCCTCGCGCGAATCTATCTGGCGAGCATAAACGTCGTGATCGACGACCAACTATTCCCTCCGGAATCCTACCCTACCGACCAGGTATTCCGGGAATATATTCACCATTATCTTAGAGGAATCGTTTCTCCCACGGGCGCCCAATTCCTTGAAAAATACATGCGAATCTAACGTTACCTAAATCAAACCCGAATTCACATGCGTTATTATGAAGTTATTCCCAAACTCCTGGCGATGAGCCCTGCGCTTCTACTCGCCTGCGGCCTTGCTGCGCAGCAACCGCTCTCGGTCAAAGAAAGCGTTCAGTATGCCCTTCAAAACAGTCCGCAAATCCTGAAGAGCAAACTCGAAACCCGCCAGTCGGAAGAAAAAGTCAAGGAGTACAAAAGCACCGGATTGCCGCAGATCGACTTCAGCGCCAACCTCACCTACAACCTCAAGCTCCCGACCCAGCTCATTCCCAACTTTTTTGAAGGCAAACCCGACGAACTCATCCCCGTTCAGTTCGGCACCGACATGAGTACTCTGGTTGGGGTGGAACTCAATCAACTAGCCTACAGCCAAAGCTACTGGACCGGACTTAAAGCTATTCAGGAACTCAAGGTGTTTAACAACATTCTGGAATCCAAAACCCAGGAAGAACTGGTCTATAACGTCGTTCGGACATATTATCAGGCCAAAATCCTGTCCCAGCAGAAGGACCTCCTGCTCGTAAACCTCGACCAGGTACTCGGCCTCCTAAAAGTAACCGAACTGCAATACCAGAATGGCTTCGCGAAAAAGGTGGACGTGGACCAACTCCGGGTAAACAAGGTCAGCCTCGAAACCCAGCTCCAAAACCTCGAGCTGCAATATGAACAAGCTGTACAGGCGCTTAAATTCGCCATGGCGATGCCATTGGACCAGGAAGTCGCGCTCACCGATACGTTAGTAGCCAACGGCGCCGCCCTGGCCTCCCCGGCACAGGGGTTGAACGAGAATTTCCAGAACAAGCTCGACCTGATCCTCATCGACAAACAGATCAACCTCAACAACCTAAATACCGACGTGTACAAAGCCGGATATTACCCATCCCTACGCATCTTTGCCGGATACAACTACCAGGGCCAGGGCAACAGGTTCAAGGAATTTGGCAACGGCGACAACTGGTTCAATTTCTCCCAGGTTGGGCTGAATATCAAGGTACCCCTGTTTGATGGATTCCTGAAGCGCAGCCAAATCCAGCAGTCCGAAATCGAAGTGCTCCAGCTAACCGAAGACCGCCGTCAGACACTGCAGTCGCTGCAGTTCCAGTACGGTAATGCCCGTCGGCAACTGCTGACTACCTGGAACAACCTCAACTCCATCAGAGAAAATCAGCGGGTAGCCGAAGATGTCTACGCCGTTTCGCAAAAACGCTTTAAAGAAGGCGTCGCTTCCGTTACCGAACTGCTCAGCGCCGAACGTTCCATGCGGGAAGTCCAGACAACGTATCTGGCTACCCTCCTGCAATATAACCTGGCTTGGATCGACATGGAATACGCCAACGGCCGAATCCTGCAGCTGTTTTAGACGTTAGTAATTAGACGTTAGACGTTAGACATTAGACGTTAGACATTAGACGTTAGACGTTAGACATTAGAGGAGATAGCGAAATATATTAACGTTTAATGCATTGATTATCAAAATGTTTTTTAGAAAAATAATCCAAGACTTTATGGGTATTCCCCGTCCACCGTCCACCGTCCACCGTCCACCGTCTAACCTCTAACGTCCAACGTCTAACCTCTAACCTCTAATCCGTTTCTATTCATTTCATAAGAAATCACCATGAAAAAATTCCTTAGAATCCTCCTCACCCTGATCGTAGCCGGCGCCCTTATCGCTGCCGTGGTCTGGAAACTGAACGAAAACAAGCAAGTCATTAACGAACGCGCACAAATCGCCCAGAAGCGCAACGACGTCATCCCGGTACGGGTAATCGAACTCAGCAAGCAACTGCTGAACACCGACTTTACCGCTAACGGTACTTTCCAGCCTTATAAACGCCTTGCGGTCATCTCCGAAGTCCAGGGTAAGATTACCCAGTTGAACTACAAGAATGGCGATCAGGTACAGGAGGGCGCCGTTATCCTTACAGTAGATAACGAAGCCCTGCAAATCCAACTGGATATCGCGAAAGTCAATTTGACTAAAGCGGAAAAGGACCTCGTCCGGTTGAAGAACCTGCTCGGCGAAGGCGGCATCACCCAACAGCAGGTCGATGACGCCCAAAATGCGATCGAAAACCTCAAATCCCAAATCCGCAGTCTGGACAAGCAAATGCGTACCACCCTGGTCAAGGCGCCGATCTCCGGAACGGTTACCGGCAAAGAGGTCGAAAAAGGCGCTTTCCTTGCGCCCGCGATGAAGATCCTGGACATCGTCAACGTCAATAGGCTTAAAATGGCCGTGTACCTGACGGAGGAGGAGGTCTTCCTGGTGAAAAAAGGACAAAAAGTAGACTTGGTTGCCGATTTATACCCGGAAAACAGGCTCTCGGGGGTTATCGCGTTCATCGACGTCCAGGCCGATAACTCCAAGCGGTTCCTGGTGGAAGTAGAACTTAACAACCCCGCCGGTAGCCCTCTGAAAGCGGGCATGAACGGGGTCGCTTTCTTTTCCACGGGCAAACAGATCCAAATCCTGGCCCTCCCCCGCGAATGCGTGGTTGGCAGCGTGCGGGACGCCCGCGTGTTTCTCGCCAACTCCGGCAAGGCCGATCTGCGCCCGGTAAAACTCGGGCGGATCTTCGGCGACTATGCCGAAGTGCTTGAAGGGTTGAGCGAAGGCGACCGCGTCGTGATTTCCGGGCAGATCAACCTGCAAAACGGTACCAAGATCAGCGTTCAGGAAGGAGAAACCGCAGGAAATTAACCCTAAACTCATTGACCTATGTCTATTACCGAAATTGCTATAAAACGCCCTTCTCTTATCATCGTATTTTTTACGGTACTAACGGTATTGGGCCTGATTTCTTACTCGAGGTTAAGCTACGAGCTTATCCCTAAATTCGACGCCCCGCTGGTGTTCATCTCGACCGTTTACCCAGGCGCGTCGCCGGGGGAGGTGGAGAACAATGTGTCCAAAAAGGTAGAAGACGCGATTTCTTCCCTGGAGAACATCACCAGCATCCGGTCTACTTCTTTTGAAGGGGTTTCTACCGTGATCGTCGAGTTTAAGCAAGGAACGGATATCAACATCTCGTTGCAGGATGCCCAGCGCAAACTCAGCGCCGCCGAATCGACCCTACCCGAAGATGCCGAACCGCCGGTGCTTTCGAAATTCAGCTCGGGCGAGTTCCCTATCATGAATGTAGGGGCTACGGGCGACCTGCCTCCAACCGAGTTGTACGACCTGCTCAACCAACGGGTGAAACCGGCCTTGTCCCGGGTGGACGGCGTAGGCCAAATTTCCCTCGTCGGCGGTCAGGAACGGGAGATCAAGGTGCTGATCAACCGGGAGCGGCTGGAAAGTCATGGGCTTTCCCTACTTCAACTGGTACAGGCGGTTCAGCAGGCCAACCTGGAATTCCCAACCGGCAAAATTAAAAGCGAGAACTCCCAAATCCTGGTGCGCTTGTCGGGTAAACTCATCAATCTGGATGATCTCCGCCAACTGGTCATTGCCAATAGCCCGCTGACCGGCTCCCCTGTCCGGCTGATCGACGTTGCCGAAATCCGCGACGAGCCTAAAGAAGCCGCCGACATCAACCGACTGAACGGCAAAGCCTCTATCGGTATTATTGTCCAAAAGCAGACCGACGCCAACGCCGTTGCCGTCTCCGAAGGTATACAAGCCGAAATGGCGAACCTGGAAGCCCAGTATAAAGACGAGAACCTGAAATTCAGAATTGCCACCAATACCACGGACTTTACCCTGGATGCAGTCGACGCCGTGGTGCACGACATCGGGCTTGCCGTCATCCTGGTAGCGCTGGTGATGCTGGTGTTCCTTCATAGCCTGCGCAACTCCATTATCGTCATGGTGGCTATTCCCGCTTCGCTGGTAGCCACCTTTATCGGGATGTACATCTTCGGGTTTACACTCAACCTGATGACGCTGCTGGCCATGTCCCTCGTAATCGGTATTTTGGTCGACGACAGCATCGTGGTGCTGGAAAATATCTACCGGCACCTGGAAATGGGCAAGGGAAGACGTCAGGCGGCGCTCGACGGGCGAAATGAGATCGGATTCACGGCGCTGTCTATCACGCTGGTCGACGTAGTTGTATTCGTACCTTTGGCCCTATCTGGAGGGATCGTTGGCAATATCATGGGACAGTTTGCCTGGGTGGTAGTATTCTCCACACTGATGAGCTTGCTTGTGTCGTTTACCGTTACCCCCATGCTGGCTTCCCGGTTTTCTAAATTGAGCAACCTCAGTAGCCGAAATTGGGTGGGAGGTTTTTTCATCTGGTTTGAAAAGTCGCTGGATCATATTACGGAATTATACGCCCGCATCCTCCGGTGGGCATTGAACCGCAAAGCGCTGATCCTCATCGTCACCGGCGCGCTGTTCTTTTCTTCCTTTGGCCTGGTCGCCGGCGGTTTCATCGGCACGGCGTTCTTCGGACAGAGTGATCAGGGCGAGTTCATCATGAAACTTGAGCTGCCTAAAGACGCCACCCTTAAAGAAACCAACATCGCCGCCCAGAAAGCGGAACAACTTCTGATGGAAAAAAAGGAAGTCATTAACGTGTTCTCCTCCATCGGGCGTTCCACGGGTTTGTTGAGCCAGAGCACCCCTTATCTGGCGGAGATCAACGTTAAAATGGTGCCTAAAGAAGAACGGGCCGACCGTGCCGACGTCTACGCCCAGCGCATGCGCGACGAATTGGAACGGAGCCTTCCCGGCGTGAAGGTCAGCACCAGTCAGGTGAGTTTCTTCGGCGGCGCCGACGAAGCCCCGATTCAGATCATTCTCAGCAGCACCGAACTGGAAGATGCCATGGCCTACGCAAAAGTGATCGAAGCAGAGGTGAAAAAAATCCCCGGAACGGTTGCCGTAGAGCTTTCAGTCGAAGAAGGTAACCCGGAATTAAAGGTCGATATCGACCGCGACCGGATGGCCGAACTTGGTCTCAACCTGCAAATCGTCGGCGCCACCATGCAAACGGCCTTCAGCGGGAATACCAACGCCAAATACCGCGACGGCGCCTACGAATACGACATCAACATCCTGCTCGACGATTTCGACCGCAGCAAACTGGAAGATGTCGCCAACCTCGGCTTTACCAACCTCCGCGGAGAAACCATCCGCCTGGAGCAGTTCGCAACTATCACCCAGACCACTGGTCCTTCGATGCTGGAGCGGAAAGACCGCGTGTCGTCCGTTACCGTCCGTTCCCAGGCGATCGGACGGCCTACGGGTACGATCGGCGAAGAGATCAAAGCGGCCGTGGCCCAAAACCCACCGCCCAAAGGCGTGACGCTGGCGTACGACGGCGAACTCAAGTTTCAGGCCGAAGGCTTCGGCGCTCTGGGCATTGCGTTCGGGGCCGCTATCCTGTTCGTCTACCTGATCATGGTCGCCCTGTACGACAACTGGGTCTATCCCTTCGTCGTGCTGTTCTCCATTCCGGTAGCTATCGTCGGCGCCCTGTTTGCTATGGCGCTGGCCATGCAGATCCTGGATATTTTCTCTATCGTGGGGATTATCATGCTCGTCGGCCTCGTTGGCAAAAACGCCATCTTGCTCGTCGATTTTGCCAACCAACTCAAGGAAGAAGGCCGCAGCACCTTCGAGGCATTGGTTGAAGCGGGCCAAATCCGGCTACGGCCTATCCTCATGACCACCATCGCAATGGTATTCGGGATGCTGCCTATCGCGCTCGCCACCGGCGCCGGGGCCGAATGGAAAAACGGCCTTGCCTGGGCGCTGGTCGGCGGCCTCACCAGCTCCATGCTGCTAACCCTTATCGTGGTGCCCGTGGTCTACTACCTCGTCGATCTGGCCGGTTATTACCTGGCAAAATGGGGCAGCCGGGCGGATACGTATCCTCCCCTCCGGGCTTCCCAGAACGGATTGCCGGACCACGAAAAGGCCCTGACCGAGTCAAAAACTATGTAAATCATAACGTGCTTTATGCCATAGCCCTGCTTCCGGTGAGGAAAGCGGGGCTATTTTTTTTCCACTCCACCCATACAACAACCTGGATCTAATTGCTGTTACTATATCCGTTGTATATACATTTTTTTCACTAACCTGAATTTGTTCCAATGAAAAACCTTTTTCTTTTACTCCTGGCAGCATGGACCATCAGCAGCGCGAATGCCCAAACCTGGACGCTCGACAAAACCCACACCGACATCCGCTTTACTGTCACGCACATGACGATAGCGGAAGTAGACGGCGAGTTCAAAGAATTTGACGGCAAGGTCGTCAGCAAAGGGGCCGATTTTAATGGCGCCACGGTGGAGTTTTCGGCGAAAACCGCTTCCATCAACACCGATAACGAGCGGCGCGACGGCCACCTGAAAGGGGCCGACTTTTTCGACGCAGAGAAACACCCTGAAATCAAGTTCAAAGGCGCTCTTCAGAAGAAAGGAAAAGCCTACCTGCTCGTAGGCGACTTTACCATGAAAGGCGTCACCAAACCGGTAAAATTCAATGCAGTCTATACGGGCAAAGTGGCTACCCAGCGCGGCGCCAAAGCGGGCTTCAAAATCACAGGCACTGTCAACCGCTTCGACTACGGCGTAAAATGGGACAACAAAATGGATACCGGCAGCCTGGTGGTTGGCGAAAACGTCCAGATCACCTGCAACGTCGAGCTCAACGAAATGAAATAGACGTTAGACGTTAGACGTTAGACATTAGACGTTAGATGTTAGACGTTACATGTTGGCATAATCTAAGGTCTAATGTCTTACGTCTAACGTCTAATGTCTAATCCCGCCATTATACACCCAAAGGGCAGGATCTCATCCACTACCCTCCCAAGTCCAAACGTTTGCATTTGCCGTTTCACCGATTCGGCGTTTTTATACGCGCTGGGCAGCTCGGACACGTCGATATTGCCGGAGAAGAAGCGCACATCCAGGCCCTGAGTTTCTTCCAGAAACAACTCCTTTTTAGTTTTGCTGCTGTTATTTTTTGCGTGCTGAGACCGGCTGATGTTTCTGCCTGCGCCATGCGGGGCAAATCCGAGGTTGGATTCCGTCGTTTCGCCCTTCACCACTAAAACGGGTTCGCTCATATTGAGCGGAATCAGCCGCAGGCCGTCCAGCGAATCCGGAACAAACCTATCGTCCAAAGGCGTAGCCCCTTTGGCGTGGTAGAACAGGTCCCCATCCCGGAATACAAAGTTGTGCTCGTTCCAAAACCGTAACTGCGCATCGGCTTTCAGGCGCTTGGTTACGGCGTCGTGAAGGGCAGCATGGTTGAATTTGGTCCATGCCCGCACGAGTTGGAGCGCTTCCCAATAGGCTGCTCCCTCCTTGGAATCAAAGGGAATCCAGGCGTTTTTGGAAAGGGTTTCCGGAGAAATAGCTTTGCGGAACCGCTCGGCCGCCCGCATCCCTGCTTTGTACAGAAAGGCGCCAAGGCCGCGGCTGCCATGGTGAGTGACCATCACGGTATCGCCGGTATCCCGGGACGTGCCGACATACAGGAAGTGGTTGCCGTCGCCTTGAGTACCCAGATGGGTTTTGGCGAAATGCAAAGCTTTGGGGTCGTTCAGAAAAACATTCCCCCGAATTTCCTCTTCCAGTTCCCTGGGCAAGCGGAAGGGGTCGGTCCGTCCTCCGCTCCCAAAATGCGTTACTGCATGGGCATGGTCGAGAACCTGCTTCGGCGAAACCTTGCCCAGGTTGGTCATCATGACCGAGCAGCAGATATCGGCACTGTGCATGGAGGGATGGATCGCGTTGCGGGTAACGACCACCCCACCCACGGGAATCTGCCCAAACCCCGTCGGGCAAGCATCCGGCATAATCGCTCCGGCAACAATGGTCGGCGTATGCATCAACTGGTTCATGCTTGCCATTACGCTCCTGACGTTAAACTCCTCCTCTTCTGTTTCGGCTTCGATGTTTTTGAAATACGACACCGGGGCCTCGAACGGCTTGATCACCGGAGGCGGGCAAACGCTGTCCAGGTACGCTTTCAGTTCGTCTCCCGCAAGCGCGCGCTCATTGGCGTGCCGGATAGCGGCTTTGAACCATTTCCCCGGTTCAAAGCCCAGATCGATAAGGGTTTGTCCTGTAACCATTGGATCGTTTATGAAAGAAAGAGGATCCTCGTCATGCAAGGGGTCCGTTGTTCTCCCTAAAGAATCCCGTTTACAGGGTATTTGGTTCCTTAACCGCTTGGTTTTTTGAGGCATTATTTGCCTCCCATTCTCCAAAATGTCGCCGTTCCACGATTTAACCGTAAATTAAACCTGGCTTAACGCTTCATCGGATCTTCCCGTACGCGCAGGATTTGGTTGTACCGCACCCCCTTTACCTCGATTTCGACTTCGTAGCTCCCCGCGCCTGCTTCCAGCGGCTCCATCTTTTTGCTAAAGAAGCCGGGCCCTTCTGCATAAACGGTAAACCCTTCCAGAAGCATAGCCCTGACTTCGTTCAATGCTCTGGGCGTCCGGGCTGCCCGCCAATCCTCCCGGATCGCTCCCAGCCTGATTTTCAGTTGCTCCACCTGGACGGTTTGCTCCAGGCGGTCCAAGGTGCGCCCCAACTGGTCCTTGTATTCCTTTATTTCCTCCGGGGTGCACTCCAGACGGAAATTCCAGTAGGCGCGGTTCAGTCCGGTTTGGGCAGCCGCCTTGAATGAGAAGGCATGCGGACCTGCCAGTTCGCGCACGGTAATGAGCGCCGTATCGCCGGAAGCTGCGTTTTGGAGAAAAAAATCCAATTTGGCTCCGGGGCGGGGGTTTTCTCCCCGGAATTCAAAGTCCGGTTGCTTGCGGCCGGTGTTGATCTCCAGCCATTTCGTGGCGGTTTTGGGTGCAAAAAAATGCCCCACAGAAGAAGCTAATTCCGGGCGCCATTGCCTCAATGGGCTGAGGTCGTCGAGTATCCAGATGCTGCGGCCATGGGTACCGGCGATAAGGTCGCCCTCGCGGGGGTGGATGAGCAGGTCGTACACCGCTACAGTCGGCAGGTTGTTCATTAGCGGCAGCCAGGAGTTGCCTCTGTCCAGGGAAAAATGAATCCCGCCCTCGTGCCCGGCGAAGAGCAGGTCGGGATTGACGGGATCTTCCCGGATTACGTATACGCTGCTGCCCTTGGGGAGATTGGCAGAAATATTGGTCCAGCTGCGGCCAAAATCCTCCGTGCGGTAGACATAGGGAGTCATGTCGTCGTAGCGGTGGTTGTCGAGGCTGACGTAACAACGGCCGGCCTGATGGGCAGAAGGGCTGACGCGGCTCACCCAGGCATAGCGCGGCGCGCCCGGCATCAGGGACTTGACGTTCGTCCAGTGCACGCCGCCGTTGCGGGTAACCTGCACGTTGCCGTCGTCGGTACCTGCCCAAACCACCGCTTCGTCCAGGGGCGATTCGGCGACGGTGACGACGGTGCAGTGGTTTTCACCGCCGGTGACGCTCCGCGAAAGGCCTCCGCTCTGGCTGGGGTTGCGCCATGCGGGGTTGTTGGTGGTCAGGTCGGGGGAAATGATCCGCCAGGTATCACCGCGATCGGTGGATTTAAAGAGATGGTTGCCTGCGAAATAAACCGTGTGCGGGTTTTTGGGAGACAACACCAGGGGGCTGTTCCAGTTGAAGCGAAACTGGGCAGGGAGTTTGGGGCGTTCTTCGTCGCCGTAATAAAACCAGTGCTCCCCCGGGTAAATGGTATACCGGATCATGGAATCAGGGAAAAGCGGATCGGCCCATTCCCGGAAGTTGAGGATGGTTTCGGGATTGGGGGTGATGAACTGGTGTTCCCGGGTTTCCACATTCAGGCGCATAGCGAACCCCACGTGGTTGACGAGGTAGAGGGTGCGGTGGTCCGTAGGATCGGCCTGGCTGTAAAACCCGTCGCCCTCTCCTACCCAGGCATTGTGTTCGTTGAGGATGCCCCGTACCTCGCGGCTGTTGCTGGGGCCGGTCCACAGGCCATTGTCCTGCAAGCCGCCCACGATCCAGTAAGGGTCGCGCATATCGGCGCCGATGGCATAGTACTGCCCGATGGCCATATTGTTGAACGAGAGGATGGATTTGCCGCCGTCGACCGTCAGGCGCAAGCCCTGGTCGGTGGCCAGGTACATGATCTTATTGTCGTAAGGCGCAATCCAGAGGTCGTGGTCGTCGCCCCCATCAGTGCGCCATCTGCGCTCCCTGAAGGTTTTGCCGCCGTCGGTAGATATTTGAAAATCGCGGCTCACCACGTAGATGCGATTGGGATCGATGGGGTCGATCTCGATTTGCCCGTGGTAATACGGGCGGATGTTATGTTTCAGGAGAAATTTCCACGATTCGCCGCCGTCGTCGGAGCGGTACACGCCCGAACCGGGCTGCCCCTCCGGGATGTTTTGATCGGCTTCATAAGCGGCGACCAGGATATTGGGGTTCTTGAGGTGGATCGACAGGTCGATATTGCCGGAAGGCCCTTCGGCCAAGCCCTTGACGAGTTTTCGCCAGGTTTTACCTCCATCGGTACTTTTGAATATACCGCCGTTGGGGCCGCCTCCGGTAAAGGAGTAGGGCGTGCGCAAGCGCTGGTAGAACGCCGCAAAGAGGATATTGGGATTTTTGGGATGGAACAGGATGTCGGAGCAGCCCGTTTTACCGTCGCTGGGAAGGCCTCCGGCTACTTTTTGCCAGGTCTTGCCCCCGTCGGCAGTTTTGAACAAGCCTCGGTCGCCGGAATACCCCCACAGGTGGCCGGGGGAGGCGGCGTACACGATATCCGGATTAGAGGGGTGCACGGCGATGGTTTTGATATGGTGGGTAGTTTCCAGCCCCATGTGCTGAAACGTTTTGCCGCCGTCGATGGATTTAAAGATGCCGTTGCCCCACCCGCTGGAGTTTCGGTTGACGGCCTCGCCGGTTCCCACCCAAATCGTATTGGGGTTGGATTGATCGATCGTCACCGACCCGATGGAGCAGAAACCGTAGTCATCGAAAATCGCCTCCCAGGTAATGCCTCCATTCAGCGATTTAAATACCCCGCCCGAAGCAGATGCAACGACCACGTGGCGGTAGTCGGCGTTCAGGGCATCGATTGCCGCGATGCGGCCCATCATGTTGGCGGGTCCGATATTGCGCCAGGGCAAAGCCTGAGAAGCCCAATTGCCAGTGCGGGGCTGGGAGAAGACGGGGGAAAGGGAGGAAAAGACGAGAAGAATGAGTGCGGATAGGCGGATCATTAGTTTTTGTTTAGGTGGACAACGAGCTTACAAATTTTTTCCAGTACAGGGGAACCTCGTTGAGTTTTTCTGTGGCTAAGCCAGCAATCTGCTTTTTGTCAACATAGCTATTCTTTATCTGGATATTCAAAAGTTGTGGCTGTGTGATCGGTTTACCAATTTGAGAAACGATAAAAACCCTGGCTTCCTCCGCAAAATGGTTTTCTACAATGGCTTTGCTCAAATCAAAAGCAAAGTGGTTATATATTTTCCCAACATGGCTTACGGGATTTTTTCCCGAAGAGGCTTCCAGGCTCATCGGACGGCATGGGGTAATCAACCCATTAACCCGGTTTCCCCTACCTACCTGTCCGTCGTCGCCGCTTTCTGCACTCGTTCCGGTTACCGTCAGGTAAATACTTTCTTTTTGGTAATCATCAGCCGTGTTAACCTGAACTTCGGCAGCATGCAAACCGAATTGCAAGGCAATAAATCCTTTTACCGAATTTACCTTTTCAACATAATCCTGAATTCCGCTGATGAACCGGTCAATTACGGCAATGGCAATAGTGAATTGCTTTGTATTTGCCCCTTGCACTCCCATTACTTTGATGTCTTCTCCTATAAACGGGAACTTTTCCTTTACGTCTTTGCTATTCAATAGCATTTCGATTTCCAATACATGCTTTTCAATAGTGGAAAAGGGGTAATAACCCACCCCAAAAGAGGTGTCGTTTGCAAGAGGAATTCCCTCTTTGCCGGAATGTTGGAAAAGTTCAACCAAATCATTGCTTCCTGCCCGGATTTTAGGGATAATTCGGATATGCTTTTCCCTGTCCAAAAACCGAATGTTGTTTGAGAGCAATTTCATGGCCGCATTAACAGCAATTTCTTCAACCGGAATTTTTCTTCCTTTTACCTCTGTTGTAGCTCTTCCTGCTAAATACAATTCGATTGGTTCAATCATTTCCCCGCCTTTATAAGCTGGGTTTGATTTTCCGCCAACGAGCAGGGCTTTGTCCACATTATAATGAAGAATGCGTCCAAAATGGTCGAGATAATAGTTACAGAGCGCAACAGAAACCTGCTCTGCAATGTCATCGCAAAGGGTGTCGGGGTGCCCGATACCTTTTCGCTCCGCCATTTCAACCCTGAAACTATCTGAAAGAGGATGTATGTCAATAAAACTGGTCATGTATTACTTTTATTTATTCCCGCGCCAGTGTATTTTGTCAAAGGATAGCTTTTGACTCCAATCCAGGAAGCGTCTGGTAACCATCACAACCTCACCCATATCCAATATTTTTCAAAGTCTTTGCTCCCCCGGAGTAGCGGTGAGGAAGAAAGACATTTCCGACGCCCGATTTAATCGAAAAGTAAGAAAAGTTTAAGGAAAAGGCAAAAGAGGTGATTTCCTTAAACCTACGGGCGATTCGCCGGGAACAAGGACTGAATGGCAGAAAAAATCCTTTGGATTCTGACAAAAAAACAGGAAACTTAGGACACAATCCGCGCTATGAGGAAAATTTACGGTGTCCTTTTCCTTTTGTTTCCCCTTGCCCTCAAGGCTCAGACCAACGAGGGAACCGATTTCTATCTGGCGTTTATGCAGCACGTGGATGTAGGGAACAACGCCATGGTAGTCATGATCACCTCCAAGTATGCTACCGCCGGCGTGGTGGAAATGCCTTTGCAAAACTGGAGTCAGGCGTTTTCGGTAGCGGCCAACCAGGTGACGGTGGTCAGGCTCCCTGGCACAGCGGAAACCATCGGCTCGGAAACCCGGCAAACCAACGGGATCCGGGTGCGTTCCAACCTGCCCGTTTCCGTGTACATGCACCAATACCATTCCATGCGTTCGGAAGCCTCCGTCGTTTTACCGGTCAACTCCCTGGGCAGCATGTACTATGCTATTACCTACAGAGGGTATAATCAGAATGGGACCGTACACCCTTCCGAATTTATTGTTGTGGGGGTGGAAGCAGATACCGAGGTGCGCATCCGCCTGAGCGATGCCACCCAAGGTGGGCGCAAGGCGGGCGATCAGCTCCTCGCCCGCCTGAACCCCGGAGAGACCTTTCAGGTTCAGGCGCAATCCGCCCAGGGAGACCTGACGGGAACGTTGGTGGAGAGCGACAAACCCTTCGCCCTCTTTGCAGGCGCCAGTTGGACGGAGGTACCCTCCGGTTGCAGCGCCCGAGACAACCTGCTGGAGCAGATGTACCCGGTGAGTACCTGGGGAAAGCAGTTTGTCACTGTGCCTAATGCCGAAACAGATTTTGACGTGTTCCGGATACTGGCTTCCGAGAACCAGACCGTCGCGCTGGTTCAAGGGCAGGCTACCGATACGGTTCGCTTAAATGCCGGCGCATTTTATGAATACCGGAAATCGGAAGCCACCTATATTTCTTCCAACAAGCCGGTAGCCGTCATGCAGTACAACGTTGGCTCCGGATGCAGCGGCCACCGTGTGGGCGACCCGTCCATGGTTTTTCTTAACAGCCTGGAGCAGATCCGGGATACGGTGACGCTCTACAATTCGACGTTTGAGGCTATCACCGAAAATTACATCAACCTCATCTCCCTGACCGCCGATACGGCCTTCATCACCATCGACGGAAAGCCGCTGAACTCCCCGGGTACGGTCATTAACACCATCGGGCCGGGCAATAGCTTTGCCTATGCCAGGCTGCCTGTAGCTTCTGGCGCCCATACCTTGATCTCTTCCGGATGCGGGATCATCGCCACCGCTTATGGGTACGGCAACGTAGAATCTTATGCGTACAGCGGGGGCGCCAGCTTTCGTCCCATCAACGCCAATCCCATTCCCGAAGGAGGCTGCCTCAATGATACCGTGTTTTTTGACACGGGGTTGCGACCGCCCCGTTTTTCCTCCGTGTGGGATTTTGGAAATGGAGACACCGTGCAGGCACAAAAATTTTTCAGGGCATTTCACCGCCTGGGTACCTTTCCGGTCCAGCTAACCATTACCGACCACTGCCTGGACCGAAAGGAAACGCTTTCCAAAAGTCTGGAGATCACCCTTCGCAAAGCCCTGGAAACCACGGGAGACGTCCTGGCTTGCCAAGGGGAAACCGTACAGCTTGGCGCAACTGATCTTCCCGGGGCCCGCTACGAATGGACGGGTCCGAACGGCTACTTCAGCTCCGAACAGCTTCCTCATTTGGCAGGCATCCGGCCGGAAGACGCCGGGGCGTACCGGGTTACCGGCAATGTGTCGGGCTGCGCTACCTTTCCAGCAGAGGCAAAGGTAGAGGTCGTGCCTGCGCCAACCCCCGACCTGGGGCCGGACACGCTGATTTGTCCAGACCTGGAAGGCTTTTCCATGCAGCTTTCTCCGGGAGATTTTGCCGCCTACCGGTGGCAGGATGGGTCCGCCGAACCATTCTTCGATGTTTTAGAAGAAGGGACTTTCACGGTTCAGGTCTGGGACAGCCATGGTTGTACGGCCGGCGACACCCTCACCCTCTACCAGCGATGCCCCACCAAGTGGTTTGTCCCCAATGCCTTCAGCCCGAATGGAGACGGGGTGAACGATGCGTTCCGGGTTTTCGGAGAGGACATATTGAGCCTGGACTTGCGGGTCTACGACCGCTGGGGAACCTTGCTTTTTCAAACCAACGACCCGTCCCAGGGCTGGGATGGCCGGTACAAAGGAGAGGCCCTCAACAGCGGCGTGTTTCTTTGGAAGGCGGCAATCGAAGGGTACCGGCGAAATGGGAAAAAATTCACCGAAATTCTAAGTGGAGATGTAGCGTTGGTAAGGTAAGCCAATGCTGGAAGCCCGTCCCAAAAGACGGTTCTTTGCCTCGGGTATGAAATTTTATTTTCTTTTCGCGATTCTTTTAAAAATTCGCTGTGCGAATTTTTAAAAGAATCGCGAAAAGAACTTTTTTGCCGCAAGGCGCGAAGTACACACCAACACGAGCCTGTCCAGACCGAAGCGTCTGTGGGCTATTTCTTGCATGCTGGCGCGAGGCTCCGCCTCGTGACCTATTTTTTGCACGCTGGCGCGAGGCTCCGCCTCGTGACCTATTTCTTGCTATCAATATCTTTCAACAGCGTATCCACAGCGGCTTTTAGCTGCTGGTCTACGTCGCGGGCGATCCAGTCGGGGGTATTCTCCACGATAACGTCCGGAACGGCAGGGCCCAACTCCTGGTTTTTATCCGTTGCTTTCGTAAACCATCCGCGTCCTGGCAAGCGCACGAAGGAGCCGTCAAGAAGTCCCCGGCCTCCGGTAGAGATCACCGAGCCATTGGTAGGCTGGCCGACCAGTTTTCCGATGCCCAGGGTCTTATACGCATGGGAGAAGATCTCCGCGTTGGAGTAGCTCCCTTCGTTGCACATCGCGACGGAAGGCTTCAACCAGGCAGCAAATACCAGGCGCTCGCCAACAGGGTAGTAATCCCGGAACTTCAGCTTGTCGCGTTCCAGGTCGTCGCTGGCGCCGCGCGGCACGGTATAGGCATGCTGCTTGTAGTTCAGTACGGCCATAAGGTAATCGGTCGTGGAGCCGCCTCCGTTGTATCGCACATCGATGATGAGCCCTTCCTTGCCATAGCCAGCTGCGGTGAATTCCCGCTCCACGACTTCAAAGCTTGGCATGTCCATGCCGCGGATATGGATATAGCCCAGGCGGCCGTTCGAGTATTTGGCGACCAGTTCCTTTCGGTTGTCCACCCATTCCTGGTACAGTTGGTTACTCAGACTAGCGGTTGGGCGAATGGTAACTTCCCGGGTCTGACCTGCCGCATTGCGTACCTGGAGCAAGACTTTTTCGTTTACCTGTCCGTTGAGTAATTCATAAAAATTGACTCCTTCCCTTACCGGTTCTCCGTTCACAGCCAGGATCACATCCCCTTCCGTCAGTTGGCTACCCTGCTTGTCCGCCGGACTTTCCGGGATGACATGGCGTACTTGCATACCGCCTTCGACAGGCACTAACTCTGCGCCAAGCAAGCCGGTAGATTCCCGCTGGGTTTCCGCACGGTCAGGGGCGGTGAGCGCCATATGGCTGGCATTCAGCTCGCCCAGCATCAGGTTGAACATATCGCGGAAATCGTTGGAAGTGCTCGCCTGAACGCAGCGGTCTCTGTACTTTTCACGGAGCGCATTCCAATCGTACCCATGGAATTTAGGGTCGTAGAACCCGTCCCGGATGGTTCGCCAGGCTTCCTCAAAGACCTGTTCCCGTTCTGCCGGATAGTCGACCATCATTTTGGCGGAATACGGGAGGCTTTCCTGGGCCCCCGATTTGGCGTCCAAGCGGGCAAAGGCGCCCATGCGTTGGAAATAAAGGTACTTTCCTTCCTTGTCCATCATCACCTGAGCGGGGTTGGCGCCGCCTTTGGTGAGTTCCTTTAGTTCTTTGCCATCCCACTTCACACTGTAAAGGTCTCGCCCCCGGGCCGTACTGCTGTTGGCGGTGTAGAAAAAGGTTTCTCCGTCTTTTGAAATCGCCAGGCTTCCTTCGTCCCCCGGGAAACTGGTCACCTGGACCAGGCGTTCGTGGATGTTCTCAAAATCGATCTTTATGGGTTTGGGTTCCTGTTTCCCTCCCTTGGCAGGCGCCGAAGTTTCCGGCTTATCCATTTCCTGCCAATCCTGGGCGCTTTTTTCCCAATCTTCTTTCTTGAGCCAAACGAACCACACATCGTTGTTGCGGTTGTTGCGGGCCGAAATAAAGCCCAGTTTGGACCCGTCGGCACTCCACACGGGCTGCCCGTCGGTGCGGGGGTGCATAGTGACGTTCACCGGTTTGGAGGAATTATCCGCGGCGTGGATAAACACTTCCTGGTTGAAGTACAAGTCGCTGACCGCGTAGGCTACCCATTTGCTGTCGGGACTCCATGCCAGTCCGCTGGGGCTGTCCCAACTATCCTGGAGGATCTTTTCGTTAGCCATTTTGCCGGTGGAGTCGATATCGGCCACCACCAACGCCCCACGTCCGCGGACATAGGCGATCTTTTTTCCGTCCGGAGAGATGGAGGGGTTGGATTCATCAGCGGCGGTGGACGTCATGCGGACGACCTCGTGTTTGAGGGTTTTAAACAAATTGCCCTCGGCTTTGTCGGCAGAACGGGCGAGGTACAGATCGAAGTTCCCGTCGCTGCGGTCGGAGGTAAAGAGGACGGTGGAGTCGTTTAGCCACACCGGCGTCATATCCCGGAAAGGGTGTTCGGAAACGTTGACGCTGCGGTTTTTCTCCTTATCGGCTTCTTTGACGAAAATCTCTCCGCGAACAGAAAACGCCATCAGCTTGCCATTAGGCGACAGGGCCAGTTCGCCGCCGCCGTTGGTAAGGGTTTTCTGTTCGACGGGATCAAAGCGCTCGTCTGCCTTAAGTTGGATATTGATCCGCTGCCCCGATCCCTTACCGGCTTTCATCAGGTAAAGGTGCATGTCTTTTTCATAGACAATGGTAGAGCCGTCGGCCGAGATATTGAAATGCCGGATCGATTCCTCCTTTTCGGTGGTAAGCTGCTCCGGCGTTCCGACCGGTTTTCCATTGTCGTCGATGCGCAGGCGGTAGAGGTTGTAGGCGCCGGTGTTGGAACTCAGGAAGTAAATCATCCGGTTGCCGCCCCATTGCGGGAATACGTCGTTGGTGACAAAGCCAGGCAGTTTACTAAAGGCTTTGGTTTTGGTATCAAAGAGCCAGAGTTCCCTGTTAGAGGGGCCTTTGTAATCTTCCCTGGCAACGGGATTGATATCGCCGCGCACAAAAACCAAAAAGCGCCCGTCGGGAGAATAGGCCGGGTCGTGACCGACGGCGTCAAGGATACGTTTTTCGGTACCGCCTTCCGGGCTGATGGAGAATACTTCGCTGGGGCGTTCGATCTGGCGGAACTCCCTGCTGGTGGAAAACACGATCTGGTCCTTAAGCGTCCAACTGGCGATATTATCCGAAGCAGAGTGATACGTCAGCCGTTTGGGCGTGCCTCCTTCAACCGGCAAAACGAACACGTCGTTGTTGCCATACCGGGCGCCGGAAAACGCGATCCTGTTGCCGTCCGGACTAAACACAGGGTTGCTTTCATACGCTTCGTGGATGGTGAGCCGGGTGGCTGCGCCACCGCTGGCTGGGACCGTCCAGATATCCCCCTGGTAAGAAAAAGCGACCATCGTACCGTTTTTGTTGATGGCCGGATGGCGGAGCAAAAGCCCTGTCTGGGCCATTAAGCCGGGTAAAAACAACCCGGCGCTTAAAAGAAGAGAAAGAATGAATTTCATTGACAGTCAGTTGATTTTATAATAATTTTTTTATAATTTATATTTCATATCAACCGATAACCGGCGTATCCAATTGCGCCAGGGAGGCTTCGATCTCCCCTTGGGTGACTTCATGACTGACCAGTTTCCCTTCGAAGTAATCTTCGTAGGCTTTGAGGTCGAAATGGCCGTGCCCGCAAAGGTTGAACAAAATCGTCCGGGACACGCCTTCCTCCTTGCAACGCTTTGCCTCCTGGACTACCGTAGCCAGGGCGTGGGTTGCTTCGGGAGCAGGAATGATGCCTTCGGTGCGGGCAAAGAGTACGCCGCTTTCGAAACACTCCAGTTGTTCGTGCGCACGGGCTTCGATCAGCCGGTCTTTAAGCAATTGGCTGACGATGACGCCCGCTCCGTGGTAGCGCAAACCACCGGCATGTATAGGAGCTGGAACGAAATTGTGGCCGAGAGTGTACATCGGCAAAAGGGGCGTCATACCCACCGTATCGCCGAAGTCGTAACGGAACACGCCGCGCGTCAGTTTAGGGCAGGAGGACGGTTCAGCAGCGATGCAGCGGATATTGCGGCCTTCTTCAAAGTTGAGGCGGAGGAAAGGGAACGCAATACCGGCAAAATTGGAGCCCCCGCCAAACGGCGCCACTACAATATCGGGCATGTCGCCTGCTTTTTCCATCTGTTTCAACGCCTCCTGGCCGATCACCGTCTGGTGCATCAGTACATGGTTAAGGACACTTCCGAGCGCGTATTTAGTATTATCGTCAAAAGCGGCCCGCTCGACGGCTTCGGAGATCGCGATGCCCAGGCTGCCAGGCGAATTGGGGTCTTCTGCAAGGATTTTACGCCCGGCCTGGGTATGATCCGTAGGGGAAGCGTACACCTTAGCGCCCCAGGTGTTCATCATCATTTTCCGGTATGGCTTATGGTCGTAGCTGATTTTCACCATGTACACCTCGCACTCGATGCCAAAAAGATTGCAGGCAAAGGCCAGCGCGCTACCCCATTGCCCGGCGCCCGTTTCGGTGGTGATCCGCTTGACGCCTTCCTGCTGGTTGTAATACGCTTGGGGCACGGCGGTATTGGGCTTGTGCGAACCGGCAGGGCTAACGCCTTCGTACTTGTAATAAATCTTGGCGGGGGTGTCCAGCGCTTTTTCCAGGGCATATGCTCTATACAGCGGAGTAGGCCTCCAAAGCGTATACACGTCGCGCACCGCATCCGGAATCGGCACCCATTTTTCGGTACTGACTTCCTGCTTGATCAACTCCATGGGGAAAAGCGGGGCCAAGGCCTCCGGGCCAATCGGCTCCTTGGTACCCGGGTGAAGCGGAGGCAAGGGTTTGTTGGGCATATCCGCTAAAATGTTATACCAAAACTCCGGTACCTCCTGTTCCGTCAATAGGATTTTTCTGTTTTTCATATCGTTTTTCATGTTTGGATTAAAAATCGATTGGAAACTACAAAAAAATCCAGGTTAACGATAATTTAATCCAGGCAATGATCTTTTACAGTGCCCCGAAGCTGCCAGAGCCGTATATTTGTCATTGAAACGCAGGGAGTTCCTGCGCTGCCTATTCACTCAAAATACCATACAATGGACAAAGAAAAATTGAATCAGGAATACCAGGAAGTGAAAACCAAGGTTCAGGAAAAAATGAAGGAATTGCAAGCCAAACTGGCCGAAGCCTCCGGAGAAGCCAAAGAGGAACTCCATGAACAATTGGAAAAACTCAAGCACCTCAGCCATAATATGGGAGAAAAGCTCGAAGATTTCAGGGAAGAGCTCGGAGAAGAATGGAAAGAGCTGAAGGAAAAAGCCAATGAAAAATGGGGCGATGACTGGGATGAGCTGAAAGAAAAAGCAGCTCAAAAGCTGGGTGAGTTTCGCGAACGTTTCAAAGAATGGTTCGGCGAAAAAGAAGGTGAAAAAGAAGCAGAAGAAGCCAAACCAACCGAAACGCCCCAGCCTCCTGTAGCTTGATCATTCAGGCTTTTGGCCGGTTCAAATCCACCAGTTCACTGATCCTCAACAGCCCATCCAGGGTCAGGTGGGGGTGAATTTCTTCAAACACTTCCTGTAGAGGATGCAATATAGATGACAATCCTCCGGTAGCCACTGCCAGGTAGTGGCTACCGGCCTCCAGGCGTATTTGCTGCACCATATGCCGGACAAGCCCGATATATCCATACAACACACCGCTCTGAATGGCGTGTACGGTGTCTTTTCCTATAGGCGTGGTTGGCAATACTAAAGGGACTTCCGGCAATTGTGCCGTTTTTTGAAACAGGGATTGAATGGCCGTCTTTAACCCCGGAGCAATAGTAACACCCAAGATTTCCCCTTCCTTGCTGACCGTCGTAAACGTAAGCGCCGTCCCAAAATCTACTACAATACAGTCTCGCTGATACCTCCACAAAGCAGCAACGGCATTCGCAACCAAATCAGTTCCTATTTCAGCAGGACTGCTCATCGTTAGTCCCAGATAAGGATAAATGGCAGGCCCCAGGATCAAGGGAGCCTTACGGAATAAGCTTTGCGTCACCTCCACAAAAGCAGAAGTAAGGCCAGGGACTACACTGCTCAATACAACCCGCCGCACCGTGTGCAAACCGACCCCTCCCTCCAGAAACCGGTCGGAAAGCTGATGCGAATAGAAAAAAACGGCTTCCCCATCGGTAAGCGTTGGAAACCGCCATACCTCCTTCCAGCCGTTTCCATCAAATAATCCGGCGACCACGTTTGAATTTCCAATGTCGATGGCTAATAACATAGAAAGTTGCGAAGTTGCGGGGTTGCGAAGTTGCGAAGTTGCGGGGTTGCGAAGTTGCGAAGTTGCGGGGTTGCGATGCCTGTTTGCCGTCCCGCAATAAGCGGGATCAGATTTCGTGCAGGACTCCCCTGTTTGCCGAAATCCGCAGATTTCGTGCAGGACTATCCGCCGGTCCCCTGACCGGCGTGAACTGGTTCCAGACAGCTATGGGCTTTTCCTCGGACGAACAGTCCAAAACCCTTTTTCCTTTCAAAAATAATTAAATCATTTACCGTACCTTCCTGTTCAATTTAATTCCATTTTAACCGGAAAATCTTATTCTATGCTCGACGCCCAATTATTCAACCTGCAACGAAAAGTAGAACGTTACCGCGAAGTTAAGCACAATACCTTAAATTACCGGGAGCAGTGGAAGGCTTCCTTCCGGGACATGATCGTCCAAAATCTGGAATCTCTCTGCCAAGCCATAGGGTTAGAAGCCAAGGTAGAAGTCCGCAGCGAAATGGAAAACCTGGAAGCGGTCGTCCTCACCCTGGGCGATGTCAAGAGCGGATTGTACCAGGTGCTGGGGTCCGACCTTCAGCGAGACCTGATCAAGCACAATGGTTCGCTGATCTACCAACAACTGTTCAACGGCAAAGTGATCGTGCTGGTCAATTATCCGTTCATCGAGAATTACGGCCAGCCCCGGCCACCAAAAACCATCGCCATTTACCGCCCCGAGGAGCTTCAGCCGCCTTTTTTTATTCGCCATGTAGAAGAGATGCTTCAGGAAGTCACCACATGGGAAGATTACGACGACGACGAGCCTACCAAGCGCATCGGGTTCAAACTCAATTTCGGCCAAAAGGGCGAACCCGGGATTGCTATGGAAACGGAGGGTCAATAAAAAAGCCTGCATCCGGGATCTTTTTCCCGGGGCAGGTCTTTCTATAAGCATTCAGCGTTGTGTGCCCTTACCAGAATGTCCGCTGAATATTTTTTGCCCTACGGCAGTTCGTTATGTAACCGCACCGGCAGCCTCCTTACGGAAAAGGGCCAGGTGGAGCGTCTCCATTGCCTCTCTTTTGTAACCGGAAGGAACCAGAATAGAAACGTTGTTACTGCTTCCTCCATAAGATACCATTCGAAGCGGGATATGCTCCAACGCAGCAAATATCTCCCGCATTACCGCCGTGTGCTGATCCAGATGATCGCCTACAACACAGATAATGGTTTGGCCGGAATCGACGGTAAGTTCCCCGAATTCCGATAAATCCCGGAGAATGTCTTCCAGATATTCAGTATGGTCTATCGTTAGCGAAACAGAGACTTCAGAGGTGGTGATCATATCTATCGGCGTTCGGTACGCTTCAAACACTTCAAAAACCCGGCGCAAAAAACCATAAGCGTTCAGCATGCGGCCCGATTGTATTCGAATGGCCGTAATGCCGTCTTTTGCAGCCAACGCGGCCACCGTTCTGCCCGATGCCTCCCGGGCGATAAGGGTCCCGGCAGCCTCCGGAGCAAAGGTATTTTTCAGCCGGATCGGCACGCCCTCTTCCTCCGCAGGAATCACGCAGGTGGGATGCAGGATCTTCGCGCCAAAATAGGCCAACTCGGCGGCCTCTCTGAACGATAACTGCCGCACCGGGCGGGTTCCTTCCACCAAACGGGGGTCGCCGTCGTGCAACCCGTCGATGTCGGTCCATATCTGTATCTCCCCGGCACGAAGGGCGGCGCCGATCAAGGTCGCCGTATAATCGCTGCCGCCACGCTGGAGGTTATCTACCTCTCCTGCCGCATTCAGGCAGATGTAGCCTTGAGTCAAATAACAAATAGAAGAAGGCGCGGAAGCCAGCAAAACCCGCAACCGCTCCCCGATCCATTCCCTGTCGGGGTCGCCCTGGGCGTTGGTGCGCATAAAGTCCAGCGCAGGCAGCATCACCGAAGGAAGGCCGGTAGACTGAAGGTAAATCTGGAAAAGCTGGGTGGAAATCAGTTCGCCCTGGGCCAGGATCACGTTTTCCTCCCTTGCGCCAAACCCGGGTACAAATTGCTCCCGTATAGCCAAAAAGCAGGCGTTCAGCACCCGAAGCCCCTGGTTGCGCCATTGCTCCCCGGGAAGAAGGTCGCTAACAAACTCTAAATATTCGCGGAACAACATCTCCAGGCGGTCCGATGCACAGGCCTGATCGCCCTGACGCAAGCAAGCAGCAAGATCAGCCAGCTTGTTGGTTGTTCCTGCTACTGCAGACAGAACGACCACCTTGGGTTGCCCATCATGGATCAACTCGGCTACTTCCCGCATACGCTGAGGGGAACCGACGGAGGTACCCCCAAATTTCATTACAATCATGATGTGTTTATTTGTCTGTGTTCGGATTGATGTTCAAAGGTAGCGCCAGGAGAATTGTCAGAAAATTTTTCATGAATATTGTTCATATTTAAACAAAAATGTTATTTTTATAACAAAAAATGATCAAAATCTCTGCCATTACCGCGCAATTGGTCCACCAATCGCCCTTTATTGCCGAAGCATTGGAGGAAGGATTGATCAATGTAGCGGCGTTGGCCCGGAAACTTCAGCCAGAGGTATCCAAAACAGCAGGAAAACCCGTCCAGACCGGGGCTATCGTCATGGCGATCCAGAGAATACCTCCTGGCAGCCTGCACCGGTCTGGGCAATTGCTCCGGGCCTTTTTCCGTAAGGTACAGGACATTAGCGTCCGGTCTGGGCTATTGGATTATACATTCCGGAATTCCGCAACCCTGGCAGCATGCCAGGCCCGGTTAATAGCCCGGATTGGGCAGAAATCCAAAGATTTTTATTCGGTTTCCAGGGGAATTTCCGAAACCACGCTTTTGATCTCTCAAGCCTATGAACAGGAAGTTGACGACCTGTTCGCAAAGGAGAACAGGATATCCAAAGAGAGTGGTTTGAATGCCATCAGTCTGATGCTGCCCGACGAGAACCGGGTGTTGTTTGGCATCTACTATTTTATACTCCGGCAGTTGGCCTGGAACGGGATCAACGTAGCGGAGGTCGTGTCCACCTCAAATGAATTTACCATCGTCGTCGGAAACGAGGATCTTGACCGTGCTTTTTCCGCGCTAATGCGCTTGAAACAGGTGTAGAAATTTACAATGCGCCTGTTTTTTTCCTGGAGAAAAGTGGAATTTTCATCGTCCGCCCGCGCACAAACCGGGAGTTGATAAAGAAGACTCCTCCGAGCAGGAGGAAAGCGGCCATGATAGATTGGAAGGTAAGTTCTTCGCCGTTCAGCGCCCACCCCAGGAACAGGGCAACTACCGGGTTGACATAGTTCGTCGTCGCGACTTTTTCGGGAGAAACTTTGACCAGCAGGTAATTAAAGGCGGAAAAAGCCAGCCAGGAACCCAGCACGATCAGATAGGCGAAAGCAAACCATCCTTTTTCGGTTACCTGAATTAAGCTGAATCCCTGATGTTCGCCGGCAGCAAAACCGGCAAGCAGCAACACCGCGCCGCCTCCTAGCATTTGCATGGAAGCTGTTTGCATGCGGGAAGCTGGCAGATTAACCTCTGTAACATAGAGAGAAGCAAATCCCCAGGAAAGGATAGCTACAGATATTGCCCCTATGCCCAGCCAGGTTTGCGGGTCATTATGGAACCGGGGTTGGCCAACCAGCAAAGCCATGCCGGCGACGCCAACCGCAACGCCCATAATACTGTTCCACCCCGGGCGCTGAGCCCTTCGCACCCAAACCATCAGAACAATAAGTAAAGGTTCGAAAGCTACAAATAGCGCCGCCAGGCCGGTATCGATAAATTGTTCCGCCCAGACTACCAAACCCGTCCCTAATGCCAGAAACAAAAAGCCGGTGATTCCACCGTATTTCCATTGTTCCGGCGTTGGCCAGGGCTTGCCCTGGAGCAAGGTCAGTCCCATGAGAAGGGCGCCTGCCAGGCTAAACCGCATGCCCGACATAAGGAATGGAGGAAATTCCTGGATGGCGATATAATTGACGAGGTAGGTCGATCCCCAGACCAGATAAACCGCCGCAAAAGCTCCTGCCAGCAAAAGCTGTTCCCTTGTTATGCCCTTCATTTCTGTTAAATTCGGGGCAAAGGTACCCATCTTTTTCAGAATGAAAACAACCTCCGGTACCAGGAAGCGCCGGATGTGTTGCACATAGAGATACCTTTATAGGGATCTTGCTGCCTTGGGCGGTTTTTCCTCGCCAGCAGCCATGGGCAATTTGGTCTTCCCAGGCACAACCACGGCTTGGCTATGATACAAGGCGTCCAGTTCGTCAATCAAGGCGTTGTATTCTGTTTCCAAAGCGGCTTTATTCTTGCGGATCTCTTTGGGAGCCATCAAGTCGGTTTTTTCCGAATAAGCCGCCCATTTTTTTATAAACTGATCCTCCCGCACCTTCATAGCGCCGGAGTCCTGTAAGCTGGCTTGCGCCGCTGCCTGGGTAAACCATCCCATAAATGCAATACAAAGTATCGGCAGTACACGCAGGAAGGATGATTTCGATTCGTTTTTCATGTTTTGGGTTTTAACTCCCTGCAAAGATGCAGGCGGCTTGCCCCAATAATCAAGTAAACGGGCGGCATTTCCGACCGGGAGGCGTTTTGCATCCGGAAATGATATGAAACCCCAGACGAATGCTGCCCGGGCAGAGACGAACAAAAAATGTCCCTTAAAGCGAGGATCCGGCCATTTGTTCCTGGTCCTGAACTGCGGCGTGTGTGGCAAATTGCCGGCCATCCGCGTGACAAATCAATTGAGCGACCTCCCTGCCGGAGAGCATCACGCGAGGCAGCCCGCCTCCTACCGCAACCCACTGGCCGCACATAAAAAACCCTTCCAGGCGGGGCAAGGAATGCGGGAGGTTCATAAAGCCCGTCTCCGGGGTCATCAGCCAGCCTTCGAAGCTCCCTTTCCAACTGTTGGTAAACTGCGTAAATGTAGAAGGGGTGGCCACGTCAATCATTTCCACCCTGTCTGCGATGCCGCCAAAACGAAGTTCCAGCGCTTCAATCAAGGATTTGGCAATCCGCATCTTTTCAGACTGATACCGCACCGGCTCCTGAGCCTGAAGCTGCTCCCAATACTGAAAGTTATAGGTTGGCAAATTAATAGTGATCAGCGTTTTCCCCTTCGGCGCCAGCGTGGGATCGAAATAGTGAATGCGAACCTTAAGCTCGTCGACGATGGTTTCCGGATCGATTACCAGTGACCTGCCCATAGGGAACTGGACCAGGGCCGGCAGATCCTTCAAGTCTCTTCCCACCCCGAAGGCAACAAAAACCAAAGAAGGAAACGTATGCCGCTTTTCGTAAAACGTTCTCAATTCTTTGGTGAGGTATTTGCCTTCCAGCAGTTCAAACAACGTATTATGCCCATCGCCCGCCGAAACGACCCAGTCGCCTCTTACTTCCGTTCCATCCCGGAGCTGGATTCCAACAGCGCGGTCCTCTTCTACCAAAATACGGGTGACTTTACAATCGTAATGCACCTTTCCCCCTCTCGACAAGAACTGGTCCAGAATGCGCTGCGCGAAAGGCAGCGAGCCGCCCCTGGGGTAACCCGCCTGATGCGCGCCAATCCAGGCCAGGGTTAATAATCCAAAGATCGCCGGAACTTCGGGCTCGAACAGATGGAAAACCGTCTTTTGCAGCAATGGGTTTTTGAATTCGGAGGCATAATCAGCCAGGCTAACGCTGACGAACCGCTGGAAAACGCCCAGATAAGGAAACATCCGGACCAATTCCCGGGCGCGTTCCCAAAGGTTTGTCAGCTCATGAGGGTGGGGTTGGGCAATGGGTAAATGCGCCAGTTTTCGAATGGCGCCGGTCATTTCCAGTATCTTCTGCTGGTCCTCCGGCGCTTTCTGGAGTAACTCCTCTTCCAATCTGTTGACATCGCTAAACACCCGGATATAGTTCCCATGCAGGTCTTCCATGCGGATGTACTCCTCCAGATAATCGACCTCGATGTCTCCCATGGGAGTCAATTCGTTCCATTTATCGTAGAACGAACTCGCCGAACCCGTGCCGACCAGCCAGTGGATGCAAAGGTCTACCGTGAAGTCTCCCCGGTGCCAGGCGGTACATACACCTCCTGCCGCACGGCTCATTTCAAATACCTCCACGTCGTAGCCATTCATAGCCAGATAGGAACCAGCGGATAACCCTCCCATTCCGGCGCCTATTACCAATACTTTCTTTTTTTCCATAGGGCTGTATTTGGGATGCTTCATCTCCTCCGCACTTTTCTACCCTCGTAGTTTAAAGAAAATCAGGCTGATTTAAACTGATATTGATCACCCGGACGAATGACTTCCATCATAGAGAAAAAAACAGGAACCCCAAAAAGGAGGGCTTATGCGGGTTGTGAATTATCAAAAAGGTTGACATAGAGGGATGTTCAGCGAATAATCGCCTATTTTGATCGTCTTTTCTGGCGCAAGGCGCTCTTTTCTCCTAACTTTGGCCTATCACCAATTTTTTTAACATGGACAACCCGCAAAACCAGGCTCCTTTAAGCGGAGCCGATCCTAAAGTAGTTGCTATTATCTCTTATCTGACGCTGGTTGGTTGGATTGCCGCTGTGGTGCTCAACAACCCGAGATCGGAACTGGCCTCTTTCCATATCCGCCAATCCCTGGGATTAATTTTGGTTATGGGAGCGGGCAGTATGGTTATGGTGCTTCCCTTGTTGGGGTGGATCATTGGCGCTGCCGCTATCGTCGGCGCATTCATCCTTTGGATAATGGGCTTTATGTCCGCCTTGCAGGGAGAAATGAAACTGGTCCCTTATCTGGGGCCTTATTTCCAGGAATGGTTCAAAGCGCTTTGACCGCCTGTTAAGGCGCTTGTCCTACTCCCCTATCAGCTTACGGATAGCATACGAGGCCATATAGATTCCAAAAAGTGCCGGCATGTAGGAAATCGTCCCGTAGTAAGATTTTTTAAACCTGGATCCGTCGGTCATTTCCATTGTTCCGGGGAGTACTTGTTCGTCGGAGAACACCACAGGGAAGGAATCCCGGATACCTTGCCTTCGGAGGGATTTACGAACCTGTTGGGCAAAAGGGCAGTTTCGGGTTTTTTCGATAGGGGCTATTTGTACAAATTCGGGATTGATGCGCCCCCCTGCGCCCATGGAACTGATGAACCGGATGCCCGAATGCAAGCAGGTGCGGATCAGCTTGATCTTGGGCTGGAAGCTGTCGATGCAATCCAGGGCAAAATCGTACCCTCCTCCAATCAGCGCAAGCATATCTTCCGGTTCCAGAAAACGAGGGATAACGATAAGTTCCAGGTCCGGATGTATATCCTTCATCCGGGCAGCCATAAGAGTAGCTTTGGACTGCCCAACCGTTGAGTCCAAAGCCTGCAACTGCCGGTTCTTGTTGCTGGGGTCGACCGCGTCTCCATCAATGATGGTCATGCGCCCGATGCCGGCGCGGCAAAGGAATTCTGCGGCAAAGCTACCTACCCCTCCGAGCCCGGCCACTATGACGTTAGCCGCCCGCAAGGCGGCTAGTTTTTCTTTTCCGATCAACAATTCGGTTCTAACCTGCCAGTCTGCGCCGCTCATAACAACCCCCATCTTTTTGCGCGTTCATAAATGCTATGGATTAATTCCACTTCGGACACTCCTTTTTCTCTGGAGGCACAGGCATAAACGGCTTCTATTGCCCATCCGCTATCGTCGGTTTCCAGCCAGAGCCTATCCAAAGAAGCGGTTTTCAAGGCGGAAACGGCTGGCTGTTCCACCCGAAGGATGGCTGGGCCAAACGACAGATGCACTCCGATGTCCAGTAACTGCGCTGCCAATTCATGGGACTTGTTGAAACCATGCACGGTTAACTCCACACGGGGCTTCACCCGCAAAATGCTTTGCCGGAGTTCGGAAAAAGCCCGTACGCAATGGATAACGACCGGTTTATGGTATTGGCCGGCCAGATCCAACTGACGTTCGAAACAGGACTGCTGAAACGCCAGATCCGGCCCGCGCAGGCGGTCTAATCCTGCCTCCCCCAACATCCTGACCTGAGGCGCCTGGAGCGCTTGCTCCAACCATGTCCATTGCTCCGGCATCCGCTCCGGATCCAGCAGCCAGGGGTGGAGCCCCGCCGAACAAGGCCACGGCCAGTCTGCCAAAGTATCCTTTTCTTCCTGATGAAAAGAGCGGATGCTCAGACATTGACCATCTGGTAAACGGGAAGCGTGGGTATGAAAATCGATATATTTCATGGCGCAAGCTCGCAGAAGCAGCAAAGATTGGGTTTTTCCTGTTTTTTTCAAATTTCTGTGCAAACTGTCTTTTTTTTGTAATTTCCCCTCGCAAATCCCTTCCGGAAATGAAAAGGTTTTGGCTTGGATTTTTGGGGTTGTTTATGGGAGTTTGCCTGAAAGGGCAGGCAAGTCATCCTATTGACAGCGTATATTCCCAATGTATTGAAGCCAACCCCTCTACCTTTGGCATGATCGATTGTGCCAATGCAGCGGCTCTGGCATGGGACAAGGAGTTAAATACGTATTATCAACTCCTGATGAAGGCGCTCCCTGCCTCACAAAAGGAAAAACTCCGGGCCGCTCAGCGCGCCTGGTTGAGTTTCCGCGATCTGGACCAAAGTTTCAGCGCTGTTTTATACCAATCGTTTGAAGGAACGATGTGGCGTATAATCGAAGCAGACGTTCGGACCAGCCGAATCCGGGAAAGGGCCTTGAGATTTAAATCCTACTACGACGATCTGAATACTAAATAATCCCACAACGCTCCGGTTCCGTTTCTTCCCATGAAATCTAAGTCGGAATCCCATGGCATAAGCGCATAGGTAGCCTCCATTATCCTCTAAGAAACCTATAGCCGGTTATGGAGCTTAAGCTGTTTTACCGGACTTTTGCCGTATTGGCCTTAGCCGCCGTATGGCTTTGTCTGTATCCATGGGTCTATCCGAGAGTTCCCTGGCTGGAGAAACGCCTGAGGAATTATTCTCCTTATGCCTGGTTTTGGCAACCGGCACAAGACAGGGAATCCTCCCCTGTTTCTGCCGCTTCCGCTTCGACGTTATCCCCGTCAGGCGCCCAGCCGATGGCGCCAACAAATACTGCCGGCCGTCGGCATGGCGCCGATACGGTTTTTGTGCTTCCCCCGGAAGCTTTTAGCGAAGCGAACCAAAAATACCAGGGCGCCGAGACGCTATCCGCTTTCTTTAAAGCATTGGCAGAAAAAAAAGAACAAGTACGAATAGCCTATTATGGGGATTCTTCCATTGAAGGTGACCTGATCACCCAAACCCTTCGCGACAGCCTTCAAAACCGCTATGGAGGGGCCGGGGTGGGATTCGTTTCCTTGCTCCCCTCCGTGAAAAACTTCCGCCGGTCCATTCGCCAGGATGCCTCCAATAATTGGTACCAATTCAGGACTGGCAGGAAAAATCATAAAGCGCTGCCAATTGGAATCGCGGGAAAATACTTCACCGCCATGAACACCTGGGAATTTCAGGCATCCAGCAGGCAAGATTCCACCGTTTCCCATTTGCCTTCTGCCGATCCTCAGGTTATGGAATCCAAATACTGGGTTCAATTTGGCGCAAGCCCCTTATTCGATGGCACCCAGTATTTCCCGAAAACCCGGCTCTTTTATGCGGTTCCGGCATCGGCGGAGTCTAATCCCGGCGCCGTCTGGGGCCGCGTCCACTCCATAACCGATGAAGAACGCCACGACCTTGCCCTAACCGCTGGGACCAGCTTGTTGAACTGCCTGGCCTTGCCTGCAGAAAAAGTCTCCAGGCTTCGTCTCGAATTCGCCATTCCAAACAACCTGCCTGTTTACGGAGTAAGTCTGGAAACGGAAAGCGGGGTTATCCTCGATAACTTTTCTCTGCGCGGTAACAGTGGCGCCGGCCTTTTGAACATACGCCAGGATATGCTGCGCCAATTCCAGGAACACCTTGATTACGACCTCGTGGTACTCCAATTCGGGCTGAACGTCCTCAACCCCACCCTACGCGACTACCGCTGGTATGAAGACCAATTGATCGCCGTTATTCAGCATTTTCAAAAAGCATGGCCCGGCATACCCGTTCTGCTCGTCAGCGTGCCGGATAAAAGCACGCGAATAAACGGAACCTTGCGCACCGACCCAAGCATCCCGCGCATTCATGCAGCCCAGCGCAGAGCCGCTTTCCGATGCGGGGCGGCCTTTTTCAGCTTGTACGAAGCGATGGGAGGGGAAGGGGCCATGATCGAATGGGTAGAACGGAAACGCCTCGCTAACCGGGACTATACCCATTTCAACTTTCAGGGCGCCGACGTTGCCGGAAACTTCCTGTTGAAATTCTTTAAAACAGGCGTTGATAACTACCGGAAACAAGCCCAAGCCGAAATCCGGGACGAACCTTTGCTTGCAAATCCATCTGATCCATTGCGCTAATGACGACTTATAAGACACTAATCTGGATCTTGATGCTGACTGCCGCACACCCATTGACGGTGGACGGGAGACGGGAGACGGGAGACGGGGAATCTCCGTCTCCCGTCCACCGTCCACCGTCCACCGTCCTCCGTCCACCGTCCACCGTCCTCCGTCCTCCGTCCACCGTCTCCCTCGCCCCTTTCCTGGCCAAACTCCGGGAATTGGAGCTGGGTAAGCGCGACCGGGTGACGATCCTGCACATTGGCGATTCTCATGTGCAAGCGGGTTTTCTTCCCGGCGCGCTGCGCGACCGGTTTCAGGAGCGCTTCGGCGCTGCAGGCAGAGGGCTGGTGCTTCCGCTTAAACTGGCAGGAAGCCACAATACCCTCGACGTGATCGCGCGCAGCAACGCTTCGTGGGAGGGCCGTTTGCGGACCTTTCAGCGGGAAGGGCCTCCCGTTGGCTTGACGGGTTCCTCTCTGCGCACTGCTTCCGCTTCCTTTTCCCTGGAGGTAGAACTCAAGCCCCATAAGTCACTGGACAACTCGTTCGACCGGGTTTTGTGGTTCGCTGAGCCGGAGCAAGCGCCGCCCTTGGTAGCCACTCCCCGGGGAAAAACCTATCCGCCTAAAGCGAAAAGCATTCCCATCGCTTACGAACTGGAAAGCCCGGAGAGGAAAGTCCTCTTTACCGGCAGGCCGAGCGCCGGCGAAGGTGCAAAGGGAGCCCTTCTTTATGGAATTTCCTTTGAGCGGAAAGAAAAAGCCGGAGTGCTCTACCATGCAGCCGGGCTGAACGGAGCCACCTTTTACCACTACAACCATTCAGCGCATTTCTTCCGCCAGGTTCCGGCGCTAAAACCCGACCTGGTGATTGTCACCCTGGGCACTAACGAGTCGCTGCTCCGCCCTTTCCGAAGGGAAGACCTCCGCAGGGAATTGGAAGGGTTTATACAAAAAATGACTCAAGCGCTTCCCGGGGCGCCACTGCTGCTATGTACGCCCCCCGACAACCGGTTAAAAGGCGGTTTGCCTAACCCCCAGGGAGAAGTTTACCGGGAAATGGTGCTTCAAGCGGCAGAACAAAACCGATGCGCCGTCTGGGACCTCTTCGGGGCCATGGGCGGAGCAGGTTCCATCCGGCAATGGAAAAACAAAGGGTTAGCGCACGCCGACGAGGTGCATTTCACCCAGGCGGGTTATGATATGATCGGACAACTATTATTCAACGCCCTAATGGAACGCTATGAAGGGGCAGATTAACTGGCAGGGACTCGCCGATTTGCTGGTTTACGATCCAGGCAGGCCGCTGCTATTCAACAGTGCTGCCTTTTTTCTGTTTTTCCTGTTCCTGTACGCCGGTTATCTTTTCCTGTTGAAACGAACCACCCTGCGTATCCTGTATTTGTTGCTCTTTTCCTTGTTTTTTTATTATAAATCCAGTGGGTGGTTCTTTTTGCTGCTGCTGGCTACCACGGGAATCAATTTTTTCCTGGGGCATCTGATGCATATCACCCAGCGGCGGCTTATCCGGTTTTTCCTGCTTTGGTGCAGCATCGGCAGCAGCCTGGGGGTGCTGGTGTATTACAAGTACAGTCCCCTTTTCCTGGACACCTGGAAATTAGCTACCGGGCAATCCTGGAGTATTGGGGCGTTGTTTCTTCCGGCAGGTATTTCTTTTTATACCTTCCAAACCCTGAGCTATACCATCGACATTTACCGCAAATACCTTGCTCCCCTGAGCGCAGGCGCCAAAACACTGCTGGATTGGGGAAAAGCTTTTTTGGATTTTGCTTTTTACATCAGTTTCTTTCCGCAACTGGTTGCTGGTCCAATTGTCCGGGCGGCCGATTTTTTGCCGCAGATCCGAAGGCCCATTACCCTGACCCGGGAGCAAATGGGACAAGGCTTGACCCTGATCATGAGCGGGTTATTTAAAAAAGCCGTGTTGTCTGATTACATCAGCATCAACTTCGTTGACCGGGTTTTTGATGCCCCTTTGTTGTATTCCGGACTGGAAAACCTGCTGGCGGCTTATGGCTATGCCATCCAGATTTATTGCGACTTCTCCGGGTATTCGGATATGGCGATCGGCCTTGCGCTATTGATGGGTTTTTGGCTACCAGAAAACTTCCGAAGCCCCTATCTCGCCGATTCCATTCAGAACTTCTGGAGGAGATGGCACATCTCTCTTTCCTTCTGGCTTCGAGACTACCTGTACATCTCCCTGGGAGGAAACCGCAAAGGCCGGTTCAGAACTTTTTTGAGCCTTATGCTCACTATGCTATTGGGTGGCCTTTGGCACGGGGCAAGCTGGGTTTACGTAATCTGGGGCGGGCTCCACGGCTTGGGCCTGGCTTTTGAGCGCTTTTTCAATCCCGGAAACACAGAAGGCAGCCACGAGCGTACTCCGGTTACGGCTTTTTGGCTGCTGGCCATTTTGCAACTGGGCATTCAAGGATCCCTCTTCCTTCGTTTGCTGGATGGAAGCCTGGAGACGCTTCTTTTCTGGAGATATTCGCTGGGCAATGGGGCTATTTTGGCTATTTGGATTCTGATGCTCCTGCCAGCGCTTCATCCGCGAGCAGGGACAGGTCTGCGGCGGGTGGTGCGCATAGCATTCACCTTTCATTTCGTCACTTTCGGCTGGATCCTGTTCCGGTCTGGAGCGATCGGCAGCGTTCAACCTCCTCTCCAAACCGTTGCCGAAATGCTCGGCCAAATTACCGGATCCTTCCATCCCGAGTTGGTTCTACAGGTTGCTCATGCTTACCCTTGGGTCTTGGGACTAATGACCCTGGGATTGTTTTTGCACTACCTCCCTTCCGGGGTCTATCAAACCCTGGAGCGCGTCTATATCAAAAGCCCGGTGCTCGTCCAATCTTTTGTCTTCGCCCTGTTGATCTGGCTGACGATTCAGACCGCCGGATCGGGCGTGGTGCCGTTTATTTATTTTCAATTTTAGGGGAACGAACACCAGTCAAAAATTCCGGCTATCCTATTGTGAATTCCTGCTCCCTGGCGTCGGGCGGCACGCGTTAACTTTGCCGTTCATTAAAAAGAACGCCATGACCATGCTGCGCCAACGCTTTCTCACCGGGCTGTTTCTCCTGGCTTCCCTGTATTCCGGATCTGCTTATAGCACCATGTCCGGACTGGGTATCACTCCCGACATCACTGTAGCGCTGGATGGGTCCGGTGATTTCACCAAAATACAGGACGCCATAAACGCCGTTCCGGACTATAGCCCTACTCCTACGATTATCTTTATCCGGCGCGGATTGTACAACGCTGAAAAACTGATCATCCCTGCCACCAAGGTTCGTATCGTTATGATCGGAGAAAGCAGGGACGAAACCATCATCAGCTACCACGTCTATGATTGCAGCACCGGAGGGTTCGAGAATAAGTGCCCGGCGGAAGATGCCAAAAAATGGCAGGGAGAAAATATACGGACCTCAGCAACACTGACGGTCCTGGCTGACGATTTCCGGGCCGAAAACCTGACCATCCAAAACACCGCCGGGCCGGTTGGGCAAGCGCTTGCGCTTACCCTTCGCGGCGACCGGGCTATTTTCCGAAATTGCAACTTCAACAGCTACCAGGACACGATTTACTTTTGGAGCGATGCAAAGCGAGCCTACTTTGAAAACTGTCTGGTCATTGGCCGCACCGATTACCTTTACGGCAGCGGGACGGTTTTTTTTCAGGGCTGCGAGATCCGGAGCTGGGGAGGCGGATGGATTACCGCGCCTTCTACTGGCCTGAATCAGCCGTATGGGTTCGTTTTCAACCAATGTAAATTGACCTATGCCCTCAACAGTCCCCGGCCGGGAGACGACGGCGCCTTGGTCGCTCTGGGCCGCCCCTGGCACAACTACCCTAAAGTAGCCTGGCTATATTGCGACATGACGGAAAAGATCAACCCGCTCGGGTGGCCCGACAAATGGAATATGCCCTATGCCGATACGAGCGCAAACCTTCATCTTTACGAATATAAGAATACCGGACCGGGCGCCAATATGAACGGACGGGCAAAGTGGAAAGGACTTCGCGCGCTGACCGGCGAAGAAGCCCAAAAATATACCCTTCACGCCGTATTATCCGGGGCGGATGGCTGGGATCCAACCGCATCAGCCCCCGTAGTGACTACTTTTAAATGGACCGGCGCCGCCGGCGCTTCGGGGTGGTTATTACCCGGTAACTGGGATCCCCAAGCCGTGCCCGACAGCAATCAGGCCGCTTATGTCGACGGTGCATTTACCATTACAGCAGATGGAGGCCGCTTTCCTGCCGATCTCTCGCTGGCTAATGGGGCTACCCTGGTTGTTAGCGCCCCAAGCGAGGTTATCTATTTGGCCATTGGCGGCGCATCCCTTTCAGCGGCGGGAAACGTCAGCATCGATGGAAGGATCCGCACAAAAGACAGCCTGTCGGTCTCCGTTAGCGATACCTTTGCCCTCAACGCCACCCTGACCGGAGTACACCGGATAGAAAAGACCGGGGTAGGAACGCTCCGGCTGAATGGCGATAATTCCAACTTTAGCGGGTTTTGGGCGGTTGTTTCCGGCAGTGTTGCGGCTGCCAAAGCAAATTCCCTCGGCAGGTCCAGAACCGTTACGGTGGATACCCTGGCAACGCTTATCGTCGAAACCAGCGACGCTTTTTTTGCAGAAACGCCTTTATACCTTCAGGCTGGTGGAAAGCTTCACCTACAGGCAGATATGGTGCTGCGGGAGTTTTACCTCGGAGGCAGCCTGCAAGCCCCCGGGGTTTATTCGGCTGCCACCCACCCCAATTGGATCTCCGGAAACGGAACCCTCACTATTGGCCGCCCCGGCAAGTTCACCTTCAAAGGAGGCGCTAACGGAAACTGGGACAACCCTGCGCATTTTCAGCCCGCCCTGCTGCCTGAGTCAGGAGAAACGGTATATACCCAGATTGAAATGGAGACCACGTCCTTTGTTTTCCCTGCAGATATCGTCGTACAACAAGGAGGCCGTATCCGGCTTCGCGGAGAACACCGGGCAACCGGGACCATATACCTGGAAGAGGGCGCCAGCTTTAGCTACGCTACTTCCGGCACAGGCTTTTCCCTAAACGCCCCTGTAGTGGTTTTCGGAAATATCTCCCTTAATATGAATAGCCGCGCAGTGCCCGGCCACGCCATGCGGCTGGGTGGCCCTATCCGCGGAACCGGCAGCATCACAGCCTTTAATCAACGTACCGACACAAAAAACACCGCAACGGTGGTTCTCTCCGGCGACAACAGCGGGTTTTCTGGAATCTGGGATCTCACTATGCCCAGCGCTTTTCCGGGAAGTATCGCCGTAATCCAGGGCAATAGCCCAAACGCTTTCGGGCAGGGATTGATCGAAATAGGTCTGGATAACCTGGCCGCCCTAAGCCACGAGCAATGCGCCGGGGATGAATTGCGCGCCAACCTGAGCGGCAACGGCCGGATGCTGCTCGATACGCTGGTCAGAGTGAAACGCGCCCTGATCAACGGAACGGCGTTGGACCCCGGCGTTTATGACGCGAAAAACAAGCCTGAATGGTTTACCGGAAAAGGAATGCTGATGGTCGATACCGGTACCGATGTACACGCACCTGTGGAGCAATTCCGCGTCTTTGCTTCCAATAACACACTGTACCTAAGCGAAGAAGCGGAAAAAGTAGCCATCTACCACCTGAACGGACAAGTAGCGCTCCGCGCCCGGAGAATAAGCGCGCTTTCCCTGGAGGGATTGCCCAAAGGGATGTATATCATTCACTATACGATAGGAGGGTACAAAGGGGTGCAAAAGGTGACTGTACAATAGACTTGTTGCGACGGGTCAGCGTGGTGGGAAAAATGAGCTATTTTTTGTTCACACGAAGGCTTTTTGAGGGAGCATAGCTGAGCTAAGTGACCGAAAAAAGGCGCAGTGTGGGCGGAAAATAGCCATTTTAAACCCGCGATGATCCCGTCGAAACAAGTCTAATAGAATTGTTGCGTCGATCAGGGAGCTACGGTCGCCATTTTTTCGAGCAATGCATGAAACCTGGGTTCAGACCGCAGGCTGTCAAGGTTGCTGTCGTTTTCGAACCAGCCTTTTTGTTTCAATCCGGCTTCGACAGCACGCTCCAGGATAGAAAACGCTTTCTCTGCGTCGCCGGCCATGGCAAAAATACAACCGGCGTTGTATAGCAGCATGGCATCGTCGGGATCGAGCGCAAGCGCCCGTTGAAGCCACTGCAGGCTTTTGTCCGTTTCACCAAGGGCCATGAGTCCGTTGGCGCCCAGGTAATACCCCCGGGCATCGCCTGGGTTAAGACTGAGATAGTGTTCGGCAATGGCTACTCCGCGCCTTCGGGCTTCCACCGCCTTCTGAGCTAAACCCAGATCGGCGTAGACCTGCCCGGCCAGCAAAGCGGATTGAAAATCTTCCGGTTGGACACGGTTCGCGGTCTCAAACAAGTGAGCCGCTTTTTCCAGCTTACCCTGCACAAAGCAAACCCGCGCGTACCAATACCAAGCGTCGAACAATTGGGGGTCAAGGGAAATTGCCCGTTCGAAAGCCGCTTCCGAGTCTTCATATTTGTTTTCCAGCGAAAAGGCTACACCCCGCGAAACATGCCCGCGGGCAAGCAGGGGGTCAATTTCGATGGCCCTCAGACTAAGTTGCTGGGCAAATTGAAGGTTTTGCTGGGTCGACATGTCATAGAGGTAAAGATAGGCGTAGCAATCGGCCAACCCAGAGTAAGCCAGGGCGTAGTTGTCGTCCTCGGAGATAGCTTTTTCGAACATCTGCTGGGCGTAGAGCACGGTCTGTTTGCTGAACTGGCTCAGAAGCCTTCTTCCCCGGATATAGTAGTCGTAGGCGTTGACATTGGTTGTTTGCACCATCTTGATATTGCGCATCTGCAGAGAGCCCAGCTTGACTTTCAGCGCTGCCGTAATATTCAGGGCGATCTCGTCCTGGACGGCAAAGATATCTTCGATCTGCCGGTCAAATCGTCCAGACCACAAATTTATTCCCGATTGCGTATCGATGAGCTCGGCGGTGATTCGCAACTGCTTGCCTATTTTCCGAACGGCGCCATCCAGGAGGACGGTCGCATTAAGCTGCCGGCCAGCCTCCTGAATGCCCAGATTTTTTTCCCGGAGGGCAAAAGAAGAGGCTCTGGCCACCACCTGAAGGTCGGGGATTTTGCCCAGAGAAATAATGATCTCTTCTGCGACACCCTCACAAAAATAGTCCTGCTCGGGGTCGGAACTCAGGTTGCGAAACGGCATCACGGCGATAGTATGAACAGGCAGGGTAGTACGCGGAGGGGGAAAATCAGAAGGAAGGCCGGGAATCAACAATTGATAGATCCGCTCGGCCTGATCGAAATCTTTAAGCATAAAAGCGCCAAGAAACCGCAGATCGACGCCTTTGGGGAGCTGGTTTTTTAATTGCTGAACGGCGGTTTCTGATAAGAGCACTTGGCCTCCATGAGCGGCATTGCATACCCTTGATGCACGGTGGACTTCCAGCCCAATGAACCCCGAGGCTGTTGAAACCGCTTCTCCAGAGTGGATGCCGATACGCACTTTCAGCCGGATACCCCGAACCCAGCTTTCGGCGGAGAACGCTCGTTGAAGGGTAGTAGAAAAAGCGGCCGCGTTGGACGCTTGATCAAACACAGCGAAAAAGCCATCGCCTGCAGTATCGACTACTTTCCCTTGGAAAGCGCCCAAAGCAGAACTGAAAATAGACCGGTAGCGGTCCAGCACAAACGCATAGCCTTCACCCAACCGTTGGGCGAGGCGGGTAGACCCTTCAATATCACTAAAAAGGAAGGTTTTCTTTTCCTTTGGAAGCTCGTTCATTAACACAAAGGTACGGCTTAAGGGGAGAATCTAAAAGCATTTGGGAATGATCCCTGCACTTGCTTTTGTCGTCAGGTTCGCCTTACTTTGTGGGCGCATTGGCAAAGCCTTATCTTTATGAAAATTGAATTGCGAAATCTCCAGTTTGAAGACTATCGGGGCCTGCGGGAGGCTATGATCGAAGCCTACGCCGGAATCGGAGGGGATTTCTGGTTCGTTCAGGACATCCAGAAGTTGCTGGAACTGTTTCCAGAAGGCCAGCTTTGTGTGCTGGTGGACGGTAAGGTGGTGGCCTCTGCCCTTTCCATCATTGTCGATTACCGCAAATACGGCGATAGCCACACCTTCAAGGAGATCACGGGCAACTATACCTTTTCCACCCACGACCCCGAAGGGGACGTGCTTTATGGGATTGAGTTGTTTGTTCATCCCGAATACCGGGGGTTGCGCCTGGGGCGGCGGCTTTACGACGCCCGCAAGGAATTGTGCGAAAGCCTGAACCTGCGCGCCATCATTGCCGGAGGCCGCATTCCCAACTACAAAAATTTTTCAGATACCCTTACCCCAAGGGAATATATCGAACAGGTACGATTAAAGGAAATCTTCGACCCCACGCTCACCTTTCAGATGTCGAATGATTTTCACGTCAAGAAAATTCTGAAGAACTACCTTCCGGGAGATACAGAATCCAAAGATTTTGCCACTCTGCTGGAATGGAACAACATCTACTACAGCGAGGAGGAGCAACTGATCAACGTGCCCAAGGAGGTAGTCCGGCTGGGTCTGGTGCAATGGCAGATGCGCCTGTTCGATAATTTTGACGCCCTGGTAGAACAGGTGGAATATTTTGTAGACGCGGTCAGCGACTACAAAGCGCATTTTGTGCTTTTCCCGGCGTTGTTCAATGCGCCCCTAATGGCGGAGTACAACCATTTAGGGGAAGCGACCGCGATCAGGGAACTGGCCAAGCACACCGAACCGCTGCTCCAGAAATTTGTCGAGTTGGCCATGGCGTACAACATCAACATCATCACTGGCAGCATGCCTATAGTAGAAGATGGGCGTTTGCTCAACGTGACCTACCTCTGCCGCCGCGACGGAACCTGGGAAAGCTGCTATAAGATCCATCCCGTGCCTGCAGAGATATCCGCTTGGGGAATGGTGGGGGATAGCAGGTTGCGGATATTTGACACGGATTCCGGCAGGATCGGTATACTTATCGATTACGACGTTTGTTTTCCTGAACTCGGGCGGTGGTATGCCCGGCAAGGGGTACAGATTCTTTTTGTGCCGTTTCTCACCGATACCCAAAACGGATATAACCGTATCCGGCTTTGCGCCCAGGCAAGGGCTATTGAGAACGAATGCTATGTGGCGATCGCCGGCTGTGTCGGCAACCTGCCCAAAGTAAACAATATGGACATCCAGTACGCCCAATCGGCTATCTTTACCCCTTCCGACTTCGCATTCCCGTCCAATGGCATACGGGCCGAAGCAACCCCCAATACTGAAATGACCCTGATTGCCGATGCAGACCTGGAATTGCTTAAGGAACTCCACGAATTTGGAAGCGTTCAGACACTCAAGGACCGTCGCAAGGATCTATATGAAGTTCGTTTCCGCAAATAAAAGCCGCCTGCAAAACTAAAACAGCGCCCCATGCGTTAAATAGCGTACTTTTTAAAAACATATGAAATAGAAAGTAAAAAGGCAGCCAAACTATCATTGATAAAAATCTGTTTTTGCCAAATTTATTTTTTTAATAAAAAAACGCCGCCAAAGTTTTCTGCCTCCTTTTTGCCTTTGTTCATATTCTTGTCCTTAAATTTGTGCATTCTTTACTAACCAACTGAATCGAAGCAATGGAACATAACGAAGTAGTTCGGTATTCCGATGCGGACTTGGAAGAGTTCCGGATTCTGATTGAAACCAAATTGGAACGGGCGGAAAAGCACCTGGCTGAACTCCAGGAGCAAATTCTGGAAATCACCGAAAACACCAGCGACGAGCACGGAGGAGACTGGGTAGACGACAGCAGCATCAACAACGATGTAGAAATGCTGAACAATATGGCTATCCGCCAGCGTATGCATATCCAAGACCTCGACAACGCCCTCGTGCGCATCAAAAACAAAACCTACGGCATCTGCAGCATTACAGGCCAATTGATCGATAAGCGCCGCCTCCTTGCCGTGCCAACCACCACCAAAAGCCTGGCTGCAAAAGTCGCTGAACAAGCCGCTCCACCGGTAGAAAAAAAGGAAAAATCCGAATTACCGGTCCCAGAAGAAAAAAAACCGGCGCCTCAGGAAAAACCGGCGTCCACCAAACGCATTATCACAACCGTTATCCGGAAGTCCTCTTCCGGAAAAAAGAAACCAGAAGTTGACCTCGAAGACTTTGAGGAAGAAGAAGATGATATCAACCTCCGCAAGGAAATGTACTTCGAAGAGGATCAGGAACTCCTCTACGGATCCGTTTCCGATATCGAAGACCTGATGGAGGATCAAGGCTCCACCGGCCCATCGGAGATGATGGACGATGAAATGGAAGAAGATTATTAACGTATTTTCACCTCAAAGCTTTTCAGGTAACAGGATTTTTTGTACCTTTGCAGTCCTTAGAAAATCTAATTTCTGTTATCATCAAAAATTATTGGCCAAACGTATGCTGATTATTGAGATCAAAGACGGCGAAAGCATCGATAAAGCGCTAAAGCGGTATAAGCGCAAATTTCAGAATGCAGGCGTTATCAAGGAGTTGCGCAAGCGCAAAGAATTCGTTAAGCCCTCGGTCAAGCGGAGAAGCAAGATCCTCAAAGCGATCTACCGCGAGAAGATCCGCATCGACGAGGAGACGCCGACCATGTAATTAAACGTTCCTCCGGTTTTTTCACCGGATATACCCCCATATACAGGCCCAGGTTAGTTCCCATACTTAAGGTTGCTTCATAAGCCTCCGGGGTTCTAACCAATACCTGCGCCGGGCAAATTGAAGCCTTGGAGCGGTATCGAAGCAGTTCGGTACCGCTTCGTGGTTTTATGGCGCCCGCTGGGGATGTGCCCCGAGGGGCGAAAGGAGATTTCTTAACGCTAAAGAATTGGCGCCATGAAGGGATACCCTGCTTTACTTTTTGCCGGACTTTTTTTGTATTTCAGCGCCGCTTTGCCCGCGCAGCGCTACGACCTGATCATTCGCAACGGACAAGTGTTTGAAGGCAGCGCCGGCGCTTCCCTGATAAAGACCGATGTGGCCATTAAGGGGGAGAAAATTGTCCGGGTCGCTCCGGGGATCAAAGGAAAAGCCGCCCGGGAAATCGATGCCAGCGGGCTGGTCGTCAGCCCCGGCTTTATCGACCTGCACACGCACCTGGAGCCGCTCCCTCTGGACCCCCAGGCGCAAAGCCACGTGCGCCAGGGCGTAACAACCGCTCTCGGGGGCCCCGATGGCGGCGGCCCTCTTGGTATCGGCGCCTACCTTGATACCCTTTCCTCCATTGGGATCGGATTAAATGCCGCCTATCTTATAGGCCATAATACCGTCCGCAACCACGTAATGGGGCTGGTCAACCGAGCGCCTACCGGCGAGGAGCTCCTTCAAATGCAGGGATGGATCGAAAAAGCTATGAAGGAAGGGGCTTTTGGAATTTCTACGGGGCTTAAGTACCTCCCTGGGACGTACGCCAAGCTCGACGAAATAGTGGCCCTGTCGCAGGTAGCTGCCCGGCATGGGGGCATATACACCTCGCACTTGCGGGAAGAAGGCCTGGGCCTCCTGGAAGGCGTCGCCGAAGCGATCCAAATCGCTGAACAGGCCAATATTCCGGTGGTGCTCACCCACCACAAAGCCATCGGCCTGAAAATGTGGGGCAGCAGCGTTAAAACCCTGGCCATGGTGGATTCTGCCCGCGCCAAAGGGCTCGACGTCATGATCGACCAGTATCCTTATACCGCCAGTTTTACCGGGATCAGTGTGCTGATCCCCTCCTGGGCCCTGGAAGGCCACCCTGTACGCGAATTCTCAAAACGCTGCGAAGATCCTATCCTAAGAGACAGCATCAAACGAGGAATCATCTTCAACCTGCTCAACGACCGCGGCGGCGGCGACCTGCGGCGGATACAGTTTGGAAGTTTCGACTGGAAGCCCGAACTCAACGGAAAAACCCTTTACGACTGGGCCATCCTTCAAGGGTTGGAACCCAGCGTTGAAAACGGCGCCGACCTGGTCATCGAAGCCCAGATCCATCGGGGGGCAGGCTGTATATTCCACGCGATCAGCGAAGAAGACGTCCGGCGCATTATGAAACACCCTCAAACGATGGTAGCTTCCGATGGCCGCCTGAGCCAGCCGGGCAAAGACCACCCTCATCCGAGAGCTTACGGCACCTTTCCAAGGGTCCTGGGGCACTACGTCCGGGAGGAGAAGGTGCTTGCACTAGAAGAAGCGCTGTTCAAAATGACCGGCCAGCCCGCTATTCGCCTTGGCCTGAAAAAACGAGGGTTTATCCGCAAGGGATATTATGCAGACCTCACCCTTTTTGACCCCGGTACCGTCAAAGACAAAAGCACCTTTGAAGCCCCGCACCAGTATCCGGAGGGTATTCCCTTCGTCCTCATTAATGGAAAAGTTACCGTTGATAACGGGTCCTATCAGGATGTCCGTGCGGGAAAAGCGTTGAAGAAGTAGGGAGCAGGAAGCAGGAAGTAGGGAGCAGGGATAAGGGGAGCAGCGCTTGCTCCCCTTATCCCTGCTCCCTGCTCCCTAATAATCCCTGCTCCCTCAATCTCTACTTCTTCAACAGCAGCAGCGGAACGGGGGAATCCAGGGCCATTTTTTTGGTATTGCTCGGTTTGAATAGCCGGTCCAGCCAGTTATGGTGTGGGGAGAACATGATCAGCAGATCGATGTGGTAATAATCCACAAAATCTTCGAGTCCGCCGGTTACGGAAGCGCGCTCCAGTTCGTGGAAGGTGATCTGAAGAGCGGCGGTATTATTTTCATGGCGGTGGAAAAATTCTTCTACTTCTGCCAGGCTGGCGCCCGGACCGGCGCCCTCTGTTTTCCCATTAGCGATATGAACGACGTGCATCACCGGGTGAAAAGGCTCCAGCAGTTGGGCGGCTTTCCAAACATGGTAAGGATCCGCCTCCGATAAGTTGGTAGCATAAGCCGCGACGCCCGCCGGTTTCCAGGCGCTGTGTTCGGGAACGACCAGCACCGGGCAATGCACTTGCTCTATCACGCCGGTAGTTACGCTGCCCAGGGTACGTTCCAGGGCGTTGTGTTCCCCTTTGGTTCCCATGACCAGGAGGTCGGGCTGGAGGCGGTGGGCTATCTGAGCAATGATACTTGCCGGCGCGCCAACTTCGACTTCCTGCTGGACCTGGGGGATATGCTTTAACTCAAATTGCTCCTTCACCTGGCTGAGGGTTAGCTCAGTAAAGCTCCGAAGGGCGCTTTGGGCAAATTCGATCTTGTCGCGGGTAGCTTTAACGGACATCACCGGCAGGTCGAGCATCTCGTACTCCGGATATACAACGTGCAATAGCTGAATTTCGGCGCCGTAGACATCTGCGAGCGACAAGCAGTACCGAAAGGCGTTTTGAGCTGTTTCGGAAAAATCGGAAGGAAAAAGAATTTTATGTATCTTGCTCATAATCAAATATTAAGAATTCCTTTCTTTAATCCTGAACAATAGCCTCTTCTTTTTTCCCGAGGATGCGCTCCAGATCCAGGCTCACGACTACTTCTTTTTCCAGGAGCAAAGAGGCTACCTGCTCGAGTTCGTCCCGGTTTTGGAGCAAAATGCCTTTGGTGCGTTTATAGGCTTCTTCCACGAGGCGGCGCACTTCGGTATCGATAAGTTGGGCGGTAGCCTCGCTGTACGGTTTTTGGAATGATTGCTCAAATTCTCCGGTACTGTCGTAGTAACTGATGTTGCCCAGTTTTTCGTTTAGCCCGTAGAACGCGATCATAGTATATGCCTGCTTGGTAATTTTCTCCAGGTCGTCGAGGGCGCCGGAGGTGACTTCTCCAAAGACCAGGTCTTCGGCTGCTCTGCCCCCCAATCCTGCGCATAACCGGTCGAGAAATTGTTCTTTGGTGTAGATCTGACGCTCTTCTGGCAAATACCAGGCGGCGCCCAGGGATTTTCCTCTTGGGACAATGGTGACTTTGAGCAGTTTGTCTGCATGGGGCAGCCTCCAACTCACGACGGCGTGCCCGGCTTCGTGGTAGGCGATGATCTTGCGTTCGGCGGGCGAAATGATTTTCGACTTTTTTTCCAGTCCGGCGATAATCCGGTCGGTGGCGTCGTAAAAGTCCTGCATGGACACACTGTCGCGCCCGCGCCGGGCGGCGATCAGGGCGGCTTCATTGCATATATTGGCTATATCGGCGCCTGAAAAACCGGGGGTTTGGGCGGCCAGGATCTCCACATCCAGATCATTGGCCAAGTGCAGGGGCCGAAGGTGTACTTCAAAGATCGCCTTTCGCTCCTGCACGTTGGGCAACTCGAGGTACACATGGCGGTCGAACCGGCCAGGACGGAGCAGGGCACGGTCGAGGATATCCGCGCGGTTGGTAGCGGCAACGACGATAACATTGGTGTCCTTGTCAAAGCCGTCCATTTCAGTGAGCAACTGATTGAGCGTGCTCTCCCGCTCGTCGTTGGTCCGCATGGAAAAGGCGGCGCCGCGGGCGCGGCCGATAGCGTCGATCTCGTCAATGAAAATAATGCTTGGCGCCCGGTCCTTGGCTTTCCGGAACAGGTCCCGCACTCTGGAAGCGCCGACGCCTACAAACATTTCCACGAATTCGGAGCCTGAAATGGAGAAGAAAGGCACTTTCGCTTCACCCGCCACGGCTCTCGCCATCAGGGTCTTTCCTGTACCCGGGGGCCCTACCAGAATCACACCACGGGGAATCCGGGCGCCCAAACGGGTATAGTAGCCCGGGTTTTTCAGAAACTCGACGATCTCGCGCACTTCTTCTTTAGCTTCCTCCAGCCCGGCGACGTCTTTGAACGTCACCTGGGGATGGTGGAGGCCGTCGAACTCCGTAGCCCGGGATTTCCCAAAGTCAAACGGATTAAACCCACCCATTCCGCCGCCGCCGGAAGACCGGCGAAGCAGTAGAAACCACAACCCGATAACCAACAGTATGGGGAGCGTCCAGACGAACAACTCGCGAAACCAGTTCGTCCGCCGGAGATAAAGCACCTCTACGCGGTCTTCGGCGTTTTTGTTCTCCTGAAGCTGGTCCAACTGGTTCTCGAACACCTCAACAGATCCGATATTGAACCGGTAATGGGGCCCCGCGTTTTCGGCCTTAACTTGCTCGAAGTAGCCTTTACCACGGAATTCCGGCTTTATGAATACGTCTACCTCCTCCCCATTTATGACGACCAGCTTTTCGACAGCGCCTTTTTCCAGCATTTCCGAAGCAAACACCTTGTAACTAACTTCTTTCTGAGCGTTCGTACTGCTGACCAGCCATTGGCCAATAAAGAAGAAGGCCAGCAGGAGATAGATCCACCACATGCCCGTCATGCGTGGAGGAGTTTGAAGATCTTTCTTTTCATTCATCTCGGGCATAAACCGGAGGTATTTAATTCAAATGAGCGCTTTTTTCTTTTGCAATGCGGTGACAAAAATCATTGCAGGCCCTGACTTTACTCAGAATGGATGTTTTTTACCATTTGAATAAACTTTTTGCCCTCCCCGCTATTAGGTGCGTATGAATCCAATTGTTCAGCTTCAGGGAGTATCTAAAAGGTATGGAGAATTCGCCGCCGTCGACGGTATGAACCTACAAGTATCCAAAGGGGAAGTGTTCGGGTTCCTCGGGCCGAATGGCGCAGGAAAAAGCACGACGCTGAGGATGATCTTGTCGTTGATAAGGCCGACTACCGGATCTATTTCCCTTTTCGGTCTCGACCTCGGTCTGCACCGCAACTCTATTCTCGGGCGAATCGGCTGCATAGTAGAGAAACCGGATTTCTACCTCTACCTCAGCGGACTGGACAACCTGCGCCTTTTTGGCCGGATGAGCCAAACCCGTCATCTAAACGAACGGATCGAGACGGTTTTGCATCTCGTCGGGTTGAAAGGGAGGGAAAAAGACCGGGTCAAAACCTACTCTCATGGGATGAAACAGCGGCTTGGGCTGGCCCAGGCGCTGCTGCACGACCCGGAGCTGATTATCCTGGACGAACCTTCTACCGGTCTGGACCCCCAGGGTATCATTGAGTTGCGCAACCTGATCCTGCACCTTAAGAACGACCTCGGAAAAACGGTCATTTTATCTTCCCATATCCTTAGCGAAATCGAAATGATCGCCGATAGCATGGTCATCATTCACCGCGGCAAGGCGGTGGTCCAAGGCAAAGTCGCCGGGTTGCTGTCGCACGAAGATCTTCAGGTAGCCGTTCAGGTAGACAACCCGCTTGCGGCAGAGAAGGCGCTGACCGAATCCCGGCTTGGCGGTTTGGTTCTTGAACGAAGTCCCGGCGTCCTGAAGCTCCGGTGCGCAAAAGATGAGATTCCCCAGGTAGTCCGGATACTGACAGACAAGAAAATAGCCATTTTCGGACTTCAGGCAACCCGGAGCCTGGAGGACTATTTCCTTCGAATTACCGCTGCTCCGGAAATGGCGGATATTATGGCGTTCAAGTAATTTATATACCCGATGGGAACCCTTCTTCGAATAGAATTATTCAAAATAGCGACCAAGCCGAGAAGTTATATCGGCTTTGCAGCGATTACCGTCATCGTTTTGCTGATCGAACTTGCGCTTTGGCTGGATGGGCGCAGCTATCTGCAGTTCATCCTCCAAGCTCTGGAGCAATCGTTTCAGGTTCAGGGCAATCTATTGAACGGCAATCTGGTGAGTTTCATTATTCTTCAAACGCTGATCGTACAAATGCCTTTACTGGTGGCGCTGATCGCAGGCGATCTGGTAAGCGGAGAGGCCGCGTCCGGCACGATCCGCTTGCTGCTCACCCAACCCCACTCCCGTGCAAAAATTTTATGGGCTAAGTATTTTGCCTCCAGCATATATGTGTTTTTGCTGATCTTCTGGCTAGGGTTTCTGGCACTTGGGGGAGGATTTTTGCTATTCGGATCCGGCGATCTGGTCGTTTTAAAAAGCGACGAGCTAATTATCTTAAAAGCGGCGGACACTCTTTGGCGGTTTATGGCGGCGTTTGGAATCGCGTTTGTTTCGCTCAGCGTGGTAGCTACCTTTTCCCTTATGCTGTCCTGTTACACCGATAATTCTATTGGGCCCATTATCGCCTCAATGGCCGTGATCATCCTCTTCACCATCATTGGGACGCTGGAGGTTCCGCTTTTCGACCGGATCAAGCCTTTCCTTTTTACGACCCACATGATCGTATGGAGGAGTATGTTCGACCAGCCTTTGGATTGGGGCGCTATGGTACGCTCCATTTGGGTTCTGGTACTTCATATCGGGTTTTTTCTAGGCATTTCCTTTTTTCATTTTACCAAAAAAGATATTCAGAATTGAAATCGCTTATTGTCTTTGCAGCTATCGCGCTTGGCGCTCCGGGAGCATTTGGGCAATCTTCTCCAAAGACCCTGATCCATGCCATCAATAAAAAATTCACTCAGGTAAAGGATTATTCCGCGGCCCTTCGCATGGAATTCGATATACCCTCTGTTAAATTGACTCCTGTAGAAGGCGCCGTGTACTTCAAGCAACCGGATAAATTCCGGGTAAAAACGGAGGGGATTATTTTTCTTCCGAAGCAGAACCCCTACTTTACCCTCCAGAGTATTCGGGATACCAATACGTATACCGCTATTTTTGCGGGAGAAGAGACGGTGCAGTCTGCCAAGACCCAGGTGGTGAATGTAATCCCTAACGACAATGCCGGGGAGCTGATCCTTGCCAAGCTATGGATCGATCCTGCGCGCAAATTGATCCTCAGATCCCAGCTCACCACCAAATCCAGCGGAACGCTAACCGTTGAACAAGGTTATGGCCGTTTTCAGGGATCGGCGCTGCCCGATTGGATCCGGTTCACTATCGACGTAGCCCGGTTTAAGGTGCCTAAATCGGTGGCTGTTGACCTTAGCGCGTCCAAAAATTCTAACGGTCTTCCTGCCAGAGGGACAGGCACGATCCAGTTGTTCTTTAGCAACTACAAGTTAAACCAAAACCTGAGCGACGCCGTGTTTTCCCAGGGGGAGTTAAGCGACAGGCATTAATTCTGAAGGGTAATCAGACAATACCAGGCTTCCTTTTCAGGACTTTTGGCGGCAACGTCTCTCCGGATAAGTTCAAGATTAAGGGTAAGCCCTTTAAAGCGGGGGTCCATATCCCCTGCCATGTCAAAGGCAAAGAACCGATCTGCAAAAAAGACGTCGCGCCTTGGATTCTTATCCCTTACCAGAGGGAAAGCGCTGAATTGCGCGGCGCTGATCCGGTCAAAAAGGATTTTATATTGGTTCAGCGCCATCTCCCGGGTGGGGTACTCGGGAAATGCCGCCATATAGCCTATTCTCCGTCGATCAAACGAGCGGCTGATCCAGGCCGTGCGGGCGCCTTCCAGGATAAACCGGGTCGGGATCTGTTCGCCATCCAGGGTAAAGGAAGGAGCGGCGTTTTCTGCGATCGAGGCAAATTGGTTTAGAAAGCCGGCCAGGAGAAAATCCAATTGGGCTTCCAGGCGGAGGGGAATACCGGCAGACTGCCCCGATTTTTCCAGCCCGCTCTCCCTGATAATCAAATAGAGATCTTCCTGCGGGCGAAGATACTCGGGAAGGTGTTGGTTTTCCTTTTCAGGAAACCAGAGCAAAGCCTTGTCGACGGAAAAAGTGCACAGGTAGTAAACGTTGAAATCGCAGATCCATCCCCTGTTTTCGGCGCGGTCTTCCTCCTTGCGCATGCCGGGAGGCCATGTTTGCTGACGGCTGGTGCGCAAAATAGTTTGCCATGTTGGTTCCCCGAAGATACCGGCCAGGCGTCTGGAAGATTCTACATCCAACTCCCAGCGGTATTGCGGAAAGATGAAACTGGCATCCAGAATTCGGGCGGGTATTGCCTCAAATCCGGCAGGAGCCTGACCGGCCATAGAAAACGAAGCCAGAAGCAGCGCCAAATGAAGAAAAGGATGGAAGACCTTCATGCTTGTGCCTTAAGTGTCCGGCGGGGCCGGACAACCGGACAAAACTTAATTGAACAATTGTTGAAGCATGCGCTCCAGGGTTGGCCCGCGAAGGTCTTTACCGATGATCTTCCCTTGCGGATCCACCAGAATAGTCTTGGGGATGGAGCTCACCTCGTACATTTGGGCCACTTCGTTGGACCACCCTTTAAGATCGCTAACATGAAGCCAGGTGAGGCCGTCGTCAGAAATGGCTTTAAGCCAACGGTCGCGGTCGTTGTCGAGACTTACCCCAAGGATTTCAAATCCCTTATCCTTATATAAGTTATACATCCGCACGACATTGGGGTTTTCCCTGCGGCAGGGTCCGCACCAACTGGCCCAGAAATCGATAAGTACATATTTGCCGCGCAAGCTGCTGAGGGTAAGGTCCTTGCTTTCGGGAGTGCTTTGGGAGAAGTCGGGCGCAACGGAGCCAACCATCAGGCGCATGGCTTTTTCCAGGCCGGCTTTGACTTCGGCAACTGCGGCTGGGGCCAGATCTTTGTATTCGGCGACGAATTTTTCTGCGAAGGGGGCATAAGAAGCGTGTTTGCGTCGCTGAAGGCCACTCAGGATACCTGCATAAGCGAGCTGTTTTGCGGAAGTGCCGGCGGGGACTTTATCCAGCGAAGCCTGAAGAAAACCGGCAACCATTTCGTCCGGCAGATTGATCCCGCTCAAAGTTTGGGAGTAATTACTAAACGCTTCGTACACCCAGGGAAGCAGGTTGTATCCCGAATCTGAAAAGTCGGCAAAGCTGAAGTATTCGTTGGCGAAATACTCCACTTCTGAATTGTGTTTTCCTTTATTGTTGTTCTGAAACGAAATGTACGTGTTCAAGGCAGCAACCCTGCCCAGGAACGGGCTGGCATTGCGCAGCGAGTCGAGAAAAACGATTTTATCCGTATCCAGGGACTTAAGCTGGTCGGTAAACGACTGGCGCTGTTCGTCATTTTCCGCATAGGCAAAACTGCGGAGTAACTGACCCGACCGGTTGTTGAGCACGTCGATCCTTTGGCGTGTAAATTCATAATCCTGGTTGATCCTGGAGCCGGAAATTTCGGAAAACCGCATCTGGCTGCAGCTTCCTTTCAACGTCACTTGTTTTTCTTCTCCCAAAATAATAGGGCGAATATCTTCCGCCATAGGGCCTACATAGTAGAATCGGGGCGCCGAAGCGGGCACCTTGAACTCGTACACCTGCGTCTCCCCTTGAGCGCTCAAGCGCTGCAGCTGGCGAAAGCCAAATCCATCAAATTCATATAAAGCCAGGCTGCCTCCGCAGTTATTCATTTCACATCGCAGAACCACATTGGCCTGGGCATGCAGGGTGAAACCAAAAACCAACAAACCCAGAAGGCAAAAGAAATTCTTTGAAAGCTTCATGATGGACAATTTTTTGCAAAAATAGATAAAGCGGTTTTTATGTTCGCAGCTCTTAAGCAATAATTAACGTTCGATCCGGTCATTGGGTTGCATATATGCAGGACGCTAATAATGAGGTTATTTCCAAAGGTCGAGAAAAAGAAAAATTTAACCGAAAAAATAGGCCTTACAAGAGTATTTTCCTGATCTTGAAGGGGAAGAAACGCCCGGGTATACCCGGCAGCTTGTTTTTTGGCTACAAAACTGAATGATATGCTTGACCAAAGATCTTCTGATAAAGGAGGCTCGCCCCTCAACACCTTTTGGGCGCTGATCCTTTTTGTTGGACTTCTGATCGGGGTCTTTTTTATGGCGCGCTTAGTCTTCCGGTTGCTCTACTTTTTGGGGCCGGTAATCCTGATCGCCGCGCTGGTGCTTGATCACAAGGTGTTTTTGGAGTATATCGGCTGGCTCCGAAAAATCTTTAAACGGGATACCCTGATGGGTGTGGCAGCCATCGTGTTGTCCATTTTGGGCTATCCTATCGTTTCGGCTATCCTGTTGGGCCGGGCCCTGATGCGGCGGCAGGTAAAAACCCTCCAGCGCGAACAGGAGCGGCGCACCCAAGGCGAGTTGACGGATTTTGAAGAGCTGGAAAGCCGCCAAATACCCAAATTCCCTCCGTTGTTCCCCGAAGAAGACAGAGGGGAGCAAAAGGATGATCTCGTTTAGAAATTTCAGACCTCTGTTATAGGACATTTATGTTCTGGATAACCTGCCTGGGTATTCTTGCGGCCATCTTTGCAGTTGGGTATGCGGCCTTGGTGGAGCGATACCGCAAAGAGTGGGAGAAAATGCCCGAGTGGGTAATTCCACACAACTACTCCCCCGGCATTTTAGTTTCGGTGGTCATTCCAGCCCGCAACGAAGCCTCCAGCATTGGGGCTTGCCTTCAAAGTCTTTTGGAACAACAATACCCTGCCAATCTGTTTGAAGTAATCGTAGTGGACGATGATTCAAGCGACCAAACGGCGGCTGTTGCCCTACAGTTTGCCGATTCCCGGATCTCGGTGCTTCAGCTTCCCGGTACGCCGCTTCCCAAAGGGTTTGTAGCCTATAAAAAACGCGCTTTGGAAACCGGCATCTCCAAAGCCAAAGGCGAGCTTATCCTGACGACGGATGCGGACTGCGTTCTTCCTCCCCATTGGCTGGGCCTTATGGCCTCCTGTTATGAACGAAAAGAGTGGCATTGCCTCACCGGACCGGTGGCTTTTCACCGGGAGGCCACTCTGTTTGAGCGTTTCCAGTCGCTCGACCTGCTGGGAATGATGCTGATCACCGGAGCGGGGATCAGCATGGGGTTTACCTATTTAGCTAACGGCGCCGCCTTTGGGTTTTCGAAAAAGGCCTTTGAAGAAGTAGGCGGTTATTCCGGCATTTCTAACCTGGCGTCGGGAGACGATCTGCTGTTGCTCCATAAGATCATGGCCAAGTATCCGGGAAAGGCCGGTTTTTTAAAGACTGCGCAGCCTGTACGCACCCAGGCGCCAGGGTCTTTGATAGCGTTTTTCCGGCAGCGGGTGCGCTGGGGGTCCAAGTCGAAAAGCTACTCCAATGGGAAAATCACCGCTGTACTGGCTTTGGTGTTCTTTCTTTGCTGGAGTATTTTGCTCTCTTTGGCGCTCCTGTTTTGGCTGCCCTGGTATTGGCTGGCTATACCGGCTTTTCTGATCGGCAGTAAAACCTGGGCAGATTACCGGATGTTGCTATCAGCGTCCCGGTTCTTTGGGCGGATGGACTTATTCCGTTTTTTTTTGCCGGCTCAGGCATTTCATATCCTATATATCGCCTGGGTAGGTCTGGCGTCTAATCTCGCCATGAGCTATAAATGGAAAGGAAGACGGGTTAAATAAGCAGGTAAATCAAAATTCGCTCGTAAAGTGGAAATCTACTTTGGGATGGTTTTCCTGCGCAATTTTTAGCGCCCAGGCCGACTCTGCCAGGAAGACCAGGTGGCCGTGTTTGTCCCGCGCGATGTCTTTCCTGCGCCGGCTGATGAGTTCTTTCATAGCCGTTTCATCCGCGCAGGTGATCCAGCACGCTTTATAGATGGAAAGGGGTTCATAACTAACAGAGGCGCCATATTCATGCTGGAGGCGGTACTGGATGACATCAAACTGGAGGTTGCCCACCGTGCCGATAATTCGCCGCCCATCCAATTCCCGGGTAAACAACTGGGCAACTCCTTCATCCATAAGCTGTTCCAGCCCTTTGGCCAGCTGTTTGGATTTCAGGGGGTCGGTATTGTTTACGAAGCGGAAAAGTTCGGGAGAAAAGCTGGGAATCCCCTTGAAGTGCAGCGCTTCGCCCTCGGTCAGGGAATCTCCGATCTTGAAATTGCCGGAATCGTACAGACCGATGACATCCCCGGGATAAGCTTCATCGATCACGGTTTTTTTTGCCGCCATGAAGGAGGTGGGGTTGGAAAACTTCATTTTCCGGCCCTGGCGGACGTGCAGGTAGTTGGTGTTGCGCTGGAATTTTCCGGAGCAAATCCGGAGGAACGCGATACGATCCCGATGGTTGGGATCCATATTGGCATGGATCTTGAACACAAACCCGGAGAATTGGTCTTCCTCCGGGTTGACGATGCGTTCTTCCGTAGATCTGGGTAAGGGTTCGGGCGCAATTTCCACGAAGCAGTCCAAAAGTTCCCTGACGCCGAAGTTATTTACCGCGCTTCCGAAAAAAACCGGGGAAACTTCCCCGGAGAGGTATTGCTCCCGGTTGAATTCCGGGTAAACGGTCTGGACGATCTCGAGTTCTTCCCTTAGGGTATCGGCATCTGCTTTTCCAACGTTTTTGTCTAGCGCTTCTCCGGTGAGGTCGCTGATCTCGATTTTGTCCTCCTCTTCCTGTTTGCCGTGGGGTCTGAAAAGGACCAGTTTTTTTTCGTACAAGCTGTATACGCCCTTAAACCGTTGCCCCATTCCGATGGGCCAGCTCAGGGGGGTTACGCGGATATTGAGTTTCTTCTCGATTTCGTCCAGCAAATCGAAAGCGTCTTTGCCCTCCCTGTCGAGTTTGTTGACGAACACGATGATGGGGGTATTGCGCATGCGGCACACGCTGACCAGTTTTTCAGTCTGGGTTTCCACCCCTTTGGCTACATCGATCACGACGATGGCGCTATCTACGGCGGTGAGGGTGCGGTAGGTATCTTCGGCAAAGTCTTCGTGACCAGGAGTGTCCAGGATATTGATTTTCAGTTCGCGGTAGTCGAATGCCATGACCGAAGTGGCGACCGAAATACCCCGCTGGCGCTCGATTTCCATGAAGTCGGACGTTGCGCTTTTTTTAATCTTATTGGATTTGACAGCGCCGGCGATCTGAATAGCGCCCCCGAAGAGCAGGAGTTTTTCGGTCAGGGTGGTTTTTCCGGCATCCGGGTGGCTGATTATCCCAAAAGTGCGCCGTTTTTGCAACTCAGTAAGCATATGCCTATTTTTTCGGGCGCAAAGTTAATGGAATTTTTTTTTGAACCCTCGTTGCCGTTTTAAGCCCAGAAAAGAAAAAAGAATTACTTTACAGTTTGCCGGAATCCAGGCAGCGGACCAGAAAACGCCAGGAAAAAACCAAACGGCCTACAGGGAAACATGACAGAACTTGCAGGAATAATCATTTTAGGAATTTTTTCGCAGTGGATCGCATGGAAAGTCCGGGTCCCTTCAATTTTACCATTAATAATCAGCGGTTTATTTGTTGGACCGTTATCCACCTTATTTACGGATACGGGGGAGAAGCTGCTTAGTCCCATTTACGACCCCGAAACCGGCAAAGGGTTGTTTCCTGGCGAATACTTATTCTCTTTTGTATCCCTGGCCATTGGGATTATTTTGTTTGAAGGAGGGCTTACGCTCAAGCGTTCTGAGATCAAGGGGGTCGGACCTGCGATCCTCAAGTTGGTAACATTGGGTTCTGCTATCACCTTTCTGGGCGGAGGTTTTGCAACCTACTTAATTCTGGGACTTGACTGGCCGGTTTCCTTTATGTTTTCAGGGTTGATTGTCGTAACCGGGCCAACGGTGATTGCTCCGATATTAAGAAATCTTCCGTTGACGCGAAATGTCGCTACGGTGCTCAAATGGGAAAGCATCCTGATCGATCCCATTGGAGCGCTGTTAGCCGTACTGGTTTTTGAGTTTATTATTTCATCCGGAGGATTTTCCTTTACCTCTATGGCCTTGATAACTTTTTTAAGGGTTATCCTGGTAGGAATGGCGTTAGGAGCGATTGCCGGCTGGGCGTTGTTCCAGTTAATCCGTCGCAACTGGATTCCCTCCTATTTGCTGAATGTGTTTACGCTTGCTTTTGTTTTGGGGGTTTTTGTCATGTCGAATGCCGTTGCGGAAGAATCAGGGCTTCTTTCCGTAGTGGTCATGGGAACGGTGATGGGCAATCTGGACATTCCCCGCTTCCGGGAGATCCTTATGTTCAAGGAATCGCTCAGCGTACTTTTGATTTCCATTCTTTTCATTCTTTTATCCGCCCAAATTGATCTGGAGGATTTATTATTGGTCTTCAGCAATTGGCGGAGTTTTGCGCTTTTTGGATTTATCGTTTTGGTTTTACGTCCAATAGGCGTCATCGCCTGCACCAGAGGATCGGGCCTTAGGACAGCCGAAAAGTTGTTTATATCCTGGGTAGGGCCCCGGGGGATCGTTGCCGCGGGCATTGCATCGTTATTTGGAGCATCTCTTTCAAGGCTGGGAATTGAGGACGCAGAGTATATTACGCCGATGGTTTTTACGGTGGTCATGGGTACGGTTTTGCTGATCGCGCTTACAGTGCGTCCGGTGGCAAAAGGCCTGGGTGTGTGTTTGGTTGCTTCCCGGGGTATTTTGATTGTCGGCGCCAATCAAGCGGCCCGTCTTCTGGCGAAATATCTGAAAGACAATCAGAGGCATGTGGTGTTGGTAGACAGCAACGAAGGCAGCATTCGCCAGGCCAGAGCAATGGGGTTGGAGGCCATTCCCGTAAATATATATTCAGAGGACTTGGCAGAGCAGATCGATTTGGCTGATATGGGCTTTTTACTTGCCATGACCAGCAGTGCAGAGCTAAATCAGTTTGCGGTGACCCGTTACCGCGATGAGTTTGGAGAGAACGGCGCCTTTCGGTTAATCAGCTCGGAGGAATTAAAAAAGCTTCCGGAAGAAAGACCAAGAGAAGGATTGCTTTCCTACACGGATGATTTTTTGAATTTGAACGAAGTAGTCCGGGATTTTCCATTCGTTTACGAAAAAGCCTTCAACCATAAACCGGATTTGACAACCGTACTCGAAACCATGGGGGTAACGCGGCAGCAAATCCCTGTATTTGTGAAAGATAGCCAGGGCGAGATCCATCCAATCCCTTTTGACCTGGAACAATTTCATTTTGCCCCAGGGGCCTTTTACCTGGTTTATTTGGGAAAAAAAATGGATTGATCAGAAAAGGAAGGCACAAAGGGCAGAAATAATCGGCAGGCAGGCAATCCGTTTTAAATCAATGCTTTCTGCGTTTCCAATGTGATCTGAATTACTTTTCCCCAGCTTTTTAGGAGGTTAATTTGCGAACATTCTTTTAAGGTATAAAGTTTTTTAATCAAATACGATAGGGATACTATCGCTTTTCGCAAACATGAAACATTTACTTCGGTGGGATTTGACCCACCTGCGCGGAGACCTTTTTGGCGGGATAACCGCAGGCATCGTTGCGTTCCCTCTTGCGCTGGCATTTGGCGCTCAAACGGAATTGGGCGCAATAGCGGGGCTTTACGGGGCCATTGCATTGGGAGTAGTGGCGGCTATTTTTGGAGGTACGCCAACCCAGATCAGTGGGCCAACGGCGCCAATGACGGTGGTATCGGCGGTAGTGATTGCGAAGGCGATTGCACTTGGAGGAGGGATTGCGGAGGCTATGCCCATCGTTGTGGCGACCTTTTTCGTGGGCGGCCTGATCGAGTTGCTTTTTGGCATTTTGGGAGCAGGCAGGTATATCAAATATATTCCTTATCCGGTAGTTTCTGGATTTATGAGCGGAATCGGGGTAATTATTATCATAACGCAGCTATTCCCTCTCTTAGGGGCGCCGTCTCCGGCAGGCGGGGCTTTGGGGGTAGTGAAGCATCTTGGAGAAATCCCCGGGATATTCAATGGCTATGCTGTGCTGTTAGCTGCTGCAACGATTGCAATCATTTACCTGTTCCCTAAAATCACCAAAACGGTCCCGGGGTCTTTGGTCGCGCTGATCGTGATTTCCGGGCTGGCCTATATTTTTCTTGGCAATGGGCAGGTAAGCCTGATTGCCGACAGCACACCGGGAGGGGTTCCGAAAGGGCTTCCCAAGCTTCATCTCTCGTTTTGGGCTGCAGTGGTTGATCCCCAAAACCTCGGGTTTATTGTTCAATATGGATTTACCCTGGCAGCATTAGGCGCTATTGACTCCCTGCTCACTTCGGTTATTGCCGACAACTTGTCGAAAACCCGGCACGACAGCAACCAGGAGTTGATAGGGCAAGGCCTTGGGAATATGGCGGCTGCCTTTATGGGCGGTTTGCCCGGCGCGGGCGCCACCATGCGGACCGTGATCAACATTCAGTCGGGAGGCCGCACCCGCATCGCCGGGGTGATCGCCGGGGTGCTTCTTCTGGCGATTTTACTGGGGCTTGGCCCGCTGGTGGGGAGCATTCCCAACGCCGTTTTGGCTGGGATTTTGCTTACCGTTGGGATTGGCATCATCGACTATAAGGGGCTGAACCATATCCGAAGCATCCCGAGGGCGGATGCAGTGATCATGATTTTGGTTTTGATCATCACCGTTTTTGTCGGGCTTCTGGAAGCAGTGGCAATAGGCCTTATTCTCGCTGCCCTGCTGTTTATGAAAAACATCGCTGATGTGGTGGATGGGCGGACGCTTTCCGCTCCGCTCCAAACCTATGCGCAGGAGCTGCCCTGGGCAGATGAGGATCCGGATTTGCTTCGTCAGTTTGGCGAACTGGTTTTCATTAAGCACCTGGATGGCCCCTTGTTCTTTGGGTTCGCCTCCCGGTTCCAGGAAATCATCCGGTCCAAGCCGCATATCAAAATCGTCATTATCCGGATGGGACGCGTTCCGTATGTGGACCAATCCGGGTTATACGCTCTGGAGGAAGCTGTATCGGATCTCCAGGCGCAAAACATCACCGTTGTCATTACAGGTCTTCGCGGCCAACCAAAAGACATGCTGGCGGGAATTAATCTCGTTCCGGGGCTTGTTCCCGCAGAACTCAATTTTCCAACGTTTCAGGATTGCACCGTCTGGTTAAAGCAAAACCTTCGCGGTCGCATCCAAAGCTAAAAAAGCAGCCTATGGGGGTCACTATTCAAATTCAACTCAACGAGAATCTGTACATCCGGGATCCCCAGGATACCAAATTGGGCAGGAGCATCATTAAGCACAGCATTCACCTTATTGATGAGATCGGCTTTGAGGATTTTACGTTCAAAAAGCTGGCTCAGCGAATCCAGTCCACTGAGGCGTCCATTTACCGGTATTTCGAAAACAAGCACCGGCTGTTGGTATACCTGCTTTGCTGGTACTGGGAATGGATGCGCTACCTTATCAGCGTTAATACGAAAAACATTTCCGACCCGAGGGAGAAACTCACTATTGCAATTTCTACTATCGTCGATGCAGCGCTTCGAGACGAAGCCATCGACTGGGTGGACGAGGATGTGTTATACCGGATCGTGGTGTCGGAATCCGCAAAAGCATACCATACCAAAAAGGTGGACGAGGAAAACAAGAAAGGGTTTTTCCTTACTTATAAAGCGTTGAGCAAAATGATTGCCGCCATCATTTCCGAGATCAATCCGGAGTTTCCATATCCCAAAGCGCTGGCCAGCACTCTTCTGGAAATGGCGAAAGACCATATTTATTTTGCCCAACACCTGCCTTCTTTAACCGATATATCAAATGGGAATCAGGAATACTCGGACGCAAAAAAATTATTATGCCATTTTGCTTTTTCCATACTGAGCAATCCCGCTTCCGCAACCTCGTTCAACATAAAAAAGCAATCCCTAACATCCAACACCTAAGCGAATTCAAGGCCTGACGGGAATAAGTTGAACCGCTTCGCCCACGCAACGGACGGCATCTCTAAGGTCTGAGCGCTGGCGCTCTGTCAGGTCAATCGTATGTTTATAGGTCCGGTAATTGATCCGGATTTTGGCCACCTTCAAGTGGGTCAGCGCAAAAAACAAGTCGAGCGGAACAACACAGGTGTGGTTATATAACCGCATATTGGTCCCAGGATCGAAAACGCCCTGATCCGATATGTTCATCATGGCGACAACCTGTTCGTCGTCTAATAATAACAACACGTTAAAGTCATTTTCTATTCGCAGGAATTCCCGCTCCTGAACGGCAACGATTAGGAAAAAGGACCGGATACTATCCTTTTCAGAATAGGAAAAAAGCAATTTTGCCTCTTCGATCATTTTGGGTCCTTCTGCCGTTTCGAAATTACTGGGAATAAGGTATCCAATGTTCACCGTTTTGGCCGCTACCGTCCGCGTACTGTCAAAAGGGTCTACTTCGTCTACGGCCGGCTTGCATTGGCCGTAGGAAGCAGAAATCGCCAGCACCCACACGAAAAGGAAAAACCCTGAGCGAAGGAGGGGTTGAAGTACCCGAACATGCTTCATAATAAGATTGAGATAAATTCATTATCAAGATAAACGACCCCAACTCGTTTAAGGTTGTATGACAAAACCCCCGGGTCTGTCTCAAAAGTTGGTTCTTGCCCTTGGCCGCCAAAAAACATTTTCTTTTTTCACGCTTGGGCAAAGAACGATCTTTTGAGACAGGCGCCAGGGGTTTTGCTTCCGGCCTGCTTAGTCGTCAGACTATCGGATCAAGGAAACATTTCCTCTTTTCTTAAATTCTGTTCCGTCTGGGCATCGCATGTAAATATAGAATCCATATACATCCGGAGGTAATTGCCGGCCCCGGTAGGTCCCATCCCAGCCGGTCTCCGGATCACGGGTATCAAAGACTTCCTGTCCCCAACGGTTGTAAATGATGAAATGCAACTCTTCGTAATCTTTCACCCGAACGTACAATACGTCGTTAATTTTATCGCCATTCGGAGTAAAAGCATTGGGGAGGAAGGGCTCGGAACAGATTTCCACTACGATGGTAATGCTGATGGTATCAATACAGCCATCTTTAGTAACCCTTGCCACATAGGTTGTCGTTTCTTCCGGAGCAGCCGTTACCGAAGCGGTGTTTGTATTGCTTAAACCGGTAGAAGGCGTCCATTCATACGCGCACCCAACACATCCGCCAACCGTGACAACTGCCGATTCGCCCTGGCGAATCGGGTTCTTGTCTGCCGAAATCGTCAATTTTTCCGGCAAGTTCAACACCGTGATATTGGTGCTGAGGGTATCCAGGCAGCCGGATTGGTTTCGCACCTCGACCTGAATCGAAGACTGATCCTGGGATTTAATGATGGCGCCAGGTCCGGTATTTGGGTCTGAAATCAGCAGGTTCGCCGGACTCCATTTATATTGCAATTGCTGCCCGGCATCGCCATTGACTACCTGGAGGTCGATCATTTCTCCGGGCAAACAGCTTTGAGCCGTTGCCGGCAAACTGGCCAAGACCGGGAACGCGCTGACTGTGACCGAATCCGTTTCGGAACAGTTATTCGCATCAGTCACACGCAGGTATAGCGTCCGGGCTCCCCGGGCGACATTTAAATTGAGTTGGGCATTTTGTCCGAGCAAACTCGCAAAATCGGGCCTGTCGGACCATTCAAACCGGACGGCGCCCGTACCTTTGCCTTGTAAGGAATAGTTTCCTAAAGAACAAAGGGTTGTATCCCTACCGGCATCCGGAGCAATCGGTTCGGGAACCGTTACCCGAACTGTAATTACCGTATCGCACCGGCGGGACGGATCGCTGATCGTTACCATATAAACGCCGCTGGCCTGGACAGTTATCAGCGGATTCGGCACATCTGTTGCGCTCAACCCCGTCGTAGTTCCCCAGGAATAATGGTATTGCGAATCGCCCCGGGGGTTAAGTGGCGTTGGCACTCCACGGCAAACCGTTTGCGCAGTGTCCGGCCCCACCGCTTTGAAGTTGACGATTTTGACCTCCACAGTAACCATTGTATCGCATTGCCCACTCAAGTCCGATATCCGAACCTGATAGGTGACCGGCACGTCGGTCGTCACCGTTGGGTTGGCCGCATTCGTCGCGCTCAGTCCAGTGGCAGGACTCCAGGTATAGAGGTACAGATCGCTACCGTTGGGGTTCAACGGCGTGGAAATACCCGGGCAAACAAGGACCATGCCAGGAGGAGCGACCGGTTTGAAGTCCACAATCTTCACCTGCACGGTAACCGTCGTATCGCATTGCCCGCTCAAGTCCGATATCCGAACCTGATACGTGACCGATTCGTTCGTGGTCACCAGCGGATTAGCCACATCCGTCGCGCTCAGTCCGGTGGCCGGACTCCAGGCGTAGCGGTACAAGCCGCTGCCGTTGGGGTTCACCGGCGTGGGCGTATTCGGGCATACCACCACCATACTCGCCGGCGCCACCGCCTTGAAGTCCACAATCTTCACCTGCACGGTAACCGTGGTATCGCACTGCCCGCTCAAATCCGATATCCGGACCTGATAGGTGACCGATTCGTTCGTGGTCACCAACGGATTAGCCACATTCGTCGCGCTCAGTCCAGTGGCCGGACTCCAGACGTAGCGGTACAGATCGCTGCCGTTGGGGTTCACCGGCGTAGGCGTATTCGGGCATACCACCACCATACTCGCCGGCGCCACCGCCTTCAAGTCCACAATCTTCACCTGCACGGTAACCGTCGTATCGCACTGCCCGCTCAAATCCGATATCCGAACCTGATAGGTGACCGGCACGTTGGTCGTCACCGTTGGATTAGCCACATCCGTCGCGCTCAGTCCGGTGGCCGGGCTCCAGACGTAGCGGTACAAGTCGCTGCCGTTGGGGTTCACCGGCGTGGGCGTATTTGGGCATACCACCACCATACTCGCCGGCGCGACAGGCTTGAAGTCGACAATCTTCACCTGCACGGTAACCGTCGTATCGCACTGCCCGCTCAAATCCGATATCCGAACCTGATAAGTGATCGCTTCGTTCGTGGTCACCAGCGGATTAGCCACATTCGTGGCGCTCAGTCCGGTGGCAGGGCTCCAGGTAAAGCGGTACAGATCGCTGCCGCTGGGGTTCACCGGCGTGGGCGTATTCGGGCATACCACCACCATACTCGCCGGCGCCACCGCCTTGAAGTCCACAATCTTCACCTGCACGGTAACCGTCGTATCGCATTGCCCGCTCAAGTCCGATATCCGTACCTGATACGTGATAGGCACGCTGGTCGTCACCGTTGGGTTGGCCACATTCGTCGCGCTCAGTCCGGTGGCAGGGCTCCAGGCGTAGCGGTACAGATCGCTGCCGTTGGGGTTCACCGGCGTAGGCGTATTCGGGCATACCACCACCATACTCGCCGGCGCCACCGCCTTGAAGTCCACAATCTTCACCTGAACGGTAACCGTTGTATCGCACTGCCCGCTCGCGTCTGAAATACGCACCTGATAGGTGATCGCTTCGTTTGTGGTCACCATTGGATTAGCCACATCCGTCGCGCTCAGTCCGGTAGCTGGGGTCCAGACGTAGCGATACAGATCGCTGCCGTTGGGATTAACCGGCGTGGGCGTATTCGGGCATACTACAACCATACTCGCCGGTGCAACGGGCTTGAAATCGACTACTTTTACCTGAACGGTAACTGTCGTATCGCACTGCCCGCTCAAGTCCGATATCCGAACCTGATAGGTGACCGGCACGCTGGTCGTCACCGTTGGGTTGGCTACATTCGTCGCGCTCAGTCCGGTGGCCGGGCTCCAGGTATAGCGGTACAAGTCG